>Ga0157377_10000002_pt1 | contig 473827 bp, 432 predicted proteins | sample M55metaG_FD_121116 | JGI IMG/M metagenome (GOLD analysis project Ga0157377, IMG submission 121116) | Miscanthus rhizosphere microbial communities from Kellogg Biological Station, Michigan, USA - M5-5 metaG | ecosystem: Host-associated > Plants > Roots > Rhizosphere > Soil | place: USA... | reverse complement strand
CGTCGCGGTGACCGACTGCGAGCCGGTGCTGGTGAGCGTGACGCTGAACGTGTGCGCGCCATTGTCGCCGCCGACGAAGGTGTAGTCCGCCGGCAGAGTTCCGGCCGAGGAGCTGGTGAAGTGAACGGTGCCGGTGTAGCCGGTCACTGTCGCGTTGGATGCGTCGAGTGCGGTGACTGTGACGTTGAAGGCCACGCCGCTGGTGACGTTCGCGGGCGCGGCGACGCTGAAGTGCGTGGCGGGCGGCGGGGCGACGGTGGTGTTCGCGGTGCCGGTGATCGAGGCGGTGACGGTGTCGGTCGCGGTGACCGACTGCGAGCCCGTGCTGGTGAGCGTGACGCTGAACGTATGCGCGCCGTTGTCACCGCTTACGAAGGTGTAGTCCGACGGCAGAGTTCCGGCCGAGGAGCTGGTGAAGTGAACGGTGCCGGTGTAGCCGGTCACCGTCGCATTCGTTGAGTCGAGCGCGGTGACGGTCACGTTGAAGGCCGCGCCGCTGGTGACGTTCGCCGGCGCGCTGACGCTGAAGTGCGTTGCCGGCCGCGGCGCGACTGTCGTGTTTGCGCTGCCGGTGATGGCGCCGTCCGTCGCGGTGATCGACTGCGCGCCGGTCGACGTCAACGTGACGCTGAACGTGTGCGAGCCGTTGTCGCCGGCGACGAAGGTGTAGTCGGCGGGAAGTGATCCGGCCGAGGAGCTGGTGAAGTGGACGGTGCCGGTGTAGCCGGTGACCGTGTTGTTCGATACGTCGAGCGCGGTGACCGTCACGTTGAATGCCGTGCCGCTGGTGACGTTCGCTGGAGCCGTGACGCTGAAGTGCGTCGTGACCGGCGCACTGACTGTCACGTTCACGGTGGCCGTCGAGCAACGTGGATCGGCGACTCCCACGGTGATGCCGTTATCGCACACCGAGTATGTGAAGCTGGCCGGACCGCTGTAGTTCACATCGGGCGTGTACGTGACGTTGCCGCTGGTCAGCGCGACGAGGCCATGCGTGCTCGCGGTAGCGGTAACGGCCGTGACGGTGAGCGTCTGGGTCGACTCATTCGCCGGGCCTGGGTTGTCGTTGGTGGTGAGATCGGAGGACGGGAAGGTCAGCGGCGTGTTCGCCGTGGTCGTCTTCGAATCGTCGAAGGCGTTGGGCGGATCGTTCCCCTCGAGGACGGTGATCGTCACCGTCGCCGTGTTCGAGTCATGCGAGCCGTCGTTGACTTTGTAGGTGAAGGTGTCCGTGCCGTTAAAGTCGGGCGCCGGAGTGTAGGTCTCGGCCCCGTTCGACCCGCTGAGCGAGCCATGTGAAGGACCGGAGACGATGGTGTACGTGAGCGGGTTCGCCGTCGCGTTCGCGGTGTCGAACGTGAATGCCTTCGCTGTGTCTTCGTTCGTGCTCACCGACTGATCGGCTGCCCCCGGAGGGTTCGTGCCACCGCCGTACGTGCCAGCCTCGATGGAGTTCTGAATCGCCGCCGGCACATTCGAGAAGAGGTTGTATCCGGTCAGCGCTTCGACCTGGTCGACGCTCTTCACGTAGGTGTGCCAGTCGTCGGGGCGGATGGAGTCGAGATTGGGCATGATCACGCAGAGCGTCTGTGTGGATGCCGTCACGCGCGAAACCGGGTCGCCGCTGCCGCTCGGGAGGAGGAGAGCGCACTTCCATGTGCTCGCGGGAACCGTGACGTGGCCGTTCGCGAGCGTGTTCGTGAGACCGCCGTTGCTTCCCGTGCCGCCGACGCCGTTCGGACCGGAGACGATGAAGATCTCATCTGCCGGAAGGAGCGTGCGCAGGAAGGACTCGAGGTTTTCCCACGGACCCTGATTGTTGCCGGGCGCCTGCGCGACCATGTTCGTCATCGTGAACGTGGCCTCGTTGACCGGCTCGGACGAGCTGCGGTCCGCGCTCGGATCCATGTGGCCTCGGTCGAAACCGCTGGACGAGAAGTCGAACGCCTGCACCTTGTACCAGCCGACAGGCAGGAGCGGATCCGGACGGAAGGTGTCGGTGCGCGGACCGACGCCAGTGGTCCAGGCGCTCGTGAGATGCCAGCTCACCCAGTTCGGACGTCCGAGGTCGCGGCTGTACGACTCGGCGTACTCGGGCTTGGAGATCAGGTAGTTGTTCGGCTGGACGACTGCGTCCGTGGTCGCATTGGACGGATTGCCCATCGCCAGATGAATGGCCGCATTCTCCGGCGTCGTACCGGCGCCGTCGGATGTGATGGTGAAGGTCCGCGAGCTGTCCGCGGGCGGCGAGTCCGTGCCCGGAGTGCTGTCGTCGGTGTCGCTGTCGTGGATGGCCGTCGCGATGACGGTCGCCGTGCATTGTTCGCCGGGGATGTAGTTGTCGTTCGGCGTGATGACCCAGGTGGTCTTGCTGCTGTTGCTCGCGTACGTCGCGTTCGCGTGGGAGCCACTCGTCACGCAAGTGAGCGTGAACCAGTTGGCGTCGACATCGACCGCTTCGCTGAAGTTGACCGTGACGCTTCCGTCGCGCGGCGCGGTGGTGGAGCCTCCGTTGCCATCGGTGCCATCGATGTTGAGGATCGACGGTCCGACTTCCTGGATGGCCGTGGTACGGCGCGGATTCGGTGTCCCGGTCAGGAAGTCGTTGCCATTCTGATCGCTGTCCGTTGCGCCGCCGTTCTTGCGGAAGTCCGCGGTGGTGTTGCTCGGTGCCGGTGCGTTCGCGGAGCCTTCGTGGCAATTCGCGGTGCTGCCGAACCCGATGAGGTCGACGATCGAGGCGTCGCTGCAGCTGCCCAGCGGCGCGCCTGCATTGGAGAGCGCCACCTTGCCGGCGGTGGCACTCAGGTTGATGCTGCCGAAGATGTTCGGCTGCGGATTCACCGAGCCGATCGCGCCGCCCGTCCCGAGCTGCACGAGGTAGTACTCGCCCGGTCCGATGATGCCGCCGAGCGGCTGGACCTGCCACGTCGTTCCGGTCGCCGCTCCGTACTGGATTGACCATCCCGTCGTAGAAACCGGAGAGGCGCTCGGGTTGTAGATCTCGACGTAGTCGTTCTGATACGTCGCGCCGGTGTTGCCGCCGCCGCCATACACCTGGCTGATGACGAGGTGATTGGGCGGGACGTTGGGGTTGACGGTGATGTTGACCGTCTGGTTCACGGGGGGATTGACGTTGTCGCTGAGCGTCGCGGTGAACGTCGCAGTGCCGTTGAAGCCGCTCTGGACGAGGACTGTGTACGTGACGGTGCCGGTGCTCTGGCCGCCGGTGACGTTCACCGATGCCACACCGGTTCCCGGCGTCGCGGACCAGCTGTAGACGCCGTGATCATCGTTACCGGTGAGGCCGACAGTGAACGGCGGCGCTTCCTGCGCGACGGTCGTGATCGGATTCGCCGGCGGGTTGATCGTCGGCGCGTTGTCCGTTCCAACCGGCGCGTTGACCTGAATGTTTACGGTACGGCTGACCGGAGCATTGACGTTGTCCGACAGCATTGTCGTGAACGATGCCGTACCGGTGAAGTTGTTCTGCAGCGTCACGCTGTACGTCACGCTGCTTGTTCCCTGGCCGCCCGACACCGTCACAGACGTGATGCCGTTGCCCGGTGTCGCCGACCAGTTGTAGACGCCACCATCGTCATTGCCGGAGATGTTCACACCGAACGGTGCTGCGTTCTCCGTGACCGTTGCGGCCGGGTTTGCCGGAGCGTTGATCGACGGCGGATTGTTCGACAGCGCGCCGCAGGAGAAAGGCGCGGTTCCGCTGTTGCGCGGGATCGGTGTGCTTGCAGTGACGGTGAAGTCACCAGCATTGTTGTTCGTGTCCGTGCAACCGTTGTTGGCGCGGATGACCGCCGTGTTGTTGCCGGGAGCCGGCGCCGGATTTGCGCCTTCGAAGCAATTCGCAGTGCCGTAGCCGACGAAATCGCCGATTGCCGCGCCGGACGGACAAGCCGAGCCGAAGCTCGACAGGTCTGCGAGCGTGGTCAGCACGACCTTGCCTGCGGTCGCGCCGAGGAGAAGACCGCCGGACGAATCGGGAGTGGGAAGGGGCTGCGTGCCACCAGCGCCGGCGCCCTCCTGTACGAGGTAGTAGTGGCCCGGTGCGATCGTTCCCGACAACGGACCCGACGCGGTCCACGTGGTGAGCGTCGGCGAACCGTAGTCGAGGTAGAAGCCGCTCAGATTGACAGTCTGCGAGCCGCGGTTGAAGAGCTCGAGGAAGTCGTTGGTCAGAATCGCGCCGGAGTTGCCGCCTCCGCCGTAAACCTGGCTGAAGACGACGCCCAGGTTCGACGCCGAATTCGGAGTCCCGGTGACCTCGGACGAGTTCGCACTTTGCGCGCCGTTGACCGCGGTCACGACGTAGTAATAGGTAGTTCCGTTCGAGACCGTGCTGTCGGTGAAGCTGGCGGACGGCGCGGACGTGGTCGTGGTGTATGTGCCAGTCGAAGTGCCGCGCTTCACGTTGTACGAGGTCGCCCCACCGACGGGATTCCAGACGAGGTAGACCTTCGCGTCGCCAACCGAAAGCGTGAGTCCCGTCGGCGCCGCCGGTGGTACAGCGGGCGTCGCCGACACCTCGGACGAATTTCCGCTTTCGCCGCCGGGGCCGACCGCTGTGATGACGTAGTAATAGGTAGTGCCGTTCGTCAGACCCGTATCGGGGTACGAGTTCGTCGTCGGGCTGGCGATCGTTGAATAGCCGCTTCCGCTGGTCGTCGAGCGCTTGACGTTGTAGGACGTCGCGCCCGCGACGCTGTTCCACGCGAGCGAGATCTGCGTGTCGCCACCAGTGGCCGAGACGCCTGCGGGCGCGGCAGGCGCGCCGGCTGGTGTGCCGGATACTTCCGACGAGTTTGCGCCTTCGACGCCGGTGTTTACAGCCGAGATGACGTAGTAGTACGTCGTACCGTTGGCCGCCGACGTGTCGTCGTAAGACGGCGTGGCGGGCGATGCGATCGTGGCGTAGCCGGAACCGCTCGTCGTCGAACGCTTGACGTTGTACGACGTCGCGCCGCCAACCGCGTTCCAGGTGAGCGCGACGTGGGCGTTGCCCGCCGTCGCGTTCACACCGGTGGGCGCGGCGGGTGGGACCACTACGGTGATGTTGACCGCCTGGTTCGCAGGCGTATTGACATTGTCGGTGAGGGTTGCGGTGAAGGTGGCCGTGCCGCTGAAGCCGGCGGTGAGCGTGACGGTGAAGGTGACCGTGGCCGCTGTCTGACCGCTGGTGGCGCTTACGTTCGCAACGCCGGTGCCCGGCGTGGCCGACCAGTTGTAGATCCCGCCGTCATCGCTGCCGGTGAGGTTTACGGTAAATGGCGCGGCATTCTGCGCGACGGTGGCAATCGGATTGGCAGGAGGAGTGATGGTGGGCGGGTTGTTGGTGGGTCCGGAGCAGTTGTGGGTGGCCGACGCCGTGTTGCGCGGATTGGGAGCGGCGGCGGTGAAGTCAGTGCTGTTGTTGCCGGCATCGGTGCAGCCGCCAGCGGCGCGGACGTCGGCGGTGGTCGTCGACGGCGCCGGAGCCGGCGCGGTCTCGGAACAATTCGCGGTCGCACCGTAGCCGATCAGGTCGATGATCGTGGCCGAGACGGGGCAGGCGCCGCTCAGCGCGGTCGTGCTGTTGACGAGTGCCACCTTCGCGGCGGTGGCAGACATGGCGATGGTGCCGGTGGCGTCAGGCGTCGGGATGTTGTTCACGCCGTTGGCGCCCGCTCCTTCCGCGACGAGGAGATACTGCCCCGGCTGGATCGAGACGTTCGGAAGGTTCGTCACTTGCCACGTGGTGCCGGTGGCGGCTGCGTACTGCACCGACCAGCCGTTGACAGAAAGCGGGCTGCCGCCGCGGTTGAAGACTTCGATGTAATCGTTCTTGTACGTCGAGCACCCTACAGTGCCGCAGCCGGCGCCGCCGTAAACCTGGCTGATGACGAGAATGCCCGGCCCAGCTGGCGTGGCGTTGACCTCATTGCTGGCGAGGCTTTCGCCGTTCGCATTCGTCGCGGTGACGACATAGAAATACTGCGTTGCATTTGCCGCGGTGAGGTCGTCGAAGGTGTTCGTGGCCGGCGTGGCGATGGACGTCTCGGTGCCGGCCGACGTCGAGCGCTTCACGTTGTAGCCGGTCGCGCCGGCGACGGCGCTCCAGTTCAGGACGACGTGCGCGTTGCCGGGCGTCGCAGCCAGTCCGGCCGGTGCGGCTATCGGCGTCGCAGTGACTTCCGACGAATCTGCGCCTTCGCCGCCCGTACCAACGCCGCTGACGACGTAAAAGTACTGAGTACCGTTGACCGCGGTGGTGTCGTCGAAGCTGTTCGTGCCGGGGGAGGCGATCGTCGTCTCCGTATTGGTCGTCGTCGAGCGCTTGACGTTGTATGTCGTGGCCCCGGCCGCGGTGTTCCACGTCAACATGACGTGGCTCGTTCCCGCCGTCGCGGCCATTCCTGTCGGCGCTGGCGGAGGAGCGACGACGGTGATGTTGACCGCCTGGTTGACCGGCGTATTGACGCCGTCGGAGAGCGTTGCGGTGAACGTCGCCGTGCCGCTGAAGCCGGCCGTCAGTGTGACCGTGTAGGTGACGTTGGCCGTCGTCGCGCCGCTTGTGGCGTTGACGGTCGAGACACCGGTGCCCGGCGTGGCTGTCCAGTTGTAGACGCCGCCGTCATCGTTGCCGGTGAGGTTCACGGTGAACGGCGCGGCGTTCTGCGCGACGGTAGCGATCGGGTCAGCAGGCGGCGTGATGGTGGGAGGCGTGTTGGGCGCGGCGCCGTGCGGCGTGACCGAGACGTTGTCAATGGCCAGGCCGTCGTCGGCCCCCGTGGCATCAACGTCATTAAAGCGGATGAAGAAGGTCGCGCCCGCCGGGATGCTCAACCCGGTGATGGTCGAAGAGATCGCTGTACGGTTGGCAGCGGCGTTGCCGTCGAGCGCGCCAGCGGTGCCCGTCGTCACGGGCGGATTGAAGTCGAGGGCGTTTGCGTCCAGGTACGTTCCGGTAGATAAGTCCGTCGCATTCACGCTGTACTGAAAGTCCAGGCGGTCGGCAACTGTGGAGTGAACCCCGCCGAAACGCCACTCTTCGCCGGTGTAGGAAACGTCGAGCGAGGTGATGGTCCCGCCCGTGTTGTTGGTGAACTTCACACCGAAGAGGGGGATGAGGGTGCCGCTCCGCAGTTCGCCGAGCGCGCGGTCGGTCGCGGCTGCCGAGCCGTAGCTGTAGATGTCGCCGGTCGTGCTGCCGCCGGTATCGACGGCGTACTGCTCATTGTCGCGAGCGCCGCCTCCCGTCTCGGTGATGTACCAGCCGGTAGGCAACGCGGTGTTCGTCGTCGAGCCCGCTGTATTGCTCAGCGTGTCGAAGTTCTCGGTGACCGGCGTGCCCATCGCCGCCAGACTGACGGATCCGGTGCCGGTATCGAGGGCTCGCGGGCGGGGTCGCACCTGTGCGGTGAGAGTTGCGGTAGAGAGCAGGGAAAGGAACGAAACTACGGCGAACACTGTGCTGCGAACGGCCTTGTGCATGGCTCTCCTGCGAAACCATCACGACACAGCGCCACGCACGCACACTCTCCCGGGGCAGGTCGATCGGCTCAGTTGTGGTTGATTTCGGTTCGTCGGGCAAACCGTCGAGTCAATTTACAATAAATCGGATACGGATGGAATCGAAAAAGGCGCGGCTTTATGCCAGTTCCTTGTTCAAAAGCCGCGAAGCCCGAGCGTATCGACGATCACCACCAGCTGCCACTCCTCCGAGGCAATCGTCTCGATCAATTCGTAGTCGCGGGTGAACCTGATGAATGGCCGGTTGAAGCGCTTTTTCACGGCGCTGTCGTCGATCGCGCGCAGGATGCGAAGCTGTTTCGGTCCGAGGTCGACGACATCAAATCTGGCGATGAGGTTCGGCTCCAGCGCCGGATCGACCTCGGCACGTGAAAAGAGCCGCTCGACGAGCATCAGTTCATTGGAGCGGATCCAGTACTTTTCGCGATCGCGCACGTTCATCGGCTCGACGATCGGAGGCCCGAACAGCGTCATCGGTTTGCTCATGAATCCGCCGCGCCGCTTGACGATGATGCGGGCGGGGGCGGCGGTGTTGACGGCCAGCAGGATGCGCTCGGGGACTCCTTTCTGACGTCCCATGTGGCGCAACTCGACGGGCATCCCGCGCCACCGCGCGCGAATGGCGCCGTTCCACCAGACGCGCTGCGGCGCTTCCCATCCGAAGGACACCGCCAGCCGCATCAGGCGCTCGGACAATGCCGAGGACTTGCGCGCAAGAAAGGCGACGATCACCGTGGCCAGCACGACCGACACGCCGAGGACGGCCCACACGACAACCTGTTCATCGCTCATCAGCGAAGCATACGTCGTACGATTCGCCGCCCATGTATCACGTCAACGACCACTTCGACACTGCCAACCGCCGAATCCTGACGCTGAAGCCGGGCAAGGAGCGGCTGGTCGCCAATCGCCATCCGTGGATTTTCGCCGGCGCCATCGCCCGCGAGAGCGGTCCGGAGGATGCCGCCATCGCCGATCTTCACGACCCGCGGGGCCGCCGCATCGCCTCGGGATTCCATTCGCGGCACTCGCAAATCCGGCTTCGCGCGCTGACGTTCGGCGACGAGGTGTTGACGGAAGCGACGATTCGCGAGCGACTGCGTGCGTCGATCGCCAGGAGGTCTGGCGCGAATGCCACACGCCTCGTGAATGCTGAGGGCGATGACGTGAGCGGGATTGTCGTCGACCGGTATGACGACATCCTGGTCATCGAAATCGCCAACGCCGGCATCGAGCAGCTTCGGCCAATCATCATTCATGTATTGCAGGGCGAGCTGAAACCGCGCGGGATCTGGTTCAAGAACGACATCCCGCCGCGAAAGATCGAGGAGCTTTCGATGACCCCGGAGTGGATTGGCGAGGGCGAGCCGTCGACGGAAATCCGCGAGAACGGCCTCCGCTTTCGCGTCGATCCTCCCTCGGGGCAAAAGACCGGATTCTTCCTCGATCAACGCGAGAACCGCCAGCTCACGCGTGCGCTTTCGCAAGGCAGGCGCGTGCTGAACCTTTTCTCCTACAGCGGCGGCTTCGGCGTTTACGCATCGGCCGGCGGCGCGGCCTCGGTCGAAAACGTCGACATCTCGGCGCCGGCGATCGAGATGGCCCGCACCAATCACGCACTCAACGGATTCGAAGCGAGCTTCGTGGTTGCCGACGCGTTCGATTACGTGCGCAAGACTCCGTCGCGCTTCGATCTGCTGATCTGCGATCCGCCCGCATTCGCGAAATCGCGCGGCGACGTCGATCGCGCCGCACGCGGCTACAAGGACATCAACCTCTTCGCCATGAAGCTGCTCGATCCCGGCGCGCACATGCTCACCTTCTCGTGCAGCGGCCACATGCCGCTCGATCTCTTCCAAAAAGTGATCTTCGCCGCGGCGCAGGACGCCGGGCGGCGGGTGTCATTCATCCGCCGCCTGGCGGCCGCGCCGGACCATCCGGTATCGCTTTTCTGTCCGGAAGGGGAGTACCTGAAAGGCTTCCTGCTCGAAGTGATCTAAACGGTTCTTCGTCCGCGAACGAAATGCAGGATGAAGAGAATGATCGCGACGACGACGATGAGGTGAATCAACCCACTGGTGACGTGAAAGACGAGGAACCCGCACAACCAGGCGATAAGCAGAATGATGGCAAGTATCAGCAGCATTGAACTTCCTCCCGAGCCAGCCTCTGCATCTTGTGTACCGGTTTTTATCCACAGATGACGCAGATAAGCGCCGATAGAAAAAATCTGCGTCCCATCTGCGTAATCTGCGGATCAATCTCTGCGTACAATTCGCGACGCTATGAGAACCACGCTCGCCCTCACCGCTCTCCTTTTCCTCGCGGCCGCCGATCCGCGCGAGCCGTTTGTCGGCCATTGGGTCGGTCCTTCGATCTGCACCGCCGTCCGTCCCGCCTGTCATGACGAGACGGCGTCGTATTGGATTACGCGAGGCAAAGCCGCCGACGTCGTCACCATGGATGCGCGAAAGATCGTCGACGGCAAGGATGAGGTCATGGGCCCGCCGCTCGATTTTCATGTCGATCCGGCAGCGCAGACGATCGTCGGCGTCATGCTGCACAAGGACGGCAGCCGCTCGACCTGGGCATTCACGCGCTCCGGCAACGAGATGACCGGTACTCTCAAGCAGCCCGACGGGCAGGTCGTCCGGAACATTCATGTCGTGAAACAGAAGGAGTAGCATCCCTTTCTTCATGACCGCCACCCCGCTCACCGCCGGCCGCAAGTCTCGCGAAGTCACCGTCTCGTACCTCGGCGAACTGCTGCAGAACGCCGGCTTCGTCGATGAGAAGCAGAAAGTCGAGATCGACAATCTCGATCGCCAGCTTCGCGCGCAGGCGCGTTCCGCACGGGCGCGCGGCGAGGAAGAGGCCAGTCCGTTCAAGGCCCTCATGGGCATGAACCTCACCGACGCCAGCGGCAGCGGCATGCGCATCGATGACTTCCTCCTCGCGCGATTGATCGCCGAGGATGCCGCGCTCAAGTTCTACAAAATCGATCCGCTCAAGCTCGACGTCGAAATGATCGAGTCGAAGATCTCGCGCCCGTTCGCGCGCAAGCACCGCATGACACCGGTCGCGGTCCGCGACGGCAAGCTGATCGTCGCGGTTGTGAATCCGTTCGACACCGTCGCTCTCGACACCTACCACCAGATGGTGAAGCAGGAGATCGAGATCGTGGTTGCGTCGGAAAGCGACGTGATGGGCGTGATCACGGAGCAGTACGGTTTCCGCGCCTCGGTGACGAAAGCCGGACGCGATCTCGGCCGCGGTGCGATCGATCTCTCCAACCTCGAGCAGTACGTCAAGCTGAAGTCTGGCAACGAGATCGAGACCAGCGACGCGCACATCGTCAACGCGGTCGACTTTCTGCTGCAGCACGCGTACGACTCGCGCGCCAGCGACATTCACATCGAGCCGAAGCGCGAAGCGGCGATGATCCGCTTCCGCATCGACGGCGTGCTGCACGAAATCCAGCGCGTGCCGAAACTGGTCAACCTCGCCATCACCTCGCGCATCAAGACGATGTGCCGCATGGACATCGCCGAACGCCGCCGCCCGCAAGACGGCCGCATCAAGACCGAGCGTGAAGGAAAAGAAATCGAGCTGCGCGTCTCGACGCTTCCGACTGCATTCGGCGAGAAGCTGGTCATGCGCATCTTCGACCCCGAGGTGCTGATCCGCGATCTGGGCGGCCTCGGTTTCTACGAAGACGAGTTGCGCACGTTCGCCGACTGGATCAAACGTCCACACGGCATCATCCTCGTCACGGGCCCCACCGGCTCGGGTAAGACCGTCACGCTCTACACGGCGCTGAAATCGCTGGCGTCGCCCGAGATCAACATCTGCACGATCGAAGATCCGATCGAGATGGTCTGGGACGAGTTCAATCAGACCTCGGTGCAGGCAAAGGTCGGGATCACGTTCCCCGCCGCGCTGCGCACGATCCTTCGCCAGGATCCCGACATCATCATGGTCGGCGAGATCCGCGACGAGGAGACTGCACAAAATGCTGTGCAGGCCGCGTTGACCGGCCACCTCGTTTTCTCGACGCTGCACACGAACGATTCCGCGACCTCGGTCACGCGCCTCATCGACCTCGGCATCCAACCGTTCCTGATCTCATCGACGCTGGTGGGAACGATGGCCCAGCGACTGATGCGACGCATTTGCGAAGACTGCAAGCGCAATCGTCCGCTCAGCGTCGACGAGGCCGGAATGCTCAACCTGCAGGCGCCGACCGGCAAACGGATCATCGTCAAAGAAGGCGCGGGCTGCATCCGCTGCCGCAACACCGGCTACTTCGGCCGCACCGGCATCTTCGAAATCCTTCCCATCGACAACGCCATCCGCGACCTCATCGACCGTTCCGAGGATTTCCTCAAGATCAAGGAGATGGCGGTGAAGCGCGGGATGCGCACCCTGCGTCAATCCGCGCTGCGCAAACTCGCCGAGGGCGTGACGAGTTTCGAAGAAGTGGTGCGCGTTACGGGGATTTGATCAACCGGCGATTTCAATCACTTCGCCTGGTTGGATCGAAGTAATGGCGTCGATGATCTGCGGAATCAACGGCCGCAAGTCTTCTATGCGATTGCGGACGTGAATAACCACCACTGCTGCGATGCCGATTTTCGCGAGATTTTGTTGATACCGGAGCTTGCTGTCTGCCGTAAGGATGACGTTGAATCCAGCGTCGACTGCTGCTCTTAGCAGAACGCCGTTTCGGAGACGCAGCCAGCCCTGATCGTGAACTGTTACGGCAGGGCAGCCCGGTAACTCGTCCGCCAATTCGACGGGAAGCGATTCATCGATGAGAACCGGCAACTTCTAAGACCGCCTCTCTCGCCAGCTCTAGCGCTGCGATCGCCTGCGTGCGAGTCACCGAGGGGAATGAGGCGAGAAACTTGTCCAGCGAATCTCCTGCTTCCAGGTAGTCGAACAAGTTGTAAAGAGGCACGCGCGTGCCTGCGAACACAGGCGTTCCACTCATGATCTCAGGATCAACATTGACGACGTCTTCCGCGGGATGCATCGTCAGATTCTACTGCACGCTACAATCCCTCCGCCGGCACCACCTGAAGGAGACTGTGTTGTTCACTCGCTCGCTTGCGCCGGCTCTCGCCTCGCTTTGTTTCGCTGGATCTCTTTTCGCGCAGACCGCTCCGGTTTCGACGAGGTGGATCAATCTGTCAGACGCGCTGCCGGTTGCGCAGGCGAACCGGTCGCTGATCCTGCTTGATCTTCATTTGTCGCCACTCGTCGACGCGGCAGGTGACCGCTGGATCGCGCAGGCCGAGCAGTCTCCGGCGGCGGCGCGGGCCATGGACGGCATGGTGCTCGCCGCCGTCCGCTCGGGCGACTTGAAGGACGTTCCCGACCTCGCCAGGTTCCTCGGAGATCAGCGCCATCTGATGGTGCTCGATCCGTGGGGTGGTGTCGTGCTGGAGCCGAAAGAAGGATTCGGCGACATCGCGAAGTTCGCGTTGGCACTCAACGCGTTGCGGCAGCAGACGGCGACGTTCATTCGGGCGGGCGTGTTGCGGCGCGAAGGGAAGATCGCGGAATCGCTGATCGCCAAGGCGGGCGGCCTGCTCGATGCGGGCGCTGCCGCAAGTGCGCGCGAAGTGTTCCAGTCGGCCGAGTCGGTGGCGGCGCAGGCTGGAGATCAGGCTTCGGTGCAGAACGCCCGCATCGGCCTCGCTGCACTTGACGTCCAGAATATCGGCACGCGGCGAAGTGCGCTCGCGATCCTGGAGGACATCGCCGCTCACCCGGCAACGAATGAAATCGCCTCTCGTGCGTGGATGCTCCTTGCGCTCGAACGCCGCATCACTGGCGACCGGCGGCGGGCCGAGGAGGCATACCAAAAGGCGTTTGCTCTTGCGCCAAAGCCGTCTGCGCTGGCCGAGGCCGCGCGCCGCCACCTGGAAACGCTCGGCTCCGAACCAGAGTCGTTGGTGCGGGAGGAAGTGGCCGCGGGCAATGTACACATTCTTTATCCGCATCGCGAAGTCATCGTAGGAGTCGTGGACTTCGGCATCGCAACGTCCAGCGACGCCGCGCGCGTTGAGGTGTATCTCGATGACGCGCGCGTGGCCGAGCTGACTCGTCGCCCTTTCCGGGCGAAGGTGAACCTCGGTCCGACGCCTCACGTCCGCACGCTGCGCGCCGTTGCGTTCGACGCGCAGGAGCGGCGCCTCGGTGAGGAGAGCGTCACGTTGAACGATCGCGCCGTCGCTCTCGGCGTCAGCATCGTCGCGCCGAAACGCGGAGAGGTCGACGTCAAAACTACGGTTGTAGTAGAGCCGCGTCTTCCGCAGGGCACCCACCTGGTCGGCATCGACCTCTACTGGAACGACACGAAGATCGCCACGATGACGCGGCCGCCCTTCCGGCATGAGCTGATTCTGCCGTCGCGATTGGCGCCCGGCTTCATCCGCGCTGTCGCGCAAACCGTCGACGGCGCGACCGCCGAGGATGTGAAGCTGATCAACTCCTCGGGTGTCGCAGAGCAGGTAAGTGTTGATGCCGTGCAGGTCTACGCCATCGTGCAGGATCGCTCCGGGAACTATGTCAGCGGGCTGACTGCCGGCGATTTCGTCGTCAAGGAGGATGGCAGCAGCGTTTCTCCGCGGCTGCAGAGCAGTCCCGACGATCCCATCTCCATCGGGATGGCGCTCGACACCTCATCGAGCATGAAGATCGCGATGACCGAAGTGATCGACTACGCCAACGAATTCGTGCAACACGGTCTGGGAGAGAACGATCAGACCTTCGTCGTCGCGTTCGATGAAGAGCCGCGGCTCGTGCAACCGCTGACCCGCAATCGCAAGGAACTGAGCGCCGCGATCTTCGATCTCAGCGCAAACGGTGGGACGGCGATCTGGGACGCGGTCCTCTATTCGTTACAGCAGTTTCGTGGCACGCCGGGGAAGCGCGCCCTGGTCGTCTTCACGGATGGCATCAACAATTCGGGCTCGGCCACGCCGAAGGGCGTGCTGCAATACGCCCGGGAAATCGGTGTGCCGGTCTACATCGTCCAGATCTTCACCGGCGGTTTCGCGACCCAGCAGGTGATGAGCGCCGAAAACACCATCGACAATCTGACCCAATCGACCGGCGGCGCTTTTTTTCATTTCACACGCAAGAAGGATCTTCCGCATGTCTTCTCGCAGATCCGCGACGACACGCGCGGGCAGTACCTGCTGACGTATGTCTCGCGCAGCAGCAGACCGCGCAGTGAACTTCGCCGGATCACCGTGGAAGTGCCAGGGAAGCGAGTGAATGTGCGCGCGACGAGTGGCTACTACCCGAAATAGCGCGGATGCAAAAGAGTAGCGCCGCCGGCTCGGCGGCTGGACCGCCAGCGGCTCGCTGGCGCTTCTTCGTGCCGCCGAGCCGGCGGCGGTCCAGCCAGCGGGCCGCTGGCGCTACGAAGAACCTACTGCGATCCCATCCGCACGACCTGCTCGAATTTCTCGCCGCTCTGCGCCAGCGTTCGTACGGTCGCGGTCAGCTCCTCGGCCAGGGCATTGTTCTTCTGTGCGATGTCGCGCATCGAGCTCGACGCGCCTGACACTTCTTCCAACTGACCCAGCTGCTTGCGCACGATGTCGCGGATCGTTCTCGCGTCGAGGTTGATCTGTTCCATCGCCTCGGCGATTCCGCGCGCGGCGGTCGATTGATGATCGCTCGCCGAGCGCACTTGCGCGGCGATGTTGTGCACCGCCTCCGCTTCCTGCGCCAGCAGCGTCGCGGCGCGGGCCTGCTCCTCGATCGAGCGCCGGTTCTCGCCGATGTGATCGCTCATCCTCGACGCCGTCCGATGCAGGCTGCGCGTCGCCGCGGCCTGCTGCTCGAGCGATGCGGAAATCCGCTCCGACATGTCGAACGATGACGACGACGTATCGACGATGCGCCCGAGGGAATCGTTGGCGTTGCGCGCGAGACTGACGGTGCCGCGGATGCGATCGACGCCGTCCTGCATCGCCGCCACCGCCGCCTGCGATGCCGTGCGCACGCCGTTGACGATCGCGCTGATCTCGTTGGTCGACTTGCGCGTCTGCTCCGCGAGCTCGCGCATCTCCTCGGCCACGACATTGAATCCCTGCCCGTGCTCGCCGGCGTGCGCGGCGATGATGGCGGCGTTCAGCGCGAGCAGATTCGTGCGCTGCGTGACGTGGCCGACCACTTCGAGAATCTGACGGATCTGTCCCACGCGTTCGGCCAGATCGCCCAGCACGTCGGCGGCGCGTTCGGTCAGTTCGCGCGAGTGCTCGATTCCGGCCACGGTTTCATCCACGGCCGCCCGTCCCGCGACCGCTTCTTCGCGCGCGCGGCGCGACAAGTCCGCGGTGTTTTTCGCAAGCGATCCGAGCTCGCTGGAGGTTGCTTCCATCTCCGAGACGAATGCGAGCACGTCATCGCCGGCGGATGCGAGCGCCGAGGTCATCGCCGCCATCTGCGCGGACGCGGCGGACATCTCCGTCGTCGATGACGACGTCTTCGCCGCCGACTCGAAGAGCTGCGACATCGTCGTGCGCACCTGCTCGCTCGATGCGCGCAATTCCGTCGCCCGCGCGGCCACGTCCTCGGTTCGCGCCGTGACTGCTTCGGCGGTGCTGACGACCTGCTCGGTGATGTCGCGGACTTTCATCAGCGACTGCGCGGAGCGCTCGGCGAGCTGCGACTGTTCCGTCGATCGGATGAGCAGCATGTCGCTGCCGTTCGTCATCACGCGGATGCCGCCGGTGATCGCGCCGCCGCTTTCGTTCAGCGCGCGCGTGCGCACCTCCAGCGACTCCGCCATCCGGTTGAACGATCCCGCCAGCTCGCCGATCTCGTCCTGACTCTCGGCGGTGATGCGGCTCGAGAGTTCGCCGGCGGCGATGCGTTCCGTTCCGGCCACGAGCTTCTGCACCGGCCCCGTGATGCCGCGCGACATGACTACCGAAGCGAATGAGAGGGCGATGAGGGCAAAGAGTGTTCCGAAACCGATTGTCAGCGACGTACGGCGGGCGGTGGCGATGGCTTCATCGGCGCGCTCCTTCAGAACGTCCTGTTCCTGCGCTTCGATCGAAGTGACGGATGTGCGCACTGTGAACATCGCATCGGCAGTGGCGTGACCGCGGAGGTTGGCGATTGCTGCGTCGACACCGTTTTTATCGCGTGCGTCGATGCCGCGCTGCAACTCGCGGATGACACCGCCGATGAGCGGCGCGAGTGAGTCAAGCCGTCCACTGAGAGACGGATCTCGGCGTTTCAGATCGGAGATGGCCTTCTCGAATGTGCCGGTCGATCTCTGAAACGCGTCGCGATACGACGTGTCACCCGTCAGCAGATAGCCTCGCTGCTCGTTCTCGGCCGCGCGCAGATTGGAGACGACCTGCTCCAGATCCCACAGAAACTGACGCGCCTGCGAGCGCGCCGTCGTCACCGCGACGAGGTGCTGCGTGTCGTAAAACGCGATCCCGCCGATCACCACCAGGATGAACAGGCTGAGACCGAAGACCGTCCGAAGTTTCGTCGCGACCGAGGTACGCATGAATTCGCGGCATCGTACAGAGGTTTGCGAACCGTTTCACCACAAAGACACAAAGGACAAAAACGGATTTCTTTGTGCCCTTTGTGTCTTTGTGGTGAAACGCGTCATCCGGTAAAGTGACCGGCTGACATGACTCGACTCGACATTTCCCAGGCTTCCGCCCCGCCGCTGATTCCGAAGGACCAGCCCGAACAGCTTCCGCTCTTCTCCGAGGCCGCGCTAGACGTGGCGCGACGAGACGCGGCCAAATGGCGCGAGTCCGCGTCGAAAAAACCGGCGTGGAAGAAAGACTTCACCACCGTCAGCGGCATGGAAGTGAATCCGCTGGCGACGCCCGACAACGTAGCCACTCTCGATTTCGAGCGCGATCTCGCCATGCCTGGCGAGTTCCCGTACACGCGCGGCATCCACCCGGCGGGCTATCGCGGACGGCTCTGGACGATGCGCCAGTTCGCAGGCTTCGGCAGCGCCACGCAGACCAACGAACGATTCAAATACATGCTCGCTCACGGTCAGACCGGACTCTCGACCGCCTTCCATCTGCCGACGCTCTACGGATACGACTCCGATCATCACTTCAGCGCCGGCGAAGTCGGCAAGTGCGGGGTGGCCGTCGACACGCTGGCGGATATGGAAACGCTTTTCGATGGGATCGACATCGAAGACATCACCGTCTCGATGACCATCAACTCCACCGGCCCGATCGCGCTGGCGATGTACCTCGTCGTCGCGCAGAAGCAGGGCGCGGACTGGAAAAAAATCTCCGGCACGCTGCAGAACGACATCCTCAAGGAGTACATCGCGCAGAAGGAGTACATCTTCCCGCCGCGGCCTTCGATGCGGCTGATCACCGATACGTTCAAGTTCTGCGCGGAGAACGTTCCGAAATACAACCCGATCTCGATCAGCGGCTATCACATTCGCGAGGCCGGCTCGACCGCGCTGCAGGAGCTGGCCTTCACGCTGCGAGATGGAATGGAGTACGTCGAATACGGCATCCGCGCCGGTCTCGACGTCGACGAGTTCGCCCCTCGGCTCTCCTTCTTCTTCAACTCGCACAACGATCTGTTCGAGGAAGTCGCCAAGTTCCGCGCCGCGCGCCGCGTTTGGGCGAAGGTGATGCGCGACCGTTACGGCGCGAAAGATCCGCGCTCGTGGCAGCTCCGCTTCCATACGCAGACCGCCGGCTGTTCGCTGACGGCACAGCAGCCGTACAACAACATCGTCCGCGTCACGATCCAGGCGCTGGCGGCGGTGTTCGGCGGCACGCAGTCGCTGCACACGAATTCGCTCGACGAAACGCTCGCGCTTCCGACCGAAGCGGCCGCGCGCATCGCCTTGCGCACGCAGCAGATCATCGCCCACGAGTCGGGCGTCATCAACACGGTCGATCCATTCGCCGGCTCGTTCTTCATCGAGGAGCTGACCAACAAAATGGAAGCGGGCTGCTTCGACTACATCGAGAAGATCGACGCCTTCGGCGGCATGGTCGAAGCGATCGAAGCCGGCTTCCCGCAACGCGAGATCTGGGATGCGTCGTACCAGTTCCAGCGCTCCGTCGACTCCGGCGAAAAGATCGTGGTCGGCGTCAACGGCTACAAGATGGAGACGGAAGATCCATACGAAGTTCTCTACATCGACGAAGCCGTCGGCGAGGAACAGATCGCGCGGCTGAACGAAGTTCGCGCGACGCGCGATTCGGCCAGAGTGCAGGAGTCGCTGCAGGCTCTGCGCACCGCTGCCGCCGATCCGAACGAGAACACGATGCCGTATCTCATCGACGCCGTGAAGACGTACGCCAGCGTCGGCGAGATCAGCGACGCGTTGCGCGACGTGTTCGGGACGTATCAGGAGCCGGCGCTGTTCTAAAAGACGTTTGAACCACAAAGACACAAAGGACACAAAGAGATCCCTTTGTGCCCTTTGTGTCTTTGTGGTGAGACGCTTTTAATTCGCCAGCCCGCGAATCCTTTCCAGGATGTCCTGAACGCGCGAACGCTCCTGTCCGTGCGGTAGACCGTCGGACGTCGCCTGCACACTCTCCCGGATCTTCTGCCGCTCGTCGTTCGACGCGCGGCGGAACTTCGTGGCGATGACGTAGGTGATGATCTCGGCCTTCGCGTCGGACAACTTGACCAGATCGGGGAGGTCGCGCAGCAACCGTTCCGTCGGACGGCTCTCCAAATCTTTGACGAATGCCTGCAATTCCGTGAATGTCTTCGCGTCGATCGCCTTCATCACGATCGACGACGTCGGCACTTTTTCATCCCGCGCTTCTGCCATGAGCATCATTTCTCCCGCTTGTTTTAGGTGGGCCGCCAGATTCGACAGCAACATCCGCGCCGCGCGCACCCTACCATCACAGCCGGAAGGATGGCAGTGCGCCGCGGTGACGAAACAGGCGCGATATGATCCGCGCCCGCAGTTGCAGGAGCCTCGATTCATGACTATGACCCCTGAGCAGCGCAAGGCCGATCTCGTCGACCGGCTTGCTTCCGAAGCACAGAAACGCGTCGCCGAGCCTGAGGCCGAGAGCGCCGCCGCATTCGTCAAGCGCTACTTCGCGCTCGTCGCCCCCGACGACATCATCTACACCTCGTTCGAGACACTTCTCGGCGGGGCGCTCTCGCTCTGGCAGTTCGGCGAAATCCGCCAGGCCGGCGTGCCGAAGGTGCGCGTCTTCAATCCCACCGTCGAAGCAAATGGCTGGGGCCTTGAGCACACGGTCATCGAGATCGTCAACGACGACATGCCGTTCCTCGTCGACTCCGTCAGCGCCGAGGTGATGAGGCTGGGACGCAACATCCACCTGTTGTTGCATCCCGTCGTGCGCGTCCGCCGCGACGCCGGATCGAAGCGCGCCGAACTGACCGCGACGCAGGAAGCGAAGATCGACGCCATCGTCGAGTCGTACATGCATGTCGAGATCGATCAGGAGAGCGACTCGGCGGAGCTCGAAGCGATTCGCACCTCACTCGAGAACGTCCTGCACGACGTCCGCGCCGCCGTCAGCGACTGGCAGGCCATGCGCAGCCAGCTTCGCTCCGACGTCGCGGAGCTCGAGCACGCCAAACTTCCGATGCCGCAGGAGGAAGTGGCCGAGGCGCGCGCGTTTCTGGAATGGCTCGACCAAGGCAACTACATCCTCCTCGGATTCCGCCGCTACGGATTCGAAACACGTGGCGACAAAGACTACCTGCCGCCTGTGATCGAAAGCGGCCTCGGCATCCTGCGCGATTTTCGCCAGGAGTCAGCCGCGCGCGCCGCGAAGCCGCTCACGCCCGAGTTCAGCGAATACGCGCGCACCAAAGATCTCCTCATCATCACCAAGGCCAACAGCCGCAGCACCGTGCACCGCAACGTGCCGCTCGACCGCATCGGCATCAAGCGTTACGACGACAACGGCAACCTCACCGGCGAGGATCGTTTCCTCGGTCTCTTCACCTCGGCCGCGTACAGCCGCAGCGTTCGCGAGATTCCGATGCTTCGCCTCAAAGCGAAGCGCACCATCGAACGCGCCGGCCTCGATCCGCACAGCCACAACGGAAAAGCGCTCGTCGACATCCTCGAGACCTTTCCGCGCGACGAGTTTTTCCAGATCACCGACGCCCAGCTCTACGACATCGCGCGCGGCATCCTCCTGCTGCAGGAACGGCATCGCGTCGCGCTCTTCACTCGCAAAGACGTCTTCGAGCGCTTTGTCTCCTGCTACGTCTTCGTCCCGCGCGATCAGAACACCGTCGAGTTCCGCGAGAAGGCCAAACAGATTCTCGAGGAACAGTTCAACGGACGCGAGACCGCCGTCTCCGAGCACGTCACCGACGCACCGCTCGCGCGCATTTTGTTCGTCGTCAAAACGACGCCGGGCGCGATCCCCGAGGTCGATGAAAAGCGGATCGAAGCGCTGCTCGCCGACGCCGCACGTACGTGGGCGGACCGGCTGCTCGACACGCTTTGTCAACGTCACGGCGAAGAGGAAGGCATCGAACTGCAGCGGCGCTACAAGCGCGCATTCTCCGCCGCGTACAGCGAGCGTTTCACAGCCGACGCCGCCATGTACGACATCCAGCACATCGAAGAAGTGCTGGCCGACGGCAGGCTCGTCGTCGATCTCTATCGCCACAAGACCGACGAGCGGCAGTTCCACTGCAAGATCATCCACTCCGGCCCGCCGGTACCGCTGTCGGACATCATGCCGCGGCTCGAGAACATGGGCCTCAAGGTGCTGGCCGAGGAGCCGTACGAAGTGCATCCGTTCGGCGCCGGCTCGGTCGTGCGCATCCGCGATTTCAGTTTGGCCGCCGAGGGATTGCAGGACGACCTCTCCGCGATCAAGCAGAAGTTTCAGGAGACTTTCGTCCGCGTCTGGAATCGCGAGGCCGAGAACGACGGATTCAATCGCCTCGTCATCACCGCGGAGCTGGAGTGGCACGAAGTGGTCGTGCTGCGCGCGTACAGCAAGTACATCCGCCAGATCGGCGTGAACGTCAGCGAGCAACTGATCCAGCAAACGCTGTCTGCGCATTCGGGCGTCGCGCGGACGCTGATTCAACTCTTCCAGACGCACTTCGATCCGTCGCTCGGCTCGGCCACCCTCCGCGGCGCGAGCATGGCCTCGGAGACTGTGACTGGACGCCATCTCGCCGCCGGCGGAATCCGCGCGCAGATCGAAGACGCGCTCGATCGCGTCAAGAATCCGGACGAGGATCGCATCCTCCGCCTCTACCTCACGCTCATCGAAGCGACGCTGCGCACGAACTACTACCAGCGCGACGAGAACGGCAATCGCAAGCCGTACCTCTCGTTCAAACTCGACTCACAAACGATTCGCGAGCTGCCGCTGCCGCGGCCGATGTTCGAGATTTCCGTCTACTCGCCGTCGATGGAAGGCATCCACCTGCGCGCCGGCAAAGTCGCGCGCGGCGGCATCCGCTGGTCCGACCGCCGCGAGGATTTCCGCACCGAGATCCTCGGCCTGATGAAAGCGCAGAACGTCAAGAACGTCGTCATCGTGCCGATGGGATCGAAAGGCGGCTTCGTCGTCAAGAATCCGTCGAGCGATCGTCCGACGTTTCAAAAAGAAGGTGTCGCCGCGTACCAAACGCTCCTTCGCGGCATGCTCGACATCACCGACAACTTGCGCGGCGCGGACGTGATCCCGCCGCGCGATGTGGTGCGCCGCGATGCCGACGATCCGTACCTCGTCGTCGCCGCCGACAAAGGCACGGCCACGTTCTCCGACATCGCCAACGCCATCTCCGCCGAATACGGTTTCTGGCTCGGTGACGCATTCGCCTCGGGTGGAAGCGCCGGCTACGACCACAAGGCCATGGGCATCACCGCGCGCGGCGGCTGGGAGGCGGTCAAGCGCCACTTCCGCGAGCTCGGCGTCAATATCCAGCGCGAGGACTTCACGTGCGTCGGCGTCGGCGACATGTCCGGCGACGTCTTCGGCAACGCCATGCTCCTCTCGCCGCGCACGAAACTGATCGCGGCCTTCAACCACTCGCACATCTTTCTCGATCCGGATCCTGATCCAATCACCAGCCTGGCCGAGCGGCAGCGGATGTTCGATCAACGCCTGAACTGGAATGGCTACAACGTGGACTTGCTGTCGAAAGGCGGCGCCGTTCTCGATCGCAGTGCGAAGACGGTCACCGTTTCCGATGAAGTCGTCCGCGTTTTCGACCTCGACAAGAAGACGCTCGCGCCGGCCGAGCTGATGAAAGCAATCCTCCGCGCGCGCGCAGACCTGCTCTGGCTCGGCGGCATCGGTACGTACGTCAAGTCGAGCGACGAAGATCACGCCGCTGCCCGCGACCGCGCCAACGACGCAATCCGCGTCGACGCCCCCGAGCTGCGCGTCCGCGTAGTGGGGGAGGGTGCGAACCTCGGCTTCACGCAGCAGGCCCGCATCGAGTACGCGATGGGCGGCGGTCACATCAACACCGACGCCATCGACAACTCGGCCGGCGTCGATACCTCGGACCACGAGGTCAACATCAAAGTCCTGCTCTACGACGCCATCGAACGCGGCGAACTCGCGGGACTTGACGAGCGCAACACACTCCTCGCATCGATGACGGACGAAGTCGGCCAACTCGTCCTCTGCGACAACTACGAACAGACGCAGGCCATCTCGCTCACGCAAGCCCTCGGCGAATCCGTCCTCGACGAGCAAGCCCGCTTCATGCGCGCCCTCGAACGCGCCGGCCGCCTCGACCGCGCGCTTGAAGGTCTGCCCGACGACGAAACGATCGCGCAGCGTCACACCGCGCACATTGGGCTGACGCGTCCCGAGCTGGCTATCCTCCTCGCGTACAGCAAGATCGTGCTCTATGCCGACCTGCTGGCCAGCGATCTTCCCGACGATCCGCTCCTTGTCGAAGACCTCGTCCTCTATTTCCCGAAGCCGTTGCGCGCGCAGTATCGCAGCACGATCGAGCGCCACCGTCTGCGCCGCGAAATCATCGGCACCTACGTCACCAACAACATCATCAACCGCATCCGCCCAACCTACGTCTGGCAGATGACCGAGGAGACCGGCAAGCCCACCGCGGACGTCGCGCGCGCCTTCACGATCATCCGTGAATCGTTCGACCTCCGCTCGCTCTGGTCCGCGATCGAGTCGCAGGACAACGTCCTTCCGGCGCGCGTGCAGATCGAAATGCTGATCGAAGTCGGACGCCTCCTCGAACGCGCCATGCACTGGCTGCTCATTAGCGATTACCAATCACTCGACACCGCGCGATACGTCGGCGAGTTCCGTCCCGCCATCGCCGCCATCTCCGAAAAACTCAACGACATCCTCCCCGCCGCCCTCCTCGGCGCCCTCAAAGCGCGCCAGGGCGAACTCGAAATGGACGGCGTCCCCGAATCCGTCGCCTACCGCATCGCCAGCCTCGGCGTGATGGGCGCCGCCCTCGACATCGTCCGCCTCTCCCGCACCGGCCGCCCCGTCGAAGACGTGGCGAGGGTCTACTTCAGCGTCGGCGCCCGCTTCGGCCTCGACCGCCTCCGCAACGCCGGCGCCACCATCCCCGCCGAAACCCCTTGGCAAAAAGCCGCCCTCGCCGCCGTAGTCGACGACCTCTTCAACTACCAAAGCACGCTCGCGAAGAAAGTCCTAACCGAAAGCGACGGCGCCAAAGACCCCGTCGACCAATGGCTCTCCACCCGCCCCCGCGAAGTAGAACGCATCGACCAGTTGATGACCGACCTCCGCGCCGCACAGACAGTCGACCTGGCGATGCTGACGGTGGCGAGTCGACAGTTGCGAGGCTTGGTAGAGAGCTGATGTTTCGGATTCCTCGCAAGACGATATGTACGTAGTCTTTGTAGACATGCTTGGGTTCGCCGCCCTGACAACAGCTCTCTCGCAAAAGGATGAGTTGTTCTTGTCGCTCGCTTACCAAACAAACTCTCCGGCTGAACTTCTCTATATGGCGGGCGAAGGTTCAAGGTCTCACCGCATACTCGATACATTTCGAAGTTTCAGGACGTAACAAAAGCGGCCCTGCAATGGATAGGCCGCGCTTCGGAGTCTTCGGAAAACAATATGCGCACGGTGCTATTTTCAGACTCTGTCTATTTTGCGTCGGATAACATCATGGTTGTGGGAATGGCAGTGCGGATGATCGGTCTCCTTGCGTTCTGGGAGATTCCTTCTCGCGCTGGTATCGCCTCAGGCGCGTTCATCTCACTCGACTGGGCGACGCGATTTGTCGGCCCATATGCTCAGCACGAAGCTGGCTTTTTCGGGTCTGGCGTTGTCAGGTCGTACTTCGCCGAGTCAAAAGGAGCCCGCGGTCTGAGGGCGATCGTTCATCCTAGTATTGCAGCCGAATTGTCAAATGCATTTCACTCTGGGGTCTGCGATCTTCCCGCTGACCAAGTCACAGAACATGGGGCGCATGAACTCAATCTCCTATCCAACGTATGGTGGAAACATGACACTCCTTTTCATTGGAAAGGCGATCAACCGTTTGATTTGCTCGAAGCAGCAATCCTTCGCCTCCAAAACGGCGCTCCTCCCGAGGTTCTATCCGCTTACCAGTCGACGCTCGAAGCTATCGAACGAATGCGCCGCCATCTCTAGTCGTTAGCCGTTGTTTCCCTCTCACTCTTTGTTTTTCCTGTGCGCGTTATTGACGCACTCCAAAATTCTCTATGCCGATTGCCAGTTCCAGACCTGCGCGGCCATTTATGTTCAGAGTTACGAAGGTTGTTGGCGAGCTGACCTACAGCTAAATCGGCACCGACTAATCCGTCGACTTCCGCTGATTCACCCGAGACGTCCTGCTCAGTCCTTTCTCCGCGTCGAAGAATGCTTGCACGCCTTTGCCGATGTCGATCGGCCATCGTCATCGATCCTCAAACGCCGCGCGGGTAGGGGAACTGCGCCGCAGCGAATGCGGCCGGGTCGAAGTGACTGCGGACGCCACGTTCCGCCATCGCGTAGCCGAAGTTGATCAGCCGTTCCTGCATCTCGTCATTGAGGGCGCTGAGGCGCGTTGGGACGGCGGCCAGCTCCTGCGCGCGATTGAGCGGGACGGCCAACGCGCTCGGCGCCGGAAACTTCGCGGGATTGCTCGACATCGCCCAGAACGCGCCTTTTCGTTCACCGTTGATGAACGCGTCGACGACCTGCCGCCGCCGCAGGCTGCGCACCTGGTTGTCGATGACCGCATTCACGCGCAGCGAGTGCCGGACCGTATCGGTTTTGGTGCCGGCCTCGGGTTGCATCTTCGCGCCGGCATCGCTCACGAAAATCGTTTTGCAGCGCTTCCACGCAGTCTCGATTCCCATGTTGTCGTAAACGCCGCCGTCCGTGAGCAGGACATGCGATGTGAATTGCGGCGTGTTGCAGGAGCCGGCGTCGAGCGAGAAATCGCCCGGCTTGAACGACAGCCTGGCCGGCGACAGGATCGGCGGGAAGGCCGACGACGCGGCGACCGCCTCGGCGAGCAGGCGGTTCGGATTCGGGAAACGTCCGATTTGCCAATCAGCGATGTAGTGTTTCGAAAAGCGAAAGAGCGAGCCGGTCTGCACGTTCGTCGCGTTGATGACGAAGCGGGGACGATCGGGAAGGTCCTGCAGCGTCTTGTCGCCGAAAAGGACCTCTCGATAACGCTTGATGACGCGATCGCCGATCGTTCCCGGCAGCAGCGCGCCGAGGATGACGGAACTCGTGTCCACCGTCGTTGCCGCCATCTTCCGTACCGGGGCCGTGATGAGGGCATCGAAGTTCGTGGCGCGGCCGGGAGCGTCGAATATCAGCGCGCTCCATTGCATCCCGAGGACGCCGGCGGTGAGCGACCCACCCGAGACGCTGGAAATACGATCGAGTTTGCCGAGAAGTGCCGCGTCGTTGAAGTAACGCAGCACGCCGAGGTGAAAGAGCATCGCGCGATAGCCGCCGCCGGAGAGGCAGAGAGCAAGCGTGTCCTGGAGGCGTTCCGGTTCGGGATTGCTGACGATCGGTGTTGCTTCGGGCACTATCTGAGGAGTGTCATCGCTGCGAGTTTCCCTACCTCCACTACAATCGCCGCGTGTCTTTGGCAGGCAAGTTGCGGTTCGTACTGAATTCGTTCCGAGGAGGACGCATGCTGAACGTTGGCGACGAGGCTCCGGATTTTGAGGTAACCGATCATCGAGGTAACAACGTAGCGCTGCACGATCTGCGCGGGCGCAAGGTTGTGCTCTGGTTTTATCCGAAGGCCGACACACCTGGCTGAACGGCCGAGGGTTCCGGGTTCCGGGACCTCATCGGTGAGTACGAATCGAAGAACACCACCATCCTCGGCGTCAGTTTCGATGACGTCGCCGCGAACGCGAAGTTCGCCGAGAAGTTCGACTTCCCATTCCCGTTGTTGTGCGACACCGATCGACAGATCGGACTCGCGTACGGCGCAGCCGAATCGCCAAAGGACGAATACGCGAAGCGGATCGCGTACGTCATCGACGAAAACGGGAAGATCGCCCAGGCGCATGCGAAGGTGGATGCGAGGAGCTATCCGGCGGAGCAGTTGAAGACGTTGTAATCAGGCGGCGTGGAGCTGTCATCCTGAGGCTGCCGTAGCCGGAGCTGCGGAGCAGCGGAATGGCGGAGGACGGCGAAGGATCTCAAGCTTCCCAATCTGCGTTGAATCCCAGTGGGTTTCAGCTCAGCTTGGGAAGCTTGAGATCCTTCGCCGTCCCTTCGGCTCCGCTCAGGGCAGGCTCTGCGCCGCGTCCGCGCTTCGCGCTCCACGGCTTCGGCGGCTCTGGATGACAAGCGTCCCGTGATGAATGTCGAATGATCCGGCGCGCATCGCTGTTCACCATCCAACCTTGGCTTTGACGCTCTCTCCTCTTCGCCGGCTTCTCGGATATTTCGGCCGTCACAAGACGGCGCTGGCCCTCGGTTCGCTGTGCGTGGCGGCGTCGGCTACGTTTTCGCTGCTCAAGCCGCTCATCATCGGCAACGCCGTGAACGAGTTGGCGAAGGCCGTCACGCGCGGCGCGCTCGTGCGCTACGGATTGCTGCTAGTTGGCGCGGCGGCGCTGGAAGGATTTTTTCTCTTCCTTCAGCGGCGCATCATCATCGGCGAGTCGCGGCACATCGAGTACGAGATGCGCAACGATTTCTACGCGCATCTGCAGTCGCTTCCGGTCTCGTATTACCAGGACCAGCGAACGGGCGATCTGCTCTCGCGCGCGACAAACGATCTGGCGTCGGTGCGGATGCTGGTCGGGCCGGCGGTGATGCACGTGCTGTCGTCGCTCGTCGTCGTCGCCGGCGCGTTCGTGATGATGCTGCGAATCAATCGCGAGATGTCGCTGCTGGCGCTTGCCGGCGTGCCGGTGGTCATCTGGATGGTGCAGTACTTCGGACAACGCATTCATTTGAAGTACAAAGCGGTGCAGGACTACTTCGGCGACATCTCCGCGCGCGTGCAGGAGAACCTGGCCGGCGTGCGGGTCGTGCGGGCGTTCGGGCGCGAGAAGGTGGAACAGGAAACGTTCGCGGCCATGAACCGCGAATTCGTCGACCGCAATCGCACGGTCATCCGCTTGACCGCGCTGTTTTACCCGGGACTCCACGCCATGCTCGGCATCATCTTCGGCGTCGTTTTTTTTATCGGCAGCCGGCAAATGATCCGCGGCACGCTTTCCATCGGCAGCTTCATTGCCTTCCAGCTCTACCTCGGCCGCATGGTGTGGCCGCTGATCGCGCTGGGATGGGTAACGAATCTTTTCCAGCGCGGCATGGCCTCGATGGTTCGATTGCACGAGGTGTGGACGATCGAGCCGGATGTGCGCGCCGATTCCGGCGAACCGCTCGATGCGCCATTGCGCGGCGAGATCGACATCCGCGATCTGACGTTCACGTACGGCGGAGCGTCGCGGCCGACGCTGCGCGACATCAATCTGCATGTCGATCCCGGCCAGACCATCGGCATCGTCGGCCGCACCGGAAGCGGGAAGTCCACGTTGCTGGCGCTGATCACGCGCACGTTCGAGCCGCCGCCGGGAACGATCTTCGTCGACGGCCGGCCGATCGAATCGTTCCCGCCCTCCGAACTGCGGCATTCGATCGGCGCGGTTCCGCAGGAGACGTTTCTCTTCTCCGAGTCGATTGCGGAGAACATCCGCTTCGGACGCCGCGACGCTTCTGTCGACGAGGTCCAGAACTCCGCGACGATGGCCGGACTCTCCGGCGACGTCGCTACCTTTCCGCAGGGACTGGAGACGGTCATCGGTGAGCGCGGCATCACGCTCTCCGGTGGCCAGAAGCAGCGCACCGCCATCGCGCGGGCGCTTGTTCGCGAGCCGGCCATCCTCATCCTCGACGACGCGCTGAGCGCCGTCGATACGAATACCGAGGAGCAGATTTTGCGGGCGCTGCGGGAGATTCGGAAGGGGAGGACGGCGCTGATCGTCTCGCACCGAACCTCCTCGGTGAAGGACGCGGATCACATCATCGTCATCGACGACGGGCGCATCGTCGAGCGAGGCACGCACGACGCGCTGCTCGCGCGCGACGGCTACTACGCCGATCTGTATCGCCGGCAAACGCTCGAGGAAGAGATCGAGGAGATCGCGTAACCCAACGCCATGGCCGACATCGAACGACACGAAGACGAGGGAGCGAAGGCCTTCGATCCGCATCTCGCGCGGCGGCTGCTGCGATACCTGAAGCCGTATCGCGCGCGCGCGACGTTCTCGGTCTTCCTGGTCATCCTCTCGTCGATCCTGGAGGTCGCCGGGCCGGCCATTGTCGCGGTCGCGATCGATCTCTACGTGAAGCCGATGCAGGGCTCGCACGCCTCGGGGATCAGCCTGCGCATCGGCGCTTGGCTGGTCGCGCATGGATGGGCGCTCGATCCGATCAGCGGCATCAACGTCGCCGCCGCGCTCTACTTCATCATCCAGCTCGGCGGCTTTGCGGTGCTCTACACGCAGATGGTGCTGATGAATCTGATGGGGCAGTACATCATGTACGACCTCCGCAAACAGATCTTCGGCCACCTGCAGAAGCTCGACATCCAGTTCTTCGACCGCAATCCGGTCGGACGCCTGATGACGCGCGTGACCACTGACGTCGACGCGCTCAACGAGATGTTCACCGCCGGATTCGTTGCGATCTTCGGCGACATCTTCGTGCTCCTCGGCATCGTGGGGATGCTCTTCTGGATGAACTGGCGGATGGCACTGGTGCTCTTCTCGATCATCCCGCTGATCGTGCTGGTGACGGCGTGGTTTCGCCGCGGCGCGCGCATCACGTACCGCCAGACGCGCGCTCGCATCGCCGCCATCAACGCGTTCCTGCAGGAACACATCTCGGGTATGGCCACGGTGCAACTTTTCAATCGCGAGGCCGACGAGGCGGAGAAGTTCGAAGGGCTCAATGTGCGTCATCGCGACGCGAACTTGCAATCGGTTTTCTACTATTCAGTTTTCTACCCAGTCGTCGAGCTGGTCGAGACGATCGGCCTCGCGCTCATCGTCTGGTACGGCGGCGGTCAGGTGCTCCGCGGCATGCTCTCGATCGGAACGCTGATCGCGTTTTTTCAATACGCGCAACGTTTTTACGAGCCGATTTCCGACCTCTCCGAGAAATACAACATCCTGCAGGCGGCGATGGCCGCGAGCGAACGTATTTTCAAAACGCTCGATACGCCGCCGCGCATCCTCAACGAAGGAACGCTGGAGGTCGACCACGTCGAGTCGATCGAGTTCCGCGATGTCTCCTTCGCGTACAACGAACCGGAGTGGGTGCTGAAGAACGTCTCCTTCAGCGTGAAGCGCGGCGATCGCATCGCGCTGGTCGGCCACACCGGCGCCGGAAAGACGACGGTGACGTCGCTGCTGCTGCGTTTTTACGAACCGCAGCGCGGCGAGATCCTGGTCAATGGAATCGACATCCGCGAATACTCGGTGACGTCGCTGCGCGCGCTCTTCGCCATCGTCCAGCAGGACTTTTTCCTCTTCACCGGCTCGATCGCGCAGAACATCTCGCTTGGCGACGAGACCATCTCGCCCGAACGCGTCCGCGAAGCCGCGCGCCGCGTGCAGGCGGACCGTTTCATCCAGCGCTTACCCGATGGCTACGACTCCGAGGTGAAAGAACGCGGCGCGGGTTTGTCAGTGGGGGAGAAGCAACTCCTCTCCTTCGCCCGCGCGCTCGCATTCAATCCGCCGGTGCTCGTCCTCGACGAAGCGACGTCATCGATCGATACCGAGACGGAGGTACTGATCCAGGAAGCGATCCAAACGCTGATGACCGGCCGCACGTCCATCGTCATCGCCCACCGCCTCTCCACCATCCGCTCCGCCGACACCATCCTCGTCTTCCACCACGGCGAAATCCGCGAACGCGGCACGCACGAGGAGTTGATGCAACAGGATGGTTTGTACCGGAAGTTGTACGAGATCCAGTACCGCGAAGCGGTTGCTGTGGCGTAGGCCAGCAGGCCGAGGTACGGGCGCCTACACCGCGCTGATCGCGGGCGACGCGGGTTCGCCGAGGAAGACGCGGAACTCGTCGAGGCGGGAGGCGACGTCGGTTTCGCCGATTTGGATCAACGCCGTCGTGTAGTGCGGCTCGAACATCAGCATCGAGATGAAATCGGGAGACTCGGTTTCGCGGGTACCGAGGGCGCGGGTGAGGAGCTTCATGTTGCGGGGGAGGTACTTCTCGTGTTCGCCCGCCAGCCGGCCGAGGTCTACGGACGGGCGCATGACGAAGAGATCGATCGCTTTGAAGCCGTTGCGCTGCGAGGCGTCGAGCTTCGAGATCATCTCGTTCATCCGTTCCATGCGCGTCACGTCTTCGTCGATCACGTCGAGAAAGATGGCGTTGATGAGCTGGCCCATGATCTGTGCGGCGGGGGGATATCCATGGAGCACGGGCGTGTTTGCTTCGTCGGGCGTGCGCTGGTAGCCGGTCGACATCGCCAGGATGCGTCTCGCTCCCAGGTGCACGGCGCTGGAGAGCGGCGCGGCGAGACGGATGCCGCCGTCGCCGTACCATTGGTCGTCGATCTTCACGGCCGGAAAAACGAACGGCAGCGCGGCGGACGCGAGGACGTGTTCGACGGTGATTTCGGCCTGCACGCTGCGGCGGTTCGGACCCTCGAATGGATCGATGACGCGGCCTTGCGTCCAACGCACGCTCTGGCCGGTCGTGTAATCAAGTCCGATAAGGCCGACCGCTTTCAGATCGCCGCGCGCCAGATTGCGGCGAATGCCCGCGATTGGCTGATTGCGGATGGGACAGTGGTAGGCATCGCGAAGCGTCTCAGCCAGCGGACCGGCGTTGAGCAGTCCGTGAGGACGTTTCGACATCCGCGGCGGAAGGATCGCTTTGAACGCCGTGCGGAACGGCAGCAGCGCGGCGTAGTTCGGCCGGAAAACGTGGCGGCATTCGAGCGAGCACCAGAGATTGGCGAGTTCCTCGGTGCTTTCGCGCAGCGAACCCTCGTGCGCCGCGAGAAAGGCGGCGTTGATGGCGCCGGCCGAGACGCCGGTGATGATCTGAAAGCGGAGGCCGGGGAAGTGCCGGGCCAGACCTTTGATGACGCCGACCTGGTAGGCGGCGCGCGCACCGCCGCCTGTGAGCATCACCGCGAGATCGCCGCGCGTTTCCTCACGGACTTCTTCGCTCGGTTGAACGAGCTCCATCGCCATTTGCGGCTCAGCCGTTTCAAACCGTGCGCCAAGGTGCGGCCACGGCTGTTTTGCACCACGTGAAAACGATACGATCGCGCCGTGCGGCTTGCGGTCATCGGCGGCGGGATCAACGGCGCGGGGATCGCGTGGGAATTGGCGCGGCGCGGCTACGACGTGACGCTGTTCGAGAAAGGGCGCTGCGGCGCGCAGACATCGTCGGCCACGACCAAGATGATCCACGGCGGCATCCGCTACCTGGAGCGCTTCCACTTCGGACTCGTCCGCGAATCGTTGCGCGACCGCGCCTGGCTGCTGGAGCATCTGCCGTCGCTGGTGAAGCCGATCGAGATCCTGCTGCCGGTGTACGACGACAGTCCGCGCCGCCGTTTCACGCTCCGCGTCGGATTGACGTTGTATGACGTGCTGGCGGGCCGCGACAACATCGCCCGGCATCGCGCGCTGAGCGCGGACGAATTGATCGAACGTCTTCCGCTGACGCGCGCCGGTCTGCGCGGCGGATTTGTCTACTTCGACGCTCAGGTCGACGACTACGCGCTGGCGCGGATCGTCGTCGATTCGGCGATCAGCGAAGGGGCGACGGTGCGCGAAGAGACGCGTGTCGTCTCGCTTCGGCGCAGCGGAAAGGAGTGGATGGTCGGCACGGCAGCCGGCGACGAACGTTTCGACTTCGTCGTGAACGCCGCCGGCCCGTGGATGAATGCGTTGCTGGCGGAGAACCGAATCCGCTCGCGCTACCGGCTTTCGCTCGTCCGCGGATCGCATCTCGTGCTGAAGCATCGCGTCGCCGACGCGGGGATGCTGCTGCAGTCGGTCAGCGATCGACGCGTCTTTTTCGTTCTGCCGTGGAAAGGGACGACGCTGGTCGGGACGACGGAAGTGATGCACGACGGCTCGCTCGAAAATGTGTCAGCGACGGACGCTGAGATCGACTATCTGATCGCGCGATTCAACCGCTACGTTCGCAATCCGATCGGACGCGACGACATTGCCTCGACGTTTGCGGGAGTGCGTCCGCTGGTCGGCCGTTCCACAAATCCGAGCGCGCTGGCTCGTGATTATCGTCTGGAACGGCGCGGCAATCTGCTGAACGTCTTCGGCGGAAAGATGACCACGTTCCGGTCGCTGGCGGAGAAGGTGGCAATGCGCGTGGACAACTATTTCGGCGAAGTGCGCACCGCGCGTCCGGCGACGTTCGTCGCGATCAGTGCCTGATCGCTCGCTGCCTCTCCGGAAGCACGAAGACCCACGCTGCTCCGCTGTTCCTGTTGTCGTACGGCCCTCCGACGATGGCGGTACGGCCGTCGGCGGAAAGGGAAACGGAAAGACCTTGCCCGGCACGGCCCGCGGCGCCCGCGCCAACCAGTTTGGGGCCGAGTTGGGTCCAGATGCCGCCGCGCCGGATCCAGACCCAGGCCGCGCCGGCGTTGTTGTTGTCGTAGTACCCTCCGATAAGAGCCGTGTTTCCGTCGGCGGAGAGGGAGGTCGAATAGCCCTGACCCGCGTTCCCCACGGCGCCTGATCCGACCAGCTTGGGTCCCTGTTGCGTCCAGACTCCGGCGCTTCTGGTCCAGACCCATACCGCTCCGGATACCCCGTTGTCGCGGGTGCCGCCGACCAACGCGGTGTTCCCGTCGGCGGAAAGGGACACAGCCAGGCCTTGAGCGGCAAACCCTGCCGAGTCCGAGCCGATCAGTTTGGGTCCTTGCTGGGTCCATACGCCGCCGCTTCTGGTCCAGACCCAGGCGGCGCCGATCCCGTCGTTGTCGGCGGGCGCTCCGACGATCGCCGTGTTGCCGTCCGCGGAGAGGGCTACGGAAGTTCCCTGATTCACGCGGCCGGTGGAGGCTCGAAGAGCTCCGGAGCCGACCAGCTTCAGTCCTTGCTGGCTCCAGATCCCACCGCTCCTCGTCCACACCCAGGCGGCGCCCATGGAGTCGTTGTCGACGAACCCGCCGATGATCGCGGTATTGCCATCTGCGGAGAGTGCCCCGGAGAGGCCTTGCAGGGCGGAGCCCACAGCGCCGGAGCCGACCAGTTTCGTTCCTTGCTGGGTCCACGTCGCGCCTTCCCTGGTCCAGACCCATACGGCCCCTTTGCCCTCGGCATCATCGAGTCCGCCGACGAGAGCCGTTTTGCCATCCGCGGAGATGGCGACGAAACCTCCCTGATTCGCCGTTCCCACGGCGCCCGACCCGACGAGTTTGACGGATTGCTGGGTCCAGACTCCGCCGGTCCGCGTCCAGATCCACGCTCCGCCGGAACGGTAATGATCGCCGTATGCTCCGACGATGGCCGTGTTTCCGTCGCCGGAAACGGCTACTCCGGATCCTTGAACGATGATTCCTTCCGCACCCGAGCCGACCAGCTTGGGGGACTGCTGGCTCCAGGCACCGCCGTTTCTGGTCCACGTCCACGCCGCGCCGGTGAAGCCGTCATCATTGTCCCTTCCGGCGATGGCCGTGTTGCCGTCGGCGGAAAGGGCGACCGAAACGCCCAAGCCGTCGTATTGATAGACAGTCCCGAGATCCACGGTGCCCGTTCCGACGAGCTTCCCAGCTGGCCGCGTCCAGAATCCGTCCGTTCTGGTCCAGATCCACACGGCCCCCGTTCCGCCGGCATCGGCCGGCCCGCCGATCAGGGCCGTGTTGCCGTCCGCCGAGAGAGAAACCGCCGTGCCTTGTCTGGCCGCTCCTGTGGCGTCCGATCCGTTCAGCCTTCCCTGCTGCGTCCACACGCCGGCATTTCGTGTCCAGATCCAGGCCGCTCCGGCGTCATTGTTGTCGCCCGGCCCTCCGACGATGGCCGTGTTGCCGTCGGCCGAAAGGGCAACGGAAATGCCCTGTTCCGAAGCGGTAAAACCGCTCAAACCGGCGAGCTTGGTGCCTTGCTGGCTCCACACTCCTCCGTTTCTCGTCCAGACGCAGGCGCCGTCGCCACCCTTGCTGGCGTACGGCGCTCCGACGATCGCTGTGTTGCCGTCAGCCGACAGCGCGACGGACTGGCCCTGACGAAAGAGGCCGTTGCTCACCAGCTTGATCCCTTGCTGGGACCAGGCTCCTCCGCTCCTTGTCCAGACCCACGCCGCACCGTTGCCATTGTTGTCATCCGGTCCGCCGACGATGGCGGTGTTCCCATCGGCGGAAAGAGAAACGGACGTCCCCTGGCTGCGGCCACCGGCGCTGACGAGCTTCGGTCCCTGCTGGGTCCAGACTCCGGCGCTCCTGGTCCAGATCCAGGCCGCCCCGGCGCGGAGGTTGTCGCCTGCCCCTCCGACGATGGCGGTGTTGCCGTCGGCGGAGATTGCCACGGACATCCCCTGTCGAGCGTCTCCTACGGCATCCACGCCGGTCAGCTTCGGTCCCTGTTGGACCCAGAAACCGTCGATCCTGATCCAGATCCACGCCGCCCCGATGCCGTCATTGATGGATAGCAGCCGGTCGTCGCTGCCTCCGACGATCGCTGTGTTGCCGTCGGCGGAGAAGGCGACCGCGCTGCCTTGCCGGGCGCTCGCGATGAACCCCGACCCAACCAGCTTCGGCCCCTGCTGCAGGAACTGGGCAAACGTGCCGTGAGAAAAAAGAAGCGTGACTGCGACGAGGAGGAGCGGCTTAGCGGGATACCTGATTTTCATGGGAAGGGGTAATTATCCAGTCGTTCACGGCAGGATACACTTTCGCCCATGTCCTACTCTGTGACGACTCTCGATGGCGAACGCAAGCCGCGGCGGCTTCCCGCGCGCGAGCTCGATCCGATCGAGATCCGCGTCCTCGGCTGTCTGATGGAGAAGCAGCTCGCCATCCCCGAGTACTACCCGCTGACGCTCAACGCGCTCATCGCCGCGTGCAATCAGAAGTCGAATCGCGAGCCGGTCATGGAAGTTGGCGAGAGTGAAGTGCAGCGAGCGCTCGACCGCCTCCAGGACGAGAAGCTGGTCTGGAAAGTCCTCGGCGGACGCGCCACGCGCTGGGACCACAATCTCGACGCGACCTGGCACCTCGATCATCCGGCCAAGGCGGTCATCGCGCTGCTCTTTTTGCGCGGACCACAGACCGCCGGCGAACTGCGCGGCCGCAGCGATCGCCTCCACTCCTTCGAAGCGATCGATGACGTCGAAGCAACCCTGCAACGCCTCGGCACCGGCAACGATGCCATCGTCCGCGAGCTCCCGCGCCGTCCCGGCCAGAAAGAAGCGCGCTGGACGCACACGCTCGGCGGCGCCGTCATCGATGTACCGTCGATCGAAGAGGAGGCGCCGGCTTCTACGGGTGAGCCGCTATCGGTCCGCGTGCAACGCCTCGAGTCGCAAGTCGCGACGCTTCTGACCGAACTGCGCGAGTTGAAAGCGAAGCTCGGGGAGTGATCGCGAGCATTTTTGTAGTGGCCGCGTCCGCAACCGCGATCACTCGACCGCGAAGTCGCGTTTTACGAAGCCCATCGACTTCGTTCCGGTGATTCTTAGCAGCATCTTTGCGGTGTACTTACCGGGCGGCAGTTCGAATGGTTCGCGCAGCGTGACGTAGCCGGTATTCACGCGGGCGGCGCCGGTGAGGCTGATCCGTTTGGATTTGAAATCCACCGCTCCGCCGTTCGCGTCGAAGATGTACATCAGCACTTCGACCGCCGGCGATGCGTCGATGAGCTGCGGCACGACCTCGGCGCGCGCGAAGCTCACAGCCACCTCGGCGGCGCCATCGGCGACCGTCACGCCCGATTGGAGCGATACGCCGGCTTGCGGGACGTCGTTGAGGATGATGTCGGCGAGTTGGAGTGAATCGATCGCGGCCGGTTCCGCGGCGTATCCGAACCCTTCGCGATACGACACCTCGGAACCGCGCGGCGCGCCGGTGACGCGCACGGTGACGCGGCCTTTCTTGCGATCGCCCTGGCGGAATCCGAGGACGTAGGCGACTCGCTGTGCCTTCATCAGTGTGTCGACCGCCTCGACGAGATCGTTGCGATTCGCGATCACGCGGCCGCCGGTGTCGCGTGCGAGCATGTAGAGCCCGTCATTTTCGAGATCGCTGAAGGTGTGGCGCAGACCTTTGATGTCGACCGCGTCGAGCGTGACGCCGGCGGAAAGGAAAGTCTGATGCATCTGTTTCACGAGAGTCATCAGTTGCGACTCGAGATTCGGCGGACGGTTCCTCGCCTTGATGTCGGTAATGCGCGTCGAATCGAAGCCCTCGGTGAAAATCACGAGATGCTTCTGTCCTTCGAGCCCGGCGAGGCGGATGGCCACGTCGCCGAGATCGTGGAGCTGCGATTCGATGAGGCGATTCTTCGGCACGGCCAGCATGTCCTGATTGGCCTGGCCGCCGCGCAGCGCGTCCGCCATCTCGCCGCCGACCATGTCCGCGAGGCCTTCCTGCGAGTCGGAAACGGTTTGTCCCTGCTCCATCGCCGACATCCACTGCGCGCGCTCCTGGCTCCCGAGCGCGAGGCCGAGCGGGTCCTGCACCTTGCTGCCGTGCAGAGTGAAGATCGCGCGCGTGACCGCAACGCGATCGCTGAGGAATGGCGACAGAAAATGGACGCCGCGGCTCGAGGAGTAGGTGGCAACGGCGAAGAAATCAGTTGCCGGATTCGAATGCGACACAGCCTGCTCGGCGGCTTTTTGCGCGCGCACTAGCTTCGCCGGCGTGCCGAATGTGATGTCGAAAAGAAAAAGATAGAGCCGCCGCTCGCGGCGCGGACGTTCGACCACCGCTTGCTGCGCACCAGGGATCGCAGCGAAGTCGATGACGTCGAAATAGTCGATCGGCTGCGGATGACCGTCAACGAGTAGCGTGAAGGAATCCTTCGTAAGTCCGCGCACCGGCTGGCCGTCGCCGCTGGTGACGTAGACCGGCACCTGCACGACTTCGACCGTGACGTTGTCGCGGACTTGGGCCGCCGAGGCCGATGCCAACGCGGCGGCGAACAGCAGAGCGAGCTTTCGCAGCGTCTACTCTCCGATCGTGAAGTCCTTGCGCGCAAAGGAGAGCGTGTCGCTGTCGAGGCTCACCAGGACTTTCATCGCGTACGTTCCCGGCGGCAGGTCGAACGATTGCGTCATTTCAATGTTGCCGGCACCATTGCCGCGGACGTCGACCTTCTTATGTGCGAAGGCCACTGCTTTCTGCCCGGCGAAAACATAAAGCAGCGCTTCGCCTTCGAGCTTTCCGCCAGCGCCGGCGAGCGCGGCGAGTTCGCGGCCCGGCAGTGTGACGCTGACGGTTGCACGCTTCGGCGCCGTCGATACCGCGGTCGTCATCGTGACGCCGTTCTGCGGGACGTCGTTGATGATGATGTCCGCGAGGCGGAGACCATCGTTCGACGCCGGTTTGTCGGGAGTGGACGAGTACGACTGGCGATAGGCGACGTTGGAACCGCGCGGGGCACCAGCGACGCGTACGGAAATCGAATTCTCTTTGCGCCCGGTTTGTGGAGCGCGGAAAGAGAGCAAGTAGACCACCTGCTCCGAATCGGTAAGCCGCTTCATCGCACTCACGAGATCGTTGCGATGCTCGACGACCTGGCCGCCTGTGTCGGCGATCACGAAATGAAGCGAGTCGTTGTACGGAGCGTTGTAGGGCGGAACGCCGGTGAGGTCGATAGCGTCGAGGAAGACGCCCGCCGCGGCGAATTGCTTTTGCATCCGCAATTGCGCAAAGGAAACGTACGAATCGAACGTGACCGGAGTTGGCGCCGTGCGGTTGGCGGCAAGCGGAGGCTCGCCGAGTGTGTTCGGTGTCAAGCGCGAATTAGTCAGCAGAATGTTCTCGTTGAATCCGCTCGCCAGGAGGACGACATGTTTGAAGCCCTCCAACGGTGCCATGCGCTGTGCGAGCTCGCCGAGAGCGTCCATTTCGTCGCCGACACGGTTGCGGCTGATTTCGATCATCTGTTCGGCGGCCACGTTCGCGCCCATGTGCCGCAGTTGTTCGATTTCCGCGCTGTTGTCGTACGTGAGCACCGCGCGTTCGGCGGGCGTGACGGTCAGGCGGAGCGGATCCTTCGGCGACGCCGCGCCGAACGTGGCCACGGCGCGCCGCAAGGCATCGCGATCGCGCGTGAACGGCACGATGAAGTTGACGTCACCGTAGCGATCGATCAGAGCCACCGCGAAGTAGTCGCTCGGCTGTGCAGTCGCCAGATACGCCTCGGCGGCGCGGCGGCCGCGGAACATGGCGGATGTATTGGTGGTCGCAAGATCGAACACGAGCACGTAAAGGCGGCGCTGCCGCGGATCTCGCAACTGTTCGTTCGAAAGCGAGGCGAAGTCGACGACGTCGAAGTAGTCGATCGGCTGCACTTTTCCGTTCACGCGAACGTTGAAGTCGTCGCGCGTAAGTCCGCGTACCGAGGAACCATCGGAGATGACGGAGACCGGAACCTGGACCACTTCGACGGTCGTTTTCTCACGGGTTTGCGCGTGAGCGATGACGGGGACGATAGCGAGAAAAGCAGGAAGGAGCACGCGGGAGACACGCATCAGAGATCCTCCTCGAATCGTTGGGCGAGCACCAGCACAGACAGGAGTGTCTGTGCCACACCGTCCGCGCCGTTGCGTTCGCGAAGTGTGCCACGCTGCCGCGCGCTGTTGCTATCGCGCGGCACCGTTGCGGTGATCAGCCGCTGTCCCGCGCGTGTGACACGGCGTCTTGCGCAGCGGACGCAATCAGCCGCGCTCCCATGTCCCGCTTTTGCCGCCGGACTTGCGCACGAGTTGCAGCGACTCGATGCTGATCCCTTTCTCGGCGCTCTTGCACATGTCGTAAATCGTGAGCGCCGCGACGGCGCAGGCGGTCATCGCTTCCATCTCGACGCCCGTTTTGCCTTCGCAGCGGACGATGGAGCGGACCTCGATCGTGCCGGAGTTGGGATCGAGATCGAAGGTGATGTCGACGGAGCTGATGGCGAGCGGGTGGGCGAGCGGGATGAGGTTCGGTGTCTGCTTGGCAGCGAGGACGCCTGCGATCTTCGCCGTGGTGAGCACGTCGCCCTTCGGCAGCGCCTGCGCGATCAATTTCTGCAAAGTCTCCGAGGACATGCGGACGGTCGCCAGCGCCACGGCCTCGCGCGACGTGCTGCGCTTCGCGCCGACGTCGACCATGGAGATGCCGCCGGTATCGTCGAGATGGGAAAAGTCGGTAGGCATGGTTCAGTAGATTAGTGGATTAGTAGATTAGTCGATCAGAAATCCGCCGCGATCGTAGCGCCGACGGCTCGTCGGCTGGACCGCCGGCGGCTCGCCGGCATGGTGCTTGGACATTACGCGCCGCCGAGCCGGCGGCGGTCCAGCCGGCCAGCGGCCGGCGCTACGAGCGTCCGCCATCGCCGAATCCAATCGACTCGGCATCCGCCACCGTATTCACATTCATCAGCGGTTCTCCGTCGAACATCTTCCGCAATTCATCCTCGGACAGAATCTCCGCTTCCGATTCGGATGCAAGTCCGCGCAGATCGTATCGCCTGGCGGCGATGCGCTGTTCGATGCGCGGCAGCAGCGCGGGATCGTATCCGCCGCAAAGCATCTGCGTTTTGCCGCTCCAGACCGGCGCGAGCAGGAGCGCCGATGACGATTCGAAACGCGCGCGCAGATGGCGGAGAATCGCGGCGGTGATCAGCGGATAGTCGACGGCGAGGATGAAACAGCGATCGCCGGCGTCTTCGATCGCGCGCGCGACGCCGAAGACCGGTGCCTGATCGTCGTGCGGACTTTCGTAGATTGTCTCGATCGTTGCCGATGCTCCGCCACTCCTCTGAACGGCAATCACCTTTTCGAAAACCTCGGCAGCAATATTCGCGACGCGATCGAGGAACAGCTCCTCTTTCGGACGTCCCATCCGCCGCGACCGGCCCCCGATGAGGATGTAGCAATTCATCGGCGATAGCTCCGCGCCAGCTCGTCGATGTCGGCGCCCATGCGATACGCGATCACCGTCCGCCAGTTGCGCGCCGCGGTGCCGACCAGGCCTTTGCGCAGGAAGCGGCGCCCCGAGGTGGTGACGGTCATCGGAAGAATTGTCGTAAGTCCGCGGCGTTTCATGCGAATGGCGAGCTCGTAATCTTCCATCAGCGGCATCTCTTTGAAGCCGCCGATTTCGAGAAACGTGTCGCGGCGGATGAATTGGGCTTGATCGCCCCATGGGCAGCGCGTAAGTCGCGTGCGGAGGTTGATCGCTGCCGCGGCGAAGGCGAGCTTGCGCGACGGTTCGAGGAAGCGGATCCGAAATCCGCCAAAGTCCGCACGTTGCAGCACCGCTTTGACCGCTTCCGCCGCGCCGGCGGGAAGTCGCGTGTCGGCGTGCAGAAAAATGAGCGCGTCATTTGTCGCTGCGTGTGCACCGAGGTTGGATTGTTTTGCGCGCAGTCGTTCGGTGAGGAGGACTCGTGCGCCGGCGGCCGTCGCGTGACGGGTGGTGCGATCGTCGCTGCCGCCGTCGGCGACGATCACCTCCGCGGCTCCGGCTGCGAATGCCGATTCGACGGCGCCGGCGATCCAGTCTTGTTCATTCAGCGTCGGAATGATCACCGACACGGAGCTCATGCGAGGGCTCGGCGTGTCATCCTGAGCCGCCGGAGCTGCGTAGGCGAAGCCGGAGCAGCGGAGGACGGTCGAAGGACCCCCTTCCTGATAACCCGGGCGCGGTGGTGATTTTGTTGAAGTGGCAGCGCGTGCCGCCCGCCCCTGGTTATCAGGTGGGGGGTCCTTCGACCGTCCTGCGGCGTTCCGCGCTTCGCGCTCCAACGCCTTCGGCGGCTCAGGATGACAGTCACTTCTTCCGCTCCTTCGACGACGCCTTCTTCGCGTGACGCGCCTGGCCGAGGGTGATGTTGATGGGGTGAGCGCGATCGAGGAAAGGGACGGGCGGTTTCGCGCGCACGCCAAGTTGCCGCCGCACCTTCAGCAGCGTTTCGTCCTCGGCGTGCGACTTCAATCCCTGCTCGATCGCGTCGATCGCCTTCTTGCGATTTCCGGCGGCGACGTAGACGCGGGAGAGGTTTGCGTAGTGATCGGGGTTGTAGAACTGCAGATCGATGGCGAGTTTGCAGAGATCGATGGCGGGCTTGAATTTCCGCTGCATCATCGCCAGGCAAAGTCCGAAGTGCGAAAGTCCGGTGGCGGTCTTGGACGACAGCATCGGCGAGGGTGGCTCTTCGCTGCCGTAGATTTCGAGGAACATCGTCAGCGCGCGTAGGTACTCCTCGGCCTTCGTCAGCGCGACCGCTTCGTCGATGCGTTTGAGGATGTCGGTCATCAGAGCAGCTCGCGCGAGCGCAGCCGCTGCACGAATCGCTCGATACGCTCGCGCTCCGCGTCGTCGGCAGCGGTGAAGCGGACCCCGTATTTCGCGGTGCCACCGGTGAACTCGGCGCGCAGCACGTCGCTCTCGAGTTGCAGCGGTTTCGGATCGCCGGGGAGATAGAAATGCAGCCGCAGTTTTCCTTCGCCCGGCAGCACGCGATCGACTTCGATGAACATGCCGCTGGCCGAGATGTTGATGCTGCGGCCGATGATGAAACGGCCGTTCTTTTCGACCGAAACTTCGATGCGCGTCAGCGTGCGCAGCTCGCGTCGGGATGGGATCGACGTCAGCCGCGCCACTTTCGAATCGAGCTCGTGACGCTGCAGCGGACGATAGATGACGTCGTTGCATCCGGCCGAGAGGCAGAGCTCGGCCTGCTCGGGCGTGTCGCGCTCGCCGACAAGCAGCAGCGACATCGCGCGCGTCGATGCGTCGGCGCGAATCTCGCGGCAGAATTCGGGAGCGGTCATGTCGAAGAGGTCGAACGCGAACATGATCAGTTGCGGACGATCGGTACGTGCGATTTCCAGCCCAGCGGTGCCGGTCAAGGCGGTGGCGATGGTGGCCTGACGGCGGCGCAGAATCGACTCCTGAAACAGCAGCGATCCGCGCGAATGATCGACCAGGAGGATGCAGCCGGGGCCGTGATTGCTCACGCGGCGGAGATCTCCCGAAGGCGTCCGACGTTGCGTTTCAAATCGTCGACGAGCTGCGCGATGTGCTCTTTCGTGTTGGAGCGTCCGAGCCCGAAACGGATCGAGCCGTAGGCGAGTGATTCGGGGACGCCGATCGCGGTCAACACCGGCGACGCACTGCGCTCGCCGGAACTGCACGCGGATCCTGACGACAGCGAGAAGTGACGCAGCGCCATCATCACGGAGTCCGATTCGACGCGATCGAAGCTGACGTTGAGATTGCCCGGCAGCCGTCGTTCCCTCGGTCCGTTCACGAACGCCTCCGGCACCTCAGCCACGACGCGATCCCAAAGCTCGTTGCGAAGTTGCGTCAGCCATTCGCTTTCGGCGGCCATCTCTTCGCCACGGATTCGGAAAGCCATGGCCATGCCGGCGGCGCCCGGGACATTCACCGTCCCGCTGCGCGTTCCTTTTTCCTGTCCGCCGCCGAGCATGACCGGCTCGATGCGGATACCGCGCCGAACGATCATGCCTCCGACGCCTTTCGGTCCGTACAGTTTGTGCGCGGAGAAGGCCGCCAGGTCGACGTTGGTCATGTCGATCGGAACTTTTCCCGCGGCCTGCGTGACGTCGCTGTGGAAGAGAACGCCGCGTTCACGGCAGATCGCGCCGAGCTCCGCGATTGGCTGGAGCGTTCCGATTTCACCATTCGCGGCTTCGACGGAAACGAGTTTTGTATTCGGGCGCAGTGCGCGTTTGAGTTCACCGGGATCGAGGAATCCGTCGCGATCGGGCGTCAGCAGCGTCACCTCGACGCCGTGCTTTTCGAGACGCTTCGCCGGAACGATGATCGATTTGTGTTCCATCGCCGAGGTGATGAGGTGATCGCCGGGGGCGAGGAGATTGAGGGCGATGTTGTTCGACTCGGTCGCGCCGGCAGTGAAGTAAACCTCATTCAGCTGCACACCGAAAAATCGGGCGATGCTGAAGCGCGCCTCCTCGACCGCGTTCGACGCGCGCCGCCCATGTTCGTGCGTCAGCGAGGCCGGATTGCCGAAGTTCTCGCTGAAGTAGGGGAGCATCGCCTCGACCACGCGCGGATCGACGGGCGTCGTGGCGTGGTGGTCCATGTAAATCGGGAGCTCGGGCATTTGCGGGAGATGATAACCGCTGTCATCCTGAGCCGCCGAAGCCGTTGAGCGCGAAGCGCGACCGGCGGAGGACGGTCGAAGGACCCCCACGTGCTTGCCTCATTCGAAAACGGCCGCCCTGCCCGGGTTAGCAGGATGGGGGTCCTTCGACCGTCCTACGCCGGTCGCGCTTCGCGCTCAACGGCTCCGGCGGCTCAGGATGACAGTTCAGCGCCTTCTGCGGCGCCGCTTCGCTGGCGCCTTCGGCGTCTCGGCGTCCGCCGCCCGCCGCACTCTCTGCGCGAATTGCTGCCACTGGCGGAACACATCCACGTACTTGCCCGACGACAGCGCGTACAACTCCAGCAGCGCCAGTGCGTCGTTGAACGGCTCGCGGTAGACGAAACGGAATTGCGCGCGGCGATCGGTGGGAGGTTCGAGCAGGCGCCACAACGTGTCGAGCGCCGTCTCGATCTGATGCCGCGTTCCGGCGGCGAGCGACATGCGCGTGCAGATCGGTTGGATCAACTCGCGGATGAAGAGGATCACTTCGCCGATCTTCATGCGCGACTCGCGGCCCGCTTCCTCGCGCTCGAGTTCTTCCAGGATCCACGGCAGGAACATCACCGAGAGCATCACCGGGTCGGAGATCTTGCGGCCGGCCTGTACGGTGCGGTCGAGGACTTCCAGCATTTTCCAGAAGTACGGCGCGCGATCGCCGGCGATCGCTTTGGAGACTTCGGGGAGGAGCGGCTCGAGCAGGCCGCTGTCGACGAGCAGCCGGACCGCGCCGCGCGACCAGCCGCGGCGGAGCAGATCGAGGATCTCCTCAGATACCCGCGGCGGCGATGCTTTCAGGATGTCGTTCTTGTGGCGAAGGATCGCAGCGTACGTGGCCGGCTCGATTTCGAACCCGAGGCGTGAGGCGAATTCGACGGCGCGCATCATCCGGACCGGATCCTCGCGGAAGCGAACGTCCGGATCGCCGATGACGCGCACGCGCTTCGCTTCGAGGTCCTCGAGGCCGCCGACGTAATCGATCACCGAGAAGTCGGCGATGTTGTAGAAGAGTGCGTTGATTGTGAAATCGCGGCGGCGGGCGTCCTGCAGCGGCGATCCGAACGTGTTGTCGTCGGTGATCAGCAACTCCTCGACATCCTCATTGCGCTCCGGCTCGCGGCGGAACGTCGCCACTTCGACGAGCATGTCCTGAAAGATGATGTGCACCAGCCGGAAGCGTCGTCCGATGATGCGGCTGTTGCGGAAGAGGCGGCGGATTTCGGCCGGATGCGCATCGGTAGCGATGTCGAAATCCTTGGGCGTCCCGTCCATCAGCAGATCGCGCACGCTGCCGCCGCACAAGTACGCGCGATAGCCGCTGCGATGGAGGCGGTAAAGAACCTTGAGGACGTTCTCCGGAATGCGCCGCCGTGAAATGGGATGGTCGCTGCGGTCGATGATGACGGCTGGGTCGGGTTCCTCCGGTGCCGGAGAGTTGGCGTCGCCCGCGACGTTCCCGATCGAAGATTGCAACGCAGGCCGAGAATCGAAATCGTCGGAGATGATTAGCTCCGGCTCCCCACCCCCGACCCCCGACCCCCGATTCTCCTCGCTCATGGACTCTCGCCGGCCTCGCCCTCGGGCGTCAGGCCCGGTGTGAAATGGTATTTGCTGTCGACGATGAAGAAGGTCCGTTCCCATCGCGATTTCGTGAAGAAGTGGACGGCCACGCCGAGGAGCTCTTTGATGCGCGCGGCCGGCGGAGCGTCGGGCGATGCGGGCGTTCCCTCGAACGACCAATAGACCATGAACGCACGCCCTTTGATCATCGATCGCGGCACCGTTCCCCAGTAGCGCGAGTCGCTCGATCGGTCGCGGTTGTCGCCCATCGCGAAGTACTGATCCTTGCCGACGGTGTACGGGCCGTATTGATCGCGCGATCGATACGGCTCCGGAAGTTGCGGCTTCGGCGGATAGACCATCGGATCGACGTGGATGACATACGGTTCGGCCATCGGCTTGCCGTTGATCGAGACCACTTTGTCGCGCACTTCCACCGTGTCGCCGGGCAGTCCGACCACGCGCTTCACGAAGTCGGTGTCTGGCTGGAGCGGATAGCGGAAGACGATGATGTCGCCGCGGCGGATCTCGCGCAGCGGCAGCATCCCGCCGAGCGTCGTCCCAGGTCCGTAGATGAACTTATTGACGACGATGTGATCGCCGACTTTCAGATTGTCTTCCATCGATCCGGTGGGGATCTTGAACATCTGAAAAGCGAAGATACGGACAAAGTTGACGAAGATGACGGCGATCAGGAGCGCTTCGTAGTACTCACGGATCGTCGATTTCTTTTGAGTTTCATCGACGGCCATTCGGCGGGGGTGTTCCCTTCAGGTCGTCCGCGATGAACGCGGCGGCAAACGATTGTACGACAGCGGGTCGGACACGGATGGTGTTTCCGTGCCGCGTGTATTGATGCAGCGGGAGGTTCGGATCGGTAGCGATGATCGTCGCACCGACGTCCGCTTGCCGGTTGAAGGCGTCGACGACGTAGGTGCGGTTGCTGTCGATCCACGGGACGTTTCTGATCGCGGTGGTGAAGTTGTCATCCACGCTCGGCGCGATGACGATGGCCACTCGGGCACTGCGCATCAGCGCGGCGCGCGCGTCGTTCCATGCGAACGGTTTCGGATCGAGCCAGATCACCAGCGGCAGTTTTTCGTTGTACCGCATCTCGTTCGGACGCATGACCAGGACGCCGCCGATCGGTTCGAGTGTGACGGAAAGCCAGTCCGACGACGCCACCAGTTCCTGGCGTTGCTCCCCCGCGTAGGTCATCGATACGAGATGCTGCGAGACATCGGGCGATTCGAGCAGGAGCGCGAACCGCTCCGCTTGCGAATCCCAGGCAAGGGCATCGACCTGCGTCCGCTGCAAGTCCACCGAGAGGGGAGTGGCGGTCGGGACATGGACAGTGCGGACGATGCTCCCGGTCGCCGTTTCCAGGATGTAGCTAACCTTGTTGCCACGCGGCGCCCACTGCGCATTCACCTCGTCCGCCGGATCTTCAGGAATCCAGTGGATGTCGCTGCCGTCCATTGATACCAGCCCGATATCAAAACTCTTCGTCCGTTTCGCCGAGAAAACGATTTCTTTGCGGTCCAGCGAGAGGTCGTACGAGTCGATGGCCACGAACGCCGGCGTCAACGGTTTGCTGCCGTTGAAAAGGCGGTTCTCCGCGACGCGAATGTTGGCGAGGGCCGGCTTGGGAGGACAGCCGACCTGCACGCAAAGGTCGCCAACCACCGAGGCCTGCGGGACGCTCTCCCACCCCCTCGGGAACAACACAGGGCCGCTGGCACAGCCCGTCAGAAGCAGCACACTGACGAGCTTCCAAGCTGTTCGTTTACCGAGCATTGTTGGCATTCTAACATGCGCTCCTAAGTGATTGATTCTAAAGCTATCTATCGCTGTGAACAGTTGGCGGCGATGTTGCTAAATAACCTGTAGAAAACGAATGAGGAGCGACTACTCAATGGACCTTCAAAACGAGCTGTTGGAGTCCGGAAAACAACATCAAAAAGGCGGCTGGAAAGCCACCGTGGCCTCACTCGGCGTACATGGCGCCATCATCGCGTTGATCGTCTTCATCTCGACACAGGCGACGCAGAAAGTCGCGGCCGAGGACAAGCCGATTCATGCGTTTCTGTCGTCGAAAGCGGCTCCGCCGCCCCCTCCGCCTCCACCCCCTCCGCCGGCCGCGTCGCATGCGAGCGCAACGCCGAAGGTCGTGACGCCGGTGCACGTCACGCCTCAGACCTTCGTCCAGCCGCGCGAGATCCCGAAGGAAGTCCCGAAAGTGAATATCCCCACTCCGACGACGAAGGTCGCGGAGATCGATCCCACTCCCGCCCAGCCGTCGAATGATCCTCCCGGCGCGCAGGAAGGCGGCGTTGCGGGCGGCGTAGTCGGTGGCGTCGTTGGCGGCCAGCAGGGCGGTACGGTCGGCGGCGAAGTCGGCGGCCAGATCGGCGGCGTCCTCGGCGGCGAAAAAGGCGGCGTAGTCGGCGGAACGGTCGGCGGCACCGGCACAGGAACCGGCGAAGGCGACAAGCCCGCACCTCCTCCACCGCCTCCCGCGCCGGAGCCGAAGGATGAAGGACCGCTCCGCGTCGGCGGCGACGTCAAAGCGCCGGTCGCGACCGCACGCGTGAAACCCGACTACACCGACGCCGCCCGCAAAGCGCACATCAACGGCGTCGTGATCGTCGAAGCCATCGTCAACAAGCAGGGCGAAGTCGAGCAGGTCAAGGTTCTCAAAGGTCTGCCGATGGGTCTCAGCGAACAGGCCGTCGAAGCCGTCAAGAAGTGGCACTTCCGCCCGGGTACGCTGAACGGCGAGCCGGTCGAGGTCATCTTCAGCCTGACCGTGAACTTCACACTGGAGTAGGGAGAGAGAACGTAGCGCCGGCGGCTCGCCGGCTGGACCGCCGCCGGCTCGGCGGCAGTCCAGCGAACTGCCAGCGAGCCGCTGGCGGTACAGCCGTCGGGCCGACGGCGCTACGAGTTGTGGGTCGCTACTCGCCCGCCCGCGACGGCTGCGGCGCTGACGCCTTCTTGCGCGAGATCGCTTTCGCCTGCAGGAACAGGCCGAGGTAATCGCGGCCGCCCGCTTTCGAATCGGTCCCCGACATGTTGAATCCGCCGAATGGATGCACGCCCACCAGCGCACCGGTGCACTTCCGATTCAGGTAGAGATTGCCGACGAAAAACTCCTCGCGGGCGCGATCGAGTTTCGACTCGTCATCGGTGAACACCGCGCCCGTAAGTCCGAACTGCGTGTTGTTCGCGATGCGCAGCGCGTCGTCGAAGTCCTTCGCCCGCGTAACCGCAAGCACCGGGCCGAAAATCTCCTCCTGCGAGATCGTCGCGTCCGGCGCCACATCGCCGATCACCGTCGGCTCGACGTAGAAACCTTCCGCATCGCGTACCTCGCCGCCGGCCAGAAGCTTTCCTTCGCCCTTGCCCTTGTCGATGTACTCCTTGATCTTCTTCATCGCCGAGGCGTTCACCACCGGTCCGAACTGCGAAGAGCCGTCTTCCGGTGCGCCGATCCGAATCGCCTTCGTCTTCTCGACCACCATCGGCACGAACTTGTCGTAGATCGCGTCGTCGACGATCAGTCGCGAACACGCCGAGCACTTCTGGCCCTGGAATCCGAATGCCGAGGCCACGACGGCGGCAGCGGCGTCATCGAGATTCTTGTAGTCGCGGTCGACGATGATCGCGTCCTTGCCGCCCATCTCCGCCACCACGCGCTTGATCCACAACTGGCCCGGCTGTGTCTTCGCCGCTTCCTCATTGATGTGCAGCCCGACTTCCTTCGATCCCGTAAACGAGATGAAGCGCAGGCGCGGACTCATCACCAGCGGATCTCCGACTTCCGCGCCGGAGCCGCTGAGGAAGTTGACGACGCCCGGCGGCATCCCTGCTTCCTCGAGCAAGGCGAAGAACCGGTATGCGATCCACGGCGCGTCCGACGACGGTTTCATCACGATGCAGTTGCCCGTCACGACGCCGGCCGAGGTCATGCCGGCCATGATCGCGAGCGGGAAGTTCCAAGGCGGGATCACGCCGCCGACGCCGAGGGGAACGTAGACCAGCGCGTTGTCCTCGGTAGCGATCTTCGTGATCGGCTGCTCTCCGCCCCAGCGATACGCTTCTCTGGCGTAAAACTCCAAAAAGTCGATTGCCTCGGCGGTGTCGGCATCGGCCTCCGGCCACGTTTTACCGACCTCGTAGACCATCGTCGCGGAAAATTCGTGCTTGCGCTGACGCATGAGGTCGGCGGTTTTGACGAGCAGTCCCGCGCGAACCTCGACCGGCTGCCGCTTCCACGACTCGAATGCTTTCCACGCCGCATCGAGCGCATGTTCGACGTGTTGCTTGGTCGCTTTGTTGAATCGGCCCAGGAGTTGCGACTTGTGCGACGGATTGATCGATTCGAACGTTGGTAACCCCGTGATGCGCTCGCCGCCGATGACGACCGGATATTCGCGGCCGAACTCGGCGCGAACGGTGGCCAGAGCCGCTTCCATGGCCGCCTTGTTTTCGGGTTTGGTGAAATCGGTGAGCGGCTCGTTGCTGAATTCGCTGAGCATTTTTCCTCCGCGCCATCCTGTTACTCTCCGCGGCGCCGCCGGTATGTACTCGAAAACGCTTGCCATCGCAATCGCGACACTGCTGCTTCTCGCATCGTGCTCAGCCACGCTGCCGTGGGCGAACGAGCCGATCGGTGAGGAGGTCAATCTCTCCTTCGTGATTCGCAACAATCTCCTATTCCTCCCCTCGGCGACGATCGATGGCCGTCCGGGTCAGTTCCTCGTCGGCGTCGCAGGTGCGCGCACCGCCCTCGATCAACACTTCGCCGCCGCGCTTCCTCGGAGCCCTCGCTCCGGCGAGCACTCGCTGCAGCTCAATGAGAAAGAGGCGCTGCGCTTCACGCCGGTCGAAATGGATCTGCAGAAGGTTGCCGACGGCATCCTCGGCGCCGACGTCTGGGGCAATCGCGCCATCTCGATCGATTACACCTCGGGATTGCTGACATATCAGAAGGAAGGCATCCATCCCGAGCTGATGACGATCTTTCGATTCGCCGCCGAGCCGCGCGTGAACATTGTCGTCGACGGAAAAACGATTCCGGCAATCGTCGACACTGCCTCGCCCGATACGCTGACACTCCCGCGCGGCAACGCCGCAGCCGGCCGAACGCACGCTCGCATCCAGCTCGCCGGAGAGGACCTCGGAGACCTCGATGTGAAGCTGGCCGATGTCGCCGAGGCTCGCGTTGGCAACCGAATCCTCTCGAAATTTCTGGTAACGATCGACTATGGCAAGCGCGAAGTTGGACTTTGGCGCGATCCCCGCACGCACTAGGCGGCACGACGGCGGTTGGGTCTGCCGCGCGCACACCTTCGGGAGGCTATGATCTGCACCATGCGTAAAACGCTCGCGATTCTTCTCTTCGGCGTCGCCACCACCGCGGGCGCGCAATCCTTCCAACTTCACGGCTTCGTCACCGCGCGCGAGATCTATGTGAACGCGCAACCCTCGTGGCTCCAGGGCGGGGTTGGCCGCTTCGACGTCGGCGCGGATACCGTGAACGACACGAAGTTGGTCAGCATGTACAACGCGCAACTCGGCTTCGACTGGACGCCGATGTCATGGTTCCTCGTGCACGCCGACGGCGTGGCGCGGCGCCAGCAGTCCGGCCACGTCGCCGGAAAACGGATCGGACTCGTTCAAGCCTACGCCGACGTCTTCAACGATCACTTCCGCATTCGCGCCGGCGAGTTCTGGCTTCCGACCTCGCGCGAGAACACCGATCCGCTCTGGACGTCGAAGTACACGATCACCTACTCGGCCCTGAATTCATGGATGGCGCAGGAAGTCCGCCCGATCGGCGCGGACCTGCAATGGTCGCCGTCGTTCTACGTGACGGTCGGCGCGACCGCGTTCCGCGGCAACGACACGATGGGCACGCTCCTGGCCGGCCGCGGCTGGACGTTCGGCAACTATCTCGCGGCATACAACGAAAACCTGCCGACCCCGGAACCGGAGCTCACCCGTCCCTTCGGCGAGGATCTCGACGGCAAGAACGGCTACGCGGAACGGATCCGCATTTCTCTTCCCGAACGCGCGATGCTGCAGGTGACGCACATCGACAACCGCGCCACGATCTCTCCCGTCAAGGTGAAAGACGAAGAGCCGTGGGCGACGCGCTTCAACATCGTCGGCCTCGAGATTGGATCGACGGCGCCGATCACGGTCGCCGGCGAATGGATGCGCGGATCGACCGCGGTCGGTTTTCCCGGCGGCAGCTTCACGATGGATTTCGACACCGCCTACTTGCTTGGCTCCTACAAGTACGGCCACGAACGCTTCAGCGGCCGCATCGAACGCTTCGCCACAAGCAACGCATCGCATCCTGTCACCGACGGCGCGCGCGAACACGGCCACGCCTTCACCGTCGCTTGGATGCACGAGTCCAACACGCGATCCCGCGCCGGCCTCGAATACTGTCGCGTCTCCGGCGACCGTCCCGGCTTAGCGCCCGGCTTCGATCCGCGCACCGGCGGCTCGACGGTGGCGGCGGAGTACCGCTACAGCTTCTGATCACGCGGAGCCGCGGGGACGCGGAGAGAGACGGCTTCTTTTCTCCGCGCCTCCGCGCCTCCGCGTGAAAATTCATCGCGCGTGAAACGCGATCCGAGGCCACGAAGCGATCTGTTTCTCCCGCAGAGCGGTCGCTCCAGACCTCATTCCCACAGCAAGCGCGACAAGATCGAAACCGCGATCGTTTTCATTCGCCGCCACAAGCCGCAAACCCTCCTCGATCCTCTCCACCGCCGGACGCCACTGGCCCGTCTGCGCGTGGAAAATCCCGACGCTGAATTGCAGGAAGATGCGGATGAAGTCGGGCTCGTCGCGGACGCCTTCGAAGAACAGCTCTTCGAAACAGTCGCTGGCTTCGAGATAGTCGCCGTCGTTGAAGAGAGCGATGCCGCGGAGGAAGCGCGGGTCGTCGGTCAGTTCCACGTGAGCGACCGAAGCTGGTCGAGGTTCACGTTGCCGCCGGAGAGGACGACGGCGACTCGGGAGCCGGGCGGGAGTTTGACCAGTTCGTGTAGCAGCGCGGCGACCGGAGCGGCGGCGGCGCCTTCGACGACGAGTTTGCAGCGCTCCATGATCCAGATCATGGCGTCGAAGATTTCGCGGTCGGGGAGGGCCACGATCTCGTCGACGAAGCGCTGCACGACCGAGAAGTTGATCTCGCCGGCGCGGCGGACGCGCAGGCCGTCGATGATCGTTTTGCAGTCGATGGTTTCGAGGTGGCCGGCTTCGACGCTCGCTTTCATCGCCGGGCCGTCGCTCGACTCCACGCCGATGACTTTGATGTTCGGATTGTGGCTCTTCATCGCCATCGAGACGCCGGAGATCAATCCGCCGCCGCCGATCGGGACGATGACCGCGTCGAGCTCTGGCCAGTCCTGAATGATTTCGAGGCCGAGCGTTCCCTGGCCGGCGATGAGTTGCTCGTCGTCGAACGGATGGACGTACGTGAGGCCCTGGTCGCGCACCAGCTCTTTCGCTTTTTCGTTCGCCTCATCCCAGATCGATCCATGCAGCACGACCTCGGCGCCGTAGCCGCGCGTGGCGGCGATCTTGGCGGGCGTGGCGTTTTCGGCCATGCAGACGACGGCGCGGATGCCATGAATCTTCGCGGCCAGCGCCACGCCTTGCGCGTGATTCCCGGCCGAGGAGCAGACGACGCCGCGAGCTTTTTGCTCTTCGGGCATGAGCGCGAATTTGTTCAGCGGGCCGCGAATCTTGTACGAGCCGACGCGCTGAAACATCTCTGCTTTCAGCCGGACTTCGAATCCGGTCAGCTCGCTCAGTTGCCGCGACGTCAGCAGCGGCGTGTGTTTGATGTGCGGCGCGATGCGCGCGCGCACTTCGCGGAAATCGTCGAGCGTCAGAGTGAACATCTAATCGCGCCTTCCGCCCACCGGAACCGCGACATACGGCACGTTCGCGTCTCGCATCATTTTGTTGAGCGCTTCGAGGTCCGTCTTCGTAATCGTTTGCGCCTCGGACGTCGCGTCTTTGAGCAAACCTTGGAGCACTTTGATTTGATCGAGCTGCCATGCGGTCGGCGCGGCGGCGTAGTTCTCGATTCCGCCGAGGAGTTGCGTGATGCGCTGGGTAACGGGAGGCGGCGTGTAGACGACCGGAGGACCAGCCCAGCCGAGGCCGGGGGAAGGTTGGCCGCATTGCGTGGGAGTGCCGAGTTTGAGGCAGGTCTCTTCGACCTTTTTCAACAAATCGTCGGCGGCCTTCTGGATGTTCTCCGGCAGTTTCGTTTTCTTGTAATCCTTGAGCGCCGTGCGAAGTCCGGTGATGGAGCGGCGGGCTGCGGTGCCCGAGGTAGCCATTCGCGCGAGCTGGTCGAGCGCCTGGCGGCGCGCGACGCGATCCTCGGCACTGATCTCGATACGCGGATCTTCTTCGACGATTACTTTCGTCGATTGCTCCAGTTTTCCGGACGCGACTTTCACGGTGTACTCGCCCGGCTCGACGCGCATCGCGCCCTGGAAGCCGCCGAATCCGCCGCCCTGTTCGCTGGCCTGCTCCGTCGCCGCCTCGGTCACTGCGCCGCCGGCGGTCGCGCCCGCCGTTGCGGCCTCGGGCTCGCGCGGCGCTTCGTTGACGGAACGCGTGCGCAGATCCCACGTCACGCGGTTGATGCCGGCATCGCCGGTGCCGTCGATCTCGCGAATGACTTTTCCTTCCTTGTTGGTGACGCTGATCTTCACCTTCTCTTTGTCCGCCGGCTTCGATTTCAGAAAGTACGTGATCGAAGCGCCGTTCGGCGGGTTCGGTCCGAAGAACGCCTTGTGTCCGGTGACGCCGCTGCGATTGGCGATGCGCCATTCCGTCGCGGGGCGTGCATCGAACACGTGCAGCGCTTCGGAAGGAACAGCGTCCGTCATCTGCTCGATCGGGCCGAGGTCGTCGAGGATCCAGATCGAACGTCCGTGGGTGGCGAGGACGAGATCGTTGTCGCGCGGATGGATGGCGATGTCGTCGACCGGCACGGTCGGAAGGTTGAGTTTGAGCTTCGACCAATGGCCGCCTTGGTCATAAGAAACAAACAGCCCGCGCTCGGTACCGAGAAACAGCAGTTTCGGATTGCGGAAATGTTCGCGGATGACGTGGACGGTTCCGGCGTCGTCATCGATGCCGGTGCGGATCGACTTCCACGTCGTACCGTAATCGTTCGTCACGAAAACGTAGACGCCGAAATCGTTGCTGCGATGGCCGTCGAGGGTCGAGTACGCGGTGCCTTCGTTGAAGCGCGAGGCCACGACGCGGCTCACGTAGATGCCCTTCTTCGGCGTCACGTTCTTCCAGCTCTTGCCGCCGTCGCGCGTGACCTGCAGGTTGCCGTCGTCGGTACCGACGTAAAGCAGATCGCGATTCGTCGGCGATTCGCTGATGGTCGTGATGGCCGGCCACGCCTGCACACCGTCGTGACGCGACATCGTGTTCTTGTCGGGAACGCGGCCCATGATCGGGAGCTTGTCGCGGTCTTCACCGGTCGTGAGATCGCCGCCGAGGCGCGTCCAGGAGTCGCCGCGATCGGTGGATTTGAAGAGGTAGTTGCCGCCGTAGTAGAGCGTCTTGTTGTCGTACGCCGACACGACCAGCGGCGAGTTCCACTGAAAACGCAGCCGCTCCCCCTCGGCCGCCGGAGGCCGGATCGAGCGCGATTCGTGCGTCTTCAGATTGCGCCGCAGCAGGTTGCCGTCCTGCGACTCGGCGTAGACGGTGTTCGGATCGGTCGGATCGATCTGCGCGTAGAAACCGTCGCCGCCGCCGACCGTGAACCAGTCCGAGTTGGCGATGCCGCGCGTGTCGAACGTGGCCGACGGCCCGCACCAGACGTTGTTGTCCTGCAGCCCGCCGCAGATGTGATATGGCCGCTGCATGTCGAGCCCGATCTCGTAGAACTGACCGATGGCGATGGTGTTGAGATAGTCCCAGCTCCGTCCGCGATCGTGCGTCGCGTAGATGCCGCCGTCGGAGCCGGCGAGCATGTGGTTCGAATCGCGCGGATCGATCCACATGGCGTGATAGTCGCCGTGAATCTTCTGCACGAGGTTGGTCTTGAACGTCTTCCCGGCATCCTCGGAGTAGTACATCTGCGCGCCGTGCACCCACACGCGCTGGTCGTTGTTCGGATCGATGATGACCTGGCTGTAGTAGCTGCCGCGCGGATTGGTTTCGGACTGCTTTGTCCAAGTTTCGCCGCCGTCATCGCTGCGGAAGATGCCGCCGTTCGCGTGCTCGATGAGCGCGTAGACGATGTTCGCGTTGCGGCGATAGAAGTTGACGCCGATGCGTCCGATCTCCTTCACCGCCTGCGGATCGGCATCCGCGATTTTCTTGGCGTCCGGATCCCACGGCAATCCCTTCTCGAGTTTCTTCCAGGTCGCGCCGCCGTCGGTCGTCTTGTACAGACCGGAACCAGGTCCGCTGCCGCTGAATCCGAAGACAGTCCGGCGACGCTGATACATCGCGGCGATCAACGTTCCGGGAGAGTCGGGATCCATGGCGATGTCGGTCGCGCCCGTATCGTCGTTGACGAAGAGGACGTTGCTCCACGTCTTGCCGCCGTCCGTCGATTTGTAGACGCCGCGATCTTTCGACGCACCCCAAAGATTGCCGCCGGCGGCGACGTAGACGACGTTCGGATCGGCAGGGGAGATGACGATCCGCCCGATGGCCATGGAGTTGTTCAGTCCCATGTGTTTCCATGTCCGCCCGGCGTCGGTTGATTTGTAAACGCCGTTGCCCCACGAAGCACTCTGCCGGTTGTTCGCCTCGCCGCTGCCAACCCAAACGATCGACGGATCGGACGGCGCGACGGTGACGTCGCCGATGGTCGACGTCGGCTGATCGTCGAAGATCGGATCCCACGTGATGCCGCCGTTCGTCGTTTTGAACACGCCGCCGGACGCGGTGCCGACATAGATGATGTCGGGATTGGACTCGACGACGGCGAAGTCATCGATGCGGCCGCCCATGGCCGCAGGTCCGATCTCGCGGAACTTGAGTCCCTTGAAGACCTCGTTGTAATCCGTCGGGGCAACAGGAGGCTTCGGCTTGTCAGCAGCGAACGCAGCGGCGGTGACGAAGAGCGCGATCAGTATCGTTCTCATTTGGCGGCGAACAGTACTCGCGTGGGCGGCGCGGTCGCAAGAGAGAACGGTCACGCGGAGGTCGCGGAGAGGCGGAGTACGCGGAGTTGGTTTTCTCCGCCTCTCCGCGCTCCCCGCGTGAACCGTTCTCCTTGCGTCACACGATGATGGTGCGCAGGTGCGCGGTACCAGCATCGAGGTCATCGAGCACGCCGTTGATCGCATTCGCATTCAGCCCAACTCTTCGCGTGATGACGCGCGACATGTCGAGCAGTCCACGCGCGGCCATCGCGAGGAGTTCGACGAGCTCATCGCGCGTGTGGTCGGAGACGCCGATGATGTGGCGTTCGTTGGCGAGCACGTCGCGGTACGGATCGATGGCCAGCTCGCGAAGGTTGATCGCTACGATCATGATCCGGCCGCCGCGGCGTAGCGAGCGCAACGCCGCGAGAGTGGTCGGCGGATGGCCGGCGAAATCGAGAGCGACATCGATGTCGCGAAGATCCTCGACCGCGGCAGGAATCGCATCGAATGATTGCGCGAGATCGAGTTTGTCGCGGACGCGATCGACGGCGAAGACTTTGTCTGCGCCCATCACCTTCGCCAGTTGCGCGGCGGATGCGCCGAGGCCGCCGAAGCCGATAATGGCGACCGACTCGCCGGGTTTGAGCGACGCGAGCCGAAGCGCGTGATACGCCGTCGCTGTCGAGCACATCATCACCGCCGCTACGTCGAACGGGACGCCGTCCGGAATCGGCACGAGGTTCTTGACCGGCACGACGATCCGCTCTGCGTATCCGCCGTCGACTTCTTTGCCGAGCATCCGGCCGTCGTCGTGGAGGTAGTGCAACGCCACGCGCCGATTGGTGCCAGCGATGACGCCGGCGATTTCGTGGCCGAGGGTCAGTGGAAGCGCGACCGTTCCGCCGCCGGCGCGGTAGTGCGCATCGGTGTGACAGATGCCGGCCGCGCGAATCTCGACGAGCGCTTCGCCAGCCCCGGCGGTTGGTTCGTCAATATCTTCATTGATGAGCGGCGATTTGAGCGCGGTCAAACGAACAGCGTGCATAGGCTCAGCAGTTTAGCATCGGACAAGGCATCGCCGTTGCACTACAAATAACACGGGCAACGGCCCGAAAGGAGAAGCAAATGGAAAACCGTGAACGCGACAAGATGAGCAGGAACACTGAGTCAACCTCGGCTGGCGACGTCAACCGCAACACCTCTTCGCAGATCGGAAAGAACAAGAGCGACTCGTCCGCCGACTTCGGCCAGAACATCGGCCGCTCGGAGAATCTGAACGAGCCCAACAGCCGCACCGGCAATGTTGGTTCGTCCGGCTACGAGAGTTCCAAATCCCCGAACCGTTCGTCTGACGACAGGTCGATGGGCAGCGACTCGTGGGACAGCAAGAGCAACAAGAATGATTCGTCCAGCGGCAGCCGCCACTGACGATTGAAGTCCCTTTCCACTGCAAGGCCGCGCACCCGCGCGGCCTTTTTCATTGGATCGATTCGCGGCGGCGCAGCTTCGCTTTGATCTGATCGCGCGCGATCGACGCCCGGCCTCGCACTCCGTTCCAAAGCCATCGTCCGTCGGCATGCGACGCGATGACATTGTGCGACACAGCCATGTCGGTGAACGCCGGCGTGAGGAGTCGCGGATCATTGAAATTCTCAACGAACGCATCCGCGATGCGCTGCTGCGGCGAATGATTTTCGCGCTCGCCATCGCTGCCGTATTGCGCGATCAGCAACTCCTTGGCCGGCGCAGTGATTGGTTCGAGGAGAAGATTGCTGAAGCGGCAGGCCTGGCGCGCGTGCGTTGCGAAGAAATCGTCAAACGTTGACGTGATCCAGCTGGCGTCGAACGCGCCGTCACCGCGCGCGACGATGTTGTCAACGAGATGGCGGGCCTGCTTGCTGCCGCTGTTCGCGCCCTGCGCCGCGATCGGATCGTAGGAGATCGCGGTATCGCCGAGCGCGGCGACGACCGCACCGTTTGCGAGTCGGGCCGCCGGACGACGCACGGCCGGCGTCACCGCGCCGATGAGCCATCCGAGCGGATCGGCGAGCTGCATATCGCGGACGAATGGCTCGTCCCATGGAAAGAGCGCGGCCACGACCTCCTTCACGCGTTGCACCGCGACGTTTCCGTCGGTAACGCCTGCGAAGCGGTCCATCCGCGAGCCGGGCTTGGCCTCGATGAGGATGTTCCAGCACGGTCCGGCATCCTTGTGGTGATAGGGGATGAAGAAGATCTCGCCATCGGTGCCGAGGAAGTCGAACTTCACCGGAAGCAGCGGAAGATCCGCGATGCGCGACGGGCCGCCGGTGACCGTCACCATCGCCAGCTTGCGCTGCGGCTTGTCGTACACGCTGCGACTTTCATCGCGCTCGAAGATGCGGCACAAATCGGCGCGGCCCGTGGCGACGATGGTCAAGTCGTGCGCCGCAGCGATTTCGCCGAGACGGTCTACGGTGATCTGCTCGATGACAATGTTGCCGCCGCGCGTTTCGAATTCATTCATCCAGCGCCACGACTGCAGGCGGACGTCGACAGCCTGGAACGGCGCGCGGAAGCGTCCGACCAATCGGATCAGCGGATTGTGTAGCGTCGGACAAAACGTGAGAAAGACGCCTTCACCTTTCGGCGCGGCGTCGTCCCAGAAATTGAGCCCGAGCTCGCGCTCGTACGACAGCGCCAGATCGAAGCGCGCCGCCGTGCCGGTGGGGCGGCTGGTGTTGAGCCACTCATCCGCGGTGCGGTCCGAGTAGAGATCGACGCGATAGCCGGCACGCAGAAGTCCGTGCGCAGCCGCGAGTCCGCTGATGCCTGATCCGACGATGGCGAGGTTTCGCATGTTTGTGATGTACGCACGTTCTTATGGAGATGCCGTGAACGAAGACGAACGCTTCCGTGACAGCGGCGAATCGCATTGCTATCCTCGACCGCCATGAGTGACGGCGAGATCGCGATCAGCGGCGCTACGGCGGCCGACCTTCCCGTCATCCGGCAGCTCCTCGTTGCCAACAACCTCCCGACCAGCGGCATCGACGATCACTGGAAGACGTTCATCGTCGCGCGCGACGGTGATGCGATCGTCGGCTGCGGCGGTGCCGAGGCGTACAAATTCGCGGCTCTGATCCGATCGGTGGCTGTTGCCGACTCGCATCGCAGCCGCGGCATCGGACGGCGCATCGTCCGGCAACTTCTCGACCGTCTGGCCTCGCGCGGCATCCGCGAGTTCTACCTGCTGACGACGACCGCGCAGCCGTATTTCGCCAAACGCGGATTCAAGCCAATCGACCGCGACGAAATCCATCCGCAGCTTCTCGCATCGACGGAGCTGCAGGGCGCGTGTCCCGACACCGCGGTGTGCATGCGGCTGGTGATGCTGGCCTAGGCGTAGCGCCGGCGGCCCGCCGGCTGGACCGCCAGCGGCTCGCTGGCCGTTACGGTCTCTCGCGCCGCCGAGCCGGCGGCGGTCCAGCCGTCGAGCCGACGGCGCTACGACGCCGACCAACCGCATAATGCCGCCATGCGCGTATTCGACGTTCACGTTCACATCCAGCCTTGGGAGATGCTCAAGCCGGAGGTGAAGTCGATGCTCGACGATCCTTCGCACGCGAACGCGAAGGATGTGCTGGCGTCGGCGGATAACGTTGTCCGCTTTCTCGATGCCGAGGGCGTCGAGAGGATCTGCTGCATCAACTATGTGTCGCCGGATGTGATGGGTTTCACGCGCGAAACGAACGACTGGATCGCCGATTTCACGCGCGTTCATCGCGATCGTTTGCTGCCGGTTGGTTCCGTGAATCCGCTGCACGAGATCAACGTGCGCGATGAAATCCGCCGCGTTCTCGACCTCGGCATCCGGATGATCAAGATCCATCCGCCCCATCAGCTCTTCGCGCCGAATGCGTACCTCGGCGAGTTGTGGCAACTCGCGGAGATTTATCGCGAGTGCGAGGAGCGGCAGGTGCCGGTGATGTTTCACACGGGGACGTCCGTCTTCCCGCGAGCGCGCAACGTCTTCGCCGATCCGATGCCGATCGATGACGTCGCAAACGATTTTCCGCGTCTCCCGATCATCCTCGCGCACGCCGGCCGTCCGCTGTACGGCGAGACCGCGTTTTTCCTGGCGCGACGTCACGCGAACGTGCGGCTCGACATCTCCGGAATCCCGCCGAAGGCGCTGCTGCGCTACGTTCCGCGCGTGGCCGACCTCGCGGACAAAATCCTATGGGGCACAGATTGGCCATCGCCAGGCGTGGTCTCGCCGCGGAAGAATGTCGACGATTTTCTCGCGCTCGGACTCGGCGCCGAGGTTGAGCGAACGATTCTCTGGGACAACGCGGCGCGGCTATTCGTTTGAAGTCACCAAAAAGCTTTTCACGCGGAGACGCGGAGACGCGGAGTTGATCCTCTTCTCCCTCCGCGTCTCCGCGTGAACCGTCTCTCTTTTGCTATCAACCGCCCTGCTATCATCGACCGACATGCCGGATCCGCAGCAGGAACCCATGGGCCGCCTCGACGCGTTCGACGTCGGTCCGAAAAAGCTCACCGTGCAGACTGAATTTTTCGCGCGTCCGAACTGGCGTATCGAGACCAAGGTCTACCTCGCCGGCGCACTGAAGAAGGTCTACAACGAAGACCTCTCGGCCACCCCGGAAGACGAATTGCAGCGGACGATCGACAACTTTCATCGCGCGAAGATGGACGAGATCGTGACCGGATTGCGGAAGCGCCAGCAATGAACGGAATCCGCGTCGAAGCGTTGACCAAGGCATATCGCCCGTTCGGAAAAGTGCGGCCCGTGCTCAAGGGGATCGACCTCACCATCGCGCCGGGCGAGGTGGTCGGACTGATCGGTCCGAACGGGGCAGGGAAGACCACGCTGATGTCGTGCATCGTCGGTTTTCTCAACGCCGACAGCGGATCGATCACGATCGACGGCCGTTCGAACGATGACCTCGACGTCCGCCGCCGCACCGGCTTCGTGCCCGAGCGGATGAACTTCGACCGCCGCGCCTCGGGTGGCGCATTCCTCCGCTACATGGCGCGCCTCGCGGGCGTTCCGAGCGATCGCGTCGGTGCTCGCGTCGACGAGCTTCTGGCGCGGCTTGCACTTACCGAGGCCAGCGACAAGTGGTTGTCGCAATACTCACGCGGCATGCTGCAGCGAATCGGAATGGCGCAGGCGCTGATGCTCGATCCCGATTTTCTTTTTCTCGATGAGCCGACTTCCGGTCTCGATCCGAACGGCGTCTTTCTCGTGCGCGATCTCATCGCCGAGGAGAAAGCGCGCGGCGCGGCAGTGCTGCTGAATTCGCATCAACTGGCCGAGATCGAGAAAGTCTGCGATCGCGTGCTGTTCCTCAAGGATGGCGTGATCGCGCGCGATGAAGCATTGCGCGAAGTCGCGAAGATCACCATCACCGTCACGCTGCTGGCCGGCTCGTACGACGTTGCCACGGTCACCGCGGCGGTTGGCGGCGTTCTGCCAAAGAACGACGTCGTTACCGCGAATGTCGCGACCGAGGGAGAGATCGCGCAGCTCGTGTCGCGGATTGTCGGAACGGGTGCGGGCGTGATCGACGTGCGGCGGCGCACCGCCGATCTCGAATCGATCTTCCGAGGTGAATCGTGAGTCTCGTCGTGATGGTCGAAACGCTGCGGCGGCATTTCGCGCACCTCAGCTACATCGCCGCGCTGCTGGTGTTGATCGTCATCGTTGCAACGATGGCCGCGATCGGCGCACCGTCGCAGGCGCCGTACGAGATGATCGGCCTCTTTACGCTGATCGCCGGCTGCCAGCTCATCGGTCCGGAGTTTTCGAAAGGGACGCTGCAACTCATCCTCAGCAAACCGGTCGGGCGGTCGGCCTATCTCGTCTCGCGCGTGATCGGCGTGGTACTGGCGATCTATGTAGCGATCCTCGTGATGTTTGCGAGCGACGTCATCGGACGCCTCATCGCCGGAACGACGATCACCTGGCGCACGGCGCTGTCGACGATGCTCGTCGCGGCCCTCAAAACGCTGCTGGTTTGCTGTCTACTGGCGTTCCTCGGCAGCTTCTCGCGCTCGTATGTGAACGTCGCCATCTACATCGGCGGACAGATTCTTTCGTCGATGGTCTTCGGCCTGCTGAGCATGATGAAGAATGCCGTGAGCGGGGAGATGGGCAAAATCGGTGCGCTGCTGCGCGCGCATCCGGGCCTGCTCGAGGGGTTCGCCGCAGCTCGCCGCAACATTTTTCCGGACGGACCGCTCATTCCGTTCGACCGCAACTGGATCCTGATGATGCTCTGCAACGCCTCGGTCGCGCTGCTGCTGGCCTGCGTGATCTTCTCGCGCCGGGAGGTTCCGTACGGTGCCGACTAACCTGACCTTCGACCGCACCAAACAACGCGCGCTGCCGATCTGGCTGGTGATCCTGACGGCGCTGCTGATCATTGCGCGCGTCGTTTCGACAAAGTACCCGGTGACGAGCGAGACGGACGTTGTGCAGAAGAGCGGGAGCCTCGTGCGCTGGACGCCGATCAGCCAGGCCGCGGCTGCCGCGCAGCGCTCGCACCGGCCCATCCTTTACGAGTTTTCGGCGGAATGGTGCGGACCGTGTCATCTCCTCGAACGCGAAGTTTTCATGGACGCCGCTCTGGCCGCGAAGATCAACGAGCGCTACATCGCCGTGCAAGTCGTCGACCGTCAACGCGAAGATGGCCACAATGAGCCGGCCGTGCAGGAACTCATGGACCGCTACAACGTCAATGCGTTTCCGACGGTCGTCATCGCTGCCGCCGACGGTAAGCCGCGCGATAAAGGCGTCGGCTACGAGGGCCGCGATCAATTTGCAGCGTTCATCGACCGCGTGCGCTGATGCGGCTCGAACATCTCACTCAGGACGAGGAAGATTTCTGGCGCGGCGAGTTCGCGCAGGAGAATTGGATTTTCGGCGCCCTCGGACTCAGCGTGACGCTCCCGGAGTTTTCGGGCGGTGTGCCCGCGCTGCGAACGATGCACTTCGGCTACTACCTGCAGCCGCTGCACCTCAATGCCGACGATCGCGAAGACCTCCCGCGCAAACTGGTCTTCGTCCTCGCGCGCCGCAAACCGCCGCTCGATTTTCTTGAACTGAGCGGCGCCGGAGTGCGCATCCCGCACTGCTTCCCGCAAGGCTTCACGCTCGGCAGCGTTCTTCGCATTACGCTGCAGGAGATGAAGAAGCTGCCGCTGAAAGAATCTTGACTCGTAAGCGAGCCGCTTCGAATTACACTTCGCGCCCGTGACGAAAACTGACGAAGGTACCGGCCTGCGCGTTCTCGTGGCCGACGACGATCCCGCCATCCGCATGCTCGTGCAGCGCGTCCTCGTGCGGCAGGGCTACGAGGTCTTGACCGCCAACGACGGCGCCGACGCCATCGTGCAGCTCGATCAGAACCGCTTCGACCTGCTCGTGCTCGATCTGATGATGCCGCGGGTTGACGGCATCGGCGTGATCGCGCACCTGCAGTCACGCGGTGCGACAACGCCGCCGATCCTGGTCATGACCGCCGCCGCGCCGGACATCCTCCGCCGTCTGCCGCATGACCGCATCGCGAAGGTCATCACGAAGCCGTTCGACCTCGATGAGCTGATGCGCGACGCCAGCGAAGCGATTCAAGGACACGCCGCGCAGGCGTAATCGCAGAGTGGACTCACGTCGTCGGCGTAGCCGACGTAAGAGCCGTAGCCCACGCGTTCACGCGTGGGTCTGACGACCGCGTGACATTGGGAGCGCGTTTTAACGCGCGAAAGAAAGCTTTCTGTCGCCCGCCAAGGCGGGCTCACAATTCCGAGACGATCCGCGGACCCACGGCTAGAAGCCGTGGGCTACGGTTCTTACGCCGGCTACGCCGACGATTTTCCGCACAGACGTCTATCGCTTTGCGCGCTTACGCTTCGTGGCGGTGCGCTTCTCCTCGGTCGCTCGGTAACCCTGTTCGAGAATCGCGGCCAGCGCGCCCTTCGGCAGCGGCGTGTTCATGTTGATCCCGATCCACCCGCCGACGCCGACGTACGGCGGGACGAAAAAGTGCTCGGGATCGGCGGTGACGAGATCCTGCTGCGCGCCTATCGGCGCGTTGCACCAGACGGCGATGCGTCCGTCGCCGTGGTGGTTGTTGGAGAACATCGCGAAGAGTTTTCCATGCACGCGCCACGTCGACTCGCCCCATGCAATCTTCTCCTCGGTGTCCGGCATGCCGAGGCAGATTTTGCGGACGAGGGCGAGGATCTTGTCGGGATTGCCGAGCGGCTTCGCGGGCGCGGGGCGGAGATCGATCTTCGCGGGATCGCCGATCTCGAGTTTCGCTTTCTTCATCACCATGTCGTCGATCTCGACCCAGAACTTTTTCGACCGAGGCACGATGGCGCCGTCGAATCCGACGCCGTTGACCGTGCCGATCACGCGATGACCGTTGCGGCCGGCGCGGATTCGCGTCGCCTCGATCGACCATCGCTCGGCCGGATTGAACGGAACTTCGAACGCGGCGCCTTTGTGGCCGTCGAGCAGCGTGGCGGTGAATCGCGCGTTTGCCATTTCGTCATTTTACCGATCGCCGCTTTCGCGCTACAGTCCTGCGGTCGTCCATCCCACCTTGCAGGAGCTTCCGATGCGCATGCGTGCTTTGCTGTTGTTCGTCATCGTTGTGTCCGCGTTTCCGCTGCTCGCGGTCGATATTCACGACACGCGGCTTCTCTCCGAACCTGCAGTCAGCGGCGATCGGATCGCGTTCGGATACGCGAACGATCTCTGGGTCGCGAACCTCGACGGCAGCGGCGTGCGGCGGCTGACATCGCATCCCGGTATCGAGGCGGGGCCGCACTTCTCGCCGGATGGGAAGTGGATCGCATTCACCGGCCGCTACGAAGGGAACACCGACGTCTACGTCGTGCCCTCCGAGGGCGGCGTGCCGAAGCGGCTGACGTGGCATCCACGGGCGGATGTGGCGCTCGGGTTTACGCCGGATGGCGCGAATGTCCTTTTCACTTCGCCGCGCGAGGTTTACACGGGACGCTACGTCCAGCTCTTCACGGTGCCGGTCGGCGGCGGGATGGCCACGAAGCTTCCCATTCCGCATGCGGCGAAAGCCACTTACTCCGCGGACGGAAAGAAAATCGTCTACGTTCCGCTCGGTGACGCGTTCAACGAATGGAAGCACTACCGCGGCGGGCAGTTCTCGAATCTCGTCATCTTCGACACGACCACCTACGCGACCGAGCACGTGCCGCAGCCGGCCGGGCGCGCCAACGACACCGATCCGATGTGGCTCGACGGCAAGATCTACTTCCGATCGGATCGCGACGGTGAATTCAACATCTACAGCTACGACCCGTCGTCAAAGAAGGTCGCGAAGATCACCAATCACTCCGACTTTCCGGTCGTAAACGCGACCGCCGGCAGCGGAAAGATCATCTACGAACAGGGAGGCTATCTTCATCTGCTCGATGCGAAAAGCGGCGCAAGCAATCGCGTGAAAGTCGGCGTGGCGGCGGATCTCGTCGAAACGCTGCCGCGCTTCGTGAAAGGGAAGAAGTACATTCGCAGCACGGCCATCTCGCCGTCCGGAGCGCGCGCCGCGTTCGAATTTCGCGGCGACATCTTCACCGTTCCGCGCGAGAAAGGCGACGACCGCAACCTGACCGCGACGCCCGGCTCGAACGACCGCTCGCCGGCCTGGTCGCCGGACGGCAAGTCGATCGCGTGGTTCTCCGATCGCAGCGGCGAATATCGCCTCTACGTCGGCGATCAGGACGGCAAAGGAACGCCGCGCGAGATCAAGATCGACGGCGCCGGTTTCTACGACGATCCGAAATGGTCGCCCGATTCGAAGAAGATCAGCTTCGCCGACAACTCGCGTTCGATTTACGTGACCGACGTCGCGTCCGGAACGACCGACAAGGTCTCCAGCGACGTTCTCTACGGCCCGGTGCGCGTGCTTAATCACAACTGGTCGCCCGACTCGCAGTGGCTGGCCTACACGCGCAACACGCCGACGTACATGAACCGCATCTACCTCTACAACGTCAGCGAAAAGAAGTCGACGCCGCTGACCGATCCGTACACCGACGCCAGCCAGCCGGTCTTCGATGCGAGCGGCAAGTACCTCTACTTCCTCGCGTCGACCGACGCCGGCCCGGTCGAGGATTGGTTCGCGCAGTCGAACGCCGATCTGCGCTCCACGCAATCGATCTACCTCGCGGTTCTTGCCAAAGGCGTCGTCTCGCCGATCGCGAAAGAGAGCGATGAGGAAGCGGCAAAGTCCGCCGATGAATCGGCGATGAAGCCGGAGACGAAATCGAGCGACAAGCCGGCCGACGAAAAAGCCAGCGCCGACAAGAAGACCGCTGCCTCGAAGAAGGTGACCGTCGTCGTCGATTTCGACGGACTCACGCAGCGCATCGTCGCGCTGCCGCCGAAACCCGCCGGCTACGACTCGCTGGCGGCCGGCAAGACGGGCCAGCTTTTCTATCTCAAGTCCGCCGGCTTCAATCGCTTCGGCCCCGACGAGAACAACCTGCAGCGCTTCGATCTCGAAAAGCGTAAGGAAGAAACGCTCCTCGAAAAGGTCGACGGCTTCGACCTTTCCGCTGACGGCAAGCGAATCCTGATCGCGAAGGACGGTTACTCACTCGTCGACGTCGGCGACAAACTCGACCTCTCCAAATTCAAGCTCGCCACCGACAAGCTGCAGGTCAAGATCGATCCGCGCGCCGAGTGGCGGCAGATTTTCGACGAAGCGTGGCGCATCAATCGCGACTACTTCTACGACCCCAACATGCACGGCGCCGACTGGAACGCCATGCGGACCAAGTACTCCGCGTTCCTTCCCGACCTTGCGGTTCGTCAGGATCTCAACCGCGTAATGATGTGGATGTCCTCCGAGCTTTCCGTCGGCCACCATCGCCTCGGCGGCGGTGACTCGCTCGCCGACGTCGAAGCCGTTCCGGGCGGCCTTCTCGGCGCCGACTACAAAGTCGAGAACGGCCGCTATCGCTTCGCGAAAGTCTTCGGCGGATTGAACTGGAATCCGGAGCTGCGGTCGCCGCTCACGGAGCCCGGCGTCGACGTCAAGGCAGGGGAGTATCTGCTCGCGGTCGATGGCCACGATCTCAAATATCCCGAGGATCTCTACAGCCGCTTCGAGCAGACGGCCGGGCGCATCGTCGAGCTGACAGTTGGACCGAATGCCGATGGCACCGGCTCGCGCGTCGTCAAAGTCGTCCCGATCGAAGACGAATCGAACCTGCGCAATCGCGATTGGGTCGAAGGCAACCTCCGCAAAGTCACCGAGGCAACGAACGGGCGCGTTGCGTACGTGTATGTGCCGAACACCGCCGGCGCCGGCTACACCTACTTCAAGCGCTACTTCTTCCCGCAGGCTGACCGTGAGGCGATCATCGTCGATGAGCGCCACAACGGCGGCGGCAGCGTGGCCGATTACTACATCGACATTCTCCGCCGTCCGATGATCAGCCATTGGGCCATGCGTTACGGCGCCGATCTGAAGACGCCGCTGGCGTCAATTCAGGGTCCGAAGGTGATGCTGATCGACGAGACTGCCGGCTCCGGCGGCGACCTCCTGCCGTGGATGTTCCGCAAGCTCCAACTCGGCACGCTCGTCGGCAAACGGACGTGGGGCGGCCTGGTCGGCATCCTCGGATTTCCGACGCTGATGGACGGCGGCAACATTACCGCGCCGAACCTCGGCATCTGGACTCCGGAAGGCTTCGTGGTCGAGAACGAAGGCGTTCCGCCCGACATCGACGTCGAGCAGACGCCGGCCGACATCATCGCCGGACGCGATCCGCAGCTGGAGCGCGCCATCGACGTTGCGATGAAACAGCTCGCCGCGAATCCACCGCAGAAGGACGTCCGTCCGCCGTTCCCGCTCCGCGCGCCGAGCGCGAAGAAGTAATCGCTCCTGAATGAAAAGGGCCGGCGTTCGCCGGCCCTTTTCCAGCCGATCACGGCGACGGGTTCACGTTGGTGCCGGTACACTTCGCCCTCGAGCCGTCGGTGAGTGTCGTGCCGGGCGGGCAAACGAGGACGCCGCCGACGGGGCCGATGAACGCCCCAACGCCTACTGCCGGCGAACAGCCGTTGCCGAGGGCGGCGGCGTCGAACTCGCCGGTCAGCCTGTTTCCGTTGGCTTGATTGCCGAATTGCGTGATCGTCACCCAGTTCTGGCTCGGGCGCGGGCCAACGGTATTCGAAGCGATCGGTGACAGGTTCGTCCGGGCGTTCGTCGGGAGCCGCTGACCGCCGATTTCCTGCGTCACCGAGTAGCTCGCGCTGCCGCGGTTGTTGAGGTTGAGGTACAGCCAACCACCGACGTCGGCGCTCGAAATTTGCGGATAAATACTCGACGCAGCGTTGGTCGAAGACGCGGCGTTCAGCATGTCGGCGGACAGAGTTCCGAGCGGCGACTGCGCCGTTGTCGGTCCCGTACCGATATTCTGCGCGACGACGCCGTTCAGAATCTGGTTGATCGGGATGCCCCGAACGTCATATCCGGTCAGGTAAATATTGAAGCCGAAGAGAGGGAACGACCAGTCCGCGCGTTTGGCTCCCTCGCGCCGAGCGCGCCCCCTTTTGTATTTTTTCGCCGCCGTGAACGACTCAAAAGCAAGAAGTCATTGCTGTTGAGCGAGTTCACGGCGGTAGTTAACTGGACAAACCAGCCGCAGTGAAGTGCCGGGGGATCGTTGTGGTCCCTCGGCATCTTTGGTCGGGGCGCGACCGATCGTGGTCGTGTAATTGACGGAAACGTGCGGCATAACTACCATGTCGCCCGAATGACGGTCGTCGATCCCGACAACACACAAACGTCCCGCCGCCGCCTGCTCGAAGCCGGCAAAGCGCTCTTCGCTCGCTTCGGATTCGAACAGACTTCGACCGCGATCATCGCCCGCGAAGCGGGTACCTCGGAGTCGCAACTCGTCCGCTACTACAAGGGCAAAGCCGGCCTGCTGGAGGCGATCTTCAACGATTGCTGGGCCGCGCTCAATCAGCATGTGCAAGGCGTCGTCGTCGCCGCGACCGATGCCCGCGAGGCGCTAGCTGGCGTCCTCGAGACGGTCACCGAGGCGTTTGGGCACGACGCCGATCTCGCCTACCTGCTGCTATTCGAAGGACGCCGCATCCGCGGCGGCAGTTCGGAGATCCTTCTGTCGAAAGGCTTCATCGATTTCGAAAACCTGCTGCGCGTTCTCATCCATCGCGGCAAACGCGACGGCACCTTTCGCACCGATGTCAGCGACGAGGCGATCGCCTCCGCCCTCCTCGGCGCGACGGAAGCGATGATCCGCGACCGGCTGGTCGCGCAACGCGCCGGCAGGCCGAGTCCGTACACCGATCAGGAAATTCGTGCGATCTTCTTCGCGCTCCTGATCGGATTGCGACAGGAAGCGCAGACGCAGATCAACGCGAGTTGAAACACGAGCGCGTCGTCAACGTCGCCGGAGGCGACTCGTACGGTAGCCGGTGGTCGCGTGCGAAGCGCGAGACCACCGGGCACGTGGATGACGAGGGACCACCGACCCCGGCGGGGTCGCGGATCAAATACCAAACGGCGTGACACTTCTCCGCGACCGCTGCCGCGGTCGGAAAATTGGGCGCGTGCGTGGTCCGGTGGTCGCTCGCTTCGCTCGGACCACCGGCTACCGTCCGCGACGCCTCCGGCGTCGTAGCCACGCGGCCGATGGAGTCCGTCAACAGCGGATTTCTAGACCCGCTTCGCTTCGATGACGCTGAACATCCCGCCTGTCGGAAGCACGCGCTCGACTTCGTAGCCGCAGCGTTTCAGCAGCGCGGTGTATTCGCCGGCGGTGCGCTCGCGGCCGCCGAGCATGACCAGCATGTTCATGTCCATCAGCGTGACGGGCGACGGCTGCGGCGTATCGGGCAACAGCCCTTCCACGACCACGAGCCTGCTGCCCTGGGCGGCGGCGTGATGGACGCTCTTCACGATCTCTTCGCACTTGTCGTCCGGCCAGTCGTGGAGGATCGATTTGAGCAGATACAGGTCGGCGCCCGCCGGCATGTCGGTGAAGAAATCGCCGCTGATCAGATCGATGCGATCGGCCATGCCGCTTTGCGCCACCGCGGCGCGGGCACCTTCGATGACATCCGCGCGGTCGAAGAGAACGCCGCGGGCGTTCGGTGCGCGGCCGAGGATTCCGCGAAGGAGCACGCCCTCGCTGCCGCCGACGTCGACGATGCGTTTGGCATCGCCGGGATCGTAGACGCGAGCGACGTCTGCCGAAGCAATCGCGGAGAGGTTGCTCATGCCGCGGGCGAAGCAGCGCCCTTCTTCGACATTCGCGGCGTAGTAATCCCAAGGATCTAGGCCGAGCGTTTCCTTCGAGATCGCGCCACCGCGCTTCACAGCATCGACGAGGCGGCCCCACGGCAGCCAGTGTCCCGGCGCGGTTTCGGCGATGACGAAGTCGCGCAGCGTGCCGGGCGTGTTGGCGCGAAGCGTTTCGCCGAGGGGCGTCAGAGCGAACTCTCCCGGCGCGGTTTCGACGACCAGTCCGACAGTTGCCGCGGCGCGGAGCAGGCGATGCAGCGCGCTCGCGTCGGCGCTGCACTCCTCGGCCAGATGTTCGACGGAGCGCGTGCCGGCTGCGATCAGATCGGGAACGCCGAGTTGCGCGACGGCGCTCAGGATCTGCGAAACCCACATCCCGGTCAGCATCTGCAGAACTGCGGCTTGTGGCGGCGGTGCGTCGATGTGCAGCGAATCAGTCATGAATCTCTCTCCTGCTCGTATTTGGCAACGCTACGGGGCGCGTGCGGCGCCGGATTGCTACCGAGCCAGCGCGTCCGTAAGAATCCGCGCAAAGGCCTCGGCGGGGCTGTCGCCGACGCGATACTCCTCGCGCGGCATCACGTAATTGAAGATCGGCCGGCCGTTCTTCTTCACGGTCGCATTCGCGGAGCGACTCTTGCGGCCGAGGCCGTGGCGATTGACCGAACCGGTGAAGCGGATCTCGATCGGCGCACCCTCGCCGACGCTGATGCCGCGTCCTCGCAACGCGTTCGAGAGTTCGTTGATCATCTCGGCGTCGCCGCCTGTGAGAGCGACGCGCGTGACGCCTCCGATCTGCTGGTGCAGCGCAGCGATCGCGGAATCGTTCGCGCTCCCGTCGCCGCGTTCGCGGAAGGTGGGAACGCTCGCCGGCGCAGCAGGCTCCGGCTCCGGTTGCGGCTCGGGCGCCGGCGTCTCCTCGACCGGCGCCGGCTCTGCAACCACCGGCGGCTTCGGCTTCACGGGCGCATGCGTTGCGGTCGGAGGCGGAACGACGGGCGCTGATGACGTGGTCACAGGCGCGGCTGTCGTCGTCGTCGCGGCGGTTGTGGCCGTATCGACGATCACCGAAAGCGGCGGCGTGACGTCGACCGACGTTTGCGACGGTTTTGCCGTCGCCGCCGATGTCGTCATTGTCGTCGTGCTCGCGGTCGTCGCCGTCGTTGTGCCGCTGAACGAGTTGCGGAACTTCATGAACGCCATCACCCCGGCCGCACCGATCGCGCCGAGGAAGAGGAGCACGATGATGCTGACGGCGATGATGGTGCCGGTGTTGCGGCTCGGTGCTGCCGCCGGGATCGGCATCGGCATCGGATCGATGATCGTCGGAGGCGCGTCGACATGAGGCGGAGCTGGTGGCGAAGGTGGCCGTGCCGGAACCGTCGCCTCTCGCGTCACGGACGGCAGGAGGGGCGGCGGAGGAGTGGACGTGATGACGGTCGGCGGCGCGGCGGCAGCAGAAGGTGCGATGGTCTGTCCGCCTTTCGTGCGCTCCGTCTTCATCGTCGCGTCAGGGTCGAATACCGCAGTAGCGGGCACGGCTGGCGGCTCGTCGGGAAGCGTGGACTCGATCGCTGCCAACGCATCGGAAAACTCGCGCGCGGTGGCGAAGCGCTTGTTGCGATCGCGGTCGAGCGCGCGCGCGAGCACGGTCTGCAGCGCGGGATTGCCGGTGATCCGATCGAGATCGGGCGAAGTCGCGTACTCATCGCGCGAGTGATGAATGATGTATTCGTGCGGCGAGGTGGCCTCGAACGGCGGCCGTCCCGTCAGCATCTCGAACAGCACGACGCCGAGCGAGTAGAGATCGGCACGGCCGTCGATGCGTTCGCCGGCGGGCACGAACCCGAGGTGGTCGGGCGAGGCGTAGCGGAACTTGCCGACGAACATGCCGGTCTGCGTCATCGCCACATCTGACTCCGCTGCCTTGGCCACGCCGAGGTCGATGATCTTCACGAACTCGGAGCCTTCGCCCGCGTGCGTGATCATCAGATTCTCGGGGCTGATGTCGCGATGGACGATTCCGGCGCGATGAATCGCTTCGAGACCGGCTAGCGCCTGGATGGCGATCCGCACTGCGTGCCGCGGTGCGAGCGTTCCACGCTGCTTGAGGACCTGCGCCAGGTTCTGCCCTTCGATGAACTCCCACACCATGTAATGCGATCCGTCGGGCAGGGCGGAAAAGTCGTACAGAGTGGCGACGTTCGGATGCTGAACCTTCGTGGCCATCCGCGCCTCGCGCAGGAAACGCTCGTGCGCATCGCTGCTCGACGAAATCTGCGCGCGAATGATCTTCACCACCCGCGTCGAGCCGAGGAAGGTGTGCTCGACCTTGAAGACCTCGCCCATGCCGCCGATGCCGAGCCGCTGCACGATGCGGTACTTGCCATCGATCGGCTTGTCGGCGTACTCGCGAAGGAAATCCGTCAGCGGCTCGCCGCAGTGAGGACACGCTTTGAATTCGCGGTCGATCTGAGCGCCGCAGCGAATGCACGGGATGGTGGCCATGAGCGACGGAATGATAGCTCAGCGCTTCTGCTCGGCGAGGTACGCGCGGATGATGGCGCGCTGCTTCTCATCTTTGATGCGCGTGAAGAGTTTCTCGCCGAGGGCGACGATGGTGGCAGGCTTGTCGAAGGGACGTATCGCGTACATGGTCCCGCCCGGGAAATGGCACGGCTGGCACTTTCCGGTGAGGATCGGCGTGATGTCGTTCTCGAACGAAACCGGCTTCGAAGCCGCTGTCGCGATCATCGCGAGGCCGAGCGTGAGAATCAGGCTGATGCGTCGCATTCGCGATAGCTTACGCTACCTCTCATGACGACCTACATCTGCTTCCTCCGCGGCGTGAACGTCGGCGGCAACAAGCTGCTGAAAATGGCGGAGCTGAAGCTGCTCTTCGACAGCCTCAAACTTCGCGACGCAAAGACCTATCTGCAAAGCGGCAACGTCGTCTTTCGCAGCGATGAAACGGATCGCGCAGTGTTGATGCGCCGGATCGAAGACGGAATCCGGAAGAAGAGCGCGATGGAAGTGAAGATCATCCTGCGAACGGCGGACGAACTTCGCAAGGTGATCGCCGCGAATCCGCTTCCTCCCGAAACGCGCAACCCCAGCGGCCTGGTCGTCGCCTTCCTCGGCGGTCCCATCGCGGACACGGCGAAAGCGCTGCTGACGTCATTGAAGATTCCGTCCGAGGAACTCCACTTCGCCAAACAGGAGCTGTACCTCTATTTCGTAGAGAGCATGGCGCGTTCGAAACTCGCCGCCGCTCTGACGGAGAAGAAACTCGGCGTGAACGTGACGGCGAGAAACTGGAACACGGTCAATGCGCTGCTGAAAATGGGGGAGGAGATTGGGGTGTAGACGGTGTGAGTTAACTGCTGAAGCGAATTTTCTCCAACTCCTTCACCGCCCACCCGTGGCTTTCGTGGGTCAGCAGTTCGCAGGCGCGATCGGCATCGACCCAGAGAACTTCGTGATCGGGTTCGAGGTGTGAGGTGTCTACACCGAGGATGGTTACGTCGACGAACGTACTGCGTTTTTCGAAGTGGATCTGCTCCGCTTCGGACCAGGCGAATTGGATCGCGATCGCTGTCCACGATCCGATACGGATCAGCAGGCCGCACTCTTCCAACGTTTCGCGGATGACGGTTTCGTGCGGTGTCTCGCCGGGATCCATGCCGCCTCCGGGGAGGTAGATTCCTTCGCGGCTGCGGACGACGGCGAACTCGCCGCGATCGTTGCGGAGGATGGCGTAGGCGCTGGGGCGGATTCGGACGCGTGTCTTGCTCGGTTGCTTGCCGAAGACGGGCGCGTCGCGCCAATCGGTCACGCCGTCAGTTTTTCCCAATCCGTATCGGGCGCGTCGAGAGCTAGCGCCAAGCCGCCGTCCGAGCCGACGAAGACCGGGTCCTGCATGTGCGTGACTTTGCCGCCGCCGACCTGTTTGAGCGCCGTCTCCAGCGTCTGCGAGAGATTGCGAATCAGGCCGCCGCCGCCGGAGAGGATGATGTTGTTGCGGACGCGTTCCTGGAACTCCGGCTCCACGCGGGAGAGAAGGTCGAGCATCGTCTCGACCGTCGGCGGGACGAGCGTCTCGCAGGCGGCGCGCATTTCGTTGGTGATGTCGAGCTCTGTCGGGACGCCTTTGACCGGCGCGGTGACGAGGACACGTTTCGGAGCTTCGCCGACGAAGCTGTGTTTCTCTTTCCACTCGCGGACCATGAAGACCGTGACATTCGCCTGCGGATAGCGCTCTTCGATCAGCTTGAGAAGTTGGGCGTCGAGCGAATCGCCGGCGACGGTGAGCGTGCGCTGGTCTTCCTCGCCGGGGTAGCGGCCCTTCATCACGCAAAAGTCGGTCGTGCCGGCGCCGATGTCGATGATCATCGTGTGCAGCAACGCGTTGAGGCCGTAGGCGACCGCGAACGGCTCGCTGACGATCATCAGACTGTCGACGATTCCCTTCATCGAATTGCGCAGGTACTGCTTGTTCGTGCGCAACGACGCCGCCGGGACGCCGACCACCGCGCGCACGTTCGAGCCGTCGATCTTGCCATTCGAACTGACGCCGACGAGGCGAAGGAGATGCTTGAGGAGTTCGCGGACGGCTTCGACATCCTTGTCCGAACCTTCTTTGAGCAACCCGCGTTCGAGCGGGCGATGAAGATCGAGCATGGTCCGGTTCGCGACCGCTTCGTGGCCGATGAGGACGTCGCGCTTGAGCACTTTCTTCGCCACCATGTCGGCGGGCCAGCCGACGAAACTGTCGACGACAAAGCGCTCGCCGTTGGAGGCGGAGATCGCGCTGCGAGAAGTGCCGAGGTCGATCCCGACGTGGAGGATCTCGGATTCGTTGGGCATCAGGTTCCTTTCTTCTGCGGCGCGTCGTTGGCGCTTGCGTATGCGTGGATTCCGTGGAAGAGCGCCTGCGCGATCTGCTGCCGGTACGCGCCGCTGCGCAGCATCTCCGCCTCGCGCTCGTTCGAGAGACAGCCGACCTCCGCGAGGATGGCAGGCATCTCGGTTGCCACGAGCACGATGAACGGCGCGCGTTTGACGCCCCAGTTTTCGAGGCCGGGATCGACGCCGCGCAGGCCGCTGAAGAGCTGAAGCTGGACGGCGGTGGCCAGCCTCTGCGACTCATCGCGGCGGACGTCGGCGTAGACGCCGTCGAGCAGTTTGCGGAGATCGGCGAGCGCGTATCCCGAGGTCAGGTTCTCTGTCGCGGCGAGTTTCGTCAGTGTCGGATCGTTCGTCGGCCCGAGGTAGTAGGTCTCGACGCCGTGGTTGTCGGGATGCGGGATCGAGTTGACGTGAATCGATACGAAGATGTCGGAGTGCGAGCCGTTGGCGAGGCGGGCGCGTTCGCGGAGCGGGATCAGGCGATCGTTGTCGCGCGTGGAGATCACTTCGAATCCGTTCTGGCGCAGCAGGGTGCCGAGTCGTTTCTCGATGTCGAGCGTGATCTCTTTCTCGCTGACGTTCGAGGTCGACGACGCGCCGGGATCGGTGCCGCCGTGTCCCGCGTCGAGCACGACGCGGCGCACGGAGAGCGGAAAGGCTGACGCGCTTACCGGTTCGAGCGTGTCGGTCATCAGCATCGGCGTGACGGAGGCTTCGATGTGACGCGCGGGCGATGGGGGAGACACCACCGACGGTTTTCGCGTGCTGGTGATCCCGGTATTGCTCAGGAACGCGAAGCTGGCCAGCATCAGCGGGATGATCACCAGCGGCGCGCGGCGAAGAAAAATACGGCCGATGCGCCGCGAAGTTCGCAGGGAGCGTGGCGGCAGTCCTCGAATCGTGTCGAGGTTGTCCGCCACCGCCTCACGCAGCAGTTGGCGCTTCACCCGGTCGATCTGCCCACCCCTCATTGCACCAATAGTAAGGCACTCGGCGCGTGCCGAGTGCCTTCAAGCAGGACGTTACGGTGCTTTCGGCGCTTCGAACAGCTTCTCGTCGACCGGCTTCCCAAGCTCGATCGACGTGTACTTGCGCGTCGCGTTCTGGCCGCCGTTGACGCTCGATACCTTCACGGTGAAAGGAACCTTCACGCCGTTGACATCGCGGTAGTCGTCGAAATCGGTCTGCGTCGGAATGCGGCCGACAGGGGAGTCGACGGTGATGAGCCGACGCACCGCGAGGCCGGTCGTTGCATCGAACCAAATCCGTTGACGGGTGTGCTCGTCGATGGGCGCGGAAACAGACCACGTCTCATGTCCGTCGATCGTTTCCTTCCCACCGACGCGCGCATTTTCGGGGAGCGTCGTCACCGGCTGGTAGGCGCGCGTGAAGAGGTAGCTCGTGGTGGCATCGGCACCGGTCATCGTGCGAATGCCCTGGCGGCCTTGCATCCAGCCGCTCTCCGGCCCGGACATCTGCGACATCCCAGGTCCCTCGGCCGGCGTCGAGCGCACCAGCGTCTTGCCGCCGGCGCTGAAGACTTCCACCGGCGTCGTGCGTCCGCCGGCGTCAGTGCGCGTGCCGGTAGCGGTCATCGACGAGCTGGCCAGTTTCTTCGCTGCGGCCTCGCCGCCGATCGCGGTGATGTACTTCGCGGCGACATCCTTCGCCGCGGGATATGTCTTCCGTTCCGCTTCCTCGGCTTCATGCGTCTTCATCGGCGCGGACGGCGGCAGCGGAAGAGCGACGATCGTCGACGGATGCTCCTTGCCGAGGTGGCAGGTGTAGCAGCCGACGATCGGGCGCCCGTGGAAGTTCTTCTCGTTGAGATCGAGGACGAGCTTGATCATCTCCCGCCCTGTCTTCTTCTCTTCCTTCGCGTCGCTGGCGAAGTCGAGGCTCTTTGTCTGCTCATTGAAAACGTGGCAGAAGTCGCAGTGGACGCCGAGCGACGCGCTCATGTTGTTCATGACCAGACCGAGCTGCGCGTCGGAGAGGTTGGTCAACATCTGCACGTTCTTCTGCTCGGCGTAGACCGAGACCGTGGCGAGGACTGCGACGGCAAGAATCAGTTTGCGCATGGTTTCTCCTTCGGATTGCGCGGCGGAGGATAGCGCAAGGTTTCGCGGGACGGCGGGCGTTGTGCAATACGTAACAGCCGTGGCCGAGCCCGTCGACCTCCGCATCCCGTTCACGACGCTGTTGAAAGTCGCCCTGACGCTGCTGTTGTGCGTCTGCGTGATCAAGTTATGGCCGGTGATCCTGATGATCATCGTGGCCATCCTGCTGGCGGTGATGCTCGATCCGCTGGCGCTGTTCGCTGAACGTCATCGCGTGCGGCGCGGGTTCGCCGTAATCGTCATCGCGATCCTGCTGTTCGGTCTCATCGTCCTCTTCCTGACGACGCTCGCGCCGAGGATGACCACACAGATCGGCGACATCACCAATCAGTTGCCGCGGCTGGAGCAGGCGTTCGCGAGCCGCTTCCCGGTCACCGCGCCGTATCTCAAGACTCTGCACGGCGGTGCGCCGCCTGAGTTGAAGACGTGGCTGACGCGCGGCCTCATCGTCGGCAAGTACGCAATCGAAGGAGTCACCGCCGGGATTTTTGTGCTGGTCCTCGCTCTCTATCTACTGCTCGAGGGGCGAACGGCCTTCGAATGGCTGATCGACCTCGCGCCGAGAGATAAGCGCCCTCGGTGGCGGAAGACGGCGATCGAGATGAGCGGCGTCGTGCTCGCGTACATGCGCGGGCAGGTCATCACCTGTTTCATCTGCGCGGGATGGGCCTATCTGGTCCTGATTCTTCTGCACGTTCCAGCCGCGTTGCCGCTGGCGTTGATTGCGTTCATCTTCGATCTGCTACCGGTAGTCGGGACGATCGCGATGACCGTTCCCGCGGTCCTGCTCGCACTCACCGTCAGCCCCATCAAAGCGCTGCTGGTTCTCGCCGGTTACATGCTCTACCACTTCGTCGAGAGCTACTTCATCGTCCCGCGCGTGTACGGAAAACAGATGCGGCTCTCGACGCTGACGGTGTTGCTGGCCATCATGATCGGCGGCACGCTGCAAGGCGCGGCCGGTGCGATTCTCATCCTCCCGTTCGTCGCCGCGTACCCGATCGTCGAGCGGCTATGGCTTCGCGATCAGTTGCCGGAAGACACGGTGGAACGTCACGAGGAGTTGGCGGAGGAAGAAGAGTAGGTCGCGGCGGCGCGGCCAGTTGTGATTTCATCAACAGCGAGGAGGCAACCATGCCGAAATATGTGATCGAACGAGAAATCCCGGGAGCGGGAAACATGACGCCGGAGGAACTTCAGGGCGCGTCGAAACACTCGAATGACGTGCTGGCCAAGCTCGGTCCCGACATTCAGTGGGAGCACAGCTACGTCGCCGGCGACAAGATCTACTGCATCTACTCCGCGCCCAGCGAGGAGCTGATTCGCACGCACGCCAAAGAGTCGGGCTTCCCGGCCAACAAGATCACCGAACTCTCAGCCGTGATCAGTCCGAAGACGGCCGGGTAGGAAAAGGCTTTCACCACAAAGGCACAAAGGCACAAAGGACACAAAGACTTCTCTTTGTGTCCTTTGTGTCTGTGGTTCAACGCTTTTGATTTTCACGGTGGCAAACGTCGCGGGTCCGTCGGCTCGAAAGCCTTCTGAATGTCCTGCGACGTCATGTAGTGCAGGCGGCTGTTCTCCTGATACTTCGCGCTGTCCGTCACCAGGCGATTGAGCACTTTCATGTAACGGCGCTCCGTCATGAAGCGCTTCAGGTCGGGATACAGAAATCCGACCGCGGTCAGCGCGAAGGCGAACATCTCTTCGAAGATGGGGATGAACGGCAAAGCGATGATGATGCTGCCGACGATCAGTCCGAGGAGCGCGAACACGAAGCGTGCACTGAGGTCGCCGTCGCGCCAGATGTGAAAGTGATTCGATTCCAGCTCGTTCATCTCGTGCGCGGCGGCAACGTATTGCGGAAGCACGACTTCATCGACCTCTTTTTCGAGCGTCTCCCAATACGTAGCCGAGCCGCCGAACTCGTCGTACGCCGCCTTGACCTCGGAGAGCTTCGCGTTCGCGCACGTGCGCACCTCGGCATCGAACGTCGCCTCTTCGAAACTGCGGCGATGGTGCTCGCACTCCTGCAGCACGGCATAGACGACCTGCGCGTAATCGTAATCGGGACCGGCGATGTTGAGCATTACTGGTCCGCTGCCGCCTTCTGTTGATACTTGATGACGCCGAGCTGTTCGAGGAGCTTGTTGCCGTCGATGATGACATTGCCGTTGGGCAACTTCGGAATCTGACGGATTTCTTTCTTCTGCAACGCGTCGATGAGCTGGAGCGAGACGTATGCATCGCCCGCGCTGCCATTGAGCGCGGCGCGCTCCTTCTTGATGCCCTGCGCCACGGCGCTCTTTTCGGAGAGCGTGGCCTGCGCATCCTGCTGCTTGCGGACGACATACGCGTCCGCCGCGCGCTTGGCCTGTTCGAAATCGCCCTGCGACCGCGTGAGTTGTTCCGTCAGGTCGGCAATCTTGCCCTGCAGGTTGGCCTTGTTCGATTCGAGCGTGGCCAGGATCTGCGACTCCAGTTTCTCGGCCTGTTTTTCCGCTTCCTTCCGTTTGTTGATGAGGTTCTGATAGTCGGGCTTGAAGGAGAAATCGCCGAGGATGACCTGCTCGACGATGACGCCATACGGTTTCAATTGCGCCGCAAGAACTTTGGTCGCGTCGCTGGCCGCGGCGAAGCGCAGATCGGGGTTGTAGTACTCCTCGGAATCGAGCCGATTGAGAACGTCCCGCACGTACGCGCGCGACAGCGGCCGCACGACGCGCTCCTTCATGGCCGGGGTGTCGGGTGCGACCGTACGCCAGATGTACGCGGCGCGGGTGGGATCGATGCGCCAGCGGACGGTGACGTCGGTCTCGATGTCGTTGCCGTCGCGCGTCTTGAAACGGAGGTCGTCTTTTTCCTTGCGGTCACCGCCGGATGCTTTCGCCGACATGACCAGATTCTGCGTCGACGTGTCGTACGTCGCCCAGTCATTCATGATCGGCATGAAGAAGTAGGTCGCGCCTGGATCCGAGACTTCTGAGGAGCGCGTGATCTTGTTGAAGCGGACGCCGACCTCGGTGGCCTGCGTCGTGTGCGGCGTGCAAGCGACGGCGAGCGGGAGAAGGGCGAGCAATGCGAGCAGTCGTTTCATCATTCGCCTCAATGTTTTCCCGTCAGTTTGCCGATGTCGGTCGGGTCTTCGCTGATGTAAATCGGCCCCTGAATGCCGTTGAGGATGGCCAGTCCTTTGCGCAGTCGCAGGAGCTTGTCCGACCCCGCGCCTTCCATCGCCCGGTTGATGTCCTCGGTTCCCTGCGCCTCGGCGCTCTTCACGAGCAGATCGGCCTCGGCATGCTTGGAGCGCTCGTAGAAATCCTTCTGCGCATTGAGGCCGGTGATCTGCGCCTGAAACTCGGCGCTGCGAACGTTGATCGAGTTCTGCCCCTCGGCCGCGGTCTGCTTGAGCCGTGTATCGACCTCGGCCTGTTTCGCCAGCGCGCGATTCGTCAGCACTGACTGATCCTGAATCTTCTTCTGCTCGGTGAGCTGCTGGAACGTATCGGGATAGTCGTACTGCCGGATGAGGACATCCGCCAGCTCGAGCCCGTTCTGGCGAAACTTTTCGGCCAGCTCTTTCTTCAAATCGTGCACCTTGGCGATGCGTTGATCACGATAGAACTCCTCGGCGCGCAACTCGCCGAGGTGCTGCTTGATGGCGGGGTCGGTAAAGCGCATCACCACGTTGTCTTCGTAGCCGCGCCCGAAGCCAAACTTCGAAGTGACCAGGAACGGATCCGCGATGCGATAGAGGACGGTGACGTCGACTGCGACCGGATAGCCGTCGACGGTCGGCACGTTGATCGCCGCGACCGTGCGATGGTCGGCACCGCGCTCCGTCTCATCGTTCGTGAATTCGATCGCCTGAATGTTGCGCGGAAAGGTGCGGATGGTTTCGTAGCCGGAGATCGCGCGCCGGTACCCCGGCTCGACGAGCTGTTTCTGCAGCCCCTTGTTCATGCCGAACGACACCTGCCGCAGCCCGATCTGATCGAGCGGCACGTAGGTGATCAGGCACGCGCGCATGAGAATCAGCGGTACGAGGATCACGCTGATGCGGAGGAGGAATCGAACGAACCCTCCCCGAAGCGGCGGCAGTTTGATTGGAAACGAGGGCTTGAAACGCGGCGTAGGCGCAGCGGATTCGAACATAGGTGGGTTCTTCCTCAGGTTGGACGGCTTAGGAAGATTGTACGCGTGCTTCCAGCGTAGCGCCGCCGGCCCGGCGGCTGGACCGCCAGCGGCTCGCTGGCGCATCGCCAGTTGCCGCCGAGCCGGCGGCGGTCCAGCCGGCGAGCCGCCGGCGCTACGATCTAATGCCTACTTCACTCCTAAGTTCTCCTGGATGAACTTCCACATCGCGGCGCGCATGTGCGCGTTCAGCGCGGGATCGACGACGCCGTGGCGCGATTTCGGATAGACCTGCAGCTGGTACGGCTTGTTCGCTTTTTCCAGTTCGTAGATGAACTGGATCGTGTTCTGGATGTGGACGTTGTCGTCGATGGTGCCGTGCATCAGGAGGATGTTGCCGTGCAGGTCCTTCGCGGCCCAGCGCGGCGCGGTGGCCTTGTAACCTTCCGGATTGTTCTGCGGCATCAGCATCACGCGCTCGGTGTAGATCGAGTCGTAGTCGCGCCAGTCGGAGACGGTGCCGCCGGCCAATCCCGCGCTCCACAACTTGCTGTGCGTCAGCGCGAACGACGTCATGAAGCCGCCGTAGCTCCAGCCGCTGAGCGCCACGCGCGAGCCGTCGACGTACGGCTGCGACGTCAGCCACTTCAGGCCGTCCTCGAGATCGCGAAGTTCGCCTTCGCCCATGCGCTTGTACGATGTCCACGCCGACTCCGCGCCCTTGCCGCTGGCGCTGCGGTTATCGCAGATCCAGACGATGACGCCGTGTTGCGCGAGGAACTGGTGCCAGAGGTACGTCGCCCCGCCCCACGCGTTGCGCACCTGCTGCGCGTGCGGACCGGAGTATGTGTGCTCGTAGACCGGGTACTTCTTGGTCGGATCAAAATCGGGCGGCTTGATCATCATCGCTTCCATGACGAAGCCGTCGCGCGTCTTCACCTGCACGAACTCCGGCTTCGAGATGTGCAGATCGCGCATCAGCGGCGCTTCGTTCGCATCGACGACGCGAACGCGCGTGCCGTCGGCGCGATAGAGCGCCGTCGACGGCGGCGTGGCGACATCGGAGAACGTGTCGAGATAGGCCGTCATCGACGGATTGAAATTCGCGCCGTGCTGGCCAGGCGCTTCGGTCAGGCGCTTCAAGCCGCTGCCGTCGAGATGGAGGCGATAGAGGTCGCTGCCGAGGACCGAACGCTCGGTGCCGGAGAAATAGATCCACTCGTTGGCGGCGTCGACGCCGTGCACGTTGCGGACTTCCCATGGACCGTTGGTGAGCTGCGCGATCAGCTTTCCGTCGGCGGCGTAGTGATAGAGGTGCTTGAATCCGGTCCGCTCGCTGAGCCAGAGAAACGAGCCGTCCTTCAGCCAGACCGGATTGCCGCTGATGTCCACCCACGCCTTCGTCGTTTCGCGGAAGAGCGTTTTCGGCGCGCCGCCGCCGCGAACGTCCGCGGCGTTCAGGTCGAGCCAGGTCTGCTCGCGATTCTGAATCTGATAGACGACCTTTGAACTGTCCGGCGACCAATCGACGAGGACGATGAGGAAGTCGGCGCCGCTGTAGCTTTCAGTGCTGATCTCTTTCGGCGCGGCGCCGTTGACGTTGACGCAGAAAAGCTTCGCGATCGGATTCGGCGCGCCTGCTTTCGGATACAGCTCCGACTCGACGTTTTGCTGATAGGGGATGTGATCGACGACGGCGAAGTGCTTGACCGGCCGCTCATCGAGCTGAAGGTAGGCGATGCGCGTCGAATCGGGGCTCCACCAGTACGCGCGGAAGTTGCCGCGGCCGTAAACCTCTTCCTGGTAAACCCAGTCGAGGATTCCGTTCTGGATGTTCTCGTTGCCGTCGGTGGTCAGCTGCCGTTCGCGCTGTGTGGCGACGTCGACGACGTAGATGTTGTTGTCGCGCACGAACGAAACGAAGCGGCCGTCGGGACTGAACATCACTTCCTCTTTCTCGCCGGCGGAGGAAGTGAGGCGCGTCATCGAATCGGCGTCGAACGTGTACATGTAGACGTCGTTGCCGATGTTGAGCAGGACGCTCTTCTTGTTCGGGCTGAAGTTCCATCCACGCTGTTTCGCGAAACCCGCCGCCTCGTCGCCGGATACACCGGCGATTTTTTTCGCGGCCGCTTCGAGTTTCGCGGCGTTGAACAGGACGCGCTTGTTGCCCGTCTCGGTCTCGATCACGGCCTGCTCGACGACTTTCCCTTCCTCGGTGCGCGGCCAGGCGAAGGTCTTGTCATCGAGCCAGTGGAAGCCGCCCTGCGGTGTCCCGCCGAACGAAACACGTTGCTTGGGATCGAAGACGTTTTCGAGCGTGAGCTCGCGGATGGTGGGCTTGGCCTGCGGCGTGGTCTTGACGTCCTGCGCGAGCGCGGCGACGGCAATGAACAGAAGGAGAGCGGCGGAACAGTTCTTCAACATGGCGGCGATTTATACCCCGAGAAAGTCACAGCGGGGAAGGAAGTGGTTCGTTACGATGTGCCGGAACATGTTCCTTCGTGCCGTCTCGATCCTCGCGCTCGCCCTTCCCGTCGCCGCCGCCACTTCTCCGCGAGTCATCCTCAACGCAAGTGCTAACGGTCCTGCGCGATACATCATCGCGCTCGACGATGACGTGAACGACGTTGCCGGCGCCGCCGAAGTGCTTACGCAGAAGCATCACGGCCACCTGAATCACCAATTCGTTCGTGCACTGCGCGGCTTCACCGCGGAGATATCCGCCTCTGAAGCTGTGGCTGTTCTCAATGAACCGGGAGTGAAGTACGTCGAACAGGATTCGATGGGCGGCAGCGGATCGGTCGGAGAACCGGCCGCGCTCGACTTGCAGACGTCGCCGGTTTGGGGACTCGATCGGATCGACCAGCGCGACCTGCCTCTGAATCAAACCTACGTCTACAACCAGACCGGCCGCGGCGTGACGGCCTATGTTCTCGACAGCGGCATCAACGCGTCGCACAACGACTTCGGCGACCGCGTACGAGCCGGTTACAACTACAGCACGACCTTGCCTGCGGCTGACTGCAACGGCCACGGCACGCATGTCGCCGGAATTCTCGGCGGATCGAAGCATGGCGTCGCCAAAGAGGTTTCGCTTGTGCCGCTGCGCGTTCTCGATTGTCAAAACCGAGGATTTGTCAGCGACATGGTGAAGGGGATTGAGTGGGCCATCAGCGATCACCAAAGCGGTCAGCCGGCGGTGATGAACATTTCGATCTATACCGATTCGCCGTCGACAACTTTCGACGCTGCCATCAACGCCGCGATTGCCGACGGCATCACCGTCTGTGTGATCGCCGGCAATGGGACTGCGAACAACAGCGTCGCGACGGACGCCTGCAGCATTTCTCCGGCCCGAGTTTCCAACGCGATCACGGTCAGCGCGACCAATATCTTCGACAACAGAGCGGGGTTTGCGAACTTCGGCTCGTGTGTGGACCTCTTTGCGCCGGGAGTGCAGATCGAATCAGACTGGTACTCCAGCAACACGGCTACGGCGATCGACAGCGGAACGTCGATGGCCGCGCCGCACGTCAGCGGCGCGGCAGCGCTCTATCTGCAGAATCATCCGAATGCGTTTCCGGCAACCGTGGCTGCCGCGCTCATTGCGGCGGCGTCAGTGAACAAAGTCCAGGACGCCGGATCGAGCTCGCCGAACCGTCTTCTGTTTACGGTCGATGTCGAGCCGCCACCGCTCCGCCGCCACGCCGTCAAATCGCCTTGAGCGATTTGAGATAGAACACCAACTGCCACCGTCGCTCCTCGGGGAGGCGCGACCACGACGGCATTCCTTTGGGCAGATTGCCGTCCGTCAGAAACTGAACGAGCGCAGCGTCCGGCATCGCTTGAACGGCGGGTGTGTGCAAGCTTGGTGCGCGCGTGCCGCCCGTTGCATTGACGCCGTGGCATGACGCGCAGTGCTGCGCGAAGAGTTTTCCGCCGGCGCGGATCTCAGACGACGCCTCACGAGGAGCAGGCCGCGACGCCGGCGTCATCGCACACCCGGCCATACAGAGTGCAAAAAGCAGTACGCCTTTACCGGAAAAAATGTGGGATTTCATAGGACACTCCGAACCGCACCAGCGCACGGTTGCTATTGGAATTGACACCGAAGGACGGGCTGAATTTGAAGGTGACTCCGTTGGGCAGGCTCCAGGCAATCGCGGGGGCGATGTAATGCGACGTCCCGGCGAGCTTGACCTGCCGCCATTCGCCGAGGCCGCCGTACATCTCGACACCGAGCGTGAAATTCTCGGCGCATAGCGAGCACGGATCGGGGGAGGCGGCGAGGACAAGAGGACGGCTTACCGCGGCCGCATATCCGAATTCGACCGGCTCTCCGCTGAGGTTTTTTTCCGCGATCAGGTTTCCGGCGACGTTCCAACCGTTGCGATTGCTGGAGAGGATCAGCTTCGCCTCCACCTCGCGCTTCTTGTCATGCCGCGCCTCGGCGGGCGGTTCGAGCAGATCCTCGAACGTATCGAATCCGACGACCTCTTTGAAAATGCGATCGGCGCCGGTGATGTCCTCATATTCGACGTAAAGCACGGGATTGACGGCATGCTCCTTCATCAACATCCGGAAGCGGTTCTCGAACCGCCACCCGGTAAACAGGGCGCTGTCGCGGCCGGTCTTCTGCGCGTCGAGATAGAGCTCTGAAGTCCACCATCCATTGACGCCGTACTCGAGTTCGAGAGACGACGCGGTGAAGTGTCTGGCGCCGCCTTTCGGAATGCCAACGACCGGATTGAGCGCGACCTCCAGGCTGCCGGGCTCCTCCATGTGATGCGTGTAAGTGATGAAGTACGGCGACTCCTGCGCCTGGGCGAAACTCGCCGCGCCGAGGAGCATGAAGAGAATCGAACGACGGATGAACATCCAGTGACCTCGCGTTCACAGTTTGAGACTGAGTCTCAGTTGCGAAGCGCAGTCTACATGCACACGCCTGCTTCGTCAACGGATGAGCGTCATGCGTTACAATCCGCCCCTGCGTTTCGCCTCCCGATCCTCGGCCGGGGCTTCGTAACCTTCTTAAGGAGCAATCAATCGCATGACCGCTACACTCGAAATCACTCATTCATTCGACGCTGCACGTGCGGCGGGGCGCGAACCGTTCAAGGTTCGCGATCTGGGGCTGGCTGCCCTTGGCCGGAACGAGATCCGGCTGGCCGAGCACGAAATGCCGGGACTCATGGCCGTTCGCGAGAAGTACGGCAAATCGAAGCCGCTGACGGGCGCGCGCGTCATGGGCTCGCTGCACATGACCGTGCAGACCGCCGTTCTCATCGAGACGCTCGCACACCTCGGCGCCGACGTTCGCTGGGTGAGCTGCAATATTTTTTCGACGCAGGACCATGCCGCCGCGGCGGTCGTGGTCGGACGTCCGGAGACGGGCGGGACTGCCGACGATCCGAAAGGCATCCCGGTTTTCGCCTGGAAGGGCGAGACGCTCGAGGAGTATTGGTGGTGCACGTCCGAGGCGCTGCAATGGCCAGATGCCGGCGGGCCGAATTTGATCGTCGATGATGGCGGCGACGCCACGCTGCTGGTGCATAAAGGCGTCGAATTCGAAGGAAAGGGGCAGGTTCCGGAGTTTGATGACAATGCTGAGCCGGAGGAGTGGGGCGTCATCCTCGACCTGCTGCGCGTCGAGTTGAAACGCGAGCCGAAACGCTGGACGCGCGTGGCCGCGGACCTCAAGGGAGTTTCCGAGGAGACCACCACCGGCGTCCATCGCCTGTATCAAATGAAGGAAGCAGGGGAGCTGCTCTTCCCGGCCATCAACGTCAATGACTCGGTGACGAAATCGAAATTCGACAACATCTATGGATGCCGACACTCAGTCGTCGATGGTCTCAATCGCGCCACCGACGTCATGATCGCCGGCAAGCTCGCGCTCGTTTGCGGCTTCGGCGAAGTCGGTAAAGGTTGTGCGCAGGCTCTGCGCGGCCAGGGAGCGCGGGTCGTCATCACGGAAATCGATCCGATCTGCGCGCTGCAGGCGGCCATGGAAGGATTCGAAGTGCGGACGCTGGATTCAGTCGTCGAGCGCGCCGATATCTTCGTCACCGCCACCGGCAACAAGAACGTCATCACCGCCGACGACATGGCTCGCATGAAGAACAAGGCCATCGTCAGCAATATCGGCCATTTCGACAATGAGATCGACATGGCCGGTCTCAAGAAGTTCCCGGGCGTCAAGCGGGTCAACATTAAACCCCAGTACGACGAATGGGTTTTCCCCGACGGCCACAGCGTTCTGATCCTCGCCGAGGGGCGACTCATGAACCTCGGCTGCGCGACCGGGCATCCGTCATTCGTAATGTCGGCTTCCTTCACCAACCAGGTGCTGGCGCAACTCGCGCTCTGGCAGAACAAAGGCGAATATCAGAAAGAGGTTTATGTCCTTCCCAAGAGGCTCGACGAAGAAGTGGCCCGCCTGCACCTCGCGCACCTCGGCGTGGAGTTGACGAAATTGACCGCGGATCAGTCGAAGTACCTCGGCACCCCGGTCGAGGGACCGTTCAAATCCGATCACTATCGGTATTAATCAGTGTGGTTGGCGACATCAAATATCCATTCTTCGCCCCGCGCGGCGAGTTCCGGTTTACCGATGATGGGTACGTTTTGACGATCACGCACACGTGATTCCCTTATGGGTGCATTGTTTCTATTGCACCCGCCCGAGAGCTTTCTGTTACCATGCACAGATTAATGTGCGTCACGCACAAGAAGGAGTGACATGCCGAGACCCAGACTGAATGCCCCAGCGCCTCAGATGTCCCACGGACAGGCTGCCTATGTGTTGGACCGCCTGATTGCCGACCGCAGAATTTCCCCGAGTGAAGTAAGTCGCTACGTGAGCGACATGCATCGCGAGATCAGCGATCTCGAAACCCGTCTGCAGACGCTGCGTACGCACGCCGGCCAGTCGACCGGTGCCGGTACCAGCAGCAGTGGCGGATCGTCCACTGGCGGCGGTTTTGGCCCACGCCGCGGACGCCCGCCCGGACGTCCCCCTGGCCGTCCCGCCGGAAGCGGTGTTACGGCGAGCGGCAAACGCCGCGGTCGTCCGCCCGGAAGCAAGAATGTTGCGTCGTCCGCTTCTGCCGTACCTTCGGCTGCTGTTGCCGCGCCGTCTGCGGGCAAGCGCCGCCGTCGCGCGCGCATTACGCCGGAGCAGTTGGCGTCGCGTCAGCTTCAGGGCCGTTACCTCGGCCTGATCCGCCAGATTCCGGCGAACAAGCGCGGTCAGTACCAGAAGATCGCCAAGGAATCGGGACGCGAAGCGGCCATCAATGCGATGAAGTCCGCCGTCAACCGGTGATCCAATTCCAACCATCTCGTGACAAAGGGCGCTCTTCGTGGCGCCCTTTGTTTTTGTCGCTGCTTTTCGTTTGCGCGGCGGCGCACGCGCGGACGACGCACGTCACGCTGTTGCATTTCTCCGACTATCACTCGCACGCGCTGCCGTTCTACTCCGAGGGGAGGGAAGGGCAGGGTGGGATTGCGAGAGCGATCGGATATCTGCGCGCCCAGAAGCAGCACGGCGCGCTGGTGTTTTCCGGCGGCGACATGATGAACAAAGGTTCGCCGGCGTGGTCGGATAAATACCGTTGCGCAGAGTGGCCGTGGTTCAACGGCGTCATCGACGCGATAGCGTTCGGCAATCACGATCCCGATTACGGCATCGGCGAGCTGGAGGGTTGCCTTCAGACGATCCGCTATCCGGTGTTAAGCGCAAATACGAACGGATTCAAAGGAACGCGCGTCTTCGTGGTCAACGGAATCCGTGTCGGCGTTTTTGCGGTAGCCGGCAGCGATTTCAAGACGCTCGTCAAAGAGCCGGTCTTTCATTTCGGCGATCCGGTCGCTGCCGCCCGCGATGCCGTCCGCGAACTTCGCGAAAAGCATGCGGATGTCATCGTGATGATCGGCCACGAACATCTCGACGATGATTTCGCGCTGGCGCGCGCCGTCCCCGGAATCGATTTGATTTTCGGTACGCACAGTCATTTGAAACGTAGGTTGACGCGTATCGACGGAACGTCGACGTGGTTCATCTCGCCGTTTCAGTACCTGACCTACATCAGCCGCGTGGTTCTGACGTTCGATGGCCGCAAATTGGTTGGCGTAACGGGCAAACTGATTCCGGTCGACGCGCGAATGCCGGCCGATAAGACGATCACGCGCCGCGTGGCCGCCATGCAGCACGAGCTCGAAGCGGATCCGAAATACGCGCCGCTGTTCGCGACGATCGGAACATTGTCCGCGCCGTTGCCGGTGGATGTGCTTGCGCAACGAACGGTTGAAATCATGCGCGACGCAGCACATGCGGACGTGGCGTTATCGACCGCCAGCAGTTTCCGCCAGGACCTTCCGCGCGGCCGCGTCACGATGGAGTCGTTGCGCGCAGCGATGCCTTACGACAACGAGATCCTCGTCTACACGCTCCGCGGCGACGTCGTCGAGAAGCTACTCGGATACGGAAAATCGCGGCAGGGGAGCGATTCGTTCGCAATCGTCGCCGCGCCGAAGGCGATCGATCCGGTGCGCACGTATCGCGTGGCCACGACGGATTACCTCGCACGCGTAGCGCCGGGATATCGAGATTTCTTCGCGGGGATGACGCCGGAGTCGCCGGGCTTGCGCGTACGCGACGAATTGCGAAAGCGGATCGGGCGGTAGCTTTGTCATCCTGAGGCTGCCGCAGGCGCGGAGCCGAAGGCGAAGACGCCGGAGGACGCCGAAGGATCTCAAGATGCGCAACTCCGGCTGGAACCCGCTGGGATTCGACGCAGCTTGGGAAGCTTGAGATCCTTCGGCGTCCTCCGCCGTTCCGCTGCTTCGCAGCTCCCGGCTCCGGCAGCCTCAGGATGACAGCGCTCTGCCGCGGTGGCATACGCGATTTCCAGCGCACGTTCTTCACACCTGAGCGCCGCGTCTTGACCCGTCGCCTCCCATCGCTATGATGCAACCCATGACCGCTGCTGCACCTGCGACTCCGCATGTTCGCGCCTCGTGGATCGTCGAGTTCTATCGTTCCGCCATCGGCAAGAAGGCCGTCATGGCCATCACCGGCGTCTTTCTCTTCGGCTGGATCTTTCTGCACATGGCCGGCAACCTCAAGGTCTACACCGGAGCGGAGCACTACAACGCCTATGCGCAGTTCCTGATCACGATGGGTGCGCCGCTCCTGCCGAACAAAGGAGCGCTGATCGCCGTCCGCACGCTGCTGCTGATCGCCGTCTGGTTTCACATCCAGGCCGCCACGCAGCTCACCATCATGAACAAAAAGGCGCGCCCGATCGGGTATGGCGAGCGCGATTACGTCGCCGGAACCTACGCCGCGCGGACGATGCGCTGGGGCGGCGTCATCATCCTGCTCTTCGTCATCTACCACATCGCCCATCTGACGTTCGGCAAGTTCCATCCCGACTACATCGAAGGCGACGTCTACCACAACTTCGTGACCGGATTTCAGGTGTGGTGGGCGAGCGCGATTTATATCATCGCCAACCTCGCGCTGGGCATGCACCTCTACCACGGGCTCTGGAGCATGTTCAATTCGCTCGGACTCAATCACGCGCGATTCAATGCGTGGAAGCGCGCCTTCGCCACCGTCTTCGCGGTGATCGTCACGCTCGCCAACATCTCCTTTCCGATCGCCGTCCTGACGGGCTTCCTCCATTGACCTCGCTCAGCTCGCGGACACACAAGCAGGTGAAGACTCGATGACTCTGGACAGCAAAATCCCGCCCGGACCGATCGACAAGAAGTGGGAGTACGCCAAGGCCCACTACAAACTCGTCAATCCGGCCAACAAACGGAAGTACGACGTCATCGTGGTCGGTGCCGGTCTGGCCGGCGCGGCCGCCGCCGCATCGATGGCGGAGCTCGGCTACAACGTCCATTGCTTCGTCTACCACGACTCGCCGCGGCGCGCGCATTCGATCGCTGCGCAGGGTGGAATCAACGCCGCCAAGAATTATCAAAACGACGGCGACAGCATCTACCGCCTCTTCTACGACACCGTCAAAGGCGGCGACTACCGATCGCGCGAAAGCAACGTCTATCGCCTCGCGCAACTCAGCGTGAATATCATCGATCAGGCCGTCGCGCAGGGCGTGCCGTTCGCGCGCGAATACGGCGGCCTGCTCGAGAATCGCTCGTTCGGCGGCGTGCAGGTCTCGCGCACCTTCTACGCGCGCGGCCAGACCGGACAGCAGCTCCTTCTCGGCGCGTTCCAGGCGCTCGAACGGCAGATCGGACTCGGACGCGTGAAGATGTATCCGCGCCACGAGATGCTCGACGTCGTACTCGTCGACGGGCAGGCCAAAGGCATCGTCACGCGCAACCTCGTCACTGGCACGATCAGCTCGTACGCAGCCGACGCCGTCGTCCTCGCTACCGGCGGCTACGCGAACGTCTTCTATCTCTCGACGAATGCGAAAGCCTCGAACGCCACTGCCATCTGGCGCGCGTATCGCCGCGGCGCGTACTTCGCGAATCCTTGCTACACGCAGATTCATCCGACCTGCATCCCGCAGAGCGGCGACTTTCAATCGAAACTGACGCTGATGTCGGAGTCGTTGCGCAACGACGGCCGGATCTGGGTGCCGAAAGTCGCAGGCGACGCGCGCCGGCCCGATCAGATTCCGGAAGCCGAGCGCGATTACTACCTCGAGCGCAAGTACCCAAGCTTCGGCAATCTCGCGCCGCGCGACATCGCATCCCGAGGCGCGAAGGAAGTGTGCGACGAAGGTCGCGGCGTCGGTCCGGGCGGCCGCGGCGTCTACCTAGATTTCGCCGACGCCATCAAGCGCCTCGGCCGCAACGTCATCGAAGAGCGCTACGGCAACCTCTTCGAAATGTACGCGGACATCACCGCCGAGAATCCGTACGAAGTTCCGATGCGCATCTACCCCGCGCCGCACTACACGATGGGCGGACTGTGGGTCGACTACAACCTCATGTCGACGATTCCCGGCCTCTACGTCGGCGGCGAGGCGAATTTCTCCGACCACGGCGCCAACCGCCTCGGCGCCAGCGCGTTGATGCAGGGCTTGGCGGACGGTTACTTCGTCCTCCCGGTCACGATCGGTGATTACCTCGCCACGCAGCTCGGCAAGAAAGTCTCCGCCGATCGTCCGGAGTTCACGCAGACGCAGGCCGAAGTCGAACAGAGGATCGGCAAGCTGGTCGGCGCGAAGGGGAAGCGCAGCGTCGACTCCTTCCACAAAGAGCTCGGCAACATCATGTGGGAGCGCTGCGGCATGGCCCGCACCGCGGAAGGACTCAAGTCCGCGATCGCCGACATCCGCACCCTTCGCGAGCAGTACTGGCGCGATGTTCGTGTTTTGGGAGGGGATGCTGAGCCGAATCAGGCCCTCGAAAAAGCGGGACGCGTCGCCGATTTCTTCGACCTCGGCGAGTTGATGTGCATCGACGCGCTCCAGCGCGAGGAATCCGCCGGCGGTCACTTCCGCGTCGAACATCAGACAGGGGAAGGCGAAGCCAAGCGCAATGACGACGACTTCCTCTACGTCAGCGCATGGCAATTCAAAGGCGACAACGCCGCGCCGGAACTGCACAAGGAACCGCTCGTCTACGAGGAAGTGAAGCTGGCAACCAGGAGCTACAAGTAATGGACCTCACCTTACAAGTCTGGCGGCAGGCTTCGCGCACCGCGGATGGCAAATTCGTCACGTACGAAGCGAAGGGCATCAGTCCCGATGCGTCGTTCCTGGAGATGCTCGACGTCGTCAACGAAGAGCTCACCGAGCGCGGCGAGCAGCCGATCCATTTCGAACACGACTGCCGCGAAGGCATCTGCGGCTCCTGCGGAATGATGATCAACGGCGTCGCGCACGGCCCGATCGGCGGCACGGCCACCTGCCAGCTGCACATGCGCCACTTCAAGGACGGCGACAACATCCGCGTCGAGCCATGGCGCGCGCGCGCTTTCCCGATCATCAAAGACCTCATCGTCGACCGCAGCCCGCTCGACCAGATCATCCAGGCGGGCGGCTACATCTCCGTCAACACCGGCAGCGCCATCGAAGCAAACACGCTGCTGATTCCGAAGGCCGTCCAGGAGCGCTCCATGGATGCCGCCGAATGCATCCAGTGCGGCGCCTGCGTCGCGCAGTGTCCCAACGGCGCCGCCCAACTCTTCACCTCCGCCAAAGTCTCCCACCTCGGCCTCCTCCCGCAAGGCCAGCCCGAACGCTACGACCGCGTCATCCGCATGGTGGAAGTGATGGAAGAACACTTCGGCAGCTGCACGATGTACGGCGAATGCGAAGCCGTCTGCCCGAAAGAGATCTCCATCGATTTCATTGCCCGCATGAACCGCGACTACCTCGCCGCCAAGTTCAAGAACCGCAAGAGCGAAGCGAACGGGTAGCTACGGCCCGACCCGGTCGTCGCGCTGTTGCGTTCTGAAATGCACCAAGGCCGCCTCGGCGTCCTTGAGTTCGTCCTCCCGACGCAAGTAGCCGTGTTTGTAAATCAAGCGACTGGCCTCGGCGAGGTCACGCTGCGGCGATTCCCACGGGTACGTCGCTTCGCGAAAGAAGAGCCGCGCGCGATACAGATGGATATCGGCCAGGAACAACGGCATCGGCCCGCGCTCGGCGATCTCCCACGCCTCGTCCAGATCGCTCTGCGCGCTCTCGGGACCGGTGTGCGCGCCGGTTAGACTGCGCAGCCAGGCGCGGCTGAGGAGACCGCGCGGGAGGTGGTCCTGCTGGCCGGCGCGGCGGAGGCCGGACACGGCTTGGTCCAGCTCTGTAGCCGGAGTCGTAAATCCGCGCTGACTTTCTTCGGACGTGGTAGCGAAGGAGGGTTGAACAGCCTCACTTTGGACGCTATGCGGTTCGAGAATCGCCGCGTAGAGCGCGATGCGGCCGAGTGTGAGGTGGTCAAGAGCGATGTCGAGGAGCCAATTCTGCATCACCGCCCACTTGAGCGTCTTCGCCGGGCGCTCGGCGACGGCGCGGCACACGGCAAGACTTTCGTCGTTTTTCCGTTCTCCTGCCGGCTTGCCCGCCTCCCGCTCCGCCTCCGACAAGAGCAGGTCGCAATACCGGAAGCTCTGAAGCGAATACAGCAGCGGGTAAGCGGGCTGCCGCTCTGCCTGCATCTGCTCGGCCTCGCGGAAGCGCGCTCCCGCCTCCTCCCGGCGGCCCGCCTGTTGCAGGGCGTTGGCAAGGGCCGTGCGTTTACTCATCCGCTGAAATGCATCGCCGCTGCGGTCGGCGTAGGTCACGGACTGTTCGGCATCCGCCATCGCGCTGGTCACCTCGCCCAGCGTCAGCTCCAGCTCGCTCAGGCTTCCGGCGCCGACGGCAGCGTGTTCCCAGTCCTCCTGCCTAACGGCCATCTCCAGCCCAGCCCGCATCGGCTCAAGGGCCTCGGTCAGTCGGCCCAGGGCGCGTAGCCGGAAGGCGGCTTCGTGTAGCAACCACGCCTGAGCGGCCTCCATGAGCGCGGACGAGACGCGGCTCCACGGAGTCTCGAAAAAGCAGGCCACGGCTCCCAGATCGGAGCCCAACGCGCCGAGATTGTGCACTGTGTAGGCTTTGGCCCCTCGCAGGATGCGGTCGCGGTAAACCTTGTCACACGCCTCCTGTTGCAATCCCGCGTGGCAGCCGTGGGCCACGGCTTGGTAGAGCGGTTGGAGATCTTCGAGCGTGGCGTCGGGCTTGTCCTCCGTGGTCGCACAGAGGTGTTCGTAGAGCCGCCGGTGCGCCGCCCGCCACGCCTCGGGCTGCGCATCGCGCAGGCGCTGGCCGAAGTACTCGCGTAGGAGAGGATGCGCATCGAGGGCGACGAGCGCGCCGGAGCCGTGCTCCCGCACCACCGTGAGCAGCTTCGCGTCCTCCAGTCGCTGGAGGGCGACGTTGCGCTGCGCCTCGCTGATGCCGATCAGCGGCTCGGTCAGCCCAGCGATAGCCTCCCCCTCCCACAGAGCCGCCAGAGTTCCGGCTGTGGCGGGGCGGTCAAAGAGTCCGAGCAAGCGCAGGACGGCGAGAGCGCGGCGACCTTTCGCCTGATCGTCCGCGGTCTTGCCACCGTTAGCGAGCGACTCCATATAGGCATCCATGACATGGAAGGCGTGGCCGCCCTGCTCCTCGGCATCGGCTTCCGAGAGCCGGATGAGGTCGAGCTTGCGGATGTCCCCGCCGTGGGCGTCGCGCAAGTAGCTGCCGAGGAGATTCAGCGTGAGAGCGTGCCCCTTCACGTCCTCGACCAGCTTCTCGAATTCGTTCAGCGTGCGCCCGTGCGAGCTGGGGATGGTTTTGCGCAGGCTGCCCTTCACCCCGAAGGATCGGAGCAGCGCGACGCCGGCCTCGGTGGAAAGGCGCGCCAGTTTCTTCTCCTCGACAGTCTTCCCAACATAGGCGCGCAAGTCGGGAATGCTGTACCGGGTGGTGACGACGCACAGGCCGTGGCTGTTGGTCGCCAGCCCTTTGAGCAGAGCGGCGATGCCCTGGTCTTTCAGCTCGCCCGGCGTCGGAGAGGTGGGCGCGTATTGCAGCGGCTCCAGGCCATCGAGGATGAGCAGCGCCCGCTGTTCGCCTACCAGCTGGGCCAGCCGCCGACCCTTGTCGAACGAGCCCGCCGCGCTGGCCGCCGTCGCCGCGTCGCCGAAGAAGGTAAGTGCCTCGTTGAGAAACAGGTCGGACGAAGCCGCCAACTGCTCCCGCGTCCCCTGGCTGTAGAAGGACCACGCCAGCACGGCATCGCAGCCCGGCCAGTCCTGAAACGCCAGATCCACGGCCCACTTCGCGACCACCGAGGTCTTCCCTTCGCCGCCGAGCGCAACGAACGAGAGGATATGGGGACGCTTCGTTTCGCCGCGTACGACTTGGTCCCACGCATCATTCAGAACCTTTGTTTCTGCTTCGCGCCCGATGAGATTCGACGGTGCGTATTTCATGATGCGGGAGATGTCGACATTGGCGCCCGCGCTTCGCCTTTCGTCAGGCGGCGCGGCTTCTTCTAGCCTGTCCGGATGAAGCTCGCGGTAGCGATCGAGGATCAGGTTGGCAACGTCTTTCGGCTGACGATCGGACACGATCGGAAAAATGTCGGTTTTGAAACTGCCGGGGATCGCGACACGATCGAACCGGAAGGGGAGTACCCGATCGAATTGGCGATCGAATAGCAGTTCTTCAATGGCCCGCAACTCGACGCCGCACCACTCCTTATTGAGGTAATCCTGGCAGTAGAACGGAACGATCAAGTCAGACTCCGTCGCGTAAATCCCCTGGAGTTTCCGGGTGGACGTATAGCCGATGATCTTGCTCTCGTGCCAGTCGTCGTAGAAGATCAGCGACTTACCCTGCTCGCCGCCGAATGCGGGTAGCAAGGCGTTCGCGACCTGCTCGACGTACTCGCGCCGTTCGCCGGGAAATGACAGGGCGATGGCAAACTGCCTGCGCTTAGATGAATCGGTCTTGCTCATTGGACCGAACCCATAATACCGTCCGGCGTTCCGTAATTCGATGCGGGACTCACACTACGGATACGATCTCGGCGTGAAAGCGCTCGGGTCGAAACTCTTCGTGGTCGGCGCGGAGCTGAGTGATCACGCTCCGCGCGACTACCGGGTCGACGTTACGGCGATGCGGGATTTCGACGGGATCGAGTTCAAGACTCCGGTCACGTTCTTCGTTGGCGAGAACGGCTCGGGCAAGTCGACCATCATTGAGGCGCTGGCAGTCGCGGCGGGATTCAATCAGGAAGGCGGCTCGAAGAACTTTCGCTTCGAGACGGTGCGGCGGGAGGACGAGGCCGAGCAGCCGTTGTTCTTCCATATCACTCGTTCATCGCGCTATCCGTCCGACGGCTACTTCCTGCGCGCCGAGTCGTTCTTTAACGTGGCGACGGAGATCGATCGCCTCGGCGTCACGCGCGGCTACGGCGGCGTATCGCTGCACAAGCAGTCGCACGGCGAGGCATTTCTCGCGTTGCTGCTGAATCGTTTCCTCGGCGATGGCCTCTACATCCTCGACGAGCCGGAGGCGGCGCTCTCGCCGACGCGCCAGCTCACGCTGCTGGCCCGCATCAACGATCTCGTTCACCTCGGATCACAGTTCCTGATTGCCACGCATTCACCGATCGTGATGGCCTATCCCGGCGCCACGATCCTCTCGCTCGACGACGGCATGCGCGAGATCGCCTACGAAGAGACGGAGCACTACCGCGTCACCCGCGACTTCCTCAATCACCGCAAGAAGATGCTCGATGAGCTGATGTCGTAAACGCGCGCCGCCCGAAAGCGGCGCGCATTCGATCATGGGCCGTCAGGCGTGGGCGGATCGTTCTCGACTGTGGGATCGAAACGTTTCACCGGAGCACCGTTCGCAAACTGAAGGTCATAGTGGAACTGGATTCCCGTCTTTTTGTCGCTGGGGTCAATGTTGGTTCGTTCACCGAGGGCCTCGGCACCTTTAGGGACACATGTCCTCATCATAACGGCGGATCGAAATGTCCGTATCGTTGTGGACGATCCTGCGAAGATCGTCGACCGCGGATTGTGCAAATGCGAATTGTTTTTCGTCCCTCGTCATCCCGCGAATTCGGCGACCCGCGGCGGTGTGTCTGGCTCCAGCTGTTCTTCCAACAGCGTGTTTTGCCAGGCCAGTGGAGGGCGCACCGCGCCGATCGATTTTCCGAAGAATCCATTCCGTTCTTCGGCGGAATCGAGCACATCGAAGACCAGGACGTCATCGAGGCGATAGACGAGTTGGCGCTCATTGCGGCGGATATTCAGCTCGACGCGATGCACGCCGTCATTGAGCAGATCGCCGGGGATTTCGAAGGAGCTGCGGTACAGGCCGGCGGGCAAGGATTGCTCTGTCCATCGCCCCGACGAGGTGCTGAAAATCGGATAGCCCTCCTCGGTGCGGATGATGACGGCGATTTCGAGCGGCGATCCGGCGACCAGGTTCCAGTATTCGAATTCCACACGCAGCGGAGTGCGCACTGTGAAGTGGTCCTCGAATTCGGCGACGGCGGGAACGATGGCGGCGCGGCGCACGCGGACGCGGTCGTTGCCTGGCGCGGAGGCGGGATCAGTCCACAATTGCTGACTCATCGTCGTCAATGTCGTCTTCAGATAATTGCCGATGACGCGCGCCGGTTCGCCGTCCTCCACGACCCGTCCCGCGGCCATCCACAAGACCCGGCTGCAGAGGTTCTGCACCGCGGCCATGTTGTGCGATACAAAAATCACTGTGCGGCCGTTCTGTGAAACCTCGCTCATTTTGCCGAGGCATTTCTTCTGAAAGGCGGCGTCTCCGACGGCCAGAACTTCGTCGACAATGAGGATTTCCGGCTGCAGATGCGCGGCCACGGCGAAGGCGAGGCGCATGTACATCCCCGTCGAGTAGCGTTTGACCGGCACATTGAGAAAACGTCCCAGCTCTGCGAAGGCGACGATCTCGTCGAAATTGCGCGCAATCTCCGCGTGCTTCATACCGAGGATTGCGCCATTGAGATAGACATTCTCGCGTCCGGACAGCTCGCCATGAAATCCCGTTCCAACCTCGAGCAGACTTCCTACGCGTCCATAAAGCCTTGCCCTTCCCTCGGTCGGCTCGGTGATGCGCGAGAGGATTTTCAACAGCGTCGATTTGCCGGCGCCATTGACGCCGACGATGCCGAGGCGTTCGCCTGGGACGATGTCGAGATTGATTCCGCGCAATGCCCAGAATGCACGATCGGCACTTGTTTCGCCGCGGCCGCGGAGTCGATCGATCGATTTCATAAACGAACCGGCCAGCGATTCGCGCAGCGTTGCATACGCGACGCGTTCCGAGACCAGCTGGTATCGCTTCCCGACGTTTTCGATGTGGATGATCGGACGCATCAGATGAAGTCGTCGAAGGTTCGCTCAGTCTGTTTGAAGAAATGCGCGGCCACTGCGAAGCCGGCCACAGTCAGCGCCGCCGCGATCCCAATCGCCTTCCAATGAAAGGGCGTCGAGAAAAGCGCGGCGCGGCATCCTTCGATTGTGGCCGACATTGGATTGAGATAGAGCAGCCAGCGAAAACGCTCCGGTACGACGGTCGATGGTACGACCACGGACGACGCGAACAGCCACACTTGCACGATGAACGGCAGCGCGAAACGGACGTCGCGGTATTTGACGTTCAGCGCCGACATCCACATGCCGGTGCTGAGCGCACACAAAATGGTCAGCGCGAAGAGAACCGGCAACATGAGGATGTGCGAGGTGATGTGGATGCCGTAATACAGCATCATCCCGCCGAGCAGCAGAGCGGAAAAAATGAGATCGACGAAGCCCGCCAGAACCGAGGCCGCGGGCAGGATCAGGCGGGGAAAGTAGACCTTCGTCACGAGCTGCACGTTATTTACAAGGCTGTTGCCGCTGTTGGTGACGGCATTGGAGAAGAAGGTCCACGGCACGAGGCCGGCCAGCGCGAAGAGGGGATACGGAATGTGCTCCACCGCGCCCGCGATCCGGCTGAAAACGAGCGTGAAGATGAGCATCATGCAGGCTGGCTGCAGCAGAGCCCACGACGCGCCGAGAACGGTTTGTTTGTAGCGGATTTTGATGTCGCGCCACGTGAGGAAATAGAGCAGCTCGCGGTCGCGCCACAGTTCTGCGAGGTCGATGCTGAGCCACGCGTTCCGCTGCTCGATGACGACGAGCGGCTCGTCCGGCAGATCGGCGGAGAGATCAGGCAACGCCTCGATGGGCGGCACGCCGCGCACGCTTTCCTCGGGCATCGAAGTCATGAAGGTCGGGGACGCAATTGGCGCACGATTATGTCATGACGGCGGCGTGCGTTTTGTATTACGATTTTGTCATGCGCGAGCCGAAGAACAAGGACACGACCATCAGTGTCCGCCTCAGCGGCGAGGAGGAGCGGACGGTGCGGCGGTACGCGCGCCGGCAGCGAAGCTCCGTCTCGGACGTGATTCGCGATGCCGTCAAGCTCCTCGTCGACCAGCCGGAAAAAGATCATCCGTACGACCAGATCGCAGATCTCATCGGCTCTGTGACCGGACTTCCGTCTGATCTTTCCGAAGGGACCGGCGCTCGGTTCGCGGAGATCGTGCAGGAGAAGGCGGGCCGCAGGCGGTGATCCTGATGGACGCCGGCCCGATGGTCGCGCTCATCAGCGCCTCCGATCGTCACCATGAGACCTGCAAGGCCACGCTTGCAACGCTGAATGAGAAGTTGCTGACGGTCTGGCCGGCGGTGACCGAGGCCATGTACTTGCTTCGCGGCTCATGGCAGGCGCAGAGCGCGTTATGGGAAATGATCCAGCGCGGTGTTCTGAACCTCGCGCCGCTCGATGAAGGGGATGCACATCGGATGCGTCGCCTGATGGAGAAGTATCGCGATCTGCCGATGGATCTCGCCGATGCAGCGCTGGTGCGATTGGCGGAGCGGGGCAAGTTTCGCCGCATCTTCACGCTCGACCGCCGCGATTTCTCGCTCTACCGGCCGACGGGAGTGGGGCGATTCATCATTCTGCCGGCGGCGCGATAGCTCACACCCAGCGGAAACGCTTCACCGCGATGGCGAAACAGACGATCGTCCAGGCGGCGATGATGGCCAGTCCGATCGTCTCGCCGGCCAGCGACGCGCCGTCGTTGAACACCGCGCGCAACATGCGCAGGAACGGTGCGAGCGGCAGGATGAAGATTGCTTTCTGCAGCCATTGCGGCGCGCCGTCGATGCGGAAGTAGACGCCGGAGAGCAGCATCATCGGGAAGAAGGCCAGGTTCGAGATCGCTCCGTACGTCTCGACAGTCGAAGCCGTGCTCGACAGTGCGAATCCCATCGCCAGGAACGCGGCCGTCCCGAAGATCACCAGCGCTCCGAAGAGCAGATACGAGCCCTGGTTCGTGATGTGGAATCCGAATCGCGCAGCCAGCAAGAGCAGGGTCGTCTGCGCGAGCACCACGGTCACGCGCTGCAGGATCTGGCCGAGGAGGAAGACCCATTTCGGAAGCGGCGTCACCGCCAGCCGCCGGAACTTCCCCTTCTCCCGATACGACACGGTGACCATGCCGACAGTGAAGAGACCCATGCTCAGCAGATTCAATCCGATCAGCCCTGGGACGAGAAACGCCGCGTAATTGTCGGAACGCGCGTGGCCGGGACTCTCGATGACGTACGGAATCCGCTTCGGTTCGGGCATTCCGTTGAGCCGCGCCTGCGCAACCATGAAGGCCTGACTGGCCGCCTGCGCGACGACCTGTCCCTGCGCGAGCAGATAGCTGTTCAGTTTCAGGCGATATCCGTCGCCGGCGCTTTCGAGTTGCACCGTCGTCTCGCTCTTCTCCCACCGCTGCTTTGCCTCGGCGGGCGTCAGCGTCACCACTTTCAGTTTCGAATCCTGCAGCGCTTTGACGAACGCGACGTCGCGCGCGGTTTCGTGCGGAGGAGCGACGCGCACCAGCGTCAGCGCCTGCGGGCCGCCGGAACGGAAGATCAGGCCGAATCCGAACAGCATCAGCAGCGGGAACGCGAAGGTCCAGAACATCGCGCCGCGGTCGCGCGCGTACAGCCGCCATTCGCTTCGGAACTGCAGCGCGAGGAGCTTGAACGGATTGGGCAGATTCATCGTCGGTCTCCGTTCAGTCGCGCAGGCTGCGGCCGGTGAGCTGGAGGAAAACATCTTCGAGCGTGGCGCGGCGCACGTGCACCTGGTTGTATTCGAGATGTGCAGTTTCGATCGCGGTGAAGAGCCGCGGCAGGAGCGTCTTCGGATCGGGAGTCGGAATCTCCCAGACGTCGCCGCGCGCTTCGACGGCGCTGCCGAGCCGCGCCGCGAAGTCCGCCGGATCCGGCGCCGGTCCGTCGAACGTCAGCTCGACGACGCTGGGGATGCCGAGTCCCGCGATCAGTTCGGCGGGCGTTCCGGAGCGGAGGATCTCGCCGTGATCGAGGATGGCCAGACGATCGCACAGCGCTTCGGCTTCATCCATGTAGTGAGTCGTCAGTACGACCGTACGACCTTCGCCTTTCATCGCGCGGACGACTTCCCACAATGAACGGCGTCCCTGCGGATCGAGGCCCGCGGTCGGCTCATCGAGGAAGACGACATCGGGATCGTTGACCAGCGCGAGTGCAAGCGCGAGACGCTGCGCCTGACCGCCGGACAGCGTGACGTGGTACGCATCCGCTTTGTCCTTGAGCTGCACGAGATCGAGCAACTCCTCGGTGCCGCGGCGCTTCGGGTAGTAGTTGCCGAAGAGGTTGAGCGCCTCGCGCGGCGTGATCTTGTTGTAGAGGCTCGTGGCCTGCAGTTGCACGCCGATGCGCGCGCGGATTTCCGTGGCGTTGCGCTCCCACGTCAGGCCGGCGATCGTGATCTCTCCGGCGTCGGGGCGGGTCAGGCCTTCGATCATTTCCAGAGTCGTGGTCTTGCCCGCGCCGTTGGGTCCGAGGAGGCCGAAGACCTCGCCGGCGTTGACGGTGAGGTCGACGCCCGCCACCGCCAGCACGTTGGGAAATTGTTTGCGCAGTCCTCGGACCGCGATCAGTTCCGGCATCGCCGGAGAGTATCGCGATTCGCTCGCGGCGCGGAACCCGCTACTATCTTCCGCACAACAAGCGAGGATTTATGAAACGAACGACAGCCGCGGTGGTGATGTTTCTATGCGCCGTGTTCGCCCTGCCTGCAATCGCCAGCGAGAGCTTCACGCTCAACATCCCGCTGCGTGGGAACCCGCAGCAGGAAACGGGCGAGGTGCGCATCACGCTGACGCTCAACGCGTCACCGGCCGGCTCGCAGCTCGTCGTCAACGGCAACGCGACGCTGAACCTCGGCGACACGCAGACCGTGGCCGGCGACTCCGTTTCGTACGCGACGGCGGGCGGCAACGACGTGCGGATCACGTACAAGCCGCTGTCGAATTTCAACGGCAACTTCTGCTCGGCCTTCGCTGCAAACGAGAAAAACGTGGCCATGCGTTTCGTCGGCGCGCAGGACGTGACGGAGTATCGGATGTCGACGTACATCGTGGCCGCACCCGCGGTTGATTGCACCTCGGTCTACAAACACACCGGCGACACGCCCGCGACGCTCATCCCGGTCGACGACGGCGTTGCTCCTGCGCTGACGGCCACGAATCGCGGCAGGCATCCGATCGATCTCGTGCTGGTGCTCGACAAATCGGGAAGCATGTCTGACTTCGCGCCCGGCACCGGCGCCAGTCCGGATCAGCCCACCAAGGCCGAGATTCTGAAGTCGGCGATGGCCGCGTTCGTGGCGCAATGGCGCGAGATCGATCAACCCACCGTGGATGGCGGCGAATGGTCGCACGACCGCATCGGCGTCGTGTTCTTCGACAACGTCATCGCTCCGCAGATGCTCGCCGGCGCCGACGCACCCGGCAATGTTTTCGTGCAGCGCGGGGCGGCGATTCCCGGCCCGTGGAGCGCGGTTACGAACAGCATCAACTCGCTCACACCAGGCGGCTCCACGTCGATCGGCGGCGGCATCAACGAGGGGATGAAGCAGTGGAAGATCGATCCGGCGCACGATCTCTCCGTCATCCTGGTCACGGACGGCATTCAGAACACGGCGCCGCTGGTGCAGCCGGCGCCAAGCGGTTTTCTCGCCCTCCCTCCGGTCAGCGGTTTTCCGGACGAACTGCGAAAACGCCTCGTGCCGATCCAGACGATCGGATTCGGTGATCCCGCCGCGGTCGACGAGACGCTGATGAAGAACATTTCGCTGGAAACCGCCGGCGTTTCGTACAAACCGATCAGCGCAATCACGCTCTACGACGACCTCGGCGCGACGCTGGTAGCGCTTCTCAAGGGCAACACGGCGTCGATGGCCTTCGTCCATCACGACACGATGACCGGCAGCGGACCGAGCGCGCCGCAGCCGCTGATCGTCGACCGCTCCGCGCAACGAATGGTCGTCAGCGTGCAGTGGGCTCCGCCGGTTCGCGAAGCGCTCGACCTCGCGGTTTTCCGTCCCGACGGCAGTGCCGCCGCTCCCGATTCCGCGGAGAAGACTCCACAGGCGTCGATTCAGACATTCAACATCAAGCCGGGCGATGTAGGGACGTGGTCCGTCCGCGTGAAGCGCGGCATCAACAAGGACATCAAGTCCGTTCCCTACACGCTCAGCACACTCTTCCTCGAACGCCACCTCGACTACCGTCTGTCGATCGATCCGGCCCGCGCGATGACCGGCGACAAGCTCATGGTCCGCGCCGTCGTGGCGTGGGACGGGAAGCCGCTGACCGCTCTTCCCGCCGGCGCGCTTCGCGTTCGCATTCAGCGTCCAGGCGAAAGCCTCGGCACGATCCTCCACGGCGTCCGATTCGAAGACAAATCAAAAGGTACGACCACCACGCCTGCCGGCGACAAGCTGACTCCCTACGATCGCAAAGTGGCCACCCTGACTCGTGACAGCCTGCCGAAACGGATCACGCCAGTCGACTTCGTGACGATCGAACTGAAGGATCGTGGCCGCGGCGTTTACGAGGGCACGTTCGATCAGACCTCGATCGCCGGCAGTTATGGATTCGAAGCGGTCCTCGATTGGGACGAGCCGCGCACCGGCCACGTCCGCCGCGTCGAGCGCCTCGAACAAATCGTCCGTGTCAAAGCCGATCCCGCGAACACCGAGGTCAAGACGACACGCATCGACGCGCGCACCGTTACCATCGCCGTCACGCCGCGCGACAAATTCGGCAACTTCCTCGGACCTCGCTACGCGTCGATCGTCCACGCGAAACTCAATGGGGAAGGACGGCTCTCCGGTCCGGTCGATCGCGAACAGACCGGCACGTACGTTTTCACCGCCGCCGCGCTTCCGCCGAACAAGGCGCCGGATGTGACGATCACCGTCGATGGCGTTGCGGTCGGAGCGCGCAAGCCGTAGTCACTTCTTCCGATACGCAGCTTTGATCTTGCGTAGGTCGTTCAGCGCTCGGAGGAAGTCGTGCGATTTCACCTTCGAGCCGGTGACGTCGTGCCAGCGCATGACCGGCAGTTCGTAGATTGACGCGGCCGCAACGTCGCGGCCGAGGAGCTGGACGTAGCGGGCGATGATCTCGACGTCGAAGATCCAGCGCGAGATGAACGGACGGGCGAAGACTTCTTGCAACGTGTCGTTGCGGCGAAAGACTTTGGCGCCGCACTGCGTGTCGTAGACGGCGAGGCCGAGGCTGGAGGAGATGAGCGTGGCGCCGACACGGCCGAAGTAGTGGCGCGCGGGGCGCCGGCTGATCTCGCGTCCGAGGAGGCGAACGCGGGCGCCCATCACGATCTGGATGGATTGTCGCGCTTCAAGGACGTCGAGAAAGCCGGCCAGTTCCGTGAAGGGAGTAGCAAGGTCCGCATCCCAGAAGCCGATGTAGTCGACGTCGCGCTCCATCGCCGCGACGAACCCACGTCTCACTGCCTCGGCCTTGCCGCTATTGCGTTCGAGATTGAGCATCGCGAAACGCGTCGGATCTTCATCACGCAGCGACTCGAGCAGCCGAAGCGTCCCATCGCGGCTCCCGTCGTTGACGAAGAGGAAGTCGACGTCATGACCGTCGACGGCGACGCCGCGAAAGGCCGCCGCATCGAGGCGTTTCTCTTCGTTGTAGCAGGGGACGACAAGGGTCAGTCGCGACACGGGCGGGCATTGTAGCGGCAGCGGCACACGACCCGGGCGCTGACCGAAGAGGGGCTCCGGGTTTTGGGGCGACGTCCCCGAATGCGCCGCGGATGCGGCCGACACCGAAATTGTCGATGGCTCATTAGTTTGAAGCGACGCCGATTGGTTACTTCTTGACGTGGGGGTGTAGTGAACCTAAATTCGTTTTGACTCTTTTACGCATAAAACACACAACTTGATTGGACAAAGGAGCTACGCCATGTCTCTTCGGACGCTCCCACTACGTTGTCAGCCATTTGCCTTGCCTTTTGTCTGTTCGCCGCCCCTGCTCGAGCACAGGAGGACTGCGGAGAGCGTTGCGTGCAAAACCCTGAAGGTGGTTTTACAGGTTGGGGAGAACCAGACGCGGGTTTTAACCCACCAACGCCGGATAAGTGCTACGCCCGAGCATCCCAAAATCAGGCTTGTCACGTTTGTGCCGAGCATGTTGCCAGTCCGGGCCATCCCGCAGGTTGGTTCTGCGATTGGACGATTACGTCCGCCGGCTGCGTCTGTCCGCCCACTGGCTGCTCGCCCACAGTTGGAACAACGGGTAATTGCACGTACTACAGCGGATTCTGAGCATGGGCGCACTACGGCGCATCGAGCGTAGCGTCCTGGCAATTCTGCTGGTTGCTTGTTCGACACAGGCGGCGCAGATCACCACCGCCATAGGCGGGCCGTCCGCTGCGCGGACAGTGATCCTGCGCGCGGAACGGAGCGATGGCGCCGCCGAAGTTGTAGAGCGCCCGTTCCCTCTCCCGGGCACCGCGGACCTGCCGCTGGGCAAAGGACTTTGGGAAATTCGTGTAATCGACGAACACCTGTGGGCGGCGCCGCTGTTTCTCCGAAACGAGGACTCGTCAACCGTCAAGGTTTGGCCCACCGTCCAGCTCAAGGGGACTACAAAGGGAGTGACAACCCTGCGCGCCGGATTCAAGCCGCTGGAAGCCGACGGCGCTGCCGGCGAGGTCGATTGCAGCGTCAAGGAAAATTCGTGGGTGTGCGCAATCCCCGCGGGAAAGTACGACCTCCGGTTCTCTTCGCCCGGATCTGCTCCAGAGTTTCGTTTCAACGTGATCCTCGGTGATGACCCGAAGGCGATGGTCCTCAATTTTGTGCGTGGGGCGTCGCTCTCCGGTCGGGTCGAAGCAGTCCGAGGAGTGAAACTTCCGGCCGACGGAGTAATCGTGACAGTGACGTCCGCCGGAGGCGAGGGCGCGGCGTGGAAGGACACGGCGCGCAGCAACGCGAAAGGATTCTTTCAATTCAAAGGACTGGCTCCCGGCGACTACTCGGTCCGCGGAGAAGGGAGGGGCGGGCTGACGACGCAAGCGGAGCACGTCAAGATGCTGGCCGGAACCGCGGCGGAGTTGAACGCTTCGCTGCTTCTTGATGTGCCGAAGAAACTGACGGTCACGGTATTCCCGCGCCTCGATCCTTACGGCAATCGCTGGATCGTGCGTATGGTCTCAAACAATCCCCGGCAGGCACGCGGGGAAGTTTTGGCAGAATCACCGGTGTCAACTGCGGGTGATTGGACGCACCCTCGTCTGATCGCTGGAAAATACACGATCGACGTCCTGACCTCGAAGGGCGAGGTATGGAAGTTCCAGGAGGTCGCCATCGAGCACGATGATGTGACGCTAGCGGTGGCCGCCCTCTCCGCCACGATCACAGGATCAGTCATGCTCGGGGAGCGCCCGCTCAAAGCCTCGCTTTCCGTCGGTGGTGAAGGCTGGCCCAAAATCGACTCTGATTCCGAAGGGCGGTTCACTGGAGCGATCCCTCCTGGTGAACAGGAAGAACGCTCGGTGCTGGTTGAAGCAGAAACACCGCGCATCAGACGGACTATCCGCGCGCATATCGAGAAGGACGAGTCGGGCGGTTTGCACCTTGACATCAAACTGCCGGCGACCACCCTCATGGGACGCGTGGTAAAGCAAGACAAGTCAATCGTTCCGTACGCGCTCCTTAGTGTTTCCAACCTCGACCGGCAGATTTTCGACCAGGCATGGGGGCAACGAGACGGGAGTTTTCAGGTCGCGGGATTCGAGCCGGGAACCTATGGCGTAACGGCCGACAGCGGGCCTGAGGGTAAGAGCCGGGAGACGACAGTCGTATTGCGAGATGGAGAGTTGACCGAAGTGGAGCTCGTGATTGAAAAAAACGAGACCGTTCGGGGGCGGATCACCATGGGGGAGGTTCCCGTCATCGCAGCAGACATCTTTGCGTTTCCCCGAGATACGACGGCCCCGTCCGTCCCTCACGCCCGAACCGACGAGAGCGGCTTTTTCGAGATCGTGTTGCCTCCGGGAACTACCACCTTCGATGGTCTCGTCATTCACCCCGCCTTCGATGTCATGTTCGGACGGGCAACCATCCAGCACGAAAAGCAATTGAACATCCGCACGCAACAGATCGGCGGCACGGTCGTTCTGGAGGCGAAGCCGTACAGCGCTATGCTGTTCCATGGAGGCGCCGAGTTATACGTCGAGTCTCTTGCCGACTTAGCGGGGGGAAGCATCGCCCCCGGAAGCATCACCCTTCCCCGCCTGGAGCCCGGCCAGTACACCGCGTGTACGCTGAACAAGGGAAAGTGCGTCAGCGGCTACCTCCCGCCCCACGGCACATTGACCCTCTCGCTTCCTCCCGAGACTCACTGATTCTCAGTGCCGAGGCAGCACTGCTTTTAGCCCCGCTACGCGCGGGGGACCGAGAATCGCTACGATGCGCGCATGTCTGACTTCGACGTCCGCACGATCCCCGCCACCGTCCACGGCCGCTACCTCGTTCGCGATGGTCCGTCGGAGCGGCTGCTGATTGGTTTTCATGGGTACGGCGAAACCGCCGAGGCGCATTTGGCCGAGCTGAGGCAGATTCCGGGGATCGATCGATGGACCGTAGTCGCCGTGCAGGCGCTGCATCCGTTTTACATGAATCGGACGGGGATGATCGTGGCGTCGTGGATGACCAGCCTCGATCGCGAGCTGGCTATCGACGACAACCGCGACTACGTTCGATCCGTCGTCGCGCAGTTTCCGCCGCCGCAGCAGCTCGTCTTCCTCGGATTCTCGCAGGGCGCGGCGATGGCCTATCGCGCCGCCGCCGGCTCGAATGCGACCGGCCTCATCGCCCTCGGCGGCGACGTCCCGCCAGATGTTGTTGAGTCGCGTTCAAATCTTCCGCCGGTGCTCATCGGGCGAGGGATTCGCGAGGAGTGGTACACCGACGAAAAGCTCCAGAAAGACTTGAGGTTTCTTCGCGAGGTCACCACGGTCAGTACGTGCGTGTACGACGGCGCGCACGAATGGACCGCCGAATTCCGAGAGGCGGCAGGGGAGTTTCTGGCGCAACTCTGACTCGTCAACAAGTTGACTAGTCAGCAAGATGACCCGCCGTCTGAGGGATGACAAACCTCCCGTAAGTTGTTCAAGCTACTCCTGGTGTCCGACCGATCCGAACGACTCAAAGCGCGGCTCAAAGAGCTGCCCGACCGCCCCGGCGTGTACATGCACAAGAACGCCGAGGGGGAGGTCATCTACGTTGGGAAGGCGCGGAATCTGAAGAGCCGCGTTGGCTCGTACCTGGTCGGACGTGGCGCACGCGACAGCAAGACCATGTCACTGATCAACGAGATCGACACCATCGATTTCGTGACGACGAACAACGAGCTCGAGGCCATCCTCCTCGAGAACAACCTCATCAAGTCCAACCAGCCGCGCTACAACATCCTCCTTCGCGACGACAAGAGTTACCCGTACATCAAGGTCACGATGTCCGAGGATTACCCGCGGGTCGTCTTCACGCGGCGTCTCGATCGGAAGAAGGGCGACCTCTTTTACGGTCCGTTCTTCGCCGGAACCGCGCGGCGGTTGCTGAAGCTCGTCGCGGACCAGTTCAAGCTGCGGAGCTGCGATCTGGAAATCACGATCGGCAAGAACGCATTGCCGCGCCCCTGCCTCTACTACGACATGCACCAATGCCTCGGGCCGTGCGTTGTCGGGCTGACGACGCCGGATCTGTATCGCGAGATGGTCGACGACGTCGTCCTCTTTCTCGGCGGCAAAACGAAGGAACTGCAGGACCGGCTGACGCGGCGGATGTACGGCGCCGCGGAGGCCGAGAACTACGAGATGGCAACCTACTACCGCGATCTCGTGCGCACCGTCGAGCGCATCCAGGCCGAGCAGCAGGTGTCGTCGGCGGATGATGAGGATGCGGACGTCTGGGGTTTGTACGAAGAGGGGAGCGACGTTGCCGTGCAGCTCTTCGTCATCCGAGACGGCAACGTCGTCGACCGCCGCGAGCTGTTCTGGGAGAAGGTCGGCGACTACCAACCGACGTACTTCCTCGGCGAGGTGCTGCAGCGTTACTACCAGGACAATCTGTTCATCCCGCCCGAGGTATTGATCCCGTTCGAGGTGGAAGAGTGCGACCTGCTGACGGCCTGGCTCACCGAGCAGGCCGGCCGGAAGGTCGGAGTGCGCGTTCCGCAGCGCGGGAAAAGCGTCGATCGGATGGAACTCGTCAACCGCAACGCGCGGCTGTCGCATGAGTCGCGATTCCGCAAATCGACGCAGGACCGGCTGCAGATCGCTGCACAGAAACTTGGGCAGGTTTTGGGCTACGACAGAGAGATGAATCGCATCGAATCGTTCGACATCTCGAATATCCAGGGAACTGATTCCGTGGCCGGCATGGTCGTCCTCGACCGCGGCAAGTTCGACAAGAAACAGTACCGCGTGTTCAACATCAAGACCGTCGAGGGAGCGGACGACTTTCGTTCGATGGCGGAGGCAGTCGATCGCCGATATCGCCGATTGATGGACGAGAACAAGTCACTGCCGGACATGATCCTTATCGACGGTGGCCGCGGACAGCTCAATGCGGCACTGGCCGCGCTGAACAAACTCGGTATTGAAGAGATCCCGATCGCCGGACTGGCCAAGCGCGAGGAGGAGATCTACGTCCCCGATCGCGAGGAACCGATCCGCCTGGAGCGCCGCGATCCCGCGCTGCAACTGCTGCAGATGGTGCGCGACGAGACGCACCGCTTCTCCGTCTCCTCACATCGCAGGCGCCGATCGAAGAGGTTTCTGCACAGCGCGCTCGACGACATGCCCGGTATCGGCGAAAAGCGCCGCCGGCTGCTCATCGAGCGCTTCGGCAGCGTCTCCGGCGTCAAACAAGCCTCCGCCCAGGACCTGATGAACGTGCTCGGACGAAAGGTCGGCCAGACGCTATACGACGAGCTGCACGCCTGAGTCACGGCGACGATGCGCCCGCCGTGACTCGCCAGAGCGCTACGGCGTGACGACGCGGATCGGGAAGGCCTGATTGATCTGGCAGCCCGCGGCGTCCGTCAGATTGATGATCACCGTCGTGTCGATGATCTCCGACGAATTGCCGGTGAGCTTCCCATCCTTGTGGAGGTGCAAACCGGCGGGAAGCATGCCCTGCACGATGGTGAAGGTGTACGGCTCCGTCCCGCTCACCCCTTCGAATTGAAAATGCACCGGCTGCCCGGCGGGAAAATCGGGGACCGATTCGGTGAGAAAGGTGAGAGTGCACGACGACTGCGCGGAGGCCAGAGGAACACAGCAAACCAGGAGCAGGAGCACCAGAGCCAAACGTTTCATGGAATCCCCCTTTTCGTGGCTGGATATTGTGTACGGCAGTGTATATCGGAGGGTATCCGTCACGTCTGAGAATCTTCGAGGCGCGCATGCGATAATCGCCAATCCACAACGCGTAGATTGAAAAGGGCGGGGACGACATGAGCTTCGAAGGCGAAATCGGCGAGATCGATCTGATTCAACGGCTCGTCGAGCTCGGAAGCGAGCAGTTTACCGGCGCGATCCGTTTCGAGAGCGACGGCATCATCAAGATCGTCTATTTCAAAAACGGCGATGTCCTCTCCGCGTCGACCAACGATCGCACCGACGCCGTCGACGAAATCCTGCTGCGCGCCAACAAGGTCACGCGCGAGCATGTCAAGCAGGCGCTCGCCAAGCGCAAGGAAAGCGAGACGCTCGGCGACGCGCTCCTCGGCCTCGGCTTCATCACCCGCAAGGAGCTGACATGGGCTCGCCGCGTCCAGGTCATCGGCATCCTCCGCTCGATCATCGGTTGGAAGAGCGGTTCCTACACGATCGTGGAGGATTACCTGCCGAAGCGCGAGGAGGGGACACTCTTCCCGCTGGCGCAGATCATCGTGGAACTGGTGGTGACGGATACCGACCGAACGAAGTCCGAGCAGGCGATGGAGAGCGGCAACGCGATCTTCGAGAAATCGCCGGACTTCGACGATGCCTTTCGCCGCCTCGGCCTGAACGAGGACGCGGAACAGATCGTCGCGAAGATCGATGGCAGCAACACGGCCGCTGATGTTGCGGCGCAGTCCGGCAAGGATATCTTCAACGTCTACAAACTGTTGGAAGCTCTACGGCTGCTGAAGCTGGTAACTCGTCTGGATAAACCTCCAGCAGAACATGAGGTTTCTGGCGCCGACGCTTGGGACGTCGAAAATCCCGACTTCACTCTCGATGACGTAGCGCCGACGATGCCGTTGGCCGCGGTTGAAGCGCCGAGGGTCGATAGCGCGACGATGGAAATCCCGGCTTTGAATATCGCCGCGCCGGCAGCCTCGGTATGGGATGACCCGGTCGATGACGATCAATTCTCGGCGACGGAGATCGCTCCGCCGCCGATCGGGCCCCCCTTAGAGCCGCAGTGGGGCTTCGACGAAGCACAGATCGAAGCCGCCCGCCGCGCCGCCGTCCCGCTGCACGGCGACGAGGTCCCGACCTCGGCGACGACGTCAGACGTGCCGACTGCGGAGCCGCGGAAACGCAGCATGCTGATGCCGTTGCTCCTTCTGCTCCTCATCGTCATCGGCGGATATGCAGCCTGGAACTGGTGGCATCAGCGGCAGGAGGCGAAAACCGCAGCGGCGTCCTCCGCGCCGCCGGTGTCGAGCACAAAACCTGCGACAACATCAGCAGCAGTAACGACATCAAACGGGAACGTGGGCGTTCCGCCGACAGTGACCAACGCGCCGGCTTCGACAACAGCAGCCCCGGTGCTCGCGGCACGCAGGAACGCTGGCGTCTTGCCGGCTGGCCCGGCGGCGTCCTCGCCGCCGGCGGTGACGAAGCCGCAGATGGTGACGACATCCGGGACGCCGATAACGACGACGGCCATTCCGCCACGTGTTGCCGCAACCACCTCGACCGCTCCGAAAACCACAACCACCGCTCCGCCACGCGTCGCCGCGACCGCGCCCAAGGCCGCGCCAAAACCAGCGGCGTCAACGAGCACTACCCATCTCGAACGCACCGCCACCGGCGCGACGATCACCAACGCCTCCACCGCCGCTCCTGCCACCGACGCCACGCGCACCAAGTACGACGGCATGGCCAGCGACTTTGCGGCCCAGAAGGGCGGCAACTACACGTTGCAGTTCGAGCTGGTCTGCGAAACGTCCTCGGTCACGCGCGCCATCAACGAAGGCGGCGGAAAAGTCTGGTTCGTGCGGACGAGTTACCGCAGCCGTCCGTGTTACCGCGTCTTCTGGGGCCGTTTCGACAACAGCGCCGACGCGAAAGCTGCGACGACGGAACTTCCCGCGTCGCTCGGCTCGGCCCCGGTCGTCGTCAAAATCCCGCGCTGATGATCGCCTCGCTCCTCACCTCGGCCGGATTGGGCCTCGGCGCAGGCATCAACGCCTACGCCACTCTCCTCGTCTTCGGACTCCTGGCGCGCTGGCAGCCGGCAATGTTTCATGACGACATGGCGCGCTTCTTCGCCACGACGCCCGTCCTGATCGTGGTCGGCGTTCTGTATCTCATCGAATTCCTGGCCGACAAAGTGCCGACCGTCGATCACGTCTGGGACCTCATCCACACGCTGATCCGTCCTGCCGCCGGCGCGCTCGTGGCGTGGGCCGCCGTCTCCGACCGCATCCCGCACGGAGCGGTGATCCTCGCTTCGGTCATCGCCGGTGGTGCCGCGCTCGGATCGCACGCGACGAAAGCGACGCTGCGCGGGGCGAGCACGTTGATGACGGGAGGCCTCGGCAATCCGTTTCTGTCGCTGCTCGAAGACGGCTTCGCGTTCGTCAACGCCGTCGTCGTGATCGTGTTGCCGTGGGTGGTCATTCCGATGTTGTTCGTGATGACGTTGTTGTTCGTCACGGCGTACCGCCGCCTGCGCCGCGTGCGGGGATGAGCTGGGTCATCGACGGCAACAACCTCCTCGGTCGCGCCGGAGCCTCGCGCGACGCCTCCGACACGAAACGCCAGCTCGTCCGATCGCTCGCCAACTTCGCCCGCGCCAAGCGGACGAAGGTCGCCTGCTACTTCGATGGCAGCGAGCCCGAAAACTTCGGCCGGCACCTCGGCGGCGTGAGCGTCATCTTCAGCGGCGCCCGTTCCGCGGACGATCTGATCGCGAACAAGGTCGCCACCGGCAGCGGCTGGAAAGTCGTCACTGCCGATCGCGGACTGGCTGCGCGCATTCAGCGGAGGCAGGTCGAGGTGATCAATCCGGCCGGATTCATGGCCGAGTTGGAAGCGACTCCGGCAGGGGAGGAGAAGATCGCCGACGAGGAGTGGCTGACGTGGTTTTCAGACCCGAAAAACCGGAATATATTTTGATGTCGGCACGCCGACATCGATTGTAAGCGACTGAAACAGCAACAATTTATCGTGATGGATTGTGGCGAGGATGCGCAGGGGGACGGTTCACGCGGAGACGCGGAGATTTTTTCTTTTTCTCCTCCGCGTCTCCGCGACTCCGCGTGAACCCGTTCTCTGTAAGGAATCACTAGTGCCGGAGACTGTTACCCACACCCGTGTGGAGTGGACTGGAGGATCGCGGCGCCGCAAGGCGTCGAGGAAAGTCCGAACTCTCACGGGCAGCAGGCTGGCTAACGGCCAGGCGCGGCGACGCGACGGAAAGTGCAACAGAGAATAGACCGCCGATCGCCTCGACACCGCAAGGTTCGAGGAGGAGGTAAGGGTGAAACGGTGCGGTAAGAGCGCACCGCGTCCCACGCGAGTGGGTACGGCACGGCAAACCCCCTGCCGAGCAAGACCAAATAGGGAAGTCATGGAGCCGCCCGTCTCCGTTATGAGCTTCCGGGTAGGTTGCTTGACCACCGCGGCAACGCGCGTGGCAGACGAATGATCTTCATCCTCGCCTCGGCGGGGAAACAGAATTCGGCTTACAGGTCCACTCCACACGTTTTTGAGATGTGCATCCTGATGCCGCCGGAGCGAAGCGAAGGACGGTATCAGGATCTCCGGTAATGCCGCACCGCTTGGCCGGAATGACCCGAGATCCTGACGTCTCGCTTCGCGATCCGCAGGATGAAGGGAACTTGACACTTTCTGCCCTTGACGCCGACAACGCGCGGCGCTTTGCGAAGATCGCCTCTCGCGACAGGCTCAGCATCGCCTTTGCTACTGTCCGCAGGAATGCTCATTCCTCCGCGGCCACTCACGCGCAACGGGCACGTCGTCGTCCTCGCTATCTCGTCTCCGTCCGAGATGCCGCGCATCGAAGCGGGCGTGCGGGCGCTCGAGTCGCGCGGCCTTCGCGTCACACTCGCCAGCAACATCGATCATCGCCATCGCGGCTATCTGGCTGGTGATGATGACGAGCGTCTCGAACAGTTGAACCATTACTTGAGGTCTGACGACGTCGACGCCTTCTTCTTCGCACGCGGCGGCTATGGCGCCATGCGCATCCTCGACCGCATCGACTACGGCGCCATTACCGCCAATCCCCGCCCGATTATCGGATTCAGCGACATCACCGCGCTCCATCAGGCGGTCGCGGTCAACTGCGGCATCGGCTCGTTTCACGGACCGATGGTCAACCTCGACTGGTTCGAAGGCCTGACCCCCGACATCGAGCAGTGGTTCTGGTCGATGCTGGCCGGCGACGCGCCGCTCACGCATTCGTTCGACGCCAATCAAGTCGTCCTCGAAGGCGAAGCGGAAGGGATCCTCTTCGGCGGCTGCCTGTCATTGACGACCGCGCTCACCGCCACGCCGTACGACTTCTGGATCGACGACGGCATCTGGTTTTTCGAGGACGTTGAAGAGTCACCGTATCGCCTCGACCGAATGTTGACCCACTTACGCCTTGCCGGTAGACTGCAAAAAATCCGAGCAGTGGTTATTGGGAAGTTGAAAGGGTGCGGCAGCGACGCCGAAATCGAGGCGCTGCTGCACGAATTCTTCGCCTTCAGCAATATCCCGGTCATACGCGATCTGCCGTTCGGCCATCATGGGAACAACCTCCTGATGCCGGTCGGTGGAGTCGTACGCGTTAGTTCCCGAGACCGCACGCTCACGCTGTTTCACCCGGCGGTCAAGCCATGAAAACCGTTTTCAAAACGACCGGCGGAAAGGATCCGGTGAAGGACTCTTCATCACACTATGCCGCCGGTGATGTGATCTTCCAGCAGGGAGAGCTCGGCACCGAGATGTTCATCATCCAGGAGGGTGAGGTGGACATCGTCAAGCACATCAACGGCGAATCGCACGCGCTCTCCCATCTCGAGAAAGGCGACTTCTTCGGCGAGATGGCCGTGCTCGAAAGCGTCCCCCGCACCGCCGACGCCATCGCCAGGACCGAAGTTCGCGCGCTGGTCATCAACGGCGCCCGCTTCGACGAGATGCTCCGCAAGAATCCCGAAGTCGCGGTAAGAATCATTCGCAAGTACTCGAAGCGGCTGCGCGAAGCGAACACGCTCCTCGAACGGCTGGTCGGCCGCGAAGTCGACAGCGAGCACGGCGCGCTCGACGCTACCCAGAGTGTGCCCGCCGAGGTCCATCATCGCCATCGGCTGGTCGACCTCACGACCGGCGCCGAGTTTTTCTTCAGCAAAGGCGACGAGACCACCATCGGCCGCGCCGATCCGGTCACCGGAATCCTGCCGGACGTCGATCTAACGTCTGTAGACGCGAACCGCTCCGTCTCCCGCCGCCACGCAAAGATTATTTGCAGCGGTAACCAGTACTTCATGCTGGAAGAAGTGGGGACGGTCAACGGCACGTACGTCAACGATCAGCGCATCCCTACGGGGACGCCGGTCATGATCCACAACGGCGACGGGATCAAGATCGGTCTCATCGCGATGCGGGCGCTCTTCGACTAATTGGATACGCGCGTAGATTGGGCCGATCGTCTACCCTCCGTAGAACGCGCCCTCCGTACTGCACAATAGTCGCGTGACGATCACCGCCGACACGTCCGTCCGCGCGCTTCCCGGCGCCGGACCGATGCGCGCGAAGCAACTCGAAGAGGCAGGGCTCGCTACCGCCGGCGACCTTATCTACTACCTGCCGTACCGCTACGAAGACCGCCGCCATCCCGTTCGCATCGCCGACGTTGGCCGCCACACCGACACACCCATCCTCCTGCGCGGCAAGGTGATGTCGGCCAACCTTCACACCACGCGGCTCAAGCGGATGAAAGTCTTCGAGGTCGTTCTCGAAGACGGCACCGGTGCCGTGAAGCTGGTCTGGTTCAACCAGGGCTTCCTCGGCGACCAGATTCGCCGCGGCGACCGGCTGGCCGTCTTCGGGACGCCGAAGATTTCGTCCTACGGTCAGCTCCAGATCGAAAGCGCCGACTGGGAAAAATTCGAGGGCGACGACGAAGCCGACGGCGCCATCGTTCCGATCTATTCAAAGGTCGGCAACATCCCGCCGAAGGCGCTACGCCAGATCATCGCCGGCGCGCTCAACGCGCTCCCAACGCTCGACGATCCGCTCGCTCCCGCGCTCCGCAAGCGCCTCGGCGTGATCGATCTCGCCCCCGCGCTCGAACAGATTCATCGCCCCCCGCAACTCGACGACGCCTTCCTCGGCCGCCGCTCACGCGCGCACGTCCGCATCATCCTGCAGGAGTTCTTCACGCTGCAGCTCGCCCTACGCGTCCGCCGCGCGACGGAAGAGGTGAAGACGAAGACGCGCAAGATCAAGGTCGATGACGAGCTGCGTGCCGAGGTCAAACGGATATTGCCGTTCCGGCTGACGAAGGCGCAGAAGCGCGTGCTGAAGGAGATCGCCGGCGACCTTCAATCGGAGAAGCCGATGTACCGGCTGCTCGAAGGCGACGTTGGCAGCGGCAAGACGATCGTCGCGTTGATCGCCGCGATCATCATGATTCGCAACGGACATCAGGTCGCGCTGCTCGCGCCGACGGAAATCCTGGCCGAGCAGCACTATCAGCGAATTCGTCAACTACTTGACGATTCGGTCGTCGTGGCCAAAGCGACTGGCTCGATGACGGCGGGCGAGCGCCGCACGCTGCTGGCCGGATTGCGCGATGGCTTCATCCAGCTCGCCGTCGGCACGCACGCGTTGCTCGAAGATCGCATTGTCTTCAAATCGCTCGGCCTGGCGATCGTCGACGAACAGCATCGCTTCGGCGTGGAGCAGCGTCAGCGTCTTTTCGCGAAAGGCGACACGCCCGACATCCTGGTCATGACTGCGACGCCAATTCCGCGATCGCTCGCGCTGGCGATGTACGGCGATCTCGATCTCTCCGTAATCGACGAGCTTCCGCCGGGACGCCAGCAGATCAAGACGGCCGTGCGCGCGCCGGAGCAGATCGAGCGCGTCTATCACTTCATCGATACCGAGGTTGCCGCCGGAGCGCAGGCCTACATCGTCTATCCGATCATCGAGGAGTCGGAGAAGTCGAATCTGAAACCGCTCACGATCGGCTTCGAAGCGACGAAGCTGCGCTTCCCGAATCGCCGCGTGGCCATGATCCACGGCCGCATGCCCCCCGCCGAAAAAGAGGAGACGATGCAGCGTTTCAAACGCGGCGAGATCGACATCCTCGTGTCGACGACGGTCATCGAAGTCGGCATCGACGTCGCCAACGCCTCGTTCATGCTGATCATCGACGCCGACCGCTTCGGCCTCTCACAACTCCACCAGCTCCGAGGCCGCGTCGGACGGGGAGCGCGCCAGTCGTATTGCGTCCTGGTCGCCGACAAAGAAAAGGACCGCCTGACGCAGTTCGCCAAAACACTGAACGGCTTCGACCTCGCCGACCTCGACCTCAAACTCCGCGGCCCCGGCGAGCTCCTCGGCACCCGCCAATCCGGCGCCATGCGTTTCCGCTTCGGCCACATCGTCCGCGATTTCGCATTGATGGAAAAAGCCCGCGACCTCGCCATCGAGATCCTCGAAAAAGACGGACTGCCGAAAGCGGAGAAGATCGTGCAAAAGCTCCTCGGAGTTCCGGTTCCGGCGACAGTGAAGGATTAGAATGTCCTCTATGACCAACCTTCTCGATGAAGCCTACGCCGCTGCGAAGGAACTGCCGGAAGATGAGCAGGAAATGATCGGTGCTGTTTTGCTCCAGGAGATCGATGCGGACCGGCGGTGGGAAGAACTCTTGTCGCAACCATCTCCGGTGATCGAACGCATGATCGATAAAGCGCTCGAAAACCACCGTCTCGGCAAGACGCTTCCGCTCGACCCAGATACGTTGTGAAATCACGCACTGATCCGGACTTCCGAAAATGCTTGGCTGCGTTGCCGCCAGAGATTCGGGAGCAGGCGCGCGCCGCATTCCGGCAGTTTCAGGCGAATCCCCGGCATCCTGGGCTTCATTTCAAGCGAGCAAAGGGTTCGAGGAGGCTTGTCGCTGCGCGTGTAGGACTCGTTTACCGCGCCTTGGGCACTATGACTGCGAGTGACGAGGTCCTGTGGTTCTGGATCGGTCACCACGACGAGTACGAGAAGGTTCTGAAGTCGCTCATGTAGCCGGAGAGTGCGCAATCACATCTGCTACACTCCGCCGTCCAAAACGCGTGCGCAACTGCGCCAATCCCCACGAGCCGAGTCAGCATTGAACCAAGCACCCCAGTACGTCCTCAGCGGCCTCCGCCCTACCGGCCGCATCCACCTCGGCAACTATTTCGGCGCGATCCGGAACTGGGTGCGCCTGCAGGATTTGTACGACTGCTACTACTTCATCGCCGACTGGCACGCGCTGACGTCCGACTACGCCGACACGTCCCGCATCACGAATGCGACGTTCGAAGCGACGGCGGATCTGCTGGCCGCGGGACTTGATCCGGCGAAATCGACGATCTTCGTGCAGTCCGAGGTCAAGGAACACGCCGAGCTGCATCTGATTTTGTCGATGGTCACGCCGCTGCCGTGGCTGGAGCGCGTGCCGACGTTCAAGGATCAGCAGGCGCAACTCGAAGACAAGGACCTCAACACCTACGGATTCCTCGGCTATCCGCTGCTGCAGACCGCCGACATCATTATCTATAGGGCGAACTTCGTTCCGGTGGGCGAGGATCAGGAATCGCATCTCGAACTCTCGCGTGAGATCGTCCGCCGTTTCAATCGTTTCTACGGCGATGTCTTTCCCGAGCCTCTGCCGCTGGCGACGACGACCCCGAAAGTGCCAGGACTCGACGGACGCAAGATGTCGAAGTCGTACGGCAACACCATTCCGCTGACGGCCAGCGCCGACGACATCCGCGCGCTGGTGATGACGATGTTCACCGATCCGGAGCGCATCCGCCGCAAAGATCCAGGCAGACCGGATGTCTGCAACCTCTTCCAATTTCACAAGCTCTTCTCGAACGATGAAACGATCGCCCGCGTCGATCGCGAGTGCCGCGCCGCCGAGATCGGCTGCGTCGACGACAAGAAGCTGCTGGCCGAGATCATGATCGAGTCGCTGCGGCCGATCCGCGAGAAGCGCGAGCAGATCGATCGCGACCCGTCGATCGTCTGGGACGTGCTGCGCGAAGGAAATCGCAAGGCCCGCGAGCGCGCGCAGGAGACGATGCAGCTCGTGCGCGACGCGGTGAAAATCAACTACAGCGGGCTGCAATGACGACGATGGCCGACGAAACCACAGTCGCGCAGCCGGCCGACGATCGTCCCGCCGACGAGCAGGACGAAAGCTCGGGCGCGCTCAAAGTCACGCTGCCCTCGTTTCACGGCCCGCTCGACCTGCTGCTGCATCTCATCAAGCAGCACAAGATCGACATCTACGACATCCCCATCGCGCTCATCACCACGCAATACAACGGCTACCTCGATGCGATGGAGGAGCTGAGCCTCGACGTCGCCGCCGACTACATCTACATGGCCGCGCTGCTGATCCACATCAAGTCGAAGATGCTGTTGCCGCACGACGAAGATGAGGTGATCGAGGATCCGCGCCAGGAGCTGGTCGACCGGCTGCTCGAATATCAGCGCTTCAAAGCGGTCGCCGAATCGTTCGCGGAGCTCGACGTGCTGCGCATGGGCGTCTGGCCGCGTCCTGCGACGCCGATCCCAGGCACCGACGCCTCGGAGATCGACATGAGCGAAGTCGGACTCTTCGATCTCATCGACGCGTTCCGCGGCGCGCTCAATCGCTACAAACAGAATCATCCGCAGTCGATCGAACTGAAGCGCACGGTCCACAAGATTTCGGACAAGATGCGCGAGCTGTACACGAAGCTGCACGAGAAATCGCCGATCCGCTTGCAGTGGTTCCTCGAGGGACGCGACCGCAACGAGTTGATCGCGATCTTCCTTGCCACACTCGAACTCGTCCGCCTCGGCGGGATTTCACTCAAGCAAAGCGGCAACTTCGGCGAGATTCTGATCGCCAGCACGGAGACGACGATCGACGAATCGCAGTTCGCGGTTTTCGACAATAGTTAGCGACCACACAATGCCAATGGAACCAAACGAATTACGAGCGGCCCTCGAGGCCATCCTCTTCGTCAGCAATGAGCCGGTGAAACTCGACGAGCTCGCCGAGGCCTTTGCGGACGAGGGACGGGAAGCGGTCATCGCGCAGCTCGAAGAGATCAAGCGCGCGCTCGACGATCACCTCGGCGGATTCATGCTCGAACAGACCGCGGGCGGCTGGCGACTGGCCACGCGCGCCGAGCACGATCCCATCCTCAAGAAGTACTTTGCGAAAAAAGGGGAGAACCGGCTTTCGATCGCCGCGCTCGAGACGCTGGCCATCGTCGCGTATCGTCAGCCAATCACAGCGCCTGAGGTTTCGGAGATTCGTGGCGTCAATTCGAATCAAACGATTCGCACTCTGCTCGAGCGCCGCATGATCCGCGTCGCCGGACGCAAGAACGTCGTCGGCAGTCCGTTTCTGTATCGCACCACGCGCGAGTTTCTCGTCCACTTCGGACTGAACGACATCCGCGATATGCCGCGGCTCGAAGAATTCGGCGACCTGATCGGCGAGCAGATCAACGACGATCTCGTGCTGGCCATCGAGTCGACGCCGATCGCGGAAGGGATCGAGGTTCCGCTCGCGCAAGGTGAGCAGATCGACGACGCAGTCAACGCGGAGTTGAGCGATGAGAATGTCGTCGCGGAAAATTCTGCGAGCGATGACGACGCGCACGCTGCAACGAACGAGGTACAATCCGCCGTCGTCAACGAACAATCAGAGTGATGCAAGAGCGATTGCAGAAGATCATCGCCCACGCCGGCGTTTCGTCGCGCCGTGAAGCCGAGGCGATGATCCGGGAGGGACGGGTCACGCTGAATGGGCGTGTCGTCGAAGAACTCGGCACGCGCGCCGACCCCGATCGCGATCACATCAAAGTCGACGGCAAACTGATTACGAAAGCCGAGCCGCATCGCTACATCCTCTTGTACAAACCGAAGGAAGTGATGACGACGGTGGAAGACCCTCAGGGTCGCCGCACCGTCATCGATCTCGTGCGCGGAATCCGCGAGCGCATCTATCCGGTCGGCCGGCTCGACTTCCACTCCGAGGGACTCGTGCTGTTGACGAATGACGGCGAGCTCGCGTTCAAAGTCTCACATCCGACGCACGGCTCGGTGAAAACGTACAGCGTGAAAGTGCGCGGCGTCCCCGAGGAACGGCTCGTAGACAAACTGCGGCGCGGCATCACCATCGACGGCAAACGCACGCTCCCGTGCGACATCGAACGGATGCATACCACCGGCAAGCGCGACGACGAAGGCAACAGCTGGTTCGAAGTGAAACTCCGCGAAGGGCGCACGCAGCAGATTCGCAAGATGTTCCAGGCCGTCGGCCATCCCGTTTCGAAACTACGCCGCGTCGCCATCGGCCCCATCTCCGATCCGAAACTCACTCCCGGCGTCTGGCGCGAGCTGACGAAGCAGGAAGTGAAGATGCTGGAGACGATGAAGGAGCCGAAGAAGAGCGTGAAACCGCGGCGGACGACAGCGCGTCCGACGTCGCGCAAGAAACCTGCGGCGGCCGCGTCGCGAAAACCTGCGGCGTCGCGTCCGAAGTCGGCAGCGAAGCGATCCGCACGCACCGAAACGCGAAGTTCAACGCGCCGCACGCCGTCGCCGCGTCCGGCCACGCCGCGGCCGAAAGTTGCGGTGGGCAAGTCGAGCGGCTCGAAGAAACCTGCAGTCCGCCGCGCCGGCGCGCGTCCATCGCGCAGCAGCGCGCGGCGTTAATCGTTCATGGCGAAGATCATCGCCATCGACGGCCCCTCAGGCGTCGGTAAGACCACCACCAGCCGCGCCGTCGCGCGCGAGCTCGGCATCCCGCACATCGATACCGGCGCGATGTATCGCGCCCTCGCGCTTGCCGCGACTCGCGAAGGGATCGACACCCGCGATGAACAGAAGCTCGAGGATCTCGCCTCGCGCACGCGAATCGACTTCATCCCCGGCGAACGTTCCCGCGTGCTGCTCAACGGCGAAGACGTCACTTCGATGATCCGAACGCCGGAGATGAGCATGGCCGCCAGCAACGTCTCTGCCGTTCCCGCCGTGCGCCGCGTCCTGGTCCGGCTCCAACAAGACCTCGGACGCCGCAGCGGAGGCGTGCTCGAAGGCCGCGACATCGGCACAAAGGTCTTCCCCGACACTCCGTACAAATTTTTCCTCACCGCCCGCCCCGAGGTCCGCGCCCGCCGCCGCCACGCCGAACTGCTGGAAAAAGGGGAGGACGCTTCCTACGAAACCATCCTCGACGCCACCATCGCCCGCGACGAACAAGACTCCACCCGCGCCGACTCGCCGCTGAGCTTCGACGACTCCTACACCGTCATCGACACCTCGGATTTGACCATCGATGAGGTCGTGCAGCGCATCGTGCAGCTGTCATCCTGAGCCGCCGGAGGCGTTGGAGCGCGAAGCGCGGAACGCCGCAGGACGACGAAGGATCTCAAGATGCGCAACTCCGGCTGGAACCCGCTGGGATTCAACGCAACTTGGGAAGCTTGAGATCCTTCGTCGTCCTCCGCTGCTCCGGCTTCGCCTACGCAGCTGCGGCGACTCAGGATGACATCAGCCCGTAATTCCTTGACTCCCCCGGAGGCTCGCCACTAAACTCCGCATTTCGACTAGTATCAACAATTTACGCCACGTGCGCCTCCGGGCGTATGCGCCCGAAATTTCCAGGAGGTATCCCGTTTCATGCCGTCGAGTGACGATCCTAAAAACCTGAATCAACCGCTCCGAAAAGGGGGGGAGCCCAACGACCTCGAAGGCCTCGGCATGGACGAGTTGCTCGACATGTACGACCGGAAAATGTCGAACTTCGCCGAGGGCGACATCATCCGTGGGCGTGTCCTGAAAGTGCTCGGCGCCGAAGTCGTCATCGACATCGGCTACAAATCCGAGGGCGTTCTGCCTGTCCATGAGGTCACCGGCTACGACGGCAAGATCACGGTCAAGCCTGGCGACGAGCTCGATGTTTTCATCGAGCGTCTCGAAAATAACAGCGGCTACATCGTCCTTTCGCGCGAAAAAGCGGAACGGATGCTGGTCTGGGACCGCATCGAGGCCGCGTTCAAAGCCGACGAGCCGATCTCCGGCCGCGTCATCGAGCGCGTCAAAGGCGGACTGGCTGTCGACGTCGGCGGCGTCAAAGCGTTCCTTCCCGGATCGTTGATCGACACCAAGCCGGTCAAGAATCTCGACGCGCTTCGCGGGCACGAATACAAATTCAAGATCGTTTCGTTCGACAAGAAACGGAACAACGTCGTGCTGTCGCGCCGCGCGATTGTCGAAGTCGAACAGGCCGCGGCGAAAGCCGACACCTTCAGCCGGCTTCAGGAAGGGCAGCACACCCACGGCATCGTCAAGAACATCACCGACTACGGCGTCTTCGTCGACCTCGGCGGCGTCGACGGACTGCTCCACATCACCGACGTTTCGTGGGGCCGCGTCAACCACCCTTCCGAATACTTCAATGTCGGCGACGAGATCGAAGTGGTCGTCCTCAAATTCGATCCGACCGCGGAGCGCGTATCGCTCGGCTACAAACAAAAGAGTCAGGACCCGTGGCATGACGTCGTGCAGCGCTATCCGCTCGGCTCGAAGGTTCACGGACGTGTTGTTTCGCTGACTGACTACGGCGCGTTCATCGAGCTCGAAGAGGGAGTCGAAGGACTGATTCACGTCTCTGAAATGTCGTGGACGAAGAAGGTCCGCAATCCTTCCAAGCTCCTGGCGATGGGCACCGAGGTCGATGCGGTCGTCACGGATGTCAATGTGCAGAACCGGCGCATCTCGCTCTCGCTGAAAGCGCTCGAACAGAATCCGTGGGACACCATCGCCGAGCGTTATCCGATCGGCGCGGTCGTCACCGGGAAGGTTCGTAACCTCACTGACTTCGGCGCATTTGTCGAAGTCGAAGACGGCATCGACGGACTGATTCACATCTCCGACATGTCGTGGAATCGCCGGCTCAAGCATCCAAACGAAGTGTTGAAGAAGGGTGACGCCGTGCAGGCGCGCGTGATCAGCGTCGACGGCGAGAATCAGCGGCTCTCGCTCTCGATCAAAGAGTTCCTTCCGAACGAGTGGGACAACTTCGCGAAGTCGCACAACGTCGGCGATGAGCTGATCGGCACGATTGCCAAGATCACCGACTTCGGCCTCTTCATTCGCGTGGCCGACGGCGTGGAAGGTCTCGCGCACATCTCGGAGATCTCGCGCGACCCGAAGGCGAAGCTCGACAAGACTTTCCATGTCGGCGAGGCGGTTCGCACGCGCATCATCAAGATCGACTGGACTGACAAGAAGATCGGACTCTCCACGCGCGACGTCGAACCGCTGACCGAGGCCGAGATCGCGCAGCACGCGGAATCGGCGCCGGCGGTGGAAGAACATCCGGCTGAATCGGAAGCCGAGCCGGAGCCGGAAGCCGTTCCTGCCGCGGAGACCACGCCGCAAGGCTGATCGCGATGCCGGAACTCGATCCCGTTCCAGCCCCCGGTGAGGCGACTGCCGATCCGGTTGTTGTCCCAACGCCGCGCAAATCGCGCGCGGGCGTTTTTTTTCTCGGCGCGTTCAGCGGCTGCCTCGTCGTCTTCATCGGCATGGTCCTTTTCGGCGTCATGATCGCCATGATCGGGAACAACGACACCACCGCGCGCGGCGATGTCTTCGGCGACAAAGTGGCCATCATCCCGATCGACGGCGAGATCCTCGGATCGCGTGACACGATCGACGCGCTGCACCGCTACGCGAAGAACGACAGCGTCAAAGCGATCATCATGCGCATCAACAGTCCGGGCGGAGCAATCGCGCCATCGCAGGAGATTTACGAGGAGATTCGCAACGTCCGCGCGCGCAGCGGCAAGCCGATCATCGCCTCGCTCGACAGCGTTGCGGCGTCCGGCGGGTACTACATCGCCTCGGCTTGTGACCGCATCGTCGCGAATCCCGGCTCGATTACCGGCTCGATCGGCGTGATCCTTCAGTGGATGGAAACGAAGGATCTGCTGGCATGGGCAAAGCTGAAGCCGGAAACGATCACCAGCGGCGCGATGAAGGCGGCAGGTTCGCCGTACCAGGATCTGACCGACGACCAGCGCGCCTATTTTCAGGCGATCGTGATGCAGCTGCACTCGCAGTTCGTCCGCGCCGTCGCGGCGGGACGGAAAGGAAAGCTGAGCGAGGCCGACGTCAGCAAGATCGCCGACGGCCGCGTCTTCACCGGCGAGCAGGCCCTCGGCATGAAACTCGTCGACCAGCTCGGCAATCTCGAGGACGCCGTGCGCGTCGCCGGCAAACTCGGCGGAATCTCCGGCCGGCCCGGAACCATCTATCCCAAGAAGCGGACACGCGGGATTTTCGACGCGCTGACCAGCGATGACTCCGACACGGAGACCGCCATCAGCCGCATCCTCACGCGCCGTCCGCGGTTTCTGTTTCAGTGGTGAACGTCATGAGCGAGGAGGCACCTTTGGATCAGCTGGAACCCGAAGAAGAGATCGCGGATAAAGCGGGCGTGATGACCAAAGCGGAGCTCGTGGACGAGGTCGCGCGCGTCGTTTCGCTGACGAAGAAGCAGGCTGAAACCATCGTCAACATCGTCTTCGATTCGATCGTCGATTCCCTCCGCTCCGGCCAGAAGATCGAGCTGCGCGGCTTCGGCAGCTTCCGCCTGCGCAGCCGCAAATCGCGAACGGGCCGCAATCCGAAGACGGGCGAGAAGGTGGACGTGCCGTCCAAGAAGATCCCGTACTTCAAGCCAGGGAAAGAGCTGAAGGAGTTGATCAACAAGGCGCTGGAAAGCGCGACCGTAACGGAAGCTACTGCGCCACAGGATGGCGGGAGCCCGTAAAAGCAAATGTGGAATGTTCAATGTTGAATGTTCAGTGTTGAATGTGAAGGCATCGCGAAGCGTCATTCAACATTCAACATTCACCATTCAACATTTCGTCTTTGACTCTTCCACCCATGCAATGGACATCCTCTTCACTCCCTGGAGATATCCCTACTTGACCGCTCCGAAAAGCGATTCGCAGAAATGCATCTTCTGCAATGCGGTGAGCTCGGATGCGCTGCGCGAAACGCTGACAATCTTCCGCACCGATGACGCCCTGGTGATGCTCAACCGCTATCCCTACACGAACGGCCATCTGATGGTCGCGCCCGTCGCGCACGAAGCTTTGCTGTTTCAGAGCCGCGACAACTCACTGAAATCGCTGATTCGTCTCACCGCGGAATCGCAACGCATCCTCTCCGACGTTTACCATCCGGACGGCTTCAACGTCGGGATGAATTTCGGGCAGGTGGCGGGTGCGGGCGTGGCCGACCACTACCACATGCACATCGTGCCGCGCTGGAGCGGCGATTCGAATTTCATGACCGTCACCGCCCGCACGCGCATCGTGCCGGAGGATCTCGACGTCACCTACGACAAGCTCCTGCCGCACTTCACGAAACTCCGGAAGGGATCGATCACCGAACAATGAAAGGCCGCACCGTCACTGCCATGCTGCTGGCGTACCTCGTACCCGGCGCGGGCCATCTCTACCTCGGCCGCCGCGCGCGGGGCATCACGTTCTTCCTCATCGTCGTGCTGCTCTTCGCGATCGGCCTGGCCATCGACGGCGATCTCTACACGATCAATCACGCCAACGGCTCGGTGCTGCGCATGCTGGCCGCGCTCGGTTCGCTCGGTTCCGGCGTCATCTACTGGATCGCGACGTGGATGGGCGTGCACGGCGACGTCACCTCCATCACCTTCGAGCACGGCACGGCCTTCACCATCACCGCCGGTCTCATGAACCTGCTGCTCGTGGTGGACGCGTTCGACATCGCGCAGGGACGAAAAGAATGAGCCTCCTCCGCAACCACATCGTGCTGATGTTCCTCTACGCCGTCGCCACCGGCATCTTCTTCGCGCTGTTGTGGAAGGAGACGCGCGCCGAACGGATCCGCACCTTTCTCGTCATCTTCTGCTCGCTCTTTTTCGGCGGCATCGCGCTGGCGTGGGTGATGTTTCCGTTCCCGCTGCGATGAAACTCGCCATCGTCGCCGGTGAGGCCTCCGGCGATCTACACGCCGCCGAAGTTCTGCGCGAGCTGAAGCGCCTCGATCCGGCGATCGAGACGTTCGGCATCGGCGGCGATCTGCTCGCGCGCGAAGGGATGCGCCTCGTGCATCACGCACGCGAGATGGGCATCGTCGGCTTCTTCAACGTCCTCCGCCATCTGCGCATGTTCCGGCGGATTTTCGACGAGACCGCGAACGAGATCGCGCGCGAAAAACCGGATGCAGTCCTGCTCGTCGACTATCCCGGTTTCAATCTGCGCATGGCCCGGCGCTGCAAAGAGCTTGGCATCCGTGTCGTCTACTACATCTCGCCGCAGCTCTGGGCGTGGAAACAAGGCCGCGTGAAGCAGGTGGCAAAGTACGTCGATCGGATGATCGTCATCTTTCCATTCGAGGAGACCTTCTACCGCGAGCACGGCATCGAGGCGGCGTACGTCGGTCATCCGTTGATCGAAGAGATTGGACACATCGGGAGGCCGGGAGTCGGGAGTCGGGAGTCGGGCGTGGTAGCTGGCGCCGCCTCTTCTCCGACACGCGACCCCAGACACCCGACACCCGCGGTCCGCATCGCCCTGCTGCCGGGATCGAGGAAGGCTGAAGTCGCGTCGCTGCTGCCGGCAATGCTCGATGCGGTGGAGATTCTGGCCCGCGAGCGCAGCGTCGACGCCTACGTTGTCCAGGCGCCGACGATTCCGCGCGAACTGCTCGACGAGTACGTGGCCGGCAGAAACGTGCGCGTTGTCGCGCACAACAACGGCGAAGCCGTCGCGGCGGCGGACGTCGCGCTCTCCTCATCCGGCACCGCCACGCTCGAATGCGCTGTCCTCGGTACGCCGGTCATCGTCATGTATCGCCTTTCCTTCGCCAACTACTGGCTCGGCAGGATGGTGGTGACGATTCCGCACTTTGCGCTCATCAACATCGTGGCGGGGAAGAAGATCGTTCCCGAGCTGATTCAGAGCGCCGTGAACGGACAAACGATCGCGGACGAAACCCGGCGCCTGCTCGAACCGGCCAACTACGCTGCCGTCGTCGAAGAGCTGGCGGCCGTGCGGAGTAAACTCGGCGACGCCGGCGCGTCCCGCCGCGCCGCCGAAGTGATCATGGAAACCGTCAAACGATGAAGGTCCTCCGCCGCCTCTATCGCTACCTCCGGCGCTACAAAGCGTGGGCGGCGCTCGCGTTCGGCTCGATGATCATCTTCGCCGTGACGCAGACGGTGATGATCGGGCTGCTGCAGCCGGTCGTCGACGTCGGCCTCACGCCTCCCGGCGCGCAGAAACCGATCCCGCATACGTCGCGCGAGGGGGAGGCCAAGAACCGCGTGGCCGACATCGTCCTCAAGCGCAATCTGCCGGAAGGGCAGCGCGGCTGGGTCATCAATCACCTCGATCAGATCAACCATCGCTTTCATGCCTGGTGGGACAAACAAAGCCGCAAAGATCAATTCCGCCGCATCCTGCTGGCGCTGTTCACGGTCATCGTTCTCCGTGCGCTGGCGTCGTTCTTTTCCGAGTACGCGTTCCAGAAAGTCGGCCTCTCGACAGTGCGCGATCTCCGCAATCAGTTGTACGAGCGGATCATTTTTCAGAGTCATCGCTTTTTCTCCGAACGATCGACGGGAGAAATGGTCAGCCGCGTCGTGTCCGATGCCGACGCGATCCAGGCCGCGGTCTCCACGCGCATGGGCGATCTCTTCCAGGAATCGCTCACGCTGTTTTTTCTGCTCTGCTACGTCTTCTGGACCAACCCCGAGCTCGCCCTGATCACCTTCATCGTCGCGCCGGTGATGGTGTTTCCGGTCGTCCACTTCGGCCGCCGCCTGCGCGGGACGACGCATCGTTCGCAGGAGCGGATGGCCGACATGGCTACGCTGCTTGAGGAGACCATCCGCGGCGTGCGCATCGTCAAAGCGTTCACGATGGAGCGCTTCGAGATCGGCCGTTTTCACCTCGCCACCAAACGCCACCTCTCTTCGAATCTGAAGGCGCAGAAGATTCAGGCGCTCTCGTCACCGGTGATGGACTTCGTCACCGGCTTCGGCGCGCTGGCCATCTTCGTCTACGCATCGCGCCGCATCGCGAACGGCACGCTGAGCATGGGCGCGCTCATGGCCTACATCGCGGCGCTCGCGGCGATGTACCAGCCGATTAAGAAACTCAACAAGGTCAATCTCTCCGTGAACACCGCGCTCTCCGCCGCTGAGCGCGTCTTCCGCATGCTCGACATTCCGAACGAAGTCGAGGACAAGCCCGGCGCGGGATCGATCACCGCGGTCGGAAGCGGCATCCGATACGAGAACATCTCGTTTCAATACCAGGCCGAGCCGGTTCTGCGCGGAGTCGATCTGAACATTGCGCCGGGCGAGATCGTGGCCATCGTCGGCGGCAGCGGCGCGGGCAAGTCAACGTTCGTCAATCTCCTGCCGCGCTTCTACGACGTGAACGGCGGCCGCATCACCATCGACGACCGCGATATCCGTGACGTCAGTCTCTCCTCGCTACGCGGCCTAATGGGTCTCGTCACGCAGGAAGTCGTGCTCTTCAACGATACCGTGCGCAACAACATCGCCTATGGCCGCGGCGACGTCGAAGAAAGACGAGTTATCGAAGCGGCACAAGCGGCGAATGCGCACGATTTCATCACCGCGCTCCCGAACGGTTACGACACCGAGATCGGGGAGTCGGGCGTGCTGCTCTCCGGCGGACAGCGGCAACGCCTCGCCATCGCGCGCGCTCTCTTCAAAGATCCGCCGATTCTGATTCTCGACGAAGCCACCTCGGCGCTCGACACCGAATCGGAGCGTCTCGTGCAAGGCGCGCTCGAACACCTGATGCAGGGCCGGACAACGCTCGTGATCGCTCATCGCCTCTCTACGATCCGTAGCGCCGACAAGATCGTGGTCCTTGAAAAGGGCGAGATCGTCGAGAGCGGCCCGCACGAGGAGCTTCTTGCCCGGCGCGGCGTCTACCGCAAGCTTTACGATCTGCAGTTCGCGGACGATGCCGTCCCGACCGGAGCGATTGCTTGACCAGACTCCTTTCCTTCCTCGGTTACCTCTTTCTTCGCGCGTTGCACGCCACGCTGCGCGTGCGGCACGTGAACGCCGAAAATCTGGAAGGGGCGCCACGTTACATCCTCGCGTTCTGGCATCGCCACATTCTGCTGTCGCTGCACTCGAAATGGCGGAAGCCGACCACCGCGATCATCTCGCGCTCGAAAGACGGCGAGATCGTTTCGGGGGTCCTCCGTTTCTACGGAGCCGAAACCGCGCGTGGTTCATCGACGCGCGGCGGTGAAGTGGCCCTTCGTGAGATCCTGCGCGCCATCCAGGCGGGGAAGAACATCGCCTTCACTCCCGACGGTCCGAAAGGTCCTGCCCAGATTGTCAAAGACGGCGTCATCTACGTCGCGAAAGTGAGCGGTCTTCCGATCGTGCCGTTCGCCTTCGCTGCTAAAAAAAAAAGTTGCTGCGCTCGTGGGACCGCATGGTCGTGCCGATGCCGTTCACGCGTGTCGTCTATCTTTACGGCGCGCCGATGCTCGTGCCGCGCGACGGCGACACGGAAGAGTGGCGCGTCGCACTAGAAAAAACAATGAACGAGCTTGCGGATGACGCAGAACGGTTGGTAAACGAATGATCACTTCCATGACCGGTTTCGGCCGGGCTGCCGGCGCGCTTTCCGCGCGCTACTTCGTCGCGGTGACCGCGAAGAGTGTCAATCACCGCTTCCTCGAAACCTCGGTGCGCATCCCCGACTATTTGTGGGAAGCCGAAGCCACGGTGCGCGGGCTGACCTCTGAGACATTCGCGCGCGGCAAGGTCGACATCTCCATCCGCGTGCAGCGCACCGCGCAGCCCGATTACAACGTCCGCATCAACACGCAGATCGCGAACACCGTCGTTCCGCAGCTTCGCGCCATCGCCGAGGAGCTCGGACTCGGATCGACGTTCTCCGGCAGCGATCTGTTGCGCGTTCCCGATCTGCTGCAAGTCGAAGCGATCGATGCGGAGATCACCGAAGAAGAGCGCGAATCGCTCGCCCTCATCGTCCGCGACGCGCTTGCCCAGATGAAAGCGATGCGGATGCGCGAAGGGGAGTCGCTGCGCACCGACATCACCACACGGCTGCAGACCATTCGCGAATTGCAGCAGCGCCTGGCCACGCATCGCGACGAGATCCGCAACGAACTGCTGGCGTCGTATCAGCAGCGCGTGCAGGAAATCGCGAAAGTCGCCGGCGTCGACGTCAACCAGGACCGCATCGCTCAGGAAGTGGTGATCATGGTCGAGAAAGGCGACGTGGCCGAGGAGTTGACGCGGCTCGCCCATCATGTCGAGCAGGCCGAGAAGGCAGTCAGTGGCGGAGAAGCGGCCGGCAAGAAGCTCGATTTTCTGTCGCAGGAAATGCTGCGCGAAGTGAACACGATGGGCTCGAAGTCGCGCTCCGCGGCGCTGCGCACCCTCGTTGTAGAATTGAAAACCGAGGTCGAGCGGATCCGGGAGCAAGTCCAGAATGTCGAGTAACTTCCACCCCGATGGGACGTTGTTCATCGTCTCGGGCCCGTCGGGTGCCGGGAAGACGACGCTCATCAATCGGGTCCGCGAACAGCTGGAGCCGATCGGCATCACGCTCTACTTTTCGGTCTCGCACACCACGCGCAAGCCACGCGCCGGCGAGATCGACGGCATCAGTTACCACTTCGTTCGGCCCGAAGTGTTTGAAGCCATGGTTGGCAGGGCGGAATTTATCGAATGTGCATTCGTTCATGAGCAGCGGTACGGGACTTCAAAGGCCGAGGTTCTCGATCGCCTCAAGAGCGGCAAAGACGTCATTCTCGACATCGACTATCAGGGCGCCCGGCAGATCGCGGTCGATCCTGAACTGAAACCGCGGTCGCTCAACATTTTCATTTTTCCGCCGTCGTTCGATCACCTCGAGCAGCGGCTCAATGATCGCGGACTGAACAGCGAAGACGAGATTCAGACGCGCTTGCAGAAGGCGGCCGACGAGATCGACGCCGGCAAAGAGTTTTACGACTACGTCATCATCAACGATGACCTGAACGTCGCCGCCGAGTGTTTGAAGGCGGCGATCATCGCCAAGAAGTTACAGACGAAGACGGCGCTCGAAGCGATCACCGCGATGGCCGAGCGCCTGAAGGAGGAACGACATGGAAGGTTTGCCAGAGGGCATTGACAGCAAGTTCCGCTACGTGTTGCTCGTAGCCAAGCGCGCCGAGCAGCTGGTGCAGGGATCCGCGCCGAAGAGCAAGAGCAAACACGCCAAGCCGACGCGCATGGCGATGGAAGAGATTGAGAAGAACCAGGTGAAGTGGCAGCTCACGCCGCCGGAAGAAGAAACGACCTCACTGGAAACGGAGTAACGCGGTTGCGCAGCCGCGCGGCGATTACGCCGCGCGAGCAGCGCGCCTCGCCACCGCAATGCACATCGTCCTCGGCGTCACCGGCGGCATCGCGGCGTACAAAGCGCCGGACGTCGTGCGGCGCCTGCGCGACGTCGGCGCGGACGTTCGCGTCATCCTCACTCCGAATGCGGCGCGCTTCGTCTCGCCGCTGTCGCTGGCTGCGGTCTCCGATCACGGCGTCATCATCGAGCAGTGGGGCGACTCCGGTCACGGTGGCGTCGATCACATCGAGCTCGCTCGCTGGGCCGATCTGCTGCTGATCGCGCCGGCTACCGCGAACATGATCGCCAAGATCGCCGTCGGCCTCGCGGACGATGCGTTGTCGACGTATGCGATCGCGCATCGCGGCACGATCGTCGTCGCGCCGGCGATGAATACGTCGATGTTGCAGCATCCCACCGTCCAGATGAATCTGGCCACGCTGCGCGAGCGCGGCGTCATCGTCCTCGATCCCGACAGCGGCATCCTCGCGTGCGGCGATGAAGGCTCGGGACGGATGCCCGATCCGCCGGTGCTCGCCGATTTCGTCAAGCAGCAGTTCGCCACGCGCGATCTCGAAGGGCGTGCGATCCTCGTCACCGCAGGCCCGACGCGCGAGCCGATCGATCCCGTTCGCTACATCTCCAATCGTTCGTCGGGAAAGATGGGCTACGCGATCGCCGAAGCCGCGCGGCGAAGGGGAGCGAACGTCACGCTCGTTTCCGGACCGACTGCGATTACGCCACCGGGCGGTGTCGCGCTGACTCGCGTCACGACCGCGGCTGAGATGCACAAGGCGGTGATGGATGCGTTGCCCTCACAAGAGATCGTGATTAAAGCCGCCGCGGTGGCCGACTTCACGCCGGTTGCGGTCGCCGATCACAAGATCAAAAAGAGGGATGAGATGACGCTGGCGCTGCAGAAAGCGCCCGACATCCTGGCCGACATCGGCGCGTCGTCGCCGCGCCCGTTCATCGTCGCCTTCGCCGCCGAGACGGACGACCTCGAGTCGAATGCGCGCGAGAAGCTCGTGCGCAAGAACGCCGATCTCATCGTCGCCAACGACGTCGCCGACTCCTCCATCGGATTCGATTCCGATCAGAACGCGGTCACCGTCATCGCCCGCGACGGCTCCTCGACGAAGATCGAACGCGCGCCGAAGATCGTGATCGCCAATCGCATTCTCGATCTGGTGGTCGAGCGTTTGGGCTCATAATTTCGCATCGATGAACGACGCCCTCCGCCACGAGCTCACCTTCCTTCGCGACCTCGGATTCACACACCTCGACGTCCCCAAAATCACGGCGGCGGCATCGGTCGTCGAAGACTCCGAGGGCAAGACCCTCCTCGCCGAACTGCAAGCGATCGCCTCCGTCTGCGTGAAGTGCAAACTCGCGAAAACGCGCACCCAGGTCGTCTACGGCGTCGGCAATCCGAACGCGGATCTGATGTTCATCGGCGAGGCTCCCGGCCGCGATGAGGACGAAAAAGGGGAGCCGTTCGTCGGCCGCGCCGGCCAGCTCCTCACCGACATCATCAAAGCGATGAAGCTGACGCGCGACGACGTCTACATCGCCAACGTCGTGAAATGCCGTCCGCCCGAGAATCGCAATCCCGACCCCGAGGAGCTGGACGCGTGCCGGCCATACATTCGCCAACAGGTCGAAATCATCCAGCCGAAAGTGATCGTCACCCTCGGCAAGTTCGCCCTGCAAAGCCTCACCGAAAAGTCGTACGGCATCACCGCCACGCGCGGCCATTGGCTCGAATACAACGGCGTCAAAGTGATGCCGACGTACCACCCCGCTTATCTCCTCCGCACGCCCTCGGCGAAGAAGGACGTTTGGAACGACATGAAGCTGGTGATGGCGGAGCTGGGGATGACGGCGTAAGGATTAAGAGAACGGTTTCACGCGGGGATCGCGGAGAGGCGGAGAACGACAAATTCTTTTTCCGCGTACTCCGCCTCTCCGCGTCCCTCCGCGTGAAACCGTCCTCTTAATCGCGCCGCCGCCTGCGTACGATCGCAAACAACACCAAACCCATCGCTGTCGCGATGCTCGCGATCGCGCCGGTGGTCACCGCCTTCGGGCGATACGACAACACGATGTCGTGATCGCCGGCGGGGACGTACATGCCGAGGAAGGCGCGGTCGGCGAAGTGGAGCTTGAGGGGATTGCCGCCCGATGACGCTCGCCAGCCGGACCATGCCGTTTCCGAGACGATGATCCATCCCGGCGACTGCATCGACGCGTGCAGCAGCAGGCGCGAGCCGTCGGCACGGACGCGAACCGAGCCGGTGCCGTTCGCGACGTCCATCGCCGGTCCCGGCGTTTCGATCCATGCCTCGGCGCCAAAATCGCCGCAGGCGCGCATGTCGCGGATTACGTTGTCCAAGCCAGTGTGTACGACACGCGGCACGAACGCGCGCGGCAACCCGCGGCCGTTCTCAAGCAACGCGTAGCCCGGATAGCGGCCGATGAGCCGCCACGAGGGAGGGATTGGAGAGTCCGGCAGGGCCAGCGCGAAGCGGACGTTCATCATCGATAGCATCGGTGCGGTGAGATCGTCGACGCGGTTCGACCAGACCGGCTGCGGAATCGACCAAAGCGGAAACGTTTCCGCGAGGCGCGCGAACGTCATCGCCTGATAGCCGCGAACGTCTTCCAGTCCGTAGAGTGCGGCGACGTTCGGCGCGAAGAGCGGTCCCTGTCCGACGATGCGATACGGCTCGCTGTTACGCGGCAATCGCTCGAACCCTGCGATCGGCGGAAAGAACGCACGGCGGTCGACCGCTGGGATGTAGCCGCCGATCTCGACGACGCGCTGCAAGAGCAACAACGCAATCAACCCGGCGGCCGCGGCGCGGTTTGTCCGAAATGCGATTAGCAGCGCGAAGGCGAGCAGCAGCGGCGCGACTTCGCGGATCGCGTTCGCGCGCACGAAGTCGGGCGTCAGCGTGCTGGGGATCGCGATCGTCAACACCGCGATCGATACGCCAACGAATAGAAAGAGAAACGCCAGGCGACGACGCTCCGTCAGCGACGCGTTCATTCCGATCGCTGCCAGCACGCAGATCGCGAACGTAGCGAAGGAGATCATCCGCGCGTTGATAGCGAGGCTGAAAATCGGGAGCCGCGAAAGGACCGCGCTGAGGATCGGCGCCTCTGCTCCCGCGAGAAATCCGAACACGACTACGGCGCCGAAGAACCACTTCTCCCGTGTTCGCGCCCGCAGCAATGCGAAGAGCGCCGGCGCGAAAAGCATCGCGCCCGCGTACGCGGTCCCCATCGAGTGATGCAGCCCACGCTCGTCTTGCGGCTCTTCCTCGCCCGGCGTCCCTTCCACGAACGGGACGATGTTGCTCCGCAGCACATGCGCGACAACGCCCCACGACGCGCTCCCGCCCTCGGCGCCCGATTTCCGATGCAGGTATTCGCGCGTCTGCGGAATGGCGTCGATCATCGGCAGGAGGAAGAAGGCTGTGAGCAGCAGCGCGACAAGACCCGCCGCCAGTCCGCTGATCGCAACGCGCGAAAGACGAGTTCGCGCGCAGAAGATCACGTACGCAATGGCCAGCGCGACGACGTGCAGCGACGTCTCCGGATGGCCGCAGAGCGTCATCAGAATCAGCGCGGCAGCCAGAATCGACGTCGCGCGGATCCCGGGACGCAACGACACGCATCGCGCGCCGAGCATCACCAGCGGCAGGAGCGCGATCGCGTTCCCGTGCGCGGTGAGCGTGAAGGCGACCACGTACGTCGACAGCGCCCATCCCGCCGCGCCGAACAGCGACGGCAATTGCCGCAGCTCGAGATTGCGGAGAAAGAGAAACATCCCCAGCGCCGCGAGGAAGTACGTCATCGAGGCCATGAATCCGAACGCGTCGGGCGCCGGAATCAAAAGGCCGAGGAGTGTGACCGGGTGGAACGGAGCCGATTGCGCGGCCGCGGCGAGCACGTTGCCCGACAACTCGAATGGATTCCATAGCGGCCACTGCCCATGCGCGATCGACAAGCGCAGCGCCGCGTTCCACGGAACGAACTGCACCGCGACGTCGGACGGCAGCGGATTGGCGATTCGTTCGATGCCGGCGCGCGTGGCCATCGACGCCAGCGGATCGAAGTGATACGCGAGATCGATCGGCGCGTAGACCCGTCCTGTCACGAGCGCGCGGCCCGTGAGGCACAGCGGCAGCAGGATCAGAACCGCCGCGGCCTGGCGCGAGAGCGCCGTGAATCGGCGGACCAGAACGAGCGTGCCTGCGGCGGAAAGGAGATAGAGGAGTGCGCCCACGGGTCGGAGCGGCGGACCGGCCACTCGGCTGTCGATTGTACCCGCGCACGCGGCATACTGCGCGCATGCGACGCATCACCTTCACGCTCCTGCTCTTCGCGGCGCAACCGCTCCTGGCCGCATACGCCGACCGCGACCTCATCATCCCCGTCGTTGGCCGCGCCGCTGGACGCTCGGGACGCCTCTTCCTCACCGCGCTCTGGATCACGAACACGGACGATCATCCGGCGGTGATGTCGCTGTCGTATCTCGAAAGCGGCCACGCCAATCGGACGCCGAGGAAGACCACGGTTACGCTTCCGCCGCGCGAGACGTACGTCGTCGATCCCCTCGGCCCGCCGATCCTGCCGACCGCCGACAGCATCGGAGCGCTGCGCATTGAATCGAATGCCGACGTCGTCGCCTCTGCGCGCATCTACGGTTACGCGCCGGCCGCGAGTGCGACTAGCGCCGTCGTCATGGCGCTGACCGGAATCCCCGCGCGCCTCGGCATCGGCAATGGCCAATCCGCCGTGTTGCACGGGGACGGCTCGCGCGACGCGCAATACAAGTTGTACGTGATCGAAACATCCGGCGCGGCGTTGTCCGTCGTCGTCGCGCTCGAAGACGTGCACGGTCAGGTACTCGGCGAGAAGCGTCTCTTCCTCGACGGCTTTGAACACGTCGCCACGGACACGCGGCAGATGTTTCCCACGGTCAGTCTCGATCACGCTGTGATTCGCGTCCGCGGCGTCAACGGAAACGGACGGGTGATCGCCGCCGGCACGCAGATCATTCCCGGGTCGCAGGACAGCTGCGCGTACGAGATGAGCTTCGCGCCCGAGCCGCGCACGCGCATTCGCGCGCCCGAGGCTGCGGTGTACATCGCGATCGCGGCGTTGGTGGCGGTAGCGCTGCTGCGGCGGAGACAATAGCGGCCGATGCCGTCCGGTCTCTCCGAATTCGCCGAGGTGGCGGTGCCTGTCGCCGTGCACGGCACGTTCACGTACGCGATCCCGCCCGAGCTGCGCGACGCGGTGCGCCTTGGCTCGCGCGTCGAGGTCCCGTTCGGCGCGAAACGGAACACAGGATTCGTGGTCGGGCTCTCGGATGCTGCACCCGAGGGAAGCAAAATCAAGCCGATCCGCGCGGTGCTGGATGACGACGAGCCGGCGCTGCTGCCGGAGATCATTGAGCTCTGTCGCTGGGCAGCCGAGTACTACATCGCGCCGCTCGGCGAGATGTTGCGGGTGGCGCTACCGGCGAATATGTCCGCGCGCGGACGGCGGGAACTGACGCTGGTCGGCGATGAGTCGATGATCTCCGCTGCGATCACCTCGGAGCAGATTCTCGATGCCGATCTTCCGCTGATCGACGAATTGCGTCGACGTCCGCTGCCGTTTGCAACAGCGCTCGAAGCGAGCTCGCGATCGTCGATCGAACGGTTGCGAGATGCAGGCTTGATCACGATCGGCGATCGCGTCACCGACGCGAAAGGCGTTCGCTACGACCGTTTCGTCATCCTCGAGACTGTGCCGGCGGGATTGACGGCGAAGCAGCAACAGGCAGTGGATCTGTTGTCGTCGCGCGGCGTGGAGATGTCGGTGCGCGCGATGGAGAACGCCGGCGTAAGTGCGGCGGTGCTCTCGGCGCTGGCGAAGAAGAACATCGTTCGCATCGAACGCCGCGCGCGGCGGCATACGCTCGATGCGTTCCTGGCGGGACTCGATCCGGCCAGCGTCGGCGAGATCCGGCATTCGCTCGAACAGACCGCGGCCATCGAAACGATTCGCAAATCGCTCGGCACCTTCGCGCCGTTTCTGCTCGAAGGAGTGACCGGGAGCGGCAAGACCGAGGTCTACATCGAGTTGATGCGCGACGCGGTGAGGCGAGGGGAGCAGGCATTGCTGCTGGTCCCCGAAATCTCGCTGACGCCGGTGTTCGCGTCGCGCCTCAAGGAACGATTCGGCGAACGGATCGCCATCCTTCACAGCAGCCTCTCCGCGAGCGAACGTTTCGATCAATGGTGGCGCGCGCGGCGAGGGGAGGTGGACGTGGCCATCGGTCCGCGCTCGGCGCTCTTCACGCCCTTCCAACGCCTCGGCCTAGTCGTGGTCGACGAAGAAGGCGACGGCGCCTACAAGCAGGATGAGACGCCGCGCTACAACGCCCGCGACCTTGCCGTCGTCCGCGCGCAGTTCCGCAACATCCCGGTCGTCCTTGGATCTGCGACGCCATCGCTCGAATCGCGCGAGAACGCCGCCCGCGGCAAGTACACGTTGATCCGAATGATGTCGCGTGTGGAAGCGCGTCCATTGCCCGAGGCGGACGTGATCGACATTCGCAAAGAACGCGCGGAAAAAGAGGACAAAGGCTTCGTCATCTTCAGCCATCCATTGAAGGAGCAGCTCAAAGAGACGTTCGCGGCAGGGGAGCAGGCCATCATCCTGATTAATCGCCGCGGCTACGCGCCCTATCTCTTATGCCGCGAATGCGGACACGAGTTCCGCTGCCGCGACTGCAGCGTGACGCTGACCGTCCACCGCCGCGCCGGAATGCTGATCTGCCACTATTGCGGACTGCGCAAGCCGACTCCTGCTCTCTGTCCATTGTGCAATGGCGAAGTCCTCCAACCAATCGGTTTCGGCACCGAGAAAGTGGAAGAACGTTTCCGCCGCGATTTCCCGGAAATCACAGTGGACGTCCTCGACCGCGACTCCACGCGCAAGAAAGGAGAGCTGGTCCGCATCCTCGACCGCTTCCACAGACGCGAAACGCAGGCGCTGATCGGCACGCAGATGCTGAGCAAAGGCCATCATTTCCCCAGCGTCACCCTCACCGCAGTCCTCAACGCCGACTCAATCCTCGGCTACCCCGATTTCCGCTCCGCCGAAAAGACGTTCTATCTCTTGACGCAAGTCGCCGGCCGCTCCGGACGCGGCGAACTACGCGGTAAAGTCCTGATCCAGACCGCGTTCCCGACCCATTACGCGATCCAACACGCCCTCCGCCACGACTACGAGTCCTTCTACAAAGCCGAAATCGAATTCCGCAAAATGTTTCACTACCCGCCCGTGACGTCGATGATCGCCATCCTCTTCCGCGGCGAAAAACTCGCCGACGTCGATCACGCCGCATTGGACGCCGGCCGCCGCCTCGAAGAAGCCATTCGTCCTCTGACCGGCACCCGAATCCAAGGCCCCGCTCCCGCCCCCATGTCCCGGATCAAAGGCGTCTACCGCTACCAAATCCTCCTCCGCTCCCCCCACCGCACCGCCCTCCGCAAAGCCGTCGAGTTGGTGATGGTGGGCAAAAAGTGGAAGGGCGTGGAGGTGGCGGTGGATGTGGATCCGATCAATATTTTGTGAGCAACAACACTCGCGCAGAGAGAACTGCTATCCTTACCAACGATATGAAGTAAGGAGGCCGTACGTCAATGGACGTTCCAGCAACGGTGACATCGAAAGGGCAGGTCACACTTCCAAAGTCCGTGCGCGATGCTCTAGACCTGAGCGAAGGCGATCGCGTGCTTTTCCGCGTTCTCGAAGGGCGGGCTGTTCTGGCAAAGGTTGAGGACTTTCTCGATCTTGCCGGCAGTGTGAAAGTTCCGGCGGAGAAGAAAGGGAAGTCGTGGCCGGCGATTAAGGCCGGCACCTGGAGTCGTCGCGCGACAACTCGAAAGTGAGAGCGCTTCTCGATACGAACGTCCTCGTGCGCCATCTCACGGGTGATCCACCTGCGCAAGCGAAGCGGGCAACGGCGTTTCTTCGGGATTCGCACGAACTGATTCTGACGGATCTCGTGCTCGCGGAGATGGTCTACGTCCTCGAGTCTTTTTATGAAGTTCCGAGGACGGACATTGCGCGGATGGCGCGCTCCCTGCTGGCCCTTCCGTCGATCGAGACTGGCGATCACGAACTCCTGCTGCGCGCCGTGGAGATTTACGAAGTCCTTCGCCTCGACTTTGCCGAGGCCTACCTGTCTGCGCTGGCGGAGATGTCGGATGTCAAGCGCGTGGCGTCGTTCGATCGGCAGATTGATCGCGTGAAGAGTATCGAACGGGTTGAGCCCTAGAAACGATACCCGTCGGTAGTACGTATTCTCTTGTGATGGTCCGTACCGTCATCGCTACGGCGTTTCTGCTGGTCGCGACGCATACCGCGACGCCGCAAGCGGACAGGGTGTTGATCCAGAAGTCGCCGCGCCAACTAACGCTGCTCCGAAACGGCAAACCGCTTCGCACCTATCACGTCAGCCTCGGGTCGAATCCGAAAGGGGCGAAAGAGCGGGAAGGCGACGGACGGACGCCCGAAGGTCTGTACACGATCGACAGCCGCAACCCGTACAGCAAGTATCACCTTGCATTGCACGTGTCGTATCCAAACGCCGCCGACCGCGCTCGTGCACAGCGGCTTCACGTCCGCCCGGGCGGCGAGATCATGATTCACGGCACTCCAAACCGCTGGCGATGGGTGAACTTCGTGTTTCCCCACTTCGACTGGACAGCCGGCTGCATCGCCGTTACTGATCGCGACATCGAGGAGATCTGGAGGCTGGTGCCGAACGGCACCGTCGTCGAGATTCGGCCGTGAGCGCCTGGCGGTTGACTTCGCTTCGGCAGCAGGCATAATGCCGCCTCACGTGAACGCGCCGCGCCACTTCGCCATCCGATTTACCCGCTTCTTCAGCGGAGCGGCGGAGATGTCTTAAGCGTAGCGTAGCAATCTTAGGCATTCCACCCGACCCGCTCCTCATGCCGAGGAGCGGGTTTTTTGTTTTCAGGAGGTATCGATGATCGCGGAACCGTTGACTGTCGCGTTTCAGGGGGAGCGTGGTGCGTTCAGTGAGAGCGCTGCGCGGAGATTGTTGGGATCCGAGGTGACGCTTCGTCCGTGCGAAACGTTTGACGACATGTTCGAGGCGGTCCGGTCGGCCGATGCCGATTGTTGTGTGGCGCCGATCGAGAACAGTCTGGCCGGTTCCATCCATCGCAATTACGACCTGCTGATCGAGTCCGGACTCAATATCTTCGGAGAGACCAACATCAGGATCGTGCATAACGTAATTGCTGCGACCGCGGTTACGCTGGCGAACGTGCGAAGGATCTACTCGCATCCTGTGGCGCTGGCACAATGCTTACGATTCTTCCGCGCCAATCCACAGATCGAGGCCATTCCTACGCAGGACACGGCGGGGGCTGTGCGCGAAGTACTGGGCCGGCAACATTCCGACGAAGCGGCCATTGCCTCCGCGCAGGCGGCGGAGATCTATGGTGGGACGATCCTGGCGAACGCGGTCGAGGATCACCAGAAGAACTTCACGCGCTTCCTCCTCCTTGCGCCGCAAGCAAGGGGATCGGACGTCCGCCCAATCGAGCCGGCCCGGCGCTGGAAGACCTCGCTCATGTTGCGCCTTCCCGATAAGCCCGGAGCGCTGTTCCGCGCCCTCGGCGCGTTCGCGATCGTCGACATCGACCTGTCGAAGATCGAGTCGCGGCCCATCGAAGGGCGGCCGTGGGAGTACGCGTTCTACATCGACGTCATCGGGCGCCGCACCGACGCTCCCCTCGAACGGGCCATCAGCAATCTCGAACAGATGGCGGACGAACTCCACGTTCTCGGCTCGTATCCGACGCGATGGTGAGCAGCTTTCGGCTTGCTTAAACTTTCCCGATGCAAAGCAAAGCGGCAACGGTCTCCGACTATCTGGCCTCCCTTCCGTCCGACCGGCGTACAGCAATCGAGGCTGTCCGCAAGGTCATCGTGGCGAATCTCGACAAGGACTACGAAGAGGGGATGAAGTACGGGATGATCGGGTATTACGTGCCGCATCGCATCTACCCGGCGGGTATCACGCCGATCCGAAACAGGGGCTGCCGTTCGCGGAGCTGGCGTCGCAGAAGAACTACATGTCGGTGTATCTGATGGGGTTGTACTGCGGATGCGTCGAGGCCGTGAGCGAGAACAAGTTGATCCGGTGGTTTCGCGAGGCGTGGGCGAAGAGCGGGAAGAAGCTCGACATGGGGAAGGCGTGCATCCGTTTCAAGAAGGTCGATGACCTCACGCTCGACGTTCTCGGCGAGGCCATTCGACGCCTGCCGGCGAAGAAGTACATCGAGGTCTACGAGAAGGCGGTCAGGAGCAGGCCCTAGACCATTTCGAATAGGTCCGCCCTACCGCAATAGGTGTTTTACCTTTTCGAAGAGGCCCAGAACCTATTGCTATAGGTGTTTTGACTTTTCGAATAGGTCCAGGAGCTATTGCTATAGATGATTTGAGTTTTCGAATAGGCCTACAACCTATAGCAATAGGCTGGGAACCTATTGCTATAGGTCCAGAGCCTATTCGAAAACGTTCTGGACCTGATCCTATTCAGCAGATCTGCGTGCGCCGTTATCAATTTCTGCTGCGGGAGCGCGCTCGGGAATCTGAATCGTCTTCCCGTCGCGCCGCCAGATCATGGCGCTGATCCACCAGCTTCCGTCGCGTTCGAAGAGTTGGATGCTGTTGACGCCGCGGTTGATGACGTCGCCGGCGCGGGTCCAGCGGGTTTCGTAGGCGCTGAGGACGTGGGCGATGTTGGCGAACTGGTGGGTCTCGCGCCAGATTTCGCCTTCCCAGAAACTGGGGAGGACGCCGGAGTCGATCATCGATTCGAAATTCTGGCGGAAGGTCTCGATGGTGAATTCGAAGACGCCCTCGTCGTTCACCCGGACGAAGCGCGCGTTCGGCGCGAAGATCTCGGACTCGCGTTTCCAGTCGGGACGCGTGCCCGGCTCGAACGAGACGTTCTCGTACATGGCGGCGATGACTTCGTCGAGGTTCATGACCGCGCATTCTCGCAGGATTCGCGCGTCACGCGATGGCGGAACGCGAAGACCTTGCGCAGGCGCGGCTTGATGACGATGCCGTCGACGGCACGTCCGAGGAGACCGAAGGGCGGCGTGTACTCGATGTCGTCGATGAGGATGGCGCCGTCGGCATGCGGCTCGACGATATGTCGATGTCTCCAGCTCCGGAACGGCCCGCGCACCTGTTGGTCTTCGAACGAATACGGCGGGTCGTAGGCGGTGTGTAGCGACTCGAATGTTACCCACAGGAATGCGATGCGAATTTTGACGATGGTCCTGCTTCCGGCGTTCAGGTTCGACGCGACTTGAATGACGCGAATCTTCTCGCCGGGCGGAAGCAGACGGAGGAACGCATCGGGCAGTTCGTGAAAGGCGAAGAGTTCCTCCGGAGTCGTGCGGATGACGGTGCGAGCGGTGAAATGCATGAGTCAAAAGGGCACAGACAAGAGTGTCTGTGCCACATCACCACTTCGGAGCCGGTTTCCCAGCCCAGACCCAGGCGATGAAATCGACCAGTGGGGGAGTTCCGCCGAGCTCGCGGATTCGCGTGTTGACTTGTCCGCGGTGATAGGTCGAATGCGAGGGGAGTTGCAGCAGCGTTTCGCCGAGCGTCGACGTATGCGCGGTGAAGCCGGCGCGTTTGGCGAAGTAGGTCGACCACGGCAGGACCATTTCGCGATCGACGGCATCGGGTGTCATTGATGCGACTAACCCCGGCGCGACGGTGTAGAACGCGCGTCCAAGTTCGCGAACAGCATCGAGTCCGGGATAGTCATCGGCGCCGGTGAAGACAACCTCGTCGCCGCGCCACGCCTGGAGGAACGCCGTCTGTGTCGCGTGGATGTGGTACAGCCGGTCGTGCAGGACTTTGTCGTCCGAGGCGCCGGCGCAATCGGTCACGGCGCGCCAGACCATCGCGTCGGCCCATTCCATGTGCGCGAAGAGCGGGCGGACCGCGTCGAGCATGGTCATGCGATCGGCTGCGGACGGAGCGGCGTCTCGAGCTTGACCAGGCCATCGAGCAGGTGCTCGTCGACGTTGCGGTCGATCGTCCGCACCAGCGTCAGCATCCGTTCGACGTGCTGGATGACGACGAGCAGCGCGCCGTAGATCGGCTCACCTTTGGAACGCTCGCCGGTGTGGAACGGGAAGCGCCGGCCGATGAGGTGCGGATCGAGCGAATTGAGGCTGGACACGGCCTGATTCAGGCCCCACACGATACGGTCGCCGAGGTCGTGCGGAGGGTGATTGACGCGGTTGTGGCGGGCAACGTCCGACAGGCGATCGATGGCGCGGCAGAGCGTCCGAAATTCATTTTCGACCGACGGTTTGCGCGCGTCGTCCGAGGGGAGATGGGAGAACGCGGTGAAGAGAATTTCGATCCGGCGGCGCAGGTCCTGGTCCAGTTTCCAGGCCATCCACTCCGCTGATGGAACGTGCCGCATCGGCTCATTACGAGCCCATGTTTCGAGCGACGGCCGCGGCGCGGCGGTCTGCTCTGCGTCAGTTGCGAGCATGCTGGTCATCTGTTAGGGTCACGCACCTATGAATCCTGACCCGACGCAGTTCGAGGAGCCCATTCTGCAGCTCCGGCGTCGAATCGAGGAAACCGCAGCGGCTGAAGGAGATCCGAGTCAGCTCGCGGCGCTTGAGGCAGAGCTTACCAAACTCGCCGACGAAATCTACGCGAACCTCACGCCGTGGCAGAAGACGCTCGTCGCCCGGCACCCGCAGCGGCCCTACACGCTCGACTTCATCGGCTACCTTTTCGACGAGTGGACGGAGATTCACGGCGACCGGAAGTTTTCCGACGATCCCGCCATCGTGGCCGGTTTCGCGCGCTTCCGCGGCACGGCCTGCGCGATCATCGGCCATCAGAAGGGGCGCAACACCAAAGAGAAGATTTACCGCAATTTCGGCCAGCCGCGCCCCGAGGGTTTCCGAAAAGCGCTGCGGGTGATGAAGCTGGCCGAGAAGTTCAACCTCCCGATCTTCACCTTCATCGACACGCAAGGCGCTTACCCCGGCCTCGGCGCGGAAGAGCGGGGCCAAGCCGAGGCGATCGCGGTCAACCTGCGCGAGATGGCCATGCTCAGCGTGCCGGTGATCGTGATCGTGATCGGCGAAGGCGGCAGCGGCGGCGCGCTGGCGCTCGGCGTCGGTGACCGCGTCTTCATGCTCGAGCACGCGGTCTACTCGGTCATTTCTCCCGAGGGATGCGCGGCCATCCTCTGGAAAAACCCCTCGGCGGCGGCCGAAGCGGCGGCGGCGATGCGCATCACCGCGTCCGACCTCAAGCGCCTGGCGATCATCGACGACATCGTCCCCGAGCCGAACGGCGGCGCGCACGCCGATCCGGCCAAAGCAGCCGAGCTTCTCGCACCGTATCTCGAAAAATCGCTGAAAGAGCTGATGAAGCTCAAGCCCTCCGCGCTTCCGGAAGAGCGGTACAAGAAGTTCCGGAAGATGGGGATGTTCGAGAAGTAGCCGGCGTAGCGCCGGCCGCTGGCCGGCTGTACCGCCGCCGGCTCGGCGGCAAGTGCGACGCGCCAGCGAGCCGCTGGCGGTACAGCCGACGAGCCGTCGGCGCTACGTGACGCCAGCGTTCCGTCTCCTGATGACAAACCTCTTCCGTTCGCGTACGGTCGCGGAACTATGAGCATCATCGCCATCGTCATCGCCGGGTTCTTCGCCGCCGATCAGCCGGTTCTCAGCTACGTTCCGAAGCACGATGAGCTGAAGTACACGTTCGGCGGCGTCGCGCCGACGCATCACATCAAGCCGGGCACGCGCATCGTTTCGTGGACCGAGGATTGTTACGACGGCGCGGTGACCAAGCCGGATCAACTGCCGACGAAGATGATTCCGCCCGGTCACGACAATCCGCAGACCGGTCCGTTCTTCATCGACGGCGCCGAGGCGGGCGACACGATCGCTATTCACATCAACAAACTCGAGCCGGCGCGGGGTCACGGCATCTCGTCCTTCTTTCCGGGATTCGGCGCGCTCAACGGCACGGACCGCACCGCCGTCCTCGGCGCGGACCTTCCGGAGAAGGTCTGGTTCTACGACGTCGATCGCGCGAAAGGAATCGCCCGCACGAAGTCGCTCGACGGCAAGCAATCGTGGGAAGTCCCGCTCGCGCCGTTCCTCGGCTGCCTCGGCGTTTCTCCCGGCCAGGAGGTGCGCTCGACGATCGTCCCCGATTTCTTCGGCGGCAACATGGACTGCCCCGAGGTCCGCGCGGGCAACACGATCTACCTCGGCGTGAACGTTCCGGGCGCGTTGCTTTCCTTCGGCGACGGCCACTACGCGATGGGCGACGGCGAGATCATCGGCACCGCGATCGAGGGCGCGATGAATGTGGACGTCACTGTCGATCTGATCAAGGGACGCGTCACACGCTGGCCGCGCATCGAGAACAGCGAGTCGATGATGACCGTCGGCGCCGGCCGTCCACTCGAAGACGCCGCGCGCATCGCGTTCAAGGAGATGGTGCATTGGATCTCCGACACGACCGGCCTCTCCGAGATGGACGCGTACGAATTCGTCTCGCAAAACGCGAAGACGCCGATCGTGGAGATGGTCGATCCCGAGTACACGGTGATGGTGAAGATCGATAAGAAGCGGCTGCCGGTGAAAACGCAGTAGCCGCGACTTTACTGTTCCGTCACCATCGATCCTGTTACGCAGTCCACGCAGCGCGTGTCGAAAGAGCCCATGAGGGGAGGCTCACATGCGTTTGCGGACAATTGCGTTACTCACCATCCTGACGATCACGCCGGCGTTTGCCGCGACGCAGCACGCGGCGATTCCGAGGCTGACCGTGTCGGAGGGCGATGACGGCACGTTGCCGCTCACCCTCGAGTCGCTCCAGATCCGTGTGTTGCTGCGCGGGCATCTGGCGCGAACGACATACGACCTCACGTATCGCAACAGCACCAATCGCGAGCTCGACGGCGACTTCGCGTTTCCGCTTCCACCCGACGCCGAGATCAGCGACCTCGGTCTGTACTTCAACGGCCGGCTGCGGCACGCGGTACCGGTTGAGCGAGTGATGGCGAGGAGCATTTACGAGACGACCGTGCATCGCCGCGTCGATCCCGCGCTGGCCGAGTGGACCGCCTCATCGCGCGCATTTCACTTTCGGATTTATCCGATTCCGGCGAATGGCGTGAAGGTGGTTCACATCGCGTACGACCAGGAGCTGACGGTGAATCCTTACGAGCTCGATCTCCGGTACGGCGCGACGCTTCCGAATGTGGAGCTGACGATCGAGAGCGACTCGCGGATTGAAGCCGAGGGTCTGCCGCTGGCGCGGTCGGGCGATCGTTGGTCGATGCGCCGGACGCAGTTTCCGCTCGACGGCGTAATCCGAGCGATACCGGACAAGCGCGAGACCGCGATTTCGGCACGATCCGCGGACGGGAACTGGTACGCATCCGCGGCGGTCAATCTCCAATCAACTGCACGCCAAGTCGAACCGGCCACGCACATGACCATTCTTTACGACGCCTCCGCCAGTGCCGTGCAGCGCGATGACGCGAAAGTCCGCGAATACCTGCGACAGTTGCTGGCTCACCAGAAAACCGCGTCGATCACCGTCGTGCCCTTTCACATCTTCGTCGATGCCGCCGTGAAGACAGACGCCGCCGATCTGGAGCAGACGCTGGCTGCGATTCCTGCCGCCGGCGCGACGAATTTCGCCGAACTCCTCGATCAACTGCCGGCCATCGCGGCATCGCAGCCGGCGGGATCGCGGATCGTGCTCGTCTCCGACGGCATCAACTCGATCGGTGATTCGTCGCGACTGGCGCGCGCCGTCCAGCAGGTTGCGAAGATGCCCCGGCCGCTGACGATCATCAATGCGTCGCCATCGGCTGACGATCGATTCCTCGGCGGCCTCGCGCGCGCCACCGGCGGTTGGTACCTCGATCTCACTCACGTCGATCCTGCTACGGCTGCCGAGGCGAGCATGCGCCGGCCGGAGTTGCTGATGGTGCACGTGCTGATGCCGCCGATCCGCGACGTGCTGCCGTCGTCGGTGCTTATGACGAGCGATGCATCGATCACCGTCAGCGGGAGGTCGCGCGATCCGATCGTCGCATTTCCTGTCATCACCGGAAACGCGCGTCATGAGATTCCGGTGGAGGTTCTCGAGACCGAGGAGGGAATCGATCTCGTCCGCCGCGCATGGGCGCGCGCGCGGCTGCGCGAGTTGCTTGAGAACGGCGCTACGCCGGAGGAAGTACTTGAGCACGGCCGGAAATTCAGCCAGCTCACACCGCGTACCTCGCTGCTCGTGCTCGAACGATGGCAGGACTACGAGAGCAATGGTCTGCCGCTGCCGCCCGATCTGCGGGAGCAGAAGGAGGCGGACGAACAGCGCGCTCGTGACGCACAGGCCGCGTGGGAGCGCAATCAGCGTGAGGCCCTGCAGGCTCGCGCCCAGCTCGTGGCGGATCGGAGCGCTGCAGACGCTCGATCCGACTGGTTCATGACGGGCCAGGTCGTTGAGCGCGATACGCCGCTGCCCGGCGTCACCGTGACGCTGATTCCGTCAGGACGCCAGGCGCTCGTTCAAGTTACGGACGCTGAAGGCCGTTTCCGCTTCGCGAAGATCGTCGCTCCCGTCTCCGCGCAGTTGATGGCTCAGCTCTCTGGCTTCAATCCGACCGTTCAGCGACTCGACCATCCTGCGAAGGGGACACACGTCGTCCTGAGTCTTACAGAAGGAGTCTCGGAATCAATCACCGTCACCGCCTCGGCTCCGGAAGTGATCGACGTGGCATCCGTAGCCGCAACTGTTTCGACGGGCAGATCCACGCTCGCCGATCAATTGCTCGATCCGAGGAGAACGGAACTGTCGCAGTCCGACGCGCTCTCCCACAAGGTCGCCCAAGAACGTCTCGACATCGTGAACGACGTACTCGCGAAGTTGAAGACGCTCAACTCGCCCGTCGAGCGCTTTCGCTACTACCTCGCGTCACGCGCGATTCTCGGAGGTGAAAAACTTTTCCAGGCCGAAGCGGCGGTTACGATGCGCGACGTCTCGCCCGAATTGGCGGTCCGCATTCTCACCGACCTGATCGAAGCAAATCCCGACGACGCCGCGATGATGCGCATCATCGGACGCGTCCTCAGCGGCTGGGGCCGAGACGATCTGGCGCGTCTCATCTTCGAACGCGCGCTCGAGATTTCGCCGCGCGAGACGCAGACGTGGAGGGAACTGTTTCTCCTCGACATTCGCGAAGGGAAAGATCTCGCCGAGCGGCAGAAACGCTACGCGTCCTATGCGCGTGATGAACGCATGCAGCAGACCGATGCCGCGTTGCAGATCGAATTGCAGCGGTCCCACTCCGGCATCGATCCGCGCATCGATCCTAATGCCGAGCTGCAGGTCGAAGCGATGTGGGACTCGAACTACACCGACATCGACCTCCACGTCGTCGAGCCCGGAGGCGAGGAGGTTTATTACAGCCATCCTCACAGCGCGAGGAACGGATCCCTCCACGCCGACATCACGACCGGCTTCGGACCGGAGACGTACACGTTGCCGCGCATGGCCAGCGGTCCCTACCAGATCGCGCTCGTCTACTACCGCGGCGACAACACGCGCCTGACGATGGAGACTCTCGTCCACGTGATCATCTACATCCGCGGCGAGCGCCAGGATCACTTCATCGTGCTCACCGGCAAGGAAGATCGGAGGATCGTGGCCACGGTGCCGTGAGGTGGCTGTTGACGGAGCCGGACCGACAATCCAGACTACTTCTGTTTATTGAGGGGCCGTCATGCACACCGTAGAGATCGAGGAAGCGGAGAAGCAGCTTTCGAAGCTGGTTGACGAGGCCGTCAACGGCGAGTCATTCGTAATTGCGAAAGATGGCAAGCCGCTGGTGAAGGTAGAGGCTCTGCACGCCGATTCGATCCCCCGGCGCATCGGTTTTCTGGCCGGCGAAATCGCCTACCCGACGACTTTGATCGAATGGGGGAGAAAGAGATCGCCGCGATGTTCGGAGCCGAAGTGTGAAGTTTCTGCGTGCGCGCGCGAAGGCGCGCGCAACAAACTAGCCCCGCGCTCTGCGCGGGGATGAACGCGTGGTCAGGATTCGCGGCCGCGGAGGCGGCCGCCACAAAACTGAGGCCGGCATCGACGGCGTAAAACGATTCGCGATCCTGTAGCGGCCGCCTCCGCGGCCGCAAACCTACGCGACGCCGCCAACCCCGCGCAGAGCGCGGGGCTAAGTTTGTGATGCGCGCCTTCGCGCGCGCGACGTGGTTCAGCGACGGTCACTCCCTTTCGCGCGTCGTTTCTCCGCCTCTTCCAACCAGCCGCGGCGCAGCGACTCCGCGGGGATGCTCGACATGTACGGCTTGATGTCGAGAATCGGTGTGCCATCGAGCATGTCGACGCCGTGTACGTGAATCGACGCGCCGTCGCGGCGCAGAAGCTCAACGACGGTTAGTGCGATCGGATTCGGACGAAAGGGGGAGCGGGTCGCGAAGACGCCGTGTGGCGTTTCTTCGCCGGGCGGCGCGCCGAGGAGCTCGAAGCCGTCCGAGCGGTCGAACACCCAGAGAACGAATAGGTGCGAGAAGCCTTCGATGTCGGTGAGACCAGCCTCGAACGCCGGCAGGATTTCCAGCACTCCGTTCGCCTCGTGCTTCGTGCCCAGCCCTTTGGGAACCTGCGTCGTTTCCTGGAATGGAGTTCTCGCGAATCCGATCGGGCGTGGAGCGAAGAGCGGTTCTGGGAGTGCCATGTCGGTGAGTACTGTAACGGCAAGAGGAACGGATAAGGTTCGGTTAAACGAAAGGTTATGCCTCGGCTGATTGAAAGGTTTCGGCCTCGCGATACGATCGCGCCATGCGTCGAATTGCTTTGATCCTCCTTCTCGCCTCCGCGGCGACTCTCCACGCACAGATCAACGATTCCGAGGTTTGGGTGGGATCGCTCGATATGTCCGGCGGCCGGTTCGCGGTTTCGAATCTGGTGAACATTTCCAGGCATCCCGGCTACGACAATCAGCCGGCGTTTTTTGCGGATGGGAAGCTCGTGTTCACGTCGCAGATCGCGGTGCTCGATGAGACCGGACATGCCGTGCAAGCTGTGATTCACGATTTCGCGAAGGGGACGTCGACGCCGGTGCCGGGCGCGCTCGGATTCAGTCCGACGCCGGCTGCGGATGGATCGCTGATGCTGCTGCGCGAGGGACATGTCGTGCTTCACGATCCCTCGGGGAAAGAGACGCAGCTGACGGAGACGAAGGACGCCGGCTACTTTACGCGCTTCGACGAGCAGACCTGGGTTCTCTACATGAACGACAAGCAGCGGCGCATCGTGATGTACGACCCGAAGACGAAGGCGCTCGACACGATGGCACTTGGATCGATTACGGCGCCGTTCCGGATTCCGGGCAAACGCGCGGTGAGTTTCGTCTCGGTCGAGCCGTTTCCCGCACCGGAAGGTGTAGCGCCGCCGCCGCGCAAGCTCTTTCTCCGCCAGTTCAGTCTCGACGACCGTCAGGTTACGACGCTCGCCTCGATTTCATTTCCGACCTCGGGGAGCCACGTCTGGACCTCGCGCGGCACATTGCTGATCGCGTCCGGACACACAATCTACGAGTGGAATCCCGCGAAGCCCGACGATTGGCCGATCGCGGCGACGTTCGACGATCCCGAGTTGCAGGGGCTGACGCGAATCGCAATCAGTCCGCGCGGAGATCGCATCGCGTTGGTGTCGACGCCGCGCGATGAAACGATCATTCGCGATTCGCGCGCAGCGTCGAATGCAGCGCTGGCGGCGCATAACGGCGCTGCGTTCGCGCAGGTTCTCAAAGATGACGCCACGGTCGTCGCCGCGAGCGGGAAAGTGACTCAAGGACGCGCGGCCATTCAGCAGGGGATCGAGTCGCGCTGGAACTCGCAGCCGGATCTCGTTTTCGTGCGCACACCAACGAGCATCGAAATCAGCCGCAGCGATCCCGCCGCCTCGGAACGAGGCACCTGGACCGGCCACACCACGACGCCGGCGGGCACCGCAGATTCGCGTGGCGACTACCTCGCGGTGTGGCGCAAGACGACCAGCAGTGCCGGCCTGCCATCGTGGACGATCGCGTCCGAGGTCTTCGTGCCGCTCGATTGCACCGGAGCGGGGTGCGCATCGCGGTGAGATCGGCGCGCATCCCTGCGCAGTCCTTCCTGATGGGATCGGACGACGGCAGGCCGGACGAGAGTCCGGTCCACCGCGTTTGGGTCGATGCCTTCGAAATGGCTGCCTGCCAGGTCACGAACTCCGAATATGCGGCCTTCGCGAACGCAACCGGTCATGCGCCGCCGCCGGCTCCGTTCAACGATCCGGAGCAGCCGGTCGTGGGCGTGTCGTGGTTCGAGGCGATCGCCTACTGCGATTGGCTGAGCAGCGTCGCCGGCCGGCAGGTTCGTCTGCCGACGGAAGCGGAGTGGGAGTGTGCGGCGCGCGGAGGAGCGGAAGGGATGCACTACCCGTGGGGCGACGAGTGGCCGATGGACGACGACGCATCCGCTCCGCGTGTGGTCGGACGCCGCGCACCGAATGCGTATGGTCTCTACGACGTCTGCGAGAACGTTCACGAATGGTGCAGCGACTGGTATGCGCCGGACTACTACCGCTTCTCGCCGGACAGAAATCCCCGAGGTCCTGACAGCGGATCGCGCCGCGCATCGCGAGGCGGCTCCTGGCGGCATCAGGTTCCATTCAGCCGCTGCGCGGCGCGGTCGAGTCTTCCGCCGGAGTTTCGTTATGCCGACTACGGCTTCCGGATCGCCTGCGATCTGTAAGCGTGGCCGAATCACTGCGCCACGAGCTTCGAGCGAGCGAAGCCTGTCGTCGTGCTGGTCTGATCGATGACGCCCACCGATAGCATGCTCTCGCCTTGTTTCACGCGAATGGTCGTCGTGAACGTCATCGGTTTGGCGCGGACCGCCGCTTCCGCTGTCGCCGGAATCCTCAGAGTCTCCGGGCGGCGCATGACTTCCGACGGGCCGCCCGCGACGTTGCCGACGGTCAAGTAGAGAACGAATCCGCCGACGAGATTCTTACCCTCCGGAAGAAGCGTAAGCGTCGACGCCATCACTACCTGAACGGGGATCGCGTAGATGCCTCGGCCGTCCTTCTTCGGGAGCCCGGTTCGAATCGCGACCGGCCATGCGCTCGGAACGTCCGCGTAGAGGTTGGCGATCGTACGGTCCTTCATCTGATCCTCGGACGATCTGAGAATGAAGGTCTCCGGAGTCCGGACCTTGTACGCGCGGTTCTTCGTCTTGACCACGATCTTGCGAGTGCTCCGCCCGTTCTCGCGTGGCTTGTATCCGAGGGAGTAGTACGAGTCGAGGTCGCGGCCGATCGTGTCGAAGGCAAGATCGAAATTCGTCGTGTTCGCGATGGCGACGCCGCCGGTGATGCTGGCGATCGTCTGGAGTGCTGCCGCGGTGTTCTCGTACCTGCTGAAGCCCTCGGAAGGGTCGGGCGTATCAACGTTATCAGCCGAAAAGTCGGAGTTCGTATCGGCCGCATCGATCGTATAGATCGTGACGCCGTACGCGCCCGCCTGGTTTGCGACTTTGGTGATGGTCTGTTGCATGCGATTCCCGGTCACTCCGCTGAGTACCTGCAAGTCGAGCGGGTTACTGTTGCGGTCCAAGTGCTGTGCGAACTGAGTTTCGACGTACCGATAGAGCTCGGCGCCGGGATGCTCCGGGAGATTCTCGCCGGCGAAGACGAGCACCTTTTTTCCCTCGACGCCTGCCAGCGTCGACGCCATCCGGCCGAGGTCGTTGAGCAGTTCCTCCTCGCGGAGGTTCAGGCCTGCCGCGTAAGCGTCGACGTACTGGAGTGATTTCGTGCGGGCTTCTCCCCACGTCATCATGGGCGAGCCGCTCATTGCGATCTTGATCAATTCCTGAATATCGCCCTTCAACTTCGAGACTTCATCCGGCCCTCGCGGCGTCAGGGCGAGCGCAGCGATTCCTTTCTTCACTGCCGCCTTGTCGGATGTAAATGGCGTGATGACGTTCACGCTGAGCCGCCAGGAGATGAGCATGGCCTGGTCTTCAGGCTTCATTTGACGGTCAATGAACTTTTCGACCGCGGCGAGGATCGGAGCCTTTCGAGAAGGCTGCAGGGAGAAGCTGTCGACGAAGAGAATCAGCTTGCGGGGCCGCTGTTCGACGGGCGTCGCAGGCGTTGCGACTGAAGGCGTCTCGTCGGGACGCGTTGGTTGCGCCGTCAGGATGTCGACGTTGCGGCGGACTTCGTAGAGATTCGTGATGGGCTGTTTCTTGCCGTCCTCGAAAATCTCGAAATCATCCTTGGTGAGACCGGTGACCGGATTGCCAGCCTTGTCCCGCACGACGACGTCGATGTTGGCGATGCGAACCTCGATCGATTCGGTCAGCGTCTGCTGCGGCCCGGCGAAGGATGCGGAGTTGGCCAGGACGAGGACCGCGGCGAACAGGCGCCGGCAGACGGATACGCTCATGAGATTTGCGTTCGTGACGGTAGCAGAGTTCAGCGGAGTACGGTCGCGCGTTCGTGTAACGAAGTAACGACCGGTCCTGTGAGTACAAGTATTCTCTTCCTCCATGGCGGACATCGCAGACTCATTCGCGCTCGTTCTCACCGGCGGAGGCGCGCGTGCGGCGTATCAGGTGGGTGTGTTGCGCTGCTTGGCGCGGCATCTTCCGAAGGACAGCTTCGACGTCATCACCGGAGTCTCCGCCGGAGCGATCAACGCGGCCTTCCTCGCATCGCGCAACGCTCCACTCGGCGATGTCGTCGAAGAGTTGTGCGAGGTCTGGCGTACGCTGACGTTGAAAGAGGTGATCCGCATCGACTCGGGATCGCTGGCGCGGAACGTCTTCGGCTGGGGCGGGAAGCTCATCTCCGGCGGAACGACCGTGGCGCCGCGCGTCCGAGGACTGGTTGATACGACACCGCTTCGCGAACTTCTGCAACGGCTCTTTGCATCGAACGAAAACGGGGAGATCGCCGGGATTGCCGAGAACGTCGCGCGCTGCCATCCGCGGGCGGTGGCGATGACGGCTCTCGACTACAACACCGGCCAGACCGTGACCTGGGTCGACGGGTGCGACATCGAGACGTGGAAGCGGCCGCTGCGGCGCGGCGTGCGCGAACCGCTCACGATCGATCACATCATGGCCTCGGCGTCGCTGCCGGTTGTTTTTCCTGCCGTCCGGATCGGAAAGCATTGGTTCGGCGACGGCGGCATCCGCCTCTCCGCCCCTCTTTCCCCGGCCCTGCACCTCGGCGCCACGCGCATGCTGACGGTCTCGACGCACTACGCGAAAACGATTTCGGAAGCGAACGAGCCGGAGACCGCGGGATACCCGCCGCCTGCCCAAATCCTCGGGCAACTGATGGACGCGATCTTTCTCGACGTCATGGACGAGGACACGCTGCGCCTGCAGCGCTCCAACGAGATTCTGCTGGATCTGCCGCCCGAGCTTCGCCGCGGCTACCGCCCGGTCGACTTTGCGGTCATCCGTCCATCGCAGGACATAGGAAAGCTCGCCGCCGAATATGAGCCGCAGCTCCCGCGTCCCTTCCGTTTCCTGACCCGCAGCCTCGGCACGAAGGAAACCTCGAACGCCGACTTCATGAGCCTCTTCATGTTCGTCCCCGAATACCTGCAACGCCTCATCGAGATCGGCGAGGCCGACGCCGATGCCCGAATCGCCGACATTATCCGCGTAGCGACGGCTCCGGTTTCGACTTGAACGCGTTCCCAAATTGGGTATGATCGTTCCCGAAATGGGAAAGCAAATTCGGAAGGCTCCCGTAAGTGCGATTGCGTCGGCGCTCTTCACGCCCGTCCAGCAACGCGTCCTTGGCATCCTTTTCGGACAGCCGGAGCGGCGATTTCAGAGCGCGGAGTTGATCCGGCTCGCGGGAAGCGGCACCGGCGCCGTTCACCGCCAACTCCAGCGGCTCGTGGAGGCCGGGCTCGTGGCCGTGACGCGCGACGGCAATCAGAAGTACTACAACGCGCAGAAGGACTCCTCGGTCTATCCCGAGCTGCACGGCCTCATCGTCAAGACGGTCGGCATCGTCGAGCCGTTGCGTGCCGCATTGGCACCGGTCGCGGACCGCATTCACCTCGCTTTCGTGTTCGGATCGGTCGCCAAAGGGAGTGAACACGGCGGAAGCGATCTCGATCTCCTCGTCGTCACGGATGCGCTTTCCTACGCCGACGTCTACGCCGCGCTCGAAACCTCAGAACGAAAACTGGGACGAACCATCAATCCCACTGTCTTCACGAGCGCCGAGTGGAAGCGGAAGTGGGCGCGGAAGGACTCTTTCGTCGCACGCATCACGGCACAACGGCGGCTCTTCATAGTCGGGACTGACGATGCCATCGAATGAATCGCTCGAAACGCTCGCAGCCACCGGAATCCTGAAACGCGAGCCTCCGGTGCCCGATGAAATCAACGGGTTGATCCGCTCGGCCTCGGCGCGCCTCGCGGATGCGCAGAAGACATCGAACTCGCCGGAAAGCCGATTCGATCTCGCATACAACGCCGCTCACGCGCTCGCGCTTGCAGCGCTCCGATTTCATGGCTACCGATCAGAAAAACGCTACATCGTCTTCCAGGCGCTGCCGCACACGCTTGGGGTCGCCGCGTCAACATGGCGGCTGCTCGATCGCTGTCATCGGGAGCGCAATGCCACCGAATACGAAGGGTTGGGCGAGGTCGATGAAAAACTTCTGGTGGGCCTGATCGATGCCGCGCGCGAACTACTCGACCGTATCCGCAAAGTGACCGAGGTCGAATCCTGATCTGATCTCTACGATTTGTAGACCGCGTAGACTTCATCGAATGCTCCACGACTCCTGGCACCTCGCGGAACCGCTGCTCGACCTTCCGCTCCTTCCCATTGCGAACGACAAGCTGCGGGCGATCATCGCGCGGCGGGGAATTAGGACTGATGAGGAGTTCAGGAGATATGCGGCGCCGTGCATCGAGGATCTGCACGATCCGGCCACGATCCATGGGATCGGCGAGGCGTGCGAGCGGATCGAGCGGGCGGTGCGCGACCGCGAAACGATTCTCATTTACGGCGACTACGACGTCGATGGTGTGACGTCGATCGTGCTGCTGCAGACGGTGCTGCGCTCGATTGGTGCGGATGCTGCGCACGTGGTCCCGCACCGTCTCGTCGACGGCTACGGCTTGAAGACCTCGGTCATCGATCGCGTGCTCGTCGATCGCGACGTAAAGCTCATCATCACAGTCGATTGCGGGATCACAAGCGTCGATCCGGTGCGGCAGGCCATCGAACGTGGGATCGACGTCATCGTTACCGATCACCATCTGCCGCCGGAGCTGTTGCCCGAGGCGGCGGCGGTGCTGAATCCGAAGCAGGTGGGGTGCGAGTATCCGTTCAAAGAACTGGCCGGCGTCGGCGTCGCGTTCAAACTCTGCTGCGAGTTGTTGCGGCGGAGCGGGAAGAAGATGGCCATCGCCTCGCTGCTGAAGATCGCGGCGATCGGCACGGTCGCGGATGTCGCGCCGCTGGTCGGCGAGAACCGCACCATCGCATGGCTTGGTCTGGCTGGTCTGGCCGATCCGCGAAATCCAGGATTGCGGGCGCTCATTCGACGTTTGGGGATGCTGGGCCGGCCTCTACGAGCTGTAGATGTCGGCTTCAAAATCGGACCTCGCATCAACGCCGCCGGACGGCTGTCATCTGCCGAAACGGCCATCGATCTCTTCGCCGCGACCTCCGAAGAATCAGCGTGGACGCTTTGCGCCGAGCTCGATCGCCTCAACGCCGAACGGCAGGAGGTGGAGAGGGGAGTGCGCGAGGAGGCGGAGGCGATGGTGGGAGCGGCATCGACTGACCGCATCTTCGTCCTCGCCGGGACCAACTGGCACAAAGGCGTTCTCGGACTGACTGCCGGACGGATCGCGCAGCGCTATCACCGTCCAACGCTCGCAATCGGGATCGAAGGCGAGTTGGCGGTCGGATCGGGCCGGAGCATTTCGACGATCAATCTTCATGAGCAACTCGCTGCGGTCGCGGATCTCTTCACGCATTTCGGCGGACACGAATTCGCGTGCGGCTTCGCCTTGCCGGCGGCGAATGTCGGCGAGTTGCGGCGCCGGCTGGAGGAGCGATTCGCGGCATTCGATGAGGACGTCTTCCGTCGCGAGGCGCAGGTCGATGCCGAGGTCACGCTGGCCGAGGTTGATGAGGAGTTTGTGAAGGCACACGAGATGATGCAGCCGTTCGGCGCGGGCAATCTTCAGCCGCTGTTCCTCACTCGCAACGCGAACGTCATGGCGACGCGCGAGTTCGCGCCCGACTGCTGCGAGTTGACCCTCGACGACGGAACCGGACGCGCAGCGGCGGTGCTGTGGCCGTCCGCGAAGGCGCTTGCGGGAGAGGTCAGGAACGGCGCGACGGTCGACCTGCTGTTTCACATCGAGCCGGATAGCTATGCAGCGTCTGGTGCGAAGCTAACGATCGTCGACGCGTGTCCAACTCAACTCAATCTGCGACCATCTGCGTAATCTGCGGATCGGAATACCCTTCAACGTCAACAAGTTACCCGCCCCGTGCAGCGCACGATCCGCATCCTTCGCGTAGCACTTCCGCTCCTCTTCATCGTCTTCATCGCCGTGATCGCCGTCAACTGGCGGCGCGGAAAACCGCACAAGGACAAGGGCGGCACGGTTCCCGTCACATCGACGATCCGGCCGACCGACAAGCCGGCCATCCTGTCGGTGACGTTCGAGGATACGCAAACCGTCAACGGCCGGATCGCGTCGAAGATCCGCGCTGAGCGTGTCGTCGCGTTTCAATCGGGCTGGAACACGCTCGAGAACGTGCAGATGACGATTTACCGGCCGACCGGACTGACCTACGAACTGGTCTGCCCGCAGGCGCAGTTCAACAGCAACACGAAAGAGGCGGACGCCAAGGGTGGCGTGCGGGTCACCTCGAGCGACGGCGTGGAGATCACCACGGCGCAGATTCACTTCGACGGTAATCACCTGACCAATCACGTCGCGGTCAATTTCAAAGTCGACCGCTGGACCGGCAGCGGCGGCGCGCTGGACATGGACGTCCCCGGCGAGATGGTGCGGCTGTACGACAAAGTCGACGCCACGATGGCGCCCGAGACGGCTGCCGATTCGCCGTTGAACATCAAGGGCCAGGAGGGGTTCTTCCGCCGCAAGGAAAACCTGGCCGAGTTCACCAAAGACGTCGTTGCCACGCGCGACGCCGACCGCTTCAACGTCGATCACATCCTCGGTCGCTTCGGCGCCGATCGCAAATCGCTGCTGTCGCTGGAAGGGCAGGGGCATCTGACAGTCGTCATGAGCGGCGATCTGGCCACCGGCAAACCGGCCGAAACCGCGGGGCGCAAGACCATCACCGCGGATCGTTTCTGGAGCGAGATCGGCGCGAACCAGCAAATCAGCGCGCTCAACTTCATCGGAGACACCGCTCCGGCTCACGCGGTCATCGAAGGTCCGCCGAATCGCGACCTCGTGGCGCACACCTTCCGCGTCGGCATCGCCAACAAGCAGGTTACCGACATGAAGGCCGACGAGAACGTAGTGATGAAGGAGACTGCTCCGATCAAGCGCGAGATGAATTCGGGGCATCTCATCGTCTACTTTGATCCGGGCACGCACAAAGCGACCAGCGCCAATCTCGAGGGCGACGTCCACTACAAGGATCCGAAGAACGATGCGCGGTCGGTGCGCGCGAATTACGACATCAACAACGATTCAGTCGTGCTCACCGGCGATCCCGGTTTCTTTCCCGCCGTCGTCGCCGACGGGCAGACGTTGAAGGCGAAGGTGATCGAGTTCTCGCCGCGCGCCGGCACCGCGCGCGCGACGGGCGAAGTGATCGCGCAGCTCGTTTCGAAACAGGCCAGCGGCGCGGCCACTGCCGTCAGCGCCGATTCCACGAACGTCTTTCCGACGAACAAGCCGGTCTTCGTCAACTCCGACACCGTGACCATGCGCCAGGCCAGCAAGATCGCCGTCTTCAGCGGCAACGTGCGCGCGTGGCAGGAGACCAACACGGTCTTCTCCCAGGAGTTGCAGGTTCAGGGCGCCGGCGAACAGGTCACCGCGCGTGGCAACGTGCGCACGCTGCTCTACAACACCAGCACGAACGCTACCGCCGAGCAGCGCAAAGTTCCGATGCAATCGAAGAGCGACGTGCTCATTGCGCACAAAGGCGACCGGCGCATCGATCTCAACGGCAACGTCATGATCGACGACGGCGAGCAGCGCCATCTCACTGCCGAACACGCATCGTTCTTCTTCGACGCCAACAAAAAGATCGACCACATCGACGCGCAGGAGAAAGTCGTGCTCGTCGATCAGGCGAACGCGAGGCGCGGGACGGGCGACCGCGCCACGTACAACGTCGGCCGGCGGATGATCTATCTGACCGGCGCGCCCGCGACCATCACCGCGGACAGTGGAAATCGCACCGGGGAGATGTTCTCTTTCGACCTGGTGCGAAATAAGGTCGAGGTCACCAGTCTCAAGTCGACGATGCAGGGCACCTACAAGCCGAAGCCGTGATCACGCGTAGGCCGCGGAGAGGCGGCGTACGCGGAGACAAGCACTGATGTTCTCCGCCCCTCCGCGATCCCCGCGTGAAATCGTTCTCCTTTTGCCGAAGCGAAACAGCAGCATCAGTTAACATCCGCACCCTGAATGTCTGACCGGCGTACCGTCGTTCCCTTCACGGCTGCCGAGCGCGATCGTCCGTCCGACGCGCCGCTCCGGCTCGCGGCGGACCACCTCGTCAAGGTCTACAAGCGCCGCAAGGTCGTTCGCGACGTCTCCGTCGAAATCAAACAGGGCGAGATCGTCGGCCTCCTCGGGCCGAACGGCGCGGGCAAGACCACCACGTTCTACATGATCGTCGGACTCGTTCGTCCCGATGACGGCCATGTCACCCTAGGGGACGACGACATCACGAACCTGCCGATGTACTTGCGGGCCCAGCGCGGGATCAGCTACCTGCCGCAGGAAGCCTCGGTCTTCCGCAAACTCACCGTCGAAGAGAATCTGTTGGCCGTATTCGAGACGATGGATTTGCCGCTCGCGGAGCGGAAGCGGCGCACGCGCATGCTGCTCGAAGAATTCGGCATCACGCACATCGCGCGCAACCGGGCCTTCTCACTTTCGGGGGGAGAACGGCGGCGTGTGGAGATCGCAAGGAGCCTGGCAATCAACCCGGCATTCATCTTGCTAGATGAACCCTTTGCAGGAATCGATCCAATTGCCGTATTCGAGATTCAACGCATCGTTTCGCAGCTCCGCTCGCGCGGCATCGGAATCCTCATCACCGACCACAACGTACGCGAAACGTTGAAGATCACGGATCGGGCCTACATCATCAAAGAGGGCGAGATTTTTCGGCAGGGAGATCCTGAAACGCTTTCCACAGACGCAGAGGTTCGAAGAATTTACCTGGGCGAATCCTTCAACCTTTACTGACCGGCGAGCCGTACGAGACGTAGTAACCTGCTGACCCAGACCAATGGCACTAGAACAAAAACTCCACCTCAAACTCTCCCAGAAACTGATCATGACGCCTTCGCTGCAGCAGGCGATCAAGCTGCTGCAGTTGTCGAAACTCGAGCTCCAGGAAGTGCTGAACCAGGAGCTCCTCGAAAATCCGCTGCTCGAGGAATCCGCGGAAGAAGCGAAGCAGGAAGAAGCGGAAGCGGAAGCGCAGGAAAAGACGCAGACCGAGGAAGAAGCGAAGGCCGCGGAGCCGGCGCCGGAGAAGGAGAAAGACTCCTTCGACGAGATCGACTACGACGCCTACTTCCAGGACTACATCGAGTACGGCTACAACCCGCGGATGGGGGAGGACCACGAAGAGTTCCCCATCGAGAACACGCTCACCCGTCCGCCGAACCTCACCGATCATCTGGCCTGGCAGCTCGGCATGAGCGACTCCTCGCCGGCGGTGAAAGAGATCGGCGCCTTCATCATCGGCAACATCGACGAAGACGGCTATCTGCGCGCCACGAATGAAGAGATCGCCGCCGCCGGCCCGTACGATCCGGCCGACGTCGAGAAGGCCATCTCCGTTATCCAGTCGCTCGATCCGATCGGCGTCGGCGCGCGCGATCTTCGCGAGTGTCTTTTGCTCCAGCTCGAGTTCCTCGAAGTCGACAACCCCATGGTCGAGTCGATCGTCCGCGATCACTGGGACATGTTCATGCAGCGCCACTTCGTGCAGATCGCCAAGGCGCTCGCGATCGACATGAAGACCCTTGAGGGAGTGGTTGAGATCATCAAGCATCTCGATCCCAAGCCCGGCCGCAAGTATTCGAACGAGCGCGCCATTTATGTCGAGCCCGACGTCTACATCCAGAAAGTCGGCGACGAATACATCATCGTCCTCAACGAAGACGGCATGCCCAAGCTGCGCATCAACGGCAGCTACCGGAACATGCTCCACTCGATGGACTCGAAGTCGGACGGCGAGACGGTCATCTACATCAAAGACAAAATCCGCTCCGCCGTCTGGCTCATCAAATCGCTCGATCAGCGCCAGCGCACCATCTACAAAGTTGCCGAGTCGATCGTCAAGCATCAGCGCGAGTTCCTGGAGAAGGGGATCGACTTCCTCCGCCCGCTCGTCCTGCGCGACGTTGCCGACGACATCCAGATGCACGAGTCCACCGTTTCCCGCGTCGTCTCCAACAAGTACATGCACACGCCGCGCGGGCTGTTCCTGATGAAGTACTTCTTCCACAGCGGCATCGACTCCGACACCGGCGAGGACATCTCCAGCCTCACCGTCAAGAAGAAGATTCAGGGTTTCATCGACGGCGAGGATCCGCGGAAACCGCTGTCGGATTCCAAGATCATGAAGATCCTCAACGACGAGGGCATCAATATTGCCCGTCGTACCGTAGCGAAGTACCGCGATGAGCTGAACATCCCCTCGTCGACGGACCGCAAGCAAATTTTCTAGAAAGAGGTTCCGAATGTCTGCAGTCACGCCCGAGATCGTTGGGCGCAATTTCGAAGTCACGCCCGACATCCGACAGCTGGTCGAAACCAAACTCGGACGCGTCGAAGATCGCCTGTTCGACGACGTCATCAGCGTCCGCGTCATGCTCGATGTCGAGAAGTACCGCAACATCTGCGAGATCCTCATCGTCGGCAAGGAGCACGACGTCAAATCGGTGCAGGAGTCGCAGACTTCGATGCCGGACGCCATCAACTCTGCCATCGATCACGTCAAGCGCCAGGCGCAGAAGAATCGCGAGAAAATCCGCGATCACCATCGTCACGACGGCGCGGCGCCTCTCGAGGACGAAGAGCGCCTTACGTAAACCTCGGAGTACGATAGGCGCCATGGCAACATCGATAACCGGGCGCCACTACGAAGTCACGGACGACATCCGCGGCCTGATCACCAGGAAGCTCGACAAGATCGTCGAGAAACTGTTCGACGACGTCATCGACGTGCGCGTCGTGCTGCAGGTCGAGAAGTACCGCAACATCTGCGAGATCCTGATCACCGGCAAAGAGCACGACGTCAAGTCGGTGCAGCAGTCGGATGACTCGATGCAGGACGCGATCAACAGCGCCCTCGATCATGTCAAACGGCAGGCGCAGAAAAATCGCAGCACGCTCCGCGATCACCATCGCAAGGACGGCGGCCGCAACAAGGAAGCCGCCGGGCTGGTGACGCAATGGTCCGTGCAGGTTCTGGAGCCAGGCAAGCTTCGCAAGCCCGGCCCGAAACGTTTGCCGCGCATCATCAAGACCAATGATCTTCCCATCCTGCCGATGACGATCGAGGATGCTGCCGAGTCGCTCGATGGATCAAAGAACGAGTTCATCGTGTTCCGCGACCTCGACAACGACCGCATCTCCGTGATGTACAAACGCCGCGATAACAACCTCGGGCTGATCGCACCCGAGGTCTGACCAGGAGACCTCCACATGAAACGAATCGCCGCCGCAGTCGTGATTTCGCTTTGCGCAACCAGCATCTTCGCCGGCGTGTCGGGGATCTACAAAGAGTGGCCGAAAACACCGGTTGGTTACTTCATGACCAACGACGAGCGAAAACAGTGGAGCGCTCTTCAGAACGATGCGGACGCCGAGCAGTTCATCAAAGACTTCGTCGCCAAGCGCGGTGGTGAATCGTTCAGGGACGAAGTCCGGCAGAACGCCGCGCAGGCCGACAAGTATCTGACGGTCGGCAAAACTCCGGGATCGCTGACGGGACGCGGCAAGATGATGATTCTCCTCGGTCCAGTCGCTCCCTCCGGCGTTGGAAAAAAGAAAAAAGCCGGTGAGGCTCGCCTCGCACCTCCTTCTTCGATGGGCGATTTCGGAGGTGCGACCGTGGCGGAAATGCAAAGCGCGGCCAATACGCCAGGCAACATGGACAGTTTCCTCGCGGTGTACACCTACACGTACCCGGCCTCCGCGCTGCCGGCCGCATACGGAAAACCGCTGACGGTGAAGTTCGATCTCGACCCGGACCATGATCGCGATGAGCTCGAAGGTGCCGGTTCGCAACGCGAACTCGACAAGGTCTACGAACTGGCGGCGCAGGCGAAGCTGGCCGCCGCAAAGCCCGCGACGCCGTAAACGCCGCATGAGCGAAAACGACGATTTCATCGAGACCACGGTCCGCTCGTTGATGGGCGGCGAGCTCGATGAGCTGGCGTTGAAAATCGTCACCGGCGACGACGGCCTCGATCGCACCATCCTCCGTCCTCGGGTGCAGAAGCCCGGCCTCGCCTTCGCCGGCTACTACGAGTACATCAAGCCGTGGCGCGTGCAGATCATCGGCGAGTCGGAGACGAAGTACTTGCAGAGCCTTCCCGCGCGCCTGCGCGAGAAACGCGTACGCGACGTGGCCGCGCTCGACGTCTCCTGCTTCATCGTCACCAAAGGCATCACGCCGCTCGAAGAGTTCAAGCACGAGTGCGAGAAACGCTCGGTGCCGCTCTTCTCGACACCGGCGATGTCATCGACGTCGATCACGCGCACGACCTACTTCCTCGAAGAGACGATGGCGCCGAAGGTGACGATGCATTCCGGCCTCCTCGATGTCTACGGGATCGGGGTGCTCCTCCTCGGCGACAGCGGCATCGGCAAGAGCGAATGCGCGCTCGATCTCATCTACCGCGGCCACCGCCTCATCGCCGACGACATGGTGATCATCAAGCGCCACCCGAACGACGTCCTCCTCGGCTACTCGAACGATCTGCTGCGCCATCACATGGAGCTGCGCGGCATCGGCATCATCGACATCAAGGATCTTTTCGGCGTCGCCTCCACACGCGACGTGAAGCCGATCGATCTCGTCGTCCGACTCGAGAAATGGGTCGAAGGCACCGAATACGACCGCCTCGGCATCACCGGCGAGACCTTCGAGCTCCTCGGCGTTTCGAAACCATACGTCCGCCTCCCCGTCGCCTCGGGACGCAACCTCGCGCTCCTCGTCGAGATCGCCGCCCGCAATCACCTGATGAAACTGCAAGGCTACGATTCCGCGCGCGCCTTCCTGCAGCGCATCGACGCGCAAATCGCGAAGCAGGGGAGTGCAGGCGATTCTCTCCCGCACTCGAATCCCAACGAGATGGCCAGCTCGGAGTTGCGCAGCATGAACACGAAGATGCGCTTCGCTCCGGACGTTTTGGATCGGACGCGGCGACAGCGTTGATCGACCTGTCATCCTGAGCCGCCGGAGCCGAGGAGCGCGAAAGCGCGAGCGGCGGAGGACGGTCGAAGGACCCCCCGGGTGCTTGCCTCTTTAGTACACGCCGCCGCCCAACCGGGTTATCAGCTGGGGGTCCTTCGACCGTCCTCCGCGACTTCGGCTTCGCCTCCGTCGCTTCGGCGGCTCAGGATGACAAGGCAGGATAAACTTCGAAACCAATGCCGCGCCCCGAATACCTCGTCATCATCACCGGCCTTTCGGGTTCGGGGAAAAGCTACGTGCAGTCGACGCTGGAAGACGTCGGCTTCTATTGCTCGGACAACCTGCCCATTGCGTTGATCGAGCCGTTTCTCGAGGAGGTGGGGGAGCATGAGAACGCCGATCGCGTCGGCATCGTCGTCGATGTGCGCACGCACGACTTCGCCAACATCTTCCCCACGTTCTATCGCGAGCGGATTCAGAAGCTTGTCCCGCACGTCGTCCTGATCTTTCTCGAAGCGAGCGATGAAGTGCTGGCGCGGCGTTACTCGGAGACGCGGCGTCCGCATCCGCTGGCGAAAGATCAGCCGCTGATCGACGCGATTGCCTCGGAGCGGGCTGCGCTGACCGAGGTCAAGTCGCTCGCGAACATGGTGCTCGATACCTCGCAGTTTTCGGTGCACGAGTTGAAGGCCGAGGTCATGCGGCGGTTCGAGTTGAAGGACGAGAAAGTGACCATGCTCGTCACGATCGTCACCTTCGGATTCAAATATGCGATGCCGTACAACGTCGATCTGCTCTTCGACGTCCGCTTCCTGCCGAACCCGCATTTTGTCGAATCGCTGCGGCCGAAGACGGGACTCGACCCCGAGGTCGTCGCGTATCTGAAGGCGCAGCCGGGATACGACGTCTTCTACGGCAAACTCCTCGACTTCGTGACCTACCTCTTGCCCCTGTATCAGAAAGAGATGAAGAGCTACCTCACGATTGGCATCGGCTGCACCGGCGGCAAACACCGCTCCGTCGCCATCGGACAACGCCTCGCCGACGATCTCGCCGCTCTCGGTTACGCGATCGAGATCGTCCACCGCGATTGCAAGCGGTGATTTGTCATCACTGTCATCCTGAGCCGCCGGAGCTGCGTAGGCGAAGCCGGAGCAGCGTAGGACGGTCGAAGGACCCCCTTCCTGTTAACCCGGATGGGCGGCGGTTAGCAGCTGGGGGTCCTTCGACCGTCCTCCGGCACTCCGCCCTCGGCTACGTGCCTCCGGCGGCTCAGGATGACAGCGGTTATCATTCGCCCGCTGCAAGAGGAGAGTTGATTGATTGGTGCTTTGATCGTGACGCACGGGAACCTGGCGAATGAACTGCTCAACGCCGCCCGCAAGATTGAATCGACGGACGTCGTCATCGAGGCGGTGCCACTGGAGTGGACCGACAGCGTCGACGAAGCGCGCGAGAAAATCCGCGTGGCGCTGGACCGCGTCGGTACCGACGGCGGCGTCATCATCTTCACCGACATGTTCGGCGGAACGCCCAGCAACATCAGCCTCTCGTTTCTCGAGAAAGACCGCGTCGAGATCATCACCGGCGTCAACCTGCCGATGGTCGTGAAGTTCGCCACGCTGCAGCAGGACGGCAAGGACCTGACCACGGTCGCGCACACGATCAGCGAGAAGGGATCGAAAGCGATTCGCGTGGCCTCGGAACTGCTCAGCGCGGAACGGCGGGCGGCGTCGTGATCGAGCACGACATCGAGATCAAGAACAAGCTCGGCCTGCACGCCCGCGCTGCCGCGAAGCTCGTCCACTGCGCCGCGCGGTTTCGCTCCGACATCAAGATCCGCAAGGGCGACGAAGAGGTCGACGGCAAGTCCATCCTCGGCATCCTCCTTCTCGCCGCCGGCCGCGGCACGATCATCACCATCAAGGCGAATGGCGAGGACGAAGCCGCGGCGGTCGAAGCGATCGAGAAGCTCATCGACGCGAAATTCGATGAAGTAGAATGACTTGCGGCTCATTCGAAGCCGCATTTCATGCTCACCGAAGGCACTGCAAGACTCGCTACCGCCTCGCGTAGCGCCATCCGAACCTACAAAGGGATCGGCGTTTCGCCCGGCATCGCCATCGGCCGCGCGGTCATCATCGAGCGGCGCGAGGCGGCCATTTATCGCGTTCCCATTCGCGATGACGAGGTGCCGTCCGAGGTCAATCGCTTTCTCGAAGCGGTCGAGAAAACGAAGACGCAGCTTCAGGAGTTGAAGCAGCGGGTCAAGCGCTCGATGGGCGACGAATACGCCCAGATTTTCGAGGCGCACGCGATGATGGTCAGCGATCCGTCGTTCGCCGACAAAGTCATCCAGAAGATCGAAGCCGAGCAGGTCAACGCAGAATGGGCGATGGCCGAGGTGCAGGAAGAGCTGCAGGCGCGGTTTCTCAGTTTCGATGACGTCTATCTGCGCGAGCGCGTCGCCGATGTGAAGGACGTCGCCGATCGCGTGCTGAAAAATCTCCAGGGCATCGCACATCACGATGTCTCCGAGATCACGCACGACGTGATCATCCTCGCCGATGATCTGACGCCGTCCGACACGATCCATTTCAACCGCCGGCCGATCGTCGGATTCGCGACCGAGGCGGGCGGACGGACGTCGCACACGTCGATCATCGCCAAGTCGCTGTTCATGCCGGCCGTCATCGGAGTTCCGCGCCTCACCAAAGTCGTCGACAACGACGAGATGGTGATCCTCGACGGCTACGAAGGCACGGTCCTTGTCAACCCGACGCAGGCGATGATCGCCGAGTACCAGACCCGCGTCATCCGTCACGAAGAGGCCGAGCGGCGGCTGCTCGAAAATCGCGACCTCGAAGCGGTTACGAAGGACGAGCGCCGCATCACGCTACAAGCGAATATCGAACTAGTTGAAGAGTTGAAAGACGCCATTCGTTTCGGCGCCGAGGGCATCGGACTGTATCGATCCGAGTTTCTCTACATCTCGAAAAGCCCGCTGCTGCCGAACGAGGAGGAGCATTTCCAGCTCTACAAAGCGCTGGCCGAGGCCACCGCGCCGCAGTGGTGCGTAATCCGGACCTTCGACCTCGGCGGGCGCAAGCTGGCCAAGGAAGTCATCGGCAGCAAGGAGAACAACCCCGTCCTCGGACTGCGCGGTCTGCGGCTGTGCATGAAACACCGCGACATGTTCCGCACGCAGTTGCGCGCGCTGCTGCGCGCCTCGGCGTTCGGCAAGATCAAGATCATGTTCCCGGTCGTCACGAGCGTGCAGGAGCTGCGGCAGGTGAAGACGCTCGTGCGCGAGCTGCGCGCGGAACTCGATGCCGAGGGGATCGCGAACAATCCCGATGTCCCGATCGGCATCATGATCGAGGTGCCATCCGCGGCGATCATCGCGGACATCCTGGCGACGGAGTCCGACTTCTTCGCGATTGGCACGAACGACCTCATTCAATACTCGCTGGCCATCGATCGCTCGAACGAAAATGTCAGCTATCTCTACGAGCCGCTGCATCCCGCGTTGCTGCGGTTGCTGAAGATGGTGATCGACGCGGGACACAAGGCAAAGATCCCGGTGTCGCTCTGCGGGGAAATGGCGGCCGATCCGCTCTTCGCCGTCGTCCTTCTCGGCCTCGGCCTGGAAGTTTTCTCGATGAATCCGTCGTCGATTCCGGTGATCAAGAACGTCGTCCGGTCCGTTCGCTACAAAGATTGCCGACGCATCGCGGAGGTTGCGCTGACGAAAAAGACGGCGCAGGAGATCGAGGAGTTCGTCATCGAGAGCGTCGCGATGCGCTTCCCCGAGGGGCTGGTCAACAAGGCGTCATGAACGACGATCGATTTGCGAACCTGCCCATCAAACGCGTTCCGAAGCCGTGGGGTTACGAGCTGATCTTCGCGAAGACGGAGCGCTACGTCGGCAAGATCCTGCACATCAATCGCGGCGAGAGCCTGAGCCTGCAGTACCACGAAATCAAAGAAGAGACGCTGTTTGTTGTGGCCGGGGAGCTGAAGCTTACGATCGAAATCGACGGCGACCGCCGCGAGTTGCCGCTGCGCGCCGGTGAAGCCTTTCACATCGCGCCGCGCATGATTCATCGCATGGAAGCAATCGAAGATACAGACGTCGCCGAGGTCTCCACGCCGGAGCTCGATGACGTCGTCAGACTCGACGATCGATACGGACGCACCGGAACGAACGCGCCATGAAATTCGCCATCGCCATTTTTCTGATCGCCACCGCCACCTTCGCGGACGATTCACCGCTGGTGAAAGCGGCCAAGGCGAACGGCGGTCCGAAGAAATCGACGAAGAAAGTCATCACGAATGCGGACGTGAAAAAGTCGTCCGGCAAGGTGACGGCAGTTCCGGCCGCGGCGAAATCAACGACTCCGGCAACCGCGCCGCCGATGTCGATCGCCGATCAAGACAAACTGCTCCACGATCGCGCGGCCGCGCAGAAACGCACCGACGCGGCACAGGCGAAGGTCAACGATCTCGACAAAGAGCTCGATCGGCTGGAGCAGGCGTACTACGCGGAAAACGATCCGAACTATCGCGACAAGACGATCGCCCAGCGGTTCGAGCAGACGAAGCAACAACTTGATTCGGCGCGCAAGGAACTCACCGAGGCGAGGGACGCACTGGAGAAATTGAAAACGAAACTGTCATCCTGAGCCGCCGAAGGCACGTAGCCGAAGGCGAAGATGCCGGAGGACGGCGAAGGATCTCAAGATGCGCGGGCTTCGATGCTTGCGCCGCGTAACTTGAGATCCTTCGCCGTCCTCCGCCGCTTCCGCGCTTCGCGCTCCACGGCTCCGGCGGCTCAGGATGACAAACAAGACCATGACCAAAACCTTCTTCATCGAAACCTGGGGCTGTCAGATGAACGATCTCGATAGCCAGCGGCTCTCCGGCAGCCTGAAGCTGCGCGGCTATCGGCGCGTGGACACGGAAGGGGAGGCGGACCTCATCCTCCTCAACACGTGCTCCATTCGCGACAAGTCGGAACAGAAAGTCTTCTCGCATCTCGGCCGGCTTCGTGAGATGAAGAATGAACGTGAGCTGCAGATCGGCGTCTGCGGATGCGTGGCGCAGCAGGAAGGGGAGGCGATCCTCCATCGCGCGCCGTGGGTCGATTTCGTGATGGGTCCAGGCAACGTAGGCCATCTCGATCAAATCCTCTCCGGCGATCGCCGCGTGGCCATCGATTTTCCCGACGACCGCAACTATGACTACCTCGCCGTCGATCGTCCCTCGGCCACCAAAGCCCAGGTGACGATCATCGAAGGCTGCAACAAGAACTGCACGTTCTGCATCGTGCCGACCACGCGCGGCCGCGAGGTGTCGCGTCCGTTCGATGACGTGCTGCGCGAAGTGCGTGCTGCCGTTGATAGCGGCCGTGTCGAGATCGAATTGTTGGGACAAACGGTCAACGCCTATCGCTGCCCAATCAGTGGCCGCGACTTCGGAGTGTTGCTCTCGGCAGTCGCGGAGATCGATCGCGTGGCGCGCCTTCGCTTCATGACCTCGCATCCTGCCGAGGTGAACGACTCGATGATTGCGGCAATGCGCGATCACGAAAACATTTCGCGCTATCTCCATCTCCCGGTGCAGTCGGGATCGTCGAAAATCCTGCGGCGGATGAAGCGCCTGTACACGCGCGAGCACTACCTCGAAACGATCGCGCGGATCCGCGAAGCGATCCCGGAGATCCACTTCTCGACCGACGTCATCGTCGGCTTCCCCGGCGAAACCGACGACGATTTCGAGCAGACCCTCTCGCTGATCGAGCAAGTCCGCTACGGATCGATGTTCGCGTTCAAGTACTCGCCGCGTCCGGGGACGCCTGCGCTGAAGATCGGCGCGCCGGTCGAGGATGACATCGCCTCGGAGCGCCTCACGCGTGTTTTCGACCTGCACGAGCGAATCAAACGCGAGCATCTGGAGTCGTATCGCGGGCGCGTGCTGCCGGTGCTCGTCGAAGGTCCGAGCAAGCATGACGCCTCGATGCTGACCGGCCGGACGGACTACAACATCGTCGTCAACTTCAGCGCAGCGGTATCGACGCCGCCCGGGAGTATGCTGGGCGTCCGCATCGATCAGGCGCAGCATCACACGCTGCGCGGGGAGGCTGTCGCATGAGTGAGCTCGTACCGATGTCGATCAAAGGGTTGATGCTCGATCCCGTTTCCAATTCGCCCATCGTTGTGCTGAAAGATGAGGAGGAGAAGTTTTTCCTGCCGATCTGGGTGGGCATCTTCGAAGCCAACGCCATCGCGCTGCAGCTCGAAAACGTGGAAACACCGCGGCCGATGACGCACGATCTGCTCAAGAGCGCCATCTCCCAACTCGACGGCCGCGTGACGCGCATCGTCATCCACGACCTTCGCGACTCAACCTTCTTCGCCCAGATCCGGATGATGGTGAACCGCGCCGGCTCCGACACCATGCTCGAACTCGACGCGCGTCCCAGCGATGCGATTGCTTTGGCTCTGCGTACCGAGGCGCCGATCTACGTGGCGCAATCGGTCCTCGACCAGGCCCAGACCATCACGCCCGACGCCGAGGATCAGGAAGAGAAGACGAAGAAGTGGTTCGAGAATCTCGATACCGAGGATTTGGGCAAGTACAAGATGTGAGGCTGTCGTCCTGAGCCGCCGGAGACGTCGTAGCCGAAGGCGGAGCGCCGGAGGACGGCGAAGGATCTCAAACTTCACGGCTCTTGCCCGAAGCCGCTTGGGATTCAACGTAGATCGCGCATCTTGAGATCCTTCGTCGTCCTGCGCTGCTCCGCGCTTCGCGCTACGCAGCTCCGGCGACTCTGGATGACAGGCTCACCCACTTGTCACTTACAATCCCCCCGATTCAATGATCATCACCGTCGCCAATCAAAAGGGTGGAGTCGGCAAGACCACCACCGCCATCAACCTCTCTGCCGCCGTCGCCAACAAGGGCAACAAGACGCTGCTGATCGATCTCGATCCGCAGGCGAATAGCACGATGAGCTACGTCGATCCGCGCAGCATTTCGCGGTCGATGTTCGATGTGCTGGTGAGCGAGGAGCTGGGATTCAACGACGTCATCGTCCCGACGCCGCTGCCGAATCTTTTTCTCGCGCCGTCAAAGATTGCGCTCGCGAAGCTGGAGTCGAAACTCATCGGCGAGATGGATGGACCGTTCCGCCTCAAAGACAAGATGAAGGATGCAGCCAACGAATACGACTACATCTTCATCGACACGCCGCCAACCCTCGGCATGATCACCGTCAATGCGATGGTGGCGTCGACGCACGTGCTGGTGCCGATTCAGTCGTCGTACTTCGCGCTGGAAGGAACGGACGATCTGCTCGAAACAATTGAGAAGATCAAAGCGCGCCCGAACCCGAATCTGCAGCTCCTCGGCGTCGTGATCACCATGCACGACAAGCGCACGACACTTGCGCGCGACATTCACGCGCAGATCGGGCAGGTCTTCGGTGAGCGTTTGTTCAACACCGTCATCACGAAGTCGATCCGGCTCGAAGAGAGTCCGGCGTACAAGGAATCGATCTTCACCTTCGCGCCGAAATCGAGCGGCGCGATGGAGTACTACTCGCTGAGCGAGGAAATCCTGTCCCGAGTCTGAGGAAGCCCGATGAGCATGAAACGCGGATTACCGGAGCGAGCCACGATGCGCCACGACGCGCATTTCGTGGAGGAGCTGACGCGCCGTTCCGGACGGCATATCGGGTCGATGATCCCGCTCGAATTCGTGGAGCCGAACGCCGACCAACCGCGCACGAACCTCGGCAACATCGAAGAACTGGCAGCGTCGATCCGCGAGAAGGGCGTGCTCGAACCGATCCTGGTCCGCGCGGTCGGCCCGAATCGCTATCAGATCATCTCCGGCGAACGCCGCTTCCGCGCCGCGTCGCTGGCGGGACTCGACGAGATTCCTGCGATCGAGCTCGACGTCGACGACAAAGAGCAACTCGAAATCGCGCTGATTGAAAACATCCAGCGCAAAGACCTGACGGCATTCGAAGAGGCGGAAGGCTTCTACGTGCTGCAGCAGAAATTCGGCTACACGCACGAGAAGATCTCGCACGTGATCGGCAAATCGCGCACGACAATCACGGAGACGCTGTCGATCAACGACATCCCGCAGCGCATCCGCGCGATGTGCCGCGAGGCCGGCATCGCGAACAAATCGATCCTCGTGCAGATCGCGCGCGCAGGCGACGAAGCGGCGATGGAGGATGTCGTCCGCCGCTACGCCGCCGGCGAACTGACGCGCGACGAAGTCCGCAAACAGACCGCGAAGCCGGAGCCGAAGAAGGCTGGCCGTCCGAAGAACTTCACCTGGCAGGTGAAGGACAAGGCGCTGCCGTTCACGGTCAATCTCAGTTTCCGCAAAGCGAATGTGGAGAAGAGCGAGATCGCTGCGGCGCTGCGGGAACTGCTCCGGCGTTTGGAAAAAGAGTGACGGGTTCACGCGGAGCACGCGGAGAGGCGGAGAAAACCTCCGCCTCTCCGCGAACTCCGCGTGAAATCGTCCCTGTTGACATCGAAACAAAACGAACTTACTCTCCAACGCCATGTCTACGCGCCGAATGTTGATGCCCCGCCCGGGCGCGGACGCGTAGACTGACTGCCTCCTCGACCCGGGTCCCTCCTGAAGTTTTTCTCCCCGACATGTCAGCAGCGTGAAGTCCGCCGCATTTGTGCGGCAGGAGGGGAAACATGTACCGCTTCGACACACTGGCAATTCACGCCGGGCAGCCGAATGATGCCGCCACCGGCGCAGTCACCATTCCTATCTACCAGACTTCCACCTTCGAACAGCTCGAGCCGGGAGTGCATCGCGGCTTCGGCTACGCGCGCACCGAGCATCCGACGCGGCGCGCGCTCGAAGAGTGCCTGGCCTCGCTCGAGGGCGCGCGATACGGGCTCGCGTTTGCCAGCGGCATGGCCGCGATTCACAACGTGCTTTCGCTGTTGCGTCACGGCGATCACGTCGTCTCGACGCAGGATTTGTACGGCGGCGCGTGGCGCATCTTTACGAAGTACTTTGCGAAGTTCGGCGTCGACTTCACGTTCATCGACAGCAGCGACCTCGCCGCGGTGGAGCAAGCCATTCGTCCTGAGACGAAGCTGCTCTGGCTGGAAACGCCATCGAATCCGCTGCTGAAGGTCACCGACATCGCCGCGTGCAGCGCGATCGCGCGGCGGGCAGGAATCCGCACCGTCGTCGACAACACGTTCGCCACGCCGGTCCTGCAACAGCCGATCGCCCTCGGCGCGGACATCGTCGTGCACTCGACGACGAAGTACATCAACGGACACAGCGACGCGCTCGGCGGCGCGGTGATCACCGACGATGAGTCGCTCTTCGCGGAGTTGAAGTTTTTCCAGAACGCGATCGGCGCCGTGCCGGGACCGCAGGATTGCTTCCTCATTTTGCGCGGACTCAAAACGCTGCCGTTGCGGATGGCGCGGCATTGCGAGAACGCAAGGGGAGTGGTCGAGTATTTAAAAGATCATGCTCAGATCGCGCGCGTTCACTATCCCAATTTCGGCGCGATGGTTTCTTTCGAGATCGACGCCTCAGTCGATGACACGATCGACTTCACGAAACGCTTGAGGTTATGGACGCTCGCCGAAAGCCTCGGCGGCGTGAAGAGCCTCTTCTGTCATCCGCCAACCATGACGCATGCCTCTGTCGAACCCGAGGTGCGAAGGAAAGTTGGAATCGCGGATGGACTGATCCGGCTGTCGGTCGGACTCGAAGACGTTCGCGATCTCATCGACGATCTCGATCAGGCGCTCGAAGCGATCGCGCCGCGGAGGGCCGCATGCGCAGGATAAACATCGGCCTCCTCGGATGCGGCAACGTCGGCGGCGGTTTCGTCGATCTTCTCGCGCGGGAACGCGAGCGCATTCGCGGCCGCGACGGCGTCGACATCGCCGTGCGCCGGATTCTGGTGCGGGACGCGGACAAACCGCGTCCCGGCATCAATCCGTCACTCTTCAGCACCTCGGCGATCGACATCCTCGACGACGGCTGCGACATCATCGTCGAGCTTGTCGGCGGCGTGCATTCGGCGGGAGCGTTCGTGCGACGCGCGCTGGCGAACGGGAAGCACGTCGTCACCGCCAACAAAGCGCTGCTCGCGGATTCGGGCCGCGAGCTTTTCGCGACCGCCGAACGAAATCGCGTGCGCCTCGGATTCGAGGCCAGCGTCTGCGGCGGGATTCCGATCGTCCGCGCGCTGCGGCACGGGCTGGCCGGCGACCGCATCGAATCGATCAGCGGAATCCTGAACGGAACGTGCAACTACATCCTGACGCGCATGGAACAGGACGATCTCGAATTCGCTGATGCGCTGCTCCTGGCTCAGGAGCGCGGATTCGCCGAGGCCGATCCGGCGCTGGACGTCGGCGGCGAGGATGCCGCGCAAAAATTGAGAATCCTCGGCGAGCTGGCGTTCGGTCCGCAGCACGTGAACATGCGCGTGCATGGAATCGCCGACGTCACGCACGCGGAGATCGAACAGGCGCGAGCCAGACGCTGCGTCGTGCGACATGTCGCGACGGCGCGGCGGGTTGGCGGCGGAGTCGAGATGCGCGTCGAGCGTCGTGAACTGCCGGAGTTTCATCCGCTGGCTGCCATCCGCGACGAGAACAACGCCGTAGTCATTCGCGGGAGAGCCGTCGGAGAGTTGATGTTTCAGGGAAAAGGCGCAGGCTCGCTGCCGACGGCTGCGGCGGTGCTATCGGACGTGATCGAAATAGCCAGCCTGTCATCCTGAGCCGCCGGAGCCGTGGAGCGCGAAGCGCGGAAGCGGCGCAGGACGGTGAAGGATCTCAAGATGCGCCGCATTTGCTGAAACCGGGTTTCAGCGCAGCTCGCGTAGCTTGAGATCCTTCGCCGTCCTGCGCGACTCCGCCTTCGGCTACGTCGCTCCGGCGGCTCTGGATGACAATCGGTACTAGGATGAAAAGCATGAAAAAGTCAGACGCGAAGGAAGGCCAGCCGGCATCGGAGCTCATCTCGAAACGAATCGCGGAACTCGATGACTGGCGCGGGAAAACCCTCGGCCGAATGCGCAAGTTGATCAAGCAAGCGGACCCGGACGTCGTCGAGGAGTGGAAGTGGATGGGCACTCCGGTCTGGTCGCACGACGGCATCATCTGCACGGGCGAGTCGTACAAGAACGTCGTGAAGCTGACTTTCGCAAAGGGCGCGTCATTGAAGGACCCGAAGCGTCTCTTCAACTCGAGCCTTGAGGGAAACGTACGCCGGGCGATCGACATCCACGAGGGAGAGGAAGTTGACGCGACCGCCTTCAAGGCGCTCGTGCGGCAGGCGGTCGCGCTCAATGGTTCCGGCAAGTCGAAGCCATCGAAGAAAGCAAAATCCTAAAGAATCAATCTGCATCATTTAACATAATCTATCTTAACGGACTCTGTGGAAACCCTTTCCCGCGCTCCCGAATCTCCTATTCAGTCAGACGGTTACAATCGCGACGCCGATGAAGATCCTCACGCGCTACATCTTCAAAGAGATGCTCGGGCCCACCGCCCTCGGCTTCGCCTTTTACACCTTCATCATCCTGATGAAGAACCTCTTCGACTTCGCCGGCATGATCATCAAACGGTCACTGCCCGCGGCGACCGTCGGTCGGCTGCTCTACCTTTCGCTGCCGCACATCATCGTGCTGACGGTGCCGATGTCGCTGCTCTTCGGAATCCTGATCGCCGTCGGCCGCCTCTCGTCCGACTCCGAGATCATCGCCATGCGCGCCCTCGGCATCTCCACGCGCACGATTTATCGGCCGGTCTTCCTCTTCAGCTTCCTGGTGTTCCTGATCAACCTCTACCTGATGAATTTCGTCCTGCCGAAGGGCAACGCCGAATTCGCGACGCTGCGGTCGGAGATCTTCACGTCGCAGATTGAAAAGGAGCTCAAGCCGCGCGTTTTCTACGACGAGTACGAAAACCTCACGATTTACGTGAACGATGTCGATCCGAAGACGCTGCAGTGGAAAGGCGTGTTCGTGGCCGACAGCCGCACCGCCGATGAGACGCGCACGGGCACGAGCAGCGGACCGGTCACCATCGCCCAGCAGATCCAGGGCGCGAAAGCCGAGGCTGCGCAGCCGGCGCAGATCCTGCCGCAGCGATCGAGCAACAAGATCATCGTCGCGGAGAGCGGCAACCTCTCGATTCTCAAGCCGCACAACCAGGTCTGGCTGAACCTGAAAACGGCTCAAACGCATCTCTGGGATCCAAAAAAGCCCGACCGCTACGACCTCAACAGCAATGCCACGCAGCGAATGCGCCTGCCGGACAAGTACTCCGACGCGAACGGCGGCTACCAGCGGTCGCTGCGCGAGATGAGCTTCCGCGAGCTGATGGAGCAGGCCCGCTGGTCGCAGTACTCGCACGACATCGACGCACGCGAAACGTACTGGGCTGCGAAGGTCGAGATGAACAAGATGTTCGCGATCCCGTTCGCGTGCATCGTCTTCGGCATCCTCGGGCTGCCGCTCGGCATCACCAATCGCCGCGGCGGCAAAAGCTCAGGATTCTCTTTAAGTATCGCGATCATCCTCGTCTATTACGTGATGATCAACAACGGCGAGCACCTCGCCGACACGGGCAAAATCGGCGCTGCCGTGGCCATGTGGACGCCGAACGTGGTGCTGCTCGCGCTCGGCATCTACCTTCTGATTCGCGCGAACCGCGACACCGGCGCGCAACGCTCGGACACGGGCATTGTTAAGCGCGTCGTGCAGGCGTTCAAGGCGCGGAAACGTGCGGGCGCGGCCGCGAATCCAGATGAGGGATCGTCCATTCTCAGCCGGTTCGACATCACGTTTCCAAACACGCTGGACCGCTACATCATCCGCGAGTTCCTCAAAATCCTGACTCTAGTGCTGGTGTCGACCGCGGCGCTCTTCATCATCGTCGACTACACCGACATCAGCGGAGACATCCGTACGAATCACATCCCGCTTCACATCGTCGGCGCGTACTACCGATTCACCATCTTCCAGATCCTCAACTACACGCTGCCGATTTCGGTGCTGGTCTCGACCCTCGTCACCTTCGGCATCTTCTCGAAGAACAACGAGGTCACGGCGTTCAAGTCGGGCGGCATGTCGCTGTACCGCGCCGCACTGCCGATCGTCGGCATCGCGCTGGCCATCAGCTTCCTGGCGTACCTCCAGCTCGACTACATCCTGCCGTACTCGAATCAGCGTGTGGAAGAGTTGCGGAACAGGATCAAAGCCAAGCGCACCGCGACGCGGGTCGTGCCGACGCCGCATCAACAGAAGCTGTGGTTTCTCGGCAAGGGACGCTACATCATCAACTTCCTGGCCTACGACCGCGAGGAGAAGGAGCTGTCGCAGGTGCAGGTGTTCGAGTTCGATCCTGCGAAGTTCCGTCTGACGCGGCGCATCTACGCGGAGCATGCGCGATGGGACGGCGTCGGCTGGGCCTTCTCGAACGGCTGGATGCGTTCGTTCGGCGACGACGGCAGTTCGACGTTCGCGCCGATCACCCGACCGCTGCGGCTCTACTACAGCGAGCGCCCCGAAGATTTCGCCACCGAGGCGCGGGCACCGGATCAGATGACCTTCGCGCAGCTGCGGCGATACATCGAAACGATCCGGAAATCGGGGTACGCGGCCGAAGAGCTGTCGGTGAAGCTCTATACGAAGACGTCGTGGCCGTTCATCAGCACGGTGATGGCGCTGATCGCGCTCCCCTTCGCGTTCCGAATCGGCAAGCGCGGCGCCCTTTACGGCGTCGGCATCGGCCTGGTCCTCGGCATCCTCTATTGGATGATCTTCGCGGTCTTCACGAAGTTCGGAGAAGTCGGCAACCTGCCGGCGATGCTGTCGGCCTGGAGCGCGAACATTTTGTTTGCGATCGTGGCGGTGTATTTGTTTTTGAACGTGGAGACGTAACCTGTCATCCAGAGCCGCCGGAGCGACGTAGCGCGAAGCGCGGAGTCGCGCAGGACGGCGAAGGATCTCGAGTTACGCGACTTGTGTTGAAACCCTCGCTTGCATCATGCGCCGCGTAGCTTGAGATCCTTCGCCGTCCTCCGCCGTTCCGTCGTTTCGCGACTCCCGGCTTCGGCGGCTCAGGATGACAGCGCTAGAACCACTCGCTACGGCCGCGATTGCTCGCTTCGAGGTGCGGCGTGGCCACAACGCTCGTCAGCACGAACGCCGAGGTTTGCAGGAGGCCGTCCGCGGCGCCGACGGAGATCGTATTGCGGCCACGTTCGACGACGAGTGAGACGTTGCAGGTAGAGGCCAGGCAATCGGCGTGTTTCACTTCGGACAGCTCGCCGCGCGAATTTGCGACTGCGATTGACAGACGCATCGGCGGCAGCGACTCCGGCAACTTCACCGCGAGCGCGACGGTGCACTTGCTGCCGTCGCACGTGACGTCACCGGCGCGGACTTCGAAATCGAAGTCGCTCGGCGCTTCCATCGCCAGGAGCGATGCGAGGACGCGAGAGTCCAAGTCGGATACGTTGCGGCGCACGCGTGACGTGCGGACACGCAGTTTCCCGAGCGTTGGGCCGTGTTCGGTGACCGCGGGAGCGGGTGTGGTTGGGACAACAGAGGAGCGGTCGGCGCGCATTGGCGCCGCCAAAGTACTGACCAGGATCATTGCCGGAACGAGTCCCCGGAGTCGCATCCCTTGTCCTCCGCTGTGTCGAAACAGTGGATAGAGTAAGTCGGGATACGAAATTTGTCGAGTTCAGCGGGAGTCGGGGATCGGGAGTCGGGAGTCGGGACCCGAGGTGGCTGCTACGACCCCCGACTCCCGACAACCGACTCCCGCGTCAGATCGCGTTGACGATCTCCTCGCTCAACCCCTTCCACTTGCGGAGGTACGCGCGCCGGTCCGTGTTGTACTTTTCGACCAGCTGCTGGTACTCCTCGCCTCTCCCCTGCCGCTCGTACATCTTCTTTGGCTGCAGGTAGTCGGCGTCGTCGATGCCGGGGACTTCGGTCGCCACGAGATAGCCGAAGTCCGGGTCCTTCTCCCACTTGATCGTTCCCTCGGCAATGGCCTTGACCACAGCGGACGAATGCTGAATCTTCACCTTCTTCGAGCGCTCGTCCTTGTCGTCGCCGCCGATCCGTCCCGTATTCATCAGGTAGACGTCCATCGGACTCTGCTTCATCAGCTCCAGCATGCGATTGCCCTGAAACGCGTGAAGAAGAGGGAAGAAGGGATTCGTCCCCGGCACGCGCAGCGATTTTCCCGCCTCGGCGGCGCCGCCCGCGCTGGTGCCTTTCGTCTCGCCGAGCATGAAGTACGCGGCGGCCAGTGGACCTTCGAGCTTGGCCACCGCCGGGATGATGTTCTCGTTGCGGTTGAGGATGAGGAGGAAGTCGACGTTGTTGACTTCGCGCGCGTCAAACGCGCCGGCCACATCGTCCATGCGGATCACGGCGCGGCCGTTCGGCGTGTACGACGTATCGAAGTAATCGATCTTGCCATCGTCCGACTGCGAAACATTTTCGAGATAGGCATGCGGCGACGCACAGGCGTCGAAGATCGTCGGCTCGTCCTTCGGATTCAGGCCGAAGGTCTTGGCGAAGCAACCATTCTCAGTCGCGTACACCTTGCCGCCCGGCATCAGCGCGCAGAAGTCGTCCTGCACCGGCTGCGAGTTGTTCTGCTTCGTGAAGGTCGTAGTCGTCTTGCCGGTGCCTGACAATCCGACGATCAACCCAACTTTGTTCTCGCCGTCGACCGGGATGACCTTGCAGCCCGCGTGAAGCGCCAGGCCGCCGCGTTCGTAGACGATCTTGTTCCACATCCGCAGCCCGCCTTTCTTCGACTCGCCGAAGTAGTCGGAGTTGAAGACGCGGGTGATGAAGTTTTCGAGATCGACCGCGATGAGCCGCTCGTCCGGATAGCCCTCTGCTTTTAAATTCGGGGTATAGATGACCGTTACCGTCGGCTCAAAGTTCTCCAGCTCCGCAGGCGTGGCCGGATAGTAGAGATGCTGCTGCATGCCGGCGATGTTCGCATTCGCCTTTTCCATGATCAGCCGCGCGGCCACGCGAAACTGCGGATCGTTGCCGATGAAACCATCGACGACGAGCATGTCGCGCGTGCGGATGTAGTCGTTCTGCAGTCTGGCCATCCGCTCGTACTCGGCGCGGCTGATGGTCTGATCGGAGTGCTGTTCCGGCGTGTCGGTTGCGACGAAGGTCGAGCCCTTCGAGCGCGACACCACCTTCGTGGCCACGTTCACGTTCCCAAACTCCGTCTTACGGCAGTTCGGCATCTCTTCCGTGAAGCGGCGAAGCTGTTCCGGGGTCGGGTTCCACACCACCGACTTCGGCTCGACGGGAAGCGTCAGGATTTCGGTCATGAATTCGTCCTCTCGACGGGGCAGATTTTGTGTGAGCTTGGTTCGACGCAAGGATTACGCCGGAACGGCCGCGAAGGTGCGGGATTTTACACGAAACCATAGAATGCGCCCGCTCCGAAGGAGGACCTATGTACGTTGTCCGCGACATTTTTCAGTGCAAACCCGGCAAGGCCGGCGAGCTGGCCGCGAAGTTCAAAAAGACGTTCCCGTCGATGGAGAGCGAGGACCGTTTCCGCAACTGCCGCGTGATGGTGGATGCGGTCGCGAACTACTGGACCGTCGTCCTCGAATGCGAGTTCGAGTCGCTGGCGGATTTCGAGCACCACCTGGCCGAGTACAGCCGCCGCGACGACGTCCGCGAAGCGATGGCGGGATACATGGACCTCGTCGAAGGCGGGCGACGCGAGATTCTGCGGATCGTCTAAAAGGGCTTCACCACAGAGACACAGAGAACACAGAGGAGGCTTTCTCTGTGACCTCTGTGTCTCTGTGGTTGAATGCCTCTATGCGAATTGCGGTCATCGGAGCCGGCGGAGTCGGCGGCTACTTCGGCGGCAAACTCGCCGACGGCGGCGCCGACGTCACCTTCATCGTCCGCGGCGCCACGCTCGAAGCGATGCGCGCGAAGGGCTTGCGCGTCGACAGCATCAAAGGCGACTTTGTCATCGACCATCCCAACGCGACCGACGATCCCGTCTCGGTCGGTCCCGTCGACGCCATCTTCGTTACCGTCAAGGCGTGGCAGCTTGTTGACGCAGCAGCTCAGATCAAGCCGATGCTCGGCGACGACACCATAGTCATCCCGCTCGAGAACGGCATCGATGCGCCAGAACAGCTTGCGGCAATCCTCGGATCGCAACACGTTCTCGGCGGCTTGTGCGGCATCGTCAGTTTCATCGCCGCGCCTGGTCACATCCGCCACGTCGGCGCTGATCCGTTCATCATGTTTGGTGAGCTGGACAACCGCAGTTCGCCGCGCATCGAAGCGTTGCGCGATGAATGCCTTCGCGCCGGCGTGCAGGCCGACATCCCCTCGGACGTTCACCACGCGCTCTGGTCCAAGTTCGTCTTCATCGCGCCGATGAGCGGCATCGGTGCGGCCACGCGCGTTCCGATCGGCGTCTGGCGCGCGATGCCCGAGCCGCGCGACCTTGCGATAAGAGCCATCCGCGAGATCGTCGGCGTCGCCCGCGCGCGCGGCGTCGACCTCGGCGGCGACGATGCAATCGAACGCACGCTGGCCCGCTTCGACGGCCTGCCGCCGGAATCCACGTCATCGCTGCAGCGCGACATCATCGACGGCAAGCCGTCCGAGCTCGATGCCCAACTCGGCGCGGTGGTTCGACTCGGACGCGAGACCAACATCCCGACACCCGTCTGCGAAACGCTCCTCGGTCTTCTCTTGCCGCAGGAACGGAAGGCGCGCGGCGAACTACCGTAGCCGCACGAACGCAATCGCGATGATCGCCAGCGCCAGCGCGATCAGCGCCCGCCGATCGATCGCGGGAAGGGGCGGGAACACATTGATCGTCTGCGTCAGCACCAGCGTCTGCGAGAGCGCGCTCGTCAACGTTAGCTTCACGACGTAGGTTCCTGGAGCCGCAAATGTGTGGAACACATTGATCCCGCTGCCGATCGTCGTGTCGCCGAAATCCCAGAGGTACGTGTGTCCCTCGCAGCCGAACGAGTAGCCGTTCGGGATCGCCGAGAAGACCATCGTTTCGTTGGGTGTGCACGCCAACGAGTTGCCGGTCGCGCAATTCGAGTTGAAGCCGAAGTAGCTGATGCTCGTGTTCGCCGGCGACGGCTGCGTGCATGCGCTGATGGCGGACGCACCGCGCACGCTGAGCGAAAGAACGAAAGCAAGAAAGATCGCCTTCATCGGGGCGGATTGTACGATCCAACCGGCCGTACTACCATGCCCGGCAATGCCGAAACCGCGGAAGTCCGCCGCGATCCGTGACGCAAAAATCCATCCCGCGATCGCCGAGGCTCGGCGCGTGCTGGAGGTCGAATCGGCGGCGATTCTCGGGTTGATCGATCATCTCGACAACACCTTCGTCGATGTCGTCGAACTGATCAACACCTCGGCGGGCCGCGTCATCACGATGGGCCTCGGCAAGTCCGGCATCATCTGCAAGAAGGTCAGCGCGACGCTGGCGTCGACTGGTACACCGTCATTTTTTCTGCATCCGGCCGAGGCCATTCACGGCGACCTCGGCATGATCGTTCGCGGCGATATCGTCCTCGCGATTTCCAACTCGGGAGAAACCGAGGAGTTGCTGCGGCTCCTGCCGAGCATCAAACGGATCGGTGCGGAGATCGTCGCTATCACGGGCAACCCGCAGTCGTCGCTGGCGAAGGGCGCGGACTTTCATCTGTCGGCTGCGATCTCGAAAGAAGCGTGTCCGCTCGGCCTGGCGCCGACGGCGTCCACCACCGCCACGCTCGCCCTCGGCGACGCGCTGGCGATGGCGTTGCTGATGCGCAAAGGATTCAAGGAGGAGGATTTCGCTTTCCTTCATCCCGGCGGAAAACTCGGCAAACGCTTCCTGCGCGTCTGCGATCTCATGCACTCCGGAGCACAGATTCCGGTCGTACCGTTGACCACCGCCATGCACGACGTCATCTACGAGATGTCGGCGAAAGGCTTTGGCATCACCGCGGTCGTCGACGATCAAGGCATCCTCGCCGGTGCGATTTCGGACGGCGATCTGCGCCGTTTGCTGCAGGCCGACGCGGAAATCCTGCAAAAGACCGCGGCCGATTGCATGAAGCCGAATCCGGTCACGATCGACGGCAACGAGCTGGCCTCGGCGGCGCTGGAGCGGATGGAACAGCGCAAAATCACCTCGATTTTCATCGCAGGCGCGTCCGGCCGCGTCGAAGGTATCATTCACCTCCACGATCTCTGGGGTCTGGAACTCTTCTGATGGATTCGACGACAACAGTGGTGCTGCGCTACCGCGACGGCCGCACCGAACGGGCAACGCTCATCGAGACCGATGTCGATCGGCAGATCGTGCGCGTGTCGCGCGACGACGGCGCGAAGGACGAGGTCCCGTTCTCCACGCTCAAGGCGCTTTTCTTTCCACGCAGTTCTGCCGAGGAATCGCTGGAGCCGCCGGCCGGCAGCACGATCGCCGTGGAGTTTGCGGATGGCGAAGTCATCCGCGGAGTGGCGCAGTACAACCCCGAGCGCAACGGCTTCTTTCTCTTCCCGGGCGACCGGAGCAAAAACGAGCGCATCTTTGTTGTCAACTCGGCGATCGTTTCGATCGAAGTTGAAAAGCTCTAATTGGCGCGCGTTTCGCCGCCCATTCACATCATGAAAATCACCTCACTCGTTCTCTCTCTCATCTTCGTTGCCTCGGCCGCAGGCGCCGCCGAACTCGATCGCGCCGCTGCGGCGTTGGTTGGTACCGAGGCGCAGTTCACGCAGCGCTTCACGCCGAAGGGATTCAAGAACAGCCAGATCGACAGCGGCAGCGTCGTCTTCGGAACGCTTCCGATGATGCGATGGACCTACGCGAAGCCGGAGCAGAAGATCTTCGTCTTCGACGGCGGCCGGTCGTGGTTTTATCTCCCCGCGGAGAAGCAGGTCACGGTCACGACGCTCGACGAAGCACATCGCCGCGAGCTGCCGTTTCTGCTGATCGGCGATCAAGCCGCGCGCGATCGCAACTTCGTCGTTCGGGAGAGCACGAGCGGCGGCAACGTCATCGCCATGCTGCAGCCGCGCGCCGCGTCTGCGATGATCCGCAGCGTCACGATCACCATCGCAGCTGCAACGCACGCAATTCAACGCGTCGCCTACTCGGATCGCGACGGCAACGAAACCACCTTCGACTTTTCCGGCTTCACACGGCGGTCCGTCACGCCCGATCTTTTCCGCTTCACGCCGCCGGCCGGCGTCGAAGTCGTACAACAGTAGCGGAGGCAGCAGATGGCTCAGGATTTCTCATTCGATATCGTCTCGAAGACCGAGATGCAGGAAGTCACGAACGCGATTCAGCAGGCGCAGAAGGAACTCGCGCAACGCTTCGATTTCAAAGGGAGCAAGAGCTCGATCGAGCTGACTGCCGAGGAAATCGTGCTGGTCAGCGACGACGAAGGGAAGTTGCGCAGCGTCAAAGACATCCTCGAGACGAAGCTCGTCAAACGCGGCGTGTCATTGAAAGCCGTCGACTACGCCGCCCTCGAACAGGCTGCCGGCGGAACCGTCCGGCAGAAAGCCAAGATCGTTCAGGGCATCGAAATCGACAAAGCGAAAGCGATCGTCAAGGCGATCAAAGAAGCGAAGCTGAAGGTGCAGGCGTCGATTCAGAGCGATCAGGTGCGCGTCACTGGTCGCGCCAAGGATGACCTGCAGAAAGCGATGGCGGTCGTGAAGGGACACGACTACGGAATCCCGCTACAGTTCACGAACTACCGCGGTTGAGGCTTTCCCCGTCATTCGATTATTCTGTGCGCCGTGACGTCTCCCTCACCCAGCAGCGCGCCCATCGAACAGCTCTCGCGCGCCGAGCGCCTTCTCGATCTGGTGGCGCCCAAGCTGCAGCTCGTGGAGACCGAGCTGGCCCGCAATTTCGAGTCGAGTATCAAGACCATCAAGGACGTCGGCGACCACATCCTCGCCGGTGGCGGTAAGCGCCTCCGCCCTGCCCTGCTCCTGCTCGTCTCGCAAATGCTCCGTTACGAAGGACATCGCGACGTGACCTACGGCGCGGTAGTCGAGTTCATCCACAACGCCACGCTCGTTCACGACGACATCATCGATGAGGCCGAGGTTCGCCGCGGCAGGACGTCGATCAACTACCGATGGGGCAACAACCTTACGGTCCTCGTCGGCGACTACATCTTCATGCACTCGATGTCGATGGCGCTCGCGGAGGCCAATCTCGATGTGCTGCGGCTGCTGTCGACGACCACTATCAAGATGATCGAAGGCGAGATTCTGGCGCTGGAGCAGAACGGACGCGCCGACCTCTCCGTCGACGACTACTTCAACATCGTCGAGCGCAAGACCGCGCTGCTCTTCGGCGCCTGCTGCCGCATTCCGGCGTACTTGGTCGATCAGCCCGACGCGATCGGCCAGTCACTCTTCGACTACGGCGTGAACCTCGGTATCTGCTTCCAACTGATCGACGACATCCTCGACTTCACTTCCAGCACCGAAGTCCTGGGCAAGCCTGCGCTGTCCGATCTCAAGGAAGGGAAGCTGACGCTGCCGCTGATTCTGGCCATGCCGCGCGCGACGCCCGCCGAGCGCGAGAAGATCGCGCTGATCGCGGCGGTGAAGTCGTTCGACGGAATCGATCCCGCCGAGATGCTGGCGTTAGTGCGCAAGTACGAGACGCTCGACGAGACGCGCGCCATCGCCCGCGACTACGCCAACCGCGCCCGCGCCGCGCTGGAGCCGTTCGCCGATTCCCCGGCGAAAGAAGCTCTGGAGCTGGCGCTCGACTTCGTCCTGGAAAGAGACCGCTGACTGGATTGCCAGGTGCCGCGTGCCGGCGCCGCCGCGCGACTGGCTAGGAGCTTTGCTTCACAAAGTACTTACGACAGCAGTTCCATGATCTCGGCCATGGCCGCGCGGGCGCGCAGGTGGATCGCTTCGTTGTCCCTGTCGCCGGTGATGCGCAGCACTTTGTTGTACTGCTCCACGGCGCGCGCGTAGTCCTGCAGGCAGCGGTGGTAGATCTCCCCCTTGCACAACTTGGCCTCGGCGTTGAGCGGATCGAGCTCCAGGATCTTGTTGAGGAAGATCAGCGCGGCGTCGTACTTCTGCTCCTCCAGCGCCATGCGGTACCGCAGCCGGTACAACGTGATCAGCTCGTTGTTTTTCGGTGCGATCCAGGCTCCGGGCAGGTAGTTGCGGATCGTGGAGAGGAGCCGGTTGTTGCTGTGGGCATCCGAGCGTTTGATCTCCAGCCGTTGTCGCATCACTCACACCCTCCCACTACGGTTGTCACTCGAATTCAAGTCATATTAGGTTCGTTGGCGGCGATCGTCAAGACATTGACCATTCCTTGTGCATGCTCAATGCGCATCCTGCTACCATCTCGCGCGATGCGAACGGCGATTTACCCCGGCTCCTTCGATCCGTTGACGAACGGACATCTCGACATCATCCGGCGTGGCACGCGGCTCTTCGACCGCTTTCTCGTGGCGGTCCTGGAGAACGAAGGGAAGGCTCCCCTCTTCACCGTCGGCGAGCGCAAGGAACTGATCGCGCGCTGCACTTCGGACATGCCGAACGTCGAGGTGCACTCGTTCTCCGGATTGCTGGTCGACTTCATGCGGCGCGTCGACGCGAACGTGGTCGTGCGCGGAATCCGCGCCGTGTCCGACTACGAATACGAGTTGCAGATGGCGCTGATGAATCGCGAACTGCATCCGCAGATCGAGACGATCTTCATGCTCCCCGCGGTCGAGTACACCTACGTGTCCTCGCGCCTCGTCAAAGAAGTCTTCCGCCTCGGCGGCGACGTCGCGCGCCTCGTTCCGCCGACCGTGCTCGATTCGTTGAAGGCGCGGCTGCCGGTTACGGTGGGATGACGGAACTGACGTCCTCGCCGTCGGCGTAGCCGGCATAAGAACCGTAGCCCCCGCTTTCAAGCGGGGGAACTCCCGTCCGCGCGGTTTTTGTGAGCCCGCCTTGGCGGGCGAGAGAAAGCTTTCTTTCACCCGTTAAAACGGGCTCCCGAGATTGCGCGATCGAAAATCCCCCACGTGAACGTGGGGGCTACGGTTTTTACGCCGGCTACGCCGACGGTCAACACGTGCGGTGGACGATCGAGCGATGTCTACTCGCTGCGCGGATCGAGCGCGTCGCGGAAGCGGTCGCCGATGATGTTGAAGGCGGCGACGGTTAGAAAAATCGCGACGCCGGGAAAGACGACCAACCACCACGCGTATTCGATGAACTGTTTAGCCGTGGCCAGGATGCTGCCCCAGGTCGCGGTCGGAATCGGGACGCCGAGGCCGAGGAAGGAGAGGGCGGACTCGGTGAGGATCGCGTAGGCGACGCCGAAGCTCGCCGACACCAGCACCGGTGCGAGCGCGTTTGGCAGGAGGTGGCGGAAGATGATGCGCGCGTCACGCGCTCCGCTGGCTCGCGCCGCATAGGCGAACTCCATCTCCCGGATGCGCAGGAACTCGCCGCGAACGTAGCGCGCTTCGCTGGTCCATGTCGTCAATCCGAGGGCAATCATGATCGTCCAGATCGACGGGCCGAAGAAGGCGACGATCGCCAGCGCGAGAAACAGCAGCGGGAAACAAAGCACGACTTCGATGAGGCGGGAGACCAGCCAGTCCGCGACGCCGCCGTAGTAGCCGGCGATGGCGCCGAAGAAGCAGCCGACGATCAGCGCCATCATCGTCGCCAGCAATCCTACGGTCAGCGACACACGTGCTCCGTGAATCATTCGCGCGAGCACGTCGCGTCCGAGCTCGTCGGTGCCGAAGTGATGCTGTGCGTCGGGCGGATGCAGACGGTTGGCGACGTCGATATCGTTTGGTCCGAATGGAATCGGCGTCGACTTTGAACCGGCGATATACGGCGCTGCGATAGCCAGCGCGCCGACGAAGCCGACGTAGATCAGCGCAATCACCGCGAGCTTGCTGCGCCGGAAGCGGCGCCACGTCAGCGCCCACATGCCTCCGCGAACCTCGCTCACTTCCCCTCCAGCCTGATGCGCGGATCGGCGGCGATGTAGAGCAGGTCGGCGAGCAGGCTGGCCACGAGCGTGGCGACGGCAGTGGCGACGGAGAGCCCGAGGACCGTTGGATAGTCGCGCGTGAGGATGGCGTCGAAGTACAAACGTCCGATGCCGTCCCATTGAAAAATCTGTTCGGTGATGACGCTTCCCGAAATCAGGTACGGAAGCGTGATGCCGAGGAGCGTGATGAGCGGGATGAGCGCGTTGCGAAAGCCGTGGCGCCACAGGACGGCTCCGTTCGTCGCCCCTTTTGCCCTCGCCGTGGTGATGTAGTCCTGCCTTATGACCTCGGTCAGCGCCGATTTGGAGAAGCGCGCGAACAGCGCCAGTTGCGCGTACGCGAGCGTGATCACCGGCAGGATCAGGTGTTTGGCGCGGTCGGCTATCTTCATCATCCCGTTGAGGTCGAGGTATTCGTCCGAGGTCATGCCGAAGAGCGGAAGGACGTTGAGCCGGACGGCGAAGAATTGCATCAGCAGCAACGCCACCCAGAAACTCGGCAATGAGTAGAGAAGAAAAAAAGTCACCGCCGATGCTCGTTCGATCGGCCGGCCCGACCGCGCCGCGCTCCAGAGTCCGATCGGAACGCCGATGAGGGCAGCAACGAGGAAGGCGATCACATTGAGGATGATCGTATTCGGCAGCCGCGCGGCGATTCGTTTCGTCACCGGCTGGTGATCGATGAAGGAGGTGCCGAAGTCGAACGTGACGATGCCGCGCAGCCACCAGCCGTACTGCTGCAGGATCGGCTCGTCGAGGTGATGCGCGTGGCGGATTTCGTCCAGCACCGGGCGCGACAGCGAACTTGCGCCGTGGCTGCCGACGTAGAACAAGATCGGATCGCCGGGCACGCTGTGCACGAGCACGAAGATCGCGATGGTGATTCCGAAGAACGTCAGGACGCCATACAGCAGCCGGCGAACGACGTAGGTGAGCATTGAAGGGAGTTTACTCTGTCATCCTGAGCCGCCGGAGCGACGTAGCCGAAGGCGCAGCGCCGCAGGACGGCGAAGAATCTCAAGATGCGCAGCTCCGGCTGAAACTCGCTGGGATTCAACGCAGCTTGGGAAGCTTGAGATCCTTCGCCGTCCGGCGCCGTTCCGTCGCTACGCGACTCCCGGCTTGGCGGCTCAGGATGACAGGCGCGTCACTTCTTCTGCTGCACCGCCGGAATCCACCAATCGAGCTCGCCGGGATACCAGAGGTAAAGGCCCCAGCCTTTGCTCTCCTTCACGTTGCGGATCCGCTTCGAAACCGCCCACTTGAGCGAGACCTGGATGGTCCAGGTGTAGGGCTGGTCGTCGGCGAGGAGCGCGTGAAGCCGGCGGTAGATGGCCACGCGTTTGGTGTGATCGAGCTCGCGGCGAGCCTGGTCCATGAGCGCATCGGCCGCCGGATTGTTGTAGAAGACCATGTTCTGGCCGTTCGGTGCGAACTGCGACGAATGGAAGAGCGCCCGTGGATCGGGATCGGGATCGAGATCCCAGGAGAGATAGCAGGTCTGGAAGTTGCCGGCCATGACGCGCTCGATGAAGGCGCTGGGATCGAGCGTGGTGATCTTCAGATCGACGCCGATGTTCTTCAATTCCGACTGGAACAGTTGCGCGAACGGCCCGGAAGGGCCGTTACCGCCGACGATGACCATGTCCAGAGTGAACGGTTTCTTGTTCTTGTCGAGAATGCCGTCGCCGTCGGTATCCGACCAACCCAGCGAATTGAGAACCCGTTTCGTTTCGGCTGGATCGTACTGAATCACTGGCACTTCCGGGTTGAACGCCCACTGATCCGGCGTAAACGGCCCGGTCATGGCGCGGGCGGTGCCGTGGTAGAGGTTGGTGATGATCGATTGAAGGTCGACGCATGACGCCAGCGCGCGGCGAACGCGCTTGTCCGCGAGGATCGGATCGTGCTCGTTCCAGCCGATGAAGTTGTAGTTGAGCGTGTAGAACCGCCGGAAGTCGAGGATCTTCTGCATTTCGGGACGGCGGCTTTCGGTCATCCAGGTGTCGGACGTGATGATCGATTCGTCAATGTCGCCGCGCTTGACGGCCTGCCAGGCGGTGTTGTCGTCGGTGATCACTTTGAAAAGCACGTTCTGGAAGTGCGGTTTCACGCCCCAGAAATCAGCGCGGCGCTCGAGCAGAATCTCTTTGCCGGGCACGCGCCTGACGAGCTTGAACGGTCCGGCGCCGACGGCGGTCGTGGCGAACGCGGTTTTGAAGTCGCCCTTCGAGTAGACGTGCTGCGGGATCGGCCGGACCATGGTGAAGGACATGAGCTGCGGCGCGAGGACGTCCTTGAACGCGATGACGGCCGTGTGATTCGCATCATCGGCGCGCGTCTTGGCCGGATCCCACAATTCGAACATGCCGGCGAACTGCGCGGACTCCGATTTCGGATCGACGATTTTGGCGATGGTGAAGACGACGTCGCTGGCCAGGACCGGGCTTCCGTCAGAGAACGTCGCCTTCGGATTCAGGTGAAACGTGTACTCCTTGCCGTCCGCCGAAACCTCGTATTTGTCGGTCAGCGAGCCGGCTGTGGTCGGAAGCAGATTGGCGTCGAGTTGAAGCAGCGGAGTGAAGAGGTAGGAGGCTGGGTAATGATCGTACTTGCTCTCGATGAGGACAGGATTGAGCGTCTTGACGTCGCCCTCGAGCCTGCGGATGACCGTGCCGCCGTCGACGGGCGTGGTGTCATCTGCGAGCGGAGCGAGAGGCTGAACCGGACGCTCCTTCGAGCAGGCGCCAAGAAGCAGCAGGCTGAGAGCGAAGGCAACTCGGATACGGTTCACGCCGCCAAGTATAGCGGGGCGGGCACGGCCCGCGGCGTTGGTTGTAAAGGGGAGTCGGGTATCGGGTGTCGGGTGTCGAAGTTGGAGATCCGACACCCGACACGCGACTCCCGTTTCGGAGGTTCAAGAAAGGCGTTGCGCAATCACTTACGGCAGCGTGATCGATTCCGTCGCCACGTTGTAAAACGCGTCCACAGCCCGCACGATCACGAATTTACCCGCTACCGCGCTGCGCTTGATCCGGTACGTCTCGCTCGGCGAGTCGCTGATGCCGTCGATGGGATTGATGCGAATCCATTTCTGCGCGTCGGCGGAGTATTCGACTTTGCCGATCGTCGAGAGCTTGTCGGTGACGCGGATGACGACATCCTCGCCCTCGGTCACAAATGCGATCGCGGGGGGCGTGTTGTCGACGCGGAAGTCGATCCCTTCCTTTGAGTCGGTCAGCGGCGTCTCGGGATTGTCCTGCGCGTCGCTCACGGACAATCGCAGTTCGTACATCCCGTCGGGGAGCTGCGACGTGTCGAAGTTCATCGACGTCTCTTCGACGTTTTCGCGCAGGCGCAGCCATGTCTCGCTCCCCTTGCGGCGGAACGAAAGCGTGTAGCGCAGCGAATCGCTGTTGTCGTCGTGCGCGCGCCAGGTCACCGTGCGGAAGCCTTTGCGGTAGACCTTCTTGCCGGGCTCGTTCTTGTCGCGCGGCGTGTCGAGGCTGGTGAAGATGCCGTATTCGTCGGGATTCGTCGCCTCGACCACCTGCGGCGACTGCGGATAGCTGCCGGTGATGTAGACGACTGCCGGATCCTGCACGGTGACGTTGTCGATGACCGGCGCGACGTTGCGATTGACGAAGGCGACGGTAACGGCGTCCACCGCCACGTTCGCAGCCGGCTTGGGCGAGGTCATCTTCCATTGGATGTAACGGCCGGGAGGCGCGTTGATGGAACCGTCGCTCGCGTTCGATGCCGCGCTCCACGGGCTCCAGGTCGCATCCGGCGTGCGCGTGTTGCCGGAGCGGAAGGCGATGGCGAGATGGCCGTCGCCGACGTTCTCTCCTTCGATCCGGTAGTTGCCGAATCGGGAGAAGCGCTCCACATCCTTCGCCGCAGAGCGGAACTCCGCCTTCGCCGACGGCGCGGATTCGAGACGGTAGACGGCGCCGCTGTTCGTAGTCGTGACCAGCGTCTCGCTGCCTGTACGTGAGATCGAGACTACCTGCTTTTCAGGGACACTGCCGACGAGCGAGACCTCGCCGTCTTTCATCTCGTAGATGCGGCCCTGGGGGCCGGTGGAGAGAAGGATCGATCCGTTCGGTCCGCCGGTGATGCCGTACGCCATCTCGTGCTCGAACTTGCGGACAACTTCGACGAAGCCGTCAGGATTGATGCGATAGATCTCGCCGCTTCCTCCGCCCGCCGTCGCGCCCGAACTGCTGCTGTCTTCGAACGAGACGCTGACTTCGACGCTGCCCGCGTCGTCTTTTTTCTGTTCCGTGGAAGCCGAGGCCGTCGTCGACGCCGGCGCGGACTGCGTGGCCGGTTTCGGCGTCGCCTTCACCGGCGCGGTCGAGGGCAGCACGTTGCTCGCCGCGGCGGCCCAGCCGACTCCGTTCGCATCGACGTAGATCGCGGAGATCTCAGACAACGGTGAGTCGTAGAGTGCGTGCGCAGCGCCGTCGGGGCGGATTTCGTAAATGCGTCCCTTCGCGGAGCCGCCGGCGAGAATCGTTCCGTCATTTTTCACGCCGAGGGAACGGAGATGCGTTTCGGGAGAATCGAAGAGGACTTTGCCCTCCCCTTTCGGCGTGACGCGAAAGAGTTTTCCGTCGACGCCGGTGGCCACTGCGAGATCGCCGTTCGGCAGAAACTCGAGCGCCCAGATGTAGGCCTGCTTCGGATCGTAGAAAACCGTCGCTTTGCCGTCGTTCGGATCGATGCGGTAGACCTTGCCGTTCGGCGACGTGCCGGCGTAAAGCGCGCCGTCGTGAAAGGTGACCGCGTAAATCTCTGGCTCCGCAGCCGTGTAGATCGCCTTCAACTCCGTTCCTCGGAGACGGTAGACCTTCCCCTCGTTGCCGGTGCCGAAGAAGTGATCGCCGTTCGGCGCGGCCACCTGCGCCAGAACGAAAGGATCGGTGAAGTTGGCCGCTTTCTTCAGCGACGGCCCGGGACGCAGCTCGCCGCGTGACGTGACGGCAAACCCATCGATATCGCCCGCCAGAAAGTCTTCGGTGTTGCGAACTCGCCAGAACTGCGGCGCGACGGCAAATGCATTCGATGCTGCGAACAGCGTAACTACGAGCGCGAGGCTTCGGCGCATGGTGCGGGTGATTCCTTTCGTTGAAGCGGACGTGGCCAGGTCAGATCGCCGGCTTCACATCGAGATCGATCTTCACGACGCCGTCGACGATGTAGCCGAGCGGATGCGCGAGATGTTGCGAGGCATGGTAGCGGACCGGCGCCTGCGGGCCGTTGGACGTGTCGCTGCTGACGATGGCGCGCATCGTCGGCGGCAGATTGGGCAGATAAACGCCGGCGGTGACGGCTCCGTCGGTCGGTTCGTAAAGTCCGAGCGTCAGCTCGGTGGACGGACGGAGACGGCGAAGGACGGCGATGACTTGATCGAGACTGCGCGGATCGGGCGGGACCAGCATGAAGTCGACCTGGTTGAGCACCGAGCCGCTGCCGACGAGAAGGTAGGCCGTGCCGGCCGCCTGGTCGTCAGGAATGGTCACGTCAAACGTGTCGATGAAGGCATCTCCTCGGAACGGCTTCAGCACCGCGCGGACTTTGACGACATCGCCGGCGTGAACGCGCCCCTTCGACGGCATCTCCAGCGACGCTTCCACGATCTTGGCGATCTTGAGGTCGTCGGTGTGGCGGAAGTGAATCTTGACCGACTCGATGTCGGCGGAGCGGAACTCGTTCGACATGACGTAGCCAGCCACGACGGCGATGTATGACGGAATGGCCTGCCGCGCCTGCGCGCCAGCCCAACCTTCGTGCAAAACGATCGGCTCGCTGAATCCTTTGAGCTTGATCTCCGATTCGAGAAGTACGGTGCGCTCGCCCGCGGCGCGCTGCGCGCCGGCGACGACCGTGTCGGCGGCCATGGCCAGGATCAGCGGCGTGAGCTGCGAGTGGCGCAGGACGTCGACGTGATACTTCTGCGCCGGACCGCTCCCTTCCACTTCCAGGTCGACCGGAATCATGTCGGCCTTCTCGCCCATCATCCCCATGATGCCGACCGCGCGGTCCTGCCGGAACGCGCCGACGACCGCGCCAGTGTTGGAGAACTTGAACGAGCTGGCCAGACTCGGCAGCACGCCGACGATCTCCGACTTCGCCATCGGGAACGCCACCTCGCCCATGTCCAGGAACGGATGTCCGAAGGCGTAGACGCGATCGCCGTCGACATACGTGACGGTGCCAGTGGCGGCGACATTGAAGTCGCCGCGCAGCAGGACGGCGCCGATGGCGTCGCCGGCCGCAAACTGTTTGGAGCTATTCGTCGTCGAGGTCGTCGACGTCGACGATGCTCCACTCGGAACAGGCATGAAGCCGAGCGGATCGAGGTACTTGCCGAAACGTCCGAGCGTGTCTGGCGCGAAACTCGACATCGACAGCGGCACGGCAATCGGCCGCGCGCCGGCGATGGCGGACGCGGGCGTGGCGCCGGTCATGCTCGACATCATCGATTCGAACTTCTCGCTGGTCTTGTGCTCGACGATCGCTTTGAGGAACTCGCCGCCGGTCATGCGCGGCGTGGCGGCGACGAACGAGCCGGACGGCTTGCCGTCCACCTGCGCGATCTTGAGCATCTCGTCGATCGGCGTGATGCCGGCGATCGCTTCTTTGGCAAACTGCCACGAGTAGGCCAGCGCGCCGATGACCTTGCCGTCGATGTAAATCGGCGATCCGCTCATTCCGGCGATGACGCCGGCGCGGTCGACGACCGGCCCGGAGACTTTGGCGAGAATCAGATCCTGTCCCGGCCCGATGTTCTGCAGCACCCCGGTGATCTCGACGTCGAACCGCTCGAGCTTGGTGCCGTCGAAGACCGTTTCGCCATACCCGTGCATGCCCTTGCGGACCTGCGAGAACGGCATGGTGTTAGTGGTAGCAGCGGACGCGGCCGCGGAGACAATGGTGGCGAGGGCGACGGAGATAGCAAGGATTGATCGCGGCACGGGCGCTCTAACACACTCGCGGAACAGCGCTATTTCGCGGAGTGTGACGTGTTGCAGAATGTCGAGTTCACGCCGCAATCATGAAAGTCACCCGCACCGCCTCCGCCGCCTTCACCGTCGAATTCGACAACGAGGACGAGCTACGCGAAGAGCACCGCGCGAATCTGTCGATGGGAGGTCTTCGCGTCGTTACGTCCGAGGCCGCCGCGGTGAACGCCACGCTCCTCGTGACGCTGCGCGGGCCATGGGGCAGCGAGACCTTCGCGCGCGCAACGGTCGTGGCCATTCTGCCGGACGGAATGGCGCTGGCCATCGATGGAAACGCCGAGGAGCATTTCGCGCGCCTGATGGCAAGGTCGGCCGACGATTCCTCGGATGAGACGCCCGAGAAAAAACAAAACGTCTGGGATCGCGTCCGAGCTCTCTCGCAAATGGAGAAGCTCCTGCTTGCGGTGAAAGCCGATCGCACCGAGCGCGCGCTGTTGCTTCAGGACAACGATCCGCGCGTCCTGCTTTCCCTGCTCCGCAATCCGCGCCTCACCGTCGATGAAGTGGCACGCCTGGCGAAATCGTCCTTCCTCACCTACCAGGTCGCCGACGTGATCATCAAAACCGGCCAGTGGATGGCCAACCTCGACGTCCGCCTCGGCCTCATTCACAACGCGAAAACTCCACCCGCCTTCGCGCTGCGCATCCTGCCGACGCTCCCCGAGTCCGAGGTCCGTTCCATCGCGCGCGGCGGGATGAACATGGCGCTGAAGACGGCGGCGCTGCGGCAATTGCAGGGGCGTTAGGAACCTTTGACCTTCTCCGCGGACGAGGAACTGTCATCCGGTGAGGAATCCCACTCGACGTTCTTAAGGAGCCGCCGAGCAGCCGCGGCCAAGAACGCCCGATCGTCATCGATCGCATCGTCGATCTGACCGCACACCTCGTTTAGTCGCTTAGTCACTTCATCGGGGGACATGGCGGATTTTCTTTTCACAGTAGAAAGTATGACCTCTCAGCGGATTCGTGTCAGGCCTTGAGATCGAGTAGCGACCGACACCCATCAGCTACAATTCCAGCCATCCTTCAGCATTGATGAGGTGGCGAAATGGGTGTTTACGGCGATCAGATCGCGCGGCTGAAACTCGTACGGGAGATTGCAAAGTCGATGGACCGCGACGACCTTCCCGAATCAGATGTCATCCAACTGCACGCAATGGTTCTCAGCGTGGCGGACCAGGTTGGCGACCTCCTCGCCGCAATCCCGATGACGTTCAAGCAGTACACCAAGCACGATCTCCTGCACGCCAAAAACCTCATCGATCTCATGGGCCGTTTTATACCGGCGAAGACGCTTAAAAAGTTGAACGGCGTTGAACTGACAGTCCTCGTTCTCGTCGCCATGCTCCACGACTTCGGCATGTACGTCGACGAAGAGGAGAAACAGAAGATCGTCGATGGCGAGGAGTTCAACGAACTACTCGATGCGATGCCGGAGAAGAGGCAGGCGATTAGCGACGCCGAGGAAGCAAGACGACCGTTCGCAGCGTCCGTCGTTCGCGACGCAGTTCTCGCCGACTTCTTCCGTAAGCTGCATCCCGAACGAGCGCAGCTGAACATTCGGAAGTACCTGAGCGGTCTGCGGTTTCGCGAATACGATTTGACGGACGATGTCTCCACGATTTGCGAGAGCCACGGATGGGGAGTATTCGAAACCACGGACCCTCGCCATCCAGAGCGCACGATCGAGAAACTCAAGACCAGCGATCCAATCTACGGCGTCCCATTCAATCCCCAGTACGTTGCGACATGTCTTCGCCTCGCCGACATCATGGACTTCGACCGTTCCCGGACTCCGCTCGCGCTACTTCGGACCATCACCGATGTGAAATCAGCGTCCGAATGGAAAAAGCATCTGCAAATCCGGGGCTGGACGATTACCGATCGTGACGTGTCATTCCACGCCAAGTGCACGCATCCGGAGCATTACGTGGCGGTTATGGAGTTCATCGATTGGATCGATGCCGAGCTTCGCGACTGCCGCCGCCTGATGCGCAAGCAGGAGCGTGAGACTGCCGAGCGCTACGCGCTTAACCTGCCCGTCGCTGTCGATCGCTTCGAGGTCGAGATGGCCGATCCCAAATATGTCGCCGGCGCCTTCCGCTTCGAGCTCGACTATGAACGGATCATGAAGATCCTGATGGACAAGAGTTTGTACCCAGATCCGAGTCTCTTCCTCCGGGAGCTTCTGCAGAATTCCCTCGATGCGTGCCGAGTTCGACAGGCTATCGCCCATTCGGAACAGGCGACGACCTCCTACACCCCAAGAATCACGGTGTGGGATTACAGCTCCAATACCGCTAACCCAACGGTTGTTTTCCAAGACAATGGCATTGGCATGTCGAAATCAGTCATCGAAAAATATTTCATGCGAGTTGGGCGTAGCTATTACCGCTCGATGGAGTTCGAAGTCGAGCGTAAGCGACTTCGGAAAGAGGGCGTCGAGCTCGAGGCGATGTCTCAATTCGGAATCGGCTTTCTCTCCTGTTTTATGGTCGCGGATCGTGTCGAAATCGTGACTTTCAGTGACCACAACGAAGCCTTTAATATACTGATCGAGGGGCCGACGAAATACTTTACGATCCGGGTAATCGACGCCCCTGCGCGACCTCGATTCCGAATTCAAGGCACCACCAGAGAAGAAGACGGACCGCCAGTCTACGTCGGTACACGCATAGTCATACATTTACGTCCAGATGTGCGGGTGAATGTCAGCGAAGCGCTTAACAGGTTTGCGGCCAATGTCGATTTCGGAGTGGAAATCGTGGCTCCAACTACCGAAATAGCCGTCACGCCATTAAGATGGCAACGCGAGTGGCCCTCATTAAAGGATAAGGAAGAGGCGTTGGCGCATCGTCCGATGTCGGAACTAATTGAAGGTGGCATGGCGGAGCTTCTGACACCCTTGTTCGTGCCGATTGACCAGTATGATTTCTGCGACGGGCTACATGGCAAACTCTGGTTCTGGATGTTATGCGGCGAAGATGGCATTCCGGTTCCGCGGCTTGGAAATCTGCGTATTGGCCCGGAAATCGAAGTGAGTGGACTCCCGATGCTCGTCTCCCGTGTGAGACTCGTAAATCACGCCGTTCATACTCTACTTGACGATGAGGGTTTTAGAGAACCGTCTAGTCCACTCCTGTCGACATTTAACGATCAGTTCCGTAGCTTGTCAGCCGACAGGCGAGCGTCTATATTGCAATGGCTACAGAGGCCAATAGACAAGGCCGATTGGTATACGGTGAAAGGACTTCCCCGAGCTCTAGCCCTCGACGATTGGAGTTGGACGGAGCATTCGTGTCGTTTCGATAATATCGAGCTCCCACTTTTCGGACCAGAACGGCTCGCCCTTTATGGCATTGACCTACCGGCTGGCATCACGGAGTGGAATCCGATGGCAGGAGACGGCAGACGTATTCAGCTTCCAGAAGGATCTGCTTGTTGGATCGACGTTCGAACGCGAGTCCCGGTGCCGGCCGCTAGTCGCCTCTTTGTCGATTCGGTGGCGGGATCGCGAATCGGTATTCCTTTGTATCGAGCTCTCTTGCGGTTCGGGCTCCATAAATTGCAAGGAGAGCCAGACGCGGTATGGGTCGAGTGGTTCGACCATTTCCTTGACCGCATTAAATACGACATCAGCTTCGGCTTTTGGCCGGAGGTGCTCCGTCTTGAGCATTCGGTAATTCGCGAAGTATTGCAAGTAGAACTCTTCGATGGAGGGACTATACGACAAACGACTCTCGAAGAAGCGCGGAAAATCTTTGGGCAGTGGGCTCCGATTCATCCGTTTGGGGCATCGGTGCCTACCCAAGGTGTGTGGCCCACGGGCAGAAGTCTTTGTGCTCTTTTCGGTCACCCTGTGAGGACGAATTCAGACACGAAGGAAGTAGACCTCGATAGTTATACGGGCGAGCCTTTTGATTGGGATTAGAGCTTCGCTTCGTATACTCGCGCGAAAATCTGCCGCTCATCATTTTCTTCTCAGGTCCGTCTGAGGATCGTCACCACCCCCGCACCGGTCGCCATTCATCGACGATCGCACCATCTTCGGCGACGTGGTAGCGATCGTACATCGCCGCGGTGAGGCAGGAGTGATTCGGGATGACGCGGATGCGCGTTCCGACCGGGAGCGGAACGCTTGTCGTTAGTTTCCCGTGTTCCTGCGAGAGCGCGGTGAGGCGCGCCGGCAGCGGGCGGAGGTCTACGTCGCAGACTAGGCCGTAGCCGAAGTTTGGGTCGAGGTGTTCGGGACTGGTGTCCTTGGACAGCGCGAGGGCGCCGGCGTCGATGATGGCTTGGCCTCGCTCCGGATAGGAGCCGACTACCGTCGCGAGAACCGAGACCGCGACGTCGTCGCGGGTGCAGCTGCCGAGGGTGGATTGGAAGGCGTCGAAGAAAACGTAGTTGCCAGGGCGGACTTCGTCGGTGTCCGCGAATCGATCGGCGATCGCGGTCGTTGGCGTGGAGCCGATGCTGCGCATCAGATCGTCCATCCCGAGGAGCGCCCGGAAGCGCGACAACGATTCGATCTCCTCGGCGGCAATCCTCCGGATCTCGTCGACGCCACTTGCGTTGTACGAGTGGCCGGCGTGCGTGAGCAGCCCCTGAAAATGGATCGCCGGCGAATGCGCGATGGCGAGGGCCAATCGCACGCTGCCGGGATCGTTCGGATCGACGCCGGCGCGATGATAGCCGCAATCGACTTTGAGGAAGACGTCGAAAACGACGCCATTCGCGGCATGAAACTCTTCTACTGCGCGTAGAGCAAGCTCGCTGTCGATGAGAATGTTCAGTCGCTCGATTCGAGTCGCCAGCGCCGCCGCGCGAGGCAGTTTTTCGGGCGCGATCGGCACTGCGTACGTGACGTCGCCGAACCCCGCATCCGCGAAGAACTCCGCCTCGGCCATGGTCGAAACGGTGATCGGACCGATCGCGCCGCCGTGCTGCATCCGGGCGATCTCGATGGTCTTGTGCGTCTTCACGTGCGGGCGGAATCCGACTCCCGAGGCGAGGGCCTTCGCGCGCATGCGAGCGCAGTTTTGCTCGACAATGGAGCGGTCGACGAGGAACGCGGGCGTCGTCACATGCGAAAAATCATTCATATCGATATGGATGCATTCTATGCGTCCGTGGAGCAGCGCGACCGGCCCGAGCTGCGCGGGCGGCCGGTCATCGTCGGCTGGCCGGGCGAGCGGAGCGTCGTCTGCGCGGCGTCGTACGAGGCGCGCAAATTCGGCGTGCACTCCGCCATGCCGGCCACGCGCGCGAAGCGGCTCTGCCCCGAGGGGGAGTTCATCCATCCGAACTTCGAGAAGTATCGCGAAGTGTCGCGGCAAATTCGCGACATCTTCGAACGCCATACGCCGCTGGTCGAGCCCCTCTCGCTCGACGAGGCGTACCTCGATGTGACCGAGGAGCTGACCGGGATTCCGACGGCAACGGAAACTGCAGAGACGATCCGGCGCGAGATCAAATCCGAAACGCACCTCACGGCCTCGGCGGGCGTGGCGCCGAACAAGTTCCTGGCGAAGATCGCCAGCGATTGGAAAAAGCCGGACGGTTGCTTCGTCATCCGCCCGCATCAGGTCGAGCGATTCCTGATGCCTCTGAACGTGCGCAAGATCCCCGGCGTCGGCAAGGCGACGGAGAAAATCCTGACCGAGATGGGCATCGCTACGGTCGGCGATCTGCACTCATTCACTGCCGCTCAACTCGTAGCGCGTTTCGGCAAGTGGGGCACGCGGCTGTGGGAGCTGGCGCGCGGCATCGACGAGTCGCCGGTGGTGCCGTCGCAGAAACGGAAGTCGTGGTCGAGTGAAAACACGTTCGCGAAGGACATCACGCTCGACGAGGTGACCGCGTACATTCGCGAGGAAGCGCAGAAACTCTGGCAAGCGCTCAGCGACAAGCAACTGGTCGGCCGCACGGTCACGGTGAAACTGCGCACCGGCGATTTCAAAACCGCAACGCGGCGTTTGACGCCGGAGGCGATCCCGTCAAGCGGTGATGACCTGGCGAGAATCGGCGCCGAGCTGCTGACGCGTTTCGATTTTGGTCCGCAAAGCCGCTACCGCCTCGCGGGCATCGGCGTGTCGAACTTCATCGATGAGGATGACGACGAAGAGCCGGTGAAGGAGCAGCCGGAGTTGTTTGGGGAACCGGCGTCCTGACTACGCGTGAGGAAATGTCGCCACCGGTTGCGCGCGAAGGCGCGCTTAATAAACTTAGCCCCGCGCTCTGCGCGGGGTAACGAGCAGCGCGAGATTTTGTAGCGGCCGCCTCCGCGGCCACACATCCCCCGAACACTTCCGAACCCCGCGCAGAGCGCGGGGCTAAGATTGTCGAGCGCGCCTTCGCGCGCAACTGAAACGTCGGAGGCCCTGACTGCCACGCTCTGGCTACAACAGCGCATCGACGCCGTACGCGATCTCGTCCTCGGTCACGTCGTTGAACACTTCGCAGCGGCCAATCGCGCGCGGAAACACCATCACCCGCCGGCTGCCGGTGTTCTTCTTGTCATGCTCCGTCGCCGCAAGGATGGCCTCGCGATCGATGCCAGCAGGAATCGGCGATGGATTCCATCCGCGGATGGTGCGCTCGATGCGACCAGCGATCGCTCGATCGAGAACACCGCGCCGGATCGCGATCGCGTTCGCGGCGATCATCCCCCACGCCACCGCCTCGCCGTGCGTGAGTCCTCGGTAGTCGAGTGCCGTCTCGATGCCGTGCGCGATGGTGTGGCCGTAGTTGAGCAGGCGTCGAAGGTCGGCCTCCTTTTCGTCAGCCGACACGATCTCCGCCTTCACACGGATGGCCTTGCGCACGACTTGCTCGACGTCGAAGTCAGGCGGCGATTCGAGCAGCTCGAACAATGACGCATCGCTGATCACGCCACCTTTCAGCGCCTCGAAGAGTCCGCTCAGCACTTCGCGCCGCGGCAGCGAGTCGAGCGTGGCCAGATCGGAGATCACCGCACGCGGCGGATAGAAACTGCCGATCAGGTTTTTCCCCTTCGCATGATTGACGGCGAGTTTTCCGCCGAGGGAGCTGTCCACCTGTGCGAGGAGCGTCGTGGGAACGTGAACGAGATCGATGCCGCGAAGAAAAATCGACGCCGCGAAACCCGCCGTGTCGCCGACCATCCCTCCGCCGACGACGACCGCCATCGAATCGCGCTTCGCGCCGCGCGCGAGCAGTTGGGTGACGACGTCGTTGGCCGTATCGAGGGTCTTGTGCGCCTCCCCTTCTTCGATGGCGATGACGTCCGCGTCGAGCGTGGCCGCGATCTGCTCTCCGAAACGATCGCGAAGCACGCTCGACGTGATGACGAAGACGCGCCCTCGGCTTTGAATCAGCGAGCGAATGTCATCGAGCAGATTGCGGCCGACGTAAACGGGATACGTCGCGGACGCCTGGCGGATGGTAACGAACGGCTGCATCGTGATCCGAGTCTATCGAAGGTTGTCATCTACTCAGCCTCCTTCGGATCGCTGGGAGCGTAGCGGCCCAGGATGCCTTTGCGGAATCGGTCGCGTTCCTCGGGAGTCATGGTCTTCCAGCGGGCCTCGAAACGGCGACGGTTGCCGGACCAGTCGAGGCCGCGGCCGCCGAGGCGGCCGAAGAGGACGCGGCAGAGAGCCAGGAGGCCGAGCGCTTGCCAGAAAGTCACCGGCCGCAGGCCGAAGAGCTCCGGGACGAGCCGGTTCCAGAGCTGGAGAACGATTTCGCCGCCGAGAAAGGCGCAAAGAGCCAACCCCAGAATTGCCACGGGCGAGAAGAGGAGCATTCGGGTTCGTCTTGTCATTTTCGGTACCTCATCCTTTGATCAATTCGTCGTAGATGTCATGAAGCCGCTCGCGGAGATGCAGCACCGCGTAGCGTTTGCGAGAGAGGAGCGTGTTCACATTCACACCGGTCGCGGCAGAAATGTCTTTGAAGCTGCGTCCTTCGAGTTCGTGCGCGACGAAGACCTCGCGCTGCTCGTCGGGCAGATCGTCGAGCGCGAGGTCGAGCTCATCGAGCAGCACGCCGCGCGCGTAGAGCGCCTCCGGGCCGGCGTCAGCGGACGGGAGCAGATCGTCGAAGTGGAGTTCGTCGTCGTCGTCGACGTCCGGAAAACTCTCCGGCTTCTTTTTCCGAAAGAGGTCCGTGATGCGATTGCGAGCGACGCGAAAGAGCCAGCCGGTGACGTGGTCGATCGGCATCAGCAGCCGGTTCGCTTCCACCAACTTGTAGAAGACGTCCTGCAGAACGTCCTCGGCGTCACGCGGATCGGGAACGCGGCGCCGGATGAAGTCGCGAAGGCGGGACTGCTCCCGCGTCACGACATCGGCGATGTGTTCATCCTGTTCGATCGCCATCTGCCCGAGGCTCGCGTCCTTCATCTATAGGTGTAGACGAATGAGGCGGCGCCGATATTGTGGAAGCGCGGAACCGAAGCGCGCTGAAGATCACGGCGACGCTTCCAACGATGTTCGCGCCCATCCCCACAATCAGTGGCCACTGACGGATGCGGATTCCGTAGACGAGGTAGACGATCTGTCCGCCGAGGAAAAGGGCGTAGGTGAGGATCGAGACGTCGTCCGAGCTGCGGCGCTTCCAGATCCGCAACGCCTGCGGAATGTAGGCGGCACCGGTGGCGACACCGACGACGGAGACGAGCCAGGCAAGCAGCGAGTCGAACAAAGCCATAGCGCGGACGATACGCCGGATCGGAAGGCGTCACACGCTACAATCGCGGACCATGCCTGTCGTCACCTGCCCCGACTGCGGACGCGAAGTCTCCACCATGGCCGCGGCGTGTCCGCATTGCGGGCGGCCGTCATCGCCGGTGAGTTATGCCGCTCCGGCTGCGGCAGCCGTCCCCGTGACTGCGGAGGAAACGCTGTGGCGTGGATCGCCATCGGCGCGCGTGCTCATCGGAAAGATCGTCCTGATCATCCTCACCGCGATCCTCATCCCGGTCGCGGCGAGCTTCATCGCGTCGCAAACGAACGACCTGGAGATGTCCGGCCGCATCACGAAATTCGGCTGGCTGATCACGGCGATTGCCGTCTTCTACCAGCTCGTCATGTTTCTGATCGTGATGGCGCGGCTGCAAAGCACGATCTACACGATCACGAATCAGCGCGTGATGATCGAGCGCGGGATGCTGTCGAAGAGCCTCAATGAAATCGATCTCCGCTACATCGACGACACACAATTCTTCCAATCCTTCACCGACCGCCTCCTCGGCATCGGCAACGTGACGCTGATTTCGTCCGACAAGGCCTTCCCGACGACGATGCTGCACGGCATCGCCAAGCCGCGCGACATCCGCGAGATGATCCGCGCCCGCGCCTACCAGGTCAGCCAGCGACAGTTGTTTACGCGCGCGACGTAGAGCTCAGTTCGGGCGCTGGCGGTGCCTGCGCCGCGGTTGAGGACGACGCGATGGCGGCGCGGCATCGTTCGTCATCGGATTCAGCCAGGAAACTCCGACGAATCGCGCGAAATCCGAATCTGCACTACAGACAGTCAATCCATGCTCGATCGCGAGCGCCGCAAGGTGAGCATCGGCAATTAGATTGCCGGTGACGTTGGCGTCCAACAACAGGCGGCTGAGTACGGCCGCATGATCTTCCGTCGGTTCAGGAATCCAGACCTTTGGATGATCGAGCCACTCCATCATCTGCTTCCACGCCGCCGCGATCGTGAGCGGTCGCCCGAACACGCGCGCATTCGTGGCCAGACGAAGAAACGCAAGCGATGCCTGCCATGGAATGCCAATTCTGGCCCCTCCATTCAGTTGCTCTTCGAACCACACCTTCGCGCGGCTATGTTGAGGTACGTCTTCAAACTTCGCGTAAAGCAGCAGATTCGAATCGATGAGGATCAACGAAACGCATCCCCTTCGACTTCGGCGATGACCTCGGCAACGTTATCGAGATTCGTGCGCAGTGGCCGGCCTTTCACCGGCGTGATGACGTAGCGGCGCGTTTTCGAGAAAGACTTGCTCTCGATCTGATCGAGACCGGCGCGTAAGGCATCGTTCACGAGATCCTTGAAAGGACGGCTCTTTCGCAGCCTCTTGAGACGGACGGCGACATCATTTTCGAGCGTGACCGTGGTGCGCATGCATCAACACTAAAGCATCATGATGCGCAAGTAAATCCACCAGCGAACTCTTCTATCATGCGGCGTCCCCATGCGCATCCTCATCCTCACTCCGCGTCTGCCGTGGCCGCCGATCGACGGCGGGCGGATCGCGATGGCGCGGCTGGCGGAAGGGCTGGTTCGCGCGGGAGCGGACGTCGAAATTCTGTCGCTGAATCCGCGCAAGCATCACACGGTAGCAGCTCCGCCGGTTCCAACGCAGGCGATCGATATCGATACCTCACGGATCGTCGGGCCGGCGTTCGCGAAGAGGATTCCGTTCCTCGTGGCGCGCTTCATTTCGGAGGAGTTCGGGGAAGCGTTACGAAAAACGTTGCGAAGGTTCGCGCCGGACGTCGTGCAGATCGAGAGTCCGTTTCTGCTGCCGTACGTCGACGTCGTACGAAGCGAAAGCAGCGCGCGCGTCTTGCTGCGTTCGCTGAATGTCGAGTTTCGCATCTGGGAAGGGCTGGCGCGGATTGAACGAAATCCTCTGCCCCGGTTTGCGCTTCGGCGCATCGCGTCGTCGTTGCGCAGGTACGAGGTCCGGCAGCTCAATGTGTGCGACGCGATCGTTCCAATCTCCGCGGACGACGCTGACGATTTCCGCCGGCTCGGCGGAACGCGGCCGATGCACGTCGTGCCGTGCGGTGTCACCGTGTCCGAACCGACGCGCGACACGCCGATCCCGAACAGCATCGGCTTTATCGGCTCGCTCGACTTTCGGCCGAATCAGGAAGCCGTCGAGTGGATCGTCGAAAAACTGTGGCCGTTAGTCATCGAGCGAGTGCCACAGGCGCGGTTGTCGATTGGGGGGAGTGGAGCGCCGGCGTGGCTACGGCGGCGGATGACAGGCGCCGACTTTCGCGGGACCGTCGATGACGCAACCGCGTTCATGAATTCGATGTCGGTGATGATCGCGCCGCTCTTCGCCGGCGGCGGAATGCGCATCAAAGTGCTCGAGGCGATGGCGTTGGCGAAGCCGGTCGTGGCCACGAAAGTCGGCGCCGGCGGACTCGATGTCGAGCATGGCCGCGACATCCTCATCACTGACGATGCCGCGTCGTTCGCGGATGCGGTCGCGCTTCTGCTCCGCGATTCACAAACGGCGGCGCGAATCGGCGACGCGGCGCGCGAGAGGGTGCGCAGCCGCTATGACAACGACGCACTCGCGCGCGGGCTTCTCACGTTCTACGAATCCCTTTCATCGCCCTGACGAATACCGCGTTATCGCGTCGACGAATCGCCCGGGCCGCAATGCGAAGGAGCGCCGTCAGCGTCAACGCCATCCGCGCGATGAACATCCACCGGTGTCCGTAACGCCTGCCGCCCCACGCGAGCAGATCGGGCCAGAGCCGTTCCGGATCGTGGTGCAGCGCGCGGGATGCTGCGACCGTTCCGCCGATGACGTGAACGACGCGCGCCTCCTCGATCACCGCCACGCGCCAGCCGGCGTCGCGCGCGCGAAGGCCGAATTCGATGTCCTGACAATAGAAGCGGAAGCGTTCATCGAGCGGCCCTGCCGCGTCCCACGCCTCGCGCCGGAACGCCATCGCCGCGCCGCTGACCCAATCGACATCGCGCTGAACGCGCGGGCCGCGACGTCGGACGAAACGCGCCAGATGTCCCGCGCCGCTGACGACGCCGATCATCCAGGCGAGCGTCGGCGCCGCGCCGCCGCTCCACTGCGGCGTGCGATCGGGATTGAGAAGCCGCGCTCCGGCGACGCCGAGCTTCGGATCGGCGGCGAAGGCGGCGAGGAACGCGGGAATCGCATCGTCGTCGACGATGGCATCGCTGTTGAGCAGCAGAATGATTCGTCCACGCGCAGAGGCCACGCCGCGATTCGCCGCGACCGCAAAGCCACGATTCGATTCGAGCCGGACGAGACGCACCGAGGGCACTTCCAGCGCGAGCAACTCCGCCGTGCCGTCGGACGATCCATCGTCCGCGACGATGACCTCGGCGTTGCTCGGCAATGACGCCAGCGCCGCACGGCAACAGCGCAGCGTCATCTGCGCCGTGTTGAACGTCGGGATGACGACGGAGAACTCGATCACAGCCGCAACGTTACCGCGTGCGATCATCCGCTGCTTGGCTCTTCGATTGACGATCGTGCTCGCGGTGATCGGGCAAGTGCTCGTGGTGTTAGCAATCTGCGGGCTTCTGCGACCGTGGGTGCTGGTTGCCGTCGCTGTGATCGCTCTGATTCTTTTTCACGCGGAGACGCGGAGACGCGGAGGGGTTTCTGCCTTTCTCCGCGACTCCGCGCCTCCGCGTGAAACCGTCCTCCTGATCCCACTCGCGCTACTCGCCCTCTACCCCCCGATCGCCTTCGACGAAACCCTCTACCACCTCCCCTTCGTGCGCGCGATCGCGAACAGCGGCGCGATCAACTTCTCCCCAAATCTGCGATTCCCGCTCTTTCCGCAGCTCCAAGAAGCGCTCTGCGTACCCCTCTTTCTCCTCCTCGGCGACACCGCTACACACTTCGTTGCGCTCGCCGAGGTGCTGCTCCTCGCTGGAATCGTGATCGCGTGGCCGCAGCAGCGGACGGCTGGCATCCTTGCCGCCGCGCTCATCCTCGGCAATCCGATCGTGATTCACATCGGGACGGTGACGTACACCGACGCGGCGCTGATGCTGTTCGTCGCGGCGGGTGCTTACTGCCTCGATCGATATCCCACCGCCGCTGGTTTCCTTCTCGGCACCGCCTGCAGCGTGAAGTACCTCGGCTGCTACTTCGCGGCGGCGGGATTCGTCTACCTGCTTTTGTTCTGCAGCAACCGCCGGCGTGACATCCCTCTCTTCGCAGGAACGTTCGTGCTGGCCGTACTTCCGATGTACGGCCGCATCGTCGCGCTGACCGGCAATCCGTTCTTCCCGTTTCTGTCGGAGGTGTTCGGCGCGAGCAGGTGGACGATGGCGTTGCCCTCTTCGACAAATGGTCTATCGAGCACGCTCCGGCTGTTCTGGAACGTGACGTTCGCTCGCGATCACGTCGGCGCCCAGCCGCCGTACTCGCCGCTTTTTGCGATCGCGATGCTGATCACGTTCATCGCGGCGATGCGAAACCGGCGCGCCGCGTTTCTGTCGATCGTCTGCATCGGCTACAGCGTGATCTTCACCTTCCTGCCGCAGGATTCACGCTACCTGTTGCCGCTGCTTCCGCTGGTGAGCGTCGCTGCGGCGATGACGATCGCGCCGTTGTTGTCGAAGAAAATGATCGTCGTTGCATCGATCCTCGCGATCACGCCGGGCCTCGCTTACGCCGGATATCGCCTTTGGAAGCAAGGTCCGCCGCCGCTCAATGCGACGGAGCGCCGGCAATATCTGGAAGCGCACATTCCTGAGTTTCGCGCGCTGGAGCGGCGCGCCGCGGGCCGGATCTACGTTTGCGGCGCGGAGCAGTTGAACTACTACGGCGACGGCGACTTCCTCGGCGATGTGGTCGGGCGGTATGCGAACGAAACGATCTTCGACAACGCGAAGAACGCGGACGATTTATCCCGCGCGCTGAAACCGTTGAACGTTCGCTTTCTACTCGTTTCGAAGCGGCAATGCCGGCCCGAATGGCAGCGGCTTCCGGCGGAGCCGTTGTTCGAGCGCATCTACGCCGATGATGGCGCGGAGCTTTGGCGGCTTCATCCGCCGTTCTAATATCGCGGCAGTGCCGCTGCCCGACTCCATTCGCCGGATCGTCGCCCGCCGTCCGCTCGATTGGACTCGCGGTGCGGGGCGTGCGCGCGCGACGCCGCCGTCCGAAGTCGACGTCATCATTCCGGTGTACGGCGCGGCGAAGGAGCTGCGCGCCTGTCTCGAAAGCGTTTTGCGTGAGACGCGGCATCGCGTCACGCTCGTCGTCGACGGACCGCAGGACGCCGATGTGGAGTCGGTGATCGCCGACTTCGATTTTCGCGTTCTCCGCAACGAGCAACGTCTCGGCTTCGTTGGCTCGGCGAACCGCGGCATGCGCGAAACGACGTCGGATGTCGTGCTGCTCAACAGCGACACGATCGTGACGCCGCGCTGGATCGAGAGGCTGATCGACGCCGCGTATTCGTCGGGCGACGTCGGAACCGTCACGCCGCTTTCGAACCATGCGACGCTTTGTTCGATCCCGCAGCCATTTGAGGAGAACCTGCTGCCAACCGGCTTCGACGCGGCCCCATTCGCGGCGGTCGTTGAAAGCGTTTCGCAGCGCCGCTATCCGCGAATCCCAACCGGCGTCGGTGTTTGTCTCTACATTCGCCGCGCGCTGATCGATGACATCGGCGTTTTCCACGAGCAGCATTTCGGACTCGGATACGGCGAGGAAAACGACTTCTGCATGCGGGCGCTCGCACGCGGCTGGGTTCACGTCGCCGACGACGCTACGTTCATCTACCACGCCGGCCACCGCAGCTTCGGCGCGTCGCACGCGGGATTGGAACGCCGAGGTTCGGCCACGTTGCGGCGACTGCATCCGCGCTACATGCCGACGATCGCGGCGTTCATGAAAGCCGACCCTCTTGCGGACGTTCGCGAACGAATCGTCGCCGCGATCACGCCGCCGTCGGATCGCAAACGACGAATCGTGCATCTCGTTCACGGCTGGCCGCCCTTTCAGCAGGCCGGTACGGAGTTGTACGCCTATTGGCTCGCGCGGCAACAGCAGTCGTCGAATGAGGTTTCGGTCTACGTCCGCGCTTCCGATCCGACACGGGCGCACGGCGAAGCGATGGAGTTGCTCGACGCCGGAATCCGCGTGCGGCTTGTGACGAACAACTTCACGGCGCGCAATCCATTTCGGCGCAACGCGATCCGTGATCGGCAGATCGAACGCGACTTCGAACGGTTTTTAACCAAACAACATCCTCACCTCCTACACATCCATCACCTCGCCGGCCACGCCTTCTCGCTCGCCCGCGTCGCGCGCCGCCTCGGCATCCCGATCGTCCTGCAGATTCAGGACTGGTGGTTCCTCTGCGCGCGCGTGAACCTTTACGACCGCGATGGCAACCGCTGCACCGGACCCGGCTTCGAAAAATGCGCGCGCTGCGTAACGTTGACGAAGGTCGCACCGTCGCCGGTCACGAATCGCCTCCTGCACGCGGCGCGTCGATCGGCGGCACGTAGTGCGATCGATGCTGCCGATGTGTATGTAGCGGGCTCTGAAGCAATTCGCGACGACTACATCCGCGCGGGGATGATCGATGCGGCGAAGCCGTTTCACGTCATTCCGTATGGCGTCGGCGTGACGACATCCGTGCCGCGGCGTCGCGCGTTGCGGCCGATTCGATTCGGATACGTCGGCTCGATCGCGCCGCACAAAGGCGTGCATGTCGCGGTCGATGCGATGCGCGGGCTGGATTCCACGCAGGCCTCGCTGCACATCTGGGGTGACGCGAGCGCATTTCCCGATTACGCCGCCGATCTGGCGCGGCGCGGCGACGGCTCCCCGATCGTCTTCGAAGGACGCTTCCGCGAAGAACACAAGGCGCAGGTCTTTACCTCGATGGACGTGCTGCTCGTTCCGTCGATCGGCCTGGAGTCGTTCGGCTTGGCCGCACGGGAAGCGATGACGTGCGGCATTCCGGTCATCGCCTCGGCGGGCGGCGCGCTGTCGGAGATGTTCGCCCCGGGCGACGGCGGCGAATTTTTCCCGGTCGGTGACGCCGATGCGTTGGGTTCGATTCTGCGGCGCGTCGTCGAAGAACCGGAGATCATCGATCGCTGGTCGTCGCGCATCCGTCCGCCGAAACGCAACGACGTGCACGCTGCAGAGATCAACGCGGTTTACGAGTCGTTGTTGGGGAGTCGCAGATCGTGATTCGCGCGATTCGAAACGTCGTCCGCGGCGAAGGAGTTGGCTCCGCCGTTCGCCGAACGCAGGAGCGGATTGAGGAGGCGGCGCAAAGCGCCGCGTTGCGAATGCGCGGCATGTTCGCCGGCAACGCGGAGGCACCGATTCTCAACGTCGCCGCGGATGGAACATCGCTTCGGCTCGGTGGCCTACAAGCGCAACTCGTCGCGCGGCTCTCCTGCGAACGCGCATTGCGGAGCGTGGCGCTCGTCAGTCCCGGAGTTCTCGATCTGTCGCGGCCGTCGCGGCATACGCGCCGCGTTTCGGCAGAGATCGTTGCCGCGATGCGCGATGCGATCGCCATGACCGGAGCGCGAATCATCCACTTCGAAGGAATGCACGGCGTGCCGTTTGCCGAGGTCTTGCGACTGATCGACGACGGTTTCGACGTCATCGTCAGCGTTCACGATTTTTCGCTGTTCTGCGCGCGGCCCCATCTCATCGAGGAACCGGCCGGAACGTTCTGCTTCTACTCGCGCGACCTCGATCGCTGCCATCGCTGTCTCAGTCAAACGTGGCAGGTTCCGCAGGACGCGCAGCGCGATCGTCGCGCGCTCGCTCGACAGATCCTCGCGAGTGCGAAGCGGGTGATTTTTCCGTCGCAGTTTTTGCTCGAGCAGCATCGGGAGATTTTCTCGATGCCGGATTTGGCGGGAGTCGTCATTGAGCCCGCAGTTCTCGCGCGAACCGACAGCGGGCGGGACGCCAGCGTTCCCAGGGCGATCGCGTACGCGGGCAGCGCGAAGCGCCACAAGGGTGCACACATGCTTGCGGAACTGGCGCAGCGTACCGATGCGCCGCTGCACATTTTCGGCGGCGGCGACGAAGAACTGCTACGCGAGTTGCGCCGTTTTCCGAACGTCGTCGTGCATGGCTACTACCGCGGCGGCGAACTTCCGTCACTGCTGAAAAAGCACGGCATCGGTCTCGTCATCGTTCCGTCGATCTGGCCCGAGGCGCATTGCCTGGTGATTTCCGAGGCGTGGATGGCCGGCGCCGCGGTCGCCGCATTCGACCTCGGCGCGCAGGCGGAACGGATTCGCTCGCATGGCGGCGGCTGGCTGGCGCCGCTGGAAAGTGGCGCGGATGGTTTGGCGCCGATCGTGACTCGGTGGTTGGCCGGAAGCATCACCGCCACGCCGCCGCGCGACATTGCGACGCCGATCGACGCGGCACGCGCGCACGTCGAGTTGTATCGAACGATTGCGTGACTACATGCCGCTGCCGGAGAGCGCCGCGGCAACGCTGCGGAACAGCAGCCGCACGTCGAGCCAGAGCGACCACGAACACATGTACGTCAGGTCGTAACGCAACTTCACGGCCGGGCGGGAATCGTATTCAACGAGGATTTGCGCGAGACCGGCCATGCCCGGACGAATGATGCAGCGCAGATCGAAGTCGGGGACTTCTTTGAGGATTCGCTCGGCGATTTCCGGCCGCTCCGGGCGCGGACCGACCAGGCTCATGTCGCCGGCGATGACGTTGAGCAACTGCGGCAGTTCATCAATGCGGTACCGGCGCAACACGCTGCCGGCGCGCGTCACGCGTTCGCTGTCCGACTGATCGGTCGAGACGCGCATCGATCGAAACTTCCACATCGCGAACGGAACGCCGCCGAGGCCGAGGCGCATCTGACGGTGGAGGATCGGGCCGCGGTCGTCGAGCCAGATAGTGATTGCGATCACGATCCACAACGGCAGCGTGACAATCATCAGCACGATCGTGACGGCGATGTCGATGGTTCGTTTCACAATGGCTCGGACACCAAAGCCACAGCCGATCATGACTTCGATCAGCGGCTCGTCGCCCATCCATCCGAGGACCGAGGAGACGAGCAGTGCGTCCGCGGACGAGGCGAGCAGCAGATAGCCGCGCGGCCCGCGAATGCGCAGCAGTTCCAGCCGCCCGCTCGGCGCGGCTTCTGACCAGACGCAGATCACTTCCTCGACGTCGCGGATGGCGGCGCGAACGTCAACATTCGTGAGCGGTCCGAGCCACGGGACGTCAACGCCGGCGTCGCCGGAGCCGGAGTAGCCGATCACACGCACGCGCCGGTCGTGATCCGTTTCGAGCACTGCCAGTGCCGCGGCGATTTCTGCCGGGTCGCCGACGAGGATTGTTTCGCGCAGCCGCAGCGGCCAAAACGTGTACTGGATCGAACGCCACAACGGAAATAGCAGCGCTTCGAGCAGCGGAACCGCGAAGACGACGGTGCGAGGCAGCGGCTGTTCGAGCAACGTGCCGCCGATGGTCACCGCCGCGATCTGAATCAGCAGCGCGACCAGGAGCACCGGCCGCGCGCGCAGCATGATGCGCCGGCGGTAGAAGCCGGCCAGCCCGAGCGCGCCGAGGAATGCGATGGTGAAGAGCGAGATGATGGCCGGATCGAGCGGAAGGCTGTCGGGCGCGAGCAGCGAACGCGTGAACGCCATCGGCACCATGCGCCGGAAATAGACGACGGCAGTCAGGCAAATCCAGGCCACGGAAAAATCGCCGATCAGCAAAATGGCCGTTCGAAACGAGCGTTCGCGCGACCCTGGGCGAATCATGCAACCTCCGCGGCCGCGATGGCGGAAAGGCGACGGAGCGCGGTGGCACGGTCGTAGTGCGTGGCGATCACATCGCGCAGCCGCGCGGTCATTCGCGCACGGGCATCGGCATCGGTCAGGAGATCGACGGCGGCACGCGCGAATCCCGATGCGGACGACTCGATGCGCGTGTGCGGCGCCAGCGCGCCGAGTCCGCGCAACGCCGTCGGGCTGCCGACGATCGCGCATCCCGCTTCGGCCGCTTCGAGGACTTTCGTGGCCTGCCCGCTTCCGTAGCGCAACGGCATCAACGCGACGCGGATGTTGCGCGCGAACGACGGCATGTCATCGACCGGCGAAACGAGCGTGACGCCGCTACGGCGCGCGTCGTTTCGCAGCGCGCGCGACGCCTCCGCGCCGCCGATGATCAGCGTCGCCGGCGGATGTAGCGCGCGGATGGCAGGCCAGATCTCGTCGAGCAACCACGCGGCGGCGTCGGCGTTCGCGAAGTACGGCAGGCGTCCCCAGAAACCGAAGTCGTAGCCGCGCGCGGCGTCATCGAGCGGTTTCGCTGCGACGCCGATCGTGACGGCTACCGCGTCGCCAAAGTCCGCGGTCTCATCGTCGCTGACGACGATGACTTGTCCGTACGTGCGCGACACTTCGTGCTCCATGCGCGCCATGCGGCGCTCCTCGATGTTCCACAGCCAGTGCGTGAACAGCGATGCCGCTTTCCGCCGTTCGCCGGCGCTGCGCCGAAGCGAATCGACGGCGTCGAGGATCGTGCGCCCTTCGAGCGATTCGCGCACCCACGGATGCATACGCGACAGAAGCACGATCGTGACGTCGAACGGCCCCACGTCGCGCCGCGCCTCCGCGATCGTGCGTTGCCAGTCGTATGGCGCGGCGAGCAGACATTGCAGAGGAAGGCGTTCGCGGAGAACGGTCATCGCACCGCTGATCGCGCATCGCATCGATGATCGCGCACCGAAGACACGTAGCGCAGAAGGGTCAACAGGAATCGTTCCGCGCGGAGCGATGAGAGCCACATCGCCGCTGCACGCGAGCGCCGAAATCCAGCTGGATGCGCGCAGCCGGTCGCCGGTATACGGCGGCCAGGGGAAACGAGGCGCGATGACAAGCGACTTCATCGCGTGCAACGAGAGCGCGGCGGAAGGAGAAGAAGAATCAATTGTTGGACCCGCGCCAGAATAGCAGATCGACTACGGCGGCGGCGGTGCGGTGGTCGTGGCCGGAGGCGCCGTCGTTGTTGGAGCGGGCGGCGGCGCCGTCTTCGGCCCCTCATCGACATTCGGCGCGGGCGATTCTGCGCTTTCGCCCGACCGCGCAGACGCGTCGGGTACGGCCTGCGTCGGTTCGAGTTCCTTCGGCTGATAGAACGGCTTCTGCAGGTAGTACGGCAGCTTGCTCACCGCCACCGTCGCGCCGCTGCAGTCCTTGTCGGGCTCCTGCCCCGCGATGAACGCCTCCATGATCACGCGCTCGCACGGACCGATGCCGCGGCGTCCGCTCTTCAGATCCATCGGCGCCATCACGATGCCCGGCGGGATGTCGAACTCGGGACGCGACGTGCGAAGCTTCTGCGCGTCGAGCTGCTTCACGATGTCGATCCAGATCGGGAGCGCCACTTCCGCGCCGGTTGCGCCGCCGCCGAGGGAGCGGCTCGGATCGTCGTAGCCGGTCCAGACCGCGATCGTGTACTCCGGCGAAAATCCGAGGAACCAGGCGTCGGTGTAGGAGTTCGTCGTCCCCGTTTTTCCGGCCAGCGGCGGCGGCAGGACGTGCGCCTCGTAACCGGTGCCGCGGTCGATCGTGCCGCGCATCACGTGCGCCAGCTCGAACGCCACCTGCGCCTGCGTGGCCTCGGACAACTCCGGCAGTTGTTCCTCGAGCACACGGTCGGTCTGATCGACAATTTTGCGAACCATGCGCGGTTTCACATAGACGCCCTGATTCGCGAAAACATTGTACGCGCCGGCCATCTCGATCGGCGACACGCCGGCCGCGCCGAGGGCGGTGGACGGATAGCGCGGGATATCGGAGGTGATGCCGCAGCGCTTCGCGAAATCGACCACGTGATTCGCGCCGACCATCATCCACGTCTTCACCGCCGGGACGTTGATCGACAACTCCAGCGCGCGCTGGATCGTCACGATGCCCGCGTACTTGCCGTAGTAATTCTTCGGCGAGTAAATCTGATTGCCTACCGGAATCGCCACCGGCTCATCGAAGACCGTATCCGCCGGCGTCAATCCCTTCTCGAACGCAGCGCCGTAAACAAACGGCTTGAACGATGATCCTGTCTGGCGTCGCGACTGAATGGCGCGATTGAACTTCGACATCTGGAAGTCGTATCCGCCGACCAGCGCGCGAACCTCGCCGGTCTTCACGTCGAGGATGACCACAGCGCCCTGCACCTGCGGCAGTTGATCGAGCATCCACTTTTTCGCGTGCGTCTTCGCGTCTTCATCGAGGCGGATGTGGACGATGTCGCCGGTCTTCAGCGTCCCTTCCATCGTCTTGTGCTGCGTCCACGCGAACGAGGCGGCGGACAGCGTCATCGAGTCTTTGCCGACGCGCGCGGTGACGCCGTTTTTGTCGACCGCCATGACGACGGCGGGATAGAGCTTGTCGGGAACGTACGCGTCGTTCGACCAGCTCGGATCTTTGTACGCGCCCGGATCGATCCCCTCGGTCACCAGATTCCGCGCGGGCTTGCGAAACCCGCGGCGCCGATCCCATCGCCGCAGTCCGCGCTGCAGTGCGGTTTCGGAAGCGATCTGCATGCGCAAGTCGAGCGTCGAATAGACCTTCAGTCCGCGCTGATAGAGATTCTCGACGCCGAACTTGTCGCTCCGCTCGATGTACTGGCGAATCTCCTCTGAAAAATAGGCGCCCACGCGCGGTGCTTCCTCTTTGTACGTGCCGAGGACGATCGGCGCATTGAGCGCTTGCTGGAACTGCTGTTTGTTGACGTAATGCTCCTCGTACATCCGCCGCAGCACGTGATTGCGCCGCGCGGTGGCGTGATCCATGTGCGTGATCGGGCTGTAGTACATCGGCGCTCGAATCAATCCCGCGATCAGCGCCGCCTCGGGGACGGTCAGATCCTTCGCGTGCTTTCCGAAGTAGAGCCGCGACGCCGCTTCCACACCGTACGCGCCGTGGCCGAGGTAAACCTGATTCGCGTACAGCTCGAAGATCTGATCCTTCGTGAAGTTCTTCTCGATGTCGACGGCTAGAAAAGCCTCGTTGATCTTGCGGCGAAAATCTTTCGCAGGCGTGAGAAAGACCTGCTTCGCGAGCTGTTGCGTCAGCGTCGACGCACCTTCAACTTTCTTGCGGGCGATGATGTCTTTCAACGCGGCGCGGAAGATCGCCTTCGGATTGATTCCGCCGTGGTGATAGAAATCGGCGTCCTCGGTGGCGACGACCGCTTGCACCAGCGCGGGCGCCATGTCGCGTTTCGCGACCACGATCCGCTTCTGGATCGAGTACTCGGCGAATCCGATTCCGTTGCGGTCGTAGATACGCGTGATGATGGCCGGCTGATAGTTCTCCAGCGATTTCACCAGCGGGACGCGGATGGCGTGCGCGAGCACGAAGCCGCCGGGGATGCCGAGGATGACGGCGATCCCGAGGAAGACCAGTTGGGATTTGCGGCGCGCGGACACTCCAAGAGTTTATCCGCAATGGACGCAGATAGAATGCCCGGGAATGTCTTCCGCTCCCTCCCCAACTGCTCCGGCAACGACCGACTGGAGCCGCCGCGTCGCGGATTCGATCGCGCAGCACGGCGCGTGGCACACGTATCTGAAACTCGTCGAAGCGCGCGCTGCGTATCCGGACGATCTCTCGCTGCGCGGCTACACGGAAATCCTGCGCAACACGATCGTGCGCGACTTCCTCGCCCATCCGAAAGGGATGCACTCGGTGCCGAAACTGACCGCCGAGTTCCTCTCGAACTTCGACCGCTTCAATCTCACCGCGCAGGAGGGCTACCTCATGTCGCTCATCGATGGCCGGCTCGACCTGCAGAAACTGCTGATCCTCAGCCCGTTCGATCAGTTCACGACGCTTTTCACACTCGCCAAGCTCCAACACGAACGCGCCATCACGGTGCCGCAATGAATCCAAACGAAAAGAACTACGTCATCGCCAAGCATCTGAAGACGCCGATCGCGATCGTCAACGAACATGGCGGCGTCGAATGGAGCAACGACGCCTTCGAATCGACGTTCGGCAAAGACGCGAAAGAGTGGCTGACGCAGGCCGCGCGCGCAGTGGCCGGCGAACGCGGCTGGCTGCAGGGCTTCTTCCTAGATGCCGATGCGTACCGCTCGCTCGACGTCGACATCGAAGGCCGCACGTATCGCGTCGACAAGATCATGCAGGCGGACGACTACGCGGTTCCGGCCGTCGCACTGTGGTTCGAGGATGTGACGCGGCAGCGCGAGGCGGAACAGGCCAAGTCCGATTTCACCGCGCAGATCGTCCACGACCTGCGCGGACCGCTGTCCGGAATCCAGGGAACGCTGGAGTTCGTCCTGTCGCAAAGTTCGAAGATGGACACGTTGCATCTCGATCTGCTAACCGAGGCGCAACGCGAGTCGGAACGGATGATGAGCCTGATCAACGAGATCATGGACTTCTCGAAGATCCAGTCCGGAAGCTTCGCCGTCGAGCAGGAGCCGGTGCGCATCGCCGGTCTTCTCAAACGCGCCGTGCGCAGTCTGCAGTCTGTGGCATCGCGCGACGAAGTCTTCCTCCTCTCCGCGCACGGCCGCGACGTCCCGCAGATCATCGGCAGCGTCGAGAAACTGACGCAGGCGGTGATCAACCTGATCTCGAACTCGCTGAAGTTCACGCCGAAGAAGGGGCTGATCTCCGTCGGCGCGCAGATCATCCGCAACGGAGATCTCCCCGAGGCCATCGTGATCACGGTGACCGACAGCGGGATGGGCATCAAGGCGGTCGAGTTGCAGCAGATCTGGGACAAGTACAAGCAGTCCGGCAACAAATCCCTCCGCGGCGGCGGCGGCACGGGCCTCGGCCTCTACATCGTCAAGCAGGTCGTCGAAGCGCACGGCGGCGAGGTGACGGTCGCTTCGATCGAAGGCGTCGGCACGAGCATGGTGCTCAAGCTGCCGGTCACGCGCGCGGCGTAAGATGACCGGGTGCAGGCGCTCGCATACTGGAAAGCCGTGACGCAGGATCGAACCGATTTTCTCGACGAGTTCCTCGATCTGCTTGTCGAGAATCGAATTCGCTATGCCGTGATCGGCGGTCAAGGCGTGAATGCGTATGCCGAGCCTTTGGTCAGCCTAGATCTTGACGTCGCCGTTGCTACAGACGATCTCGACCGTATCGAACGGCTCCTCGCCGAGCGCTTTCACGTCGAACAATTTCCGCACAGCCTCAACGCGAGCGCTGCCGGCTCGCAGCTTCGCGTGCAGATTCAGACCGATCCGCGGTACGCGGCGTTCGTACCGCGCGCTGAGCCGCGCGAAGTTCTCGGTGTCACGCTGCAGGTCGCTGCTGTCGAAGACGTCCTGCAGGGCAAGCTCTGGGCGTTTCTCGACGAGCAGCGCCGCGGAACGAAACGGCAGAAGGATCTCGCCGACATCGGACGCCTCATCGAGGCGTATCCGCATCTTCGCGCGCGCGTTCCGCGCGAAGTGCTCGACCGGCTGATCTGAGTTCGCGTTCCCCCGCCGCGCGAACGCACTACAATGCGCGCCACTTTTGCGGATGAGGTGCTCATGAATCCTGTTCAACCGATCACAGTGGCGCAGTACGGAATCGGACCGATCGGCGCGGAGATCGCGCGGCTGCTGCTTACCAAACCGTGGCTGAAGATCGTCGCCGCCGTCGATGTCGATCCGAACAAGATCGGCAAGGACCTCGGCGAAGTGATCGGCCTCGATCGCGAAGTCGGCGTCAAAGTCACGCGCGAGCTGACAGGACATCCGAACGTGGTCTGCCACTCCACCGGTTCTCGCCTGCGCGACGTTTCCGGCCAGCTCAAGGATCTCCTCGAGCGCGGCTGCCACGTCGTTTCGACATGCGAGGAGCTTTCCTTCCCGCTCGATCACCAGATTCGCGAAGAGTTGCAGCAGGTTGCGCGCTCGAAGAACGTCACGCTCCTCGGCACCGGCGTCAACCCCGGTTTCGTCATGGACAAACTTCCTCTGACGGTGACCTCGGTCTGCCAGCACATCGACGCCGTCGAAATCATCCGCATCCAGAATGCATCGACGCGACGCGAGCCGCTGCAGCGCAAAGTCGGCGCAGGCATGACGCCGGACGAGTTTCGCGCCGCCGTCGCTGCCGGCAAGATCAAGCACATGGGTCTGCGCGAGTCGTTGATGATGGTCGGCAACGGACTCGGCGTCGAGTTCGAGTCCGTGAGCGACGAGAAGATCGAGCCGATCATCGCGGAGCGCGAAGTGAAGACGCAGTACCTGACCTGCGCGCCGGGGCAGGTGGCCGGCGTGCATCAGACCATCTACGGCAAGGGCAGGATCAACGTGAGCCTCGAACTGCGCATGTACGTCGGCGCCGAGGACGTCGCGGCCGACCGCGTGATCGTGCATGGCGTCCCGAATGTGGAAATGGAAATCAAAGGCGGAATCCACGGCGATCGCGCCACCGCGGCGATGGTTGTGAATTCGATCCCGCGCGTAGTCAGCGCGCGTCCGGGCGTGCTGACGATGGACGACATTCCAGTGTCGTTCCGGTAGGGGACCGTCAGGTCCCAATTCTGCGCGTAGACGCAGGATGAACTCAAAAACTACGACGAATGGTCGTACACGATCCGCCACCCTTCCGGCCGGCGGTGAAAGATCAGCGTGAAGCGGCCGCGGGGCGTATCGGCGTCGCGCGTGAGTTTCCAGGCGCCGGTGACGATGACGTCATCGCTGCCAGCCGGGCGAAGATCGAGGTCGGAGAAGACGAGCGTGCCCATCTTCGCGCGGGAGTCGTATTTCGCTTTGTAGCGGTCGCGGACTTTCGTCCAGCCGCGCGTCACGTCCGTGCCGACGAACATCGTGTCGTCGCTTTGCGCGTAGCCGGCCATGTAACCGTCGATGTCGCCGTGGTTCCAGGCGGCAGCCTGCGCGTCAAGGACGGCGCGGATGCCGGCGAGATCCTTCGCCGACACCCGCGTCGCGGCCGTGGCAATCACCGGCAGCAGCGTCAACGCCACGATCAGCAAGCGCTTCATTGATCGAGCGTCTTCACGCGCGCCGCGAGGAACATGGCCGTGTCGCCGACCAGCCCGTAGCGCGGCTTCAAGGGAGCGCCGGCTTTGGCGTCGACGAGGTGTCCGTTGTCGAGCGTCAATTGATTCGATTCGACCACTTGACCGGCGGCATCGCTGATCGTGTAAACGACGCGGTAGCCGGTGATCTGTTCAGTCGTTGAGGTTTGAAAGACGGAATTGTTAACCGGTACCGTCGGCACCGGGACGTCGTTATAAGGGTCGCGGCTGAGACTCGGCACTGGCCGCTGCTCGTTGACCGAATGCATCGCCCCGCCCATGCTCGGCGTCGATTGCAACTTCTCAGTCACGTCGAGCTTCACGTTGATCGTCATCGGACGCGCGTTCGGGACCTGTTCCGCGATTGCGTTGATCGTAGTATTCCGGACCTGCTTCACGAAGTTGTCGGTGGCGGTGTCGGACGTGATTTTCACAGCTACGGGTGTCGATGTGCGCGCGTGCGTCGCGCATGCGCTGATGAGAAGAGAACAGCTTACGAAAACGATTGCGGTGCGTCGATTCATGAGTTCCTCCTTGGGTGCCGGCGAAACGACCGCAACGCAACCGGCATGCCGAGGGCGATCAATCCGGCAATACTCCAGAGGGCTATCCATGCAGCAGGTGCGGATCGCATCCAGTTCCACATCGCCAGAGTGATCGACCAGAGACCATAAACGAGGACAAAAATCCTGCGATGGTGACGGTCATCGTCGACTCCCGCGGCGATGCTCGCGCCGAGGATCAGCGTGGGGATGAAGCCGAAGATGATGTTGAGGATGTGAATCACGTGCGATACCGCACGTCGATCACTTTGCGTACGACGTCCTTCGCGACGCCGGGCAGGTTCTGCACGCGCGTCAGCACGTCATTGAACGCGTTCGACTCACCGCCGTGTTTGAAGCACTCCGCGCAGCGGGGAAGATTCGTGAAGTCGCGGCGCGCAAACGCGTCCTGCATCATCGCGAATCTTGGTCCGTCGAGGATTTCGTTCAGCGTCTGCGTTTTCAGATCGCCGAGGACCTGATCGCCGTGCGCGTCGTAGCAGCAGTGCGTGACGCGGCCGTCCGCGAAGATCACCACCCACGTGAAGAACGCGCCCTGCACGCAGCCGTAGAACTTGCCGTGGAGGTCGGTTTCTTCGTTGACGTCGAGCGCTTCGCAGGTCTTTTCGATGACGCGCGCGTTCTTGTATTGCTTGAGGTCGAAGAGATTGCGAAAGTCGTCGACGGTTTCCGTCAGCGTCAGCCGCGAACGCATCTTCTGGATTTCGATACGGATCGGATGGCCCTTTGCCTGTTCGAGAAACGCCTTCGTGAGCACGACCAGCTTGTCGAAGTCGCCCCCCGTCCGCAGCTGCGGATAAACCTCGGGATTGATCGAGTCGACGCAGATGCGGATGCGTTTCAGAGGCGAGGCCAGCAGCTTCGCGCCGATCTCTTCCGTCAGCACGAGGCCATTCGTCGACAGACTGGCCTCAGGGAAAAGGCGGATGGCGTCGTCGATGCGCGCGTAGAGCAGGGGCTCGCCCATCTCATGCAGCCATTTGAGTTTCAGCCCCGCGCCATGAATCTCGCGCTCGGCTTTCTCCACCATCGGCCATTCCATGTCCTCGTACGGACGGCGCAGCACCGGCAGCGGACACATGCCGCAGCGGAGGTTGCACTTGGACGTCAGCTCGAGGCCGACTTTGATGCGGCTGGGGTTGAGTTTCATCTCCCGTCCACTAAGGCCGCGAACACAGCAGCGTATTCCGGCCACGAGTAGCGTCGCGCCGAGGCCGCGGCGCCGCGTTCCATGGCGGCGCGGTCGCGTGATGTGAAGAATTCATCGACTGCGTTCGCCAGTGCGGACGGATCCTCGGGTGGGATGAGAATGCCGTTGCTGCCATCGATGATCTCCGGTAATCCGCCGACCGTGGTGGCGATGACCGGCCGCGCGAAATGAAACGCGGTGAGTGCGACGCCGCTCTGCGCCTCGATGCGATACGGCGCGAGGACGACGTCGGCAGCGGCGAAGAACGTGGCGATCTCGGAGTCGGGGATGAAGCGGAAATCGAAGCGGACGGCTCTGTCATCCTGAGCCGCCGAAGCCGCGCGGCGCGAAGCGCTAGGCGGCGAAGAGCCTGCCCTGAGCGCAGCGAAGGGACGGCGAAGGAACTCAAGATGCGCGGCTCCGGCTGAAACCCTCGGCTCCAGCGCAAGTTGCGCATCTTGAGATCCTTCGCCGTCCTTCGGCATCTCCACCGCTTCGCGGCCTCGTGCCTCCGGCGGCTCTGGATGACAGCCGTTTGCGTCGACAGCCAGATTCATCTCCCGCGCTAACGCCTCGTACTCTGCCGCCTTCTCCCACCACGCCTCCCCTGCCACGACCAGCAGCACGGCCGTTTTCAACTCACGCCACGCGCGAAGAGCGATGTCGAGTCCTTTGAATGGACGAACGTGACCGAAGAAGAGCGCGACGTTTGCCGCGGTAATGCCGAGCGTTTCGCGCGCGTCCGCGCGTGACGGGATTGCGCCGCCGAGCTCGTGGACCGGCAGAAATGTCTTCACCACCTGCCGCCCGCCCGATCGCGTCCACGCTTCGCGCGCTTCGGATTGGGCGTGAACGACGAGTGCGTCGCCGCGGCGCAGGACGCGATTGGTCAGCCAGCGCTTCCACGCTGCCGGCTCTTTGTCGCCGACGTTGTGGCATTGCAGGATCACGCGCGTGCGGCGCCGCAGCAGCGCAATCATCGTCAAATACGCCGGCGCGAACAGCCAGACCCACCAGACGAAGATCACGGCGTCGTAGCGCCGCAGCCGCCAGCCGGCGCGCAGCCAGGTCAGCGGATTCATCACGTCGATGATGAAGTCCGCCTTCGCGCGCGGCAGCGTCGGATCGATGTCATCGCCGCCCGGATAGAAAGGCTTCGGAAACTGCCGCGAGAACGAGACGACGTCCGCGCCCAACTCCTCGGCCAGCCGCGTCGTGCAATACGCGATGCCGGCGCGGAACGGGAACACGGGCCCGACGATGGCGACGTTTGCGCGCGGCATTGCCGATTGATATCACCACAGAGACACAGAGATCACAGAGATCACAGAGGTTTTCTCTGTGTCCTCTGTGTCTCTGTGGTGATACGCCTCTTCACACGAAGATCCGGATCTCTTTCAACTCGCGCAGCTTGTCGCGGATCTCGGCGGCCTTCTCGAAATCGAGATTCTTGGCCGCCTCCTTCATCTCTTTCGTGAGCCGGGCGATCGCCTTGTCCAGATCTTCCCCATCCGTCAGATCGAGGCGCGCTTTCGATGACGGGCCGCCGGGTACCTCGAAGTAATCGAGGTTGGCCATCTTCACCAGATCGCTGTCAATCGCCTTGATGATCGAGGCCGGCTCGATTCCATGCTCTTCGTTGTACGCCTGCTGAATCGCACGACGCCGCTTCGTCTCCGCGACAGCGAACTTGATCGAGTCCGTCATCTTGTCGGCATACAAAATCGCCACGCCTTCGAGATTGCGCGCGCAGCGGCCGATGGTCTGGATCAGCGACGTCTGCGAGCGGAGGAATCCTTCCTTGTCCGCATCGAGGATGGCCACGCACGAGCACTCCGGAATGTCAAGTCCTTCGCGCAGCAGGTTGATGCCGACCAGCACGTCGTACGTGCCGACGCGGAAGTCGCGGATGATGGCGATGCGCTCCAGCGTCTCGACGTCCGAGTGCAGATAGTTGACCTTGATGCCGAGCTCCATCAGGTACCGCGTCAAATCCTCGGCCATCCGTTTCGTCAGCGTCGTCACCATCACGCGCTCGCTCTTGGCGATGCGCTCTTTGATGACGCCGATCAGATCGTCGACCTGACCTTTGACCGGCTTGATGATGATGTTCGGATCGAGCAGTCCCGTCGGACGGATGACCTGCTCCGCGAAGAGTCCGCCCGTCTTTTCCATCTCGAACGGCCCGGGCGTCGCGGAGACGTAGACGATCTGCGTCAGCTTCCCTTCGAACTCCGTGAACGCGAGCGGCCGGTTGTCGATCGCGCTCGGCAGGCGGAATCCGTATTCGACCAGCGTCTCCTTGCGGGCGCGGTCGCCGCCCCACATCGCACGCACCTGCGGAATGGTCTGATGCGATTCATCGACGACGAGCAGAAAGTCCTTCGGAAAATAATCGATCAGCGTCGGCGGCGGCTCGCCGGGCTGGCGGCCCGAAAGATGCCGCGAATAGTTCTCGATGCCGTTGCAGTAGCCAAGCTCCGCGATCATCTCCAGATCGAACATCGTCCGCTGCGACAGCCGCTGCGCCTCGAGCAGGCGATCGTTCGCGCGCAGTTCGGCCACGCGCTCATCGAGCTCAACGCGAATGTTCTCCATCGCCACCATCAGCCGGTCGCGCGGCGTGACGTAGTGCGTGCGCGGATAGACCGCCAGCCGGTCGTATTCGCGTCCCGAGGTGCGGCCGGTGATCGGATCGATGCGGGTCATCTTGTCGATCTCGTCGCCGAAAAACTCGATGCGCACCGCGTCGTCCTCGTATGCGGGCCAGAGTTCGAGCACGTCGCCGCGCACGCGGAACGTGCCGCGCGATAAGTCGTACGGCGTCCGCTCATATTGCATCTCCGTCAGCCGGCGGAGGTACTGCGTCATCGGCTTGTCGATGCCGCGCTCGAAAAACACCAGCATCGAATGGTAGAGATCGGGATCGCCTATGCCGTAGATGCAGGAGACCGAGGAGACGATGATCACGTCGCGGCGTTCGAAAAGCGCCTTCGTCGCGGCGAGACGCAGCTTGTCGATCTCGTCGTTCTTGGTCATCTCCTTTTCGATGTACAGATCGTTCTGCGGGATGTAGGCCTCGGGCTGGTAGTAGTCGTAGTACGAGACGAAATACTCGACCTTGTTCTCGGGAAAGAAGTTCTTGAACTCCTGATACAGCTGCGCCGCCAGCGTTTTGTTGTGGCTGAGCACGAGCGTGGGGCGATTGACGTTCTCGATGACCTTGGCGACGGTGAAGGTCTTGCCGGAACCGGTCACGCCGAGGAGGACCTGGTCGCGCGTCCCGGCCGTGACGCTTTCCGTGAGCTGGCGGATTGCCTCGGGCTGATCGCCTTGCGGCGTGAAGGGCGAGATGAGCCTGAAATTCATGGTGGCCGCGTCGGCAACTCGGCAGCGCCGCGGCCTATTTCACGCTGCGATTGACGTCCCGGACCGCCGCGATCAGCTTGTCCGCTTCGGCCGAATCGATCTTCTCGTCAGCGTCGACGTCGGTAGCGAGTTTGAGGAACGTCTGGGTCTTGTCGAGCTTCAGCTTTCCCGCTTTTGCCGACGCGCGCAGCGTCTTCATCTCGGCGGCGAATTCGGCCTTCTGCGCCGGCGTCACGTCCTTCGCAAAGTGCGGCGTCATGTCGGTCTGGATCTTCCCCAAAAGCCACTCCAGTGCGACTCCCGACTTCGGAGCAAACGCGCCGGCGACGAAGAGCAGGACGACGAAGACGAGCGCCGCCCATCCGCATCCGATCGGAACCCAACGCGGAAACAGCGGACGAAGAGTGCTGTCGGGCGTCGAGTAGTAATCAGCGGGACGGCGGAACGGAAGCGCGTCTGCGGCAGGTTCCGGAGGCGCAGCAACAGGCTCAACGGGCGGCGGCGCGGTGAAATTGAATTCGTCCATGTCGTTGCGGCGGCGGGAAAATGTATCATGCGATCCAGTCGCGTCCCGCAAACCCGAAAGTAGGAAGGAAGTACTGCATGCCCCCGTCGTTGCCCAATGTTGCCGTGTTGATTCTCGACGACAATCCGCTCGTCCTGAAACTCGGCCGCGCGCTGCTCGAGCGCGAAGGATGCACCGTCCTGACGGCCGCGAGCTGGATCGAGTTCAATCACGTTCTGGCCGGCAACTCCCCCGACATCATCTTTCTCGACGTCAACCTGCCCAGCATCAAGGGAAACCGCCTCAGCGAAGTGCTCAAGTCGCAGTCGAGCAAGAAAGACATCCCCATCGTCCTGATCTCCGACCTTCCCGAGAAATCGCTGGAAGAGATGTTCCCCAGCTCCGGCGCGAATGCCTGGATGCGCAAGCCGCTCACGCGCGACAAGATGGTGGACATGATCAACCGCTACGTGCGATGACCGACGAGACGCGGATCCTCCGCACCGTCGGAATCCCGATCGTGATCGCCATCGTGCTGCTGGTCGCCGTGCCGAAGATGTGCATGAAGACGGTGCTCATCGCGAAGGCGAAGCAGGAGAAAACGGCGCGCGAACCTGGCCTGCACATCGAGTCGACACAGAAACCGGTCTCGTATCCATCCGGACTCGACGCCGATCGCATTCGATACATGGTCGAAACCGACAGCGGATTCTCGACGCCCTACAACGCGCACCTTTCGAAAGCGGCGGCCACCGCCGGCGACCTGCGGATCCTCGCAGCGCTGCAGAAACTCGGGTACGTCGAGCAAGCCTCCGACGGAGCGGTGACACTTTCCCGCGACGGCCTGCTCCATCTCGACGGCGTCGTCGATGACGGCACATCGTGGACGTTCCCCGTCGCCAAGCGGCAGTTCGAAACGGTCGCCGGGATCGAAGGCGATGCGGCCACCGCCAACGCCACCATCGCCTGGAAATGGCAGCCGAACACCGTCGGCGCCGCCCTGATCCCCGACCCGAAACGCCACGAAGCGAAAGGGCAGTTTGCGCACGGCGCAACCGGCTGGACGATGACCGGACTGACCGTCGACAGTGATCTGGATTAGCAGATGGCGTCCGGCGGCGAAGCCGGCGTAAGAACCGTAGCCCCCACGTTCACGTGGGGGTCAGCAGATTCGTGGGATCTGTGAGCCCGTCTTGACGGGCGAAAGAAAGCCTTCTTTCGCCCGCTGAAGCGGGCTCTCAAATCTCACCCGACTGAAATCCCCACGGCTCAAAGCCGTGGGCTACGGCTCTTACGCCGGCTTCGCCGACGATGCACGCGTCGTGTCATCGGCGACGGCACACTGCCTCGGCATCGAATGCTCCATCGACCAATCTCCAATTCACATCTACAATCCACCGCCGAATGACGACCACCTTTCCTGTCTGCGATGACCGCAGCCTCTCGCAGCTCGCGCTCGGCCTCACTGGCTCCGAAATCCTGAAGATCTCCGGCGAGATCCGCGTCCTCGCGGAGGCCGGCCACGACATCTGCAACCTCACCGTCGGCGACTTCTCGCCGAAAGAGTTCCGCATCCCGCAAGTGCTCGAAGGGTTGATCGCCGAGGCCTTTGCGAAGGGCGAGACGAACTACCCGCCGTCGGATGGAACCAAGGAGTTGCGCCAGGCCGTCGTTCGCTACTACGACGACGTCCTCGGCCTGAAGTATCCGCTCGACTCCGTCCTCATCGCTGGCGGCGCACGACCGATCATCTTCGCGGCGTATGCGGCGGTCGTCGATCCCGGCGACAAGGTCGTCTATCCGATCCCTTCCTGGAACAATAACCACTACACCTACTTCATGCGCGGCGTTCCGGTCGAGATCACCGTCGGACCGGAGACCAATTTTCTGCCGACCGCCGAGTTGCTGCGGCCACACATCCGCGACGCGCGGATGATCTGCATCTGCACGCCGCTCAATCCGGCCGGCACGGTCATGGCGCGCGAGGAAGTCGAGCGCATCGCGCATCTCGTGGTCGAAGAAAACGAACGCCGCGCCGCCACCGGTGAACGCGCCCTGCTGATCCTGTGGGATCAGGTCTACTGGATGCTCACCTTCGGCGCGTCGCGGCACTACAGCCCGCCGCAGCTCGTCCCCGAGGCGATGCCGTACACGATCTTCGTGGATGGGATTTCGAAGGCATTCGCCGCCACCGGACTGCGCGTCGGCTGGACGGTAGCCCCGCCGCCGATCACGACGCGCATGCGCGACATCCTCGGCCACGTCGGCGCCTGGGCACCGCGCCCCGAGCAGATCGCAGTCGCGAAGTTCCTCGGCATGCGCAGCGCCATCGACGACTTTCATGAATCGATGATCCGCGAGCTGCAACTGCGCCTTGATCTCCTCTACGACCGTATCGACGCGATGCGCGCCGACGGCCTGCCGATCCGCGCCATCGCACCGCAGGGTGCGATCTATCTCTCCGTCCAGTTCGATCTCATCGGTCGCGGCGCGATCAAGACGAACGAACAGATCCGCCGGCTGCTCCTCGACGACGCCGGCTTCGCCGTCGTTCCGTTCCAGGCTTTCGGGCTGCCGAACGAAACCGGCTGGTTCCGGCTCAGCGTCGGCGCCGTCTCGCCCGCGCAAATCGAGGCCGGTCTCGCGCGCGTGCGCAACGTCCTGGCCCGTTACGCGTAAAATCGCTCGTACATCCTTAAGGAGGCTGCACATGTCCGCTCTCCGGCGACTTCTCCTGATCCTCATCTTCGCTACGGTCCCGCTCGCCGCACAGACGACCGGCTCGATCAGCGGACACGTCACCGACACGAGCGGCGCCACCTTGCCCGGTGTGACGGTCGAGACGAGCAGTCCCGCGCTGCAGGGCCTTCGCATCGCGACCAGCGACGCCACCGGTCTCTATCGACTGCCGCTTCTGCCGCCGGGCAGCTACACCGTCGCGTTCACACTGAGCGGCTTCGGACAGAAGAAGCAGGCGGCGGTGGCAGTGCTGCTCGGCAAAGAGACCGCGGTCGATGCCGTGCTCTCGCCCGCCGTCACGGAGAGCATCACCGTTGGGAGTTTCGCGCCGCCCATCGATACGTCATCGACGACTCTCGGCACCAATCTCAATGCAACGCAGATCGAAACGCTGCCGACCGCGCGCAACTACTCCTCGGTCGCACAGATCACACCCGGCGTTTCGACCGACGCAATTCAAGTCGACGACAAACAGACGCCGAGCATCACCGTCTATGGCTCTTCCGGCGCGGAGAACGCGTTCTACGTCGACGGCGTCAACACGACCAACTCCGAATATGGTTTCCAGGGCAAGGAGCTCAATTTCGAATTCATCGAAGCGATGGAAGTCAAAACCGGCGGCTACGAAGCGGAGTACGGCCGCGCCACCGGCGGCATCATCAACGTAATCACGAAATCAGGAAGCAATGAGTTCCACGGCGATCTGTTCGGATACGACACCAGCGATTCACTCCAGACCAACTCCCACTCGGTAGCCGGTCCCACACCCGGAGGTTTCACCAGAAAGGACTACGGAGCCGACGCCGGCGGCTACATTCTCCAAGACAAGCTGTGGTTCTTCGCCGCTTACGACGAAGTGCGCAACAGGCAGAGCAACATCCTGCTCCAGGGGCCGCTGGCCGGCGGCAGCGTGATCTCGCGCAGCGACCGCAATCTCGGTTCGGCGAAACTAACCTACAGCTACAACCCCAGCCACACGTTCATCGCTACCCTCCTGCAGGATCCCCGCGTAGACGGCGGCGCTATCAACGACGCCACCCACACCCTGATCGGCGACTCGATCACGTTTCTCGGCCAGCAGGATTTAGGCGGCCGCGATTACGCCGTGCGCTACGACGGCATCGTCGGCACGACATGGCTTTTCTCCGCGCAGGACTCCCGCCATAAAGAAAAAAACTCCGTCGGTCCTGCGAATGCGGCCGGCGACGCAATCGAATACATCGACGCACGCAACAATTTCTTCCAGACCGGCGGCTTCGGCCTCATTCAGCGAAAATCGTTCGAGCGCAACTTTTACGGCGGCTCAGCCACCCATTACGCCGGACCGCACCAGATCAAATTCGGAATCGAACTTGAAGACCAGACCGCAAACGTCGTCAAACGCATGTCCGGCGGCCAGCAGGTCGACATCTTCGACAATCCCAACAATCCATCCATGCCTATCTACAGCCACACCTACTGGACCACGCCCGACGCCACGCTGGCGAACGCTCCCATTTCGCAACTGAACGCATCGCCGCAGCACAAGAACACGACCGCGTACGTGCAGGACCGCTGGACGATCAAAGACCTTACGATCAATGCCGGCCTGCGGTGGGACCGCCAGCGCATCATCGATGCCTCCGGCGTCACGCAGATTGATCTCAAAAAAGACTACGCGCCACGCCTCGGACTGACCTGGGACCCAAGCGGCTCCAATAAATCGAAGGTATTTGCCTCCTACGGCCGTTATTACGAAGAAATCCCGATGGACCTGGTCATCCGCTCGTTTTCGTACGAGCGCCAGCCGCGCATCATCAATTACAGTCCGACCAGCGTCGTCCCCGACGCGAATGCCGAACACGACGCCGACACGTCGTCCGCAATCCTGGGCGGCTTCACCGAGCCTGCCGATCCCAATCTGAAAAACCAGTATCTGACCGAGATACTCGCCGGCGCCGAGCGCGAGGTGATGCCGAATGTTTCGGTCGGCATCAAAGGCATTTACCGCAATTACGGCCGCGTCATCGAGGACTTCCTCTGCATCGATGACGGCACGTACTGCATCGGCAATCCGGGTGAAGGGATCATGAAGCAGGTCTTCACCCTCGACTATTCACAACAGTTCCCCGCGCCAAAACCGAAGCGGACCTACAAAGGCATCCAGCTCGACGCCAACAAATCCTTCAGCAATAACTGGCAGGGCATGGCTTCGTACGTTTATTCACGGTTGGAAGGCAACTACGACGGCGAGTACGCACCGTTTACGAACGTCGGCGCCGATCCGAACATCTCCGCCGCCTACGATTACTACGACTTTTTTACGAACGGCTCGGATCTGTCCCGAATCACCAACCGCGGCGATCTCTCCAACGACCGCCGCCACCAGCTCAAAGCGTCCGGCATCTACAACACGCCGTGGAAACTCAACATCGGCGTTTCCGCCTACTGGCGCAGCGGCACGCCGGTCACACGTTACGGTTACTCCGACGCCTACCGCCGCTACGAATTCTTCCTCACCCCGCGCGGTGCCGCAGGCCGCACACCGTCCAACTACGACGCCGACGTTCACCTCGGCTACCCCATCGCGCTCGGTCGCTCAAAGGTCAACCTTCTCCTGGACATTTTCAACATCCTCAACACGCAACGCCCGATCCTCCTCGATCAACGCTACGGGTTCCAGGAAAGCGACAACGCGCTGGCCACGTCTGCGAACCCGAATTACCTCAAGCCGCTCGTTCGCACTCCCGCAACCTCAGCAAGGCTGGGCGTGCGGTGGACGTTCTGATGGCGAAGACATAGAGCGCATCGTGTCTGAGATCAGCCGCTTCTTCGGCATCGTCATCGCCATGTACCATCGCGAACATGAGCCTGCACACTTCCACGCGCGGTACAGCGGGCAAAGATCACCGTGAGGATTGCGGACGGTCACGTCAGCGGGAAGTTTTCACCTCGCGCGCTGGCGCTCGTTCTCGAATGGTGGCATCTTCACCGGGAAGACTTGGCTGAAAACTGGCGGTTAGCAAACGAACAGAGGGATCTCAAGCGCATACCTCCCCTGGAGTAACCATGGAAGACATAGTCGAAGCTCGTTACGTCAGCGATTACACCATCTGGTTGCGGTTTGAGGATGGATCGGAAGGAGAAGTTGATCTTTCGTCCGAACTCTACGGACCGATTTTCGAGCCTTTGAAAGATCCTGCGTACTTCAGCCGCTTTCGAGTCAATCCCGACACGGGCACGATCGAGTGGCCGAATCGCGCCGACTTCGCGCCGGAATTCTTGTACGAGAAGGCCACGTAGCCGTGTAGCCGTCGTGCGCTACGCCGCGCTGAGGAAATTCACGACGGTCGACGCAAAGTACGCGCCCCACGTCCGCACGTCGAACACCAGCGATGACGACATGAAGCAGGAGTGTGTGCAGTGACACTCCTTCGCCTTGATCGACTTCCGCTGCGCGTCGGCCTCCGGTGAGAACCAGAGTTTGCCGAAGTCGTAGCCGGTATCGCGCACGTTTCCGACCGCGTCGCGGAGTTCGCACATCCGCACTTCTCCGCGGGCATCGAGGACGCCTGAGATCCGGCCGGCGTGACACGGCTTGACCTGCGTTTCCTGCTCCAGGATCTCCAGCTCCAGGCGGCGCGTGTAGATCTTCACGAACTTCAGGAAGCTGTCGTAGTGCGAGTACGTGTTCCAGTAGGCCTCGAGCTTCGGAAGCAGCTCGCGGTACTTGTCGGTCGAGATCGGCTGGATGTTCTTGTCCGGCTGATCGCCCCGCAGCATCTCGAACGAGTGGAACGAAATCGCTGGAAAATCGCGGCGGACAGCTACGAACAGTTCATCGAGATCATCTGCGTTGTAGCTGCACAGGCACGTGTGCACGTTCACCGTCAGATTGCCGTACTTTTCGCGCAGCGGAATCAGCCCCGCGTAGGTCTTCTTCGCCTTCTCGTAGTTGCCCGGAACGCCGCGGATCCAGTCGTGCTTCTCGCCAACGTGATCGATCGAGAGATTGACCACGATCTGCGTGTCGGGACAGCGCTGCAGTGACGACTCCACCTGCCGCGCGATCAGATCGCTCGTGATCGCGCCCGTCGGGATCGTGATCTGCTTCACGTGATTCTGCGACGACAGCATCGCGCAGACGTCCGGCAGATCGCGGCGGAGGAACGGCTCGCCGCCGCTCATGACGACAAACAGCAGATCGCCGAGGGAGGAGAAGGTTTGCTGGAGCTCGTCGAAGGAAAGCTCGTGCTCCTTGTTCTTGCGGAGCTGCTCCCAGTTGAAACACGTGCGGCAGAACGAATTGCAGTCGTAGGTCAGCCCGAGAATCATGTAGACGGGCTTCATCCCTCGCTTGTCGACGAGGTAGCGCAGGTACTGCAGCTTGTCGGTGAACTTCATGTGTGGAACAGACACTCGCGTCTGTTCTTCGGCGGAACCGGCAGCAGCCGCGCCGTAATCCTCAGTGCTTCCCGAAGAAGTTGCTGATGTCGAAGTAGAGCGTCACTTTCCGGCCGTTCGCGGTATCGATCTCGATCTGATCGACCGGCTTGTCACCGCATTTGGTCAACGACTGCTGTACCGGAATCTGAGCTCCCGGATAATTCTCCTGAATCCAGGCATGCTCCTCAGCGATTCCGGCCTGTTCCGTAGTCGCTTTGATCACGATGGCGCTGTTGCAGGAGAGGCCTCGCGCCGGAATGATGATCCCGCGCGGACGGGTGTTCGTGGTATCGGCGGGAGCCGGTTCTGTTGCTGCTGGCGCGGCGGGCTGGGACGCAGTCTGCGCCGCCGGCGGAGCCGGAGTCGTGGCGCAGGCGGTGGCGAGGAGAAGGGCGAAGATCGAGAGTGTGCGCGTCATGCAAAAATTCTAGCGCAGCTTCGTCCTGATCCAGCCCCACACAATTCCCGCAAAGTACGTCGCGTGATGGGCTGCGAATGCGAACGGCAGCAGCGGCCAGTAGCGCATCGGCAGCCGCGTCGCTCGCGAACTGAGAATGAGCGTGAAGACGTAATACGGGATGACGGTGATCGGAGCGGCGATGATCGCGATCGCTCCGACGACGAGGAAGGCCTTGATCTTGAGGTTCTTCGCATAGGCCGGAGCGCCGCCGGCGAGCATCTCTCCGGTCTTCAGCCGGTACCGCCAGCGCTGCCGAAGATACGGCCCCGGGAACGCTCGCCGCCGGTGAAACACACGAACGCCCGAGTGATAGATGACATGCGGCAGCAGCGACGCGATCAGCGACGTGTCCTCGCCGATGTAGCCGATCTCCTCGTCGAATCCGCGAAATGCGTTGCGCCGAACGAACAGATTCACCAGCGCGACATCGCTCGCATTCGCGATCGCGAAGACGCCGGGCCGGTTCCCATGACACGCAACGCCGCTGCCGATGAGCGGTGTCGCCAGCAGAGTCTCCGCGATCAACTCTTCAGGCGATGAGTCCTCCGGCGCCGGATCGGGACCACCCAACGCCAGCACTTCGGGATGCGAATCGAGGTACGCGGCCGCCGTCGCCAGCCAGCCAGCATCGGCGATCGCATCGTCATCGATGAACGCCAATATCTCCCCCGCCGCCTCGGAAACCGCTCGATTTCTTCGAGTTGCGGGATTACGATTCGGCTCGATGACGTTCCGTACGCCGGTCCCGAACTCAATCGCCAACGGCGCCGCGGAGACCAGAATCAATTCGAAAGGAAACGGCGCCTCCTGACGCAGCACCGACTCGATCGCGCGCTCCGCGTCGCCGCCGATCCGCTCCACAGGCATGATGACTGACACTCGCACCGCATGAAGCTTATCGTTCAAATCCCCGCCTTCAACGAAGAAGCGACGATCGCCCAGACGCTTCGCGACATTCCGAAGAAGATCGACGGTATCACCGTCATCGAAACCGTCGTCATCGATGACGGCTCCTCCGACAACACCGCCGACGCCGCGCGCAAAGCCGGCGCGACGCACGTCGTGCAGCTCAAGACGCATCGCGGCCTCGCATCCGCATTCCTGGCCGGCATCAACGCCGCCCTCCGCCTCGGCGCGGACATCATCGTCAACACCGACGCGGACAATCAGTACGCCGGCGCCGACATCCCGAAACTGATCGCGCCGATCGTGCGCGGCAGCGCGGACGTCGTCATCGGCGATCGCGAAGTCTCCAAGTCGCCGCACATGTCTGCGTTCAAGCGCCTTCTTCAGCGCCTCGGCAGCCGAACGGTTGGATTAGCGTCGGGCATTCGCGTCGGCGACGTCACCAGCGGCTTCCGTGCGTTTTCGCGCGACGCCGCCATGCAGATCAACGTCTTCAATCCCTTCACCTACACGCTCGAAACGATCATCCAGGCCGGCAACCGCAACCTCGGTGTGCAGTCGGTGCCCGTGCGCACGAACGCGCCGACGCGCCCGTCGCGCCTCTACCGCGGCCTCGGCACGTACCTTCGCAAATCGATTGCGACGATCTTCCGCATCTACACGATCTACAAGCCGCTCAAGACCTTCTTCGCCATCGGCGCGCTGCTGATGCTTGCCGGCTCGGCCCTCGGCGTCCGTTTCCTCTGGGACTTCGCGCACGGCGACCGCGGCGGCCACATCCAGTCTCTGATCCTGGCCGCCGTCTTCCTCATCGTCGGCTTCCAGACCTTGCTCATCGCGTTGATCGCCGACCTGATCTCCGTCAACCGCCGCCTCAGCGAAGAGGTGCTCGTACGCATGAAGCGGATGGAGATGCCGGCGTCCGAACGCCGCCCGATGCCGCATCGCGTCCCGCGCGAACCGCGAACGGCAACGCGTCCTCCGTTCCCGAAACGCGAGCGCCCCGAGCGCCCCGAGGCGAAACCGCCATCGACGCAATGGGTATGGCTCCTCGACGAAGACAAACTGCAGGACCGCGGCGTCAAACCCACGCCGATCACCGAGCCCGACCTCGATGACGACATGCCCGACCAGCCCGCCACTCCCGCCGGCCCGCGGCGCCGCCGACGCCGCCGCGGCGGATCAAGGCCAGGCAACTCCGAACCGCCGACTTCGTAGTTCACGCCAAACGGCCGACCAAAGCACGAGTAGTAGAATTGCGAATCGTGAATTGGCCGGAGGATCGTTTTCGTCTTATCGCCGACGCCTACGAATTGCGGGGAAAGAAAGGCGTTGCCCTTCTTTCGCGCATGGGGTCGTTCGATTTGTGGCGTGGAAGTCTTGCGCGGATGCGTGGAGATTCGTCCACCGAAGTCCCACCCGACACCTCTGATGCCGTAAGCACGGAACGCTTTCTCCAAGCGCTGTCTGTTAGCCGTGCGCTCGACGCGATGCCTGATGAATGTGCGGAGGTCCTGCGTCTCGCATACTTCGACAGGCGCGATGGATCGGCCCACTACGACCGAAAACGCGCCGAGTTCTGCACGCAGCGACTCCTTGTACTTGCGACCGATATCTATCAAAAACTTTCCTCCGAAGAAGCGGACGAGTTCGAATCCGATACCAACGCAGCCATTCCTCTGTCCGCGCGCTCTGATTACGACCCGGCGCCTGCAGAACGTAAATGATTCTGGTCGACAGCAGCGCCTGGATTGAGATCCTGCGCGGACGTCGCCGCGAAGCCTTTGCGTCGATTGCACCAGATAGCGAGATCGTCACGTGCCTCCCGATCATTCAGGAGGTCTTGCAAGGTTTCGACAACGCCGCCGTACGTCGCGTTGCGCGGGCGGCCCTCAACAATGTCCCAACGATCGAGGAACCGCTAACGAGACCGGTCTTCGACGAGGCGATCCAGCTTTTTCTCGATTCGCGGCGCGCCGGATTGACGATTCGATCCGGCGTCGATTGCCTGATCGCAGCATGCGCGATCCGCAACGACGCGATGCTTTTGCACGTTGATCGTGACTTCACGAAACTTGCGAAGGTATCGCCGCTCCGCGTTCAGCTACTCTTCGAGTGAGCTTTCGGCACTCGATACAATCGCATCCAGAGGATACAGACCATGCGCGTTGTTGCGATCTCGATTCTTCTCCTGTCCGCCGTCGGCCTCGGTGCCCAGATGGAGCAGCACGAACATCACGCCGAGGGCGTCGAGCGGCTGGGAACAGTTAACTTCCCAATCAGTTGCACGCCCGCCGCGCAGGCCAAATTCACGCGCGCGGTCGCGCTGCTGCATTCGTTCTGGTACGAAGAGGCGGAGAAGGCATTCACCGAGACGGCGACCATCGATCCGCAGTGCGGGATGGCGTGGTGGGGCGTGGCGATGAGCAACTATCACCCGGTCTGGCCGAGCCCGTACGCGCCGACCGAGCTGGCGCGCGGCGTTGCCGCGGCGGCGAAAGCGAAAGCAATCGGCGCGAAAACCGACCGCGAGAAGGGCTACATCGACGCGATCACCGCGTTCTACAGGGACGTCGAACATCAAGACCTAACCACCCGTGCCCGTGCTTACGAAGCGGGCATGCAGCGCGTCACGGCCGCGAATCCGAACGACGATGAAGCAGCGATCTTTTACGGACTCTCGCTCATCGCGCACGGCATGTCGATGCCGACTGACAAGACGTACGCGTATCAGAAACAGGCAGCGGAGATCTTCAATCGCCTGCTGAACACGCATCCCGATCATCCCGGGATCGCGCACTACCTCATCCACTCCTTCGACTATCCCGCGCTCGCGCCGCTGGCGCTCAACGCCGCGTATGCGTACGCGAAAATCGCTCCGTCGTCGCCGCACGCGCTCCACATGCCGTCGCACATCTTCGTCCGCCTCGGCATGTGGCATGAGACGATCGATTCGAATCTGAAATCAGCGAAGGCAGCGCGCGACCATGCGACGCGCCTGCATCCCGGCGCTGTTGCATTCGACGAGCTGCACGCCTCCGACTACCTCGCCTACGCCTATCTCCAGCTCAGCCAGGACGAACCTGTTCGTCAATTAGTTGACGAGCTGGCGGCAATCAAATCGCTCGACGTCGAGAACTTCGCCGGCTACTACGCAATGGCCTCCGTCCCCGCGCGATACGCGCTGGAGCGCAAGCGCTGGTCGGATGCGGCGACACTCACTGTGCGTCCTGCGAATTTCCCGTGGGACCGTTATGCGTACGCCGAGGCTGTTACGTACTTTGCGTCAGCGATGGGAAAGGCGCGCGGCGGCAATCCGGCCGGCGCGCATGCGGATGTCGAGCAGCTCAAACGGCTGCGGCAGATGCTGCTCGATCAGAAGAACGCGTACTGGGCCGATCAGATCACCGTGCAAATCAACGCCGTCGATGGTTGGACTGCGCATGCCGAGGGGCATGACGATGTCGCGGAAGCCGCGCTGCGCAAGGCGGCGGATCTCGAAGACTCGATGGACAAGAGTCCCGTCACGCCCGGCTCGATCCTCCCTGCGCGCGAGATGCTCGGCGATTTCCTTCTCGCCACGAATCGTCCGCAAGAGGCACTCGATGCGTACGAGCGCTCGTTGAAAGACTCGCCCGGACGATTGAACGGACTCTCGGGCGCCGCACACGCCGCGCAACTCACGGGTGATCGCGACAAGGCGCGGACGTACTACACGCAGGTCGCGAAGCTGCTCCGATAGCGCGACGGAACGGTGGCGTCCTCGCCGGACGTAGCGTCAGCGGCCCGCTGGCTGTACAGCCGTCGAGCCGACGGCGCTACGCCACGAAAATGCTTACGTTGGCCATTCCGCGAAGCTGCTCGCCCCTACGAATACACGCTGATGAATCGAGCGGTCAGCGCGGCGGCCATCGTCAGTCCGAACGGAATGTGTACGAGCGGATGAATCGCGTTGTAGGTGTGGCTGGCGTTGGCGATGATCACGTGCGATGGATCGTCCGCGTATGACGCGATTTCGGCCGACTCCACAACCGGCACGCTCTCGTCGCGCGCGCCGTGGATGACCAGCATCGGATGCTCGATCTGCGTGACACATTTGAGGATGTCGAGGCGGTCGCGGTTTGCTTCGATGTCGTCGAGCATGCGCGTCGACATCCGCATCATCTGTTTCGTGCGCGTGTTCTCCGCCTCGAGGTAGCCGATGCGTCGCCAGATCGATTTCGTGGCGTCGTCCCAGCGGTCGGTGTGCGAGATCGCGCTCCAGGTGACGATGCCGCTCAGGTTCTCGATGCCGCTCGCGGCCAGCAGCGAGACTCCGCCGCCGCGCGAGTGCCCGACCAGAAACGTTGGCGCATCGACGCGCTGCTGCGCATAACGCACGACCTTCTGCAAGTCCGCAATCTGTCCCGAGTACGTGTCGTCGGCGAACAGATCGAGGCGGTCGAACGTCTCCGGATTCTCACCGATCCCGCTGCGCGACATGTTGAAACGGCAGACGGCGAAGCGATGATTGCAGAGCGTCTCACCGAGCCACGGAAAGAATCCCCAGTCCTTGAATCCCTTGAACCCGTGCACGATGACGGCAAGCGCCTTCGCCCCCGGCGGAATGTCGAGATCGCCCCGGATGGGAAGGCCTTCGTCGCTGAGGATGGTGAACTGCATTTGCTCGCTAGCTCCGCCTGTCATCCTGAGCCGCCGGAGCGACGTAGCCGAAGGCGTAGTCGCGTAGGACGGCCGAAGGACCCCCGGCTGCTAACCCGGATGGGGCGGCGGTATGCCGCAGCCACCCGCCCTATCCTTGGTTACCAGCTGGGGGTCCTTCGACCGTCCTACGCTGCTCCGGCTTCGCCTCCGCAGCTTCGGCGGCTCAGGATGACAGTGCTGCTCCCTTCACAACTCACACATTGAACCGGAACAGAATCACGTCTCCGACCTGCACCACGTAATCTTTTCCTTCGCTGCGCATCTTCCCGGCAGACTTCGCTGCCTGCTCGCCGCCGAGGGTGATGTAGTCGTCGTAGGCGATCGTTTCGGCGCGGATGAAACCGCGTTCGAAATCGCTGTGAATCTTGCCGGCGGCCTGCGGACCTTTCGAGCCGCGTTCGATCGTCCAGGCGCGCGCTTCCTTCGGTCCGGCTGTGAAGAACGTTTCGAGATTGAGAAGCTTGTACGCAGCGCGGATCAAAACGTTCAGGCCCGGCTCTTCGAGTCCCATCTCTTTCAGGAAATCGGTGCGCTCGGCGGGAGGAAGATCGGAGATCTGCGCCTCCAGTTCGCCGCAGATGACGACCACCTCCCCCTTTTTCTCGGCGGCAATAGCGCGCACTTTCTGAAGCAGCGGCGTTTCTTTGCCGAGGTCGGATTCGGCGACGTTGGCCACGTAGAGAACCGGCTTTAGTGTGATGAGATTGAGTTCGCGCAGCGACTCGAACTCGGCGTCATCAAACACGACCGCGCGCAATGGCGTCCCTTTGTCCGCGGCCGCCTTCGCCTTCTCCAGCGCCTCGGCCTGCACGACGTACTCCTTCTGGCCGACGCGGGCCAGCCTTCCGACGCGGTCGAGCTTCTTGCCGACGGCATCCATGTCCGCGAGCAGCAGTTCCGTCTCGATCACTTCGATGTCACGCTCAGGATCGACGGAGCCTTCGACATGCACGACGTTCGGGTCGTCGAAGCAGCGGACGACGTGCAGGATGGCGTCGGTCTCGCGGATGTTGGCGAGGAACTGGTTGCCGAGCCCCTCCCCTTTCGACGCGCCGCGCACGAGGCCGGCGATGTCGACGACTTTGAGGTCGGTGTAGACGGTCTGCTTGCTCTGCGCGAGCGCGGCCAGCTTGTCGAGCCGCGCATCGACGACCGGCACGATGCCGACGTTCGGTTCGATGGTGCAGAAGGGATAGTTCGCGCTCTGCGCCCCGGCGGCGGTGAGCGCGTTGAAGATCGTCGACTTGCCCACATTCGGCAGCCCGACGATTCCGACAGAAAGTCCCATGTGTGTGTTGACTCCTTAGTTCGCGACGACGAACGGATGCGCGGGGCTCGCGATTCCGGAGTTCGCTCTACGACACCAGCCGAGCCGCCATCTCCGCCGCCCCGAGCAGTCCAACCTTCGGATTCGTGATCAGGTTCACCGGGATCGCGGCGAGGATGTTTTGAAAGCGTCCCTTGCGCAGGAAGGCGTCCATGAACTTTCCGTCGGTGAAGCGATCGATGTTCTTCGCCGCGACGCCGCCGGCGAGATAGACGCCGCCACGCGCCAGCAGCCGCAGCGCCATGTTGCCCGCCTCGGCGCCGTAGATGTCGACGAAGATCGCGAAGGTCCGCGCTGCGATCGGATCGCCGTCCGCGAGTGTCTTCGCGATCTCCATCGGCAGCGTTTCGTCGTATGGCCGATCGTGTCCCGTCAAAAAGTTGTGGATGTTCACAAGCCCCATGCCGGAGAGCAGCCGTTCCCAACTGACGTGACCATACTTCGCGTGCAGGTTGAGAAAGAGGCGCGTCTGCTCTTCATCCTGCGGCGCGAAATCAGCGTGACCTCCCTCGGATGGAACGACGTTCCACTTCCCGCCGTCGTGAACGAGATTCGCTTCGCCGAGGCCGGTGCCAGCGCCGAGGATGGCGATGGGGGCGAAGTTGACGCGGGTGCCGGCGTTGAGAACGATGAAATCCGCGGGCGCGAGAATCGGAACTCCCAAAGCGACAGCATAGAAATCGTTGATCAGCGATACGCGTCCGATCGCGAACTTCTTCGCCAGGGCCAGCGCGTCGATCTTCCACGTCAGATTCGTGACCTCGGCACGATCCGCGAATACCGGACCGGCGACGGCGAAACACGCGGCATCGATCGGCGACGGAACGTGCTCCTTCACAAACACATCGAGCATTGCGTCGAAGGTCGCATACGCGTGACTTTCGTACCGCTGCTCGGCGAGGACGGTGCGCCCCGCCTGCGATGCATCGACAAGTTGCAGCAGAACCTTCGTCCCGCCGATATCCCCAGCCACGATTTTCATGCGCGGTAGTTTTGCACAGGGACCGTTTTCACGCGGAGACGCGGAGACGCGGAGAGCTACATCGCCTCGTCCGCGCTCGTCCCGTAGATCGCGGGCAACGGCACGTCGAGGAGGCGCAGGTAGACGGAGAGCTGTCCGCGATGGTGGTAGCTGTGATTCATCAGCACCGAGCGGACGAAGATGATCTTCCGCGTCTCGTTGAGGACGTCGCCGTTGCGCGAGATCACGAACGGCGCTTTCAGCGCGTCATCGTCCATCGCACCGAGCGTCGATTGGATCGCGGTGAGATTGCGGCGGAACGTCTCCACGAACTCCGGATTCTCCGGCATCGGCGGCGGGCCGCCGTTCTTGAGGTCGAACTTTCCCTCCGCCATCAATCGCACGGCAATCGACGGGATCGACACCAGGTGCCAGGCCAGGCGGCCGAGCGTCAGCGATTTCGGGTGCGGAGTCCAATCGAGTTTGTCGAGCGGGACGCGTTCCAGCATCCGCACCGTCGACTTTCCTTCCAGTTCCAACTCCGCAATCAAGGCATTAGCGAGCGGCATTCACATCCTCCGGCGGCATCATAGTGGCGCCGCCGGAATGTCGCCCGGCGGAAAACCGAAGCTGATACGGATCGCGGCGTACTCCGGATGCACCGCGCCGGATTTCGTTCGAATGATCAACGGCGGCTCGATCCACGGTTGGCGTCCCGGCGGGAGGTCCGAAGCGCGCATCGCGGCGAAGAGCGAGATCATCGGCGGTTCGCCTTCTTTGAAGACGACGTCGCGGCGGCGCAGCAGCACCAGCCCGCTCGACCTCACCGCCTCCTCGGCGCGTTCGCGCTGGATGAACGGGAAGACGAAAACGAACATCCCGCCAGTTGCCAGGATGCGAGAGGCCGCTGCCGCGTAATCAAAAACCGACCCTCGGATTTCGATCCGCGCCGGAACGGCCTGAGGATGTGCGGCTCCGGTCGCCGCGGATGCGGGCCAGTACGGCGGCGATCCGGTGACGAGATCGAACGGCTGTTCGTCGGCAAGAACGGAAGAGCGCAGGTCGCCCTCGTACACCGTGAACCGCGCCTCAATACCGTTATAAAGAATGCTCTTGCGCGCCAATCGCGCCGACATCGCCTGCGCCTCGATCGTGCAGAAGGTCGCGCCGGGAAGGCGCCAGGCACAGATGAGCGCCACCGATCCGATTCCGGAGCCGAGGTCCGCGGCGCGCGAGACCCGAGGAGCCCATTGGGTTGCATACCAGGCGGTCAGAACATCGTCGGTCGAATAGCGATGGCCGCGCTCGTACTGGAAGATGCGGAACCAGCCGCAGAGGTAGTCGAGCGACTCGCCTTCCTCAACCTCAACGCCGCGTGGAGGCAACGGTCCGGGCCGCTTCCATCCTCGGTATTCGTCATCCTCGTCGTCGTGCAATAAACGAATCGCTCCTGGCGTCAACACGTATCACGAAAAGCAGGGACGAGGGACTAGGGGGTACGCTTTCACCTTCGTTCCTCGTTTCAGCCAAGGATGAGAGACCAAGGTGAGCCATGTACGCTTCGGCTCGTCCCTCGTCCCTCGTCCCTGTTTTTGAAGTCCTGCTGCACACAAACCACAAGGAGGCATCATTTGAAGGGAGCAGTTCGAAGACTGTCCGCATCATTCTTCCTGCTTCTGACGATTACGGCGACCCTGCACGCGCAGGATCTCGCCTCGGCCGAGAAGCGCACCACCGTGCGCAAACTCGACAACGGCCTGACCGTGATCGTCATGGAGCGCCCCGAAGCCCCCGTCTTTTCGTTCACTACCGTCGTGAACGTCGGGTCGGCACAGGAAGTACCGGGGATCACCGGCCTCGCGCACATGTTCGAACACATGGCGTTCAAAGGCACGACCAAGGTCGGCACGTCCAACTACGCGGCGGAGTCGGCCGCGCTGGCGAAAGTCGAAGACGCCTATGCCGCCTACGACCGCGCCCGCCGCGATCCGGTTAATCACGACCAGGCGAAGATCGCCGCGCTCGAGAAGGACTGGAAGGCGGCCATCGACGACGCGCAGAAGTACGTCGTGCCCAATGAGTTCAGCAAGATCGTCGACCGCGCCGGCGCCGTCGGCGTGAATGCGTTCACGAACGACGACGAGACCGTTTACTTCTACTCGCTGCCGTCGAATCGCGTGGAGCTCTGGGCATACCTCGACTCCGAGCGTTTTCTCCATCCGGTCTTCCGCGAGTTCTACAAGGAGCGCGACGTCGTTCATGAAGAGCGGCGCATGCGCACCGAGAGCAGCCCGGTCGGACGGCTCATCGAGCAGGCTCTGGCCGCGGCATTCACGGCGCATCCGTACGGACAGCCGGTCGTCGGCTGGCCCTCGGATCTCGAAAGCTTCTCCGCCACTGACGCCGCCGCATTTTTCAAACGAAACTACGTCCCGGCGAACATGGTCGTCGCGCTGGTCGGCGATCTCAAAGCGGCCGAAGTGATGCCGATCATGGAGAAGTACTTCGGCCGTCTGCCGAAAGCCCCCGCGCCCGAACCGCTGCGCACGGTGGAACCGAAGCAGACCGCCGAGCGCACCGTCATCGTGCGCGAGCAATCGCAGCCGTTCTACTTCGAGGCGTATCACCGCCCGGCGGAGATCGATCCGGACGCGCCGACGTTCGACGTCATCGAGATGCTGCTGTCCGAGGGACGCACGTCACGGCTGTATCGCTCGCTGGTGCGGGACAAGAAGCTGGCCGCCGCGGCCGCCGGATTCAACGGCTTCCCCGGCAACAAGTACCCCAACCTCTTCGCATTTCTCGGCATCCCCACCGCCGGCCACACTGCCAGCGAACTGGCCGATCCGATTCATGCGGAGATCGAGCGTTTGAAGACGGAAGACGTTTCCGCGGACGAATTGCAGTCGATCAAGACTCGCGCGAAAGCGGGATTGCTCCGCCAGCTCGACAGCAACTCCGGCCTGGCCATCCAGCTTGCCACCTACCAGACCATCTTCGGCGACTGGCGCGAACTCTTTCATGAAGTCGAGCGCATCGACAAAGTGACGCCCGCCGACATCAAGCGCGTCGCCAACGCCACGTTCGTTTCGAGCAACCGCACCGTGGCCATGATCGAGTCGGCCAAGAAGGCCGCCGCCACGGCGCCGAAGGGAGACACGAAATGACATCGCTTCGCATGCATGCGATCGCGGCAGCGACGGCGCTTCTGTCGCTCCCGGCCCTCGCCCAGGTTTCCGATTACCACGACATCAAGACTCCTCCCCTGCACCAGATCCAGCTTCCGCAACCGAAGCGCGTGCAGCTCGCTAACGGCATGGTCATTTTCCTGATGGAAGATCATGAGCTGCCGCTCATCCGCGGCGGTGCGCGCATCCGCGGCGGTTCCCGCGACGTCGCCGCGGACAAGACCGGCCTCGCCGGCATCCTAGGCGGCTCCTGGCGCACCGGCGGAACGACGTCGAAGACCGGCGACGAGCTCGACGACTTCCTCGAGGCGCGCGCCGCGCGCGTCGAAACCGGCGTCGGCGACGATTCCAGCAACGTGACCATGTCGGTGCTCAAGGGCGACTTCGACACGGTCTTCCCGATCTTCGTCGACGTCCTCGAGCATCCTGCGTTCCGCCAGGACAAAGTCGATCTGGCCAAGACACAGACCACGACATCGATTTCCCGCCGCAACGACGATCCGAAAGGCATCGCCGACCGCGAGATGGGCAAACTCGGCTACGGCGCCGATTCGCCGTACGCTCGCGTCACGGAGTACTCCACGGTCAACAGCGTCACCCGCGATGATCTCGTTGCGTTTCATAGCAAGTACGTTCATCCGAACAACATCATCCTCAGCTTCGTCGGCGACTTCGATGCGGCCGCGATGGAGAAGAAACTCCGCGACGCATTCAGCTCGTGGCCGAAAGGTCCGCAAGCACCGATCTCCGCTCCAACCGGCGGAACACCCGCCAAAGCAGGCGTCTACTACGTCGCCAAAGATGACGTCACGCAGAGCAACATCTACGTCGTCCACGGCGGCACCGGCGTGCTGCGCAACCATCCCGATTTCTACGCCACGCAGGTCATGAACGAGATCCTCAGCGGAGGTTTCTCGGGACGCCTGATGAACGACATCCGCACGCAGCGCGGCCTCGCCTACGGCGTCGGCGGCGGCGTCGATACGAATTTCGACCGCCCCGGCCTTTTCCACATCTGGATGGGAACCAAGAGCGGCTCGACGGTGGAAGCCGTCAACGCGCTTCGCACCGATCTCGGCGACTTGCAGTCGAAGCCGTTCACGGCCGACGAGCTGGCGCAGGCAAAGGAAGCAATCCTCAACGCCTACGTCTTCACCGCCGACTCGAAGGCGAAAATCCTCGCGCAGCGCGTGAACCTCGAGTTCTACGGCTATCCCGCCGATTACTACCAGCAGTACCCCGCCCGCTTGCAGGCCGTAACGGCCGACGACGTGGCGCGCGTGGCGAAGAAGTACGTGTCGCCGAATCAGGTGTCGGTCCTCGTGGTCGGCAAGGAGAAGGATTTCGACAAGCCGCTCTCCACCCTCGGCACGGTCACTCCGATCGACATCACGATCCCCGAGCCCGGCGCGAAACCGGCCGCCGCAGGCGCCGCGGCCGCAGCGCCGAAGCCGGCATCGAGCAGCCCCGAGGGCCTCTCGTTAGTAAGGAAGATCCTGGCCTTCGTCGGCGGCAAAGCGAAAATCGACGCGGTTCAGGCCACGCACACGGTCGGCACCATGCAGGCGCAGACGCCGCAGGGACCGATGGACATCGAAGCCGACACAATCACGAAGTATCCCGACTACAGCCGCCGCATCATGAAAACGCCGATGGGCGAGATGACCATGGTCTCAACGCCCGACGCCGCGTTCATGATGAGCCCCATGGGCTCGCAGGACATGCCCGGCTCGCAGCGGACATCGATGCGCAATGAGTCGCGCGCCGACATCATCGCCATCCTCAAGAACATCGACAATCCGAAGTACATCTTCACCGTCGCCGGCACCGAGAAAGTAGGAACGGTTGACGCGCAGGTCCTGACCGTCGACGCCGACGGCACCGCCGTGAAATGGCTCGTCGATCCAGCGACTGGCAAGATCCTCCGCCGCGTCGCCCAGTCCCCGCGCGGCGAGTCGATCACCGACTACACCGACTGGAAAACCTTCGACGGCATCACCATGCCGGTCGCCTTCACCAGCACCACCGGAGGCCAGCAAACCGGCAGCGGCAAACTGACGACGATGGAAATCAACCCGACAGTCGATCTGAAGATCTTCGAGAAACCGGCACCGAAGTAGGTTCCCTCAACGACTCACGAAGCAAAGGGCCGCCGCAAGGCGGCCCTTTTTGTATTTCGTTGAATCATCTCATCGGGCGTCGTATTGCATCGTTCACTCACGTGCCAGGAGTTGCCGCACTTAACCTGCCGTCTCTCAGGCGCCTTGTAAACCATACGAGTAGCGAAAGAACAATCGTTCCGCCTGAGATAAAACCAATCGTCTGCGACAGCGGGATCTCGCCTTCAATTGCGGAGGCGGCGACGAAGAGTGCGGCCGCCAACATGTAGATGAACGTTCTCTCTAGTCTTACCAAACGACTCTCGTGCGGAACTAACCACGCCAGCAGAACGTCGACGCCCCACCACACGGCAAAGACGATATCGATCACTGGTGCACTGACTCGTGAAGAGGTTGAGATTTGGCTCCAGTCACCTTCGAAAATAACGAAGATTGCCCAATAGAGGTGCACCACGAACGCCAGAAAACCCGCGGTCCAAAACGCGAGCCAGTACCCAGCTGCTTTGGATGACGCCCGATGAAATGGAAATAGACAGAGCGCTGGCGTAACCAGCAGCAGCGCCGCCCATGCAGTGAAAAATGTACGATGAAGGTCGACCCGTCGTGCTTCTGGAATGGTGGCGGATGTAGCGGATTGCGATTCCGGCTTCTTCACCGGTGGCGACAGAGAGAAGATCCTTTCATTCCGTGTGACGTTAGCCGCGACGAATGCAGTGCCTAGTGCAACGACGAGACAAAATGCGGCGACTGTTAATTGTCGCAGTGTGGGATGGACGCTCTCAACCATGATGCTCTCTCCTAGTCAAGACAGCGGTGCAGTCAGCGGTTGCAAACCTCTTCGAAGAAAGGAAGGCGATTACCTGGATACGATGGAGAGCCTCGAATCGCGGGAAGTCCTACCGTCAAATTCGGAGAGTCGTCCACGGCGCGCGCGTCGTCAGCGCGCGGAGCTGGCCCGGATCGGCAGCCATGATCCGCGAGTGGCTGAAGCCCGGCGGATACCGAAGGCGAAGCCGGCGTAGCGCCGACGGCTCGCTGAACAGATCGTCGACGCCGGCGTCAAATCCGAGTGCTGACCAATTCAAGAGCAGACGTCTCCCAGCCGGCCGCCAGGCTCTCAAACCCGCGATCGAAGGTTGCGAGCACTCCGTGATGATGAATGGCCAATGCGAGGAGGTAGGCGTCGGTAACCTGCTTATGGCCTTGCAGCTTGCGTGGGACGGCACCGAGAGCCTCCGCGACGGAAAGATCCTCGATCCAGAAGTCATGGTTCTCGTGAGCCAGGTTAGCGGCAAGCAGAACCAGAGCATCAGCCGGCGAGAGCGAATCCCGAGAGAACGACGGGTTCGTGACCAGGCGAATCAGCCCGAGCTCTGTGATCGCGCACGTGGCCCAACGCGCTTTTCGCCGAGATCCGAACCACCGATGTGCCGCGTCGTGATGCTCGTGGGCCGGCCATAGCAATGCGGTGAGGATATTCAGGTCGAGTAGGGCCGTCTTCACGGCAGGTCGTCACTCAATTTTTCGATGAGCACTGTTGTCACTTTCGGAGAGCGACGGCTGAGCCGTACGACCTGAAGGCCGTTTCGCGATTCAGTTGCGAGCGGCCGGTCAGCAGCCTGACGCACCAGCTCGCTGACCGCCTCGCCGAGACTCATGCGATGACGGGATGCGTGCACCTTCGCCATTCGTAAGGCATCATCTTCAAGTTTGAGCGTCGTCCGCGGCATTGGCGCATCATACTTGCAGTATTGATGCATGGCAACAGGAGGAGGTGCTACCGTTCGCCCGCGACGTGCACGCTGACGCGGTTTCGGCCGCCGGCCTTGGCCGCGTACAACGCTTCGTCGGCTCCTTTGAGGAGAGCGCCCGGATCGCCGTCGCGGTCGGGGATCATCGTGGCGACTCCGACGCTGATCGTGACGACGTTCGAGGCTGTGGACGCTTGGTGAGCGATGCGCATGGCTTCGACGGACACGCGCAGTAGTTCGGCGAGATCGCAGGCGCGAGCACGATCGACGCCGGGCACGAGGACGGCGAACTCTTCGCCGCCGTAGCGGGTCACGATGTCGCCGGCGCGATGAAGATGGGATTGGAGCGATTCGGCGACGCGGCGCAGACAGTCATCGCCGGCCTGGTGTCCGTAGACGTCGTTGTAGGCTTTGAACGCATCGATGTCGAGCATGATCAGCGATAGCGGTGTGGCGGAGCGAGCGGCACGGCGCCATTCGAGGACGAGGGCGTCGTCGAAGTTGCGGCGGTTGGCGACGCCGGTGAGAGGGTCAGTGGTCGAGATGCGGTGCAGCGTCTCGATGGCGCGGGCCAGATGCTCGTTGGCTCGTTCGAGGTCATGTTTCGTCGCCGCGAGATGAATCGCTCCCGCCACCTGATTCGTCAGTGCTTCGAATGCGAGCGCAGTCGCGGGCGAGAAGGCTTCCCTGCTCATGATTTCCAGCTGCCCGAAATCCTCTCCTCGGAAGCGGATCGGAAACCTGATCGCAGCCGGTGCGGGTGACGTGGCCTCACCGGCATGCGCGCTGATGTCGCGAAGCGTGATCGACACCTGCTCGACCGGAAAATGCTCGGCAACGTAGCGCACGATGCGATCGAGAAGGTCGCCGAGGTCTTTTGCTTCCAGGGCGGTGCGCGAAACGTCGCTCATCATCTCCATCAGCCGTGCGCGCTCCCGGGTTTCGCCGAACAGCCGCGCGTTTGCAATCGCGCCCGCGAGCTGATCGGCGACGATGGTGAGCAGCGGAAGCTGATCGTGGAATGCCGCGCGGTGCGTGCTCTCCAGGTTGAGGACGGCTACGAGTTTTCCTCCGTGGCGAACGGGAACGCAGATCTCCGAGGCAGTGCCGGGCATTGTCTCGACGTACCCGGGGAAGGTGTGAACGTCGTCGAGCAGAATGGGCTGCTCTGTCGCGGCGACCGTCCCGACGACTCCACTGCCGATGGGGCGGCTGTAGCCGACGTGAATCTCCGTCGGCGTCGCGCTGGTCACCGCCTGGCAGACGAACACGCCCGCTTCCACCATGATCAGCGCCACGAACTCCCATTCGAACCTGCTGGCCAACGCGTCGGTGACGCGCTGCGTCATCGGACCGAGTTCGAGATCGAGCGTGGCAATCCGCGCGACCTCATTGATGGCTTCGAGTTGCCGCGCGTAGAGAGCATCCGCGTGCGGGAGGATCGAAAACGGCGGTTGGGAAGAGTAGAGATCCATAGCAACGCGAGCCGCTCATGATACGCGCGGTGTTACGCGGTTCGTTTCAGGCGGCGCTTCGTCGTTCCGACGAGTTCCTTCAACGTGAGCGCATTGTTGACGGCATACGCGGAGTCGTCGTTGTCGAAGTAGACGTACGCGGCGCGGAGCGTTCGCTTCCAGTCTTCGATTCGTTTCGCCCACTGCTCGAGTTGTTTGTCGCTGTAACTGCCCTGGTACTTGAACGACGTCGGACCGTGCAGGCGGATGTAGGTCCAGCTGGCGGTGACCTCGATCGGCGATTGGTAGCCGGCCAGCTCGTAGATGCAGAACGCGGCGTCGTATTTCTTGAGGACTTCGAGGACGGCGTCGGTCATCCAGCTCTGGTTTCTTAGTTCGAACGCGTAGCGGATTCCTTTCGGCAGCGAATGCAGGAACTCTTCGAGCCGGGCGACGTTGACGTTCCAGCCGGGCGGCAGCTGCCAGAGGATCGGCCCGAGTTTCTTGCCGAGGCGTTGGGCGCGCGGGACGAAATTGACGATGCCGCGGTCAGGGTCCTTCAACTTGATCATGTGCGTGATGAAGCGGCTGCCCTTCACCGCGTAGACGAAATCGGATGGCACCGCGTCGCGCCAGGAGTCGAACGCCGACTCTTTCGGTAGGTGGTAGAAGGTGTTGTTCAACTCCACCGTGTCGAAGTCGCGCAGGTACCACGCGAGCATTCCGGCCGGCTTCATATCCTCTGGGTAGTAGCGGCCGATCCAGTGCTTGTAGTGGTAGCCAGAAGTGCCGATGCGGATTTCCATGATGGCGGTGGCGGCCTCGCGGCGTTGCACCGCGAGACCGGAGGAAACGCTACCTCTGATTCTTGATGACCGAAGGCGGCGTGGTGGTTGTGTTGGTCACCGTCACGGTGCCGTTGGCGTTGGTGATGACGCGGATCGGCGCGACCACGCGAGACGCTGCCGCCGCGCGTGTCGTGGACGTCGATGAACTGGTCGTCGTTGGCGTTGCGGTGATCGCCGATGTCGACGACGCGGTCGTCGACGTCGCTGCCGGCGTTACGCGCAGACTGGCCAGCGGCGGATTGGCGGCGCGCGTCGGGCTTGCGTTGGTGGACGACGTGAGCGTCGGCGTGAGGACTGTCGTGCTCGCGCCGGTTGCCACCGAGGTCATCGTCGGACCGGCGGCAAACTGACCGGGCGTCGCGGTGATCGCGGCGGTGGTCGGAGTGAGTGTCGTGTTGGAAAGGGTGGGAGTCGTCGTGATCGCGGCGGTGGTCGGTGTTGCGGTCACGCTTGTGGTGGAGATGGTCGGTGCAATGCTCGTCGTCGCTCCAACAGTCGCGGCGGCCGTCGTTCCGGTCGTCGCTCCCCCTCCGACCGCGGCGAGGAATGCCGCTTCGCCGGTGGGAGATCCGCCGGTGACGACCGGGGTCGGGGCCGAACTGATGGACGCGTTCACCGTCGCTTGCGGGTTGGCGTAGGCGGACGGCGGGATGAACTGACCGGTGGGTGCCGGCGGCGTTGCCGCCACCGGCTGCGCTCCGGCGGGATTGATCGTGCCGAGGAATCGCTCGCGCTGATGAGAGGCAACGATGGCGGCTGATTCGTTCGCGCGGTCGACACTGACACCGGGTGCGGCGGCGCTTGCCATCGGCGGGTTCGATGTTCCTGAGGATGTGCCTGGTACGGATGACGGCGTGGCGGGGGCGGTCATGCCCGGCTGACCGTCGCCCGGAGTGCGATTGGTCGTGCAGCCGAATGCTGCCAATGACGCGATTGCCGCGGCGGCCGCGAACGCGCGCAATCCGCCCGGTAAGTGCTGTGTATTCTTGTGCATAGAGGCCTCCAGTTTCATCGCTTGCCGCTGTTATTTAGAGCAACTGGCGAGCCAGAAATGGCGTGTTCAGCGACTGAGACAACGAAGCGCTGACTGCGCGGCCCAGTAGCCGCACATGCCGTGCACTCCCCCGCCGGGCGGCGTGGAGCTGGAGGCGAGGTAGAGCCGTTTGTTCGGAGTCGAATACGGATCGAATTGCACGAACGGACGCGCCAGGACCTGCATCAGGTTGTTCGCGCCGCCGGCGATATCGCCGCCGATCATGTTCGGGTTGTACGCCTCGTATTGCATGGAGTTTCTCGTGTGCCGCGCCAGGATGCGGTCGCGGAAGCCGGGCGCGAACCGTTCGATCTGCGCTTCGATGATGGCGGTCATGTCCTCGGTCGAACCGTGCGGGACATGACAATAGCCCCAACCGGTGTGCTTGCCGGCCGGCGCGCGCGTGTCGTCAAAAAGGCTCTGCTGCGCGACGAGGACGAACGGTTTGCCGTCGTTGCGTCCCTTCCAGATCGCTGCCTCGTGCACGGCGATCTCCTCGATCGTCCCGCCCACGTGCACCGTTGCTGACTTCGCGCATTCCGGCGCGCTCCACGGAATCGGTCCGTCGAGCGCCCAGTCGACTTTGAAAACGCCGGGGCCGTAGCGAAAGCGGCGAAGCCGTTTGACGTACGGCTGCGGCAACGCGTCGGCGGCGATGTCGGCGAGCTGGCGCGGCGTGACGTCGAAGAGGACCGCGCGCGACGACGGAATGTCATTCATGGAGCGCACCGGCGTCGACGTCCGGATCGTGCCGCCGAGTGAACGGAGATATCCGGCCAACGCGTTGATGATCGCGACGGAGCCGCCTCGCGCGCATGGCCAGCCCAGAGCATGCCCCGCTACCGCGAGCACGAGTCCGAACGATGCGGAGCCGGTAGCGTCGAGCGGCAGGAACGAGTGCGCGGCGCAGCCGCCGAAAAGCGCCCGGGCCGCGTCGCTCCTGAATCGCTTCGCGATTGAGAGCGCAGATCGGATTCCGGTCAGTCCGAAGCGCGTAAGTACGAAGGGATGCCGAGGAAGGATCCGGATCGGCCGGAGGATTTCGTCGAAGAGTTCCGCCGCGTTGGCTGCAAACGGCGCCATCAATCGTTGGTATGCGTCGCCATCCACGCCAAGCCGCGCCGCCGTTTTCTCCAACGACAGTTCGAGAATCGCAGCCGTGCCGTCGTCGAGCGGATGCGCGATGGCATACGGCGACTCCCGCCACTCCAGTCCATGTTCCGCCAGCGGCAGCGTTTGAAAGAAGGGCGACACAAGCGCCATCGGATGAATGGCCGAGCACACATCGTGACGAAACCCCGGCAGCGTCAGCTCCTCGGTGCGCGCGCCGCCGCCGATCGTGTCTTTCGCCTCGAGCACGACGACGCTGCGTCCCGCGCGGGCTAGCGCGATTGCGGCAGCAAGTCCGTTCGGCCCGGAGCCAACGATGACTGCATCGAATTCAGTCACGACATGAGAGTCTTACACGAAGGCCAGCTCTAAACGCTGGCGGTCAGCGCGGGTTGCAATGACCGCCCTACGACACGGGCGATCGCGTCGCACTCGCGGACGATCTGCGCGAACGCTTCCGGCAGGATGGCTTGCGGACCGTCAGAGAGCGCTTCCTCCGGCTTGTGATGGACTTCGATGAGCACACCGTCCGCGCCGGCGGCGATCGAGGCGCGCGACATCGGCGCGACTTTGTTGCGCTTGCCGGTGCCGTGGCTCGGATCGACGAGAACCGGCAGATGGCTGATGCGTTTGATGGCCGGGATGATGGAGAGATCGAGCGTGTTGCGCGTGTGATCCGCGAACGTCCGCACGCCTCGCTCGCACAGGATCACGTTGTAGTTGCCCTCGGCCATGATGTATTCGGCCGACAGCAGCAACTCTTCGAGCGTCGCCGACATACCCCGCTTCAGCAGCACCGGCTTACGCGCGCGTCCGGCCATCTTCAGCAGCGAGAAGTTCTGCATGTTCCGCGCGCCGATCTGGATGCAGTCGGCGTACTTGTCGACCAGCACCAGCGCCTCGTTGTCGATCGCCTCCGTGACGATGGGGAGATCGAACTCTTCCCGGACGCGCGCCAGAATTTCGAGTCCTTCCTCGCCGAGTCCCTGAAACGAGTACGGCGAAGTGCGCGGTTTGTACGCGCCGCCGCGGAAGAGTTGTCCGCCGGCGTTCTTGATTCCCTCGGCAATGGCACGGGCCTGATCGAGTGACTCGACCGCGCACGGTCCGCCGACGACGATGATTCCGTTGCCGCCGACGTCCACACCACCAACATTGATGATGCTGTCGTCGGGACGCGCTTCACGGCTGACCAGCTTGTACGCGTGCGATACGCGAATGACTTCTTTGACGCCCGGATAGTTCTCGAGAACCTCTGGATCGGCTGTCCCCGGCTTGCCGGTGATGCCGATGGCAGTGCGGTTGGCACCTGGGATGGCGTGAGCCTTGAGGCCCATGCGCTCAATGTGGCGGACGACGGCTTCGATTTGATCGGACCGTGCACCGGCCTCCATGACGACGAGCATCGGGTCAGTATAATCGAGCGTTCTGAAGCGCCATTCCGGAGACACCGATGAAGAAAACGCTGATCCTCGCCGCACTTGCAGTCCTCACCGTCACGCAACTCGTCGCCGCGTCGTACTGGGTCGTGATGAAAGACGGCACCCGCTACGAAGCGCGCGCGAAATGGACGGTCGTCAACGGCAAGGCCACGATGACGCTCACCAATGGAAGCGTGCTGGCGCTCGATCCGTCAGCAATCGATGTGGCGAAATCTGAGGAAGTGACTCGGCTCGGAGGCGGCGAACTTCTCGGCGTGGAGCAGCGAGCGGCGCCGACTTCGAAAGCATCCGAGATTGGCGGCGCGATCCGTCTCCGCAAGCTGCAGCCGGCGCAACCCGCTGCGGCGGCTCCGGCACCGGTTGCCACCGAAACAGTACCGATCGCGCCCGGCCCCGGCCTCGGCCAAAACGTGATCAGCAAATTCGAGCGCGGCTTTGAAGACATCGGCATCTTCGAGCACAAGGTCATCTCGACTGGACCGCATTCGCTGCGCGCGGACCTGACCGCGGACAACGAGGAGAAGGTCTTCAACACGCTCACCGCCACCGCGTTCCTGATGATGCACAACGCCGGTGTGGCAGGAGTGCAGATCGATTCCGTCGATCTCTTCATGAAGACGACGACCTTCGGCGCCGCCGGACGGTTTCACATCACGCGCGAGGACGCGCAGGCGCTCGATTCGAAGACGATCACGCCGGCGAACTACTTCGTGCTCAAAGTGCTCTTCTGATCGGCAACGCGGAAGCGTGTGGCACAGACACTCTTGTCTGTGCTGGTGAGGCTCGGGATGGCTGCGACGATCAACAGCCGATTCGCACTAACTGCTTGTCAATGTCAGCCGCTGCACCTTGCGAAAGCCCAGACAAGAGTGTCTGTGCCACATCAATCCTGCCGCAGTTGACCTCTTCTCAATGATCACTTCACGACGTCGACGCTCGCGGCACTTCCGTACACGGTGACGTAGCGGAAGTTGCGCGTCTCTTCGTCGAGGATGATCCGCTCCCCTGCCGCGAAAACGAATTGCTCGAGGCCGCCTTCGACAGTGAAAAGTTCGGAGCGATTGTTCGCGAAGCGCACGGTGACGTTGCGCGCCGCATTTGCGACATTGTGAATTGTGAACCGCGCGCGGCCGGAGACGGGACCGAAGTCGTACGCCGTCGCATGCGTCTTGCGCGAGACCGTCACCGCCGTACCGCCGATGACGGCGATCTCGGGCAGCGCAGTCTCGAAGTCGAATGATTCGCGCGGCGCGATGACCTGCTGCACCGGCGCGAACGGCTTCTTATCGCGCTGCACGAGGTAGTTCCAGCGCCGCGCGGGCGGCCGTCCGAGGAGTTGGGGACGCGTGATGACGGCTGGCGGCGGATCGTGGAACAACAGATCGTCGCGCCAGCGGCGCACGATGTGCCAGTCGTTTCCCGTCACGACGAAATTGCCGAACTCCTGCGTCAGATCGATCGACGCGATCAGGCCGCCGACGCCATTCGCGCTGCGCAGCGCTACAACCATTCGGTTCTTCTTGTCGCGCGCCAACGTGCTCACGTCGTACGTGTCGAGCGCTTCGTTGTCGTCGCCGACGTGCCGCCCACCGACCGCCACGCCGTTGAAGTAAAGCGTGTACTCCGGATCGCCGAGCATCTTGATTCGCGTGAACGAGCGATTCGGCGGCAGGTCGAACTCGTGCGTCGCAAAGAACGCAGCCGGATTGCCGTCGGCCAACCGATTCTGCTGCCAGATCCACTGCGCAGTACCGGTGTTGTCGAAGAACTTATGCGAGTAGAGCAATTCCAGACGGCTGGCCGAGGCGACGATGACTACGACACTCGCAGCGATGATGAGCAGACGGCGAATCAGCACGCGATCCTCGAATGATGGCAGCCGAGGACCGACAGCCGAACTAGAATCGACGCCCATGAAGGCGGTCATTGTAATTCCGGCGCGATGGGCATCCTCGCGCTTCCCCGGCAAACCGCTGGCGATGATCGCCGGCGTGTCGCTGATTCAGCGCGTGTACGAGCGCGCCGCTCGATCGAAGCGCGCCAGCGCTGTTTACGTTGCCACCGATGACGACCGCATCGCGGATCACGTCGCGTCCTTTGACGGCCGTTTCGTGAGACCGGAAGGCGAATTTCAGAGTGGCACCGACCGCATCGCCGCGTCGCTGGAGCTTTTCGACGAGAACTACGACCAGGTCATCAACGTCCAGGGCGACGAGCCGCTCATCGATATCGAATCGATCGACGCCGTGATCGAAGTCCTGCAGGAAACCGGCGTCGACATGGCCACGCTCGCATCGCGCATCGAACACGACGACGAACGGCAGTCGCGCGACGTGGTCAAAGTAGTCACTGCACTCTCGGGCGATGCACTTTACTTCTCGCGTTCGCCGCTGGCCGGCGCGCAGCGCCACGTCGGGATGTATGGCTATCAGGCGCGCGTGCTAAAAGCCCTCGCTGCTCTCGCGCCGTCGCCTCTCGAACTCGCAGAATCGCTGGAACAGTTGCGAGCGCTGCAGAACGGCTTTAAAATCCGGGTCGTTCAAACCACAAGACCCCACCTCGGCGTCGATCGCCCCGAGGATGTCGCGCGCGTCGAACATGAACTGGCTGAAAAACAGTAACTGCGGAGAGCGTTCGTGAGCTGCGTGCTCACACGCACACGCTTCTTCGCCACAGCCAGCACCACTCTCCCCGCCAGCAAGCAGCCCGAACCGCGCCGCGGCAGAGGGCCAAACTCTCTCAACCAACCGGAGGCATGATGAGCACTAAATACATTTTCGTGACGGGCGGTGTTGTTTCCGGACTCGGCAAAGGGATCGCCGCGGCATCGATCGGCGCGCTGCTCGAAGCGCGCGGCTTCCGCGTCACGCTGCAGAAATTCGATCCGTACATCAACGTCGATCCCGGAACGATGTCGCCGTTTCAGCACGGCGAAGTCTTCGTCACCGACGACGGCGCCGAGACCGATCTCGACCTCGGACACTACGAGCGATTCACCTCGATGCGGGCCACGCGCAAGAACAATTTCACGACCGGACGCGTGTATCTCAAGGTGATCGAGAAGGAACGCCGCGGCGATTACCTCGGCAAGACCGTGCAGGTCATCCCGCACATCACCGACGAAATCAAGAAATGCATTCGCGAAGTGAGCGAAGGCGTGGACGTCGTCATCGTCGAAATCGGCGGCACCGTCGGCGACATCGAATCACTGCCATTCCTCGAAGCGATCCGCCAGTTCCGGCTCGAAGTCGGCCGCGGTAACGCCATCAACGTTCATCTCACGCTCGTGCCGTACATCAAGGCCTCGGACGAGATGAAGACGAAGCCTACGCAGCATTCGGTGCAGAAACTGCGCGAGATCGGCATTCAGCCGGACGTCCTCCTCTGCCGCTCCGAGCACGCCATTCCCGACGACATGCGCGACAAGATCGCGCTCTTCTGCAACGTCGAGCAGGATGCGGTCATCCCCGCGCTCGACGTCGAATTCATCTACCAGGTGCCGCTGGCGTTTTCGCGCGAACGGCTCGACGAGATCCTGCTCGACAAGCTTCACCTGCCGCACGACGAGATCGGCGCGCTGACGAAGTGGGAAGAGATCATCCGCAAGCTGCGGCATCCCGAGGACGAGGTGAAGATCGGATTCGTCGGCAAGTACATCGAGTTCGGCGATTCCTACAAATCGCTGAACGAAGCGCTGATGCACGGCGGCATCGCCAACAACGTCAAGGTGCGCATCGTCTACATCGACTCCGAGGAGTTGGAGACCGAGGGGTATCACGGCGAGTTGGGACGCGTGGATGGGATTCTGGTAGGACCGGGATTCGGCGGGCGCGGCGTTGAAGGAAAGCTGCGCGCAATCCGCTACGCACGCGAAAAGCGTATCCCATTCCTCGGCATCTGCCTCGGCATGCAATGCGCGACGATCGAGTTCGCACGCAACATGGTGGGGATGGTCGGAGCGAATTCGACGGAGTTCGACGATGAGTCGCCGTACAAAGTCATCTACAAGTTGCGCGATCTGATCGGCGTCGACGCCCTCGGTGGCACGATGCGCCTCGGCAAGTATCCGTGCGCACTGAAGGAAGGTTCGATCGCGCGGCAGGCGTATGGCGTGGAGCAGATCGACGAGCGCCACCGCCATCGCTACGAAGTCAATCCCGAGTATGTGCCGCAACTCGAGGAGCGCGGTTTCCGCGTAACCGGCCTCTCGCCCGACGGCAAGTTCGTCGAGATCATCGAGCTGGAAGGCCACCCGTGGTTCCTCGGCTGCCAGTTCCATCCTGAGTACAAGTCGCGACCAACCGCTCCGCACCCGCTCTTCCGCTCGTTCATCGCGGCCGGGCGCGCGTACAAGTCGTCGACGAAGACGACGATGGCGATGGCGCCGGCTGAAAGCGAACTCGTATGACGATCCTTCGCCGCATCGGGGCGGTCATCATCGGGATGATCGTCGCGTTTTTGCTCGTCGCCGGCGCGGAAGGAATCGGGCACAAGATCTATCCGCCGCCGCCCGGCACGAACATGCAGGACATGGCGCAAGTGAAGGCGTTCGTCGCGACGCTGCCGCTGTCGGTGCTGCTGATCGTCCTGACCGGCTGGCTGATCGCCACGTTCGTCGCGACCTGGCTTGCCGCGCGAATCGCAGGAACGCCGATCACCGGCTACATCGTCGGCGCGTTGCTGCTCTGCGCCGGAATCGCGAACGCCTTCATCATCCCCCAGCCGGTCTGGTTCTCGATCGCGTCGATTGTGATCTACATCGGCGCGACGTGGGTGGGTGCAAGGGCGGGCGCACGGCCACAGGTGGCCTACGCGTGAGGTTAGTTGAGAACGTTCTCAAGGTTGGTCACGCGCTGACTTAGATCCAGAATCTGTTTCCTCACTTCGAACATCTCGGCCCGCAAGACTTCCATGTTGGCGTTCTGCTGCTTCATCTCACCTTCGAGCCGGCGAACAGCGGCAGTCAGCGAGTGATATTCGGTTTCGAGGCGATCAAAGCGACCGTAGATGCCATCAACGTGCGTGAGCATCGCGTCGCGAGTTGCCAACGCATCAAGCTTCGATCGAACGTCATCGATGTCGAGGCGTATTACGGTTTCATGGAAACGAATCAGGACAGGCCAAGTGACCATCTCGTGGCGAATGGCCTGGAGTTCCCCCTGCACCCCGCGCTCCACAGCCTGTAGATCGGATTTCGTGGCCATTTCGGCGCGGACGGCCTGCAAATCCGCTTTTGTGGCCATTTCGGCGCGGACGGCCTGCAAATCCGCTTTTGTGGCCATCTCATCGCGGATTGCCTGCAGCTCGGATTTCGTGGCCATTTCTTCGCGGATGGCCTGTAGGCCCGTAGCGTTTTCCTCGCGGACGGCATCCAAATCAGCCTTGGTGGCCATTTTTTCGCGGATGTCATCAAAGTCCGGTTTGATGACATCGCGGTAGAACTGCGTCAGTGCTTCGTACAGCTCGTTCGCCACGTCGAGATTCTACCTCGGTGAGTACAATGCGCCGCACATGAGCACGCGTTCAATTGCCATCACTGACGACATCTCTTTCGGCGGTGATCACCCTCCCCTTTTTATCGCTGGTCCGTGCGTGATCGAGTCGCGCGAGCATGCGTTGCGGATGGCGCGGACGCTTCTGGAGTTGCGCGACGAGTTGAAGATCAATCTCGTTTTCAAGTCGTCGTTCGACAAGGCCAATCGCACGTCGATCGACTCGTTTCGCGGTCCCGGGATCGAAAAAGGACTCGACATTCTGCGCGCCGTGAAAGAGGAGACGGGGCTGCCGCTTCTCTCCGACGTTCACGAATGGCAGCAGGCGGAGCGTGCGGCCGAGGTGCTCGATATTCTGCAGATTCCGGCGTTTCTGTGCCGGCAGACGGACCTCGTTGCCGCGGCGGCGCGAACCGGCAAAGCGGTCGGCGTGAAGAAGGGGCAGTTTCTTTCGCCGGAAGAGGCGAAGAACATTCTCGACAAAGGGCGCGAGGTTGGGAACGAACGCGTTTTCATCACCGAGCGCGGATCGTCGTTTGGTTATCAGAACCTCGTCGTCGACATGCGCGCGTTCCCGATCCTGCGCGGATTCGGCGCGCCGGTCGTATACGACATCACGCATTCGATGCAGAAGCCGGGCGGCGAAGGAAAGCAGACCGGCGGCACGCCTCAATTCGCGCGGCCGCTCGCGCGCGCGGCGGCGGCGGCGGGCGCGGACGGGTTCTTCATGGAAGTGCACGACAATCCGCCGGCCGCGCTGAGCGACCGAACCACGCAGATCCGTCCCGAGGTCGCGCGCGAGATCATCAGCGACATCCTGGCGTTGCGCGCGGCGCTGCCTCCGCTCTGAGACGTTCGTATGTCGAACATTCAGCGCATCGTTTCGATCGTCATCGCGCTCTATCTTCTGCTCGTCCTCATCGATCGATTCGTTCTCGTCGAGCTGCTCGTCACGCGCATCGGGTTGTCGGTTCTGCTCGCACTGTTCGAGGCCTTCGCGATTCTTGGCGCGGGCTTCGCGGTGCGCGGAGCAATCGTTCGTGCGTGGCGTGTCGAGGACGCCGATCTTCCGCGCGACTTTCTACTCGGCTATCCGATCTTCGGCGCGCTCTGTTTTCTCGCGGGAACGCTGAACGTCTCGTCGTGGTCGATGGGCATCCTGCTGGTCGTATTTGGCGTCGGCGGGATATACGTGCTCGTGCGGCGATTCGAATCTCGTCCGCCGCTGATGCCGGCGATCGCGGAACCGCTCGTCCTCGTCGCGCTCGCGATCGTTTTCCTTTGCGCGCTCATCGCCGCGCAGGCGCCGCCGTCATCGCTCGACGAGCTCGCGTACCACCTGGCCATTCCGTGGACGTGGGTGAAGGAACATCGCGCCATCGATCTGCCGCTGATTTCGCATTCGTACTTTCCACTCGGAATCGAATCGGCCGACTTGCCGCTGCTGACGATTCTCGGTCAACTCGGCGGCGGCATCGCCTCGCACTTTCTCCACCTCGGCGCGGCACTTGCGGCGACGACGATGCTCTTCCGGCTCTCTCGCGGCAACGCAATCGCACTCGCCGCGATCGTGACGACTCCCGCGCTTGCGCTCATTGCCGGTTGGTCGCTCGCCGACTGGCCGTTGATCGGCATCTGCGCAATTCTCGCCCTCGCGATCGACGATGACGACGCCGCTACGATCTCGATGGCGATCGCCGCGGGCCTGCTGACGAAGTACACGTTCATCCCGTTCGCAATCATTGCCGTCGTCGTTGCGCGTCGCTGGCGCGGTCTGCTACCGGGCATGGCCATCGGCTCCATCTTCTTCATTCGCAATCTGATCCTGACCGGGAATCCGATCGCGCCGTTTTTCACCGCGGCCGCGCCGCATGTGTCGGGATATCGCGCGCCGTTCTTGTCCGACTACGTCTTCGACGGACACTTTCTCGACGAAAGCCTCGGCGCGTCGCTCATCGCCGCCTGCACGCTTTCCGCCGGCATACTTCCGTGGATTTTGATCGCCGCCGCAGTGTTGCTGTTTCTGCTCGCGCCATCGTCGCGGATTCTTTTGCCGTTCCTAGCCATTCCTGCCGCGCGATCGCACCGGCCGCGACTCTTCATGCGCGTCCTCCTCGGCTTGTCAGTCGTGGTGCAGCTTTTCTTGATCGGTTATTTCGTCGATCGCAGCAGCGCGTTTTCGCTTCTCTCGGCCGCCGCCTCGGACACAGAGTTTCTAACGAAACAGCGTTCCTCGTTCAAGACGGTACAGTCGATTGATGCGCTCCTTCCCGAGAATGCGCGCGCTCTCGTCATCGGCCTCAACGAAACGTTCTGGTTCGCGCGGCGCGTGCGCGGCGGCGGCAACTTCGACGGACCGCGCGTCTCGTGTTACCTCGAAATGCCGACACCCGAGGCGCTCTACGCGCGGCTGAAGAACGACGGCATCACGCATGTCGCCGTCGTCGCGCCCGCGCCGATCGCCACCGCAGTGGCGCAGAAACTGGCCGAGCGTGAGACCTCGCTTTCTCCCGCCGCGCAACGGATGCTCGCGCAGACTCTCGACCGCTACGCATACAATGTCGCTCCCGGCGCGGGCGCAACAGTCTTCACGCTTCGATAAGGAGAAACCGATGGAAAAAGTGACGGGAATCGGCGGCATCTTCTTCAAAGCATCCGACTCGAAATCGCTCGGCGCCTGGTACCGCGATCACCTCGGCATCCCGGTCGACCCGTCGTACGGCGGCGCGACGTTCGAATGGATCGAGAAAGAAAAGCCCGACATTACCGGCATGACCGTCTGGTCGACCTTCCCGTCGACGACGAAGTACTTCGACCCGTCCGTCGCGCCGTTCATGATCAATTACCGCGTCGACGATCTCGACGCGATGCTCGCGCAACTTCGTGAGGCCGGCGCAACCGTCGACGAAAAGGTCGACGACAACGACTTCGGGCGCTTCGGATGGGCAACGGATCCCGAGGGGAACCGGTTCGAGTTGTGGCAACCGCCGAAGGCGTAGCTACAACAACGTCCCCTTCAGAATCATCAGCGCGACTGTGAAGTAGATGCACAGTCCAGTCACGTCCACGAGCGTGGCTACGAACGGCGCGGACGCCGTCGCGGGATCGAAGCCGAGCTTGCGCAGGATGAACGGCAGCATCGAGCCGGCCAGCGTTCCGAACAACACCACGCCGATCAGTGAGAACCACACCGTGAGCGCGACGAGCATGTAGTGAGCACCGTATTCGGTAATCCCGAGCTTTTCCCACAGCACGATGCGGACAAAACCGATGAATCCGAGGAGCGATCCGAGCGCGAGGCCGGACAGGATCTCGCGGCGGAAGACGCGAAACCAGTCGCGCAGACGCAACTCGCGCAATGCCAGCGATCGGATGATCAGCGACGTGGCTTGCGAGCCGGAGTTGCCGCCGCTGGAGATGATCAGCGGGACGAACAGCGCCAGCACGACGGCGCGCGCGATCTCCTTTTCGAAAAAGCTCATCGCCGTCGCGGTCAGCATCTCGCCGAGGAAGAGCGCGGAGAGCCAGCCCGCGCGCTTCTTGATCATCGACAGCACGTTCACTTGTAAGTACGGCGCGTCGAGTGCTTCCATACCGCCGAGTTTCTGGATGTCTTCAGTCGCTTCCTGCTCGGCGACGTCGAGCACGTCGTCGACGGTGATGATGCCGAGCATGTGACCGTCGGCGTCCGTCACCGGAAGGGCGAGGCGATCGTATTTTTCGAACGCCTTCAGAACTTCTTCGCGATCGTCGGTCGCGTTCATTTTCACGAGCGGCGGATCGTCGATGTCCACCACCTTCGTGTTCGGATCGGCGAGAACGAGAGAGCTGAGGCGGATGTCTTCGACAAGCCGACCGCGCTGATCGACGATGTAGACGACGTTCACCGTTTCCTTGCCCGGCCCGGTCATGCGAATGTGGTCGAGCGCTTCGCGTGCGGTCATCTCCGGCTGCACCGTGACGTAACGCGGCGTCATGTAACGGCCGGCGGTGTCCTCGGGATATCCGAGAAGCCAGCGCGCGTTCTTCAAATCCTCGGGGGAGAGCGCGGTGAGCAGGCGCCGCGTGACTTCGGCCGGCATTTCTTCGAGCAGGCGCGTGCGATCGTCGGGATTCATCTCCGCGAGGACGTTGCGGACTTGCTCGTTGCTGAGCGACTCGATCAGGCCTTCCTGGTGATCGGGCGGCAGATACGAGAAGACCTCGCCGGCCTCGTCGCGCGGCAGGACGCGGAAGACGAATCCTTCCTCTTCGCGCGGCAGGGCGATGATGAGATCGGCGACGTCGGACGGATGCATGTCCGTGAGGCGGTCGCGCAACTGGTTCCAGTTCTGTTGCCGGATCAGGTCGCGCAACTCGTCTCCCACCGACACCGTCTCGACCGTTTCGATCATCCTCAACACCTCCAGCACGGAGGGTACGAGATGCGCCGCCGAAAGTCGAAGCAACTTTGAAGGCCATGCTGCGATAATCAGCGGCCACAACGATGTCCTCGATGCGATTGGAGCTGCTGGGTGATTTATTGATCCGCTCCGCCGACGGCTCGCTCGTCACGATCGGCTCAAAAAAATCGCAGGCGCTGCTCGCCTACCTGGCCATCAAGCCGGGGCAGCATGTCTCGCGCGAGAAGCTGGCTGGGCTGCTTTGGTCGAGCACGGGACCCGATCAGGCGCGGCAGAGTCTGCGGCAGACGCTGTCGAGCGTGCGCAAGGATCTTGCGCATATCGCCCCTGATCACAAAGTGCTGATCGAGGAGAGCGACCTGCTGTCGCTCGACCGCTCCGTTTCCTGCGACGTGGCCGAGATGGAGTCGCTGATCGCCGCCGGCACCGAGGAAGCGCTGAAGAATGCGATCGAGCTCTACCGCGGCGATTTCCTCGACGGTTTCAGCATCAACGAAGAGCGCTTCGATCAATTCGTGACCGGAGAGCGCGACCGCCTGCATCGCGTTGCTCTTCGCGCACACGCACAGCTGGTCGAGTTGCAGTCAAAGCGCGGCGCGCTCGATGAGGCCATCGGCACCGCGCAAGCGTCGTTGCGGCTGGACGTTCTGCAGGAGCCGATGCACCGCACGCTGATGCGTCTCTACCTGCAGAGCGGCGACGTGGTCGAGGCGCTGCAGCAATACGAGAGCTGCGCGAAGGTGCTCAAGCGCGAGCTGCGCATCGAACCCGACGCGGAGACGAAGGCGTTGCAGCGCGAGATCGTTCAACTCCGCGCCCGCCGCACCGAGCCGTCCGCGCCCTCGACCGACGGAGACCGCAAGAAAACGATCCTCGTCGTCGAAGACAACGTGTTGAGCCGCGAGTTGACGAACGCCGTGCTGAAGTCAGCCGGCTACGCGGTCGTAATGGCCAAAGACGGCGCGGAAGCGCTGATGATGGTCGGACGCGAATCGATCGACCTGATGGTGATCGACGTCGACCTCCCCTACATCGACGGCCATTCTCTCCTGCAAGCAATGCACGAAAACGGCGTCGAAGTGCCAGCCATCTTCATCTCCGGCCTACCAGGCGACGATGTGGAAGTCCGCGCCTTCGAAGTCGGCGCGGTCGATTTCATCCGCAAGCCGGTGAAGAACAGCGTGCTCTTGGCAAGGGTGGCCAAGGTTTGGCGGGACGCGTAGTGGATTGAGGTTCAAGTAGACTGCGGCCGTGCCCCGCTCCCTGGTGTTCGCCCTCCTGTTGGTGTCGACAACCGCCTTCGGAGCAACGCGCACTTGGACCGGAACCACCAACGGGCAGTGGACCCTCTCATCGAATTGGGGAGGCACTGCGCCGGTAGCGGGCGACAGTCTGGTATTCCCGGCCGGCGCTTCGAACCTGACGAATTCGAACGACTTTCCGGCAGGAACCTCATTCAACCAGATCACCCTGAACGGTGGCGGATACGTTCTAAGCGGCAACCTGGTGGTGCTCACCGGTATCACCTCCAGCACCGGCACCAACACCATTGGTCTGTCGCTACGGCTCAACGGGCTTCCCGCCAAATTCACCGTCACCGGGGGGACGCTGGTGATCAACGGCAACGTGGACTTGAACGGCTTTGGTCTCACGCTCGATGCTCCTGCCGGAAGCGGCCAGCTGAACGGGATCATCAGCGGAACCGGCGCCGGGACCGACGCACTGATCAAGTTGTCGTCGGGCGACTGGACTCTCTCCAACGCGAACACATTTGCCGGTCGCGTGGTCATTCAGAGTGGGCGTTTGATCGCGAAGAACCAGAACGCCCTCGGGATCGCCGACAACACGGACCTGAACGGCACATTGGTCAACTCCGGCGGGACGCTCGTTCTCGGTACCGGCCTGACCTTCCCCGCCGAGCACCTCACCCTCAATGGCAGCGGCCAGGGCGGCAACGGCGTGCTGCAGTCCACCGGAAGCTCGACCCTGACGGGGACGGTGGTTCTCGCGTCCGACACCGCCATGAATCTGCTCCTCGGGCAGGAAATCGACTTCAACGGCCAGATCACCGGGAGCGGCGGTTTCGGCATGGGAAACGGCGGCATCTATTACTTGAACAACTCGACCAACGACTTCAGCGGCGGCGTGCAATGGGGCGCGACGGGCAGCTCGACCTCTACTCTGGCGATCGGCGCCCCCAACTCCATCCCGACATCAACGGCCATCAACGTCGGGGCGGGGGGCTTATTCAACGTGAACGGATCACTCCAGACAATCGCATCGCTGGCAGGCAGCGGAAACGTCGACCTGGGATGCTGCGGCCCAATTCTGGCCATCATCGGATCCGCAGTGACGACCTACAGTGGCGTGATCAGCGGACAGTTCGTCGGCATCGGGGGCATCGTCCACTCCGGCGGTTCGCTAACGTTAACCGGCGTAAGCACCTACACCGGAGCCTACTCGAATTACGCCGGAACCACGGCGGTGGTGGGCGGTACGCTGCCTCTCCAGTACTCACAGGTGGCTGGCGTGCTGGCCGTGGCCTCGAGCGGCACCATCGGAAAACTCATCATCACCGGCGGCGTCTTCGCGCCGGGCAGCGGCGGCACCGGGGTCGCCAACACCGGCGACGTCGGGCTGGCGGCGGCAGTGACATACTCCGAATTCATCAACGGTACGGCTCCGGTGTCGTACAGCAACGTTCACGCTACCGGAACCGTGAACCTGGCCGACGCTACATTCAGCCTCTCGGGCTCCGGAGCGGGCGTGGCACCCGGCAACAGCTTCACCATCATCGACAACGACGGCAGCGATCCTGTGGTCGGCACCTTCGCCGGGTTGCCCAACGGTGCGATCATCGCGGGCGGACCGGGTGGATTTCGTTATCAGATCGCCTACAACGGCGGAACCGGCAACGACGTCGTTCTCACGGCACTCGCGCCCTTGACCGCAACCACTACGACGCTCGCGTCGTCGAACAATCCGTCCAGCGCCGGACAAAGCGTGACTTTCACCGCCACCGTCTCAGGTACCGGTGGAACCCCAACCGGCACCGTCTCGTTCTTCGATGGTGTCGCTCTACTGGGCAGCGGAACGCTCAACGGCAGCGGAATGGCTACGTTCAGTACGAGCAACCTCACCGCGGGGCCGCACACCATCACCGCGATGTACAACGGCGATGTGACCTTTGCCAGCAGCACGTCCGCGCCGCTGATCCAGAACGTCTCGGCAGCGATTCCCGCGCTCGATCCGCGCACGCTAATCGCGCTCGCGCTCGCGCTCGGAGTCGTCGCCGTCATCGCGCTTCGGAGGTAGCAAGAGGCCGAAAATCCCTGCCGATCGCATCATCCCGCAAGCATCCGCAGAATTGCCGCCGCCGATTTCTCCACATCCTCCGCCGTCGTCGACCAATTCGAGACCGAGATGCGCATCGCGGCTTGTCCCTGCCAAGTCGTGCCGCCGAGCCAGCAGGTGCCTTCGCGCTGGACGCGGGCGATGACGTCGCGCGTGATGTCGTCGCTATTGCTGAAGCGGACAAGGACCTGGTTGAGGACGACGTCGTTGAGGATCGTCACGCGTTTGTCGCGGCCGAGAATTTCGGCAAACTCGCGGGCGCGGTCGCAACAGCCGTCGATGAGGGAGGCAATTCCGCGGCGGCCGAGCGCACGGATGGCGGCGTAGATGGCGAAGCCGCGGGCGCGGCGGGAGAAGTCCGGCGTCCAATCGAAGTTGTCACGCTCTACACCGCTGGTCTGCTCCAGATACTCGGCTGTCGAAGTCATCGAAGCGCGGTGCGCGGCCGCGTCACGAACGATGACGATGCCGCTGTCGTAGGGGACGTTCAGCCATTTGTGCGCGTCGTTGGCCCACGAGTCGGCGAGCTCGCATCCGTCGAGCAGTGCACGCTTGGATGCGGTGGTCCGGCCCCACAAACCGAAAGCACCATCGATGTGCAGCCAGGCATTGCGCTCGTGAGCAACCTCGGCGATCTCGCGCAGGGGATCGACCGCGCCGCTGTTCACGTTGCCGGCTTGCGCGCAGACGATCACCGGTCCATCGAGACTACGTAATGTTTCGCGAAGGGTGCCGGCGCGCATTCTCCCCTGCTCGTCCGCATCGACCTTCACCAGCGCACGCGTGCCGAAGCCGAGCATTCGCATGGAAGAGTAAATCGTGATGTGCGCGGCGGCGCTGACGACGAGATGGACGGGCGGCGCGCCGGCAACGCCGTCATCCTCGACGTTCCATCCCGCGCGGCGGAGAACGCCGTGACGCGCGGCGGCGAGTGCGGTGAAGTTCGCCATCTGCCCGCCGGTGACGAATCCGACGCTGGATGTCCGCGGCAGGTCGAACAGTTCGAGCAGCCATTCGCGGCAGACGTCTTCGATGACGGACGCCGCGGGCGAGGTGGCGTAGGTGCCGGCGTTCTGATCCCAGGCGGTGGTGAGCCAGTCGGCCGCAAGCGCGACCGGAAGGCTGCCACCGATGACGAAGCCGAAGTAGCGAGGACCGGCGCAGGCAATGAGCCCGCGGTCGGCGCCGCGCGAAAGCGCGTCGATGACGGCGGCGGGATCTTCGCCATCATCGGACAGCGGAACATGCAGCGCGGCGACAAGCTCATCGCGCGAGACCTGGGCGCCGACGTGGCGATCAGGCAGTTCGCGCAGAAAGTCCGAGGCACGGTCGCGGGCGAGATCGAGTAAGGAGTTGTTCACGGCGCGAATGATAACTGGACGCTACAGAACGACGGTGTAGCCCAACGTCGTCAGGTCGGGCATGCGGTCGAGGTAGACGTGGCCGTCGGTGTGGTCGATTTCGTGCTGGAAGATGCGGGCGGTAAAGTCGGCCACTTCCAGCTCCGCTTCGTTCCCTTCGTGATCGAGTCCGCGAATGCGCAGGCGTTTGAATCGCGCTACTTCGCCGCCGAGGAAGGGGACGCTGAGGCAGCCTTCCCAGTCGGTGATGGTCTCGGTGCCGACCGGCTCGTAGACGGCGTTGAAAAACACGCCCGCGTTCAGTTTGGCGATGCCACGGCGTTTGGCGACTTTCTCCTGAACCTCGAACACGAAAATCCGCAACGGCAGGTGGATTTGCGGGCCGGCCAGTCCGACGCCTTCGTATTCGTGCATCGTCTCGATCATGTCGTCGATCAGCGCGCGGAACTTGCCCGCCTTGATGTCGGCGGGTTCGACGTCGGAAGCCTTCATGCGCAGGACGGGATGGCCGAGGCGGGCCACTTTCAGAATCGACATGCGCTGGATCTTATCCTGCCGCTTCGGCGAGCAACGGCTGCTTGCGCATTCGCAGCGCGATGAGGAACGCGATCGCGGTCAGTACGGCGCTTCCGTAGAACGCGCCGCGGGCCTGCGCGAGGTCGTAGAGGAATCCGCACCAGATCGGGCCGAGAAATCGCGCCAGCGATCCGATGCCCGAGGCCAGACCGAGCATGCTCCCGTGCTCGTTGGGCGGCGACGCCTTCGTCACCAGCGACGTCAGCGACGGATACGACAATCCCTGCCCGAGAGCGATGAAAAACGCGACGACGTAGAGCATCGGCACGCGCCAGACCAGTGGAACGAGTGCCAGTCCGATCGTGAACGACGCCGCGCCGACAGCGACCAGCGCTTTTTCGCCGAAGCGTTTTGCTAATCGTCCGATCAAGCCGCCCTGGATCGTAGCGACGATCAATCCCATGAAGAGAAAGAACCAGGCAAGGTCCAGCTGGGCGAAATGGAAGCGGTCGCGCGCGTGCAGCGTCACGCTGGTTTCCATCCCGGAGACGGCCAGCAGCGTGATGAACAACGTGGCGATGACGGCGAACAGCAATCCGTGCGTCGCCACCTCGCGCCAGACGCGTTTATCGAACTGCGGCGGGACTCCGCTGCGCGGCTGGAGATCCGGCGCTTTCGATTCGCCGAGGAAGAAGAAGGCGAGCAGCAGCGCGATCAGCGACAGCGATCCGGCCGCGACTCCCGGCAAAAGGTTGCCGGCCATCCCGTGCTTCGTGCCCAAGTGCGAAAGGATTCCGCTGAGCGGCGGTCCGAGGATGAATCCCATTCCGAATGCCGCGCCGATGATCCCCATCCCTTTGGCGCGATTCTCCGGCGTGGTCTTGTCCGCGATGTACGCCTGCGCGGTGCCGATGTTCGCGCCTCCCGCGCCCGCGACGATGCGCGACAAAAACAGAATCGTGAGGCTGCGCGAGAAGGCGAAAAGAAAATAGCCGGCGCAACTCGCGGTGAGGCTGATCAGAATCACCGGACGCCGCCCGATGCGGTCGGACATCCTCCCCCACACCGGCGCAAAGAAGAACTGCATGATCGAGTAGATGCCGACCACCATCCCCACCGTCGTGCCGCTGGCGCCGTATTCGCGCGCGTAAAACGAGAGGAACGGGATGACCATCCCGAAGCCGATCAGATCGATGAAAACGGTGAGGAACAGGACCGCGAGGGACGTTTTCTTCATGACCGGCGGCGAAGTGTACCCTGTCGCCGCATGCCTCCCACGTCACACCGCCTCGTGCTTTTCGACATTGATGGAACGCTCCTAACGGACGATGGTGCGGCGCGCGAGGCGTTCGCCGAAGGGCTCGCCGAGGTCTACGGTTTTCGAGGCGATGTCCGCCGCTACGACTTCTCCGGCCGCACCGATCCGCAGATCGCAACGATGATTCTTCGCGATGCGAATTGGGCCGACGCGGACATCGAGTCGCGCCTTCCCGCTCTCTGGGACCACTACCTGGCCGGCCTCGCGCGCAATGCGCCGGGACGCGTGCGCGCACTCGCGGGTGTCATCGCCTTGCTCGACGCGGTCCGCGCCGACGAGCGGCTGACGCTCGCGCTGCTCACCGGCAACATCGAGCCGGGCGCGCGGTTGAAACTCGGCGCGATCGCGTTCAATGACTACTTCCCATTCGGTGCGTTCGGCAGCGATTCGCCGCGGCGCGAGGATCTGCCGCCGATCGCCGTCGAACGCGCTGCAACTCACACGAACATCGATTTTCGCGGCTCGGATGTCGTCATCATCGGCGACTCGATCTACGACGTCCGCTGCGGCGTACCGCACGGCGCGACGACGATCGCCATCGCATCAGGAAAAACACCAGCGGCTAAGCTGCGCGCCGAGAACCCGGATCACTTCTTCGAATCGGCGGAGGAGCTCGACGGGATCCTGTCCGCAATAAAAAGCCTTTGAACCACAGAGACACTAAGGACACAAAGGGAGCTCTTTGTGTTCTTTGTGCCTTTGTGGTGAAAGCCTTAGACTCTCGCGCGCGAATGCACCATTACATCTTCCCGCTCGTCTTCATCGCCATCGTCTACCTCGGCATGATCGTGATGAACGAGCGCTATCGCCTTTTCTCTGTCGACCATTTCTCATCGCCGACGATGAAGGTCATCGCGTACCTATGGCTCGGCATTCTGATGTTCGGCCTCGTCATCCTGATCACCGGTTCGTCGCTGCGAATCCCGACGGCGCAGGAGTTGGCGCGCGTTCCGTTCTACTCACTCTTCGGTCTCCACGCGATCCTGTTCGTCTTCCTCCTCGGCTGGTGGCTGCTGACACAACGGCCGCCGCTCGGCGAGTTCCTGAACATCCCGCGTCGAGGCAACGGCGAAGCGGTGCTGACCGGGTTCGCGGTCGGAGTCGGCGGCTGGATCGTGACCATTTCGATCGCGCTGATCATCGGCTTGCTCCTGGTGGCCTCGGGGCTGATGCCGAAGAATCCGACGCCGTCGCCGATGATCGGCTGGATGGCCGCACTGCCGCTCTGGAAGAAATGCGTGATCGTGCTGTCGGCGATGACGATCGAGGAGGCGTTTTTCCGCGGCTGGCTTCAGAAACGGATCGGCGTAATCGCTTCGACGATCCTCTTCGCCCTCGCTCACTCCGGCCTCGGCCAGCCGTTCCTGCTGATCGGCGTGACGCTGATCTCACTCGTGATCGGCTTCACGTTCTATCGGACGAAGAACCTGATCCCGGGCATCATCGCGCACGGCATCTTCGACGCCGTGCAGCTTTTCGTGATCATCCCGGTCGTCTTCAAGATGTCGGGAATGGGCGCGGGGTAACGATCGCGACGGGGCATCGCGCGATCAGGACGCGCGCTTTCGGCGCGACCGGCTTCTGACGCGAGCAGGTCTTCGTCGATGGCGCCGCCGGTTTCGCCGGCGTCGACTGCAGAACCGGACGACTGCTGCTCTGGGTGAGCACCGTCCGGCCCTGCAGATCGATCGCGGACTCGAGAACGAACGTTAAAACCGCCCGGCTTGCAGCGCGCTTGGTGCCCTCGGGAAGCTGACAGGCCGTCACCGAAAGAAGTATGAGGAGGAGCGCCGCCGTTCGTCTCACACACGCTAAGACGACGACATGAGGCGAAGGTTAGCAGTCGTCACCGGGCGTGACGCGGTTGTAACTTTGCACGCCGCGCAACGGTACAATTTCGCCTCCCTCATGCCCGACCCCACCACCACCGGCGAGCGCATCGTTCTGATCGATGACAGCGCCAACGATTTGCAGGTGACGAAGCGCTTTCTCGAGCGTCGCGGCTTCGACGTTTCCGCAGCGACCTCGGGTGAGGAAGGGCTGGCGCTGGCGCAAGCCATTACGCCGGCGGCGTTCATCGTCGATTACCGGATGCCCGTGATGGACGGATTGGAAGTCACGCGCCGGATCAAGGCCGATCCGGTCCTACAGACGATTCCGGTGCTGATGCTGACGGGCGCCGACGCGGCGCAGACGGTCGTGGAAGGACTCGAAGCCGGCGCCGATGATTTCGTGACGAAAGGATCCGACACGGAAATCCTCCTGGCCCGCCTGCGCGCGCTGCTGCGGATGAAGCGCTATCAGGATCAGTTGCGGAAGTTGAATCAGCAGATCACGCGCGACCTGCAGATCGCGCGGCGCGTGCAGGAGGCGCTGGTCCCGAACGGTTTCTTCCGCGGACCGCGCATCGAAATCCGTTCGGCGTACATCCCGAGCGCGACGCTGTCGGGCGATTTTTACGACTACTTCCTACAAGACGAGCTGATGTACCTCTTCGTCGCCGACGTCTCCGGCCACGGCCTGCCGGCGTCAATCCTCGTGGCGCTACTCAAGAGCTACATCCACACGGAATCGGATTCGCGCACATCGCTGTCGTCCTTCATGGCCAGCCTGAACGATTTTCTCTTCAGCGTTTCGCTGCCGACGCAGTTCGCGACCGCGCAGCTCTTCCGCATCGACAGCGCCGGAAATCTCGTTTATTCGAATGCCGCGCATCCGCCATTTCTGCTGCTGCAAAAAGCCAACGGCAAGACCGTCGTCCACGAAGCGCCCAGCCACCTCCTCGGCGCGATGCCCTCGATGGTCTTCGATGAGCACCGCCTCCGGGTCGCTCCCGGCGACATGCTCTTCATGTACACCGACGGATTAACCGATCGCCGCAACGCCGCCGGCGATTTCTACTCGCTCGACCGCATCGTCGCGCTCATGGACGACTCACACGACGACGACCTCACCACCGTCTACGACCGCATCTTCGAAGACGTCTCCACCTTCGCCGCCACCGACGAGTTTCGCGACGACATCGCGTTCATCGTGACGCGGTTTCATTAACTTTCGAGCCGCGGAGCGGCGGAATCTACGTAGCCCATGGCGTAAGCCGTGGGCTACGTAGATTTCGCCGCTCCGCGGCTGGGAACGTCGTACTGCTAAGCGATCACCAGCTCACGCAATCTTCTGGAGCAGCTCGACGGCTTGCGCCTTTTTCTCGTACTTCACGTCGGTCGCGGCGATCTTCTCGAGGTACGGCTTCGCGCTGCTGCTGTCGTTGCGTTTGAGGTGGGTGCGGGCGATCCAGAACCAGGTGTCGATGATGTATTCGTTTTCGCTGAGCTTTTGCGACTGCGCGGCTTTTTCGAACGATGCCGCGGCATCGTCGTACTGCTGCTGGGCGTAGGCGATGCGGCCGAGGTGGGTTTGGGCGTCGAAGAAGTCGTAGGAGTTCTGCTCGACGTTTTCGAGGACCTGCTGGTAGTACGGAGCGGCGCTCTTGTAATCGCGGGCGTCGAAGTGGATCGCACCACAGAACAGAAGTGCGTTGCGGAAAAAGTACGAGTTGAAGAACGGCTGATTCGCGTCGAAGAGCTGCAGCGACTCTTTGAACAGATGCAGCGCGTCGTCGCGGTCGCCGAGCGCGTATGAATTCAGCGCCTTCAGCGCCAGCGCCTGTGCGGTCACGTTGTTGTTCTGCGAATAGCGGAGCGACTGTTCGTGCAGGTCCTTCGCCTTCGCGTAATCGTGCGCCTCGTGCGAAAGGTGGCCGAGGATGACGTACGACTTGTATTTGATGTCGTTGGCCTCGTCCGACTCCTCCGATGCACACGCCTCGGAGAATCCATCGCGAGCACCAGCGACATCGCCGGCGTAAAGCGTGGCCACGGCGCGGTAGTAGGTCGCTTCGAGTTTGGTCAGGACGCTGCTGCGCTGCGTTCCGAGTTGCTCGATGAACTGCGTGACGAGCTGGGCCAGGATGCGGTTGTCCGAGGTCGTGTCGACGATGAAGTTGTGGAGGTAGACGAGGCGGTTTTCGAGGATGCGCATCAGCTCAAGCATGAGCGTGATGCGTTGCGTCTCGTCGCTAGTGTTCTTAAATAAACCAGCCAGTTTGCGCTGCAGCGCGCTGTAGTCGTCGCTGTACTGGCGTGCGCGTCCCTCGGAAATCTCGCCGGGCTCGTTCTGTAACTTCGTTTCGAGGGCGACGCGCTGGTCGACGAGAGCGGTGATCTGTTTGGCTAAGTCGTTTCGTTCCATCGTTCTACCGTTCGCGTAGTGCAATCGGCGATCCACCGATCTCGAGCAGGCGGAACTCGAGCTGATGGCGGTCTTCGTCGATCGATTTCACGTCAATCGTAACGTGATCGCCGAGGCGCATCTCGCGGCCGGTCGACTCGCCACGAAGACGGTGTTCGCGCTCGCGGAAAACCCAGAAATCGCCACCGATCGTCGCCACCGGCACCATCCCCTGCACGAAGATTTCGTCGAGCTCGACGAAGAGTCCGAACGACGCGACGCCGGTCACGGTGCCGGTGAACTTCTCGCCGACCTTGTCGCGCATGAAGATGACTTTCTTCCACTCCAGCACTTCGCGCGAAGCGTCGTCGGCGCGGCGCTCGCGGTCGCTCGATTGCGCGGCGTACAGCGGATGCGCGCGTTCGATCTCGACGAGTCGCTCGCCGTACAGCGGACCGGTCGCGATCAACTCGCCGAGGCGGCGGTGGACGATGAGGTCCGGATAGCGGCGAATCGGCGACGTGAAATGCGCGTAGTTCGCAATCGCCAGCGCGAAGTGCCCGATGTTCTCCTCGGAGTAAAACGCCCGCTTCATTGAACGCAGAACGATGTTGGTGAGGAAGCGTTCCTCCGGCGTCCCTTCGACCGACTTCAGCACGCGCTGCAACTCGCCGGGACGCATGTCTTCGAGATCGCCGCGAAGCGTGAGCTTGAATTCTTTGAGGATCTCGCGAAGGTCCTGCAGCTTCTGCGGGTCGGGCTGCTGGTGAACGCGATAGATGCCCGGCTGGTTGGCGAAAACGAGCTCCGAGGCCACGACTTCGTTCGCCGCGAGCATGAACTCTTCGATGATGCGATGCGCGACATTGCGCTCGGTCGGCTTGATCGCGTCGATCACACCCGCAGAATCGAGGATGACCTCGGCCTCGGGTAAATCGAAATCAATCGACCCGCGCGCTTCGCGCCGTTTGCGCAGGATGTCGTACAGCTCGTGCATCCGCGTGAAGTCGGCGAGGAGATAGCCGTAGCGCTGACGAAGTTCCTCCGCTTCCGGCACGACCACGCCATGCGGCGGTGGGCCGCTCGGCTGCGCGACGCCTTCGTTGACGAGGAACGCATTCACGTTTGTGTAGGTCATCCGCTCTTTCGTACGAATGACGGAGCGGTAGACCTTGCGATCGACGAAGCGGCCCTTGCGGTCGATCTCGATGTCGACGGAAAACGTGAGGCGCTCCACGCGCGGATTCAGCGAGCAGATGCCGTTCGACAGACGCTCGGGCAGCATCGGCACGGCGCGTCCGGGGAAATAAACAGAGGTCCCGCGCTCGAATGCTTCTTCATCGAGCGCGCTTCCCTCGGTCACGTAATGCGAGACGTCGGCGATGTGAACGCCGAGGAGGTAGTTGCCGTTGGGAAGTTGCCGCACTTCGACGGCGTCGTCGAAATCCTTCGCGGTCTCGCCGTCGATCGTGACGATGTTGTGCTCGCGAAGATCGACGCGCTTCGCCAGTTCCTCCGGTTTCACTTCGTCGGGAACGGCGTCCGCGGCCGCGAGCACTTCGGGCGGAAACAGATGCGGGATGTGGAACTTGCGGATGACCAATTCGATGTCGACGCCGGGCTCGCCGATCATGCCGAGAACTTCGACGACGCGGCCGCGGGCGATGTGGCTGGTGCGGTCGGGATAGCGGTCGATCTCGACGTTCACCATCTCCTGATCGCGCGCGTCGAGCGTGCCGTCGTGATCGATGACGATGTCGTGATCGAGGCGCGTGTCGAACGGCGTGACGTACGGCTGATCGGGATCGGCGTGAAAGCGTCCGGCCACGGTGCGATGCGCGCGGCGGAGGACTTGCGAGACTTCACCGATGATCAGTTTGCGCTGGCGGATGGTGTGGTACTTCGGCGCGTGTTTGTCCACGCGGACGATGACCAGATCGCCGTTCATCGCGCCCTTCATCGAGCGTCGGTCGATGAAGACGTCGGGCTCTTCGCCGCCACCGCCGAAGACAGTTCCGTAGCCGTCGGGATGAACGCGGATCTGGCCGGCGTGATACGGCGTGAACTCGAGCAGCGAGTAGCGCTTGCCGCGAACGGCGACGACGATGCCGTCCTGCTCCAGCTCGACGACGGCGCGCTCGACCTGCTCGCGCGTGGCATCGACGCCTTCGAGACGTTCCCAGATCTCCTTGATCGGAAGCATCCTGCTGCCGCGGCGGCGGAGGAGATCAGTGATCGATTGTCGGAGACCGGCGGAACCTGGAAGCGAGAGCGACTGTGGCAAAGGTTCCCTGGTTAGCGCGAGCGCGTGTTCTTGCCGTTCGTCGGTTTCGGTGCGCGCGCGCTGTGGGCGGAGAGGCGGCGGCGCATCGGCCGGATGGAATCAGCGAATCCGTTGAGCATCGTCTGCGAGCGAAGCTTGTTATGAAGCGTGTTGCGATGCACGCCCAGCGCCTTCGACGCCTGCGTCACATTGCCGCGGCTGGCCGACATGGCCGCCACGATGTACTTGCCCTCGAAGGCCTCCACGGCCTGCTCGAGAGTGATGCCACTACCAATCAATTCGCGAATGATCTGATTCAAACGATCATCGATACTTAGCATTAGGTTTGCCCCTGACCGTCGTTGGAAGAGCGGGATTCTACACCCCTACTTCACGAAAGTTGCTACGCATTTCTGAGTGACACGCGAAGAAATTTTCCACGCGCATCTCGCTTGACAAACCATCGCGAAAAGAGCAGGTACGCGAGCGCGATGATCGTCAGAATCGCTCCTGCAAGAAGCGGTGCGGGGCGATAGATCCACTTCACCGAGTGATGTCCCGCACCGATGTGCACGGTGCGAAACAACGCGTATGGATTCGCAGCGACGCGCGCGCCGTCGACCTCAACTCTCCATCCGTTGCTCATCTGCTGCGTGATGACGACGTCTCCCGCGGACGGCGCATCGACGTCGATGAAAACCGACGACGTCGTGAATGCCAGCGTCGATGCTGGTGTGATTCGATGACTCGCATCCTGAAAATACGCGAGCGGCAGAGCGTGGACGTTGCGATGGATGACCACGCCCGGCCTCGACGCGATCGGCGGAAATGCAACGAGCGTCCGCGGCGCAACGACGTAGCCGCCGGAGACGGCGTTGATCGTCGAAAGGCGGCCTTCGGTGATCGCCGGCAGGATCATCTCCGCGTAGCGCTGCGAAACGACCGGCGCGGCGGTCCACGTGTCGAACCTTCGTTGATACAGGTTCAGATAGCCGAGGATCCAGCCGTCGCGATCGCGGTCGTTCGACATATCGATGCGTACGATCTTCGAGTCGCGTCCGATGGATGACGGATACGGAACGCGGCCGGGATTGAAAGGCGCCGTTGCAAGCAGCGGTTGGATGCGCACCACGAGATCGACGACGGTCAGCAAGGCGAGGAGCAGTTTGACCGGCTCGCTGCGGATCGCATTGCAGCCGAATGCGGCCAGCGCGCAAATGCCGAGAACCGCGAACGGCACCAGACGCGCGGGATAGCGAAAGAGCGTTAGCGGCAACGACGCCAGCACATCACCGATCGGACCTACATGGTTGCCCGCTGCAACGAGCGCCGAAAGAAAAATGAGCGCGAGCCAGCCGGCGGCGCGGCGGCGCGCGGCGACGATGCCGACGATCGCAAAGACGGTCGTCAGCAGTCCGGCATAAACGATCGGTAGGAACTCCTGACCCATGCCCGGATGAAGCACCGCATCCTTCGGCGGAATGGCGAGCCGCAGCCAGTCGCGCGGCGGCATCGACGCGAGGAGGATTTGCGCTTTGGTCATCCCGCCATGCGCGCGATCGCTGTTCGCGATCCAGCTCAGGAACGGGAAAAGCTGCACGGCCGACAACGCGAACGCCATCGCGGCGGCTTCCAGCTTGTCGATCCATCCGCGTCTTCTGATGAGCACGAAAAGTAGTGCTCCGATCGACGCGAAGAATGGCTCGCCCGCCAGAAACGACAGCGCCATCATCGCGCCGCACGTCTTCGCCGAAACATCGCTGAGCGCGCACCACACGATGAGCGGGATCCACGCGAACGTCGTCAGATTATTCGAGACGTCGAGAAGCGACATGACCGGTCCACAAAACGTCAGCGCCAGCGCCGCCATCAGCGCGCCGCCGCCGGGCCGCGTCAGCCGCGCGAAGAGCAAATACGCGCCGCATCCCAGCAGAAGGACGTGCAGCAGGAGATAGATTGTGTACGCACGCGCGAACGGAAGAACGACGAACAGCCACGCCGGCGGATAGAAGACGCCGGTCTGCGGATTTGCCAGCCACGGTTCGCCCGAGGCGCTGTAGGCATTCCACAGCGGCAGCCGTCCGTGCTGCAACTCCACGGCGGTGAACCAGTGAAGCGGCTGAAAGTAATCACCGTGATCGCGGAGCGAGAAGACCTCGTTCCGAATCAAGGCCGGCGCGAAGACGGCGAGAGCACAGATTGCGATCGCCGCAAACGCCCAGCGCTGTTTCATCGCACGTCCGGTCCGCAGAAATGCGTGACGATCGTCCGCATCAGCCGCACGCCCTCGGCGAAGAACCGCGCGCGAATGCGCTCGTCGTTCGCGTGCACCGTGTCGGCGTCGTAGTAGTTCACTTTGAACGGCGCGATCCCGTACGCCACGATGCCGCGCGCGCGAAAGTAGCGGCTGTCCGACGTCCCCGACCCTACCGCGGTGCCGACAATCGAACCCGCTTCCGCATTCTTGAACGATGACGAAAGGAGGCGGAACAACTCCGTGTCGCTCGAGCTCTCCGGAACCGGCTGTCCAGTCAGCAGCACTTGCAACTCCGCGCCGGACGGCAGCGTCGCCTTCACGTTTGCCGTCATCGCGTCCACCGTCTCGTCGGGTAGCAAGCGTATGTCGATATCCGCCGAGGCATTCGCCGGAAGGACATTGATCGCGCTGCCGCCGTCGACACGCGTGATGGCGATCGTGTCGTGCAGCAGGCTGCGATAGCCGGGCGAGAGGACGCGCTCGATTCTCGGTACGTCGAGCGGCTCCGAGATTCCGCGTAACACTTCGCCGCGCTCGTCGCGACGCGCCCTCCCCGCTTCGTGAAACGAGCGCGCCACGGCCGGCGTCAGGCGATACGGCGCCGGAATGCGGCTGATTGCATCGAGCGAGTGAACGAGTTTGCCGAGCGTGCCGCCGTCGTCGGGCGGCGAGGCGGCGTGGCCGGCGCTCCCCTTCATCGTGATGCGCAGCCAGAGCGGCACCTTCGCCTGCACCTCGATGCCCCAGAACGAGACGTGATCGACGATGGTCTCGTTGTAGCCGCCCTCATTCAGCACGAAGCCGGCGTTCGCGAAAAGCTCGGGATGCTGTTCGAGAATCGCGCTGCAACCATTCACGCCGCCAAGCTCCTCGTCGGCCACGGCCAGGTAGATGACGTCGCGCCGCAGCGGCACGTGACGGCGCTTCAAATCGACGAACGCCATCAGCTCCGCGATGCCGAGGGACTTGATGTCGAGCGCGCCGCGTCCCCAGATGTAGCCGCCGGAGCGGACGCCCGCGAACGGCGGTTTCGTCCACTCGTTCGCGATGGCCGGAACGACGTCGATGTGGTGCAGCAGAACCAACGCCTTCTCATTCGATCCGGAAACGAGCCGCGCGTAGACCGACTGCCGTTTCGGATCGGAGCCGATCAGTTTCGCGTCGATACCGTCTTTGATCAGAAGCTGCTGCAGAAAGCGGGCACCGGACGTCTCGTTGCCGGGCGGATTTGACGTATCGATTCGCAGATACGAAACCAACGCATCCTCGGCTTCGCGTTCGACCGGATCGCCGGAACCGGCATCGGCGCGGCGGCAGCAGAGTGGCGCGAGAAGACAGCAGGAGAGTGCCAGGATGCCCAGCGGCCGGAGTGAGTGCATGCGGTCGTTCTTGACGATCGTACGCGATTACTTGCTCAGCAACATCCCATCCGGATACGAAAGAAACACTCCGTTACCGTAAACGATGTCGCAATCGAAATTCGTGAACGGACCGGTGGTCGGATCGGACGAGATGACCCCGTCTTTGCCGCCGGAAAGGATCGCGTAGACGTTTGCCTTTTCGGCCGCGCCATAGGCCTTATTCGTGTACATCTGATACGCCATCCCCCATCCGTCGACCTTCGGTACCACGCGGATGTAGGTCGGCTCCAACATCGACTGAAGATTCGCCGCAGTGATCAGCTGGTCGGCACCCTCGACGCCATTCGCCTGTCCGGCCGCGTTGTAGCGGCTCGCTTCGCTGTTCCGCGATTCCCATGCGGTGGCCATGTTGCGGATGTCCACCATCGTCCGGCGCTGCTTGGCGCGCTGGATCGCCACGAGCAGATTCGGGATCGCAATCGAAGCAATGATGCCGATGATGGCCACGACCACCAGCAGTTCGAGCAGGGTGAAGCCCTTATGTCTTCGTCTCACGCCGGACCTCTCTTTATTTGGGGGGAAGTCAGAGAGTATACGGCAAGCCCGATACCAGTCGGTTTGCGGTGCCTATCGTACTGACCGTGAGCAACTTAGACGATCGAGTCGACTGCCGGCATCAACGAGAAGGTCATTCTATTGACCGGCCACTGACAACAAATGTCACGCCGCTCATCAGAAGGCTTACGCCATCGAACGTTCTTCGAAAGACTGTAGGCGGAGCCTTGGGCAACCAACGCTCCCGGCCTTGCCGGGTTAGGCCGATGCGGTGATCGTGAGCTGCACCGCCGGCTCCTCGATCGGGGCAGATTTGTACAACTCGTAGCACGCGCGGCATCGCGCCTCGTACGACGAATCGCCCACTTCCACCTGCGCATTGCCGCCCGAAACGCGCTGCGAATAGTGCGCGGCGCCGCGACAGCGCACGCACACCGCATGCATCTTCGACACATCCTCGGCGACCGCCAGCAGCGCCGGCATCGGCCCGAACGGACGGCGCATGTAATCCTGATCGAGTCCCGCCGCGATCACACGGATGCCCGCATCGGCCAACTGCATGCAGACGTCGACGATGCCGGCGTCGAAGAACTGGATCTCGTCGATCCCAACGACCTGGATTCCGATTTCGACGCGCGTCAGCAACTCGGCGCTCGTGGCCGCCGCGTGCGCCTTCAGCCGCCGGTCATCGCGCGACACGATGTCTTCCGTGCTGAAGCGGTCGTCGATGAGCGGCTTGAACACCTGCACACGCTGGCGCGCAATCACGGCCCGGCGCAGGCGCCTGATCAACTCCTCCGATTTTCCGGAGAACATGCCTCCGGCGATGATTTCGATCCAGCCGCCACGATAACTGTCCAAGGGATTTCCTCCGGGGATTGGTGTGACGCGCAGGATAGCAAATCTTTGCTCCGCCCCTTCGCGCGCTCCGCGCGAACCCGTTCCCTCTCGCACTCGCACGATCTGCTACTCTCAAACCGCATCCGGTGAAATCCGTCCTCCTCGCGCTCCTTGGATTCGCAGTCGCCGCCGCGCTCAGCGCGCAAACGGAGCCGCCCCTCCGTATCGGCACCATCACCATCCACCCGCTGGATGTGTATTCAGCGACCGAGGCTGGGCACGGAGCCCTCTACAAACTCGCCGACCGATTGCACATCGAGACGCGCAAATCGGTCATCGAGAAGTTTCTCCTCTTCCGCGAAGGCGATCCGTACAGTCCGCCGCGGCTGGCCGAGACCGAGCGCAATCTGCGCGCGCTCGGCTTCCTCAAATCCGCCTCGGTCGTTCCATCCGAACCGCACGACGGCGTCGTCGACGTCACCGTGACCACGCAGGATTCGTGGTCGATCGCGCCCGAGACGCAGGCCGGCAGCAAAGGCGGCAAGAGCACCGTCGGCGCGACGCTCGCCGAGACCAACCTCCTCGGCCTCGGCAAAGACCTCGAGCTCGGATGGCAGAACGGCGTCGATCGCTCCCGGATCGGAGTCGTCTACACCGATCCCGCCTTCTTCGCGCCGTACTGGAAGGCCAACTTCGGCTATGCGGTGAACTCCGACGGCTACGATCATCGCTTCGAGGTCACGCGCCCGTTCTACTCCTTCGCCACGCCGTGGGCGACCGACGTTTCCTTCGCTGGTTTCCGCCAGTTCGATCATCTTTACGGTGGAGGCATCGAGACCGAGCGGTTCCGGCAGCAGCATCGTGAGATCGCCGCGAGTTACGGAGTCGCTCTCGATCCAAACGACGTCACTGCGCATCGCCTCAGCGCCGGCGTGCGCGCTGTCGACGATTCCTTCGCGCTGATGAATCGCGATGTGGCGCAGATACTCCCGGCGAATCGTGAGTTCCGCTACCTCTTCGTCAGGTACGACAGCGCCGCCAACGATTTCGTGAAACTCAACTTCGTCAACAAGGACATTCGCTACGAGGACTTCAACCTCGGCCGGCAGTATTCGGTCGAAGGCGCGATTTCGCCTAAGTCGCTCGGCGCGGACCGGACCACGTCGTACTTGCGCGTGGCCGCAGGCGACGGGAAATGGCTCGGCAACGGCTTCATCATGCCGGCCGTCGCGCTGTCGTCGCGAGTTGACGGCGGACTGCAGAACACGCTCGCCGGCACCTCGGTGCTCTACGTTCGCCGCGGTGGACGAGCGTCGCATCCGACGACCTTTCTCAGCCGGCTCTCGATGAGCAGCGGCTGGCGCATGGACGCCGAGCAGCAATTCTTCGCGGACGGTCTGACCGGCCTTCGCGGCTATCGCGCCCACGCCTTCGCCGGCAGCCGGGCCATCGTTCTCAATGTCGAAGAGCGCCTCTACCTCGGTCGCGAAATTCTGCAACTCGCGTCACCCGGAGTCGTTGTCTTCGCCGACGCCGGCAACGCCACCAGCGGAGGCTTCACGAACCTGATGCACGTGAAAAGCGACATCGGCATCGGCCTGCGCATGGGCCTCCCGCGAACCCCAAAAAACCTGCTGCGCATCGACCTCGCCTACGCACTCAACCGCGACCCGCTGGGCCGCAAGGGATGGCTCATCGCGTTTTCAAGCGGGCAGGCGTTCTAGCTCGGTCTCCGTTGGCAAAAACACGTATGCACTCCTGGCCAGCGTAGCTGGCTTAAGAACCCTAGCCCACGGCTTTGAGCCGTGGGTCAGCAGATCGGTTCGTGATTGTGAGCGCGTCTTGACGCGCGAAAGAAAGCTTTCTTTCGCCCGCTGAAGCGGGCTCACAAATTGGGAAACAGTCGTTGTCCCCACGCTTGAAAGCGTGGGCTACGGTTCTTACGCCGGCTTTGCCGACGCCGGGACCTGACGCGCCGCGCGACGTTTCACCACGACCAGCAGCAAAATTGCGAGCGCGATCATCGCGATCGTTCCGAAGGTGATCGCGCGTCCGATGACGAACGACTGGGGCAGGTAGGTCAGCCGGATCGTGTGCTTCCCTGCCGGAACGAACACGCCGAGGAAGGCGTGATTGGCGCGGATGATCTGCGTCGGCGCTCCATCGACCTCGGCGCGCCACCCTTTCCACGCCGCCTCGGAGATCACCACCAGGCCGTTGCGTTCCATCGACGCATCGATACGAAATCCGAGCTTGCGGCGACGGATGCTCACCGTTCCCGGTCCGTTGTCCGCATCGTGCGCGACGCCGGGTACATCGATCCATGCGACATCGGCGAAATTCGTCACCGCGGTCATGTCCTCGACGTCGTTGGAAACGCCGATGCGCACGCTGCGCGGTACGAAGGCGCGCGGCAGAACGCGCATGTTCTCGATGAGACGCGAGCCATGGTCGGTGACGACGTCGCGCCAGCCATCCGGAATCGGATCGTTTTGCGGCACGACGGCGAAGCGGACGTTCATCATCGACAGCATCGGCCGCGTCAGATCGTCAATCTGATTGAAGCCGTATCCGCCGCGGCGGCACCATGCGGGAAACGTCTCCATGAACGCGTTCAGCGACATCGCCGTCAGCACGCGCGCGTCCTCGAGGCCGTACATCGTGGCGGTGTTCGGAAAGAGCGCCGGTCCCGTCGCAACGATGCGAAACGGTTCCCGAATCGATTGCATCGGTTGGAAGAGCGCGATCGGCGGGAACGCGATCCGCGCATTGTTCGCCGGAATCAGCGAGCTGTCGGAAATCGTGCGCTGCAGCAGGATCAACGCGAGCAGCGACGGCGCGAGGAACGATCGATTGCGCGCGAAGAGCACGATTACCGCGGCAATCGCCAACGGCGCGAGCTCGCCGACAAATCGCGGAATGTCGATCGAGCCGGGCCGCATCGCCGAGGCACCGGCAGCAAGGAGGATCAGAAGCGCGGCCATGACTGCTCCGGCGCGATCGGAGAGCGCATCGATCGCGAACGCTGCAAGGATTCCGAGACAGAGCGGAACTGCTGATGCGAGTCGATCGTTCATCGCCAGTTTGAGCAGCGGAAGTCGATGAATGAACTGCGCGGCCGGCCACACCTCGGCACTGACCATCAGGCAGAGCACGCCGAGGACCGCGAAAAACCATCGCTCGCGAGTGCGCGATCCCCACAACGCGAAGATCGCCAGCGCCAGCGCGATGCTTCCCGCCTCTGCACGCGCGAAGAGAAACTGCCTGAACAAGTGCCGCGCGAACGGTAGCAGATCGGAAATGAGCGCCGCCGAGATACGGCCCGCGGGGATGCGTAACGGACTCTTTGCGAAGACCTCCGCCCGCATGAAGTGTTCCGCGGTCTGCGGGCTCGCTTCGAGAAACGGCAGCAAGGCGATGGCGGTGAGCAGCAGCGCGACAACTCCCGCCGCGATGGCCCACGCGATCGCCAGTCCTCGGCGCGCGCGTCCCGGCCGCAGCAATTCGTACGCGCCGTAGATCCCGCCGAGGAATGTGACGTGGAGCAACGTCTCGGGATGCCCGGTCACGACCTCCAATACGAGAACCGTCGCCAGCATCGACGCCGATCGCAGCGACGGCGCGACCACCACCCGGCGCGCTGCCAGAAGCACGAGCGGAAGAAACGCCCACGCGAATCCGAGCGGCCAGAGGATCTGCAACGCCATCGGCGCCGAGAATGTGAAGACCGCTGCGGCGATGAGTGACGCCAGCTCGCTGCATTCAAAATCGCGCGCCAGCAGAAACGCGCCGAGCGCCGCGATGAAAAACGCGATCGATGCCGTGTAACCGAAACTCGCTGCGACCGGAAGGAGCAGTGCAATCCACGTGAACGGACTAAACGGCGCCGCCTGCGACGCGGCAGCGAGCACGTCGCCGCATCCTTCGAACCGGTTCCACAAGGGCCACTCGTGCTCGGCCATCGCCCGCCGCAACGCCTGCCGCCACGGGATCATCTGAAACGCGATATCCGACAACATCCCGTTCTGCGGAGACGGCGCACCGACTTCGGCCCCGTACGCATTCAGCGGTTCCGTCGCGTACGCCATCTCGACCGGCGCGTACACGCGGCCAGTCAGCAGCGCGCGGCCGGTGAAGACGAGCGGAATCAACAGCAGCGCCAGCGCCACCCAACGCGTAAGCCGCGTGACGTGCGCGTGCGCGATGCCGAGGAGCACGGCGGCGGTGAGGAGATAGAGGATCAGCGTCATCCGAAGCGCGCGAAGGATGACATACAGGATTGCGCCGCGTTCCGCCGGCGTATGCCGGCGTAAGAACCGTAGCCCACGGCTTTCAGCCGTGGGACTGCGGGTGTCGTCAGAAGTGTGAGCCCGCCTTGGCGGGCGAGAGAAAGCTTTCTTTCGCCCGCTCAAGCGGGCTCAGACCCTTGTCGCGCATGATTTCCCACGGCTGAAAGCCGTGGGCTACGGTTCTTACGCCGGCTACGCCGGCGACGTTCGGACCTTCCCGACTTGTCATAAGGTCCGCATCGTGATCATCGCGCAGCTCGTTCTTCCCGGCGCTTCCGAGTACGAGCGCAAATCGCAGCGGATCGACTTCGTGTCGCTCTCGGCCGAAAGCGACGTGCGCATCGGCGACGCGGCGGATGCGGATTTGATTCACGTCTACGCGCCCGACGAGATGTTCGTCGATCTTGATCTGCCGTACGTCAGCAACGCTCGCCTCAAGCGCAAGCGGTTCCGGCGAATGACGCTGCCGGAGCGCGTCATCACGCCGTTGAAAGACGCCATCGACTCATTCATCCCCGAGGCAGTCGAGGAGATCTACTTCGCCGGCGAAAAAAGACAAGCTGAAAAACCAACCATCGGGACCTTCGCCAGACCGCAACTCCGCAACATCATCGAACAGACCGCAGCGCGCATTCAGCGCTATCGCGACGACGTCGACTGGCTGCTCTTCGACACCGCTCCTTCGCCGGACGATCTACGCAGCGTAGACGTGTGGGTCGATCCGGCCATGAGTGAGAATGACCTCGACGGCTTCGTCGCCGAGGCCATCGTCGCGGGAACGGCGGTCATCGCCTCGCGAACCGCGATCAACGTGCAGCGGCTCGAGAAGGGGCGCACCGGCATGCTCGTTCCGCCTGGCGATCCCAACGAATGGACTCATGCGATACTAACCGTCCTGTTTAAGCCGGAGTTACGTCACAGCAAGACGGTCGCCGCCCAACAGACTGCTTCGAAATTCAGGCCGCGGCACCGCGCCCGGGCGCTGATCGAACTTTACGAATCCATCGTTCAATGATCCGTCTCGAAAACCTGCCCAACGCGCAAAAGCGCGGCCTCGATCTCGTCAAGGAAGTCGCCACCGAAAAGGAGCTGCGGCCGTTCCTCGTCGGCGGTCCCGTGCGCGACCTCCTCCTCGGCCGTCACGACGTCGTCGACATCGACCTCACGCTCGAAGACGACGCCTCGACGCTGGCCCGCGCGATTGCAAAGAAAATCAACGGACGGCTGCGCTCCTTTCCGCAATTTCTCACGTACAAAATTACCGCCGACGGGCTTCCGGAGATCGATATCGCCACGGCGCGCAAGGAGCGCTACCGCGCGCCCGGCGCGTTGCCAACAGTGACCGCCGGACGTCTGAAGGACGATCTTCTCCGCCGCGATTTCTCCATCAACGCCATGGCCCTCGACCTCACCACCGGCCAGTTGCACGATCCATCCGGCGGCGAACGCGATCTCGCCGCGATGGCAGTGCGCGTACTGCACGACCAGAGTTTCATCGACGACCCGACGCGCATCTTTCGCGCCGTCCGCCTCGCGACGCGCCTCGGCTTCTCGCTCGAAGCCGGGACCGCGCGCTTACTCGATCGCGCCGTTGCCGAGGGCGCGCTGGAGTCGATCGCGCGCGAACGGATCTGGCGCGAACTGTTCCTCGCATTCGAAGAGGAATCGGCGCCGAACGCCGTCGCCGCGTTGAGCGCCGCCGGCGTGCTCGATGTGCTCTTCGGAAAGCGTCCGTTCGATCGCGACCTCGAAGAGCGGCTGCGACGAACGGCATCAGCGCTCAACGGCACAAGCCTCGATTGCCAGGTGATGTACACCGCTGCTCTACTTCATGGCGACGCATCGCCCGTCGATCTGGAAGGCTCCGGCTTTTCACAGAAGCGCGCGCGCAACGTCGTTCAACTCGCAAACGAATTACCGCGATTTACCGACGCTCTCTCGGAGATCAAGTCCGATCACCAGCGCTTCCGGCTCTTCAAGCACGCCTCGCCGGAAATGCTGAGCATCGTGGCGGCGGCAATCCCCGAGGAGCAGGCGAACGTGGAGAGATTCCAGGAGTTCCAATCGTTCAAGCTCCCGATTCGCGGCAACGACCTCGAAGTCCCCCTCGGGCCGCACGTTGCCAAGGCACTGGAGCGGACGCGCGAGGCCGTGTTCACCGGCGAGATCGAGCATGCCGAGGCGAAGACGTTTGCGCGCGAGATGGCGATCAAGTACCTTGAGTCGCAGGCGTCAACAGAGTAGCCACTGATGCACGGCATCCTAACGCTCGCAGTATTCCTCCTCGCCGCGGCGCAATCCCAAACGCCGCAGCCGGCACCGCCGCCCAATCCGACCCACGACATCAGCCAGGTCGATGAAGCGCCCCTCGGCGGCGCGATCGCCATTCCGCTTCCGGAGCGCGAACGGAAGAAGCTCGCCAAGTACGACATCCCGGAGCTCGCCGGCAGCCGGCAGGCCGTCGGCCCGCAGCGCATCGACGGACGATTGCCGCGGCCGCTCGTCGACTACAGCGCAACCACGACCGATGTCTACCAGCGGCTTTCGATCTTCGAAGGCGGGCTCGTCGTCGTCGAAGTGCGCGGTACCGGCGGGACGATTCGCAAGAAAGTCATCATTCCCGACGACGCGCTGCATAGCTATCTCCATTCGATCTCGCCTTCCGCGCTGGCCTCGGTACGCGATTCCGAACTGAGCAAGCCTCGCGACACTCGCCGTTCGCTCCTGCGCGCGTACGACGCACAGCAAAATTTCGTAGAGCGGCAGTTCGATCCGATGTCCACGATGCCGAAGGCGCTTTCCGACCAGGTCGTGCCGCTGCAGGATCTGCTTCGCGCGATTTATCAGGACCGCGGCGTCACGAACACAGTCGCCGGTTACATGCCGAAAGCCGGCGACCAACTCGTCGGCGACGACAAGAAGGTCTACAAAGTCGTGCGCGTGGTGAGCGACAAGATCGTGGAGTTGCGCTGCCTGAGCACACCGACGACGATCTACGTCGACGTGAAGGACCTCTACAACTACTTCATCGGAACACCGGGAGCGGCCAGCCGCTGAACACGCTGCGCGTTACCACCGGCACGTTGCGCGGGCGCCGCGTTCCCGTTCCGCCGCGCGAGACCCGTCCGACCTCGGAACGCGCGCGGATGGCATTCTTCAACATCGCCGGTCCGCGCATCGACGGCACACATTTTCTCGATCTCTTCGCCGGCAGCGGCGTTTTCTCGTTCGAAGCGATCTCGCGCGGCGCGGCCTCGGCCACTGCGATCGAGCAGGATCGAAAGAGCGTGTCCACGATCAAGCAACTCGCCGAAGAGTGGGATGCGCCCGTGACCGCGATCGCCGGAGATGTCTTCGCGGAAATCCCACGTCTGCGCGGCCGGTTCTTCGATGTCATCTACGCCGATCCGCCATACTCGTTCGGCCGTTACGACGATCTGCTCGCCGCGATCGACAGCGCAAACATTCTCAACGACGATGCGCTCGTTGCCATCGAGCATCAACGCCGCACCGAACCATTCACCATCGAAACGAAACACTTGAAAGCGTTCCGCCGCGCCGAGTACGGCGAAGTCTGGATTACCTTGTTCACATCATGAGCATCCGCGAAATCACTCCCACCGAACTGCAGCAACTCCTCGACGGCGAAAATCCGCCGTCGCTCATCGACGTCCGTGAAGAAGGCGAAGCCGCCATCTGCTCGATCGATGGCTCGACGCTGATCCCGATGAACACGCTGCCAAAACGCTTGCCGGAACTCTCCCGCGACCGCCCGGTAGTTCTCTACTGTCACAGCGGCATGCGTTCGATGATGGCAGGCCAGTGGCTGTCGCAACAGGGATTCGAGGCGCTCTCGCTTGCTGGCGGCATCGATCGCTGGGCGGTCGAGATCGAGCCGGAGATGGCGCGGTACTAATCTGCGCAAAAGGATCTGAATGGAACTGACACTCGACGACGAAGGCACCCACACTCTCTTCGGCAATCACGACGAAAACCTGCGCATGCTCGAAGACGAGTTCAAGGTCAAGATCTCCTCGCGCGGAGGCGAGATCTTTGTCACCGGCTCGCCCGACAACGTCGCGCCGGTGGAGAAGTTGCTCGTGCAAATGCAGCAGCTGATCGAGCAGGGCTATCCGCTGAAGCGCTCCGACATCCACACCGGCATGCGCGTTCTTCGCGATCGCCCCGAAGCGAGCATCGTCGACTTTTTCACCGACGACGCCGTGCAAGCATCGGTGCGCCGCGTCGTCACGCCGCGCAACGTCGCGCAAAAGATGTATCTCCAGTCGATCCAGGACAACGACATCACCTTCGGCATCGGCCCCGCCGGAACCGGCAAAACATTTCTCGCCGTCGCCGCCGCAGCGGGCGCGCTCGCGGACAAATCCGTGAAACGCATCGTCCTCTGCCGCCCCGCGGTCGAAGCGGGCGAGCGGCTCGGCTTCCTCCCCGGCGACATTGCCGAGAAAGTGAATCCGTACCTGCGCCCGCTCTACGACTCGCTCTACGACATCATCGGCTTCGAAAAAGTTGAGAAGCTGATGGAGCGCAGCATCATCGAGATCGCGCCACTCGCGTTCATGCGCGGCCGCACGCTCAACGACGCCTTCATCATCCTCGACGAAGCGCAGAACACCACGCCCGAGCAGATGAAGATGTTCCTCACTCGCCTCGGCTTCGGCGCGAAAGCCGTCGTCACCGGCGACGTGACGCAGGTCGACCTCCCCACCGGCAGCAAGTCCGGCCTTCGCGTCGTCCGCCAGATCCTCGGCGACATCGATCGCATCAAGTTCTTCGACTTCTCCGACCGCGACGTCGTCCGCCATCCCGTCGTGCAGCGCATCGTCATGGCCTACGACCGCGCCGACAAAGAACGCGAGACCGCCGAGAAGCAGGGCAAGGCTTGACGAACGTCGAAGTCACCGGCGCTGCCGTCCCCCGCTTCAGCCGCCGCGAGATCGCCGAATTCGTCCGCCGCGTCCTGATCGCCCTTCGCGTCGACGACGACACCCACGAAGTCTCCATCGCCATCGTCGACGACGACGCGATGCGCAACCTCAACCGCAAGTTCCGCAAGAAGAACAAAACCACCGACGTCCTCACCTTCCCCGCCGACGATTCCGACGCCGACCCGAACGCGCCCGGCCGCCCTCTCGGCGATATCGTCATCTCCATCGATCAGGCCCGCCGCCAGGCCACGGATCAGAAGCACTCGCTCGCGACCGAGACCCGCTACCTGATCCTGCACGGAATCCTCCACGCCCTCGGCTACGACCACGAGACGGATTCCGGCGAGATGAACGCGCTGGAGGTAAAGGTTCGCGACCAAGTGGGGCTGGCGTAGTCCAGTCGTGCGAAGGTTAGTACGTCCCATCTGCGTTATCTGCGGATCAAAAGCCCTGATCCTTATGCTCGCCAAACGTCTCTTTCAACTTGGAGACGATCTCCCCGACCGTGCAATCCTGACGAACACACTCGACGATCAACGGCATCAGATTTCGTTCCTCGCGAGCAGCGGCATCGAGTGACGCCAGCGCCGCAGAGCCGTCCTTTCGATTTGCACGGAACGCGCGAACCCGCTCAACCTGATCGCGCTCGACCGATTCATCGATCGACATGATCGGCAACGTCGCCGAGCCGTCGTCGACGAACTCATTCACTCCGACGACGATGGTGCGCTTCTCTTCCAGCGCGCGTTGCGCGAGGTAGGCCGACTCGCCGATCTCGTGTTGCATGAAGCCGGACTCGATCGCCTCGCGCGCGCCGCCCATCGCGTCGATGCGCTCGATCAGTGCGCGCGCTTCGCGCTCGATGTCGAGCGTCAGCGATTCGATCTCGTACGAACCTGCCAGCGGATCGGCGTAGTGCGGCACGCCCGTCTCATGCGCCAGGACTTGCTGCGTTCGCAGCGCGATCTTCGCCGACTCCTCGGTCGGCAGCGCCAGCGCCTCATCGCGCGAATTCGTGTGCAGCGACTGGCAGCCGCCCAGCACCGCCGCCATCGCCTGGTACGCCACGCGGACCACGTTGTTCTCCGGCTGCTGCGCCGTCAGCGTCGAGCCAGCGGTTTGCGCGTGGAACCGCAGCGCCAGCGACTTCGGATCCTTCGGCGCGTAGCGCTCGCGCATCAACTGCGCCCACAGCTTGCGCGCCGCACGGAACTTCGCCACCTCCTCCAGAAAGTCGTTGTGCGCGTTGAAGAAAAACGAAATGCGCGGCGCGAACGCATCGACGTCGAGCCCGCGTTCCACCGCCGCCTGCACGTACTGCAATCCATTCGCGAGCGTGAACGCCACCTCCTGCACCGCCGTCGAGCCGGCCTCGCGGATGTGGTAGCCGGAGACCGAGATCGTGTTCCAGCGCGGCACCTCCGTCGCGCAGAACTCGAAGATGTCCGTCACGATGCGCAGCGACGGCGACGGCGGAAAAATGTACGTCCCGCGCGCCGCGTACTCCTTGAGGATGTCGTTCTGGATCGTTCCCGAGAGCTTGTTCCATTCGATCCCGCGGCGCTCCGCCACGACCAGCAGCAGTGCCAGCAGAATCGACGCCGGCGCATTGATGGTCATCGAGATCGAAACGCGATCGAGCGGGATGCTGTCGAACAGCAGCTCCATGTCCTCGATCGAATCGATGGCCACGCCGACGTTCCCGACCTCGCCGCGAGCGCGCGGATCATCCGAATCCATCCCGATCTGCGTCGGCAGATCGAACGCGACCGATAGTCCCGTCGTGCCGCGCTCTAGTAGATAGCGATAGCGCTTGTTCGACTCCGCGGCAGTCGAGAAGCCGGCGTACTGGCGCATCGTCCACAACTTGCCCTGATACATCGAGTGCTGCGGGCCGCGCGTGAAGGGAAACGCGCCCGGCTCGCCGAGGTCGTTGGCGGCATCGAACTTGCGCGCGTTGAGGTCGTCCGCATCGAAAAAAAGTTTCTCATCTGCCATTCAAAGCAATGATAGCGGTCGCACTCCGGCCCATCGGTATAATTCACCCCCTTTTCTCCGCGCCCTTCCAATCATGAGCGTCAGCGGCAATCTCAAAACGATGCTTCCCGGCGATCTGCTCCAATGGCTGAGCCTTGGACAGAAAACCGGCACGCTCTGCGTCCGCAACAAGGGCACCGAGAAGAAGATCTTTTTCCGCAACGGCCGCGTGATCTCCTCCGCCTCGAACGATCCGCGCGAATACCTCGGCCAGTTCCTCATGAGCCACGGCTACATCACCGAGCCGGAGCTGATGAAGGCGATGGAGGTGCAGGCGCAGTCGCGCATCCTCCTCGGAAAAATTCTGGTGATGATCGACGTGATCACCGAAGAGGATCTGCAGCGCCTGATGCGATTGAAAGCGGAGGAAGAAATCTACGACATCTTTCTCTGGAACGAAGGCGACTTCCAATTCGCCGACGACGACCTTCCGCAGATGGAGATGATCCCTCTGCAGGTCGACGTCACCGGCCTGATCATGGAAGGGACGCGACGCGTCGACGAGTGGAACCGCATCCACACGCTGATCGGCCACGAAGGGCTGATACCGAACATCGTCAAAGAGATTCCGGAGGAAGAGCTCGAGGATGACGCACAACGCACGGTCATCAATGCAATCGACGGAAAACGTTCGCTCGCGGAGCTGGTGCTGGAAAGCCGCTCGTCATCGTTCAACGTCGCCTCGACCGTCTTTCACCTGACGCGCGAAGGCTACGTGAAGCTGACCGATCCGACGATCGTGGTGCTGCCGACGACGCAGAAGTCGGATCCCGACTCGGCGCCGTTCGAGGAGTTCTCCGAGGATGACGAGATCGTTTCGCTGATCGCGCGCGCGCAGCAGTCGATGCGCGGCCGCGAATACGAGAAAGCACAGAGGCTGCTGAAAGCGGCCGAGAACCTCGATCCGAATCATCAGCGCGTCCGCAACGCCATCAAAGGTGCCGAGGCTGCCATTCTGTCTGACCTTCGCGGGCAGGGACTGCACGATTCGAAAGTGCCGCGCGTCGCCAAACCGTTGGAAGAAATCACGCAGATGAATTTCACGCCAAACGAGGGCTTCATGCTCTCGCGCATCAACGGCCAGTGGGACCTCGGATCGCTCATCAAGATCAGTCCGATCCGCGAGCCGGACGCAATGCTGATTTTCTACAAGCTCTGGCGTGACGGCATCATCGCGTTGGATTGATTCCGTCCGGCATGACGCTTGCTAATTTGCGTCGCCGTGAGCGAGTTGTTCGACGAGGTCCTGGAACGAACGATTTCCGAGGCCGACCACGAAGCGCGTCAACGCACGGAAGCCGAAGCCGATATGGCGAACGTGCTCCAGTGGATCTCGCGCATTCAGCGCAGCGATGCCGCCGATGCGATCACGCTCGCCCCCGCCTGGATGAACGCGTAGCGCCGGAACGCGATCCACCAAACTCCAAACATCTGCTGATAGCGCCGAGTGTCCGTCGGCGTAGCCGGCGTTAAGAACCGTAGCCCACGCGTTCACGCGTGGGTCCGAGGATGCGAACCGAATCGTGAGCCCGCCTTGGCGGGCGAAAGAAAGCTTTCTTTCGCGCGCTAAAGCGCGCTCCCAATTTCGCGCGAATCGATTTCCCACGGCTCAAAGCCGTGGGCTACGGTTCTTACGCCGGCTACGCCGACGGACGCGCTGCGATGAACGCTCGAACTATCACCACGAATCGCTCGAGCCGCCGCCGCCAGAATCGCCGCCTCCTCCGTCGAAACTTGAATCCGAGGACGACGACGAGGAGTCGGAGAACGAATCGGAAGACGACGACGATGACGACAGCGAGGACAACGCCGACCACGATGAATCGCGGTCCGTCGATGGCGTCCACCCGCTTTTTCGCGGCCCGCCCCTCCGCACAGCCCTTACGATCACGATGACGAGCACGATGATGAAACCGATAAACCCGACGAACAGCAGCGGAAGGAATCGCATGAACCCGCTGCCGAGCCGTACTCGCTTCGCCTCATGCGCCGTCTGGCCGCTCCCCTTCAAACCTTCGCCGCGAACAACGGCCAGCATCGCGTCGGCGCCCTGCTCCACCGCGCCGTCGTAGTCGGCGGCCTTCAGCCGCGGCTTGATGATCGTGCTCGTGATCTGCTTCGACTTCGCGTCGGTCAGTACGCCTTCGAGGCCGTAGCCGACTTCGATGCGCATCTTGCGGTCGCCGGTGAAGAGGAAGAGCACTGCTCCGTTGTCTTTCCCCTTCTGACCCACGCCCCACTGATGCATGGCGTCGTTCGCGAACTGGTCAATCGTTGAATCCGTCGGCAGGCTGCGATCGACGTAGACGAGGATTTGATTCGACGTATCGCGTTCGAACTGCGCCAGCTTTTCGTTTAGCGCGTGAACGCGCGTCGCGTCGAGGACGCCCGTTTTGTCGGTGACGTACGTGGCCGGTTTCGGCGGAACCGTGATCGAGGCGACCAGCGCGAGAACGAATCCGAGCATCACTTCCACTCGTCGATCAGGTTCATGAACTCGCCGAACAGATGGAACGAGTCATGCGGCCCCGGCGCGGCCTCGGGGTGATATTGCACGGCCAGCACCGGCTCGCTCTTGTGCCGGAAACCCTCCAGCGTCTGATCGTTGAGATTGATGTGCGTGTGTTCGATGTCGTTCGCGTTCAGCGAATCGGGATCGACCGCGAAACCGTGATTCTGCGCCGTGATCTCCACCCGCCCGCTGCGCAAATCCTTAACCGGATGATTACCGCCGCGATGTCCGAACTTGAGCTTGTACGTGCGGCCGCCGAGCGCGAGGCCGAGGAGTTGGTGGCCGAGGCAGATACCGAAGATAGGGATCTTGCCGATGAGATGGCGGATGTTTTCCTGCGCATACGTCACCGGCTCCGGATCGCCGGGACCGTTCGACAGCATCACGCCGTCGAAATTCTGCGCGAGGATTTCGTCCGCGTGCGTGGTGGCGGGATAGACGGTGACGTCGCAACCTTCCTGCGAGAGATGGCGGAGGATGTCGCGCTTCACACCGAAGTCGTAAAGTGCGATGCGCTTCGTCGGCTTCGCGGGCGACTCGTCGAACGTGTACGGACGCAGCGCCGTCACACGCTGCACGAGATCGAGTCCGCTCATCGACGGCGCGCGGCGGATCTCCTCGACGATCGATTCGACGCTGCGATCGTTCTCGCTCGTGATCATGCCGCGCATCGCGCCGAGGTTGCGGATGTGGCGCGTGAGGGCGCGCGTGTCGATACCCTGAATCGCCGAAATGCCGTTGCGCGTGAAGTACTCGGCCAGCGGCATCTCCGACTGCGCGTTCGACGGCTCGGCGATCGCGTCGCGGACAACGAAGCCGGCCACCTGCGCCTGCTCGTTCTGCGCGACGGCCGCCTCGATCCCGTAGTTGCCAATGTGCGGATACGTCATCACCACGATCTGAAATCGATACGAGGGATCGGTGGCGATTTCCTGATAGCCGGTCAGCGAGGTATTGAAAACGACTTCGCCGATCGAGTTGGCGGTGGCGCCAAACGCCTCGCCGGCGTACACGGTTCCATCTTCGAGAATAAGGCGTGCGGGCATTTGCGGCGCGGATTATACGGTGCGGTCTCGTAGCGCCGTCGGCTCGACGGCTGGACCGCCGCCGGCTCGGCGGCAGTCAGCGAAAACGCCAGCGAGCCGCTGGCGGTCCAGCCGCCGAGCCGGCGGCGCTACGAACATCACTCGTGGCGCAGCGCTTCGACCGGATTCAACCGCGCCGCCCGCAGCGACGGAAGGATCGTCGCGCCGAATGACACCGCCAGCGAAAACGTGGCGATGATGGTCAGGTCGATAGGCCGCGTCACGAACGGGATCGACGATACGAAATACACCTGCGCGATCTCCGGCGGGAACGAGACGAGGTGGTAGCGCGTGATCACCCAGCAGATTGCGACGCCGAGGAGCATGCCGGTGGCGGTGCCGAGGATGCCGACCATCGTGCCGTACCAGACGAAGATGCGCCGGACCGTGCCCGACTCCGCGCCCATCGATGAGAGGATTCCGATCTCCTTCCGCTTCTCATGCACCGTCATGATCAGCGTCGAGACAATGTTGAACGTCGACACGAACACGATCAAACCGATCACGATGAACAGCACGAGCTGCTGGATCTTCAGCATCGAAAAGAGTTGATGGTTCATATCGCGCCAGTCGCTGACGGCGTAGCGATGTTGCGTACGCGTATCGATGGCGCGCGAGACGGAGTCGAGATCGGCGCCGGGGACGAGCTTCACCTCGAGCAGGTTCGCCGCGCCCGGCGCGTTCAGCAGCGACTCCGCTTCGTGCAGATCGATGAAGAGCCAGCGCGCATCGAATTCGTAAAAGCCGGTGTCGAAAACATTCGTCACGACAAACGACGCGCTGCGCGGCAAGAAGCTGCCGCTGTCTTCAACGGGAACGGTGATGCTGATCGACTGCCCCACCGTCACGCCGAGTTTGGTGGCGAGGTAGCGTCCGACGGCGACGCCGCGCTCCCCTTCTCGCGTATTGAACGCGCGTCGCGGCCCGACGATCTTCGCCAGCATCTGCGATTCCGCCGCGCGCGACGGCTCGATTCCCTTGAGCATCGTCTCGGTGCCGGTCGAGCTCCGCTCCGTCGTCACCAGCGCGCTCTTGAACAACACCGGCGCGGCCTCGGCCACCCCCGGAGTCTGGCGTACAGCGGCGACAAGCCGCTCCGTGTCTTCGATCGGACCGCCGACCGAGTAGACGAAGATCTCCGCATTGCCGCCGAGAAGTTTTCGCTGCAGGTCTCCGCGATACCCGGTCATCAGCGCCATCGAGATCACCAGCGCCATCACGCCGATGACTAATCCGAGGACGGATACAAATCCGACAGCGGAAACAAGCCGATCGGTCGGACGCCGCAAGTACCGCCAGGCGATCTGCCGGGAGAGGTTCATTCGGCGCGTAGTGTAGTGGCTCGGCAAACTGTCATCCTGAGCCGCCGGAGGCGTCGAAGCCGAAGGCGGAGCGCCGGAGGACGGTCGAAGGACCCCCAACCTGCTAACCCGGGAAGGACGGCGGGTCAATCACGATGCAAGCACCGAGGGGGTCCTTCGACCGTCCTGCGCGACTACGGCTTCGGCTACGTCGCTCCGGCGGCTCAGGATGACAGACTACTGACCCACGACTCCCGCCCGCGCCATCCCCGCCGGTTGCAATTCCTCCCCCACCCTGCTCACGACGACGACATTCTTCCCCAGCGATTTGGCGCGGTACATGGCGGCGTCGGCGCGGCGGAGGAGATCGCTTTTCTCCTGATCGAGAGCCTCGTTCGAATCCGTGACCGGCAGATGCTGGGCGATGCCGAGGGAGGCGGAGAGGAGGCCGGCGAGGTGGAGCGGCGGCATGCTGAAGCCCCACTCGCGCGAGAGGAACTCCGTCTCCTCGATGGTGCGGCGGATGTCCTCGCAAACGACGATGCCGTCCTCGAGTTTCGTATTCGGAAGGACGATCACGAACTCGTCGCCGCCGTAGCGCGCGACAGTTGCGTCGCCCTGCTGAACGATCCGTTTCAACAGGAAGCCGACCTCGCGCAGCACTTGGCTGCCGGCGAGATGACCATGTCCATCGTTGATCGCCTTGAAGCGGTCGAGGTCCATGAAGATGAGCACCGCCTCGTTGCCACTCTTCCGCGCGTCAGAGAGCGTCTCGGTCAGGCGGACATTGAACCAGCGGTCGTTGTAGAGACCAGTCAGGTCGTCCTTCTTCGCCAGCTCGTGCGCGCGCTTGGCGTCGAGTGCATTCTGCAGCGTGAAGGAGGTGTAGCCGGCGAAGATCTCCAGCAACGTCTTGTCGCGTTCCGTGAAGATGTTGCCGTCGAGGCGGTTGATCAGCTCGAGAACGCCGCAGACGGTCTTGCCGATGTAGATCGGAACGCAGACGACTGAGTGGGTTTTGTGGCCGAGCTGCTCGTCGAACTCCCCGTAAAAGAAGTCGTCCTCTTTCACGTCGGCGGAAACGTAGGGCGTGCCGGACTGGTAGACCTGCCCGACGATCCCGAACTTCGCGGAGAGCCGCTGGCCGATCAGGTTGCGGCTGGCGTGGCCGAACGTGGCGATGAAGACCAGTTCGTTGTCGCGCCGCGTGGCCACTTTGCGGAAGGGATCGTCGAGAAGGATGGATCCCGATTCCGATGGCACGAACTCGTTCGCCTTCTGCAGGATCTGGCGAAGGATGAGATCGAGATCGATGTCGCTCTTGAGCGAGAGTCCCGCTTTCTGGCGCTCCAGAAAGCGTTCCAGTTGCGGGATTTCGAGCGCGTGGAATTGGATCATCAGGATGTTCGCGAAGGGCCGATTATACGGTTTGCGCCTCCTCGGCACCGAACGCTTCGACCTCGAACGAGATGGCGCGGTAGGCGTCGTCGTGCGTCAACCCGCGGCGCCGGTTCCGCAGGTACTCCGCGGAGTAGCGCCAGAGGAATCGAAGAACTCCCAACTCGCGCGCCTGCCGGACGTGTACCAACTCGTGGCGCAGCAGCGCATCGCTGGCGTATCCCTCTGCGATGTAGACGCGCCGCCCGAGGGTGATCGCGATCGTGCGGCGATGCAAAAAGAGGCGCAGCCACCACGGATAACCGACGCGAACGATGGCTTCGCCCGACCTCATTTACAATCCGCCGCCATGCGCAAACTGATGATCGTCGTGTTCGTCTTCGCCGCCACCTCCGCTGTTGCCCAGCAGGATTTCAGCAAGATCGAAATCAAGGTCCAGAAAGTGAACGGGACCGTGTACATGCTCACCGGCGCCGGAGGCAACATCGGCGTGTCGTCGGGCGACGACGGCATCGTCATCGTCGACGACCAGTTCGCGCCGCTCGCGCCGAAGATCCGCGAGGCGCTGCACGGCATCACCGCGAAACCGATCAGGTTCATCCTCAACACGCACTACCACGGCGATCACACCGGCGGCAACGAGTCGTTCAGCAAAGACGGTCCGATCATCGCTCACGAAAACGTCCGCGCTCGCCTCGCTGCGGGCTCGACGGCCCGCGGCAACGCCACGCCGCCCGCGCCGAAAGATGCGCTGCCGGTGATCACGTTCAATGACCGCGCCACGATTCACGTGAACGGTGAAGACATCCGCGCCATCCACTTCCCGCATGGCCACACCGACGGCGATTCGATCATCTTCTTCGCGCAGTCGAACGTGGTGCACATGGGCGACGACTTCTTCAACGGCATGTATCCGTTCGTCGACACGGAGAACGGCGGCAGCGTGAAAGGGATGCTGGCTGCCGTCGACAAGGTCCTGTCCACGATGCCGGACGACGCGAAAGTAATCCCCGGTCACGGCCCGCTCTCCGACAAAGCCGGCCTGCGCGCGTTCGCCGAGGTTCTTCGCGGAACGACGAAAGCCGTGGCCACTGCTCTCGCCGCCGGGAAGACGCTCGATCAGATGAAGGCGGAGAACATCCTCGCGCCGTGGGATTCGTGGGGCAAAGGGTTCATCAAGACGGATGCGTGGCTGGCGACGTTGGTGAGCGAAGCGAAGAAGTGAGGTTTTCTCCGCGCCTCCGCGTGAAAAGCCTTTACGCGAGATCACGCGTCCGCTGCACGACAGCCGCTGCGACAAGGAACGCGATCGCGATCCCCACATACATCGCCGTCACTCCCATCGCCGGCGCCGCGTAGAACCCCGCGAAGTCGAGCGACTTCGTTTTCCCGTGATCGTTCACGACGACGTACCAGAACGTCAGAAAGAGAACGATGAAGGTCTTCGGATTGCCGCTGATGACGCCGAGGGACGTCGCGGTGGCGGCGATGAAGACGATGCCGATGATGACGGGGATCGGGTTCCGAACGAGTGGAACGATCAGGAGCATCGCCACAACGATCGACGACGACGCGAATTTCCAGGGGACGATGTTCTCGCGGAGGCGCGGGGACGCGGAGATGAGGGCGGTCGTTCCGGCGCGGCGGTCGCGGGAGGCGATGTCGGCGATGAAGATCGCGGCGATCGCGAAGGTGATCGGCAGCGACTTCGGATTTGCCAGCGCGGCGATGCTGATGCCGATCAGGGCGACGCCGGCGAACGGCGTCATGGCGAACGTCATCATCGCGTCGGTCAGCGCCGCGCCGCGGACCGGAATCGCGGCGAACACGCGAGCGAGCGGTTTGACCAGCGCGTTGAAGCTGCGCATCCAGCCGCGCTTTCCTTTTGCGCCGGAAGCGCGGATGCGCGCGGGATCGAAGCGGTGGAAGAAGACGCGCGCCAGCAGCAGCATCGGAATCGGCGCGCTCGTCGAGACCAGTCGCGTGGCCCAGGCGTCGCCGGCGAGATTGAATCCGGCGATCGTGATCGGTGCTTTCGCAGGATTGAAGCTCGACGAACCGATCGACATCGCCTGCGTGTGAAACGTTTTCTGCGTCTGCTCCATCAGGTAGCCGAAGGCGCTGAAGTCGAAATAGCGCGCCAGCCCCGAACCGCCCTTCACCATCATGCTGACCACGATCCCCAGCGACGCCGCGTAGACGAAAAAGTAGAGGACGTCGCCGAAGCGGCCGGACAGCCATGGAATCGATTCGAAGACGATGGCGATGACGGAGATGAAGACGATCGTCGATGGCGTCACGATCGCGTACTGCTTCATGAAAATCAGCGGCTCCAACGGCGCCTCGCCGCGCACGAGCAGCATGGCCATCGACGCGGCCATGAAGCCGGCGATGAACGTCGTCAGGAAGACGACATTGCCGAGGAACTTGCCGATGATGTACTCGCCGCTGCGCATCGTCGTCGAGGCGATGACGTAGCCGCAGCGCGAGTTCACGTCGCGGCGGACGGCGTTCGAGACGACATAAAAGCCGAACAGGCCGACGAAAATCGACGCCAGCATTGACGTGCCCATCCCGATCGCGGCGGAGTTGTAGAGCACGCGCCCGCCGTTGATCTGCATCAACGTCCGGCCGGTGGCTGCGTCGGGAACCCAGACGTACGCGAAGCCGCTCAGCAGCAGGAAGACGATCACCGTCGAGAGGCGGCGAAAGCGGATCAGAAAGTCGGCGCGGACGATCGCGGCAATGCGTTCGATCACGCCGCGACCTTCGTGCTCATCGTGTAGAGGAACGCATCCTCGAGCGTCGGTTCCGCGGCGGTTGCGCCGCGCGGCTCGTTGCCGCTGACGATACGAACGTGAACTCCGTCGGACTTGCGCACAGCGCTGGAAACGCGCGCGGTCTTCCGCAACTCATCGAACCGCTCCGACGGCACCACCAGCTCCCACACGCTCCCCTCGGCGGTCCGCATCAACTCTTCAGGAGTGGCACAGGCGATGATCGCGCCGGCGTTCATGATGGCGATGTGCGTCGCCACCGACTCAACGTCCGAAACGATGTGCGTGGAGAGGATGACCAGCTTGCCAAGCCCCACATCCGCGAGCACGTTGCGAAACCTTACGCGTTCCTCGGGATCGAGTCCCGCGGTCGGCTCGTCGACGATGACGAGATCGGGATCGTTGATCAGCGCCTGCGCGATGCCGAGGCGCTGCTTCATCCCGCCGGAGAATCCGCCGACGGCGCGTTTGGCGACGTTGTGCAGGTTCACCATCTCCAGCATCTGGTTGATGCGCGCGCGGCTGTGCACACCCTTCAGCGCAGCGAAATAGCTGAGGAACTCAATCGCAGTGAGGTTGTCGTAGACACCGAAGTCCTGCGGCAGATATCCGAGCTTCCGGCGAATCGCGTCGGGATCACGAACCGCGTCAAGGTCCTGAAAACGGATCGTGCCCGAGGTCGGACGCGTGATCGTAGCGATCATCTGCATCAGCGTCGTCTTGCCCGCGCCGTTCGGACCGAGGAGCCCGAGGACGCCGCCGCCGATGGAGAGGGAGAGATCGCGGACGCCGTAGTTGCCGCCGCGAAACTTTTTACTGACGCCGTCGAGCACGAGCATGCGCAGGTATACGCGCATTGGCGGAAGCGGTTATCAGGGTTGCTCGGCGCAAGCCCCAGCACAGACAAGAGTGTCTGTGCCACATTGGCCGGCGCCTGCCACCACAGCTGTAGGTACTTGAGCGGGTCGGTGTGGCACAGACACTCTTGTCTGTGCGGTGCTCGCGCAGCACTCGAAACTACACCGCGGTGCGCAATTCGCTGATCCGCGAGCGCAACTGCTCTGTGACCGCAAGCCCGCGCAGCAGCGACGCCGTCTTTTCGAACTCGGTCACCATCGCATCGACGGCTTGTTCGCCGTCGCCGCTCATGATGCCGTCGAGGGCGCGCAGGAAGTGCTTCTCGATCGTCTTGTGCGCGCTGTTGCCGATGTACTCCTCGGCGATCGCGCGGATGCGCGCGGCCAGGTCGACTAGCTCGCCGCTCTCCTCGTCTCGAACGAATTCAGACTTTTTTTTTAAGGCCACCAGCTCGCCGGTGATCATTCCGTAGAGGATCTTGGCGACCTCGAACGAGGAGATGTTGAGCACCTTGCCGATGTCCGAGATCGAGCGATGGCCGTCGATGCGCGTGACCAGCAGCCACTCCTGCGGATTCAGCGTGATCTGCTCGTGACGCGATTCGCGCACCTGCAGTTCGGGAACGTAATCGACCGAGGGGACCTTCTTTGACAGCACGCGCCATTCGTCGAGCCGGCGGGCTGCTTCCATCAGCAGGTTCGTGTTCGACTTGGTGATGGTCTGCCGGTCGGGCTCTTCGCCGGGACCGAATTGAAAGTCTCCCTGATTCCAGATGGCGAGCGCGTAGATCGCTTCCTCGCCGACTAATTCGCCGACCGTGGCGTGCACCATCTGTCCATTTTTCAGGTAGATGAAGCCGCGGTCGTTATCTCGGGAGAGAGTGAACTTGCCCGTCTTTCCGGATACGCTGACCAACTGGATGATGTCGGGCAGCGGAAGCTCTTTGAGCGATCCCTGGAAGGCCATTTCGGTTGTTTTCGGTGCGATGGAAGCTTGCTCGGAAGCGTAACCCACGGTGAAGGTGAGGTCAAGGAATCGTGACGGCGGTGTGATTTTCGATCGCGCTCAACGCCCACACACCGAATGCGATCCCGAGCACGAGGCCGGTTTCGATGCGCAGTGTGTTCGTGCTGACGCGTAGTTTGGCGAGCTGGGTGAAGCCGTCGACGGCCATCGGAACGGCGGCGGCACAGAGAACGATCCTGGCCACGCGCTCCGTCATCCGCGGCAGAATCAGAAACACAGCGATCGACACGATCAGACCGACGTAAATTGCGGTGCAGCGCGCGCAGATCGGCATCGGAACGTTCCAGAGATAGAGGCAACGCTCGGGGATGCCGTGACAAAAGAAGCGGAACAGCAGCCGCCACCGCATCGATGCGCCGTGCGCGATCGCGAACGCGCAGGTCACCGACGCCGCCAGAATCGCGCTCGCGATTCCGGCGATGACTCCGGCTACGATTTTGGTGTCTCGCTTCACCGGGGATGAGCGAGCCGCCACGTCTGCGCGAACGCGTAGGTGGCCACGACCAATGACCAGAACGTCGTGAAGAAGACGCCGACGCACAGCAGGATGAAGCCGAACGGAACGATCATGCGCACGACCAGCCAAACCACGAAGGCCAGCAGGTAGTTGCCGATGTTCCCTTTGATGAACGCCGCGATCTGCCCGAATTCGAACGCCGCGCCGAAGCGCTGCTCGATCGCCGTGAACAGCAGCGCGGCCGGAAGCCAGATCGCCAGCGCCAGGCCGAGGGGAAAGATCAAACACCAGACGCAGGCGGCCATGCCGCCGCCGATGTTGCGAATCGCTTCGCTGTCCGCGTTCTGCGCGATGACCGACGGCACGATGAAAACGAGCACGAGGCAGATCATCGGCAGCGTATAGATCAAGGCGACACAGAAAATTCGCAAGCCTTCGCTGAAGAACTCGCCGAGGTCGTCCCATTCGGGGAGAGGATGCTGCACACCGGCGATGACGTTGCGCGCGAGCCGCGCGAGGTAGCCGTAGAGGAAGAATGCGCCGACGATGAAGATGCTTGCCAATGCGAAGAGCCCGCCCAGCAAAACTTTGTGTACCCAACGCGGGTCCTCAAACGTAAAGGTAAACGGACGCGCGAAATCGAATCCGGTCACTGGCGGCCGCAACGGTGGTGGTGGCGGCGGTGGCGGAGGCGGCAGTGCCGGTTGAAAGACGTCGGACATTGAATCGAGTTTAGCATCCACTCCGGGGAAGAAATCGGAGGCAGGCCAACTTCTACGCTGAGGACTCCCGATTTGGACCACGAACTCCACGATTTCGAAGAGAGAATCGACCTCCTCGGCGATCAGGCCGAGGCGCGGCGCGGCGGGGTCAGCGTCGCCGTCATCGTCTCCTTCATCGTCCACGCGCTGCTCGTCGCGTATTTCATCGCCACGTACAAGCCGGTTTCGAAGGACGCGCCGGCCCCGCCGATCGCGCACTACGTCGAACTGATCCGCCAGAATCCCGACAAGACATTCGTAGAAGCGCCCGGCCCAAAGCTCGCTCACGCTCCGTCGCCGAACGCAGCGCTGTCTGATGGCAATCGCAAGGCATCGACGCCGCATCCGACCGGCGAGCAGCCGACGCAGCGTCCCGGCGACGGCAGCCAGATCTACACGCCTCCGAAAGCTCCCGCCGGTCAGCAGCAACAGGCCACGCCATCGCAGCAAGCCGCGACCGCAGCCGCAGAACAGCAACAGCAAGCCTCCGCCCCCCCGACGCCGCCAAATCCGCAGGCGCTGTCGACGCTCACCTATCGCCAGCCGGCGCAGGCCAACGCCGCCGTCGGTCCCGTGAACTGGCGTAACGCGATCAAAGAAGTGGGCAAGGTCGCATCGCTCGGCGGCGGACAGGATGGTCCCGACCTCAAAGGCGCGGCCGGCGGCGAGAAGGGCTTCGCCCAGGACGGTCCGCTTTCGTTCGAATCGTCATGGTTCGATTGGGGCGACTACGCCGAGGGGATGGTCAGCAGGATTCGGGTGAATTGGTACTCGAACATGCCGCATCTGATCCAGACCGGCCTCAAAGGCGTCGTCACGATCCGCTTCACAATCCATCGCGACGGAACGATCACTGACGTGACCATCCTGCAGAGTTCCGGCGTACCGCCATACGACTTCGCCGCGAAGAAAGGGATCGAGCTTTCCTCCCCGCTCAATCCGCTGCCGAAGAACTTCCCGAACGACTCCGAGCGCGTGACGGCGATGTTCTATTACAACCAGGAAATCCCGAAGCACTGACTTGTCATCCTGAGGCTGCCGGAGGCACGTAGCCGCGCAGCGGCGGAGATGCCGGAGGACGGCGAAGGATCTCAAGCGTCCCAGCTCTTGCCGAAGTCGCTTGGGATTCAACGCAGCTTGGGAAGCTTGAGATCCTTCACCGTCCTGCGCCGCTTCCGCGCTTCGCGCTCCACGGCTTCGGCGGCTCTGGATGACAGTTCGTGCTTCTCATCCACGAATCCACTAATCTACTGATCCACTGCTCGATGTCCGTCTCACGCACGATTTCCCGCCTCGATCTGAACCTGCTCACGACCGCGCTGCTCATCGCGGCGATCGGCTGTCTGCTCGTTTACAGCGCCACGTACTTTGGTCCCGAGGCGCCGCTGTTCCGGAAGCAGGTCATGTGGACGCTCATCGGCATCGGGTTGATGGTGGTTTTCATCGCCATCGACTACCACCTGCTGATGGAGGTCTCGCCGTTTCTGTACGGCGTCGGAATCGTGCTGCTCGCGTATCTGCTGGCGTCGGACCGGCTCACGCGCAACGTCAAGTCGTGGATTCATGTCGGCGGCTTTCAGTTTCAGCCGTCGGAGTTCATGAAGATCTTTACAGCGCTGCTGATCGCGAAGTACTTCGATTCCAACGACCGCGCCTACCTCGACGTTCGCAGTTTCGCGGTGGTGATGGGGATGATCGGATTTCCGGTCGTGCTGATCGCGCTGCAGCCGGCGTTTGGATCGGCGGCCAGCTTCTTTCCGCTGTTCGGTGTGGCCATGTTCTTCGGCGGCATCAAACCGAAACTGTGGCTGATCGCGACACTTTGTCTCTTGGTCGCGGCGCCGATCAGCTGGCATTTCCTGAAGCCGTTTCAGAAACAACGCATCACGAACTATCTCGATCCGACTCACGACCCGCTCGGTTCCGGCTATCAGGTGTTGCAGGCCAAGATCGCCACCGGCTCCGGCGGCATCACCGGCAAGGGATTTCTGCACGGGACGCAGGTCAACCTGGAGTACCTCCCCGCCCGTCACACCGATTTCATCTTCTCGGTCCTCGGCGAGGAGTGGGGCTTCGCCGGCGTCAGCGTCGTGCTCACGTTGTATCTGTTCCTGATCATCGAGTCGCTCTCGGTCGCGAAAGCGTCGCGTGATCGCGGCGGCACGTTCCTGGTCTTGTCTCTGATCTGCTTTTTCATCTTCCACATCGTGATCAACGTCTCGATGCAGATCGGACTGTTGCCGGTGACCGGTATCCCCTTGCCGCTGATCTCGTACGGCGGCTCGGCCACGATGATGTTCTTCATGGCGATCGGACTGATTCTGAATGTCGGGTTCCGCAGATTCGTGAACGTGTGATGCAGACCGAGGTCACGATCAAGCGCCCGATCACGATCATCCTGCTGCTCGTGGTCACGGTGCTCATCGTGATGACGACCGTGTGGATGTCGGGAAAGAGCTACGCGAAAGTCGATCCGCTGCCGTTCGAGGATCTCCGCCATATCTCACACCGCATCGCGCGCCATCCGGTGTCGACGCACATCCTGGCGGTGATGGTCGTGCCGATCATCGCGAACGTGCTGTTGTTCGTGCCGTGGGGCTTTCTGCTCTTCATCGCGCTCTACACGATCAACCGTCCCACGCTGCAAACCTACGTGCTGACCGTGCTCCTCGGCTTCACCTTCACCTGCGCGATCGAAGGGTGGCAGTACTTTCTCCCCGACCGCGTCGCGGACATCAACGACATCATCTGGAACACGACCGGCGCCTTACTCGGCGCGATCCTCGGCCACCTCCGCGAACGCGTCCGCTTCGAATTCGCATAATCGCCTTTCTCCGCCTCTCCGCGTTCTCCGCGTGATAATCGTCCCCCTTGCAATCGTTTCGCGACAACATAAAAGCCCTGCCTCCCGCAGCCTGGATTCTCTTCGGCGGCACGTTCATCAACCGATTCGGCACGTTCGTCATCCCGTTTCTGATCCTTTACCTCACGCGCATCGGCTTCAGCGTTGCGCATGCGGGACTCGCCGTTGGTGCATACGGAATCGGCACTCTCATCGCCTCCTCCGCGGGCGGACATCTCGCCGACCGCATCGGCCGCCGCAACACGATCGTGCTGTCGATGTTCGGCTCGGCCGCGTCGATGCTCGCGCTATCGCAGGCGCGCAGCTACGTACCGATCGTGATCCTGACCTGCATTACCGGATCGCTGTCCGAGTTGTATCGCCCCGCCAGTTACGCGCTCGTCGGCGATCTCGTTGGCGACGAGCATCGCGTCACCGGCTTCGGCATCTACCGTCTTGCCGTCAACCTCGGCTTCGCTGCCGGTCCAGCCACCGCAGGATTCCTCGCCGACCACTCCTTCACGCTGCTCTTCATCGGCGACGCAGCCACGTCAATCGTTTATGGCCTCATCGCGCTCTTCGCGCTCCCGCACGGATTGCGCACCTACGTGAAAACCGAGCGAACTGGCGAGGCGCTCCGCGTCGCCGCACGCGACAAACCCTTCGTCATCTTTCTCCTGGCAACGCTCTGCGTCACCATCGTCGACTTTCAAATGGGTTCGACCTTTGCGCTGCATGTGAAGTCAAACGGATTCCCATCGCGCGTCTACGGCCTCCTCATTTCGCTGAACGGACTGATGATCGTCATCTTCGAGCTCGCCATCACGCAGTGGACGCGCCGGTTCCGTCCGCGCCCGATGATCGCCCTCGGCTATTTGCTCGCGGGAGCCGGCTTCGCGCTCACCGGCCTCGCGCACACTGTGCCGCTCCTCGCCGCAACGGTCGTAGTGTGGACGCTCGGCGAAATGATCAGCTCCCCCGTCGCCAGCTCCTACGCGGTGCAACTCGCGCCCGAGCAATACCGCGGCCGCTACCTCGGACTATTCATGATGATGTGGTCCCTCGGCATGGTCATCGGTCCGCCGCTTGGCACGCTCGCCTTCGAGCACAACCCCGCCGCCGTCTGGATCGCCTGCGGAGCCCTCGGCATCACGAGCGCGCTGTTGATGATGCGCCGTTCAGCGTAGTGCGGACGTCCTCGTCTGCGCTTTGGCGCATGGCGATGGAGCACGAAGAAACTTCGTCCGTCGGCGAAGCCGGCGTAAGAACCGTAGCCCACGGTTTCAACCGTGGGGAAACGCTTTCGCCCGTTAAAACGGGCTCACGGAATCGCGCGACCTAAAAACCCCCAGCTGAAAGCTGGGGGCTACGGTTCTTACGACGGCTACGCCGCCGGAAAGTGCAGCCGAATTTCCCACACTACGCGCGCTGATTCGTGAGCAGCGCGAAGCCGATCATCTTGTACAGCAGGCGCGCGCCGACGTTCGCGTCCCACTCCGTCTCGCCGGGTGACACTTCGCAGAGATCGAGTCCGACGATTCGTTTGCCGTTGCGGCGCAATGCACGCAGCAATCCGATCGCTTCGTTCCATGACAAACCGCCAGGCACCGGCGTCCCGGTAGACGGACAAAGTGTCGGATCGAGACCGTCGATGTCCCACGACAGATAGACGTCCGTCGGGAGCGCGCCGGCGATCTCGTCCGCGATCTCGGCCCAGGTCGCGCCTTCTTCTTTGCGCGCCGCGAGATCGGAATCGAAGAACGTCACGATGCGTCCTTCCGATCCGTCGATCATGGCCGACTCGGCGTTGCTGAGATCGCGCACGCCGACCTGGACGAGCCGATCGACGCCGCCGACTTTCGTGATGACGTTGTGGAAGATCGACGCGTGCGACCAGGTGAAGCCCTCGTACGCATCGCGAAGATCGGCGTGCGCATCGAGATGAAGGATGCCGAGGTTCGGATGCGTTTCTGCGTACGCCAGGATGGCGCCGAAGGGGACGGAATGATCGCCACCGAGGACCACCGGCATTTTCCCGGCGACGAGGAGAGCGCGGGTCTGCTCGTAAACCCAGTCGTTCACCTCTTCCGAAATCGCATTCACCTCGGCAGCCGCTTTACTCGTGGCGTTGTCGACGACGCCGCCCTTTTCGATGACGGCGGCGGCAATGCGTTGCGCCTTCTCATTCAATCGAACGATGTTCTTCGGGATGTCGAGCATGGCGATGCCCGCTTCGTACGGCCGGCCCGTGTCGCGATCGAAAAGATCGACCTGTTTCGACGCCTTGAACACGGCCTGCGGTCCGCCCGACGTACCGCCGCCGTACGAGGTCGTTGCCTCATACGGAACGGGGATGACGACGACGTGCGCGTCATCGGGAGTAAACGGCAGTCCGTAAATGCCGGCACCGTCGAAAGCCGCGGCATCAGGGTCGAATGTCATCGAGCGAGCATATACAAGAAGGCTGAAAGGAGCTTGTGCCCCTTTCAGCCTTTCTCGCGAATCGAAGTTGTCGTTACGGCGTCATGAAGATGTCCCACCACTTGTCCATCGTCTGCGCAAGCGCGCCGCGCGTGACGACGGTGTTCGGCTGCCAGCTGTACGTCACCGGCGCGCCTTCGATCTGCGATGAGTTTGCGTAACCCGGCATGAGGCCGATGCTGTTCGCGACCACGACGTAGCCACGTGCCGCGGTCGGAATCGAGGAATCGTCGCTGAATGTCGTGGCCGTGTTCATCGCCGCTTGCGCGTCCGCGTCTTTGCCGAGGGCACGCACGAGCCAGATGGCGAGATCGGCGCGCGTGACAACCACATCAGGATTGAACGATCGGCCCGGATCGTCTTGTGGACCGCCAGGGAGCGTGGGGACGACGTCCGCCATGATTGCGGGGCCTTGCATGAACGTATCGCGCATCGGGCCGCCGGCGCTGGTCACAGCCTGCACGTACGGCGCGAGCGATGCCGGAACGTCGTTGAAACCGAATGGGCTGATCAGGCTCTGACGGATCCAACAATCCGAGGCCAGCACAACGGCCATATCGCCGCGGGTGACGCTGGCATCAGGGAGAAATGCCGTCGATGTCTTGCTGTCCATCAAGCGAAGCGTGATGGCCTTGCGGATGTAGGAAGCGTAAGGAGAACTGTTCGTGTCGTCGATGCCGAGAAGGTGCCGTAGTAGTTCGTTACCGCGAGGTGCAGCGTGTCGGGAACGCCGACTCCGACCGTTCCGGTGGACTGGCCTTTGAGGCCGTAGATCGTGGTGAACCAGTCGCCCGCAGCCGGAGCGGCGAAGCCGAGGGAGGCCTGGAGTCCGTAAACGGCGGCGAGGAGATTCGAGCCCGTCGAGGTCTGCGTGCCGCTCGGATCGGTAACCGCGAGGTTGAACGTGTTGGCGGGATTGTCCCAGGTCAGGAAGACGTCGCTCTCCACGCCGTTTCCGCCGATCGTGTAGTGATGCACAGCCGGGCCCGTAGACGGATCAAAATCCTGATCCCACGATTCGTTGCTGCTGGTGCCGGTGAAACTTGCGTTGTAGGTTTGATTGAGCACGGCGCCGTAGACCTTCGACGGATTCTTGACCGCATCGAGGCCGGCGAGAACATTGAGGAACCCAGCGCCTACCTGATGCCGTCCGTAGCCGGCCATCGGCGTAGCGGTGGCAACGATCGTCGACTTGATTGAATCCGGAGTGAGTGCTGGATTCGCTTCGAGAAGCAGCGCGCAGGCGCCGGCGACGTGCGGCGTGGCCATCGATGTGCCGTCCATGCAGGCGTACCAGACGGTCTCAGAGACCGACAGGCCCGTGCACTGCCCGGCCTGACCGAGCGGCGTGGCGTTGGCTTTCGTCGAGACGATGGCAACGCCCGGCGCGGTGATGGTGGGGTGATAGATCGGATCGCCCGGAATGCCGCGCGACGAGAAACTGGCCAGACGTCCTTGTTTATCAGCAGCTGCGACGCCGATGACCCACGGCGCGTCAGCGTACGGATTCATCGTGTTGTTGCCGGAGCCTTCGTTGCCGGCGGCGAAAACGACGGTGATGCCGCGATCGTGCAGGACCTTCGAGGCAACGCTCACGGGATCTTCGGGATCGAACGGACCGCTCGTGCCCCAGCTGTTGCTGACCACGCGGATGTTGTAGGTGTACTGATGCGTGAGGACGTAATCGAATCCTTCCAGCGCCCAGAGGATGGCGATCGCCTCACCCGTGCTGACGCCGATGAGGTCCGCGCCCGGCGCGACACCGGCGAACTTGCCACCGCTCTCCGTGCCGAGGCCGGCGATGGAACCGGAAGCGTGCGTGCCGTGGCCGGAGGTTGTATCCGTGTTGGGAAGATTCTCGACGTACGTCGGCGGGACGACGCCATCGAACGGCGATCCGAGTCCGGCGCCACCGACGACGACTTTCACGTTCTGCTTCACGTGGGTACCGAATGGGAGGTCGGGGTGCGTTGCATCGATACCGCTATCCACGATCGCCACGCCGATTCCGCGGCCTGAATAACCGAAGCCGGGCATCGTCCTCTGCTCCAGAGCGCCGATCAGCGCCGAACCTTCGTGGTTGAAGTAGCGGAGCTGTTTGTTGAAGTAGACCGAGCGCACGCGCGAGTTCGCGGCGATCTGGCGGACCTGATCGCCCGTCGCCCAGACGCCGACCATCGGCAGTTGCTTCATCGCGACGCCGTAGCGGACGCCGAGAAGGCGAAGCGCGGTGAGGTCGGCAGCGTTCGGCTGAGAGTTGTAGGTGACGACGGCGGGCAGAAGTTCGCCGCTTACGGTGCCGAGCTTGGCCTGCAGGAGCGGGTCGATGACGGCGGCGTTTAGCGAAAGGACACTGAAGGAAAGGATGAGGGCGACGAGGGCGAACCGATTGATTTTGCTGAACATCGAAGCGTTTTCTCCTTCTCTAGTCGTGCATCCCACGACGAATGTCCACCACTTTGCAATAGTAGTACCACTACCATATGACTACATGACAGCCAGACTTTCGCAGTGGTCGCGACTATGTTGACCAATGTTGGTGGTGGTACTACGATGCATGCCCTGATGCCGATCGATACCGACAACACCCACACCTCCCGCTCGCGTCTGCTGGAAGCCGGCAAAACTCTCTTTGCCCAGAACGGCTACGAGCAGACGCCGACGGCGGCGATCGCACGGGAGGCGGGATCTTCCGAGTCGCAGCTCATGCGGTACTACGGAGGGAAAGCCGGACTGCTCGAAGCGATCTTCGATCACAGTTGGGCTCCGCTGAACCAGCTGATGCAGAGCCGGATCGCCGCGGCCTCGAATGCGCAGGAGGCGCTGGCGGCAATTCTCGACACGATGGTGGAGAGTTTTACCGCCGATCCGGAAGCGGCCTTCCTCTTCGTATTCGAGGGCCGGCGCGTGCGCAGCGGCGCCGACATCGCGCTGTCGCGAGGCTTTACCGACTTTCAGGACCTCTTACGAATGGTCGTGAGCCGCGGCCACCGCGACGGCACATTAAAAGACGGCTACCACGACGAGGCGCTGGCGATCGCATTGATCGGCGCAGCCGAAGCGCTGCTGCGCGAGCGTCTCATCGCCCGCCGCGCCAAACAGCCCGATCCGTTTACGGACGAGGAGCTGAAGGCCGTCTTCCTCGCGCTTCTCTCGGGGCTTACGAAGTAACCCGCAGCAGAAGTTAGTACGCCCGTCAGTCCATATCCATCGGATTCCAGACCGGTGTGTCGTCCTTCTCGGCTCGCTGCATCGCTTCCTTGAAACGCTCGTCGAGGATGCGGGCGCGGTCCTTCTGGCTCGCCATCTCGCGGTCGAACTTCTTCTCCATCTCGCTCTTCTGCGCCTCGAGGCCGGCCACCATCGACTCCAGCGAACCGCCCGCGCGCCGTTCCTTCGCCTTGTGCAGCAGCACCTCGCCGGAAGTGCGGTCAATGACAAGCGTCGCGTCGCAACAGGGACAGGTGATCTCGAAGTTGGCAGACATGGCGATGATTGTAGCGCTGGCGCTACGTTCCGAGCGCCTGCATCAAGTCCTCGACGAGGTCGTCCGCGTGTTCCAGCCCCACCGAGACCCGCAACAGGTTTTCCGCCGTCCGGCTCCCCTCGCCTTCACTCGACGCACGATGCTCGATCAGACTCTCCGTCCCGCCCAGCGACGTGGCGCGCGTGAAGATCTTCGTTTTCGCGGTGACCGCCTGCGCTTCCTCGCGTCCGCCGCGAACGTTGAACGACAGCATTCCGCCGAACGACGACATCTGCCTTGTGGCGATGTCATGACCGGCATGCGATTCCAAACCGGGATAGTGAACCGCCTCTACATTTGGATGGCGTTCCAGCGCGCGCGCGACCGTCATCGCGTTCTCGCAATGCACGCGCATTCGGGCCGGCAGCGAGCGGATGCCGCGCAGGATCATCCACGAATTGAACGGCGAAGCCACGCCGCCGGTGATCTTGCGGCAGTGCGCGACCGATTCGCTGAACGCATCGCGGCGCGCGAACGCGAGCGATCCGCCCTGAACGTCGCTGTGTCCGCCGAGGTATTTGGTGGTGGAGTGCATGACGACGCCGGCGCCTTGTTCGATGGGACGTTGCAGTGCTGGCGTCGCGAAGGTCATATCGGCGATCAGAATCGCGTTCGCGCCGCGGGCGATCGAGGCCAGCTCCGCGACGTCGACGATCTTCATCAATGGATTCGATGGCGTCTCGCACCAGATCGCGCGCGTGTTTGGCCGCACGGCTGCGCGAACGGCATCGAGATCGTCCATCTGCACGAGGTCGCAGGCGATGCCCCAACGCGGCAGATACTCCGCCGCCAGCGCGCGAACGCCGTAGTAACCGTCATCAGGAAGGATCAGATGCGACTCCGGCGGCAGCGCCTGCAGCACGCACGTCACCGCCGCCATGCCGGACGCGAACGCCAGCGCATGCGACGCGGAATCGATCGCGGCCAGCGCCTCCTCGAGCTTTTGCTGCGTCGGATTGCCGTCGCGGATGTAGCTGAACCCCTGCGACGGTGCACCGCCCACGGTCCGCTCGAATGTCGTCGAAAGATGGATGGGTAACGAGACCGCGCCGGTCTCCTCATCCGCGCCTGCCCCGGAGTGAACCGCCTTCGTTTCAAATCGCATCCGCGGAGGATACGACTATGGCGCACATCTCCGTTCATCTGCGGATAAGACTTCATCCGCAGATGATGCAGATGAAACCGCTCAATGCTGGATGCCGCCGTTCGGATCGATACAGACTCCCTGATCGGCGGCCGCCGCTGCGTGTACGCCGCCTCCGTTCGGGTCAACGCCGAGACCCTTGTCACCCCCGTCACCTGCCATTGCGATTCCGCCGGAGAACAACGCCACTGTCAGAAAAACCCGTAGGACTTTCATCGGTTTCTCCTTTCGGAGATCAGTACGGAGCAGCGATTTTCCGGTTCGCGCAATACACACCTTCGACACGGGTGCGTCACCGGGATGAATCTGCGGTCATCTGCGTCATCTGCGGATAAACGGTTCTCTCTCCAGCGCCGCCTTCACGATCTCATTCCGTTTCGTCAGCATGCGCGTCAGATACGCGGTCATGATCATGCGATCGACGATCGCGCCGAGCATTCCGAACGGCGATCGAAACACCAGCACGTCCGTCATCAGCGTTCCTTCGTCGCACGGCGCGAAGTAGTGATCGTGCACGAACGAGCGGAACGCGCCGCGCACCATCGAATCCTGAAAATGGCGCGGCCGGTCGTACGCCGTAATCGCCGACGTGAACCGTTGCCGGATTCCGAAGTGGCGCCCTTCCCACGTCACCTGCTCGCCCAACTCGATCAGGCCTGACGTCCGCCCCGCCACCGCCCGCTCGCCCGTATGCCCCATCGATTCGAGGTGCAGATCGAGATCGCGCGAGGCATCGAAGCATTGCTCCGGACTTGCGTGAATCTTCGTCACGATCGTGATGGTCGTCATCCGGATGCCTCGCTACCGCAACGTATACTCCCGCTCCACATGGGCCGCTTCCACCTCGGAACGATTTTCGGGACGACGATCACTCTCGATTTCAGCTTCCTGATCCTCATCGTCTTCTTCGTCATGATGAACGCGCAGTCTGCGGGGATTCAGTACGCGTTGTTGTGGGCGCCTGTGCTGCTCATCAGCGTCCTCTTTCATGAGTTTGCACACGCATCGATGATCGGTGCGCTGGGATTTGGGTCGAGCGCCATCATTCTTCAGGGCATGGGCGGCGCGACCTACAACGAGCGTCGCGCGCGGCCGTGGCAGGACCTGCTCATCAGCGCCGCCGGGCCAGCCTCGAACTTCCTGCTGGCCTGGGTGGTCGGCTTGATCATCACCAACGTGCCGGCTGCCTCGCGCGATCCGTTTTTTATCGCGCTCCTGCCGTTGCTGGCGTACGCGAACTGGTTCTGGGGCGTACTCAACCTCCTGCCGCTCGGACCGCTCGACGGCAACAGCATCGTCCGCAACTTCTTCCTGCTCTTTCTTCGCGAGCGGCCGGCCTTCATCATTTCGATCTGGATCTCGCTGATCATCGGGGCCGGCGTCATCATCCTTTGTCTGCTTCGCCGGGACTTCTTCATTGCGATACTCGTCGCCTGGTACGTGTGGACGAGTTGGACGCAGTGGCAGTTCTTCCGCTCGCACAATCGCACCGACTGACCCGATGGGACGGAAATTCACCTAAAATAGCCCGGCCAACCTGCATGGAAGTTCAACACTCCCCGCATCTCGCAAACGCTCGAAGCGCGCTCGCACGCTGGCTCCGCGGCGGCCGCACGCGCGCCTCGCACGAGTCGCTGCGCACCACCGTCGCCATTTTGCGCGCCCAGCAGGAGGCCACGCTCGACGGCATTCTCGTCGTCGACGACCGCGGATCCATCCTCTCCTACAACCGCCGCTTTCTCGAGATGTGGGGCATCCCGGAAGAGGCCGCGAAACGCGCTGACGACAACGAACTGCTCGGGTTTGCGTCGGAGAAGGTTCAGGACTGGGACGAGTTCATCGAGCTCGTCAACCATCTCTACACGCATCCGACCGCGGTCCGCAGCAGCGACATCGTCTACATGAAAGACGGCCGCGTCCTTTCCCGCGCCTCGGTGCCGATCGTCTCCGGCGAAAAAATCCGCGGGCGGGCCTGGTACTTCCGCGACGTCACCGAAACGGTTCGCAACGAACGGATGCAGGCCGCGCTGTTCCGCATCGCCACGCTCAGCCGCGAAGCAAGCAATCTCGACGAGTTCTACGGCGCCGTTCACGGCATCGTCAACGGCCTCATGGAAGCGACGTACTTCTACATCGCCGAGTACGACGCCGCGCGCGACATCCTCACCTTCCCGTACTTCGTCGACAAGTACGACGAAGCGCCGGTGGGCCGGCCGCCCGGCCGCGGGTTGACCGCGTACGTTCTGCGCACCGGCAAGCCGCTGCTGGCCACGCCGCAGGAGTTCGACGATCTCAAAAAGAGCGGTGAGGTCGAATCGATCGGCGCTCCCTCGGTCGATTGGCTCGGAGTTCCGCTCGCAACCGGAGACCGCACCTGGGGAGTCATCGGCGTCCAGACGTACGACGAAGGCGTCCGCTACACCGAGCGCGATCGCGATCTCCTCGTCTTCGTCGCCCAACACGTCGCCTCGGCCATCGAACAGAAACGTCAGGAAGACGCGCTCCGCGAAAGCGAACGCCGCTACCGCCAGATGTTCGAGAACAACCGCGCCGTACAGATCCTGCTCGATCCCGCCAGCGGCCGCATCGTCGACGCCAACATGGCCGCCGCCGAGTTCTACGGATGGAGCGTCGACACGCTTCGCAGCATGTACATCTGGCAGATCAACATGCTCGACGAAGGCGACATCCGCAGCGAGATGACGAACGCGTCGAACCAGCGCCGCAGCTATTTCGTTTTCCGTCATCGCCTGGCCAGTGGCGACATTCGCGACGTCGAAGTCCACTCCGGCCCGATCGTTTCCGGCGGACGCACGCTGCTCTACTCGATCATCCACGACATCACCGAACGCAAGCGCGCCGAGGAGGCGCTGCTGTTGAGCGAGCAGAAGTACCGCAACATCGTCGACTACGCCTCCGTCGGCATTTACCGGTCCACGCCCGACGGCGCGATCCTCATGGCCAACCCGGCGCTGGCGCGCATCCTCGGCTACGACTCGGCCGACGAGTTGCAGGGGCGCAATCTCGCCACCGACGTCTACGTCACCGAGCGCGAGCGCCAGACCGCGCTGCAGCGCTTCGCCGCGAACGGCTACGCCATCGAAGAAGACCTGCGGTGGCGGAGAAAAGACGGCACGCCGATCTGGGTGCAGCTCAACGCCCATGCCATCGATCTGCAGGAAGGCGCCGAGGTCTACGAAGGGTTCGTCTTCGACATCACCGAACGCAAGCTGGCCGACCAGCAGATTGCCGCCGCTAACGCGCAACGGAAGGCCGTGCTCGATGCCGCAACGCGCGTTTCCATCATCGCTACCGACGCGCGCGGCATCATCACCGTCTTCAATTCCGGCGCAGAGCGGATGCTTGGCTATGCCGCCTCGGACGTCATCGGCGCGCGCAACATCACCGAGATTCACCTGGACACGGAGCTGGTCCAGCACGCGCGCCGGCTTGCCTTCGAGCTCGGCGAAAAACTCAACGGATTCGACGTCCTCGTCCGCCGTGCCACGCGCGAAGGACTCGAAGAACGCGAGTGGACCTACATCGGCAACGACGGCGAGCCGGTCACCGTCCTGCTCTCCGTCACCGCACTCCGCGACGAGCACGGCAACCTGACCGGCTATCTCCACGTCGGCACCGACGTCACCGAGCGAAAGCAGGCCGAGGAGCGGCTGAGGCAACAGTCCGCGGCGATGACCGCGTCGATGGACGGCATCGGCATCCTCGACGGCCGCCTCGACTTCACGTACGTCAACGACGCGCTCGCGAAACTCTTCGGCTACCCGACTCCGCAGGAAATCATCGGCCGTTCGCTCTGCGATCTCTACGAGCCGCCCGAGCAGGTGCGCTTCATCACCACCATCGTTCCGCTCGTGCAGCAGCGCGGACGCTGGCGCGGCGAGGCCACCGGGCTGCGTCACGACGCATCGCTCTTTCCGCAGGAGATCTCGCTCACGTCGATCGAAGGCGGCGGCATGGTGTGCGTCGTCCGCGACATCACCGAGCGCACGTATGCCGAGGAGCAGATCAAGCACCTCGCGTATCACGATGCGCTGACCACGCTGCCGAACCGGCTGCTGTTCAAAGACCGCGTCACCGTCGCGATCTCGCACGCGCAGCGGCACGGGTCGCGCGTCTCCGTGCTCTTCCTCGACCTCGATCGTTTCAAAGTCATCAACGATTCCCTCGGCCACAACATCGGCGATCAGCTTCTGCAGGCCGTCGCCGCGCGTGTGCAATCGTGCGTCCGCGACAGCGACACCGTCGCGCGCCTCGGCGGCGACGAGTTCACGCTGCTGCTGCCGGAGCTCACGCATGCCGAGGACGCGGCGCTCGTCGCGCAGAAGATTCTCGAAGCCGTCCGCTACCCCTTCCACATCGAAGGACGCGAGTTCTACATCACCACGTCCATCGGAATCAGCGTCTTCCCCGAAGACGGACCCGATGCCGAGACGTTGATCAAGAGCGCCGACACTGCGATGTATCAGGCCAAAGAACAGGGCCGCGACAATTACCAGCTCTTCAATGCGCTCGTGAACGCCAAGGCGCTGCAACGCATCGCGCTCGAACACGGTCTGCGCCGCTCGCTTTCGCATCACGAGATGGCCGTGCACTATCAACCCATCTTCGACTTCCGCACCGGTCGCATCACCGGCATGGAAGCGCTGCTGCGCTGGACCGATCCCGAGCTCGGCGCGATTCCGCCCGCGACATTCATCCCGCTCGCCGAGGCCATCGGCGTAATGATCCCCATCGGGACATGGGCATTACGCGTCGCCTGCGCACAAGCGAAGCAATGGCACGACTCCGGATTCGACACGCTGTCGCTCGCCGTCAATCTTTCCGTCTGTCAGTTGCAGCAGCCCGATCTCGTCAATCTAGTCCGCGAAATCCTTGCTGAAACCGGCCTGCCCGCGCGGCACTTAGAGCTCGAAATCACCGAATCGACTGCAATGCAAAGCCCCGAGGCCAGCATTCGCACGCTCTATGAACTCAAGCGCTTGGGAATCCGCATTTCATTAGACGATTTCGGCACCGGCCACTCCTCGCTCGCCTATTTGAAGCGCTTCCCAATCGACACACTGAAAATTGACCAATCCTTCATCCGCGACATCACCCGCGACCCCGACACCGCCGCCATCGTCACCGCCATCATCGCCATGGGCCACAGCCTCCGCCTGAAAGTAATCGCCGAAGGCGTCGAGTTCACAGACCAGGCCACGTTCCTCAAGCGCCACAATTGCGACCAGATGCAAGGCTATTTGATCAACGCCCCCATGCCCGCCCCCGAACTCGGCGCAATCCTCGCCGCGGGAGAGGTACGAGTCGTGGACGCTCCGTAGCCACCCGCCGTATCACTGAAAACTTTTTTGCGAGTGGTAGGGATTTTTGGTTCTGCGTCACTCCTATCCTTGAGATCGCAGTCCCTGCTTCCAAAACAATCAGTCCCAATCGGAGGGGTCAATGAAGAGTGTGTTTATAGCTCTCGGTGTATGTATTCTCTGGACTCTCAGCGCACCCGTACTGGGCGCTCCGCAGACCTCGACTGCCGATTCGGTAGTCGTGCCGGAAGCTGTTCCCTCGGAACGTCTCGTACCGATGGAGCCGTGCCGGCTCCTCGACACGCGTACCGCTCCCGCCGCCAGTTCGCTTGAGGAATCGCTCCGAACGATTGACATCGCCGCCACGCGCTGCGGACGTTTCGTGCCGAAGGTAGCAACGGCGTACGCAATTCGCAGGACCTCCTACAACCGGACTCAGTTAGAAGCACCAACCACTGCGCCGGCCAGCACGCCGCCGGCTCGCCATCCCGCCGGTGCCCCCCTCAGTTTTCCTTTCGCGGCAACTGAGCACATCGCGCTCGATCTTGAAGGGTATTTCGTACCGCCGGGTACGCCTGTTGATCCCGGGCCGGCGGCGACGCGTTCTGCTGGCTCGGTAAGCGCCGCCGCTCTGCCTTCCATGCGGCTAAAAGCGGAGGGCGCGGCCACAACGGGATCGATGGGGCAACTCTACCTCGACGGAAGCTATCCGGGCTTTGGCGCGGCGTCCTTCCTCGGCGTAGGAACGAGCACAGCCAGCCCCTTGAACGTAATGAAAACCAGCACCTCCGACGGGACTGGCGGCTTCGCCGTCTACAACTCGAACAGCCAGCAACTCATGAGCATTCGTTCCGACGGCCTGGCGACATTCATGAATTTTCCGCTGACCGCCGCCTATGACTATCTCGGAAGTGCCAGCTTTCCCAACGATGCGGTAAGCACGGTTCGGGTAACAAACCCAAAAGATCATCTCGGCGGCAAAGCCAGCCCCGTCGTGTTCTTCAAGGCAAGGAGCGACGACGAAGCGCCTACCGGCCAGACTTTGGCGGATCAGTCACCCACCACCACGAAGTTCCAGGCTTACACACTCGGTTACTACGATCAGCAGCACATCAACTTTGATTCGCAGATTCAATACCACTTCGAAAACCATTTTTCTCACTACCATTTCCGCGCATATTCTCCATTCGAAGACAAAGCCACTTTCTGGGTCAAGGCGGCCACGCGCGGTGATTATGCACACAGTACGACTGCGGACATGTATGTGAGCGGAAATGTCGGCATCGGCACGACGACTCCTCTCACCAGCCTTGACGTAACGGATGCAGTCTTTGCAGGCGCACGCCTCACTGCACCGGGCCAGCAGGCAGCTGTCCTTCGGAGTGGGTACAACGGAACTTATTTTGCGGCGTTGACTTCGTACATCCCCGCCGGCGCCACTGGCGTCGATTCGATCGGCTGGAAAATCCGGCCGTACTACTACGGCGCCGGCGGCCGATTCGATGCCGTTACCATCACGCCGACCGGCAAGGTCGGCATCGGAATCGAGCCGACCGCACTCCTTCAACTCGCACCGCCTGCAGAGACTGTAGGCTTCTCGCAATCGGCGAATGGAACCTTCTATGTCGACGCGCCCGGTGTCACCGGTGGCCGCTTGGCCATCCTGGAAGATGGCAGGGTCGGGATCGGCACGAATTCACCGATGGCAGGTACGCGCCTCGATGTCGCCGGTACTGGCCATTTCACCGGCAATGTGACAGTGGACGGGGCCATCTACGCCAAGTATCAGGACGTCGCGGAATGGGTTCCCTCCGAGGGCGCCTTGGCAGCGGGTACGGTCGTCGTCCTCAATCGCGCGAAGCCAAATGCGGTAACAGCGTCGTCTAAGTCCTATGACACCGCGGTGGCCGGTGTCGTTTCCGGCCAGCCGGGCGTGCTGCTCGGTCTGGCCGGTGAGAACAAGGCAAAAATCGCCACCACAGGCCGCGTCAAAGTGCGCGTCGACGCGACCAAGGAACCAATCCGCATTGGCGACCTCCTCGTCACCAGCGATCGCCTCGGTATGGCCATGTACTCCGAGCCGCTCGACATCGGCGGCGTGAAACTCCACCGGCCCGGAACATTAATCGGCAAAGCGCTCGAACCTCTCGCCAGCGGACAGGGCGAGATCCTCGTTCTGCTGAGCCTCCAGTGACCGCCGACGATGCTCATTTCCCGACAGAGAACAATGTCACAGAGAACAATGTCAATGAAGCGCTCACTCCTTTTCGCCGTTATCTTGCTCACAACGTTGGGAGCCATCGCGCAGTCTCAGGCTCAGCACGGCACCGACTTTTCCACGGTTTCCGGGGATGCTCGTTCCGATCAAGCGGCATTTCAGACCTCGTACTCAGGCCTGGCAGCGCCGTCAACCCTCAAAATCACGACCTCGGAAGAACATCTTCTCATTCAGGGACTTCGGCCAGGCGGCTCTGTGGCGTTACTCGGCGCGGCGCATGAGCGTGCGTACTACATGACTCGCGTAGTGTCCCGCCGCGAAATCCTTACCGACGACGACCACGATGGCACGATCGAGTATAAGCCGAGCAATGGAATCGCCTTCCAATCGATCTGGATCGTCATGGACATCGCCACCGGGGAGACGAAAGTCGCTACTCCCGCCGGGTACAACGCCATCGAAATGACCCAACAAGGAGCTGGCCGAGGGAACGCGGTCAACATAACCGGGAACATCTTCGACATCGGCCGCGATCACGCCGACATCGTCGTCGTTCGTCCGAACGAGGGTGCTTGGGCGCTTCCGGTCCGGGAGGGAGGAGTGAAGGATGCACCCGTTGCGGCGGTCGGAAGATCTAATGTGCCGCTGGTGAAGCTGATCCCGCTGCGGCCTGCCTTCGGCTCGCCACCTCCAGCTCTCAAGAATGGTGACGTCGTAGCGATCGTCGACGCGGTGCGGATGCAGTACTGGGTCACGTCGATCGCCCGAGGTGCCAATTGAAGCCTCGCCTTCGTCTTGCGGCATTGCTCGCCGTCGCCCTCCCTCTGGCCGCTCAGCAACATCCGAATGTGGAGCGAGGGTTCCAGGCCGACAAGGTCTACCAGCTGAACGGAATTGACAATGTCAACGTGTTCAACGGCAATCTCTCGCTGTCGATCCCCCTCGGGATTGAGTATCCGGGTAACGGCAGCCTGAAATACAGCCTCGCTCTCGCTTACAACAGCAAGAATTGGGATCAGGAAGAATACATCTACGAGAACTCTACCGTATGCAATCAGGCACCGGGCTCAAGTCTCCCCCCTGCGGACGAGAACTGCAACAAGCCCTACGTCAAAACCGTGCCCTCAAGGAGCTCTAATGCCGGCATGGGTTGGATGTTGAGCCTCGGACGCCTGCTGTCGCCACTCGACCCCGCCTTGGGAGGTGGTGCGGCTGGACCGGGGGCGTTTTACTGGGAGTATGAAAGCCCGGATGGCGCGCGGCACGCGTTCTCCATGGGGGACGCCACTACCTTCTCGTACACGAACGACGGCTCCTTCCTACGCAAGACGGCACTCGGTTCGGATCGCTTCGAGGTCCACTTCCCCGACGGCATGATTCACACATTTGGACCTGCGGCCGGCAATTTACATCGTCTCGAGCAGATCAAAGATCCTTTCGGCAATCATCTGGACATCTGTTACAGCGGATGCGGCGAAACCGACGGCGATTGGGCGCTGCGCGAATACAGCGCCAGCGGCACCCTCGTCCGCCAGCATTATGTTCGATTCACTGACTTGACTACAGGGTCAAACGCCCCGCAGAACGCTCCGCCAAATTACGACAAGGTCGTTAGCTCTGTTGACATCGCGGGCTTCAACGGATCGAGGGCCGTTTACGGGTTCAGCTATACGACTGACGAAATCCCGTATCAGACCGGCGGCTGCTATGGTGATTACCGTCAGGGCGACACGCCGAACCCGAGCGTACCTCGGCTGAAGACGGTCACGCTGCCTGACGCTTCCCACTGGCTCATGGACTACACAGGTAGTGGCGCTTGCTCGGCCCTCACGAAACTGGTGTTGCCGACCGGAGGGCGGATGGAGTGGAAGTATGGGCCTTACTCGTTGCCTACCACCGCGTGCGGGAGAGCGCTTGTTCCCGATGAGGGCCCTGGACCAGCGTTCTATTCGACCGTAGAGGGCGTGAAGACGAAGAAACTGATCTACCTTGATGACGAGCAGCATGATGTCCAATCGGAGTGGAACTACACGCAAGACGTGAGTCTTCCGGCATTCTTCCCGTGCGAAACACACTTGACGCCGAAACAGCAGCAGTCAACCGTTAGCATCACCTCACCCGACGGGTTGAAAACCGAGCATTACTTTTCGGTTTGGAACACATCTGCCGACGCAGCGAGCCGATTCGACATCAGCGAATATGGCCTTCCGTTCACGCGAGGTCCGGGCTCCGGTTGCGACGCCGCATTCTCCTCGGCGGAGTGGTGCCTCTCCTCGCAGGTGTTCGAGTGTCCATCTGGCCAATGCTCGTCCACGCCCAAGCGCTCTACCTATGTTCGATACGAGGGTGATTCGCGATACTCGACATCTGGCTTTGAGGGTTACGGCTACCGCCGCGAAGTCGCCACAAAGACTATTTTCCACGATGACGGCGACAGGTCAGTCCAGATAGTGCGGAGCCGATACGATGGCTTGGGCCACTTTCGCGACGCCCTGACATCGGACTCATGGAGCGGTTTTTCTCGCGACGAGGTTACGAATTACAACCCTTCGAAATCGGATGTATCCGTAAACGCAACTACCTGGGTCAATTACCCCGCAAACAACCGTCCGGGCACGAGCGAGCCGTGGCTGTTGCATCTCTTCACTACATCGACAGTCAGTGCTTTCGATACGTCGACGGTTCCCGCTACCAGCGGCAGCGTTGAAACCGACTTCTGTTTTAACGCCACGACGGGCTTTCTCGACTGGAAGCGGATGGTCACCGGAGCAACTCCTGCGAATGACGTGGTTGTGGCATTTGACGCTGATAGCAATGGGAATGCGACAAAGGAGCGATACTTCGGCGGCGACACCTCTCCTCTGGCGAGCAGCACGATCGCCTGCCCCGACTCTTTTACCGCCACGCCCGCGTTTACTCTAAATCACACGTATTCGTCGGGCGTTCGGAACAGCAGTCAGTTCAGCAGCCTTAATTTCAAGACGCTGAATCTGACGATCGACGCCAATACAGGCTTCCCTTCGGCGAGTGCCGACGCCTCCGGACGTCAGACCACATTCGAGTACGACGCTCTTGGCCGCATCACAAAAATCAGCCCACCAGGCGCCGCGTGGACCACCTACAGCTACGGCACGACCGAGACGCCGCCCCATGCAAGCGCAAAGCAGAATTCCACCGGGTCCCCCATCACGCCGCTCACGGAGAAGCACTACTATTACGACGGGCTAGGCCGGTTGAAGCAGTCGAGAACGCGCATGCCGGCGAATTGGTCCGTGACGACGCAGACGTACGATCTCGCGGGCAGGCCGGCGACGACGTCGATGCCTGAGTATCGCACCGGTTCCGCTTACGAATCGTTCTCCCCTCTTCATACGTCGAGTTACCTTTACGACTTCCTCGGGCGGGTTGTCCAGGTCACGGCTCCGGACAACAAAAAGACCACGACGTCGTACATGGGCAGCCGATTGGTCAAGACAACGCAGAACTTCAATTCCACTGACTCCAGCGTAAGCAGGCAGGAGGAGTACGACGGCGCCAGCCAGCTTCATGCAATCACCGAGAATTTCTGCGACACTTCCTGCGGAGCAGACCCGAACGTGCGCACAACCTACGGATATGACGCCGCCGGGCATCTCACCTGTGTTGATATGTCGGGTTCGGATCCCTGTGCAGCCGGTCCTCATAATCGGACCTTCACGTACGACGGCCGAGGCTTCCTTCAGATGGAGAGTCATCCCGAGAACGGCACTTCGGCGTACAAATACGACGCCCTCGGCCACGTTACCGAGAAGAATGTCACTGGCGGTTCTGCATTTGACGTTCTATACGATTACGATCTCGCCGGGCGGCTGCGGCATGTGAAGCAGAAGAGCCCCCTGCATACGCTCAAGGACCTCGCCTATAACGACATCCCCACCTCCCACAACTTCGGGAAGCTCGAGACGTCATCGAGTTCCAGCTACGACATTCCGACCGGATCAACCATCCCCGTCACGGTCACAGAAACCTACACCTATGGGGATTCCGCCGGCCGGCTCACCGCCAAATCGACGAAGATCAGCGGTATCGCCTCTGATCGCGACGTCACACAGTCCTACACGTATGACGATCTCGATGCCGTGAACGACATCGCGTACCCCACAACGGCGTCCGGGAGTCCAGCGTGGTCTCACCTGCTACCACAACACAACTACGGCTTTCTCACAAGGCTCGATGCTAACAACTTTCAGCCGAGCTTCATGCCTCCACTGAGCGACATCACGTATGCGTCGAGCGGCACCGTGAACGTCGTCCCGCACTACAACGGCGTGACGGACACCTACACGCCGGACTCGAACGGCATGGCCAGGCCGCAATCGATCGGATTCTCAGGCTGGTCCGGCGGGTGTACGGCGCCGACCATTGGGGCCATCCAGTCGAGTAGCGGCACTTTGTTGACGTACGGTCAATCGACAAATCTCTTCCTGCCGGCCGACGGCCACGGCGAGACTCCAACCTACCAGTGGTACCTCGGTGCGACCGCTATCAGCGGGGCGAGTCTTTCCTCGTACACGTCCGCGCCTACGCAGACTTCGACGTATCAAGTTCGCGTCGCCAATTCCTGTGGCTACATCGACAGTGCGACCGTCACGATCACCGTTCAGCTCAATGCTCCGGCCGGTCTTGACGCGCGGCGCGATCAAACCTCACCTACGAGCATCAACATCTCGTGGCAGCCAAGCAACGGAGCGAGCGGATACGACGTCTGGCGGCAGTCCAACGGCGTCTGGATAAAACGCACACCGACTCCAATCAGCTCTACGTCGTATGTGGACTCCGTTGCCTCGAACACGGCGTATGTCTACCATGCCGTCGCTGTGGGAACGAACGTCGTCTCTTCCGGCCCGAGCAACAACGACGTTGCCAGCTCGTTTGTCTTCGCGCCGGTCAGTTCCGGTCAGCAGATCCTGTTCGTCTACTTTGACGACGTTCTGCAGCACGGCATCAACCCTCTGCTTACGGCTACCGGCAATCCCACGCGCACATGGCATGACATCGACAACGTGAGCGGAACCGATTGCACGATCAGCGCGCCCTCAGACCCTGATCCGGTCACGCATAGTACGATCCTCGCCGCACACATGCTCGCTCTGCGTTGCGCCATGAATCGGGCATTGATGAGTGCCGGAGTACCGCTGACCGCCTATACCGATCCCAGCCCGGCAAACGTGTTCATCAAAGCGGTCCACATCAACGAGCTTCAGAATAGGACCAAGTGAGATGAGACCATGAGACTACGCATCCTTGTTGTCGCGGTCCTGCTCATCATCGTCACCGGTCAGGCCGTTGCCGCGCCAGCGGGCCACCAGCAGTACATCGTGAAAACAAAGCACGTCGTCACGCCTTCGCATACAAAGGCTGCTCCCTCGGTCCAGGATTTCGTTCGATCGGGCGGCGGTCATGTCGATTACGAGTGGCGCGATCGCCTCGTGGTCACACTTCCCGATTCCGCCGTTCAGGCTCTGGTGCAACACCCTGCCGTCGAGTTTGTGCAAAAGGTGGTCAGCGGTATCCCCGACACCGCGACGGCCACGGCGAGCGGCGCCGATCCGGTAGTTACCAGTTCGGCGTTCCGCACTGTGCCGAAGAGTTTTCCGCCCTGGACGAGCGGGACCTATAGCTACGACGGTCAAGGCAACATCACCGCGATCGGCTCCAATGCCTACTCGTACGATGCGTTTTCCCGCCTGGCAACGTCGACCACCAACGGCATCCCGGAGACGTACACCTACGACCGGTACGGGAACCTGACCCAGAAAAAAACCGGCACCGGCTCGACCGCCCTCACGGTGGTAAGCGACGTTGATGATGGAAATCATCTGAGCGGGCATTGTTACGACAAGGGCGGGAACCTGACCGACGACGATCCGGTCCATTGCCCAACGACGACCGAGACCTACTCGTTCGATGCGCTGAACAGGATGACGGTGAAGTGGAATCACGTCACGCATACGAAGGAGTACTACATCTACAACGCCAACGACGAACGGATCGCGGTGATCCCCTGTTCGGAGACGGCCTGCACCGAGCAGATCACGTTCAGCTTTCGGGATGAGTCGGGCAAAGTACTGCGGCAGTTCGAAGTTCCGTACCAGCAATTCGACTCGCCGTGGACGTGGGTGGAGGACTACGTCTATCGCGACGCCGTCCTCCTGGCAGCCGAGCGAATGCCCGCGCAGGGCGGCCGCCGCTACTTCCACACCGACCATCTCGGTACGCCGCGCCTAGTCACCAACAGCAACGGCCGACGCATCAGCGAGCACGACTATTTTCCTTTCGGCGTGGAGGCCACCCCGCTGCGACAGGAGACGCTGCCGGTCAACGGTTACAACCGCGAAGAGCCGATGAAGTTCACCGGGCACGAGCGAGATTTCTCGGCCGGAACCTCCGCCGAAAACAGCAACTACATCGACTACATGCACGCCAGGTCGACCGTTCCGCAGTGGGGGCGGTTCTTAACAGTCGATCCGGTGGAGGACGTTAAGGCGGCGACTACGAACCCTCAAGCCTGGAACCGCTATGCGTACGTGCTGAACAATCCTCTCCGTTTCAGGGATCCAGACGGGCGTTGTCCCGTGGGAATTGCGGTTAGTTTTGGACTGACTATTTGTTACTCGTATGACATCGCCAACAAGGTTACCGGAAACCATCTACCCAGTGGCGCTCCCCGATTCGATGCCGATGCTTACTCAAAAACAGAGTTTGAATCCGGTAGAGATTACGGCATAGAAGAAGACTACGGCGCCGAAATGACGATCATGGCACCCGTAACGAGCATCATGCGTAGCGCACCTACTGCGCTTAGCATTGGGCGAAAGATGGATTTCCTGTTCGACAACAACATTGAGCAAAGCATTGCGCACAACGCCGAGCGCGCTGCCGGAAATGCCGCTGCAATGCGGAATGCTGGCATAGCGGACACAGCTGCGAACAGAACGGTCATTGCTCGGTATCTTAGCAAGGCTCTGAACGACACAACCTCAATAGTCGCACAAAATGGTAGCAGAATCACGAGAGAAGTCTTTATTATGGGTACGAATAGTAAGGGCGTACTTATCCAGTTCATTGAGGAAAAGGGACAGGTGATCTCATTAATAGCAAAGAGTGCCAAATAAACCTCCCGCAACGTATTCCGCTTACGCCCATCGGTCGAGATTCCTACGAAGACCTAACCGCAAAAGGCGCAATCTCGCTTAGTACAGATGCAGAGGGTGATTTCTTTTGGAGCCTTTCATCTCCTACGGGTGAGTATGATATCGTGTTGGCTCATGCCAATTATCACTTAACTCCTGAGGCGTTTAGTCTCTGTGGCGGTTATGTGATCGGTGCGAATGAGTCTTTGATTTGCGTGCGCGCGAAGCAGGTGGCATGGACACTTCAGCTTCCGTGTCGGTTCTATACGATTGTCTGCGAAGTTCGCACCGATATGCTCGTTCAGCACGAAATTGGATTCATGAAAGTCACCTGCGACGGTGACGTAAAACTGAGCGCTATCACAGGCCTTCTGGATTCCTTCACCTTGGAGCACGATCGACTAAGGTACCGGACACTGGAAGGACTCGATGGTGTCATTCGGCTTTATTGAGCTTATCGGGGGGAGACCGTTTCGGGGGCCAGGGCGTTGTTCCTTCGATGCGCAAGACTCGATCATCGACTCTTTGAAGTCGTTCGCCGGTCGAGAATCGTCGCAGCCACCGGTTTTAGTGGTCAGGACAGGTCGCGCGTAACGCGGGAGCGGGAAAGCCTCGGTTGCCCGCCATCCCCTGCAGGCGCTGACACGTTGCCGTGGCAACGCTGGAAAACGGCGGCGAATGTCGATTCAGGCGCGTAACGCTGCGACGGCGCGGCCGTGGTGCGCGCGGAGTGTGGCGTTCTCGCCGAAGATCTCTTCGCGTTGCCTGATCAGGTGGTAGATATGTCCTTCGCTTCGCATCGCAGCGATGCCGCGATCGAACGCAGCGTGACCAGTCCTTCATGCCATCCCAGGCACGCCACCAGGGTTCGCACCCGCTGCCGAGGTAGAGCTGGTTGGTAGCTTGTCCCACAGACGATCCTCGCATCGCGATCCTCGCGAGCACGAACTCGCGATAGAGCGGCTGAGCCCTTGCCGTGTCGGGACCGAACAGCAGATGCAGCCGAAGATGCATGGATCGAAGCTCCGATGCCCACGCGAGAACTCGTACCATCCTCGCGGGCGAAGTGCCGGCGGTTAATGAGGCAGGTCCGTCTATTGGGGTCAGGCCTTCGATCCTCCGTAGTTCCGCGGAGCGGCGCCGATTTCAGCCGCGCATGAAGTAATCGGCGAGGGGGTCGAGTTCATCGAACAAGGCACCTTCTCAAGCGCCACGGATTGCGACCAGATGCAGGGCTACCTGATCGACGCTCCCATGCCCGCGCGAGAACTCGTACCATCCTCGCCGCCGGCGAAGTGCCGGCGGTTGAGGAGCGTACGGCGCGCGCCGTGCTGAACAAAGCGTCAACTTCCGCAAAAATCGCTGTGCTATGATCCGGCGGTTTTCCCCACGGTCTACTTTCAAGCGCATTTCGAATGACTTAGGAGGTCCAGCTTGCGTTCTTTCAGCAGAATCGGGCTACTGGTTTCGGCAGCGATGTTGGCGGTGAGTGGTGCAGCGTTCGGAGCCGGATTCGGGCTCTTCGAACAGGGCGCGAAAGCGACGGCCATGGGTGGTGCGTTCGCGGCGACGGCGGATGATCCCAGCGCCATCTTCTACAACGTGGCCGGCATCGCCCAGCAGCGCCACACATCGTTCCTCGCCGGCGGCACGCTCATCAACTTCAACAACGAGTTCACTGGTGACCCGAACGACGCCTTCACCAGCGGCGCGACGGGCCAGTACAAGCATCACACCTTCGTTCCGCCGAACGCATATCTGATCGTGCCGGTGGGGACGAACCTGACGTTCGGCGTCGGCGTCTTCACGCCGTTCGGTCTGCGCACGAACTGGGAAGATCCATGGATCGGCCGCTTCGTTTCGCGCGACGCGAACATCAAGACGGTTTCGGTGCAGCCCTCCATCGCATGGCAGACCACCGATGGCCGGTTCGCGGTCGGCGCCGGCGCGGAGTACCGCCGCGCCCGCGTCGTTCTGGCGCGGAACAGCACGCTGCCTCCGGGCACGACCAACGTGAATCCCTTCAACGACCGTTTCATCGACGTCGCCAGCGCCTACCTCTCCAGCGACTGGGACAACTCCTGGGGATGGAACGTGGGCGTGCTCTTCAAGCCGTCGTCGGTATGGCGGATCGGCGCTTCGTATCGCGCGCCGATGACCATCGACTTCAAAGGCGACGTGACGGTCACCCAGATCCCGACCGGCAATGCGCAACTCGACGCGCTGATCAAACCCGGCCTTCCGCCGAGCCAGCCGGTTGCCACGAGCATCGATTTCCCGTCGATCACGAACCTCGGCATCGCCACGACGGCGATCCCGAACTGGGACCTCGAGTTCGACGTCGTCCACACGACCTGGAGCCGGTTTAAACAGCTCAAAGTCGACTTCCTGACCACCCCGGCTGCCGGCTTCACACGCGTGCAGAACTGGGACGACAGCAACTCGTATCGCTTCGGCGCGAACCGCACCATCAATCCCACCTGGGATGTCCGCTTCGGCCTGCTCTACGACCGCACGCCGCAGCCGACCGAGAACGTCAGCCCGCTGCTGCCGGACTCGGATCGCGAGGGAGCGAGCTTCGGCATCGGCTGGCACCACGGCCACTGGGTCTTCGACGCCACGGAGTTCGCGCTCCACTTCAAGAAGCGCAGCACGATGGGAATCAGTTCCGCGGATAACAACTTCAACGGAACGTACCGCACTGACGCAAACCTCATCAGCCTGAACCTCGGCTACAGGTTCTAGGCCAGACCCCAAACAGGAGAATCCCAAATGACGCGCATCAGAAGCTTCGCTCGCATCGCCACGGTTGCACTGGCAATCGCGGTCATCGCTGCTCCGGGCTTTGCCGCGACAGGCTCGGCCAACTTCAAAACCGTCGTCGCCATCGGCGACAGCTACGGCGCCGGCTACGAGAGCAACTCGCTCAACGAACATCATTCGGTCTTCAGCTGGCCGGCCATCGTCGCTAAGCAGCTCGGCATTCCGCTCTGCACGCTCGGCTCCTCGGCTACCGACGTCTGCTTCGCGCAGCCGATCGTCAGCTATCCCGGCATCGGACCGGAGCTGACGCTGATGGACATCAGCACCTACCCGCCGGTCATCGTGAACGCGCCCGGATCGGGTGCGCCGCTGAACACGACCTTCGGCCGTCCGTTCAACAACGTCAGCATCCCTGGCGCGAACGTCGCCGATACCTTCACAGTCACCGGCACGGATAAACCGGTCACGCGCGGCGTACAGCAGCTCGCGCAGTTCATCCTTCGCGGACCGGTCACCGAGGTCGATGCGGTCGTCGCGCAGAAACCGACGTTCATCCTGGTTTGGATCGGCGGCAACGATTTCCTCGGCTCCGCTACGAACGGCACGACCACCGGTCTGACGTCGGTCGCTGCCTTCACTACGGCCTACAACACGCTGCTCGACAAGCTGACGGCCACCGGCGCCGGTGTTGTCGTCGGTACGCTGCCGACGAATCCAGCCGCGGTGCCGTTCTTCCGGACGGTGCCCACAGTCCTCATCAATCCGGCCACGCGCACGCCGGTCCTCGGACCGACGGGACAGCCGATCACCCTCGTCGGTCAGATCGACGCGGCTCCCGGCGTTGGCCAGCTGGCGCCTGGCAGCTTCGTCACACTCGCCGCCAGCTCGCTGATCGCCCAGGGTTTCGGCATTCCGTCCGCGCTCAAGCCGATCCTCGATCCGACCAACAAGCTCCCGCTCTTCGGGACCCCGCTGCCGGACGCAGTCATCATCACGCCCGCCGAAATGACCGCGCTAACGCAGCGCATCGCCGACTACAACACCGCCATCACGGCCTCGGCGGCGGCGCATAACGTTCCGGTAGCCGACATCAAGGGCCTCTTCGACCGTTTCGCGGCAGGCATCAACGTCGGTCCGTTCCACCTCACCAGCGACTTCATCACCGGCGGGCTGTTCAGCCTCGACGGCGTTCACCTCACCGACATCGGCTACACGCTGTTCGCCAACGAGTACATCAAGGCGATCAACTCCGGCTACGGCACGCACGTTCCGGTGGCGTCGGTTGCGACGTTCATGCAGAACAACGACCCCGCCACGAAGATGGCCTCGGGCGCATCCGCGTACCCCGGCATGATGTGGATCATGAGCGACGAAGCGTCGAAGAGCCTCTCGCAGATGTTCGCCGTTGTGAACACGCCGGCACCACGCCGCCGCGCGGCTCACTAACAACAACGATCAACGTTAAAGACGACGGGCGGCCTCGCGGCCGCCCGTTTTGTTTTTGTCGATGAGTGCGAACGACGCTACGTGCCCGCGGGCCGTCCGCGTGGCGACGGGCGAGAGATGTCGATCATCGCCATCCGCTCCTTCTCGTCGTACCAGCAGTGGAAGCGCTTGATGCCCGGCACTTCGATGTCGTAGAAGCGGAAGAAGCTCGGGACGTGCAGCGAGGTCGACTTGTCGGACTGCCGGATCTTCGCGGCGCCTTCCTCTTTTTTGTCGAGCGCGCGGATGCCGATGACCTTGCGCTTCTTGTCGTAGTAGAGGTTCGCGTTGCTTTTGTTGCGCAAGCGGAGCATCGACGCGACGGGCGTCGGCAGCCGGATCAAGCGCGACTGGACGATGGTCGCCGAGGCAGGAAAGCGCTCGAATTCAGGTTGGGGATCCCACTTTTCAAAAGCCATTCTCCGACTCCTCACCCATCACGCACCCTGCTGGCTAGGTGATAAGATCATAAAATCGAAGCCGATTTTGTCAACAATTAATCGCACTTCTTTCGCTCGGGCTGAAACGCCGTCCGGACACAAAATTATTCTAAGTGATTAACGGGCGGCCTTCGAGCGACACAAAACCAGCTACTCTGCGCGAGCGCTTCTGACGCCAAGTTGTTTGGCTTCAGGTGCTTACCCGAATACAGCTACGCGGTCATCGCTGCTGCCGAGGTAGGGAAACCACGCCGCCAGGGCACTCCTAGAAAACGTCCGTCTAGATCAATGACGAAAAAACCGCCGGCGCCGAGCCGGACGGAGGAGTGGTGCCATGGCTGGAAAAACGAAGACCGCGGCGCCGCGCGTGGCGCAGAACGTCAGCCCATCGTCGCGGACCCCGATCGCCGTCGCGGCGATCGTCATCGCACTTCTGATCGCCTCGTATTGGATCTACGTCCGCCATCAGACTTCCTACTTCGCGAACCGCGACCTTCGGCTCCTGGCGTGGAGCAGCACCCAGCTCGCAAAGTCCGTCGAGCGCACCAGCGGATACGTCCGAAGCTTCGCGCAATGGAGCCTTTACGCAAACAATGATTGGAAGACCTATCAGGCCGGTCACGATCCGTCGCACAAGGACATCGCGGAGCGCTACTTCCCCGGTTTCGCGCAGCTCAAACGCGTCGACCCGGACGAGGTGAAGAAGAATGCCGGTAAGTATGGCTTCACGCAGAAACTCACGGTAGAAAACGGCGCACAAGTCGTCGAGATCCAATCGATCGATGTTGGGGACTGGCCGGCGGGGCCAACGCCGCCGACCGTCGGCGCAGTCGGCAAGATCCCGCTGGAAAAGATCGCCGACCCCGTTTTCCAGACCAGCTTCCTCGATGTTTTCGATGAGCTGATTCTGGCCAAACCCGGCGGCGAGGTGATCTACCGGTTGCATCCTGCCGACTCGGAACAGAATACGCGGACCGCGCAACTAGCCTCCGAGGCCGGCATCAATCGCCGCGAAATCCACAAAGGCCAGGCATCGCGTCTCATGCTTACCGATCTGCGGCAGCTGCAGACGAAGGCCCTCTTTCACGACGCGCAGCCTCTGACGATCGACTCCCTCGCCTCCGAGACGCACTACGCCGACGTCACCATCGGCGGAGAGGATTACGTTTTCTTCAGCCAGCCGTGCCGCTTGTTCGGGCAGCAGGAAGAAGACGCCGATGCGGTCTCGCAAAAAACGCCTGCGACGGCTGCTACCCAACCGGCGGCCACTGCCAGCACACCTGCGACATCGGCCGCCGCCAAGAGCGACGCCACGACGGCCGCGAAACTGCCGCCGGTGAAGGGCGTGTGGATCGTGTGCGGCCTGGTGTCGAAGTCTCACTTCCGGGAGGACTCGCTGGCGATCTCCTCGCCGACGGTAGCGCTGGTCGTAGCGTTGCTGCTTCTGGCGGTCTGCTGCTGGCCGTTCCTCAGAATCGCGCTCATCGGCGAATTCGAGCGGCTGACGGTCGCTGATGCGCTCGCTGTCATCGTCGGCGCGCTGCTCGGCCTGTCCGTGGCCACGCTGCTGATTCTCGACGTCATCTCCTACCGGCGCATCGAGTCCGTCACCGACAAACAGCTGAGAGATTTCTCGGGCTGGTTCGAGGGGTGGCTGCGAACGGACATCGACCGCGCGGCAAAGGCGCTGGCCGAGCTCGAACAGCTGCGGAAGAAGCCTGACGCAGGCACGACCGGCGACCTCGAAAAGAACCTCCGCGTGTCCAGCGATCCGGAAGATCCGATCAACGTGTTTCCGTACATCGACTCGCTCGCGTGGATCGACGAACAGGGCACGCAACGAGCGAAGCAGTCCGTTGGTCCGCGCGCGCCGCTGATCCCCGTCAGCGACCGGCGCTACTTCCTCGACGCAAAAGCGGGCAATGTCACAACGTTTGGTTGCGGCTCCAGAGTCACCTTGCCGGTCGCGCTCGAGTCGATCCACTCCGGAACGACCGGAAATGCGGAAGCGGTCTTCTCCATGAATGTCGCCGGCCGCAACAACGGCTACTCCGTCCTGGCCATGACCGCGTCGCAGATTCAGGCGATCAATCCGGTCCTGCCGCCGGCGTTCGGATTCGTCATCATCGACGATGCGGGAAACGTCATCTTCCACGACGACCCGCAGCGCAATGGCAACGAGAACTTCTTCGACGAGAGTGATCACAACCGCCAGCTGCGCGCGGCCGTGCTGGCCCGCCGCGCCGATTCGGTGGAGATGAAGTATTGGGGCGAGGATCACAGCGCCTACGTCCGTCCGATGGAAGGCCTGCCGTGGACGTTGATCGTCTACCGCAACAAACGCCTGCTCGAGACGATGAACGTGGAGAGCCTCGTGTTCACGCTCTTCTTCCTGCTGCTCTTCGCCTCGCTGCTCGTGACGGCGATCATCATCAGTACGCTTGCCCGTCCCCGCTACCGCGCGCCGTGGGCCTGGCCCTCGCCGAAAAAACTCGGCCGCTATCGAAGATTGATCGTCATTTACCTGCTGCTGGCGCTCGTCTTCACGCTCTGCATCATCACGCTGCAGGAACGGTGGATCGTCATGATCTCGCTCGTGCTGCCGCTCATCGCGATGATCTCCGCCTATCTCGTACTGATCCGCGGCCGCGCCTCGGTGGCGACCTTCGCGGTCTCCGTCGCCGGCATCGCTCTCGTTTCGCTTTTCTTCTACGCCGTTTTCGAATCGCGCATCAACCTCAATGTCCGTTTTACCGATCCGTTCTTGACGAAGGTACTGATTGACGCGGGCATGAGCGCCGCCGTGGTGCTCGTACCGTTTCGCAGGAAGAAGCAGCGGCTGCGGCCAGCATCCGAAATCGAGCACGCGTACATCTGGTGCGGCGCCCTCGGCCTGCTCCTGATATCGGTGCTGCCGACGTTCGGCTTCTTCAAGGCGGCGTGGTGGCTGGAGCTCGAGGCCCTTCTGAAATCGGGACAGCTCACGATCGCCACCCGGCTGGAACAGCGTATGGAGTTCGTCGCAAGCAAAAGTGCTCTGGAGGTGGCGCCGGTATCCACGACGTACTCCATGCCGCATTTCTACGATTCGTCGTGGTGGCTTCTCCCTGCAGCCGCCACGCAGCTCACGCAACAACAGCGGCAGCTGATCAACCAAACCGTACGATTTTCCCAATCGGCGCAGGACGAGGAGACGACGCTGCCGGATGTCATCGAACGCTTTCTGCCGCAATACTCCGAAGACTCGGTCCGGATGCGCGACCTCCGCCAGAACCACGCCAGCGACGATTCCTGGCGATGGTATCGCCGCGGCCAATTGCTGTTTCTGGCGAAGAACGCGTTACTCGATCACAACGCGCTGACGAGAATCCCGGGTGTCGCGCAGAAGCCGCAAACAATGCTGATCATTTCGCACTATCCGAGCATGATGCCGCAGTGGCTGCTGTCGCCCGTCGCTCGCGAAACGGTGCTTGGGACAACGATCCCCGACTGCCCGATTCGCATTCCGAAGCCCGATGACCCGCTCCTCACGAAGATCTTCCGGCGGCTTTCCTATGTCGTGCTGGCGCTGGCCTTCTGGCTGCTCATCCTCTGGATGGTGCGATTCATCGCCCGAAGCATTTTCCTGCTCGATCTGCAGGCTCCGCGCTGGCTGTTTTCGCGCTCGAAACTCAAGCCGACGCTGGGCGACCACATTTTTCTTACACGCGGTTCCGAGGATGCGGGAGCGTTGATTGACGTCGGCAGCTTCTCCGAGTTTCGATTCTCGGATTTGAAGAAGGACGATGACATTGCGACTGCACTCATCAAACTCGACGCTGGCGTGCACGACGTTCTCTGCGTCGATCTCAACACAACGCCGTTCGACGGCGACGCGGCAATGCGCGAGCTCGTTTTCCTCGAGCGGCTCTTGGACCTCCCCAACCGTACGATCATCATCGACTCCACCGTCTCGCCGCTGCTGATCCAGACCATGGCCTCGTCGGAAAAGCCGAAGGGGGCGCGCTTTTCGCCGCGTCAACGGTGGGAGAACGTGCTCTCTCGATTCATCTGGCTTTCGGAAGAGCAACTGGTCGCTCTTCGGAAGGACGCGATCGCGCAGGGAGTGACGACCGCTTCGCGCGGTCTCTCGTTCCGGCTCCGCCTGCAGTTGAGGCTCATCAAACCGCGTTTGCGCGCGGTGATCCATCTGTTCCGCCGGACGGGCGACGAACGGCCGGCCGCGGAGCCGCTCCTCCCCGAATGGCTCTTCCGCGAAAAACGGAGCGACGCCTTCCTCAGGAAGATCGTGGACCAGGTCTCCTGGAAAAAATACAGCCGCGAGGAAACACTGGACGAAATCCGCGAGCGCGCGGAGTCGTACTACGCCGGACTTTGGGCCAGCTGCTCGCCCGCCGAGAAGCTGCTGTTGCATCAACTGGCGAAGCAAGGCCTCGTCAACGGCAAGAACAGGAAGAGCATCCGTCGCCTGATCGCGCGCGGCCTCGTGCGACGCGCGCCCAACATCCGCGTTTTCAGCGAAACGTTCCGGCGCTATGTACTGGAAGTGGCGAACTCGCAACGCCTGACCGAGATGGAAGAGCAGTCGACCGGCTTATGGAACTCGCTGCGCGTTCCGATCGCTCTCGTCACGCTCACCATCGCGGTCATCTTCTTCGCCAGCCAGAAAGATCTGTTGAATGTGACGACCGGAATCGTGACCGGCCTTGCAGCCGGGCTGCCGGCGATCGCGAAACTGGTCGGACTGATCACCGAACGGCGCCTGGAAGCTGGGTAACGAACGATATCGAGTCCCTCCGTCCGAACGACTCGGCCGGAGGGACCCGCTCACGTCCTGAAGTACGCGCGATCCAGTGCGCGATAGTTGACGGCTTCGGCGATGTGGTCGCTTTGGATGCGTTCGCTGGCGATGAGGTCGGCGATCGTCCGCGCCACCTTCAGGACGCGGTCGTGGGCGCGAACGGAGAGACCGAGGTGCGTCAGGGCCTGGTCGAGGATGCGGCGCGACGCGGCGTCCAGTTCGCAGTGACGACGCATCGCACGCGAGGTCATGTCGGCGTTGCAGTCGATCGACGAACGTGCGAAGCGCTGGCGCTGAATCTGGCGTGCTGCTTCTACGCGGTCGCGGATCGACGCCGAACTCTCGCCGGGCGTGAACGTCGAAATCTCCTCGGCCGCGAGCGCGGGCACTTCGACCTGCAGATCGATCCGATCCAGCAGCGGACCGGAAATCTTGCCGAGGTAACGTGCGATCTGCGCGGGCGTGCAGATGCACTGGCGGCGCGAGTCGTTGAAGTAACCACACGCACATGGGTTCAACGCGGCGGCGAGCGTGAAGCGCGATGGAAACGTCAGCGTGCGCTGAACGCGCGCGATGGTGACGTGGCCATCCTCCATCGGCTGGCGAAGGACCTCCAGCGTCGAGTGTCGGAACTCGGCCAGCTCGTCGAGAAACAGTACGCCGTGATGCGCGAGGCTCACCTCGCCTGGACGTGGCAACGACGCGCCGCCGACCAGACCGGCCGTCGAGATTGTGTGATGCGGCGCGCGAAATGGACGGCGCAGAATCAGACCGCTGCCCGTCGGAAGCGTCCCGGCAACCGAATGAATCTTCGTCGTCGTGATCGACTCATCGAGTGTGAGGTGCGGCAGGATCGACGGCAGCCTGCGGGCCAGCATCGTCTTGCCTGATCCCGGCGGTCCGATCATGAGGATGTTGTGACCGCCCGCCGCGGCGATCTCCAGAGCGCGCTTGGCCTGCAACTGGCCGCGGACGTCGGAGTAATCGGGCGATTCAGCGGGCAACTCCGTCGCGGGCGTCGAAACCGCAGGAGCGACGACGTTGTCCCCCATCAGATGCCGCAGCAACTCCGGTAAGTGACTGACGCCCGCGACGCGAACCGACTGAACGGCCGCTGCCTCGCTGGCGTTTCCGGCAGGGACGATCAGTTCGCGCAGATCAGGGTCGCGCGCGAACGCGGCCGAGATCGCGAGCGTTCCTCGCACCGGCACTAGCGCGCCGTCGAGCGACAACTCGCCGACGAAGACACGGCCGAGAACCGCTTCCGGCGGTAGAAACTCGGCGACGACAAGGATGCCGATGGCGATCGGAAGGTCGAAGGCCGAGCCTTCCTTCTTCACGTCAGCCGGCGAGAGATTTACAGTGAAATGGCGCTGCGGAAGCCAATAGCCGCAGTGCCGAAGAGCGGACCGGACGCGCGGATACGCTTCGCGCGCGGCGGCGTCCGGAAGTCCGACCAGAGTGAAGCCGGGCTGCTCAGCGATCCGAGCATCGACTTCGACGACGATTCGTACTGCATCAATCCCGAGGGTCGCGGCACTCCATACCTTGGAAAGCATGGCGGGTAGCGACCACGCGGAAGTCCCGCACCGAGGCTACCTCGGGATTCCGAGGATGGCAAGGTCGATGACGAGTGGTGTGATACAACGCCGGCCGGAGGACAAATGCGAATCGTCATTCCGCATCACACCGATCGAATCAATGCGCGCCGCATCATCGATGCGCGCCTCCAGGATCTTCTCGGGCAGCACGGCCACTACCTCAGCGACATCAACCAGCACTGGGAAGGCGACCGGCTCGTCTTTTCGGGATCGGCAAAAGGCTTCAAAGCCAACGGATCGGTCGAGATCACCGACACGGACGTCATCGTCGACGGCAAGCTGCCACTGATCGCCAAGCCGTTCGAGTCGCGCATCAAGAGCACCATCGAGCGCGAAGCGGAGGCGATGTTTAGGACGTAACGTCCGCGTCGACGTGAAAGATTTTCTTCAGCGCGTCGACGTTCGGATCGACGAACATCCGTCCATCGACTTCGAGCGCGGGATCGGTGCCGAGGTGAAACGTTTTCGACGCCAGCTCCTCGGGGCGCGCCAGTTCGTGCGCGACGTGATGTTGTGTGAGAAAGCCTGCGATGAGGCTCGTTTTCTGTTTCTTGCTTCCGGGAAAAAACCTAACGGTCATCCTCCCCTCCCTTGCCACCCAGGTTCTTCGATTCTGATTTGGACGGTTTGCGAAAGGTAGACCCGTTTCGCCCTTCCGTCAAATAACGAATCGTCGAAACCTTGTAAGCCGCTGGTAAACTCCTCGCACATTTTCAATGGAGGTAGTCGGATGCGTCACCAACGCCTGTGGTCCGTCGCGCTCAGCATCGTCCCGTCGGTTCTTCTTGCGCAGAAACCGGTAGTGCAGCCGGTGCGCCCACCGGTGATGCACTGCTGCACGCAGGTAGTCGTCGACGCGAAGGGGAAAGAGCTCGGCGATCTGATTCGATACGACGATCGCTTCGGCAGCATTCAGCTCAACGCACTCGTCAGCTACCGTCTCGCGGGCGGCGACACCGTTCCGCTCTCGGTCGGCCCCGAATACATCCTCGGGCTGCAAGGCACCGGCGGCAGCACGATGCTGTTCACGACGCCGGACTGCAGCGGCAACACCGCCTACGCGATGATCTACAACCCGCCCCTGACGAAGCGCTACGCGATGGTGCTGCCGGTCGGCTCTCCCGGTCAGTTCAATGCGACGCAAGCGTGGCTGTGGGTGACCGATCCGACGCCGTCGCGCGTCAACCCACCGCCCGGCACCGTCTTCCACTCGCAGTGGGGCGATACCGGCTCGTGCTCGCCGTATCCGGCGCCCGGCTACACGTTCGCGCCAAGTCCAGTCGGTCTGTTCGTCGTGCACAAAGTTGAGGACTTGTACGCGAAGTTCACGCGCCCGTTCTACGTCCAGTAGAAGGTTGCATTCTTTTAGGAACACCGAGGTACGATTTGTTCATGGACGAGAAGGACTTCAAACGTCTACTGGAAGAAAGCGCCGCGGAAACGCATCGGCGCATCGACGCGAATGCTGCCGAAACACAGAAGCGTTTTGCGCAAATGGAAAACCAAATCAACGACCGCTTCGCGAAAACGGACGCACGCTTCGATCAGATCGACGAGCGTTTCGCGAAAACGGACGCACGCTTCGATCAGATCGACGAGCGTTTCGCGAAAACAGACTCACGCTTCGATCAGATCGATGCGCGGGCTGCGGAAACGAACGCACGCCTTGAAACGGTCGAAGCACTAACTGCGGACACGAACGCACGCGTTGAAAAGGTCGAAGCGCGAACCGCCGAGCTGAAGCAGCACATAGACAACATCGCGGCGGAGATGAAGCAGGACTTCGGTGTCGCCGTCGAAGACATGCGGACGGATGTTCAGCGCGTCGCTGAGAGCGTCCTCATGGTCAACGCGAAACTCGACAGAGAAGCCGCGGACATCCGCGCCGAGATGCGGCAGGGCTTTGCTGAGACACAGGCCATGCTGCGCTTCTCGCACGGCCGGCTTGATGATCGCGTCACCGCCCTTGAACGCGCCGCGAAGTGAACTACAGCAGCATCCCCGCGATCGTCGCCGTCAGGAAGTTCGCTAACGTTCCTGCCAGCATCGCGCGCATCCCGAGCCGGGCTAGATCGCCGCGGCGTGACGGAGCGAGCGATCCGATCCCTCCGATCTGGATCGCGATCGACGAAAAGTTCGCGAAGCCGCACAGCGCGTAGGTCACGATGACGAAGCTGCGCGGATCGAGGCTCGATCCGACGCCCGGCTCGCCGAGCTTCGCGAAGGCCACGAACTCGTTGAGCACCATGCGCGTGCCGAGGAGATTGCCGACGGTCAGGCTGTCCTTCCACGAAACGCCCATCGCCCACGCGATCGGACTGAAGATCCAGCCGAGGAGTTGGTCGAGGCTGCTGGGAAACCAGGCGTGACCGTTCCAAATCGTGTGACCGTGGACGAATCCGAAGACGCCGTTCACGAGCGCGACCAGCGCGATGAACGCGATCAGCATGCCGGCCACATTGAGTGAGAGGTGCAAACCTTCGATCGCGCCGCGGCCGGCGGCGTCGATCACATTCACATCCTGCTTCGGAACAACCACTTCGACGTCCGCGCCGGTCGCGGGCTTCTCCGTCTCCGGTACGATCATCTTGGCCATCATGATCGCGCCGGGCGCCGTCATGATCACCGCGGTGAGCAGGTGGATGACGTCGACCTTCGCCACGAGCACGTAGGCCGCCATGATGCCGCCGGAGATGTGAGCCATGCCGGCGGTCATGATGGTCATCAGCTCGGACATGGTCATGCCTTCGATGAACGGCCGGATCGTCAGCGGCGCCTCGGTCTGGCCCATGAAGATCGATGCGGCTACCGAGAGCGACTCCGCGCCCGACGCGCCCATGAAACGCGACATCAGTTTCGCGAAGAAGCGGACCACGACCTGCATCGCGCCGAGGTAGTAAAGGATGGCGAAGACGGAGGCGATGAAGATGATCGTCGGCAACACCATCGTGGCGAAAACGAAGCCGATATTTTTGTTGGCCGTATCACCCAGAGCACCGAAGACAAACTTCGATCCCTCGCCGGTGTAGCTGATGAGTTGGGTGACCACTTCCTTCAAATTCTCGAAGAGGAAGGCCAGCAGGTTGTAGGAGAGAAAGAGAACCGCGCTGACGACAAGGTAGAAGCCCCAAAGCCCTTTTCGCCCCGAGCCTTCCGTCATCCGCTTGGAGATCTGCACGACGATTACCGTCAGCACGATGAAGATCAGCGACGCGATCCACTGGCTGATGGCGGGCATGAACGTGCCGAACTTCTGCGCGATCCAGATCCCTTTCAGAACGGCGATGGCGGTGAGGATCTGCAGCGTCAGGCCCCAGAACACCGTCTTCCAGCGGATGGCCCGCCGGTTGGTCGACAGCAGAAATGCAATCGCAAGAATGCCTACGAAGCCGATCAGCGCAGAAAAACGCTCCATTCACTGCTCCCGTCGTTGCCGTATTTTTTGATGTGACCGATTGGTCTGCGCATTATGCGGGATCGCAAGCGCGGTGGATAGGTTCACGTTGCCGTCGCCGCGGGAACGCGACCGCGCTTATACTCCGCGCTCCAAGTTCGTCCAAAACGAGGAAGGCATGATCAAGACCATCGACGAAGCGGTCGCTTTCGTACGCAGCAAGACTTCCATTCAGCCGCAAGTCGGCGTGATCCTCGGTTCGGGACTCGGCAACGTCGTCGACGCGCTCGAGATCGAGACCGCCATCCCCTACTCCGACATCCCGGGCGCGAAAGCGTCGACCGTGGCGGGCCATCAGGGACGCATGATCCTGGCGCGCGTGAATCAAACGCCGGTGGTGGTGATGCAGGGCCGCATTCACTTTTACGAAGGTCACGAGATGAACGAGGTGATGTTCCTCTCGCGCGTGATCGGCCGCCTCGGCATCAAGCAGCTCATCGTCACCAACGCTGCCGGCGGCGTGAACACGGCCTACAAAGCCGGCGACCTGATGCTGATCTCGGATCACATCAACTTCATGGGCAACAATCCGCTGCGCGGACCGAACATCGACGAGCTCGGCGTCCGTTTCCCCGACATGAGCGAAGCCTATCCCGAGTCGTTGCGCGATGTAGCGAAGCAGGTTGCGCGCGAGCTCGGACAGTTGCTGCAGGAAGGCGTCTACCTCGCTCTGTCAGGCCCGACGTACGAGACGCCGGCAGAAATCCGCGCGTTCCGCACCCTCGGCGCCGACGCCGTCGGCATGTCCACAATCCCCGAGGTCATCGCCATGTCGCAGATGCAGATCCCGGTCCTCGGCATCTCCTGCATCACGAACATGGCCGCAGGAATCCTGAAACAGAAACTGACGCATCAGGAAGTGATGGACACGACCGCGCGGGTGCAGGCCGAGTTCACCGCGCTGGTGTTGGGATGCCTGCAGCGGTTCGCGGGATAGTCACTTCTTCTCCTCGGCACCGAAGTAGACCTGAATCTCCACGATGCGGTTGCCGGCGCACTTCAGATACTCGGCGTTGCGGAACTTCACGCCGTCCTCGACACGCGTCACCTGATAGCGGACAAACGCTTCATCGCCTTTTTCGAAGAGCTTCTCCAGTTTGAAATCGCGCAGCTTGTCGCTGTTCGGCCAGCAGCGGACGAAGTACTCGTCCTTATCGATGTGGTCATCCTGCGGACTGGTGAAGGTGAAGTTGTCGCTGAGGAGCTCCTCCATCCCGGCGCGGTCGCGCGAGAAGAACGCGGCGTAGCAACTGCGGACGACGTCAGAAACGTTGCTCGATTTCATACCGAACGGGGCGTGCAGGTGTAGTGCCTGCTCGAAGTCTAGAACTCGAAGGCGAACATCGGCACCCAGTGCCAGGCCACCCAGAAGAGGAACGCGCCGAACATCGTGTTCGCGAAGTTCAGCGTGCCGTTCGCGATCGGCGAGCCGTGGCGGCGGTTCCAGCTGCCGAGGATCGATTCCAGGTATGAGCCGAGGAACGCGCAGAGGGTGAGCACGATGATGACGTGCGATTTGTAGATCGCCACGCTGCCGATGAATCCGGCGCGGAAGTGATGCGCGACCATCGCAGTACCTGCGATAGCGACGACGCATCCCGCAAGGATTCCGGCCAGTGTTCCTTCGATCGAGATCGCCCCTTCCGTTCCGCGCTCGACGCGGCGGAACGTCAGCGGCAGAAAGGCGCGCTTGCCAAAGAGTTGGCCGATCTCCGACGCAGTCGTGTCGGCGGCAGCGGTCGCAAGCGCCGCGATGCCCATGAACAGCGGCACGAAACCCAACCCGCGCCAGCACGCGACGGCGCAGATCGCGGCGACGCCGACATTCGCGACCGCATGCGAGGCGCCGCGCCTCCCTCCCTTCTCTTCCGCCAGCCCTGCGCGCGCCTTCCGGCCGTAGCCAAGCTTCGTGGCCAGCGTCCCGATGATGAAGAACGCCAGCAGTGCGACGTAGAGCGGAGGACCGCCACCGGCGATGATGATGCAGCCGAGAATCCAGCCGGCGACCGCGCCTGACAAATCGACGCCACGGATTGCGTAGCCGGCGATGGCAAGAACGGAATTGACCACGATCCACGGCCACGCGATCGGCGGCGCCGAGGAGAGGGCGACGATCGGCTTGATAGCTGTCGCCGCGAGTACTGCCGCGGCGATGAACGGCACCGTCACGTTGTCGTCGATGCCGAGTGGAAGCGACTCGGCGATCGCGCTGACGATAATCGCCGCGGCAATTGCGACGTCATGCGGCGCGCCGAACACGCGCGCGATTCCAAATGCCGCGAGACCGCCGAACAGAAAGAACGCCGCGAAGCCGCCCCATGACTTCGTCGCGTTCCAAGGCAGCGGCGCGAGCGGCATTCGTTTACCGATCACCGTCGAGAATCCATCCCCGAACGCCATCAGCACCCACGCCACGGCGGCGATCTCGATGTGCCAGTTGAAGACGACGACCAGCACGAGCACGGCGAACGGATAGAGAACGAGACCGAAGTCCCAACCGCGCTCGTGGCGTGAGACGCGGCGTCCGACCAGACGATGCAGCAGCAGCCAGTTGCCGATGACCGCGGCGGCGCAGATCAACGCTGCGTATCTCCACGGAATCCGCGCCAGCGCCAGTGCGCCGAAGCCCATTCCGATGTGCAGGAACTTTCGCAGCCCCTCGCTCGTTTGGTGTGGCTCAACCGCTGAATCAGTCATCGTTTTCAACAGCCTACAATACGCGATCCAATGCCGGACTCCTCTCAGAAACCACCGCTGCTGACGGTGGTCATCCCCTGCTACAACGAACGTTCGACGGTCGGCGAACTCCTGCGCCATGTGATCGAGGTGCCGATCGAGAAGGAGATCATCGTCGTCGACGACAAGTCGACCGACGGCTCGGCCGGCGTCGTGGCTGCGCTCGCGAAACAGTATCCGCAGATCCGCCACGTCTTTCAGCCGGTGAACCAGGGCAAGGGTGCAGCAATCCGCCGCGGGATCGCCGAAGCGATCGGCGACATCGTTCTCATCCAGGATGCCGATCTCGAATACGACCCGAACGAGTATCCGAAATTAATCCAGCCGATCGTCGATGGCCATGCGGACGTTGTCTTCGGCTCGCGCTTCGAAGGCTACCCCCGCCGCGTGATGCTCTACTGGCACCGCCTCGGCAACAACCTGCTGACGTTCCTGTCGAACTGCACCACCAACCTCGATCTCACCGACATGGAGACTTGCTACAAAGTCTTCCGCCGCGAGGTCATCCAGTCGATCAATCTGAAATCGAACCGCTTCGGCATCGAGCCGGAGATCACGGCCAAGGTCGCGCGCCGCGGCTACCGAATCTTCGAGGTGCCGATCTCGTACTACGGCCGCGATTATTGGGAAGGCAAGAAGATCAACTGGAAGGATGGCTTCAGCGCGATCTGGACGATCTTCCGCTACGGCCTTTTCGACGATCCATCGAACGAGCCTGCGACCTACAAGACGCTGCGCCGCCGCGGTTCGCTGAAGCGCTACAACAACTGGATCTGGGAGCGCGTGGCGCCGTACGTCGGCCAGCGCGTTCTGGAAGTCGGCGCGGGATCGGGGACGATGACGCGCTTCCTCTACGGACGCGAGCTGATCGTGGCCACGGACAAGGAGACGCCGTACATCGACCGTCTTCGCAACGCCTTCCGCCGCCGGCCGGGCATGCTCGTCGACCGGCTCGATCTCGATCGCGATGACGCGGTAGAGCTTGCGAGCCACGAGTTCGACACGATCCTCTGCATCAACGTCCTCGAGCACACGACGGACGATGCGGCAGCGCTGCGACGCGCGTATCAGCTCCTGATGCCGGGCGGACGCATCATCATCTTTGTACCCGCCGGAAAAGATCTCTTCGGCACGCTCGACCGCGGCATCGGCCACCAGCGCCGCTATGAACGCGACGAACTGATCACGATGCTGCAAGCGGCCGGTTTCGAAGTCGAAGACGCCGTCTATCAGAATCGCGTGGCGAAACTTGCGTGGCGGCTGAACTCGACGCTCTTCAAACGAAACGCGCTGCCAGCCGCGCAGTCGAAGATTTTCGATCGCCTCGTCCCGTTGTTGAAGGCGCTCGACGGCGACCGGCCGAAGAGCGGATTGAGTTTGATCGCGATCGGGCGAAAACCCGGCGGCGCGGTCATCGAGCCGGTTGCAGAAGAAGCAGCTGCCACTCTCGCGGCGTCGCCAACGCTCGCTGGTGCTTCGTGAAGACGTCTCTCCTCCTCGCCGGCGGCGTCGGTTCGCGCCTTCGGCCGCTCTCGTCCGACGAAAATCCGAAACAGTTCCTGCGCATCTTCGACGGCGCATCGCTGCTGCAGAAAACGTACGGACGTGTCTCGCGGCTGATGGAGCCGTCGTCGATCTTCGTCTCGACGAACGAACAGTACGCGTCAAAATGTGCGGCGGAGTTGCCGCTCGTTCCGGAAGTCAACATCTTGACGGAACCGGCGCGGCGCAATACCGGACCTGCCATCGCCGTCTGCTGTTTCGCAATCGAAGCCGCGTTCGGCGATCCCGTCATCGCGGTGCTGGCGTCGGATCACTTCATCGCCGATGAGGATGAATTCATCCGTGTGCTTTCGCGCGCGTACGACTTTGCTGCGTCGAACGATTCCCTCGTCGCTATCGGAATCGAACCGACGGAGCCGAACAGTGGCTTTGGATACCTGCAACTCGGCGATGAGATCGAGCCCGGCGTGAACGAGCTGCGTCGCTTCACCGAGAAACCGTCGCGCGAGGTCGCCGAGGAGTTTCTGCGCGCGGGCAACTATCTCTGGAACGCGAGCATGTTCGTCTGGCGCGCCAGTGTCTTTCGCCGCGCGCTGGAAACTGCCGCGCCGGAGATTGCGTCGCTCGCCGACCGCATCGTTACCAGCGGCGATCCCGGAAAACGCGTCGAGCACTACGAGGCCATGCCGTCGATCTCGATCGACTACGCGCTCATGGAAAACGCGCCGCGCGTTGCCGCCATCCGCGGCGACTTCGGCTGGAGCGACGTCGGTTCCTTCGAAGCGCTCGAACGCGCAGGCGTACCGGTTGCGGAGCTGCTGAAGAACGTTAGCGCCGTCTGACGCTGCGCCGGCACTTGGCTTCGGCGCGTGACTCGATTTGCCGCACACGCTCGCGCGACAGGCCGAGGATTTCGCCGATGTCGCGCAGGGTCAGCTCGTCGTCCTGCAGCACACCGTAGCGAAGCCGCAGGATCGTCTTCTCCTCGATCGGCAGCGACTCGACCATCTTCTGCACTGCGCCCTGCTGCTTGAGCAACTCGAGCGCCGGCATTCGCTCGCGTGCGATCTCCGGCGTCATCCCTTCCTCGAGATCGCCGAGCTGGTACCAGAATCGCCACCACGCCTTCGCATTCGGATTCGTGTAAAGCAGCAGTTGCGCGAGCTCGCTGTGCGTGATCGACAAGGCCTCGCACACCTTGTTCTTCGCGACGGTCAGCACGCTCACGATTTTTTCGCGCGGATGATTCAGAAACGCCGACAGCTCATCGAGCCGCTTCGGCACGTTGTCGGTGACGCCGTGGCGCAGACTGAGCACGAGCCGCTCCTTCGGCGACAACTCCGACATATGCGCCAACAACTCCTCCCGGCGCCCCTGCACCTGCATCGTGTCCTCGGCGGAAGGAACCGAGGTCTGCTCGATCATGTCGGCGAGCTCGGTGTGCGACTCGTCGTCGAGCTCGGCGTTCAACGAGAAGTTATCGCTGTTCGCGCGAAGCAGCGTCTGGACTTCTTTCACCGATACGCCCAGCTCAGCGGCCAGCTCGTCGGCGGTCGGAATCTGCTTGCCGTCCGTCATCGCCGCGCCGATGGCGCGCTCCAGCCGGTACATCAAATTGGCGCGCTTCGGCGGAAGGCGGAATGCACCGCCCTGCTCCGAAAGGGCATGCAGGATCGACTGCCGAATCCACCAGACCGCGTAGGTGATGAACTTTACGTTCTTGTCGGGATCGAACTTCTTCGCCGCGTGGATCAGACCGATGTTGCCCTCGTTGATCAGGTCGAGGAAGAGGACATGCGAGTTGCGGTACTTCTTCGCGTACGAAACGACAAAGCGGAGGTTGGCCTTGACCAGCTCCTCGAGCGCGGCCTTGTCGTTCTCCTGAACGCGCTTCCCCAACTCGCGCTCGCGCTCCGGCGTCAACCGCGGCACCTGCGCAATCTCGTGGAGATACTGATTCAGGAGATCGTACGAGTCGTCTCGCTCTTCGTATCGGGCCATGTTTTTGGAACACGCATTCTACTGCGCCCGAAGGCCGTCCGCTAACGTGCGGGGCCACACCTTCGGAGCATTGAGTTCGAATCCGTCAGCGGCTCTTCAACTCCTCGATCGAGCAGGTGAGCCGCGGATGTTCGGCGTCGCTCAGATCCATCTTGTCCCACGGAATGCGGTGCGGGTGCGCGCTTTGGGCGCGGCTGCCGAGGTAACGAAAGAGGCCGATGCCGACGTGCAGGATCGAGAAGCGTTCGAAGAGACCGTAGCGGCCGACGAGATAGTGCGTCACGAGCAGGTCGTCGCCATCGCGATCGGCTAGTACTTCCTCGATGCGTCCGACACGCGCGCCGTTGACGTCGACGACGCGAGTGCCGAGGAGCAGCTCGAGCTTCACCTCATTCTTTTTCGTTGTCGGCATGGGCGAAGGGGAGTCTCCCGATCAGATGGTCGTCAAGCCAATGTTCCCAGGCGAACGCATCGGACTTCGTGCCATCGATGTCGATGTGGACGTCGATGCCGGTCTTCGTCACCTTCGACCACGGAACGCGAAAGACGGGATTCTTGCGAACGCCGAAGTGGCGCGTCATGAACGCGACGAAGCGTTCCCATCTCGGTCCGAGGCGGCGCGCCAGGATCAGCGCCCCCGATTCGAGGTGCGTCACGCGCGGTTGCTTGCCTTGCGCGACGTGGATGGCGATTCCGTCGATCTTGCCGAGGTTCACCTTGTCGCGGTCGACGAGCTGGTTATCGAGTAGGTCGCGGACGAGAAAGTAGTGCGCCTTCATCAGCCGCCTCCCATGATTTCGAGCGGGATCGTTACGATCGCGACGATCGACGCGAGAACGATCGTGACGATAACGACGGTGTTTCCGATCGGACCGTTCGTGTGCTCGTGCACATAGGTTTTGTCGTTGAGCAGGACGACGAACGGCAGAACGATCAACGGCAGAATCACGGCGGTCAGCGCCATCGCGTACATCGTCAGCTTTAGCGGATCGATGCCGGTCAGGAGCAGCGAGCCGCCGAGGAGCAGCATGATCACGTAGGTCATCGAGAAGCGCGCTTCCTTGTCGGGCTTTTTGTTCTCGCCCCAGTTCCAGCCGAGGGTCTGCGCGACCATGTACGACGTGGCCAGGCTGACTTCCATCGCAGCGCCGAAACAGCAGACGCCGAGCGTGCCGGCGAAGAGCGGAAGTCCCCAGCGGCCGAGCGCCGGAATGAGAATGAGCGCGGCTTGTTCGTAGCGCGCCACTTCGATGCCGCGCGGCGCCAGAACGAGCGCGGCGCAGACGAGAACGGCGGCTGACATCACCGCGCCGAACGACATCCCGAGCCCGGCGGTGACCTTGTTCGCGCCGAGGCTGTCTTCGCCCCACTTGTCCTCGATCGCGCCGGAGCCGTAGAAGTGAAACATGTATGGGCTGATGGTCGCTCCGAGAATGCCGACGGCGATGTACCAGTAGTGCGCGGCGTCGTGTCGCGGCGCGGAGGGGAGGAAGCCCCGTAGCATCGCGTGCGTATCGGGATGCATCTTCACCGCGGCGACGACGAACGCGATCGAAACGAGACCGAGAATCGATGTCGCGTCTTCGATGAAGTCGAGCGTCCCTGCCCAGATCGCGAGCCAGACCAGCAGCGTCACCGGGATCGCCCAGACGCGAACTTCGATGCCGGTGACGAACTTGAGCGCCAGCGAGACGCCGCCGATTTCCGCGCCGATGACCATGACGTTGACGAGGATCTCGGCCACGCGCGGAATGACGGCGAACGGAAATCCGAGACGCTCGCGAACGGCGTCGGCGACGGCGTGTTTCGAGATTGCCGCGAGGCGGCCGGTCATCTCGACGAGGAAGATGAGGCAGATCGTGCCGAGGGCGATCGACCAAAGCAGGGCGTATTTGAATGACGCTCCAGCCTCGGCGGCGGTGGCGATCGATCCGACTTCGAGGAATCCGCCGATGCCGGTGACGACGCCAAGCGCGACCTGGAGGACTTTCTTCATCGCGCGAGCTCGCCTCGAACCTTCGCGATCGCGGACTTGTCATTGCGCTCAATGGCTTGCCGGAGTTTTGCGGCGTTACCGATGAGTTCGTCGGCGGATTTGCTCGTCGTTTTCGCGGTCTGTCCTTCGAGATCGTCGACGGCTTCGTCGATCGTTTTGATAGCGAATCCTTCGCGAACTTCGTCCTTCAGACGGGCGTCGGCAATGATCTGCAGCGTGGCCTTCCAGGAAGTGATCGATTTCTGGAGTTTCTCCGCGTCATCCTGCTTGTTGCAGGCGAGGGTGAGGAGGATGGTCACGGCGACAAGGCTGCGCATCAAGGTGCCCTTCGTTGCACGCGGTAGGCCCAACGCTCACGCGGAGACGCGGAGACGCGGAACGAAGGTCTGCCCCAAAACGGAAATAGAGTGGCTTGACGCTTGCTTATCTCGGGCTCAGGATGAATCCAAATAACCGATTGATCGCTCTCTTGGCGCTGGTCACGATCGCGCTTGCTGTCCCGGCCGCGAATGCGGCGGTCGCGCAGGCTGCGACGTTCGATGAAAAGGTCGACAACGCCGCCGCGATTTTTCTAGGCAAGTGCGTGAAGACCGAGGCCAAGTTCGATCCGACCGGACGGTGGATCGTCACATACGCGACCTTCAACGTCGAAGACACGATGAAGGGCGCCGCGGCCGGACAGGTCACCGTCGTCACGCCGGGCGGCAGCGTCAATGGGATTCATCAGGAGACGATCGGCGTCCCGGCCTTCCACGAAGGCGACGAACACGTGCTCTTCCTCAAAAACACGCGCCTCGGGCCGACTCCGCTCTACTTCGATCAGGGAACTTACAACGTTGCGTCCGACGAGCACGGCGAGAAGATGATCGTTCCGATGCCGTCGAACGTGATGCACATCGACACGCAGCGCGCCATGGCTGTCGTCGCTCCGACCGATGAGCCGCGCTCGCTCAATTCGTTCAAGCAGGCCGTCTCCGAGTCGATGAAGGGCACGCCGAAGCGCATGCAGATGAGCGCGCTGCAAGCGAAGGCGAAGCCGCAGAAGTCGATCTGGTCGACGGTGGCCGAGAACAGGCTGCTCGTCATGCTCGCGCTGGCCGGCATCGCCCTCGCTGCCTGGCAGCTAATGCGCAAGTAAGCGGCCTCGATGGTCAAATCCGCACCGCGTTCCGGCGTGCGCCGCGCGCTCGATCAGGATCAACTCGTCCTCTTTTATCAGCCCATTCACGAGTTGGAGTCGCGACGGATTGTCAGTGCCGAGGCGCTGCTAAGGTCGAGACGGGAAACGGGCGAGATTCGAAGCGCGATACCGCTCACGCAGGCGGCCGAAGAAGGGCCGGAACTCTTCCGGCTCGACTCGTGGACGATGCAACAGGCATACGGCGACGCCACAATCTGGCAGAAAGTCGACGGTCCGGATGTGCATCTCAACGTGAACCTGTCGCCGCGCGAGTTTCAGGAAGGGAATGTGCTTCAGCGCTTGCACAAGCTCGTCACGGGCATCGGAAATGATCTCAGCAAGATCAACCTCGAGATCACGGAAGTGAGTTACATCGAGCATCCGAAACAGACCAAGCACGTGCTCGATGAGATGAAAGAACTTGGCGTGCAACTCTGGCTCGACGACTTCGGCACCGGGCATTCTTCGGTCGAGCACCTGCTCCGATTTCCGCTCGACGGCTTGAAAGTTCCGGCGACGTTCGTCGCACCGTTGGCGTCCGACCAGCGAGCGCGCGCAATCACCAAATGGATGATCGATCTCGCGCACGAATTGGACATGAAAGTGATCGCGGAAGGAATCGAACATCGCGATCAGCTCGAATTTCTGCGCGACATGGGCTGCGACTACATCCAGGGCTTCCTCTTCAGCAAGCCGATGCCGCTCGATGAGTTTCAGGCGGTCTTGCGCAGCGGTTCTTCGGGGCAGTAGAAATCGCGCCGCCGGTCGAGATCGCGCATCACGTTTTTCTTGAACTGATCGGCGCCGCCGTTGCGCATCATCTCGTCGATGTACGCAGCGATGTCGACGATCTCCAGCCGTAGCCGGACGGTCTTGAAAATGCGCGGAAAGCCGCCCGGGAACTGAACGTGATGCAGTCCGCCGCTGTAGGCGATGAGCATCCTCCCCTGCTTCATGGCCAGCAGGATGTCGGCAATGCCACCGCGCACGCTCATCGGATTCCCATGCAGATCCAGCCCGTTCTCGCGCTTCATCCGCCCCTCGGGGAGGATGATGACCATCGAGTGCGGATCGATTTTATTGAGGAGCTCGAACCAGGTGTGGTCGCGCTCGCGCGTGATGGCCACGACGTGATGCGCGACAAATTTGAAGATCATGCCGACCAGCGGCCGGCCGGTGGTCTTATCCGCCGCCGGCACGACGCCGTGCGCCGCCAACCGCCAGACGAAACTGTTCGGAACGCCTCCCAGAAAGACGGGCTCGAAGAGGCTGGTGTGATTGAGGAAGGCGACGAGCCGGATGTTCTTCCACGGCGTCGGCGGGACGTCGCCGACCCATCCGTAGTCGTGGCGATAAAAGAGTTTGCTCACGTACTTCAACGTGACCAGCATCGAGAACACCATCAGGCTTCGCAGCAGCGACACGGCTGCGAAGGTTAGCGATGGTGCGCCGCGCCGTCAACGAAGCCTTGCCGTTAATGAAGCAACGCCCGGAACTGCACTGCGAAGCGCGGCCCTTTGCCCTCGTCCTCGTGTTTGAAGAAAACGTACGCGTCGTCCCACGACTGCCGCTGCACCCGTTCCGCCCACGCTTCCAACTCGGACGCGCCGTACTCGGTGCGCCGCAGACGCATGTAGCCCCACGACGCGGTCGGGACGAGCAGCGAGTCGACGTCGGTGACCTCGTCGGTGTCGGCGGCACAGAGCGCGATGTCGCGTTCGCGAAGGATTGCGTAGACTTCGTCATCGAACCAGGAGGCGTGGCGAAACTCGAAGGCCACTCTTCCCTGCTCCGGTAGTTCAGCGACAAATTCATGCAATCGCGCCGCGTCCTTTTTCAAAAAGGGCGGAAGCTGAAAAAGAATCGGACCCTGCTTCGAACCCAGTGTGGCCGCGACTTCGAACAGATAGCGGACATCGGCCGATGCATCCGCGAGTTTCTTCTGATGCGTAATCCGCTGCGGTGCCTTCAGAACGAACGTGAATCCATCCGGCACCTGTTTGCCCCACTTCGCGACCATCGCGGCGGCCGGCATCCGATAGAAGGTGTTGTTGATCTCGACCGAGTCGAAGCGCTCGCCGTAATACGGCAGCATCTTCGCGGCCGGGAGGTCCTCGGGATAGAACGTCCCCTTCCACTCTTTGTAGCTGTAGCCGCTGGTTCCGACGCGGATGCGCATGAGACGCGGATTATCACACTGTCATCCTGAGGCTGCCGAAGGCGCGGAGCCGCAGGCGACGACGCCGTAGGACGCCGAAGGATCTCAAGCTTCCCAGCCTGCGTCGAAGCCGCTTGGGATTCAACGCATGTCGCGCATCTTGAGTTCCTTCGCCGTCCTTCGCCGTTCCGTCGCTTCGCGACTCCCGGCTTCGGCGGCTCTGGATGACAATCGCGTTCGCAGTTTTCCCTACGTCCGCTTGAGGCCCCAGGAGTTCTCGGTCAGCCACGTCATCAGCTGGGCGGCGGGGACGGCGCGGCTGATGTAGTAGCCCTGCGCGAGGTCGCATCCCATCTCCTCGAGTCTCCGCATCGTCTCGGCATCCTCGACGCCCTCGGCGCAAACTTGCTTGCCCAGGTTGTGCGCGAGGTCGATGACGGTGCGGACGATCGCGGCGTCGGCGTCGCTGGTGAGCATCCCCAACACGAACGCCTTATCGATCTTGATCTCGTCGATCGGCAGCTCGCGCAGATGCGTCAGCGATGAATAGCCGGTACCGAAATCGTCGACTGACAGCCGCACGCCCATCGATTGCAGCATCGACATGATCGCCAGCGCGTGCGCCGGGTCGGCCATGATGCTGCTCTCGGTGATCTCGATCTTGAGGAAGCGCGGATCGATGTTCCACTTGTCGAGCAGCGACTGCACTTTCGATGGAAGTGTCTCCTCCAGCAAGCTTTTCGCGGAGACGTTAACGGCCACGTGGATCGGCGCGCCGGCGTCCTGCCATTCGCGGCATTGCTGCAGCGCCTTGTCGAGAATCCAATCGGTCATCGGCTTGATGAGTCCCGTCCGTTCCGCGATCGGGACGAAGCTGACCGGCATCAGCAGACCGCGCCGCGGATGGTTCCAGCGGACCAGCACTTCGACGCGGGTGACCAGGCCGCTGTGCAGATGGCGCTTCGGCTGGTAGTAAAGCTCGAACTCATTGCGCTCGATGGCGGTGCGCATCTCGACGACGAGCGAGAGTTGATCGGGCACGCGCGACTCCGGCTCGTCGCGCTCGTGAAACGTAAAGCCAGCGTTCGACTGCTTGGTCGCGTACATCGCCACGTCGGCGCGGCGCATGAGCGTGCGCGCGTCGCTGCCGTGCTGCGGGTAGAGCGCGATGCCGATCGACGCGCGCACTTCGAGCACCTGCCCTTCCACGACGAACGGCTGCTGCAACGAATTGAGAATGCGCCGCGCGGTCATGGCCACGCCATTCGAATCGAGCGCTGACGTCAGCACGACCGCGAATTCATCGCCGCCGAGGCGGGCCACGGTGTCGTCGACGTGAAGTTGATTGCGAAGGCGGAAGGCGACCTGTTTGAGGAGCACGTCGCCGAAGTGATGGCCGAAGGTGTCGTTGACTTCTTTGAAGCGATCGAGGTCCATCAACAACAGCGCGATCAACCGTCCGTCGCTGCGTGCGGCTTCGAGCGCGTCGGCCAGGCGGTCGAACAGCATCATCCGATTGGGCAGATCAGTCAGGCCGTCGTGCATCGCTTGATGACGCAGCGCGACGATCTCGTTGCGGCTGTCGGTGACGTCGCGCAGGAACGCGACCCAATGTGTCAGCTGACCGCCGTCCTCGACCGGGACGAGCTGCATTTCGAGCTCGAACTCCTGCCCATCCTTCCTCTGCGCCGTGGCCTCGGCTGCAAACGCCTGCCGCGCGAAAACGTGCTGCAGCAGGGAGTGGAAGATGGCCTGATGCCGCTCGACGATCCCAAAGACGACCGGCGTCTCGCCGATGATCTCCTCGCGCGGACGTCCGTAGATCGCGCAGAAGCCGTCGTTGACGAAGGCGATGCGCGGCCCGAGCGCCTCGACCGCCGGCGTCATGATGGCGATCCCCTGCCCGGCCACACGCACCGCGCTGCCGAGGAGGCGCAACTGATCGCTCTCGAAACGCTGCTCGGTGAGTTTGCGCAGCAGTTTCGCTTCCTCGACCGAGGTAGTCGTCCACGCAGTGCGCAGGGAGGTGACGTCTTCAGACATAAGTAAGGGAGGGGATTCTAACCGCGGAATTGGACGCGACGCGTTGTGTGCATAGTAGCGCCGACGGCCCGTCGGCTGGACCGCCAGCGGCTCGCTGGCGCGTGTCGTCCAAGCACGTGCCGCCGAGCCGGCGGCGGTCCAGCCGGCCAGCCGCCGGCGCTACGACACGTCCGTTTACTTCCGCAAGAACTCCACGCTTCCCGCGTACTTGGCCGGATCGAGGAGCGCTTTTGCGTCGGATTTGTTCTTCAGGTACGAGTCCCAGAACATCAGCGAAATCGAGCGGATCGAACCGAACGTGCCGCGGTCGCTGACGATGGTGCCTCGGGTGCCGTCCTGCGGAACGCCGGGCAGGACCTGCCCGGTGCGAGGATCGACAGTCGGGTTCTGGGGGGACCGGTCGAACACCTGCTGATCGACCAACCCCGTGGCCACGCCGGTGAAGGTCATGTGGCCGGCGTTGCGGATCAGGACGAAGTACTTGTCGCCGGCGGGCGAGTTCTCGTACGCCGTCCGGCGCCAGTCGGGACTCTCCGTCTCGGTCGCGCCGTAATCGCGCGTGCCGGTCATGAACATCGCAGGGACATGCACGTCACGCCACGATTCCGCGGTCAGTCCGCGATTCGACGCGACGCCTTGCGGCGACATCGCCACGATCGCTTTCACGCGCGGATCGCCGCCGGAAACTGGCGGATTGCTGAACGTCTTCGCGCCGCCGACCAGCATCGCCGTGAACGCGCCGTACGAATGACCGCCGACACCGATGTTCGCGTGGTCCATCTTGCCGGCCAGCTCGGGATAGTTCTTTTCCAGATCGTTGAGCGAATCGAGGATGACGGTGATGTCGCGGACGCGATCGCGCCACTGCGGTTCCCGTTCCTTTTCCCAGATGGCCTCGGTGACATTCGTCCGTGTGCGCGCGACTTTGTCCGGATTCGGCTTCGTGCGGTCGCGATGACCCGGCCGCGAATCCTGTGGTTTCATCTCCAACAGGTCGTTCATCGTGTCGCGCAGCGCACCGGAATCGGCGTGCATCGGCCGAATGCAAACGTAGCCGTAACTCGTCCAGTACGAGATCAGCGCTTCGTACGCATGGCTCGATCCGCCGTAGCCGGGCGAAAAGATGATGATCGGAAACGGGCCGGCGCCGCGCGTCGGATAGTCGATTGAAACCTCGACGTCTTTGTTGCGCGTTGCGTCGCGCAGCAGCGCCGAGGGAATGACGCCGACGGGCGAGTTGCCCATGTCGTTTGCGTATGACGGCGCATAGGACGCCGGCTGCGGCGCGGGCTGCGTCCGCTGCTGCGGCGATGAGGAGCATCCAGCCGCGGCGATGATTGCAAGTGCGAGAGCGATTCGTTTCATGAAACCTCCGTACAGCCTGCATTTGAATGCAAAAACAGGAGACAGGATTTCTGGAAGGGTTACGGAGCGGCTACAGCCAACCCTTTTCTCTCGCGATCCGTGCGGCCTCGACGCGGTTCTGCGCGCCGAGCTTGCTGATCGCTTCGGAGAGATAGTTGCGCACCGTCCCCTCGGACAAATGCAGCGACTCGGCGATCTCGCCCGTTGCCTGTCCCTCGCCGGCCAGCCGAAGCACCTGCCGCTCGCGATCTGTCAGCGGATCGGGCTCGCTCCACGCCTCGGCGGCCAGTTCCGGATCGACGGCGCGTCCGCCCGCATGCACGCGCCGGATTGCATTCGCGAGCTGTTCGGCCGGCGAATCTTTCAGCAAATATCCCGAGGCGCCAGCTTCGAGCGCGCGGCGAAGATAGCCGGCGCGGGCGAACGTGGTAAGGATGACCACGCGCGTCGGCAGATGCTCGTCGCGAACGAGTTGCGCGACTTCGAGGCCGGTCTTCGACGGCATCTCGATGTCGGTCAGCAGCACATCGGGACGATGCGTGCGAACGAGATCGAGCGCCTCATCGCCGCTGCGCGCGCGGGCGACGACTTCGATGTCGGACTCGATTTCCAGCAGCGCGGAGAGTGCGCCGAGAACCATGGCCTGATCCTCGGCGATGACGACGCGGATCATGCCGAGCGCTCGATGGCGCTGACGGATTGCAGTCCGCTGGCGAGCGGCAGCGTCACGGTGAGCGTCGTGCCGTGCGCGCCGTCGCGGGCGACGGAGCCGCCGAGGGCCGTGATGCGTTCGCGCATGCCCGAGATGCCGGCGCCGTCTTCGCGTCCGCCGCCGCGGCCGTCGTCGGCAACGGTGAGGCGGATGTCGTCGCGTACGCGATGAAGCGCGATCGTGCAGCGCGACGCCTCCGAATGGCGGACCACGTTCGTGACCGCTTCGCGCAACGCCAGCGCGAGGATTGCTTCCTGTCCGGCGGCCAGCGGCACCGGCTCGAACTCCGTCGTGAGTGAGATCGATGCGGCGCGCAGCATGGCCGTCGCGCCGTCGAGCTCCTGCTGCAATCCGGCGCGGTAACCGCGCACCGCCTGGCGCACCTCCGATAATGCCTCGCGCGAAATTCGTTCGACGTCGCGAATCTCGTCGCGCGCGCGTTGCGGATCGCGGTCGGCCAGCTTCGAGGCCAGCTCCGACTTCAGGATGATCAGCGAAAGCGTGTGGCCGAGGACGTCGTGGAGATCGCGGGCGATCCGTTCGCGTTCGGCGACTTTCGCGAGATGCTCGATTTCTTCCTGCGCCATCGCCAGACGTCTGTTGGCGTGCCCGACTTGCGCAAAGTGTGCGTTCACCGCGCCGATGACGACCGTAAAGAACGCCGCCCACCACCAGATCAGCGGGCTCAGTCCGATCACCAGCACATCGACCAGAAGCACGATCAGAACGATGCCGATGATGGAGAAGGCTTTGCGCACGCCGCCCGTGTTGCCCGCGAACGACGCCGCGAAGATGAAGAACGCGCCGGCGCCGTAGTTGATTGGCATGAAGACGACGCCGAGGACCGTGATCGCCCCGATGATCCAGAGCAATCGCCGGCCGCGAACGCGATAGCCGGCCAGGTAGATGACGGTGAAGACCGCGGTCGCGAACCAGGTGAGCGCGATCCGACCCGCGCTCGCGTTCGCCACCACCGGATAGACGGCGAACGGAACGATGTAGATCAGCCAGATGTACTTCGTCCAGCCGGCGTAATCGCGTTCGGGGGTCATCGTCATAGTCTAGCCTCGTAGCGCCGACGGCTCGTCGGCTGGACCGCTGGCGGCTCGCCGGCGCGTTGCGTGAGCAACCGAGACTCGCCGCCGAGCCGGCGGCGGTCCAGCCAGCGGGCCGCTGGCGCTACGACCCTCGTCATCACTTCAGTCTCAACTCGTCGATCGCAAAATCGACCACACCTTTGTCCGGACCGCAGAACACCAGCATCTGCACGTCCTTGCCGTCGGTGTTGAAGGCGATCCACGGCACGGTGATCGCGGTCCAATCGGCTCCCGCGTGAACGGTCGTCTGGCGCGGGATGCGGCCGCTGCTCGCGGCGAAGAGCATCACGCGGATGTCGGTGTCGCCTTTCGCAAAGAACGACAGTCCGCTCTTCGACGACAGATCGACCGGCTGCATCGGCGTCGCGCCGAGCATCAGCATTGCGCCCGCCCACGGGAACATGAAGCCGGGCTTGGTATCGGCGTGAATGTGCAGCGATTTCGGCGTTCCGCTCGCGCCGCTATCGACGACGTTGATCGCGGCCTCGGATTTACCGCCCGCGATCGAGTCCGTCGAGACGGCCCAGCCGAAACCGAAGGCAGGCTTGGTCCCGCCGGAGTCGAAGTTGCTGATCATGCCGTCGCCGATATTCGGAACGACAGCCGCAACGGGCGCCGCCTCGGCGCGCTTCGGCTCCGGTTTGCGATCGAGCATCGCGCCGTTTTTCCAGACGCCGGCGATGTTGCGCGTGGCCATGATGTCCGTGGTCGGATTGCCGTCGACGAGCAGCAGATCGGCGCGAAGTCCCGCAGCGATGCCGCCGCGATCGTTCAACTTGAACTGTTTCGCTGGCAGCGACGTAGCCGCGGTCAGCGCTTCGATCGGAGTCATGCCCGATTTCACCAGCAGCTCCAGCTCGCGATGCATGCTCGCGCCGTGCGTAGTTCCGGGATTCGGCGAGTCGGTGCCGGCCAGGATCGGGACGCCGGCGGCCTTCAACTGCCGAACGGCGGCGTACGCATTATCGAGACTGAGACCCTTCGCTTTCGGGAACGACGTCTTCAGATTCGCGCTCTCATCGGCATTCAAATACGGCGCGATATGCGCGTCGGTGTTCAGCGATGTCCCGCTGCCGATGCCGGTCGTGCTCTCGTTCACGGTCAGCGTCGGCACGACGAAGGCGTGATGCGCGGCCACGAACGCGCCGAAGCCGGCGTCCGGAGTCTTGTCCGCGAAAATGTGCACGAGCGCATTCGCGCCGGCGTCGATGGCATCGCGCGCGCCGTGCAGCGTGGAGATGTGCACCACCGCCAGCTTGCCGCGCTTGTGCGCCGCGGCGATAAGTGCAGTGAGATCGCTCTTCGAAAGCGTCGGCAGGTTCATCCCGTACGCTTCGCCCGTCTCCACGATCAGCTTGATGTAATCCGACCCCTCGGCGATCCGCGCATCGACGAACGCCTGCGGATCGTCGCCGCTCTTGAACGTCGGAATCGGGAAGTACTCGCTGCCATGTCCGCCCGCGACCGTGACGAGCGTGCCCGCGGAGTAGATGTCCGCGCGACTGGTGACAGGACCTTTCTTCTGCTCCGCGCGAAGCGGATCGAGCGTACGGAGCGACGTGAACATGTCCAGCTCCGTCGTCACGCCAAAGCGCAGCGCGCGCTCCAGGCTGCCCGGAAAAACATGCGTGTGCGAATCGATCAGCCCCGGCAAAAGTGTCTTGCCATTGCCGTCGATGACCTTCGCATCCTGCGGCACAGCCACGTTCGCCCCCGCGGCGACGATGCGCGTTCCATCGATCACGACAGTGGCGTGTGGGATGACTTTCGTCCCATCGAAGAGCCGCACGTTGCTGATGGCGGTTTGTTGCGCGGCCATCGGAAGAGCAAGCAGGATCGCGAAGATCAATCGTTTCATGCCGGCAGTATCAGTCCCCGCGGCTCATGCGGCCCCTGCGGATCGTCAGCAGAAAGGGATGACAAGTGTCATGCGGCGAGCGGGATGAGCGATAATCGGCACCTTCGGAACTCGATTGAAAAAAGCGCTCATCACCGGCATCACCGGACAGGACGGCAGCTACCTCGCCGAGCATCTTCTCGACCTCGGCTACGAGGTACATGGCCTCGTGCGGCGCGTCGCGCTCGAGGCGCCCGACACCCGCTTCGGCCGTATCAGCCATCTGCTCGACCGCCTGATCCTGCATCCCGCCAGCCTGGAGAGCTATCCCAGCATCTTCAGCGTGATCAGCCGCAATGCGTTCGACGAGTGCTACCACCTCGCGGCGCAGAGCTTCGTGGCCGAGAGTTTCATCGACGGCTTCTCGACGCTCAACACGAAAATCAACGGTACGCACTACATGCTCGCCGCGCTTCGCGAGCTGCGCCCGGGATGCCGCTTCTACTTCGCCGGATCGAGCGAGATGTTCGGCAAAGTGCGCGACGTGCCGCAAACGGAAGAGACGCGATTCCATCCGCGCAGCCCGTACGGAATCAGCAAGGTGGCGGGGTTCGAGCTGACGCGCAATTACCGCGAGGCGTACGGCATGTTCGCGGCCAGCGGCATTCTCTTCAATCACGAAGGCCCGCGGCGCGGATTCGAATTCGTCACGCGCAAGATCACCAGCACCGCCGCCAGGATCAAGCTCGGCCGCGCCGACGAGCTGCGCCTCGGCAACCTCGAGGCGAAGCGCGACTGGGGCCACGCCGCCGATTACGTCCGCGCCATCCACCTCATGCTGCAACAGCCGGAACCGGACGACTTCGTCGTGGCCACCGGCGAGACGCATTCCGTCCGCGAATTCTGCGAGCTCGCATTCGCTGAGTTGGGACTCGACTACGAACAGTACGTGAAGATCGACGAGCGATTCGTCCGCCCCGCGGAAGTCGACCTCCTCGTCGGCGACGCCAGCAAAGCACGCCGCGCGCTCGGATGGGCGCCGACCTACACGTTCCCTGCGCTCGTCCGCGAGATGGTGCAGACCGATCTCCGCCTCTTGCAGGAAGGAAACGTTCCGGCCTTGGCCTGATCGCCTCACCTGCTACGCTTCCGCGGTGGCCGAGAAGATCCGTCGTTACACGCTCAAACAACCGGCGAAAGCGCAGAAGCAGTATCGCGTCCGCTACGAGGACGAGCTCAATCAGGAACAGCTCGATGTAGTCATGGCCGGCGAAGGACCAATGCTCGTCATCGCCGGCGCCGGCAGCGGAAAGACGCGGGCGCTGACGTATCGCGTTTCGCGGCTGATCGAAGACGGCGTTGATCCGTCCGAGATCCTTCTCCTCACGTTCACGAACAAGGCTGCGAAGGAGATGCTCAGCCGCGTCGAGCAGCTCGTCACCATCGACACGCGCCGGATCTGGGGCGGGACGTTTCATTCGATCGGCAACCGGCTGCTGCGCCAGCACGCCGACACAATCGGCTATCGATCCAGCTTCACGATTCTCGACGCCGAGGACGCCAAGGAGATGATGGAATCGGCGATTTCCTCTCTGGGGATTGCCACTCTGGAGAAGCGGTTTCCGAAGGGCGACGTCCTCATCGACATCTACTCCTACCTGATCAACACGCGCACACCGCTGGAGCTGCACCTCGAAAACAACTACCCGCATTTCGGGATCTATCGCGACGAGATGATCAACGTTTTCCGCCGCTACAAAGAGCGCAAGCGCGAAGCGAACGCGATGGATTTCGATGATCTGCTCGTCAACTGGAAGCTGCTGCTCGACGACTATCCGGACGTCGCTGCCGCGCTGCAACGGCGTTATCGATACATCCTAGTCGACGAATATCAGGACACGAACAAGCTGCAGGCCGAGGTCGTCGACAAGATGGCCGAGGTGCGAAGAAACGTGATGGTGGTCGGCGACGACGCGCAGTCGATCTACTCGTTTCGCGGCGCATCGTTCGAGAACATCATCACGTTTCCGCTGCGATTCCCCGAGGCGAAGATCTACAAGCTGGAGATTAACTACCGCTCCACGCGGCAAATCCTCAGTCTCGCCAACGCCTCGATCGCGCAGAACCGCTTTCAGTTTCGCAAGGAATTGCAGGCCGTCCGCGGCGATGGTCCCGACCCGGCCGTCGTCGGCGTCGATGATGTTTTCGAGCAGGCCTCGTTCATCGCCCAGCGCATCCTCGAACTTCGCGACGAAGGCGAATCGCTCGGCGACATCGCCGTGCTCTATCGCTCGCACTACCAGTCGCTGGAGTTGCAGATGGAGTTGTCGCGGCGGCTGATTCCCTACGAGATCCGCTCCGGCATCCGCTTCTTCGAGCAGGCCCACATCAAGGATGTCATCGCGTATCTGAAGATCGTCACGAACGCGCGCGACGAGCTGTCGTGGAAGCGCGTGATGAAGCTCTATCCGAAGGTCGGCGAGAAGACGGCGGCCGAGGTGTGGGCGAGGATCGGAACGGCGCAGAACCCGCTGGATGCGTTTTTGGGGGGTCGGGAACCGGGGGTCGGGGGTCGGAGGTCGGAGAGAAAGACCGAAACCGAAAGCAGCTCCGACACCCGACCCCCGACTCCCGACTCCCGCAGAGGCGCCGGCTCGAGTCTCAAAAATCTGCGCGAGGTGCTTAGCGTCATCAGCAGCGAATCGATGCAGCACAATCCGTCGGAGTCGATCCGCCTGATCGTTGAGCGCGGCTACGCCGACTACGCACGGGCAAAGTTCGCCAATTCGCAGGCTCGGCTCGATGATCTGGAGCAACTCTCACAGTACGCGCTCCGCTACGACGATACGAGCGCATTCCTCGACGAAGTCGCGCTGGCCAATCCGATCGCGGGCGAGGACGTGGCAGTGGTCGGCCCCGAGGATGAAAAAATCGTGCTGTCGTCGGTGCATCAGGCCAAGGGATTGGAGTGGCGCATCGTCTTCGTGATCTGGCTCGCCGACGGACGTTTCCCCTCGCAGCGCGCGCTGCGCGTCCCCGGCGGGATCGTGCGCGTGAAGCCGAAGGAGCTGCACGAGGCGTTCGAGCTCACGGACGCGCTGGTCCGAGGCAACGCCGATCTGGCCATCGAAGAAATGCCCGCCGAAATCGTCGATGACAAGGCTCCGACCGAGCACGAAATCGTCATCCCAGGCGAGGAGGAAGAACGCCGGCTGTTTTATGTCGCAGTGACGCGCGCCAAACAGGAGTTGTATCTCGTCTTTCCGGTCATGGCCCGCGACCGCGGCGGACTGGACGTGCTCATGGAGCCGTCACGATTCATCCGCGAGCTGCCGGGGGATTCGTATGAGAAGTGGGTAATCGGGAGCGAGTGAGCGGGCCGCGTGATAGCCGACGGGGAACGGTTCACGCGGAGGCGCGGAGACGCGGAGGAAAAACGGTCTTTCTCCGCGTCTCCGCGTCTCCGCGTGAAAGGTTTTCGATCGCGCACATCAACGAATTTTCACCAGCTCCACGTCGAACACCAGCATCCCCGACGGCATCCCCGCTTCCCCGTGGTACGCGAGCTTCTGCGGGATCCAGAAGCGGACCAGCTCCCCTTCCGTCATCAGCTGCAAGCCTTCCGTCCAGCCGGCGATGACGTGGTCGAGCGACAACTCCATCGGCTCGCCTTTCACGATGGAGCTGTCGAACATTCGCCCGTCCGTGGTCCAGCCGCTGTAGTGCACGAGCACTTTGCCGCGCGACTTCGGATGGATCGTTCCCGTTCCGGGACGGAGGATTTTGTACGCGAGTCCAGACGGCGTTTTGATCGCGTCGGCGGGCGGCGCAGCCACATCGGCCGGCGTGGTCGGTGGATGGACGATGTCCACCAACTCGCCATCGACGACGAACGTATCGCCCTCTTTGATCTTGCCGCCGCCGAGGGATGCGGGAATCCAGGCGCGGAGCTTCTGGCCCGGCGACATCTGCGCGAACATCTCGCGCATCCCCGGCAGGAGCTTGTACATCTCCACGAACGTCGGGATTTCCGTTCGCGTGTAGTCGACGACCGAACCGTCGCTCGCCTTCCAGACCGCGTAGCGGATGTGGATGAAATCGGCGTTGCCGGGATGCTCGCCGGCGGTTCCGGCTTCGAGCACCTTCGACACCAACCCGTCCGCGCTGGTCTGCGCGTCGGCGGGGGGCGTCTTCAGATCGGTCGGCGGCGCAGGCTTCGTCATCGTCACGGCAGCAAAAAGGAGGGCAGCGATCATAGACTCCGCACAACATGCGCCTTCTTCTGATCTCTTCCTCGAATGTCCACGGCTACGGCTACCTCGACCACCCCGCGCCGGCCATGCGCACCTTCCTCGGCGACGCACACCGCGTGGCGTTCGTGCCGTTCGCCGCGCACGATCACGACGCCTACACGACCAAAGTCCGCGAGCGGTTGGCGCGAATGGATCTCGACGTGATCGGCATCGATGATCTCGATCGCGCGGATGCGATCTTCGTCGGCGGCGGCAACACGTTCCGCCTTCTCAAGACGCTCTACGACCGCGATCTTCTCGCCACGATCCGCGAACGCGTCCGCGCCGGCCTCCCCTACCTCGGCTCCAGCGCAGGAACGGTCATCGCCGCGCCGACGATGCAGACGACCAACGACATGCCGATCGTCGAGCCGCCGTCGTTCGCCGCGCTCGGCCTCGTCGATTTCCAGATCAATCCGCACTACCTCGATCCCGATCCGCAATCGACCCACCGCGGCGAAACGCGCGAAGAACGGATCCGCGAGTACCTCGAGGAGAACGAAGGTCCCGTGATCGGACTCCGTGAAGGCTCGATCATCCGAGTCGAGAACGACGTGACCACACTCCTCGGCGAGAAAACCGCGCGACTTTTTCGGCGAGGACAAGAGCCGATCGAGATCGAACCGGGAGCGATCTCCGTCCCATCTGCGTCATCTGCGGATTAACATGTCTCATGCTCCCATCCGCAGAGCTCGACGAGGCGCCGGTCGCCGAGAGCGAGGAAAAAACCGAGGAGCCGTCGCTGTTCAAAGTGCTGCTGCACAACGACGACTACACCACCATGGAGTTCGTGGTCTGGGTGCTCGCGTCGGTCTTCAACATGCCCGAGGAACAGGCAATCCAGGTCATGCTGAACGTGCATCTGCAAGGGATCGGCGTGGCCGGCATCTACACGTTTGAAGTGGCGGAGATGAAGGTTGAAAAGACCATCGCGCTGGCTCGCGAGCAGGAGTTTCCCCTCCTCGCAACCATGGAGCCGGCATGACGAAATCCGCCCGCCTCGGCAATGGTTCTACTGCCCGCAAATCATGATCGCCCGCCAGTTGCAGAAGTCCTTCGAATTCGCCCTCAATGAAGCGCTGAAGCGTCGCCACGAATACGTGACGCTCGAACATCTCCTCTACGCGTTACTCCACGATCGCGACGTGCGCGAATGCATCCGCGCGTGCGGCGGCGACGTCGACATCCTCCGCAAGCAGCTCGACGACTTCATGAACCGCACGCTCGAACAGCTCGCGGACGATGCCGAAGTGCAGCCGGTGCTGACGGCAATGCTGCAGCGTATCGTCCAGTACGCGCAGCTTCACGCGCAGTCGTCGGGCCAGAAGGAAGTCGATACCGGCCAGATGCTGGCCGCGATTTATCAGGCCGAACGCTCGCAGGCGGTCTATCTCCTTCGCAGTCAGGGCGTGAACAAGCTCGACGTGCTGCAGTACCTCTCGCACGGCATCAGCAAAGACACGCCTGCGCCGAATCCGGCCTTTGTCGGCGATGGAGAAGGTTCCGCCGAGCAGACCGGCGATCCGCTGAAACTCTTTGCGGTCAACCTCAACGAGCGCGCTGAAAAGGGCGAAATCGATCCACTCATCGGCCGCGCGCCGGAGCTGGAGCGAACCGTCCAGATCCTCTGCCGGCGGCGAAAGAACAACCCGCTCTTCGTCGGCGAGCCGGGCGTAGGCAAGACCGCCATCGCCGAGGGGCTGGCGCTGAAGATTACGAAGAACGAAGTGCCCGCGGTGCTGAAGGATGCCGTGGTCTGGTCGCTCGACATGGGCGCCGTCCTCGCGGGAACCAAGTATCGCGGCGAGTTCGAACAACGTCTGAAAGCCGTCGTCACCGCGCTGCTGGCCAAGCCCGACGCGATTCTGTTCATTGATGAGATCCACACCATCGTCGGCGCCGGCGCCGTCAGCGGCGGCACGATGGACGCCTCCAACATCCTGAAACCAGCCATCGCCTCGGGGAAGCTGCGCTGCATCGGATCGACGACGTACGCCGAGTACAAGTCGTCGTTCGAGCGCGACCGCGCCCTTGCCCGCCGCTTCCAGAAAATTGAGATCGGCGAACCGAGCGTCGACGAGACGATCGAGATTCTGAAGGGCCTCAAGTCCTACTACGAGAAACACCACAACGTCTCGTTCACTGACGACGCGCTGAAACTGGCCGCCGAGCTTTCCGCGAAATACATGCACGATCGCCATCTCCCCGACAAAGCGATCGACGTGCTCGATGAAGCGGGATCGCGCGCCCGCATCCTGGCGTCAGGGACGAGGGACGAGGGACGAGGGCTTGCGAGCGCCGAAACCGGTCCCGAAACCTCACCCCCTCGTCCCTCGTCCCTCGTCCCTGTCTCAATAGGCATCGACGATGTCGAGTACGTCGTCGCCCGCATGGCCAAGATCCCGCCGCGCACCGTCGCCATCTCCGAAAAGGAACGGCTGCAAGGCCTCGACGCCGACCTGAAGCGCGCCATCTACGGTCAGGACCACGCCGTCGATCAGGTCGTAAACGCGATCAAGATTTCGCGCTCCGGCCTCGGCGCGCCGGAGAAACCGGTCGGCTCGTTCCTCTTCTCCGGCCCGACCGGCGTTGGCAAAACCGAGCTTGCGCGCCAGCTAGCCATCTCCCTCGGCATCGAGTTCATCCGCTTCGACATGTCGGAGTACATGGAACCGCACACGGTGTCGCGTCTCATCGGCGCGCCGCCGGGCTACGTCGGCTTCGACCAGGGCGGCCTACTCACCGACGCGATCACGAAAACGCCCTACGCGGTGCTGGTGCTCGACGAGATCGAGAAGGCGCATCCGAATCTCTTTTCAATCCTGCTGCAGGTCATGGATCACGCCACGCTCACCGACAACAACGGCAAGAAGGCCGACTTCCGCAACGTGATCCTGATCATGACCACGAACGCCGGCGCGCGCGAGATGAGCGACTCCTCGATGGGCTTCGGCAACACCAGCGGCGCCAAAGGCAAAGGCCGCGGCGCCATCGAGCGGACGTTCACCCCCGAGTTCCGCAATCGCCTCGACGCCTGGATTGCCTTCGACCCGCTGTCGTTCGAGACGACCGAACGCGTGGTCGACAAGTTCATCGACGAACTACGCGTGCAGCTCCGCGCGAAGAACGTCACGCTCGAACTGACCGAGCCCGCCCGCGCCTGGCTGGCCAAGAACGGCTACGACCGCGCTTTCGGAGCGCGCCCAATGGCACGGCTCATTCATTCGAAGATCAAGGAACCGCTCGTCGACGCCATTCTGTTCGGCAAGCTGCAGGACGGCGGCGATGTGGTGGTCAGCACTGCTGCCGACGGCCTCTCGCTGCAATACTGAACGGCGTGAAATCGCGTTTTCCCGATCCCCGCTACGTGCGTGGTGACGTCGTCGCCATCGGCGATGACCTGCGCGTGGAGACGCTGCGCGACGCGTATCGCCACGGGATCTTTCCGTGGCCCCACGAGGAGCTGACGCTGCCGTGGTTTTCGCCGCGCCGGAGGACGGTGATCGTCTTTGACGAGCTGCACGTCGGACGTTCGTTGCGAAAATCGGAGAAGCGCAGCGGTTTTACTTATTCGATCGACCGCGCCTTCGAACAGGTCATCGCATCGTGCGCCGATTCGCCGCGCGGGGACGAGGTCGGTACCTGGATCGGTCCCGACATCGTCGCGGCGTACACAAAGCTGCACCGCGTTGGCGACGCACACAGCGTCGAGGTGTGGAGCGACGAAGAACTCGTCGGCGGCCTGTACGGCGTCGATTCCGGCGGCGTCTTCACCGGCGAATCGATGTTTCATCGCGCTCCGGACGCCTCCAAGCTCGCGCTGCTCTTTCTCATCGAGCATCTCCGCCAACGCGGCGCCACATGGATCGACTGCCAGGTCACTACGCCGCACATGGCCGCGCTGGGCGCTCGCGAGATATCGCGCAATCGATTTCTGGACATGCTCGCGGCGCAACAATCGCTCGGGCTCTCGCTCTTTTGATCACGCGGAGGCGCGGAGACGCGGAGGAGGACCCCATCGACGTTACAATGCCGGCGCTTGCTTACGCACCGCCTCCGTGTCGCCGTGCTCTGTTTACTCCTCACTAGCGGAGCGATCCTCGGCACGGTGCCGTCGTGCGGACGAAGCGCGACGCCGGCCGGTCCCGCCTGCTGCAAGAGCGAGGCGACCTGTCCGATGCACCAGAAGCATGCCTCGTTCGGGTTCAACACCTGCAGCGGCGACCGCGCCGCGATATCCGCGGTGACGACACCACATCGCGCGGTTCTGGCAATGGCGGTTTCCATCGCCGCCACTCCGCATCGCGATCACGTCTTCGAGACGACGACGATCCTCCTCCCGTCCGTCGTCGTCCTTCCTGCCACGCCCCCTCCCCGCCTCGGCTGACCTGCCCGCGCCGTCATTGCCGTTCTTGTCCGAGGAGGTCTTGTCATGCGATACGCCGCAGGTGCATTGCTTCTGTTGTTGTTCACGTCCCAAAACGTCAGCGCCAGTTGTGGATCGTCATCCTGTCCGATCGATCTTCACGCCTTGCAGTTCGGCGATGGAAAGTTCTCGCTCGATCTCTCTTTCCAATACATCGATCAGGATCAACCGCGCATTGGAAGCCGCCGCGCGCAGGTTGGCGCGATCGCGTCGGATCACGATGAGATCCGCACCATCAACCGCCTCACTGCGCTCCAACTGAACTATTCGTTGAGCGAACGTTTCCAGATGGCGGTGACGTTGCCGTACGTCTCGCGATCGCACGAGCACTTCGACGAGGAGAATGCGCAAATCGAGCGGTGGAACTTCGCGGACGCCGGCGACGTCGCCGTGCAGGGCCGTCTGCGCCTCTTCGCTTCGGACTCGCTGGAGCATTCGTCGCTCTGGCTCACCGGCGGAGTGAAGCTCCCCACCGGCTCGAAACGCGAGACCGGCGGCACCGGCGAGGATGCTGAGGTGACCATCGCGCCAGGCACCGGTTCGACCGACGCTCTGTTCGGTATCACCTACCAGTCAGGCCTGCTGCACGACACTGCCCTGCAAGGCGAGATGGGACACACGACACTCATTCCGATCTTCATTGCGCTGAATGCGCGCATCAACGGGCAGGGCACCCACGACTACCGCCGCGGTCACGAACTCCAGCTCAACGCCGGCACCGAATACCCGCTCACGAGCTCCGTCCATCTCCTCGGCCAGATCAATGGCCGCATGTCGGGCAAGGACGACGTAGGTCAAACCGACGAAAATCGCGACTTGACCGGCGGACGCTACGTCTACCTGAGCCCGGGGTTGCGCATACTCCTCGGCGGTAGGACGTCGATCTATGGATTCGTGCAGCTACCGGTTTATCAGCACGTCAACGGCCTGCAGCTCACGTCGAAAGCAAACTATCTCGCAGGCATTCACAAGAGTTTCTGACACCGGGAACGCGTCAGGTTGCTCCTCGGTTACGCACCTCGAATTGAGACGCACCGCCATTGCCGCCGCCTGGATCTTCGGAACGACTGTTCCGCTGCTCGCATCCGTGGTCTGGGTCTTCGGCTGTTGCGTCCTGCCGTTCCACGCCTACATTCACAAGGCCATTCCTCTTTGCCATGTCGCCATCGGCGTAATCACCGGCGAGCAGCATGATTCGCCGCAGAAGCAGGTCCCAGCGTCGAAGAAACAAGAGCCGGCGCCGCGGATGACGACCGATATGCCGAGCACGTTTCACCTCTCGATGACGTCGTCATCGTCAACGATCGCGAAAAATCCAATCACCGCCTACCGCAACTTCATCTCCCTGGGCGCGGTGCGATGCGATCGCGACGTCGGCCTGCACCTGCTCATCGTCACGTTCCTCATTTGATCGTCCCGCCTCCGACGCGCGCGCAAGCTCTCCTTGCTTGATCGCCGTGCGTCCTCTCCTCGCTCACCGCGATTCCGATGAGGAGTTTCCATGAAGTGCTTCACCCTGTTTTTTGTTTTCGCTCTCGCGTTGCCGGCCATGCCGCAATCGCACGAGCACACGGGCATGCAGGACATGCCCGGCATGAAGATGACCACCGACGCCACCGCCGACTTTCTCATGCGTCAGACCTCCGGCACGAGCATGAATCCGGCGGCCGCGCCGATGCCCATGGCGATGACGCAGTCCGGCGATTGGATTCTTATGCTGCACGGGCTGGCCTTCGTCAATCAGGTCGTGCAATCCGGACCGCGCGGAGACGACAAGCTCTTCTCCACCAACTGGATCATGGGGATGGCCGACCGTCCCCTCGGCGGCGGCCATCTGATGCTGCGATCGATGCTCAGCCTCGAGCCGCTCACCGTCCGGAAAAGATATCCGGAGCTGTTCCAGACCGGCGAAACGGTCGGCGGCCGGCCGATCATCGATGCGCAACATCCGCACGATTTCTTCATGGAGGTGGCCGCGGAGTACGCACATCCGTTGACGAACAAGACCATCGGCTACATCTACGCCGCGCCATTCGGCGATCCCGCGCTAGGACCGGTCGCCTACCCGCATCGCGCCTCGGCGTCCGAAATCCCGCAGGCGGCGCTCAGCCATCACGTGCAGGACTCAACGCACATCGCCGGAAGTGTGATCACGATCGGCGCGCAGAGCGGCATGTTCGGCTACGCCGTCAGCGGCTTCCACGGCCGCGAACCGGATGAAAAACGCTGGGACATTGACACCGGCAAACTCGATTCCTGGTCGGCGCGCGTGACGTTCGACCCGACGCCAAACTGGACGGCGCAGCTGTCCACCGGCCATCTCACGCATCCCGAAGCGGCCGAACCTGGCGACATTCAGCGAACCACGGCCTCCGTTTCGTATAGCGACGCACGGTGGAACACGAGTCTGATCTTCGGCCACAACCAAAAGAGCGAAGGCCATGACGGCAACTCGTTTCTGGCGGAGTCGACGCTCCGGTTCGGCGGCTCGAACTACATCAGCGGACGCGCCGAGATCGTCGACAAAGACGAACTGTTCGCCGGACAGAACGTGCCGCTCGCGATCAGCAACGCCGTCTTCCGCATCAAGGCGCTGACCATCGGCTACTCGCGCGACGTGATCAAGACCGGGTTCCTCGCCGGCGCTGTCGGTGCAAACGTCACGGGCTATTCAATTCCGGGCGCGATCAAGCCGTACTACGGAACCCCGCACTCGTTCTACATTTTCCTGCGCGTGCGCAGTCACAGCGAGGGCATGCATGACATGCATTCGATGCAGAATTGAGCGTATTGATGGAGGACACCATTTGGGCACGAGTTCCGTTTGTCACCATCACCGCGGCCGTCATCGTGATCGTCGGTACTTCGATGACTGTCGCCGAACGCTTCGCCCCACTTCGCCGCACGGTCGAATCGAAACTCCGCCGCATCGTTCGTAATCTTTCCGTTGGCGGCGTTTCGCTCGCGCTGATGTCACTCATTCAGGCGCCGCTGCTGCAGCCGGTGGCCTCTTGGATCGTGCGCGAGCGCACTGGCCTGATACAACTCGTGCAGTGGCCGCGCTGGATCGAGACGCTCCTGGCGGTCGTCCTGCTCGACTACACGCTCTGGTGGTGGCATTGGGCAAGTCATCGCGTCCCGTTCTTCTGGCGCTTCCACCTCGTCCACCACATCGACCGCGACATGGACGCCTCGACCGCGCTACGGTTTCACTTCGGCGAGCTGGCGCTGTCGGTGCCGGTGCGGGCGGTACAGATGATCCTGATCGGCGTCGATTCGCGCACGCTCTGGCTGTGGCAGACCATCCTCTTCGCCTCGCTCCTCTTCCATCACAGCAACGCGCGGCTGCCACTGCGTTTCGAACGTCTGTTGGTGCGGCTGATCGTCACACCGCGCATGCACGGCATCCATCACTCCGATCGGCGCGACGAAACCAACAGCAACTGGTCGAGTCTTCTCTCGGTATGGGACTATCTGCATCGGACGATGCGCTTCGACGTACCGCAGGAGCAGATTGTGATCGGTGTTCCCGCCTACCACAACGCCGACGACGTGACGCTCGGAAAGGTCCTGCTTCTTCCGTTCGAATCGCAACGCGATGATTGGAACGGGACAATCGGAAGCGCAGCGGGCAACTCGCCGCCACAATCGACACGGCCGGCTTGATTTGTCACGATGCGCAGATGAAACGGCTGGTACTCCTGTCCATGCTGTTGCTCGCCTGTCGCTCTCCGCGGCAACACGGCGTCACGATCGCCCGCACTGGGGTCGCGAAAGCGCGTGTGATCGTGCTGACCGTCGGGGTGGCCATCAAGGAAACAGGACCAGCGCAGACGGTGAAGCAGTTCGGAGAGGTCTACGCGTTTTCGCCGGACGTGTTCGCCGTCCGGCGTGACCAGCCGACGCAGATCACGTTCTGGAATCTTCAGCCGGACGACGAGCACGATTTCATGCTTACCGATCCGAAGAACAAAGTGCTGTTGCAGACGAAGTTCGCGCCGCTCTCGAAAACGACGTTCGTGATGACGTTCCACGACGAGGGCGTGTTCCCGTTCTACTGCGTGATGCATCAGCCAGCGATGTCCGGCCAAATCGTGGTCGCAGCCCCGGATTCTCCGTAAGCCGGGCCATCGGCAAATCGTCACTCTTTCAAATGAGAATCAGTAATCGGATTCTGGTGCTTGCGGTTGCGATTGCACTCGCTTGCACGCCGCATCGAGAACGCTCGGTCACCCTTGCCACCACCACGAGCGTCGACGGATCGGGCTTGCTGCGGCTCCTGCGAAAGGAATTCAAGCTACGGACAAAAATTACGATCAATGCGCTCGTCATCGGATCAGGACAGGCGCTGCGAATGGCGGCAAAAGGTACGGCAGACATCACCATCACCCACGATCCTGTCGCCGAACGGGCATTCGTCGTGCGATACAAGCCAGAGATCTACCGTCAGTTCATATGGAACGAGTTCGTGATTGTCGGTCCGCGGAGCGATCCTGTGGCCGTTTCGCGCACCAGGTCAGCGGCAGAGGCATTCCGGCAAATTCATGATCGGCGAGCCAGGTTCCTGTCACGCAATGACGGGTCGGGCACGCACGTAAAGGAGCTGTCGCTCTGGCGTGCAGCAGGCGTGTCGCCTGCTTCGAATCCGAATTACATGCCGATCGGCCAGCCGATGGCGTATCTGCTCCGGTCTTCTGACGAGTTGCAGGCCTACACGCTGACGGATCGGGCAACCTTCGACCAACTTGCTCCGTCGCTGCACCTAGCCGTTCTTTTCGAAGGGGATTCGGCGCTCCGCAACACCTACGCGCTTATGCTGATGAACCGGCCCGATTCCGAAGAGCATCGGAACGCTAGAGAGCTGGCGCAGTGGATTCTGTCACCCGAGGGACGGCGGACAGTTGAATCCCTCCGCATTCGAGGTCGTCAGGAATTGCAGTGGATCGGAGAGTGAGTTCGCCGACCGGCCGGTAGTTGAAAGAAGCGACTACGAATGCGCGTGTGCCGGCTCTCCCGGCGCATGGGTGTGTCCGGCGTGGCCGGACTCCACCTGCTGCACGACCGTCTCCGCCAACTTCCGGAACGCTTCGGCCGCGGCGGACGATGGATCGAGGACGAAGATCGGTTCCCCGCTGTCGCCGCCGACGACAACTTTCGGATCGATCGGGATCTCGCCGAGGAAGGGGACGCCGAGGAGCTCGGCGGTTTTGCGGCCGCCGCCGTGGCCGAAGATCTCTTCGCGCTCGCCGCAGTGGCGGCAGATGAAGTAGCTCATGTTCTCGATGATGCCGAGGACGGGCACGTTGACTTTGCGGAACATCGCCAGGCCTTTGCGGGCGTCGATCAGCGCCACATCCTGCGGCGTCGTCACCACCACCGCACCGGACAGCGGCACCTTCTGCGTCAGCGTCAGTTGCGCGTCGCCGGTGCCGGGAGGGAGATCGATGATCATGAAATCGAGCGTGCCCCACTTCACGTCGCTGAGGAATTGATCGAGCGCCTTCATCACCATCGGTCCGCGCCAGATCACCGGCGTGTCGGGATCGGTGATCAGGCCGAGCGACATCGTTTTCACGCCGTGGTTCTCCATCGGCAGGATCTTTTCGTCGGTTTCGTCGATCTGCGGACGGCCGTGAATCCCGAGCATCATCTGCTGCGACGGTCCGTAGATGTCGGCGTCGAGCATGCCGACCGTATAGCCGAGCGCGCGCAACGCGAGAGCAAGGTTCGTGGAGACGGTCGACTTGCCGACGCCGCCTTTCCCCGATGCGACGGCGATCTTGTACTTGACGCCGGAGAGGATCTGCGCCGGCGCCGGTCCGCCCTGCGGTCCGGCAGAGGAGCGCGAGCCGACGTCGACGGTCATCCGCACGTTCTCGACGCCTGGCACTCCCTTCACCGCGATCTCGGCGTCGCGTCCAATCTGCGTGGCCGCGTTCTGGTTCTCGGTCTGAAAGCGCACCGTGAAGGAGACGTTGCCGCCCTCGACGCTGACGTCATGGACGAACCCGAACGACACGATGTCGCGCGAGAGTCCTGGAAATTTGACGCCCTTAAGCGCGTCGAGAATCTGTTCCTTCGTGGGCATTCGTTTTCTCCTGAATGTAGCGTTCGTACGAAGCGCGGATGATCGGAATGGCCTCTTCGTACGACGCCACCACCGAAACCGCGTTCATATCCTGCGGACTGGCCAGCCCGCGCGTGATCATCGACTCGTTGATCCAGTCGATCAGACCGCCCCACATTGTACCGACCAGGATGAGCGGATGCTCGGTGACGTGCTTGACCTGGATGAGCTGCCACACCATGAACAACTCCAGCGCCGTTCCGATGCCGCCCGGCAACACGATGAATGCCGACGACAACCGGATGAAGTGATGCAGCCGCGAAAAGAATGTCCGATGCCGGAACACTTTGTTCACGAACGCATTCGCTGACTCCTCGGTCGGCAAATGAATGGCCAGCCCGAATGACCGCGAATGGCTCTCAGTCTGCCCTTCCATCGCCCCGGCGTTGGCCGCTTCCATCAACCCCGGCCCGCCGCCGGTGACGATGTCCGCTCCAAGCCGCGACAGCTCGTAGCAGAGCTTCTTGGCCTGGTCGTAAATGGGATCGCCACGCTGAATCCGCGAGCTTCCGAACACCGACACGCGGTAGTGCTCGACCCGCTCCGGCTGAATCTGATCGAGATCGTTGATGGTCTCCCAGAGTTGATAAATGGCCTTGTCGAGAATGTGCGACGGATCGACCGCCGACCGCTTCTTGGCCTGGCCTTTCCGCAACGCCTCGAGTTGAGGCGTGGTGGTTTGCTGGTTCGTGATTTTCTTGACCATGCTGGTGATCCTACCGCTGGTGGAGTTTCTTGCTTTGGCGAGGATTCCGAGGGAACGTTTTCACGCGGAGTTCGCGGAGAGGCGGAGAAAGGCAGAGAGAGCTATGCATGAATTAGACGAGATTACGGGAGCGATCGTCGATGCGGCGATTCATATTCATAAAACGTTCGGTCCTGGATTGCTGGAGTCAGTCTATGAAGCCGCACTCGCGCGATCACTCACCAACCGAGGCTTTGCGATTGAGCGCCAGAAAATAATCGGCTTCGAATACGAAGGGATGGTTTTCGATAACGCCTTTCGCCTCGACATGCTCGTTGATGAGCGCGTCATCGTCGAGATCAAGTCGATCGAACAACTCGCGCTCGTCCACACGAAGCAACTCCTGACGTATCTCCGGCTCACAAACGTGCAAATCGGCCTCCTGATCAACTTCGGCGGCGCAACATTGAAAGAAGGCCTCCGCCGCATCGTCAACCACCTCCCTCCCTCCGCCTCTCCCCATCTCCGCGTGAACCGTCTCCCTTAAGATGCTCGAATGCGCCGCCTCTTAGTCCTCCTAGTTTTCGCGCTGCCGCTGAGCGCGCAGCAACCAGACCTCATCGTCGTCATCTCCGTAGACCAATTCCGCTACGAGTACCTGACCAGATTCGCGCCGTACCTCTCCGACGGCGGATTCAATCGCGCCATCAAGCACGGCGCGAATTTCACACGCGCTCTGTATCCGTACGCCGTCACATACACCGGTCCCGGGCACGCTGCGATTGGAACAGGACAGGTCCCCGCGCGCAGCGGCATCGTCGCGAACACCTGGCTCGATCGCACCACCGCGACACCGGTTTACTGTGCCGAGGACAAGCGCGTGGTTGGCGGGTACTCGCCGCTGAACCTCGACTCCGACTCGCTTGGCGACCGGCTGCAGGAGAAATCGGCAGGATCGAAGGTGATCGGTGTCGCGCTCAAAGACCGCGCGGCAATTCTCATGGCCGGACGCAAAGCCAATGCCGCGTACTGGTTCGATCCGAAGATGCCCGGCTTCACGTCGAGCAGCTACTACCGCGCGAACCGGACGATGCTGAATGCGTTCAACGCCTCGGTGCCGTCCGTCCTGACGCAGCATCACGAATGGACACAATCAACGTTCATTCCGGTCGCGGATCTCGCGCGCCTCACGCACGATCCGGCCTCACTCCGCAAATACAAGACGAAGCACGGCAACCTCGGCGTGGAGTTTCCGCACCCGATCGCGAACATCGATGAATTGACCTACACGCCGTTCGGCAACGATCTCGTCCTCACCTTCGCTGAACGCATCATCGACGACGAGCACCTCGGCACCGACGACGCCTCGCCCGATCTCCTCTTCGTCGGCCTCTCCTCGCAGGACTATCTCGGCCACGCATTCGGTCCCGATTCGCTCGAAGCCGCCGACTCCGTCATGCGCACGGACCGGCAGCTCGAAGCGTTTTTCAACTGGCTCGATCAGAAATTCAGCGGCCGCTACACGGTCGCGATCACCGCCGACCACGGCGTGCAGTCGATCCCCGAGGTCGCGCGCGACATGGGACGCGACGCCGGCCGTGTCGACTTCCAGAATCCGAAAAAGACCGCGACGACGTTCGCCGATCTCGCGCCGGATCGCCGCCAGCTGGAGAACCTCGCAGCAAAAGCCCTCGGACTCAAGGTCACCGACAAAACGCCGGTCGCCGACGCGCTGGTGAGCTACTTCGAAGAGCCCGCGCTGTATCTGAATTGGCCCCGCGTCAGCTCCGCGCACCTCGACAGCGAGCGCGTGAAGCGCGCGCTGCGCGACGCCGCAAAGCAGATTCACGGCATTCGCACCGCGTTCACGAGCAGCGATCTGATCGCCGTCAATCCGAAGTCGTCAGCGATCGAAACCGCGATGCGCCTCTCCTTCCGCGCCGACCGCAGCGGCGACGTCCTCGTCACGCTGAAGCCCGGCTACATCTGGAAGTACTCGAACGGCGACAACGGCACGACACACGGCCAGGCCGTCGACGACGATCAGCACGTCCCGCTGCTGCTCTTCGGCCGCGGAATCACCGAAGGAACGTGGAGCGATGACGTCGCGCCGACGTTTATCGCGAAGACGATTGGCGCGTTAGTTAGCGTCGATGCCGGCAGCGCGGAGACGCGCGTGTTGTCGTGCGTGAAGCCTTAACGCGCCATGTACTGCGCGCGGCGTTCCGGACTAAATCGTTCGATCGCGTAGCGGAGCATCGTGCGCGGCATTTGTTTCGCGTGCTTGCGGAGAAAGCGTTCGAGCAGCGGCTGATTGCGTTTGCCGACTTCGCGGAGCATCCATCCCGAGGCTTTGTGGATCAGGTCATGGCGATCGTCGAGCAGGATTTCGGCGATGCGGAGTGTGTCATCGAAATCGTCGTGGCGGATGAAGTGCTGCGTGGCGATGATGGCGATGCGCCGTTCCCATAGCGATTCTGAATTCGCGAGATCGTAGAGCGGTGCCCGGTCGCGTTCGAGCAGGTACGCGCCGACGATGTTCGGCGCCGATGCGTCGACCAGGTCCCAATTGTTGATGCGATGCGTATTCGCGAGATAGCTGCGATAAATCTCATCGCGCATCGCGTCGTCGCCGCGCTCGTATTTGCAGACGAGAATCATCAGCGCCAGGAGCCGCGCCTCGTGCCATTTCGACTGCAGCAACGTAACCGCCTCGGCGACCGGAATCGGCGTGAACTCCTTCGACAGCGTCCGCAGCATCGGAACCATGATGCCGAGGAAGGCGTCGCCTTCGCCGTACTGGCCGGGGCCGCATTTGAAGAAGCTGAGATGGTGTTCGGCGATCGTTGCGTCGGCCAGAGAACGGAGGCGGCGCTCGATCGCCTTACCCGTCACTTCACGAACCAGACGTCTTTCGAGACCTCTTTGAGTTTGGCCTCGTTCGCGCGCGCCTCGGCTTCCGAATTGAACTTCACGCGCACTTTGAACGAGGTGCCGGCGCGCTCGACGTAGGTGGTCATGAAGCCGTGGTCGATCGCTTTCGCGGCCAGCGCGTCGGCGGTTTTCTGATCGCCGGTGACGAGGAGCTGCGCGTACGCGGGTCCGGCCGAGGCGGGAACTGTGGCCGGTTTCGCCGCGGGCTTCGAAGCCTCGGCAACAGGAGCAGCAGGTTTCGCAATCGGCTTTGGAGCCTCCACGATCGGAGCGGCCATAGCAGTGATCGGAGCGGCTGCGGATTCCGTCAGCGGCGTGATCGTGCCCTCGGTGATCGTCGGCGCGGGCGTGGTCGTCACCGTCGCGGCGCTGGCCGTTGCCGGCGCGGGCGCTTTGAAATCGTCGTTGCCGACGCCGAGGTCGACGAGCTTGCTGTCGTTTTTCTTCGAGGCGATGACGCTCCCCTCGTTGATGACCGCAGGCTCTTTGCGAACGACCAGGCGTTCATCGGCCTGGCCTTTGCCGATCATCAGGCCGAATGCGAACGATGCGGCCAGCGACAGCAGCAGCAGGACGAAGGCGACGAACGCCTGTCCAGCCGTGAGTGAGACTTCGTAGTGGGATTGATCGTCGATGAGAACTTCGTCAGACACCATTGCACACCCTCCCGTTACCTGGTCTGAGCTTGCGACGCGGGCGGCGCCGCGGCGTTCCAGTTTGTGTGATAAACGACACCGTTGTCAAAGTAGATGGCCGAGGCGCCTCCGTCCTCCTTCGGATAAATCCATACGGAGTAGACGCGGCTGTTCTGCACAACCTGCTTGATCCAGTCCTCGCGCGGCAGGCCAACGAGAGCGCGAACGGCGTCCTCTTTCATGCCGGTTTTCACGTTCGCGAAGGCGGTCATCGAGACGAAGCGGCGACCCTCGGCCATCTCGACGCGCTTCTTCGCGTCGGCGCTGTTCGGGTCGAGTTCGACGGCGGCGCGATACAACTCGAGTGCTTTGTCGTACCGCGAGAGGTACTGCATGTACTCATCGCCCATGATGATTTTCTCGCGCGCGAGCACCTGCCCGGCGCGGGGATCGTGGGTGCGGTCGAAGTACTCGCGGACTTTGTCCATGAACGGGACGTACGTCGGTTCGAGCTTCTTCTGATTCTCGAGGACGAGCTCCAGCATCTGCTTGCGCGACGCGTTCGCCGGCGGCAGCGGCTGCGCTTTGCGCAGCGTCTCGATCCATTGATAGTCGGTGCTGAGCTGCCCCCACTCGCGGTCGTTCGGCTGCGCCGGCGGAGCGGCAGAGAAAATCGGAGTGGCAAGAAGCGCTGTGAGAACGATGAGAGCGGTGGTGCGGACCATGAGTTTGGTTATTTTACATGAGAGGCTGCATATAAAATCCCGCCCATGTCCGACAGCCTCAGTATTCAAGGAACGCTCGCGGAGACGACGGTGCCCGATCTCTTTCGCTCGCTGGTCCGCAGCGGCGAGACCGGCATCGTGTCGCTCGAGGCGATCGGACGCAGCGATGCGATCTATTTTCATGAGGGTCGCATCATCTCGGCCTCCAGCTCCGACCACGACATGGGCCTCGGCGAAATCCTTCTGCGCAGCGGCGAGCTGACGCTTCAGCAATACAACCAGGCCATGGATCGCCTGGTCGTGCAGCGCCGCATCGGAGCGTTGCTGTGCGAGCTTGGCTATCTCGATCCCGACGGACTAATGCGCGCGCTGGAGCGGCAGGCAAACGCGATCGTTCTCAACGCGATCCACTATCGCACGGGCAGCTACACGGTCGAATTCAGCGACGAGTTCCCGCCGGAGATCGTGTCGCTGCCGCTGAACACGGAACGGCTGATCCTCGACGGCGTGCAGAGCATCGAGTACTGGTCTCTGATCTCGCGCGGCGTAGCTCGCCTCGACCGCATCCTGCAGCAGGTTCCGGGCGCCGACATGCGCACGTACGCAATCGAGCTGACGGATGACGAGAGTCACGTTTTGAACCTGCTCAGCGATCCCGGCACGATCGAAGAGATTTGCGCGCGCAGCTACCTCTCGAACTTCATCACCTGCCGCACGGTCTGGGCGCTGATGAGCGTGAACCTGATCGCCGAGGCGGCGGAGAGCACGGTCAGCGAACAGCGCGCGGCGGAGGAGACGGAGTACGAACTCGAAGCGTTCGTGGAGCGCTACAACCGCGTCTTCGAGCGCATCTTCGCAATCGTCTTCCAGCGCATCGGCGATCACATCTACGACTTCATGGACCGCGTGGTGGTGCGCATGTCGCCGCAGACGATTCCGCATCTCGCGGGCATGAACCTCGTGAACGAAGCGCGCATCGATTTCGATCAACTGCTGAACAACGTGATCGCGTCGGGGACGTCCGATTACCCCGCCGTGATCCGCAATGTTCTCAAGGAGTTGCTGGCGGGATGGCTCTCCGAGATCCGGACGGAGTTCGGGCCGGAGATGGAAGCCGAGGTGCGGGCGATGGCGCCGAAGGCGACGTAGCGCCGCCGGCTCGGCGGCTGTACCGCCAGCGGCTCGCTGGCAGGTCACGCTACTCGCCGCCGAGCCGGCGGCGGTCCAGCCGGCGGGCCGCCGGCGCTACGACGACCGTGACACTGCCCCCGCGTCCGTCGTATCGTTCGCCGATGGATTTCAGCGCCGTTCACGTCCATCTCGCCATCAACCACTCGCCGCTGTTCGCCGAGCTTTTCGCGCTCTGCCTTGTGATCTTCGGATTGATCAAAAAGCGGCGTGAATTCGTCACCGCCGGTTTTGTCGTCTGCATCATCGCGGCGCTCTGCGCCATCGCGGCGGATCTGTCGGGCGACGGCGCCGCGGATTTCGTGAAGCATGCGAATCCGCCGATCGCCGGCGTCGACAAGACTCTGATCGAGGAACACGATCTGGCGGCGGGATTTTGCGTGATGTCCTCATGCATCACCGGCGTCGTCGCCATCATCGCGCTCTTCATCGGCCACCGACGCGGGACGCGTCCTCGGTGGCTGGAGATCGTCATCGCCATCCTCATCGCTTGGTCCCTCTCCGTCGCCGGACGCACGGCCCTCCTCGGCGGGCGCATTCATCACGAGGAAGTGCGCGCGCTGGCGGTCAGATAGCGTTCCATCCTGCGGCTCGCGAAGCGAGCTGTCAGGATCTCCGGTGATACCGGCAGGGTGTGAATTTTGAAAGCAGCGCGGCGCCACCGGAGATCCTGACGCCTCGCTGCGCGAGCCGCAGGATGGAGACACGAATATTCTGCTAGAGTCGCCCCTCCAAATTTCGCCACGAACGGAGCGTCATGGAATCCAGTCTCGAGATCGGTTTTTTGCGTGTCGCGGAAAAAGCGGCCATCGCTGCCGCGCGCACGATGGGCTACGGCAAACGGAAGTACTCCGACCAGGTGGCCGTCGAGTCGATGCGCGAAGAGCTGAACCGGCTCAAGATGCGCGGCACGGTCGTCATCGGCGAGGGCGAGCGTGACAAGGCTCCGATGCTCTACGTCGGCGAGCCGCTCGGCCGCGGCTGGACCGAGGGCGAGATCTATCCCGAGATCGACATCGCCGTCGATCCCCTCGAGGGGACGAACCTTTGCGCAACCGGCTCCGCGAATTCGATCGCGGTGCTCGCGGCGGCGGAAAAAGGCGGCCTGTTGAACGCGCCTGACGTCTACATGGATAAGATCGTGGTCGGCCCTACCGCCGCCGACTATGTGGATCTGAACAATTCGGTGGAAGAGAACCTCAATCAGATCGCCGAGGCCTTTCAGCGCGACGTCGATGAACTGACGATTGTGGTCCTCGACCGCGAACGGCATCACGATCTGATCGCGCAGATTCGTGAGGCAGGTGCGCGCATCAAGCTGATTACCGACGGCGATCTCTCCGCAGGTATCGCTGCCGCGGTGCGCGGGACCGGCATCCACGCCGCGATGGGCATCGGGGGCGCACCCGAGGGCGTGCTGACCGCCGCCGCGATGCGCTGTTTGAACGGACGCATGCAAGGCCGCCTCAAGCCGCTGGAGAAATGGCAGGAGGAGCGCCTGAAGTCGATGGGCTACGTCGACGGCGAAAAGGTCTACGACACCTCCGAGCTCGCGGCCGGCAACGACATCATCTTCTGCGCGACCGGCGTCACCGATGGTGACCTCCTGCGCGGCGTCCGCTTCTTCGGCGGCGGCATCCGCACGTCCTCCCTCTTCATGTCGCTGAAGACGAACAGCATCCGGTTTGTCGACACCATCCACCGCGAAGAGGGATCGAAGCTGGCTGTGAGCTTCGTTTAGTCGCGCGACCATCGTTAAACGCGGGTGTTCGTCGGCGTAGCCGGCGTAAGAACCGTAGACCCCGGCTTCAGCCGGGGTTTTGTTCGCATACGGATTTTGCGAGCCCGCTTAAGCGGGCGAAAGAACGCCTTCTGCGTAGTCCGCCAACCCCTTTCTTTCGCCCGCTGAAAGCGGGCTCCCGATTCCTTTCACGATGACGTCCCCCGGCTAGAAGCCGGGGGCTACGGTTCTTACGCCGGCTACGCCGACGGAATCACGGCGCACCTGCGACGCGCGTTTCGTGTCACCGCATCAAGCTGCGAAACGGTTTCGGCAATGCTGCCGTGAACACCAGATGCTTCCCCGTTATCGGATGATCGAAGCCGAGGAGTTTGGCGTGGAGGCCGAGGCGGCCGAGGGGGTTGGTTTTGGCGCCGTACATCTTGTCGCCGGCGACGGGGTGGCCGGCTTCCGACAGGTGCGCACGAATTTGGTTTTTTCGGCCGGTTTCGAGCGTGACTTCGAGCATCGAATACGCGCCCTTCGTTTCAATCGTGCGGTAGTGCGTGATGGCGTGTTTCGCGTCGGCATGAGCGTCGACGCTAACCATTTTCAAATCGCGCTGTTCGAGGAGATTCGACTCAATGGTCCCTTCATCGGGATCGATCGTGCCTTCGATGATGGCGACGTAGATCCGTTCTACGCTGTGGATCATGAACTGTTCCTTCAGCCGCTCGCGCGCGAAGAAGTTCTTGGCGAAGACGAGCACGCCCGAAGTATCGCGGTCGAGGCGGTGCACGACCTGGATGCGCTCCTCGCCGGCGCTGCCGAGGTATTCGTTGAGGTAGGCCTGGGCCGTGGCTTCGCGTTCGCGCTCGGTGGCAACCGTCAATAGTCCATGTGATTTGAGAATGACGATAACGTCGCGGTCTTCGTGGAGGATGGCGATGCCGGGCGGGAGGACGCGCTGGTCGGAGCGCGCCATGACCTCGACGATCTCGTCGGGATCGATGATGAGTTTCGCGTCCTTCTCCGTGCCGCCGTTCACGCGCACGCGGCCGTTCTGCAGCAACTGCCGCAGCGTGGTGCGCGAGGAGTCGGGATATAGCTCAGAAAGAACATTGAGGAGCGGCTGCGATTCGGTGCGCGGCACGCGCGCATTCTGGCAGAGGCGACGCTACAATCGCGCGCCAACGGAGGACGCATGGAATACAAGATCGTCGGCGACGTGATGCAGGCGCTGCAGATTGAACTGCATCAGAACGAAGAGCTGTACGCCGAGGCGGGGGCGATGCTGTACATGGGTCCGGGGATCGATCTGCAGGCGCGCATGCAGGGCGGATTGATGAAGGGACTGATGCGCAAGTTCCTGGCCGGCGAGTCGCTGTTCATGAGCGTCTTCCGCTGCGACAGGGCCTCCGCGCACATGGCCCTGGCCAATCCGATCGCGGGAAAGATCATCCCGATCCAATTGAATGGCAACGCCATCCTGGCGGAGCGCAACGCCTACCTCTGCGCGATCGGCAACATCGATCTGACGGTCGCGTTCACGAAGCGATTCGGCGCGGGACTGTTCGGCGGCGAAGGTTTTCTATTGCAGAAAATCAGCGGGACGGGCCTCGTCTTCCTGCACGCGGGCGGCAACATGATCGAGTTCAACCTCGCGCCCGGCGAGCAATTGCGCGTCGATACGGGATGCATCGTGTCGATGGCGGAGACGGTCGACTACGACATCCAGTTCGTCGGCGGATTCCGCAACGCGCTGTTCGGCGGCGAAGGTTTGTTCTACGCGACGCTGAAGGGGCCGGGGCACGTGGTGCTGCAGACGTTGCCGTTCAGCCGACTGGCTAATCGTCTGATGGCCGCGGCGGGCGGGCGGCGGGATGAGTCGAAGGGGTTGGGCGGGCTTGCGGGGGACGTGCTCGGGAACATCATTTCGGGGGATTAGCTGCTGTCATCCTGAGGCTGCCGGAGGCACGGAGCCGCAGGCGTAGATGCCGGAGGACGGCGAAGGATCTCAAGATGCGCTGCGTGTGATGGACCGGGGTTCAGCACAGGTCGCGCATCTTGAGATCCTTCGCCGTCCTGCGCCGCTTCCGCGCTACGCGCTCCACGGCTCCGGCGGCTCTGGATGACAATAATCACCTCATCGCGAAAACAACCGACACCGTAAACGTCAGCTCTTCCGATCCGCTCTCGACTGGAACGTCGGACACGACCTGCGCGGCCATGACGCGGCCCACCATCGGACGCGGCTGCGGGGTCGATGCGCCGCCCTCGGTGATGGCCATGGCAGGACCGAGCGTCCGGCCGGCGGCTTGCGCGAGGAGCGTTGCTTTCGCCCGCGCGTCGGCGAAGGCGGCGCGAAGACCTTCATCGCGTCCGCGGGCGGGGTCGGAAACGGAAAACGACAGTCCCGATGATTGGTTCACACCCGCACCGATGGCAGCTTGCAGCAGCTTGCCGGCGCTGGCGATCTCCTTCTTCGTCACGGTGATGCTGTTCGAAACCTGGTAGCCGAGGAGGCGCGGGAGTTTGCCTTGCTGCTGCTGGCTGTAGTCCTGCTGCGGAAAGATCGAGAAGTTCGAGGTCTGAATCTCATCGGGCCTCGCGCCGGCATTCTTCAGCGCGGCGATGACGGCGGCGACCTTGGCGTTGTTCTCGTTCACCGCCTCTTCCACCGTCGGCGAAATGGTCTGGACGGAGACGTTGAAGGAGAAGCGGTCCGGCGTCGTGGTGACGCGGGCGGAGCCGGTGACGCTGATGGTATCGACAGGCGCCGGCTCGCGCGGCGGATTCGTCTGCGCGAATGCTTTCATGGAAACTGCAGTAGCTACCGCGGCAATCAGAAATCGTTTCATGAAAGAACCTCCTGGTTTGAAAACATCATCGGCACGCTACAATGCGCGCCTCCAAATCTGCGACGCGCGTGCCGCTCGCGGCGTTTCACGGAGACAACTTACGAATGGCTGATCCCAACGACAGGGTGCCGGGACAGGTACCCGGGCGGTACTACGTCGATACGCAGTGTATCGATTGCGATCTCTGCCGCGAGACCGCGCCGGCCAACTTTCAGCGCAACGACGAGGAAGGCTTTTCCTACGTCTACAAGCAGCCGGAGACACCGGAAGAAGAGACGCTCTCGAAAGACGCGCTGGACAATTGCCCGGTGGAAGCGATTGGAAACGACGGGTAGTCGATCTCTGGACTAGTGCGTTTTCTTGTCCACGCTCACCTGATCGTGCCAGTTCTCGGCGAGCAGCACCTCGATCAACTCCTGCAGCTCTTCCATGTGGAACGGCTTGGTCAGCGCGGCGGTCCGGTTGTTGCCTTTGGTGATGGTGAGGATGTCGCCCTTGCCTGATGCGACCACGACCGGCGTCTGCTTTCCCTGTGCGATAAACCAGGCGATCCACTCCTCGCCGCTCATGCCGCCGGGGAGGTTGAGGTCGAGCAGGATCAGGCGCGTGTCGGGATTGCGCTGCAGCAGCGACATCCCTTCGCTCGCGCCCGTCGCCGAGAGCACCTCGTAGCCGCGCTTCTGCAGATACGACTTGTACAGCGCCAGCACCTCGGGATCGTCTTCGATGGCGAGGATCTTGTTCACGTCGTTGGACTGTCTCGCTGCTTCGGTCATCATGGGTTTGCTCCTCGGCGGTCAGGCCGACTCATGCGAAAGCCATGCTAACCTCGAAATCGATGGGGATCGCTCTTTGGATGACCTGCGCGGCGGCGGTCTTTTTCGCGATCCGTGCGATCCGATTCGCGCGGCCGAAGGGCTGGATTGGTGAGCTTTTCATCGTCGTCATCGGCGCTCTCGTCCTCGGCGGTGTCGCGACCGCGCTCGACTTCGGCGGCTGGAACGAATTGGATTGGCGGGCGGGACTCTTCGTCCTCTTTGGATCCGCTGCCCTCGCCGGCGCGATCCGCTTCGCGCGCCTGGCCACGTCGGAACCATGATCCGCGGCGCGATCACGCTGCTCCTTCTGACGGTGAACGCCGTGTTCTGGGGCACGTGCATCGCCATCCTCGGCATCGCCAAATTTGCGATCCAGTTCACCGCTCCGCGCAGCCGCGCGCGCACGCGCGTCATCCTGATCCTGGCCTCGATGGGCGCAAACTGGGTGGGCGGCAACGACCGCATCTTCGACGCCATACTGCCGACGCAATGGCAGATCGAAGGGATCGGCGACGACGTTCGTCCGGAGGGCCATTACCTCATCGTTGCCAATCACGTGTCGTGGGTCGACATCTTCGCGCTCCAGCGCGCCTTCCGCGGCCGCACGGCCTTCATCCGCTTTTTTCTGAAGCGACAACTCTTCTGGGTTCCGATTGTCGGTCAGGCCTGCTGGGCGCTGGAGTTCCCCTTCATGCGCCGCTACACGCCCGAGTATCTGGCCAGGCATCCCGAGAAGCGCGGCACAGACCTGGCCACGACGCGCAAGGCCTGCCAGCGCTACCGCAACTTCCCTGTGGCCATCCTGAATTTTCTGGAAGGAACGCGCTTCTCGAAATCGAAACACGCGGAACAGGAGTCGCCGTACCGGCACCTGCTTCGCCCGCGAATCGGAGGCATCTCCTTCGTCCTGGACGCGCTCGGCGATCAACTCGACGCGATGTACGACGTCACCCTCGCCTACCCGCCCGACAACGACGTCACGCTCGGCCGCTTCCTGACCGGCCGCGTCCCCACCATCATCGTCCACGCGCGCCGGCTATCGATCCCCGAGTCGATCGACAAAGTGTGGCTCGACGCGATGTGGAAAGAAAAAGACGCCCTGCTGTCACAACTCCTCTCTCCGCGTCCCCGCGGCTCCGCGTGAAAGGTTTTCGTAAATGAACGACCAGAACTTCGCCGAAGCCTTCGAACGCTGTGAGATCGCAGGCGACGCGTTTCATCATCGCGACCACGTCCGCTTGGCGTGGATTTATCTCCGCCAGATGCCGGTGATCGAGGCGCTGCAGCGCTTCACCGAATCACTGAAACGGTTCGCGGCGCATAACGGCGTCCCAAACCTCTACCACGAGACCATCACTTGGGCGTACCTGCTGCTGATCCACGAACGGATGGAGCGGAATCCCGTCGACGACTTCGCAGCGTTCGAAGGCGCCAACGCCGATCTCTTCACCTGGAAGCCGTCGATTCTCAATCACTACTACGATCAGGAAACGCTCGACTCTCCTCTCGCCAAACGCATCTTCGTCATGCCCACGAAGTAGACATACGAAACTCTTCGTTGACATCGACGAAAAACTTCGTATGATTGGCTGCGTACAAGAGGAATGATCATGAGCGACCGACAGCCACCACGACCTACCGACTCTGAACTGGCCATCCTGGGAGTGCTCTGGGAACGCGGACCGAGTACCGTCCGCGACGTCCACGAGCAGCTCAACAAGGATGGCGCCACCGGCTACACGACCGTCCTCAAACTTCTGCAGATCATGACGGAGAAAGGCCTCGTCGTTCGCGACGAGAGCGAACGCGCGCACGTCTATGAATCGCGTTACGGCGAGCAGAAGACGCAGCGCCAGCTCCTGACCGATCTGGCCGAGCGCGCTTTTGGCGGTTCGGCCACGAAGCTGGTCATGCAGGCCCTCTCCGGACGCAAAGCAAACGCCGCCGAGCTGAACGCGATCCGCGAACTGCTCGACACCCTCGAAGGAGAATCGCGATGAACACGATCAGCACACTACTCGGCTCGGCGATTGGTCAGGCCATCGGTTGGGCACTGCTCCATCTTCTCTGGCAGGGCGTCCTCGTGGCCGCGATTCTCGCCGCGACTCTTGCGCTGCTTTCGAAACAGAGCGCGAACGCGCGCTACCTCGCCTCCTGCGGCGCGCTCGCGCTGCTGGTGGTCCTCGGCGCGGCCACGGCGTATCGGTCGTATGACGCGGCTCGGGAGTCGGGAGCCGAGGGTCGGATCGCCGCCAGCGAAATCGTCCTGATCGCGGCTCCTGCGCAACACGGCACTCCTGAAACGATCCTCTCCGACACCCCACCCACGACAACCGACTCCCTCATCACCTTCACCAAATCGCATCTTCCGCAGATCGTCCTGGTCTGGCTGACCGGCGTTCTGCTGCTCTCCGTCCGGCTTCTTTTCGGATGGCTGCGGGCGCATTCGATCGCGAAGAAGAATGCGACCGAGGCCGCGCCGGAGTGGCAGAGGAGCGCGCGGCGACTCGCGCAGGCGCTCAAACTTCGCCGCGCCGTGCAGCTTCTCGAGTCGGCCGCGGTCGAAGTGCCGACGGTCATCGGCTGGCTGCGGCCGGTCGTCCTGCTGCCAGCCACCTCGCTGACGGGACTCTCCACCGAACAGATGGAGATGATCCTCGCGCACGAGCTGGCCCACATCCGCCGCAACGACTTCTTCGTCAACCTGATGCAGGCCGTGGTCGAGACGCTGCTCTTCTACCATCCGGCCGTGTGGTGGATTTCGAACCGCATCCGCGTCGAGCGCGAGCACTGCTGCGATGACGTCGCGGTGGCCGTCTCCGGCAAGCCGCTCGTCTACGCCCGCGCCCTCACCCGCCTCGAAGAACTGCGCATTGAAGATGCGCAGGCGTTTGTCTCCGCGAACGGCGGCTCCCTCATCGGCCGCATTCGGCGCCTAGCCGGTGCGCGCGCCGAATCGCCGAATGCGCCGTCGCGCTTCGTCGCCGGCGCCGCGCTGCTCACCGTGCTTCTCGCGCTGATCATCGCGCCGTCGCTGCCGATCCGCGGGGAGCAGCAGAAAGCCGATCCGCCCACTCCGAAGCCACAGGTGTCACAGACTACGGTAGAGGTCAAAGCAGACAACGCTGCGGACGAAGAAGACACCAGTAATGATCCCGAAGCGACGGACGACGACACGACCGACGATGCCACACCGGCCATTGCGCCCCGCGCCATCATCGCCGGGGTTCCGGGAGGCATTGCCGGTGGCATCGAAGGCGGCATTGCGGGTGGAATCGCTGGCGGAATCTCGGAAGGGATCAGCGCAAACACTCCAATGATCGCTCCGATGGCATTCGCGCCCGCCGCTCGCGCGATGGCGAGGGTTGCACCGCGCATTGCGATGCACGCGCTGGCGAACATCAATCTCGATGACCTCCAGGTGCCGGAACCGCCTGAGCCGCCTGAGGCTCCGGAAGCGCCGCGTCACAGACGTCATCACATCGGCGAAGGCGGCAAACTCACCGTCGACGATCTGATCGAGCTGCGCGCTGCCGGAGTTACACCCGCGTACATCGATTCCATGCGCGGTGCCGGCCTCGGCGAGTTGTCGCTCGACGAGATCACCGAGATGCGAGCGATCGGCGTCACGCCGGAGTACATCAAGTCGCTGCGTGATGCCGGCATCAAATTCAGCAACGCTCACGAAGTCACGGAACTGCGCGCCCTCGGCGTCACCGGCGAGTACCTCACGCAGATGCGCGCCGCGGGTTACGGCAACCTGACTACGAAGCAGCTCAGCGAAATGCGTGCGATGGGCGTCACGCCGTCGTACGTCAAGCAAATGGCAGACGCCGGTTACCGCAATCTAACGCCGAGGGAACTCGTCGAGTTGCGCGCTCAGGGCGTTCGTCCCGAGTTCATTAAATCGCTCAACGACGCCGGCTACACCAACCTCTCCGTCAAGGATCTGTCGCGCCTGGCCGCGATGGGCGTGAACGCCGATTTCATCCGCGACCTGGCCAAGTACAAAGTGAAGTAACGGCTTTCTTTCAAACCTTCTAACAGGACGCCCTTCACGGGCGTCCTATCAAGCCGAGGAGATATCCAATGCGCCGTTATCTAGCGTTAGCTCTGTTCTTTTTTCTCGCCGCCTTTGTCGCGCGCGCCGCGACGCCGCATGGCGCGTGGCATCTCAGCCAGCGCGAAGACGGCCGCATGCAGATCGAAATGATCAGCGATCACAATCAGAACAGTCATCCGATCGAGCGCTCCGCATTCACCGGATTGACTGCCGCACAGATCGATGCGAACGCCGACACGCCCGTCGACTTCCGCATGATCCGCGACGCCGGCACGATGCACTTCACCGGCACATTCCAGGGCGGAGACGGCGTCGGCCGCTTCACCTTCGAGCCGAATCCCGCCTACGCCTCGACCCTGCGCAGCCTCGGCGTCGCCGCCAGCGATCTCGACGACGATCACCTCTTCACGCTAGCCGTCCACGACGTGTCATCGAGCTTCATCAAAGAGATGCAGTCGCTCGGCTACCGCGACGATCTCGATCAATACGTCGCCTTCCGCATCCACGGCGCCACGCCCGAATACGTCCGCGAGATCAACGCCCTCGGCTACAAACCGGACAGCGGCGATCTGATCGCGTTCCGCATCCACGGGGCCACACCTTCGTACATCCGCGACATTCGCGCGCTCGGCTACCAGCCCGATGCCGGCGATCTCGTCGCCTTCCGCATCCACGGCGTGACGCCGGAGTTCATCAAAGGGATGAAGGAGCTCGGCGTCCGCGACCTCGGCACTGACAACCTCGTCGCTCTTCGCATCCACGGCGCCTCGGTCAGTTACGTCCGCGACCTTCGCGACCTCGGCTACCCGAATCTGTCGGCGGACGACCTCGTAGCGATGCGGATCCACGGCGTCTCGCCGAGCTACATTCGCGACCTGAAAAACGCGGGCTACGCCAACATCCCGGTCGAGAAGCTTGTGGAGATGAAGATCCACGGGATCGATGCGGAGTTTGTGAAGAGGACCAGGTAGTTCGACTACAAACAGAGAGACGGTTCACGCGGAGCTCGCGGAGAGGCGGAGGATGCGGAGAAAAAAACCGCGATCTCCGCCTCTCCGCACTCTCCGCGTGAAACCGTCCCCTTTGAATTCACTCAGTGCCGCACCGCCCGCCCCCGCCCAACCGTCCGCGCGGACTCCTGCCAGCCGAGTTGGATCACTTCGAAGTCGCTGCCTTCGATCGCGGCAAAGGCGGGATTGAGGATGTCGTTGTCCCAGCGCGTGTCGTACGTGCCGCTCACGTACAAGTCGCTGCCGTTGTCGGCGACGATCAGGCCGTAGGTCTTCATCGCCTGGAAAATGCGGCGCAGCGGTTCGGGGTAGCCGGAAATGTCCTTCGAAGCTTTCAAGCGCAGGCGCGCGCCCATCGGGAGAGCGCCGGGCGTTGATCCGGCGCGGTGCGACGCCGGAAAAACGTAGCTGTTCGAATGACGGACCGTGACGCGAAGCGCGTGGCGGATCGGAACGCCGCCGTACACCTCGTCGTAGCGGATCAGTCCCGGCAGGATGGCCAGCCCCGCCGCGTCGGCGCTCGTCCAGCCGTCGGGACGGCGTGTGTTCGAATCGAGCGGGAACGTCGCGCCGGAGCCTGCCGTCCAGTGCGATCCGGTCCAGTGCAGCGCGTAGAGCTCGTACAGCATGCGGTTGTCGCGATCGACGAGCAGCATGTGCCGGTCGCCATCGGCGTTCGGATCGTTGCCCGCCAGTCCGCCTTCGATCCACTTCTGCTGCGTCTTCGCCTCCTCGGGGATCGGATAGCCGGGCGGACGTCCCGGCGCGGCGACGTCGCTTTCATCGTCGTAGTCGAACGTGACCGGCAGGAGCGGCTGCGAACCGGAGACGACGACGAACGGCATCCCGTAGATCGGCGCCGAGGAATCGCCGGAGTCGCCGCCGAAATCGGGATGCATGCCGCGGGTGGCGCCGACGTCTGCGATGAACGCGCTGCTGTTCGGATCGACCGGCGCCGCGCTGATATCGGCGTTCCACCAGTTGCCGGGGGGAAAGAGCGGCAGAGGCTGCGGGAGTGCGCCGCCGCGCTGCGGGGACTGCGCGAAGACTGCCAAGGAGAGGAGGAGAACGAGAACGGCAAGGCGGGACATGAAACGGATTCTCCTCGACTGCCACTAAACGTTTGTGCCTCTTGTCACAGCGAGGCCGCGGTTTCCGAATGAGATTGGTCTCCGCTACAATGCACAGCTTCAAATAAGTAACGTAAGTAAGACCGGCAGGGAGCGCCGGTCAACCGCTCCCGCAAGCCATCCTAAGAGAGGTCTCCTGTGAAGCAGATTCGCCTCATTGCCGTCATTTGTCTTCTCGCCTCGGCCGCCTCGGCCACCGTCTTCCAGCCCGTCAGCGACCGCCAGCTCGTCGATCGATCCGATGCCGTCGTCATCGCCACAGTGCGCGACGCCGCTTCGCGTCTGCGTACCGACGGCTACGTCGTCACCGACTACCGTTTCGACGTCGAACAGACGCTGAAAGGGGCGGCGGCCGGAACGATCACCGTCAGCGAGATCGGAGGTGTGTCGGGATCGCGCTTCACATTCATCTCCGACTCGGCGTCGTACACGCCCGGCGAGCGGGTGATGGTGTTTCTCAAGAAACGCGGCGACGGAACGTACTTCACGACGTCGATGGCGATGGGCAAGTTCTCGTTCACGCGCACCGCGCGCGGCGAGTCAGTCGTGACGCGCGATGTGTCGGAACTTCCCGACGATCCAGCGCGATTGGCCGATGGATTCACGCAGTTTGTGAAGGGCGGGAGGAGCGAGGCGTATCAGACGAAGTTGACGCCGATTGGGAGCGGGCTACGTCCGATTGCGACTGCTGCAGCGTCGGCGTACGTGCTTCAGGCCTGCGACGTGAACCACAATTGTTTCCCTGTTCGCGTTGCTGGTGGTGAGGCCGGGGCAGGTCTGCAATTCAGATCGAGCGGCAACCTCCCCGCCGTCGACGGTCCCGGTGGCATCGCCAGCGCGGCGGCTGCATGGACCAATGATCCGGGCTCCTTCATCGTCCTCTCGTACGCCGGAACATCGCCATCCACCACGCCGAATGAAAACGACGGCGTCAACGTCGTCTACCTCGGATACTCCGGTCCTGACATCGGCGTCTGCGATGGCGGAATGGCCTGTACCTTCGGCGCCGGGAACTTTACCCATACCTTCCAGGGCGAAACGTTTGTAAGCGTCAGCGACGCCGACATCATCATTCGCCCTGGGGTCACGGCCGGACAGTACGCGGTGCTGATCACGCATGAACTCGGTCACGCTATCGGATTCCGGCATTCGGATCAGGGAACTCCCTTCTCATCCAACGCGGTGATGGCCTCGACCGTCACGACCAGTGTCCTGCAATCGTGGGACATCGAAGCCCTCTCATTTGTATATGGCAATGGTCCCGTATGCCAGCCGCCCACCTCCGTCTCCATTTCCGGCGGAGGCACCTACTCACAAGGACAAACCGCCACGCTCACCGCGAACGTCACCGGCGGCAACGGCACCTTTACGTTCGCGTGGTTCGAGGGCAATCTCAACGACACATCGCAACCGCGTGGCACGAACAGCAACAGCTTCACCACGCCGCCGGTCACGTCATCGAAGAACTACTGGGTGCGCGTCTCGAATGGCTGCGGCACGGTGACGGCTACGGTGTCGGTGAATCTGCAGCCGGCCGGCCCGGGCTGCACGCCGGTGAGCATTGCCATCCAACCCAACGCCGGGCAGTCAGTCAACTCCGGCGGCGCTGTCACGCTGACCGTCACCGCTGGCGGCACGTCGCCGTTCAACTACCAGTGGTACCAGGCCACCAGCACGCTCGACACCAGCCATCCGGTCGGTTCGAACAGTCCAAGCTTTACGACGCCCGCACTGACGCAGCCGACGTCGTATTGGGTGAGAGTCACGAACGATTGCGGCACCGCGAACAGCAACATCGCCACGATCAACATCACCGGCCAGTGCACGCCCCCGTCGTTCGCGATCAATCCAGCCAGCGCCACGATCGTGGCGGGATCGCAGACCTATTTGATCGCGTTCGCAACGGGCGCCAGCTCGTACCAGTGGTACAAGGGAAATACGGGCGACACCTCCACGCCGGTCGCGGGCGTCGGGCCGTCGAACGATCGCTGGATCAATCAGCTCTACATCGATCTCCTCGGACGTCCCGCCGACGCCGCGGCGCTCTCCACCTTGAATGGACTGCTGACCGGCGGCGCAACGCGCGCCAGCGTCGCGTCGGTTGTCCTGGCCTCGGCCGAGTACCGCCAGCGATTGCTCACCGACTTCTACTCCACGTTCCTGCACCGTCCGATTTCGGCAGCCGAGGTGAGTTTCTGGGGGCCGGCATTCGCGTCGGGGATGACCGATGAGCAGATCGAAGCGCAGATCCTCGCATCGCCCGAATACTTCGCGCTCGGCGGCTCCACGAACTCGAGCTGGATCAACCGTGTATTCAACGAAGTCCTCGGGCGTTCCCCCAGCAGCACGGAAATGTCCGCATACCTGACGCTCCTCGGCAGCAACTCGCGGCTGAGCGTCGGCCTCTCCATCCTCAACTCCGGCGAAGCGATCACCCGCCGTGTCCAGCAAGCCTACCCGCGCTTCCTCCATCGAACTGCGACGCCGGTCGAACAGACCACGTTCATCGCCGCGCTCCTCGGAGGCGTGACCGACGAGCAATTCCTCGCGCAGCTCGTCTCCGCAGACGAGTACTTCAACTTCGGTACGTTGCTCTTCACCGGTCCGATCTCCACGACGACGCGCTTCTGGGTTCGCGCGACCAACGGCAATTGCAGCAGCGACAGCGGCGTGGCCACGCTCACCGTTCCGCAATGCACGCCTCCAACGATCGTGACGCAGCCGTCGAACGTGACGCTGACGGCCGGCGAGACGTTCTCGACCGGCGTCGTCGCGACCGGCGCAACGTCGTATCAATGGTTCCGCGCACAATCGGGCGATGCGTCGAACCCGGTTAGCGGCGCTACAGGCCCCGTCCTCACGAGCACGATCAACAACGTCGGCCCGACGAACTTCTGGGTCCGCGTCACCAACGAATGCGGCAGCACAAACAGCAACACCATCACCGTGACGACGCAATGCGGCCCGCGCGTTCCCGTGCTTTCCGCGCCGCCCACCGCTCCCTCGGCCAGCAGTTACCCGATCACCTGGAACGGCAGCTCGCAGCGCGACGCCTCGTATCAATTGCAGGAGGCGACGAAGTCCGATTTCAGCGACGCGCAGACGTTCACACTCACCGCCACGACGCGCAGCTTTACGCATACCGTGACCGCCGATACGCGCTACTACTATCGCGTTCACGCCGCACCGATCTGCGGCGGCGACTACGGACCGTTCTCACCGGTAGCGAGCGTGCTCGTCACCGCGCTGCAGTCGTCGAGACAGCCGAATTTCAACTTCGCCCAGCTCCCCTGCCCGCCATCGCCCTGCACCATCACGCAGCAGATCTTCATCCCCGGCATCAACACGAGCGGCAAGACGGCGCTCGCAACCGGTGACACATTCAGCGTCTCCTCCGACGAACCCTTCATCACCATCTCGCCGTCGAGCGGATCGCTGCCGCCGGAAGGCGCCACCGTCACCGCGACGATCGATCTCTCGCAGCTCGACGTCGGCTCGACGCAGGCCAGCCTCACGATCAACCGCGCGCAGGCTGCCGGCAAAGTCGGCGCGCTCGGCGACCAGCCGCCAACCAACGTACCGATATCGGTCAGCGTCGTCGCGCCGGTCACGCCGGCGCCGAAGGATCCGAACTCCGGCTTCAACGCGCTGCTCATCCCTGCGGTCGCGCACGCGGACGGCATCGGCTCGCGCTTCGTCAGCGATGTGCGCCTGACCAACACCGCCTCGCAGTCGATCAGCTACCAGCTCACCTACACGCCCAACGGCGCGGACGGGACGGTCACTGGAAAACAGACCACTCTCACGGTCAACGGCGGCGAAACCAAAGCGCTCAACGACATCGTCAAAGACTGGTACGGCTCGGGCGTCCTCGGCGAAGCGCCGCAAGGCTCGCTCGAGATTCGTCCGCTGAACTTCGCGGGCAAGGACACTCCCAGCATTAGCCTGGCGACAGTCGCCGCCAGCCGCACGTACAGCGTCGCGGCCACCGGCACCTTCGGTCAGTACATCCCGGCGCTGCCGCTGGTGAACTTCCTCTCGAAAGCCAGCGCGTCGAAGATTTCGCTGCAGCAGGTTTCGCAGAGCAGCGCCACCGGCGGCTTCCGCACGAACCTCGGATTCATCGAAGGTTCCGGCCAAGCCGTCGATTTCGTGGCCACCCTGCTCGATGACGCAGGACATACCGTCGCCGAACGGTCGTATTCGTTGAAACCCTACGAATCGCAGCAGCAACGGCTGGATCAGTTCTTCAACATCTCGTCGATTACCGACGGCCGCGTGGAAGTGCGCGTGACCAGCGACAGCGGCCACGTCAGCGCCTACGCGTCCGTCCTCGATAACACCACCACCGATCCGCTGCTGGTCTTCCCCGCCGATCCGGCGAAGATCTCCGCGAAGCGCTTCGTTGTTCCAGGCGTGGCGGAGTTCGACAATTCGTTCTCGAATTTCCACACCGACATGCGCATCTACAACGGCGGAACATCGCCCGTCGATGTGACGCTGGCCTTCACCGGCGCCAGCGTACCGAACAAAGTAAAGACGATCGGCGCCGGCGAGACGCTGGCCGTCGACAACGTCCTGCCGTCGCTCTGGAACATCACTGGTGGCGGCTCGGTCGTCGCGACGACCGCGAACGACTCGCAACTCGTCCTCACCGCGCGCACCTTCAGCCGCGACAAATCGAACGGCGGTACCTTCGGCCAGTTCATCCCCGGCGTCACCGCGGCCGATGCCGTCGGCAACGGCGATCGCGCGCTCCAGATCGTGCAGCTCGAGGAATCGCCCGCCTTCCGCACGAACCTCGGCCTCGTCGAAGTGACCGGCAATCCCATCACCGTGGAGCTGCTCGCCTACACCCCCGACTCGAAAGTGGCTGCGCGCACGGTCGTCCCGCTCGGCGCCGGCGAATACCTGCAGAAAGGCGGCATCTTCAAATCGCTCGGCTTCAACAATGTCTACAACGGCCGCATCACCGCCCGCGTCCTCAGCGGCACCGGCCGCGTCGCCGCCTACGGCTCCGTCATCGACAACAGGACGACGGATCCGACGTACGTGCCGTCGCAGTAGAGTCTGATCGCCGGCGAATGCCGGCGAAAAACCGTAGCCCCCAGCTTGAGCTGGGGGTTTTTCATGTTCGTAACCTTGTGAGCGCGCTTAAGCGCGCGAAAGAGAAGCGCTCTCTCGCCCGTTAAAACGGGCTCACATATTCGGCGCATCCGCTTTCCCCCAGCTCAAGCTACGGTTCTTCACGACGGCTACGCCCCGCACCGCGACCCTCGCCCGGTCTTCAACTGAACTCCGGCTACACTCCGCGCGACTCAGCGGAGGAACGTATGCCGTGTGATGCGGGGATGCTTGCGAAGAACGAGCTTTTTGAGCAGCTCACCGAAGAGGATCGCGCGCAACTGGCGCTTGTCGTCGACCGGCGCGAGCTGCCGGCGGGAACGACGCTCTTTCAAGCCGGCGAACCGGGCGAATCGCTCTTTGTCGTCAGCCGAGGCGAAGTCGAACTTTTCATCAAAGACACGGCCGGGCAGAAGATCGTCCTGACGGTGGCGCGCGACGGCGAGATTTTCGGCGAGCTGGCGCTCCTCGACCGCGGCGCGCGCACCGCGACAGCGCTCGCGCTGGTCGACACCGAACTGCTGGAGCTCGACCGCGACGATCTCCTGCTGCTCTTCCAGAAAACGCCCGAAGCCGCGGTGAGGCTGCTTGCCGCTGTCGGACATATGACGCGAAAAGCGGACGAGCTTCTGCAGACGCGCGTCTCGCGGAACGTCAACATCGAGGTCGAGGAGAATCTCAGCACGCTGCAGAAGATCGCCGACTGGATCGCCTGGTTCAGCGGCAGCATGCCCTTCCTCCTCATCAACTGCATCTGGTTCGGCGCCTGGATCCTCGTCAACACAGTCCACCTCGGCATCCCAGCCTTCGATCCATATCCATTCGGCCTGCTGACGATGATCGTTTCGCTCGAAGCAATCTTCCTCTCCTGCTTCGTCCTGATCAGCCAGAACCGCCAGGCCGAAAAGGATCACGTCCGCTCCGACGTCGAATACGAGGTCAATATCAAAGCGGAGCTGGAAGTCGCGCACCTCCACGAAAAGACCGACCGTATCTACACGGAGATGCTGGAACGGTTCGCAACGATGGAGGGGCTGCTCAGGAAGGGCTAGGTTTTATACGCAGAGTTCACCAACTCTGCGTATACTTTCGAAGTGGCCTACGTTCGACTTCCGGAATCTGTTCAGACTCTCTACGCCGAACTGCTCGATCAGGTCCGCACCGCCGACGCGGAAGCCGTCCTAGGCGGTGTGCGCGGTTCGTTCGTGTCGAAAGAGATTCGTGGCCGGACCTACTGGTACCTGCAGAAGAACGGCGGATCCACGAAACAGCAGATCTACCTCGGACGAGACACTCCGGAACTTCGCGCGTGGATTGAAAAAGCTTCAACGCAACGCGCGGACATCAAATCCGACGAGGGCCACCGGCGCGATCTCGTCGCGATGCTCGCCGCGGGCGGCATGTTCCGCGACTCCGCCTCGAAGTCGACTGTGCTCCACATCCTCGCCGATGTGAGCGTTTTTCGAGCCGGCGGTGTCCTCGTCGGAACCGAAGCTTTCACTTGCCTGGCGAACATGCTTGGCGTCACGTTTGAGAAAGAGAGCCTGCGCACGGCCGATATCGACGTCGTGCACGATACGAACATCCCCATCGTCATCGACGAGCGTCCGGATGAAAACAATCTTCTGGTTCGTCTCCGTGCGGCGGACCCTGCATTCTTCGCGGTGCCGGGGCTCGATCCGCGCGACGCGAGCACGTCGTTTCGCGTGCGCGGGCGCGATCTCGGCGTCGACTTTCTCACTCCCGATCGCAGCCATGGCCGAAACACAAAACCGGTCCGCCTGATCCACCTCGGGATCGCCGCACAGCCTTTGTATGGACTCGACTACCTCATCGAAGACGCCGTGGACGCAGTCGTCGTCGGTGGAAGTGGAATCCGCGTCAACGTTCCCTCACCTGCCCGGTTTGCATTTCACAAACTGTGGGTCGCTACTTCGCGGTCGGTATCCGAGGCAGCGAAGTCGAGAAAAGATGTCCGGCAGGCAACGCACATCCTCGAAGTCCTCGCCGACGATCGGCCGCGCGACATCACAACCGCCTACGCCGCGCTTCAGAAACGGAAGCGGATGACACGCGCCGCGAACGAGAAGCTCAAATCGTTCGATGTCGATTTCTTGAAGCGGCTGCGCCCGCTCCTCAAGCTTTGAACTGCGAGGGTCGAGCTATTCATCAAAAGACACCGCCGGTCAGAGATCGGCCGCATTCGTCAGTCACGAACGATTTCATTCAGGCCATCGACAATGCGCTCCAACTCTTCAGTGGAGAGGCGTCCCAGCTTTTTACCGAGACGCGAGACCGACAATGTACGGACTTGGCTGATCTTGGCCCAAGAGTGTTTCGGCAGCTTGGCACTGGTGATTTCCAGTGACAGCGGAAAACTTGCGCGCGGTTCTTGACTCGTCAGCGCAATCGCGATGATCGTACCCGAGCGCTCATTAAAAACCTCATGGCTGATGATGACAACAGGCCGCAAGCCGCCTTGTTCGCTTCCGACAACGGGGTTCAGATCAGCCCAGTAGATATCGCCTCTCAGTATTCTGGCCACTCGGTTTCTCCAGCGAACGACTCTTCAGCGAGCGCCTGTTCTTCGTTGCGGTCAAGCTTTGCCGACTCAACCGCAAGCCTTGTGCGCCTCATGCGCTCCAGTCTTTCCATTACGGCGAGCTCGAATGCCTGGCTGCGGTTAGGAAAGATGCCGACCCGTACCAAGTGGTCAACCTCGGACAGGGCTTGTTCGTCGACGGTGATCGCGATCTTGGCTCGGCTCATGGGTATGATGATACCTCATACTCCGCTCCTCAAGCTTTCTCCAGCAAGTCCTTGAACTGCTCCTTGTCGATCGACTTGTCGTACGCCGCGCGGGCGGTCACGAGGCCGGCGTCGTAGAGGCGGCGGATGGAGCCGTCCATGTCGATCATCCCTTCCTTCACGCCGGTCTGGATCGCGCTGGTGACCTGGGAGGTCTTGCCTTCGCGGATCATGTTGCCGATGGCGGGCGATGCGAAGAGGATCTCCACCGCGGCCACGCGGCCGCCGCCGACTTTCGGCATCAGCTGCTGCGCGACGACGCCGCGAATCGTTTCGCCGAGGACGTTGCGGACGCCTTCCTGCTCCGAGGCGGGGAAGACGCTGATGATGCGATCCATCGTCTTCGCCGCATTGTTCGTGTGCAGAGTTCCGAAGACCAGCGTGCCGCGCTCGGCGGCCGAGAGGGCCATGGCGATCGTCTCCAGGTCGCGCATCTCGCCGACCAGGATCACGTCCGGATCTTCGCGGCCGGCCGACTTCAGCGCCTCGGCGAACGACTTCGCGTGCGTGCCGATCTCGCGCTGGTGTACGAGGCATTTCTTGTTCGGATGAACGAACTCGATCGGATCTTCGATGGTGATGATGTGCAGTCCGCGCGTCTCATTGATCAGATCGATGATGGCCGCGAGCGTCGTCGATTTGCCGGAGCCGGTTGGACCGGTGACGAGCACCAGACCGCTGCGGATCGAGGCGATGCGCCGCACGGGATCGGGAAGCCCGAGTTGCTCGAGCGTCATGATCTTCGTCGGGATGACGCGGAACACCGCGCCGCCGCCGCGCTGCTGGCGAAAAAGGTTGACGCGGTAGCGCGCCACACTCGGGATCTCATACGAGAAATCGACGTCGCCGGTCTGCTGGTATTCGTCCCACAACCTGGCCGGCGTGACCGGCTTGATCATCTCCGTGAAATCGCCCTCGGTCAGCGTGCGGTAGCGAATCGACTCCATCGTTCCCGACGCGCGCAGCATCGGCGGCCGGCCGACGGTGAGATGAAAATCGGACGCGCCGCGATCGTTCATCAGCTTGAGGAAGCGATCGATTTTCTGCATGGCCATTACGCTTTTCCTCGGGCGATGAACTCGGGGCTGACCATCGATTCGAAGTCTTCTTTCTTCAGCGCCGCCATGTACGCCGTCTCCGCGCTGATCTGTTCGCGGCGCAGGAGGTCTTTCAGCGCCTCATCGAACGTCTGCATCCCGAGCGAGCGTCCGATCTGCATCGCCGAGTAAATCTGGTAGGTCTTCTGATCGCGAATCATCGTGCCGATGTTGCTCGTGCCTTTCAGCACTTCGAAGGCTGCAACCTGACGCCGCCCTTCCCGCGCCGGCAGAAGGCGTTGCGCGATGCAGTAGCGAAGCGACTCGGAGAGCGACGCGCGAATCTGCGGCTGCTCGTCGGCGGGAAAGCTGGAGAGGATGCGGTCGATCGCTTTCGGCGCGCTGGTGGAGTTGAGCGTACCGAGGACGATGTGGCCGGTCTCGGCGGCAGTGAGGGCGAGCGTGATCGATTCGTTATCGCGCAGCTCGCCGATCACGATGACGTCCGGGTCTTCGCGCAACGCGGCACGTAACGCACGCGCGAATGAGTTCGTGTGCGAACCGACCTCACGCTGATTGATGAGGCAATTCTTGAACGGATGGACGAACTCGACCGGGTCCTCCATCGTCAGGATGTGATCGTTGCGCGTTTCGTTGAACAGATTCACCAGCGCGGCGAGCGTCGTCGACTTGCCGGAACCGGACGGACCGCAAACGAGCACGAGTCCCTGGTGATAGTCGGCGATCTCGGCGAGATGCGCGGGCAATCCGAGATCGACGATCGTCGGCGGCTTCTCCGGGATGACGCGGAAGACGCCGTTGTAGCCGTGATGATCGAAGAAGACGTTCGCGCGATAGCGGCCGCCTTGCGGGACGACGTAGCAGAAATCGATCTGCCTCTCCGTCTCCAGCGTCGTCCACTGCACGTCGGTGAGTACTTCCTTCAGCATCGCTTCCGTCTGCGCCGCGGTGAACGGCTCGCCCTGCGCGCGCAGCAGATCAGCGGAGAGGCGGACGATCGGCGGCTGACCGACGGAGAGATGGAAGTCGGAGCCGCCCTGGTTCCGCGTGGCGATCAGTAACGTGTTGAGCCGCGGCTCACCTTTTGCGCCCGCGACTGCCAGCGCCGCCTTCCGGATCGCGTCGACACCTGGTTGCGACTCGCGGTCCGTCGCCGCAAGCTCGTCGAGGATTTCGATCGCGTGCGTGCGCACGGCGCGATCGGGGTCATTCTGCGCGACGCTCATCAGCGCATTCCGGACCTGCGGGTGCTGGAAGTTCTTCAGCGCCAGCATCACCTCGATACGAACATCGGGCAGCGGATCGGCGAGCATCCGTCCGAGGGCCGGCAGCGCGCGCGGATCGGCGATGCGGCCGAGCGCTTCGACGGCCGCCCACTTCACGTCGGCATCGCCGAGAGTCGCCACGAGCGGCTCGACAGCACGGGGATCTTTCAACCGGCCGAGCATGTCGGCGGCGGAGATGCGAATCCACCAATCCGGATCGCGCAGCAGTTCGATCGTCGAGGGAACGATGCGCACGTCATCGAACGCCGCGGCGACCGCGATCACCCCGGAGCGAACGTCGGGATCGGGATCGTGCAGCAGCTCGATGACCGGCTCGATGAGTGCGGCTCCGAACTCGCGCAGCGAATCGAGCGCGCGATCACGGATGAAACCGGCCAGCGTGCTGGAGAAGCGGATGTAGCGTTTGATGACGCCGGCCGGATCGCCGATGCCGAGGAGGATTTTCAGGACCGAGGTGCGCGTCGTGGCGTCGCCGGAAGCAAGCGCGGGCAGAAGGCGGTCCGCGAATGCGGCGCCTTGTCCCGCCGCCAGCTTCGTCGTCGCCTCGACGATCGTTTGCTGCACGGCGTAGCCGGCCCGCGGCAGCGCTTCGATCAACAGATCGAGCGAATGCTGCGGCGCTTTCGCGGCCAGAACTTCGATCGCCTTGTCGCGGACCGAAGGAATGGGATCGGCAGCGATCCGGTGCCACCGGCGCGCAGCGTTTTCGTCGATCTCAGTCGACGCCAGCTTGTTGAGAAACGGGATGCGATCTTCCGCGCTGCCGGTCGACGCCAGCTGCCAGAGCATGGGTTCCAGTTGCCGCGACATCGGCGCCTCGGCCAGCAGCCGCCGCACCGCATCCTGCAACTCACGCGTGTCCTTTGTCTCCTTCGGCGGCGGCGCGAGAAGCTGAATGAGACGCGCGTCGATGCCAGGTAACCCGAGCGCAAAGAGAGCCGCGGCGGCGGCACGGAGAGCCTGCTCCGGTTTCCCTTTCGACTCGGCGAGAAAAACGTCCAGCGTTTCCGCGTCGCCGATGCGCGGCAGCATGCGCGCCGCACTGTCGCGGAGCGCGCGATCGGGGCGGAACAACATCCAGACGACGTCGCGCGCGCGGACGCCTTCCGCGGATTCGACCCGGCCGAGCAGTTCGTCGCGCTCTTCCTGCGTGGCGTACGACTTCGCCGCAAGACGCTTCACCGCATCGCTGACTTCGTTGGAGAAGAGAGCCATGAACGGCGAAGTGTATCGGTTTACCGGAGCGAGGCGACGAATGTCGCGTCGTAGGAGAACGTCATCGTGTTCGTCTTGATGCGCAGCGACGAAACGGCGCCGCTGTACGTTCCCGATTCGCCCTTGCGCTGCTTGAATTCATAGTCCGGAACGCCTTCGAAGTAGCCGGCGTCGAACGTTCCCTTCGGATGCTGGACGGCGACGTGGCCGACGCGCCCGAGTTTATCGATGCAGATGATGACGCCGTTCAGATCGCCGGGAAGGTTGTTGTCCATCTCCGTCAGCTTCGCGCCGTCGGGCAGCGGCTTTTCGGTGAGGATGATGCGCATCATCTCGTTGCGGCCGGAAAGCTCATTCTTCTGCTTCGCCACTGCGTACGCGTAGTTGAGCGGAATCTTTGTCCCATCAATCATCAGGCTCCCCTCGGCACGCCCGAGGTCGACAGCGAAGGCAGGCAGTGCGACTAGAAAAACGAAAAGCAACGCCCCGGCGACGTGACGCATGCAAAGCCTCCTTGTTGATGAGATTCGAAGTCTAGCATCGGTAGGCGATGCTCCGCCGCGATTCAAGACTTCCTCCTTTTCGTTGTCTGTCGATAATACGCCGCATGAATAACCGCTGGGCGGAGACGCCCGACAACGAAATCGACCAGCTCGTCTACCAGTCGCGCCTCGTCGGCGCCGAAGAATCGCTCGTCCTCTGGGGCGGCGGAAACAACAGTGTGAAGTCGCAATCCACCGACCTCCTCGGCGCGCCGATTCCGGTGATGTACATCAAGTCGAGCGGCAGCGACATGAAGACGATCGTGCCGAAAGAGTTTCCGGCCGTGCGACTGGACTACATCGAACCGTTGCGCACACGCGACGGCGAAATGAGCGATCAGGAGATGGTCGATTACCTGGCGCGCTGTCTGGTCGATCCGTCGAGCAGACGTCCGTCGATCGAGACACTGTTGCACGCGTTCCTCCCCGCTCGCGCCGTTCTGCACACACACGCCGACGCGATCCTGGCGCTGACGAATACGCGCGGACGCGAGAAGACGGTGCGCGAATGTTTCGGCGATTCGGTGATCACGGTTCCCTACCTGCGTCCCGGATTTCGATTGAGCCGCGACGTCGCCGATGCCTTCGCGTCGAAACCGGATGCCGAGGGGCTCGTGCTGATGAATCACGGCTTGATCACGTGGGGCGACACGGCACGGGAAGCGTATGAGAAGCACATCGCATTGGTGACGAAGGCGGAAGAGTGGTTGGCGTCGCGTTCGCGTTCATCGGCATCACCGGCATCGACCGTCGACGCGACGGTTCTCGCGGCCACGATCCGCGGCGCCCTCGGCGCGAAGCGTTCCGTGATCCTCGAATTCGACGGCAGCGACGATGTGCTCCGCTTTCTGGCGCGCGACGATGCGCGCCGCATCACGCAGATCGGACCGGCCACGCCCGATCACCTGCTGTACACGAAACGTTTTCCGCTGTTTCTCGATGCGGCCGACGATGTTGCGCAAGCGCTCGGCGATTACGTCGAACGCTACACGGCGCACTACGAAAACTATCCGAGCGAGTTCGCGATGCTCGATGCGCATCCGCGCGTTGTCCTCGTTCCCGGCGCGGGCATGTGGACTGCCGGCAAAGACGCGCGCGCGGCGCGCATCGTCCGCGACATCTATCGCCACACGATGCGCATCATCGAAGCCGCCGAGGGCGCGGGCGGCTACGAGACGCTGAACGACGAAGACGCGTTTCACGCGGAGTACTGGCCGCTGGAGTTGTACAAGCTCACGCTGCTGCCGAAAGAAAAAGAGTTGGCGGGCAAGGTCGCGATCATCACCGGCGCGGCGAGCGGAATCGGCCGCGCGTGCGCGGAACGCTTCGCCGAGGAGGGTGCGCATGTCGTCGTCACGGACGTCGATGTCGCGCTGGCCGAGGAAGTCGCGAACGGAATCGTGGCGAAGCACGGACTCCGTCGCGCGATCGCGCTGCGGCTCGATGTATCGAGCGAAGAGGACGTCGAGCGCGCGTACGCGGAGACGATCGCCGCGTACGGCGGCGTCGACATCATCGTAAGCAACGCCGGCATCTCATCGTTCGGCAGTCTCGACGTTCTGCCAGCTGCCGATTGGGATCGCGCGTTCGCGGTCAACGCACGCGGACACTTTCTCGTCGCGCGCGCGGCATTGCGGATCATGAAACAGCAGAAGACCGGCGGCAGCATCGTCTTCAACGCGTCGAAGAACGTGACCGCGCCCGGCAAGGAGTTCGGCGCGTACAGCGTGAGCAAAGCCGCCGAGGCGCAGCTGTGCCGCATCGTTGCGCTGGAGGGCGGCGAGTTCGGCATCCGCGCCAACATGCTGAACCCCGATGCGATCTTCGGCAGCTCCCGTTTCTGGAGCGACGAGATGCGCTCGATGCGAGCAAACGCGTACGGGATTTCGTCGGAAAACCTCCCCGACTTTTATCGGAACCGGACGTTGCTGAAGACGGAAGTCACCGCGGACGATGTGGCGGAGGCTGCGCTGTTTCTGGCTGGACCGCGATCCGCGAAGACGACGGGGGCGATGCTGCCGGTCGATGGCGGGGTTAAGGAGGCTTTCCCAAGGTAACGGTTTCACGCGGAGCTCGCGGAGAGGCGGAGAAAGACGGAGAAAAGCGCTCCGCCTCTCTGCGTGCTCCGCGTGAAACCGTCATCTCTCTTTCTTCATCCCTTTCCGAGCCCGGAGCACGAGGTGGATGGGGCATCCAACGAGTCCCAATCCCTCCCGGAACTGATTCTCGAGATACCTCTTGTACGAAAAGTGCAGCGGCTCGTCGACGTTTGAGAAGAGCGCGATCGTGGTCGGCTGCGTTTTGAGTTGGGTCGTGTAATAGAAGCGGCGCGGACGGCCTTTGACCGCTGGCGGCTGGTGGCCGGCGATCGCTTTTTCGAGGATCTGGTTTAGCTCCGACGTGCCGAAACGTTTGCGGTAGCCGGCCACGATTTTGTCGATGCTCGGGAAAATCTTTTCGACGCGGCGGCCGGTCTTCGCGGAGATGAACTCCACCGGCGCGTATGGAAGGAACTTCAGTTTGAAACGGATCTCTTCTTCGACTTTCTTGTAGTCGTCCTGCTGGTGCGCATCGGCATCCCACTTGTTGACCAGCAGCATGGCCGCCTTGCCGGCGTCTTCGGCGTAGCCGGCCACGGTGGCGTCCTGTCCGGTCACACCGTCGACTGCATCGATCATCACCAGCGCGATCTCGCAACGCTCGATTGCTTTGCGCGCGGAGATCACCGACAACTTCTCCGCTTCGTCGTGCGTCTTCCCCTTGCGTCGAACTCCGGCGGTGTCGATGATCAGGTACTGCTGCCCATTGCGTTCGATCTCCATGTCGATGGCGTCGCGCGTGGTACCGGAGATCGGCGAGACGACGGCGCGCTCTTCCGCCGCGAGGCGATTCAGCAACGATGACTTGCCGACGTTCGGACGTCCGATGATGGCGATGCGAATCGGGCCGCGGTCGTCCTCGTCGATCTCGATCGCCGAATCTGCTGGGACGATTTCGCCGATGATGTCGAACAGCTCGTCGATACCTTCGCCGTGCTCGGCCGACAGCGGCAGCATTCGTTCAAATCCGAGCTCGTAAAACTCCGGCACGTTTTCCTCGGCATCGCGGCGATCGACTTTGTTGACCAGCAGCAGCGTCCGCCCCGCCGCCGACCGCAATTCCTGCGCGATGTCGCGATCCTCGGTCAGCACACCCGCCGCGCCATCGACGACGAAGAGGATGAAGTCGGCCGTGTCGAGCGCGCGCCGGGCCTGGTCGCGGATCTCGCCGGCAAACGCGGACATCGGCGAGTCGCCGTACTCGAGTCCGCCGGTGTCGGTGAGCTCGTAGCGCCGGCCGTCGTCGAGTGTGATCACGTCCGACAGCCGGTCGCGGGTCATGCCCGGCATGTCGTGCGTGAGCGCGCGGCGTTTGCCCGCGAGGCGGTTGAAGAGCGTCGATTTGCCGACGTTCGGGCGTCCGACGATGACGACTTTCTTGAGATTGGCGGCCATGATTTTTCGTGGACAAAGCGCGCCGGAGGGCTGCGGGCACGGCGAATGCTACACTGTCGCGCATGGCATCGAACGCTGACTCCACTTGTCGACTGTGTGGTAGCCGCGTTCCTGACGCCGACCTGAGCCGCCAACTCTGCCCCGTCTGCGATGAATACGCGCAGCACGTCGCGCTGCAGAGCAATCAAGGCCTCGACCGCGTCGTCGGCGAATTGCAGAACGGAACCGCGTTCCGCGCCGCGTCGCGCAACGGCCACTAAAACCGTTTACGGCTTGAACGCGTTCTCGATCTTCGGCCCCGTCGCGATATCGACCATCGCGCGAATCAGCACCTTCGTCCCCTTCTGCAGATCAGCGATCGGATTCTTTTCGTTGACGTCGTGGCCGGGGTACGGCTTGTCGTGGAACCACATGCCGAAGGCGATCGAGTTCGGGAGGCGTTTTGCGTACGTTCCGCCGCCGGAAATTGCGGGCTTGGGATTCTTCGTCCCCGTCGCGGCGGCGTAGTCCGCCAGAAGACGCCGGACGATTTTCGAATTCGGATCGAACGCCAGTGGCTCGTCGCCGTAGAAACCGGCCGGCACCAGCGACGCGCCGGTGCTTTTGTCGAACGCGGCCACGAGCTCCTCCATCTTCGCCTTCAGTTGCGGACCGGTGCGCGGCGGAGTGCGGCGGATGTTGATTGTGAGCGTGGAGAGTTTTGGATCGGTCGCATCCGGCTTGATCGTGGCGATGTTGACGGCGTAGCGGCCCCACAACGTGTCGGAGTCGGTGATGCCGAGGCCTGTGCCGTAGATGTCGGCGCCGGCGAGGCGGACGAAGGCAAGGAGATCGTTCGCGCCTCCCGCCGGCAGCAAACCGTCGAGCGCATGCGCGAGCGCCACGAGCGCGTTGCGGCCGGATTCGAGATTCACGCCGGCGTGCGACGAGTGTCCGTACGCGACGATGCGCAGTTCCGCGCCGGTCGCTTGTGTCGCGATGCGCGTGTCGGGCGGAATCTTGGCCGCCTTTACCGCGGCGATCACCGGCTCCCAATCCGCCGTTTCGCCCTTCCACCGCAGCTTCACCTCCGCGCGATCGGGCACGATGCTCGCCGCCAGTCCTGCCTGGATGAATGACACGCTGTACGGCTTCGTAATGCCGGGCCGTTCGGACATCGCATCCGTCGTCAGCGTCAGTGAGTTCCACGCCTTCTCACCGACGACGACGGGAAACTCGGAATCGATGACCAGCGTGTAGTCGGGTGGCTGATGCGTCTTCAGATATTCGGTGACGTCGGTGTTGTTCGACTCCTCGTCGCTTCCGACGAGCAGGCGGACCGTATGCGTCCGCGCGATGCCACTGTCGGCGAGCGCTTTCATCGCCAGCAGCGCCTGCACCAGCGGACCTTTGTCATCGGCCGAGCCGCGGCCGTAGACGTAGGTCTCGTCGGCCTTTGCGGTGAACGGGGGAAAAAACCACTCGTCGGCATCAACGGGCTGGACATCGCCATGAACCATCAATCCCAGCACCGGCGCGTTCGGCGGACCGGGCAGTTCGATTTCGCTGATCAATCCCGCGTCGCGATACGTGAAGCCAAGATCGGCCGCGGTTTTCGCGAGCCACGCTTTTTGCGCCGCGTGGCCCTCGGTATCGAACTGCGTGGTCGGAAAGCTGATCACCTCGGTCAGCATCGGGACGAGCTTCTTCGCGTAGTCACGGTCGTAGATCTTCGTGACCGAGGCGACGTTCGTCTGCAGCGTGGCGGCGAAGAGGATTGCGGAGAGAACCATTCCGCGAATTGTCCCGTAAAATGTCCGAAATCGTTCAAGTCGGGGAGAGATAAATGAAGACCTTTTTGAAGATCGTCGGTGGAGTTGTATTGGTCGTGGTCGCGTTGATCGCGATCGGCGTGATTTGGCTGATGGCGAAAAAACCGGCCTCGCGGGCAGCCTCGGCGGAAAAGATCGAAGCCACGCCGGCACGGATGGCGCGCGGCAAGTACCTGGTCGAGCATGTGTCGCCGTGTCTCGATTGCCATTCCGATCACGCTCTCAAATTCGGCATGCCGGTCAAGCCGGGTACCGAGGGACAGGGCGGCTACATCTTCGACAAGCAACTCGGATTTCCCGGCGTCGTCGCCGCGCAAAACATCACCTCGGACCCTGAATTCGGCCTCGGCAGTTGGACGGATGGCGAGATCATTCGCGCCGTCCGCGAAGGCGTCGACCGCAAAGGTGAGGCGCTTTTTCCGATGATGCCGTACCAGCACTTCCGCAGCATGAGCGATGACGACGTAAAGTCCGTCGTCGTCTACGTGCGCACGCTCAAACCGATTCACAAGGGCGTGCCGGCCAAGCACCTCGACTTCCCCGTCAACCTGATGATCAAGTTCGCTCCGAAACCGGTCGAGGGCGCGGTCGCGGCGCCCGATCCGCACAACAGCCTGGCCTACGGCAAGTACCTCACCACGATCGCCGGCTGCTACGAATGCCACACGCCGCACGACGATCACAACGCGCTCATCGCCGACAAGCCATTCGCCGGCGGCTGGGACATGAAGGGACCGTTCGGCCATAACGTCACGGCGAACCTGACGCCGGCGGGCGCGTACATGTCGCACGCGACGAAGGACGAGTTCATCGGCCGCTTCAAAGCGTTCGCCTCGATGGACGCGAGCAACGCACCCGAGACGCCGCTCAATCACAACACGGTCATGCCATGGATCGGCTACGCCGGCATGACCGAAAACGACCTCGGCGCGATCTATGACTATCTGAAGACGGTGAAGCCGATCGAGAACAAGGTCGTGACGTTCCCCGACGCGAAATAGTTCATCTGCGAAGCATCTGCGTTCATCTGCGGATAAAAGGCTTATCCGCAGATGACGCAGATGGACCGCAGATGATTACTTGCGAAGCCCGGATTCGTATTCGGGCTTCGCCACGCCCATGACCCAGTGATCGAACCAGCCGACGATGTGCTGGAGGCGTTCGATGCGGTGCCACGGCTTCCCGCTGCGCGAGAGCTCGTGCGACTCGTCGGGAAAACGCACCATCACCGTCGGGATGTGGCGGTACTTGAGGGCGCGGAACATCATCTCGCCGCCGGCCATCGGCGGTGTGCGCCAGTCGGCCTCGCCGAGGATGAGCATGAGTGGAGTTTTCACGCGGTCGATGTAGGTGATCGGCGAGCGCGCTGCGTAATCCTTCGGATCCTCCCACGGCGCTTTGCGGAACCATGACGGCTGGAACTGCGAGAAGTCGGCGGTGTACCAGAACGTCGACCAGTCGGCGATGTCGCGCTGCGCAGCGGCGGCGGCGAAACGATCGGTCTGCGTGACGACCCAGTCGGTCAGGAGGCCGCCGCCGCTGCCGCCGGTGACACAGAGTTTCTTCGGGTCGACATAGCCCTTCGCCACAACGGCATCGACGCCCGCCATGAGGTCTTTGAAGTCGTCGCCGGGATAGTGGTACTGGATGACGTTGCCGAAATCCTGGCCGTACGACGTCGAGCCACGCGGATTCGGATAGAGGACGACGTAGCCCTTCGCCGCCATCCACTGAAACTCGTGGTCGAAGGTGTAGCCGTACGCCGAGTGCGGTCCGCCGTGGATGTTGAGGATGAGCGGATATTTCTTCGACGCATCGAAGTCAGGCGGCTTCTGAATCCAGGTCTGAATCTTCTTGCCGTCGAAGCTCGTGTACCAAAGCTCGTCCGGTTCGGTGAGCGTGAGCTCGGACATCAGCTTGTGATTCACGTCAGTCAGCCGCGTCATCGTGTCGTCGCTAACGAGATAGAGATCGCCAATGATCGTCGGCGTGGAAACGAGTGCGACGGTTTTTCCGCCGCGGATCGAGTAGCTCTGGATGTCGTGGTTGCCGGTGGTCAGCGGCGTGATCGCGCCGGTGGCGGCGTCGATGCGTTTGAAGTTGACGCGACCTTCTTCCGCGGCGACGACGATGATCGACTTGCCGTCGTCGCTCCACACCGGACGCCCTCCCCCGCCGCCGCCGCGCGGCGCGCGCTGATCGCCGCCGACGCCGGACATGACGTCGTAGTCGTACGACCCGGTGAGGTTCTTCGCGGTCGAGCCGGGAGTGGTCGATGCCAGCCAGAGATCGGGCTGGTCGTACGAATGAACGGGATTGTTGATCTCGCCGCCGAATGCCACCCACTTGCCGTCGGGACTTACGGCGTACGCACCGATCGGACCTTCGATGTCGGCGACTTTCGTCATCGCGCCGCCGCCTGCCGGAATCGAGTAGAGGTCGTTGTCGCGGCGGTCGTAATACGACTCGGCCACGCGATTCGAGGTGAAGTAGATGAGCGAACCGTCGGAACTCCAGCTGATGTCGCGCTCGTCGAACTCGCCGTTCGTGAGCTGCTTCGGCTTGGCGGTTTCGTCGTCGGTGACGTCGACGGTCCAGATGTGCGTGTCGCGCGAGGCGTCGCGATATCCGGCGCCGTTCGCGCGGTAGACCGCCTGGTTGATGACGCGGACGTCGCTCTCGTGCTCGTCGTCCTTTTTCTTTTCAGCACTCTTATCAACCACATCCTCCGCCTTCGTCGTCGCAGTGAAGGCGATCGTGTTCGACGACGGCGACCAGGCGATCGATTCGACCGACTTGGCCATCGACGTCAGCACATGCGGCTCGCCGCCGTCGAAGCGAAGGATCCAGATCTGCGACGGCTGCGGCTTGCCGTCTTTGTCGATCGAGCGTGTGAACGCGAGCAGCTTTCCGTCGCGCGACCAGCGCGGCGAGGCGTCGCGCGGCCCGTTCGTGATGCGGCGCGGCTCCGCACCGGCGCGTGTGGCCACACTCCAAATCGCGGTGTTGTACGTGTCCTTCTTCTCCTCGACGGTGACGCGCACGAACGCGACCTGCGAGCCGTCCGGCGAGAGTTGCGGATCGCCGATCCAATTGAACTTGAAGAGATCCTTCTCGGTGATGTTGCGCGCCGAGGCGGATGCGGCGATGAAAAGAAGGAGCAGCAAAAGTCGTTTCATGGCGCGCATTGTAAGTTCGGTGCGGCGAAGCGCCGCGTAACCACGCGGTGAACGCCAGCATGCGTCCACAGGCGGCGAAGCCGTCGTAAGAACCGTAGCCCCCGGTTTCAACCGGGGGTCTGCGGATCGACTCCCATCTCGTGAGCCCGTTTTAACGGGCGAAAGAACGTTTCGCGCGAACCTTTCTTTCGCCCGCTCAAGCGGGCTCCCAATTTTCGGGGCGCGCCGGCGTTCCCCCGGTTGAAACCGGGGGCTACGGTTCTTACGACGGCTACGCCGCCGGGAGTTTGGCGTTTCCCGTACGCCATGTGAGTCCGGCTAAGGCGATGAGCGTCAGAATTGAAATCGCGCCGCCGATCGGAACCAACGGATTGCGATAACGCATCGCGATCGTGTGCGTTCCTGCCGGGACGACTAATCCCTGGAATGCGAGGTTCGTCGCAATCAGAGGCGCGGGATGGCCGTCGATGGTTGCGGACCAGTAGCGATGTCCGGTCACGCTGGCGACGAGGAATGCGCGGCCAGCGGCGGTGATGTCGATCGTGGCGGTGTTCGCGGTTTCGCGGACTTGCGTCACGCGTCCGTTTGCGGGAGTGAACGGTTCGTCGGCGACGTAGGCGACCGAGGGATCGGCGGCGTTGTGCTCGACGGCGTAGCGGAATCCGCCGGCGTCGGGGGCGCGCTCGAGGCGGGATGCAAAAGAATAGCGTTCGACGCGCGGCACCGGCACGATCTCGACCGGCGTCGCAGTCGTCGACTCATTGATGACGGGGCGGAGACGCACGCGCCAGCCGACGTTCGACATACGCGCGTAGGGCAGATCCGCGTCGGGGAGGTGCGACGATCGCGCGCCTTTGAAGGCTTGGCGGAAGTCGTCGGTGTTGGTGAGCGAGGTGAGGTCGATGTCATCCTCCATCGCCAGCGGGATGCCACGCATCGCGGGGATTTCAGGGAAGGCGCTGTTGCGCATCAGCCACCATAATCCCGGACCGGGGGGAGCGTCGAAAAGCTGATTGACTACCGGATCACCTTCCCATCCCTGCCAGGCCACTTCGTTGAAGATGCGATACGGCTGCGACGCGTCGACGGCGGCGAGCACTGGCGGCGGATCGAAAAACTCACGCTGCGCGCGCGGGACGGCGTTGAGCGTGCCGTACCAGAGATCGGCGGCGACGATCACGATGCCGGCGATGGCGATTGCATTCGAGCGCCTTGTCCGCATCACCCACAGCCACGCCGCGACGACGGCGGCGCGAATGCAGTTGATGATGAAGTAACGCCGATCGTCAAAATTGAGGAGCAGCGCGATTGAGATGAGCAGCCAGACGATTGCGAGCGCGGATGCCCATCGGATCACACGCCGGTCGCCGGCAATGAGACGGTCGAAAACAAATGCGCCCCAGACGGCGATCGCGAATGCCGCGGTGAGGAGGAACTTCTCCGGAAAGCGCACCGCGGAGAAAAGCCTGGTGTCGTAAAGAATTCGCAGCAGCGGCGTGTGATCGCCCATCGCCACGATCACGCTCGCTGCCGTTGTGCCGAGGAAGAGCCAGCGTCCGCGCACCCCGGCGAGCACGCCAGCGATCGCAAGCAGCACGATCAGCAGGCCGGCGTAGATTTCGGTCAGGTATGCGTCGGCGCGAAATGGATAGATCGTCGTGATGAACACGCGGCCGTTTGCGGCGATCACGTGGCGCAGCACGCCGGGCAGGATCAACTCAACGAGTCGCAGCGGCGGCGTGCTCCAGTTGGCGACGACGCGAAAGTCGAATGTTTTCGTGCGGACGGTGTCGCGGACAAAGTCGATTGCTGGAATCAGTTGCACCGCGGCGAGCAGGAGCGACGCCGCGATGGCCATGCCGAGGGTGGCGGCGATGCGTTTCGCGCCATCGGACTTACGCACAGTTCCGAAGAGGGCCCAGCCGCCGATGATTGCCCACGTCTGCATCGCCACCGTCGGCTCGCCGACGATCCACTGCATCGCCAGGACGGCTGCGAGCGGCAGCAGGCGCGCGGCGGTACGCGATTCGACGAAGCGCATCAGCAGCCACAGCGCCAGCGGCAGCCACGAAATCGAGAAGAGAATCGGCAGCTTGGACGACAACGAGACGTAGCTTCCGCAGAAAACGAAGGCGATGCTGCCGAAGATCGCCGCCGCAATCGACACGCCGAGGCGCCGCAGCAAAACGAACATCCCGACCATCGCGATCGCGAAGTGCAGCAGGATGTGCAGCTGCACGCCGAAGTGAAACGGCAGCACGTACACGAGCCACTGCGGCGGATAGAAAAGCTCGTACGCGGGATTCGCCGCCAGCGGCGCGCCACCGGCGTAGAGCCGGTTCCAGTACGGAAACTCGCCGCTGCGCACCGCCTCGCGCACGACGTGCTTCATCGGATAGTGATAGACGCCGAGGTCGCTGACGTAAAAGCCGCGGCCGAGGAAAAGGATGTCGGCGTACGCGATCGCGAGCAGCACAAGCAGCAGCGCGATGGCGCACAGACAGGAGTGTCTGTGCCACATGTCGGTCCGAATCTTCATACCTGCAGCGCGTAGACGAGCAGGCCGGCCATCACCACGCCGGCGATCGTCGCGGCGATGAGCGCGCCGCGCGTCTTCGCATGCACCTGCGGGAGAAGATCGCTCGCGCCGAGGTAGAGCAGGAAACCGGCGAAGAACGAGAGCTGGAACGCGAGCAGGCGCGGCGCGATGTTCAACACGCCCGCACACAATGCCCCGATGACGGGCGCGCTGGCGTCGATGGCGAGCAGTGCGCCGGTGCGCCAGCGGCTGTTACGCGTGGCCAGCATGAAGGTGACGGTGTTCAATCCGTCGGCGAAATCGTGCGCGACGACGGCGAGGAGCACGATCAATCCGACTTGCGTCCCCGCTTTGAATCCGACGCCGATGGCCAGTCCGTCGAGGAAGCTGTGAAACGAGAGTCCGATCGCGCCGACCAGTCCTACGTTGTGATGATGTCCCGGCGCGTCGTGCTGCTTTTCGCTATGGATGATGGTCAGTTTCTCGAGCAGGAAGATGGCCAGAAACCCGGCGATGACGGTCAGCATCAGCTCGCGGATCTCAATCCCGTGCTGTTGCGCCAGCGCCGAAACCTCGGGGATCAGATCGAGAAAGGCGACGCCGATCAGCAGCCCCGAGGAGAAGGCCATAATGTAGAGGAGATAGCGCTGGTAGCGGAACGCGAACGCGCCGCCGGCCAGAGTCATCGCGAATGCTGCGAGGGCGTAGAGCGCGCTCATGCGTGAGGGAGTCTAACGTAGCCACGTAGCGCCGTAGCGCCACCGAGCTGGTGGCGGTACAGCCGCCGAGCCGGCGGCGCTACTCCCTACACCAACTGCTTCGGCGCGCGCGACACCGGCGGCGGTACGCGCGGACGGCCATCGCTGCACGCGACGACTGCGCTCACCAGCTCGTCGATGTCGAACGGTTTGCGGATCAGGCCCCAGATCGAGGTCGTGTCTAGCGTCTCGACGACGCGGCGGCTCGCGCCGGTCATGACGATCACGCGCGGAAGGAGCGAAGGGCATTCGCGCGCCAGACGTTCCAGCAGCTCGAAGCCGTTCACGTCCGGCATCATCAGGTCGAGCAGGATGACCGAGTAGGCGGTACGGCTGATCTGATCGTAGGCGGCACGGCCGTCGGGGGCGACGTCGACGGTAAAGCCTTTCCGCTCCAGCAGCGCGACGAAGAGAGTCCGAAGTCCTGAATCGTCATCGACGACGATCACCTGGCTTGCTACGGCCGGAGGATCGGAACGGGACATGGGAACGATGGTTGAAGTGAGTACCCCACCATACATTCAATAGGTAACGATTGCACGTCACGTTGCGTGCGGCGCAAATGCTGGCTCTACGCCGAATAGACCCGCACGAGGAAAACGCAGTCGTCCTTTTTGACCGTGGCGATCGATTCATGGCCGCGGCCGGGCGTCGTCAGGTTGACCAGCTCCGAGCCGTTTTGCCGCACAAACTCGCCGATTGCGTCGTCCGCGGTTCCGGCTTCGATCACTGTCTGCCTGGTCTCTGCCCCGAAGGTCGGTCGGTGCGTGTCCTCATTCGTAAGCTGCCGGCTTTCGATGGTGAATTGCAAACAGCCCTCCGTGATTCGTCTCTTGAAAAGCAATGCGTGGGCCAGCGTAGTTTGCGTGCACCACAAGGGAGACTTTTCACGCGGAGACGCGGAGGAGCGGAGAAAAGCCACTCCGCGTCTCCGCGCCTCCGCGTGGAAAAGTCCGTTCGAATTTGGCGCACCTCCTGCAGACGCGGCGATCCACAGGGGACGTCGAGGAGAGGTGCAGTGAAAGTCGGAGCGATTTTCGCGATCATCTTTGTTTGCGCCGGATGCAATCAGCAGACGCCTGACAACAAGACGTTCCCCTTCCTGCAGCGCTTCTCCTCCAACCCTTCCGAGAAGACCGATCTCCTGAAGCTGGAAGGAGAAGACGGCCAGTGGATCATGCCGGCCAAGAACTACGCGTCGACACGATTCTCCGGCCTCAATCAGATCAATACCGGGAACGTGAAGAACCTGAAGGTTGCGTGGACGTTCTCCACCGGCAGCGACCGCGGCGAAGAAGCGGCGCCGATCGTCGTGAACAACACGATGTACGTCGTCACGCCGTTTCCGAACACGCTCTACGCGCTCGACCTGACGCAACCGGGCGCGCCGGCGAAGTGGAGCTACAAGCCGAAGGATCTGAACAACTCCGCGAAGGGCGTGGCCTGCTGCGACTGGGTCAACCGCGGCTGCGTTTACGCGAACGGGAAGATTTTCTTCAACACGCTCGACGGCAAGACCGCGACGGTCAACGCGCAGACCGGCGCTGAAGTCTGGGTCGCGCAGGTGGCCGACATCAATCGCGGTGAGTCGATCACGATGGCGCCGCTGGTGGTGAAGAACAAAGTTCTCGTCGGCGACAGTGGCGGCGAATTCGGCGTCCGCGGATCGCTCACCGCGCTCGACAGCGAAACCGGCCAGCAGGTCTGGAAGGCGTACAGCACCGGTCCCGATAAGGACTGCCTGATCGGTCCGAACTTTCATCCCTTCTACGACTCCGACAAAGGTCAGGACCTCGGCGTGAAGACCTGGCCGCCCGATGCCTGGAAGATCGGCGGCGGCACGACCTGGGGTTGGATCTCGTACGATCCCACGCTCGATCTCATCTACTACGGCACCGGCAATCCCGGCCCGTGGAACGCCGAGCAGCGTCCCGGCGACAACAAGTGGACGTGCGGCATGTTCGCGCGCCGCCCCGACACGGGCGAGGCGGTGTGGGCGTATCAGTGGAGCCCGCACGATGTCTTCGATCACGATGGCATCAACGAGCTTGTGCTCCTCGATTTGCCGATCAACGGGCAGGTTCGCAAGGTGCTCGTCCGCCCCGAGCGCAACGGTTACGTCTACGTCCTCGATCGCACGACCGGCCAGGTGCTGTCGGCGAATCCGTTCGCGTTCATCACCACCAGCACCGGCGTCGACCTGAAGACCGGCCGCCTGCAGCCGGTGCAGGAGAAGGCTCCCGGCGTCGGACGCGTGACGCGCATGATCTGTCCGCCCGCGCCGGGTGCGAAGGATTGGGAGCCGTCGGCGTACTCGCCGGTCACGAAGCTGCTCTACATCCCGCACGCGAATCTCTGCGAGGACGCGGAAGGACTTTCCGCCAACTACATCGCCGGGACGCCGTACGTCGGATCGAACGTGAAGATGTACGCCGGTCCGGGCGGACACCGCGGCGAGTTCGATGCGTGGGATCCGGTGGCGGGAAAAAAGATCTGGACGATCAAAGAGAACTTCCCGGTCTGGAGCGGCACTGTCGCCACCGCCGGAAACGTCGTCTTCTACGGGACGATGGAGGGATGGTTCAAAGCCATCGACGCGCGCAACGGACAGCTGCTCTGGCAGTTCAAATGCGGCTCCGGGATCATCGGCCAGCCGGTCACATTCCTCGGGCCCGACGGCAAGCAGTACGTCTCGATTCTCTCCGGCGTCGGCGGGTGGGCCGGCGCGATCGTGGCCGGCCAACTCGATCCGCACGACGGCACCGCCGCCCTCGGATTCGTCAACGCGATGTCGGACCTGCCGAAGGCGACGACCAAGGGTGGGACGCTCTACACGTTTGCATTGCCATGAAGAATCTGGCTCTCGGCTGTCGGCTATCGGCTGTCGGGGCGCTGCTCCTGGCGCTGTGCGGTTCTTGCGCGAAACCTACGAGTCCCGACTCCCGATCCCCGACACCCACTCACGTCCTTCGCGTTTGCGCCGATCCCAACAACCTCCCCTACTCCAACGAAAAGCAGCAGGGATTCGAAAATGAAATCGCGTCGCTCATCGCGCGCGATCTGAACGCTCGCGTCGCCTACACGTGGTGGCCGCAGCGGCGCGGATTCGTTCGCCAGACGCTGCGTCACGGCGATTGCGACGTGATCATCGGCATCCCCAGCAATTTCGATCAGGCGTTGCCGACGCAGTCTTACTACCGCTCGACCTACGTTTTCCTCTCGCGCTCCGATCGTCACCTCGGCATCACCTCCTTCGACGATCCGCGGCTGAAGCGTCTTCATATCGGGGTTCAGATGATCGGAAACGATCACGTCAACTCCCCTCCCGCGCACGCGCTGGCGAAGCGCGGCATCATCGACAACGTCGCCGGCTACACCGTCTATGGCGACTATCGGAGCCAGGAGCCGGGACGCGAAATCGTCGATGCCGTCGCGAACGGCAAGGTCGACGTGGCCATCGTCTGGGGACCGCAGGCCGGCTACTTCGCGCGTCAGGAGAAGGTCGCGCTCGACATCGTCCCGGTCTCGCCGCAGATCGATCTCCCTTTCCTCCCCTTCGTCTTCGACATTTCGATGGGCGTCCGCCGCGGCGACAACACGCTGCGCGATCAGCTCGATCAGGAGATCGAAAAACGCCGCCCCGACATCGAAAGGATCCTCGATCACTACGGAGTGCCGAGAGTATGAAGCGATCGCTCGCCTTACTCGCCATCCTCGCCATCGTCGCTTGTCATCGCGAACGCCGTTCTCTGACACCGGCTGCTGCTGAGTCGCAGCGGCCGACTCCGATGCGCATGGGCGACCTTCAGCCCGGACCGAAGCAACTCGCGGCCACCGGCATCAACAATCCGTACGAAGGAAACGCGTACGCGATCAGCGAAGGGCAGAAACTCTTCGAGCAGTACAACTGCTCCGGATGCCACTTCCACGGCGGCGGCGGAATCGGTCCGCCGCTGATGGACGCCGAATGGATCTACGGCAGTTCGCCGGTGAACATCTTCACCACGATTTCCGAGGGGCGTCCGAACGGGATGCCGTCATACGGCGGGCACATTCCGGTCTACCAGATCTGGCAGCTCACGACGTACGTCCGTTCCGTCGGCGGCTTAGAGCCGAAAGGCGCAACGTCGCCGCGATCGGAAGAGATGATGGCGAAGCGCGCGGAGGAGCCGAAGTGATGCGAGCCTCGCGCGCGCAGCAACGGCGCAGCGGCGTGGTGGCGCGCGGAGGCGCGCTCGACAATCCAGCCCCGCGCTCGGCGCGGGGTTTAGAGGCGCGTACGAATCTGCGGCCGCGGAGGCGGGCGCGACAAGATCTCGCGCGGCATTTTGTGGTGGCCGCCTCCGCGGCCACGAACTTCGTCCGCGCTCGTGTACCCCGCGCAGAGCGCGGGGCTGCATTCTCCAGCGCGCCTCCGCGCGCCTCCGCCCACCCGGGCTATCGGCTGGGGGTCCTTCGACCGTCCTGCGCCGGTTCGCGCTTCGCGCCAACGCGGCTCCGGCGGCTCAGGATGACAAGCGCCACATTCGCACCCGTCCAATCCGCGCTTCACTCCGCCGGACCGCAGGCCGCGAGCATCGAGCGTCTCTGGTGGGTCTTCTTCTGGATCTGCGTCGCGGTCTACGCAATCACGATCGTGTTTTTCATCATCGCGGCGATGAGAGGCCGCCGTCGTGCGGATGCCATCGACAATCCCGCGCACGATCGCCGCCTCGGATTCTTCGTCAGCAGCTGTGCCGCCGTCACCATTGCCACGCTCTTCGGACTTCTCTTCAGCAGCGTCGCCACCGGCAACGCGATCGGTACGTTCGGCAAAGACAAGCCCGGGCAGATCGAGATCGAAGTCACCGGGCATCAGTGGTGGTGGGAAGTGAAGTACCCCGACGCGCTCGCGCCGGCGAATCAGATCACCGACGCGAACGAGATCCACATCCCCATCCACACGCCCGTTCTCCTGCGGCTCGATACGCGCGACGTCATCCACTCGCTTTGGATTCCGAACCTGCATGGCAAGCGCGATCTCATCCCCGGGCGTGTCAACAAATTCTGGATTCAGGCCGACACGCCCGGCGTCTACCGCGGACAGTGCGCAGAATTCTGCGGCTACCAGCACGCGCACATGGCGCTGACGGTTGTCGCAGAATCGTCCGCCGACTTCCTGAAATGGAAGTCGCACATGGGGGAAGGCGCGCCGACGCCCATGACACCCGCGCAACTTCGCGGACAGCAGGTCTTCCTCAACGCCCCCTGCGCGAAGTGCCACAACATCCTCGGCCTCGACGCCTACGGCACGCTCGGCCCCGACCTCACTCACTTCCGCAGCCGCCCCACCCTCGCCGCCGGACAACTGCTCAACACGCGCGGCAATCTGGCGGGATGGATCATGAACGCGCCAGCGATCAAGCCGGGAACGCTGATGCCGCCGAATCAACTGTCGGGGCAGGAGATGAGTGACTTGCTCGCGTATCTGGAGACTCTACGGTGACTGTCGCGAGCGTAGCGCCGGCGGCCCGCCGGCTGTACCGCCGCCGGCTCGGCGGCGATTCTCGCAACGCGCCAGCGAGCCGCTGGCGGTCCAGCCGCCGAGCCGGCGGCGCTACTGGAGCACGGCCATGACCGAGCTCGCCGTCGCCCCGCCCGACTTCGCGAACGAGCGCGCCATCATGGAGAAGACCTGGGCGAAGAAGCCCGGCCTGATCGGATGGTTCAGCGAGACCGGCCACAAAGAGCTCGGGATGCGCTACATCATCACCGCGTTCCTCTTCTTCCTCGCCGGCGGGGTCGAAGCGGCGTTGATGCGCATCCAGCTCATGAGGCCTGAGAACCACTTCCTCGGGCCGGACGCCTACAACCAGATCTTCACCATCCACGGCTCGACCATGATGTTTTTGTTCGCCGTCCCGATCATGGAAGGCTTCGGCGTCTACCTCGTGCCGCTGATGCTCGGGACGCACAACGTCGCGTTCCCCAAGCTCAACGCGTTCGGCTACTACATCTACCTCTTCGGCGGCCTGTTCCTCTACACGATGTTCTTCCTGCACGCCGGGCCGCAGGCCGGTTGGTTCTCGTACGTACCGCTGGCCGGACCGCAATACTCGCCGGGCAAAGGCGTCGATACGTGGGCGCAGATGATTACCTTCACCGAGGTCTCGGGGCTGGTCGTCGCGGTCGAATTGGTCGTGACCGCATTCAAACAGCGCTGTCCGGGCATGTCGCTCAATCGCATTCCGCTGTTCGTCTGGTCGATGATCGTGGTCAGCTTCATGATCATCTTCGCCATGCCGGCGGTGATGATCGCCAGCGGCTATCTCTCGCTCGACCGCCTGATCGGCACGCACTTCTACAACCGATCCGAGGGGGGCGACCCGCTGTTCTATCAACACATGTTCTGGTTCTTCGGACACCCGGAGGTCTACATCATCTTCATTCCCGGATTGGGCTTCGTGAGCTCGATCCTGACCGCGTTCACGGGGCGAAAAATCTTCGGCTACACGGTGATGGTTTCCACGCTTGTCGTCACCGCGTTCCTCGGCTTCAGCGTCTGGGTCCACCACATGTTCGCGACCGGCTTGCCGCAACTGGGCGAGAGCTTTTTCACCGCTGCGAGTCTGATGATCGTCCTCCCGACTGGCGTGCAGATCTTCTGCTGGATTGCAACGATCTGGTCGGGGCGATTTCGAATCGCCACGCCGGTGATGTACGTGATCGGCTTCTTCCTCGTCTTCATCGTTGGCGGCCTGACTGGCGTGATGCTCGCGTCGATTCCGATCGACTGGCAGGTCCACGACACCTACTTCGTCGTCGCGCACTTTCACTACGTGCTGATCGGCGGCGCGCTCTTCCCGCTGTTCGGCGCGTTCCACTTCTGGTTCCCGAAATGGACCGGCCGGATGTACAGCGAAGTGATGGGGCAGATCAGTTTCTGGCTTCTGCTGATCGGCTTCAACGTCACGTTTTTTCCGATGCACATTCTCGGTTTGTACGGCATGCCGCGGCGCGTCTACACGTATCAGCCTGGCCTGCGCTGGGGCGGACTCAATCAACTGGCCTCGGCCGGCGCTGTGTTCATGGCGCTCTCGGTTCTTACGATGATCATCAACTTTCTCGTCAGCCGGAAGGCTGGCGCCGAGGCGGGCGCGAATCCGTGGAAGGCCGACACGCTGGAGTGGTCGTTGCCGTCGCCGCCGCCGCTTTACAACTACCTGCACGTGCCGACCGTCAGCGGATTGAACGCGATTTGGGATGCGGCGCCTGACCAGCCTTACGTCACCGGCATGCGCTTCGACCGGCGCGAGGTCCTCGTCACGCGCGTGCTCGATGCCGAACCGGATCACACCGAAATGCTCCCGGGCCATTCGTTGTGGCCGTTCATCCTCGCCTGCACCACCTGCATCGGATTGTGGGGCGCGATCTTCTTCGCCTGGTGGTTCACGATCGGCGCAGTGATCAGCGGAATCGCACTCATCGGCTGGTTCTGGCCGAGCGATGACGAGTTGCACGACCACATCGCCCGCGAAAAGGGTGAGCTCGGCGGATTGGAACTCGGCATGCCCGAGCCGGTGCGAGAGGAGATGCCGTGACGCAGCGCGTGCTCGACGTTTCCGCGCTCACCGAGGGCACCGCCGACAGCCGCGCGCTGATCTGGTGGGGCAACCTCGGCATGCTGGCCATCGAAGGAACGATGTTCGCGATGGCCATGGCCACGTATCTTTACCTTCGCAGCACGAACCTCGACTGGCCGCCGAGCACCGTCCCGAAACCCGATCTGCTGATGCCGACCTTCAACATGGTCATGCTCCTGCTCAGCTGCATCCCCGCCTTCGTCATCGACCTCGCGTCGATCACGAAAAACATGCTCGCCATCCGCATCGGGCACGTGATCTCGATCATCGTCGGCTTGGTCTTCCTCTACATCCAATACGCGATCATCGTCCCGAGCCTCGGATACAAGTGGAGCGACCACGCATACGGCTCGGTGATCTGGACGATCATCGGCATGCACACGCTGCACGTGGTCGCCGCAACCGGCGAAACAGCGCTGCTGTTCATCTACAGCCTCTTCAAGCCGGTCGTGAAGAAGCACCTGCTCGACTTCCGCTGCACCGCTGTCTACTGGTATTTCGTGGCGCTGGTCTGGATCCCGTTCTACTTCATCATCTTCATCGAGCCGTGGATGCAGCGCAAAGGAAGCTGACGGATGGAGACAACCAAGCCACTCGACATCCGCCCTTTGTCTCCGCAGCTGTGGACCGGCGTCCTTTCCGGCCCATTCGCCTTCGCCATGGCGTTCACGACGAAGTACGCGATGGTGCAGTGGATCTGCGACCACAGAGCGGAGTGGATTTTCTGGCTGATCACGATCATCGCGCTGTTGGTTTGTCTGTTCGGCGCATTCGAATCATGGCGCGGATTGAAAAACGGCGAGGACACGCGACGCGTCCGCTTCATGGGCATCGGCGGACTCGCGCTCACCGCGACGTTCGCGATGTCGATCATCGCCATCGCCATCCCGCATCTCTACCTCGGAGCCTGCGAGTGACCGCCTGTCATCCTGAGCCGCCGGAGCTGCGTAGGCGAAGCCGGAGCAGCGGAGGACGGTCGAAGGACCCCCTTCCTGGTAACCCGGGTGGCGGCGACCACCGCCCGGCCCGGAATAGCAATCAGGGGGTCCTTCGACCGTCCTGCGGCGTTCCGCGCTTCGCGCTCCAACGCCTCCGGCGGCTCAGGATGACAGCCGTCGCGGCGTTGTTGCTTCCCGCGACCGTCTACGCTCACGCCGGCCACCATCACCTCGCGCCCTCCACATTCATGCGATGGTGGTCATGGGAACCATTCGTCGTCCTTCCGCTCGCGATCACCGGCGCGATGTACGCCATCGGTGTCGCGCGAATGAAAGGCGTGAGGCCTTGGCAGATCGCCTCCTTCGCCGCCGGATGGATCGCGCTCGTCATCGCCCTCGTCTCTCCGCTTGACGCCCTCGGAGGAATCCTCTTTTCCGCGCACATGGCCCAGCACGAAATGCTGATGATCGTCGCCGCGCCGTTGCTCGTCTTCGGGCGTCCGCTCGTCGCATTTCTTTGGGCGCTGCCGCAGCGCTGGCGCGTTCCCGTCGGACATTTCTTTCAGCGCGAGCCGGTCAGAAAAACCTGGAACTGGATCACCGGCGCGCTCGTCGTCACCATCCTGCACGCGATCGCGCTGTGGGTCTGGCATATCCCATCGTGGTACGAAGCCACGCTGCGCAACGATGGCGTTCACGCGCTGCAGCACATCAGTTTTCTGCTCACCGCCACGATGTTCTGGTGGTCGCTCACACACGGACGCTACGGCCGCCTCGGCTACGGCGCCGCGGTGATCTACGTCTTCGCGACGGCCGGCCACAGCGGCGCGCTCGGCGCGCTCATTACATTCGCGCCGCATCTGTGGTATCCGATCTACGGCGCGCGCACCGCAGCGTGGGGCTTGAACGCGATCGAAGATCAACAACTGGCCGGGCTGATCATGTGGATCCCCGCCGGCGTCCTGTTTACGATTCTCGGCATCGCGATCTTCGCCGCATGGCTCGGTGAAGCGGAGCGCCGCGTTTCCCTCGGCACGAGCGACGCGCTGCGAAAGGACGAACGTTGAAACGAACTCTGATCCTGATTCTGCTGCTCGCTGCCTGCAAGCGCCCCGAGGTCGCGGCTCCTGTCGCTCCAGCATCAGGCGACACCAACCGCGGCAAGCAACTCATCGAGCAGTACGGCTGCAACTCCTGCCACATCGTCCCGGGCGTCGAGGGAGCGAAAGGGGTGGTCGGACCGTCGCTCGAGCACGTCGCCTCGCGTCAGATCATCGCTGCGAAACTTCCCAACTCGCAGCCGAACATGATCGCGTACATCCAGAACCCGCAGATGACGAATCCCGAGAACGTGATGCCGAACCTCGGCGTGAAACCGGACGAGGCCCGCGACATCGTCGCGTATCTCTACACGTTGAAATGAAAGCGTTCGTCTTCGTCGCACTCGTCGCGTTACCAATACAGGCCGCGAAAATCTTCGTCACCAGCGAACGCGCCGGCACCGTGACGATGATCGACGGCGCGGCGATGAAAACGATCGCCGTCGGCACGCGCCCGCGCGGAATCGTTCTCAGTCCCGACGGCAGGCGGCTCTACGTCGCCGTCAGCCACTTTCGCGGACAGTATTCGAAGACGGCGGATGGGGTGGTTGCAATCGATCCGAGGACGCTGACGATCATCCGCCGCTACAAAGCGGGCACCGACCCAGAAGGAATCGCCATCACGCCGGACGGAAAACGGTTCTGCGTTGCGAACGAAGACGCCGGCACTGCATCGATCGTCGACGCCGGCAGCGGAAGAAACGTCTCGCTCGTCACCGGCACGGAACCCGAGGGCGTGGCGGCGAGCTACGACGGGACATTGATTTACGTCACTGCGGAAACGAGCAACACCGTCACGGTCCTCAATCCGAAAGGCAATGCTGTAATCGCGAACATCTTCGTCGATGCCCGGCCCCGCGCGGCTGTCTTCGCGCGCGACGGCGTCCGCGCGTATGTCAGTTCCGAGGTCGGAGGCAGCATCAACGTCATCGACGTGAAGAAGAATCGCGCGATTGCGCATATCAAACTTCGGCCGGCAGATCATCCGGTCGGCGTCGTGCTCTCGCCGGACGGCAAGCGGCTCTACGCAGCGACCGGCCGCGGCAACGCGGTCGCCGTCATCGACACGGCCACGAATCGCGTCCTGCAATACATCGCGGTCGGCAATCGTCCCTGGGGCATCAACGTCACGCGCGATGGGCGCACGCTCTACACCGCGAACGGATTGTCGAACGATGTCTCGGTGATCGATACCGCTTCCGGCCGCGTCACCGCCACGATCAAAGTGCCGGACGGGCCATGGGGCATCGCGGTCTCGCCGTAGCTATCCCCACATCCCCGATTTCGTCAGCTTCTGAATCTTCTTCAGGATGCGATCCTTCTTGAAGCCGCGAAGGTGATCGATGAACAGGCTTCCGTTGAGGTGATCGATCTCGTGGCAGAGCGCGCGGGCCATCAGTCCTTCGCCGCGCATCTCGCGCTGCTGCCCGTTGCGGTCGGTGAATCGCACCTTCACGCGCTCCGGCCGCGTGACGTTTTCGACGAAGTCGGGAATCGAAAGGCATCCCTCTTCTTCGGTGATCTGCCCTTCCATCTCCACGAGCTCGGGATTGATGAAGATGTGCAGGTTGCCCGGCTTTTTTCCGACGGTCAGATCGATCACCGCCAGCCGTTTCGGGATGCCGACCTGATTCGCGGCCAGTCCGACACCCGGCGCGGCATACATCGTGTCGACCATGTCGTCGATCAACTTCTGCAGCGCGGAATCGATGTCGCCGACCGGCTGCGTCGGATTGCGTAAAACGGAATCGCCGTATTTGACGATGGGAAGAACGGCCAAGGTCTGCTCCTACTTTCTCTTCAAACTCTCGATCATCGCCTCGACGGTGTGCTCAGCGCGGCGTTGATAAAAGTCGTTGAGGACCTTGCGGATTCCGGGGTACATCGCCAGCGCGTTGTCGAGTTTGTCTTTGTCGAGTCGGAGCAGTTCGGTGCGCTGCGATGCGGTGATGGTGGCGGTGCGAGGCTTGCCGGTGAGCATGCTCACCTCGCCGAAGAAATCGCCCTCGCCGAGCCGGGCCAGGTAGACCGTGGCGCCGCCGGCGCCAATCGTGAAGACCTTCACCTCGCCGCTGGCGATGATGTACATCGACGAGCCCGGCTGCCCTTCGCTGATGATGACGCTGCCTTCGTCGTGCGACTCCAGCTCCATCTCGCGCACCAGCGCGTCGCGCTCTTCCTCGGTCAGCACTTCAAACAGCGGAGACTTCGGCACGGGGCGCGTGAACAGCGGATCGCTCTTCCCCGCTGTCGCTTCCTGCGGCGCCGGCGCGGCGATCTGCCCGCGCAGCTTCTCCGCTTTCTTCGCCACGGCGATGGCCTGCACGGTCAGCCCGTTGTCCTCGTAGTACTTCGCCGTGTGCTCGTACTGCGCGATCGCCTCTTCGTGCTGGCCCGCGCCGGCGAGTGCATCCGCGTACTGCAGGCGGATGCGTGGATTGGACTGGTACTTGTCGAGATCGCGTTTGAGGAGCGGAACCGCGCGCGCATATTCGCGGCGCGCAAGAAGCGATGCCCCGCTTTCGTTTTCGTCAGCCATGGATTGGGATTGTATCTGTCATCCTGAGCCGCCGGAGCGACGTAGCTGCGAAGCAGCGGAGTCGCGCAGGACGGCGAAGGATCTCAAGATGCGCGACCTGCGTTGAAACCGGGTTTCAGCAAATACAGCGCATCTTGAGATCCTTCACCGTCCTCCGCCGCTCTGCGCTTCGCGCGACGCGGCTCCGGCGGTTCAGGATGACAGCTAGTACTTCACGCGCTTCAGTTCGAGCTTCGAAGACGACGCTGCAGTCGAGTACGGATAGCGGCGGATCACTTCGTCGAAGGTCTTGCGCGCCATGCCGAGGTCGCCGGTTTTTTCGAAGGTGAGTCCGATCTTGAACATGGCGTCGGGCGCTTTGTTCTGTTCGGGATACTCCTTCGTCACGCGCTCGTAGGCGCGCATCGCGTTCGTGAAATCGGAGGCGGCGTAATAGGTCTCGCCGATCCAGTAGAGCGCGTTGTCGGCCAGCTCGCCGGAGGGATCGGCGTCGAAGACTTGCTGAAGTGCGGCACGCGCATCGGCCATGCGTCCTTTGCCGAAGAGGATGAGCGCGCCACGATAGCTGTCGGCGATCGCGGCGTTCTGCAAAGGGCCACTGACCGGCGGCGCCGTCGCGCGAACGGGAGCGGGCGATGGAACTGGCGCAGGCTCCAGTACGGGGCGTGGCGCCGGTTCGACGACTCGCGGCGTCGGTTGCACTGCAACGCGCGTCTCCGGTTGCGGCGCTGCCTCGAGCCGGGCGATGCGCGCGTTGAGCACATCGATCCGTTCAAGCAGCTCCGTCATCGACGTCTGCATCTCCGCGAGACGCGCGTCCGCGGCAGCGTTCGCCGCCGATGAGGTCTCCGCCGGCGGTACCAGTGACGGCACATCGTTCTCGTCGGCCTTCTTCGTCGCGCAGGCCGTCAGCAGCAGCAGGAGAACGACGTATTTCTTCATGCGGTCTTCATCGTCCCGAGCTTCTGTTTCGCCTTACCGGCGTAGGGACTCTGCGGATACTCCGTCACCACGCGGTCATAGTAAAGGCGCGCCTCGGCCGTCCGCCCGAGTCCCGACAACGCCGTGCCGAGGTCGAAGAAAACGCCGTCGCGCTCCCGGTAGTTCGGATACAGCTCGACGATTCCGTTCAGCCGCTGCACGGCCGCGTTGTAGCTGTGCCGCTTGATGTAGTAGCGGGCGATGATGTGATCGTGTTTGGCCAGACGGTCGAGCACATCCTGCATCCGCTTGTCCATCTCCGGACGGAGCGGGCTGCGCGGATAGGATTTCAGGGCGTCGTTGAACTTGTCCAGCGCCTCGCGCGTCTTCTGCTGATCGCGGTCCGGGCGCTCCATCTGTTTGTACGAACACATGGCGATCTGCAGCATCGCGTAGTCCGCGCGGTCGCTGCCGGGATAGCGGTTGATGAAATCGCGGTACTTGTACTGCGCCTCGACGAGATTCACCGGATCGCCTTGCTCGTAGTAGGCGTCGGCGACGCGGAGCAGCGCGCGCCGGCCGAGGGGATCGTTCGGATACGTCTCGTAAACGTGGGAGTAGTACTGGCGCGCTTTCGCGTACTTCTTCTTCGCGAACTGATCCTCGCCGAGTTGGAAGACCTGTTCCTTGGTCATCTTCATCAGCGACGGGTCGAAACTCGTGCGCAGCGACGAGTGCGTGGCGCTGCTGCTTCCCGCGGCGTCGGATTTGCCGCGGAACGTATGGCGGCAACCGGCGAGCGCGATCGCAAGGATCGCGATTAGGGTCGTTGTCTTTTTCAAAATTCCTCCGATGGACGTCAAACTCTCACGCTAACGCTGTTCCGGATCGCTTCCATTGCCGCTTTGCGGTCGGGCTGTCCGAAAACGGCCGATCCGGCCACGAGGATGCGCGCGCCGGCGGCCACTACCAGCGGCGCGGTGGCCGCGTCGATGCCGCCGTCGACTTCGATGTCGACCGCGACACCCCTCTCTCTGATCATCTGCGCTATGTGACGGATCTTGCCCACAACAGGTTCGATAAACTTTTGTCCGCCGAAGCCGGGGTTGACCGTCATCACCAGGACAAAGTCGCAAAACTCGATGGCCGTGCTCAGCGATTCCGCGGCCGTGGCGGGGTTGATGGCGATGCCGGCCTTCGCGCCGCCGTCGCGGATCATCTGCAGCGCGCGCTGCAGATGCGGTTCCGCTTCCTGATGGATCGAGATCATGTTCGCGCCGGCCTTGAGGAACGCGTCGATGTAGCGCTGCGGCTCGGAAATCATCAGGTGACAGTCGAAGGTCAGCTTCGTCTGCGCACGGCACGCCTTCACGATCGCAGGACCGATGGTCAGGTTCGGAACGAAATGTCCGTCCATGACGTCGAGATGCACGAGGTCCGCGCCGCCGGCTTCGATGTCGCGCAATTCGTCGCCGAGCTTCGAAAAGTCCGCGGAGAGGAGCGACGGCGCGATCTGCAGTTTGGTCATTGGGTGGCTGTTGTGGGCGCGACCGCTGCCGGCTGCTCGATGATGCCGCCTTCCGCCTGCCGGCTGACGACGACCGTGATCGGATCGCGGCCGCTGACGGACGAGCCGCGCAGCGGAAACTGCCGAATGATAATGCCGTCCGCGATGCCCGGATACGACTCGAACTTCACGTTCGACACGGCAAGCCCGTGGCTTTCCAGCGCCGGCCGGACGGTATCGAGCGGCTTGTCGATCAGGTCCGGCATCACGTACGGCAGCGGCGACGCTTGCTCGCCGACTAGCAGCGACACTCTCGTCTGCGCCGCGACCACCGTCCCCTTTGGCGGTTCCTCAGCGATGATCCCTTGAAGCAACGCGCTCTCGACATGCGCCACACTGTCGAGCTTCAGATTCAACTGCCCGAGACGCAGAAGCGCAGTGCGCGATGACTGACCGGTGAGATCGGGCACCTGCAATACGAGCGGCCCGGCGCTCAACTCGACGTGAATGTCCGTACCGCGCTTGACCAGATTCGTAGCCCCGGGCGTCCGGTTCTGCCAGACCACGTTGCCAGCCGCAATCTTGTCCGAATTGCGGCGATGTTCCGTATCGACGACGAGACTGACACCGAGCTCCTGGCAGATCCCTTTCGCGTCATCCACGGAACGGCCGACGAGATTCGGCGTCGATACCGATCGCCCTCGGATGAAAAAGTTGAAACAGACGTAGGTACTGAGGCCGAACACGAGGACCACGAGCGCGGCGAAGAGGACGTTGTCCAGCCAGCCCCGTTTGTTTGTCTCGCTCATCGTTGTTCTGGCCGGTCGCTCTGGTGTTCGGCTTTGTACTCGGCGTCGTCGTACTTGCGAGTGCTGGGACGTGCCATCACCAAAGGAATCAGCGTCTCTTTCCAAACACTCTCGACGCGCTCGGCGAAGATGAAGTTCAGTCCTTTCTTCACTTCGTCCGGCACCTCGGTGAGGTCCTTGCGATTCCCTTCCGGCAGCACCACGGTCTTGATGTTCGCCCGCTGCGCCGCCATCACTTTCTCTTTGATTCCGCCGACGGAGAGCACTTTACCGCGAAGGGTGATCTCACCGGTCATGGCGACGTCGTGGCGCACCGGCCGGTCTCCCATGACCGAGGCGATGCACGTGGCGATGGCGACGCCGGCGGACGGTCCATCTTTCGGAATCGCGCCGGCCGGGAAATGGATGTGGATGTCGTTCTCGGTGAACTTCTTGTCATCGATGTCGAGGTCCTTCGCCTTCGAACGGACGTACGAATACGCCGCGGTCACCGACTCGCGCATGACATCGCCGAGCTGGCCGGTGACGGTGGTGCGTCCGCTGCCGGCCATGCGCGTCGCTTCGATGAACATGATCTCGCCGCCGAACTGCGTCCAGGCCAATCCGGTCGTAACGCCGACCTCGGGATGCCGTTCCGCGAATTCGTGTTCGTACGCCGGCAATCCGAGGTACGACTCCATCTCGGCACTCTCCACCGTGTAGGAAGCCTCCTCCGATCCGCTGGCCACTTTGCGGGCGATCTTCCGGAGAATCGTGGCCAGCTTGCGCTCCAAGTTGCGTACTCCGGCCTCGGCGGTGTAATCGCGAATGACCATCAGCAGCGCGTCGTCGCTGATCGTGACGTGAGCCGCAGTGAGACCGTGATTTTCGAGCAGCTCGGGGATCAGATGCTTCTTCGCGATCTCCAGTTTCTCGCGCTCCGTGTAGCCGGAGAGGCGGATGACTTCCATCCGGTCGCGCAACGGGCTCGGAATCGTGTCGAGCATGTTCGCCGTGCTGATGAAGAGCGTGTGCGAAAGATCGAACGGAATCTCGAGATAGCGATCGACGAAGGCGACGTTCTGCTTCGGATCCATCACTTCGAGAAGCGCCGACGCCGGATCGCCGCGGTAGTCCTTCCCGATCTTGTCGATCTCGTCGATCATGATCAGCGGGTTGTTCACGCCGACCTGGATGTAACTCTGGATCAACTTCCCGGGCATCGCGCCGATGTACGTCTTGCGATGTCCTCGGATCTCCGATTCGTCCGTGACGCCGCCGACGGCCATGCGCACGAACTTGCGCCCGAGAGCGTCCGCGATCGCCGCGCCGAGGGAAGTCTTACCGACGCCGGGCGGCCCGACGAAGCAGAGAATCGGTCCCTTGAGATCGCCTTTCAGTTTGAGCACCGCCAGAAACTCGAGCACGCGCTCTTTGACCTTCTCCAGTCCGTGATGGCGTTCTTCGAGGATCTCCTCGGCGCGCACGAGGTCGAGCCGGTCCTCGGTCTTCTCCGCCCACGGAATCTGAAAGACAGTGTCTAGATGGCCTTTGATGACGGAGTAGTCGCTCGATGACGGCGACAGTTGTCCGAAGCGATTCACCTCGCGCCGCAACGTCTGCTTGTGCTCCTCGGCGATCGGAAGCGCTTCGACGCGGTCGCGATACGTGTCGGCCTCGCGCTCGGAGCTGTTCGTGTCGCCCAACTCGTCCTGAATGACGCGCAGCTGTTCGCGAAGATACGTCTCACGTTCGCGGCGATCGATCGAGGTCTGAATTGTGCGCTGCAGTTCCTTGTCGAAGGTGGCCTTGCCGAGGTCGCGCTGGATCCAGTCAATGAGCAGTTCGAGGCGCTCGACGGGATTCACGGTCTCGAGCAGCAGTTGCTTTTCCTCGAGCGGGAAGTTGACGAACGATGAAAGCAGATCGGCGAAGGTATCCGGACCCTCGCTCATGTTCATCCTCAGAATGTTCAGCAGTTCGTTCGAATATTTGGAATCGCTCTCGACCAGCTTCTCGAAGAGCGACATGGCCTTGTTCATGAGGTTTTCGGTCTTGACGCTTTTCGGAATCGCGCGCGGCACGATCTCGCGCAGCATCCCCTCGAAGTACGGTTCGCTCTGCAGCATCTGCACGAGCTCGACACGCTGGCGTCCTTGCAAAAAAACCTGGTAGCGATCGGACGACAGCGGAAGACGCTGCACGATCGCGGCGAGCACTCCGATCGGCGACAGATCCTCGGCGCGCGGATTTTCTTTGTCGCCACTCTTCTGGCAGAAAGCGGCGATCAGGTTCTGGTCGTCGCCAAGACTCTTGAGCAGGCGCACGTTGCGGTCGATGCCCACCTGCAGCGAGAGCACGCCATTCGGGAAGAGGACCGACGAAACGAGCGGGATGATGGGGAGGCTCTTCGGAATCTCTTCCTCCATCCACCCGGATGCGCTGACGTTCGGCGGTTTGCGGTTGATTGTGGCCATTTGGAGTTCACGGCGTGAGCTACACTTCCGTGCTCATCCTCACCGGCACGCGAATTGTAGGAAAAACGCAGACAGGTTGAGCAATCATTTCTGAGACTACTGCAAACTCGATGAACGATACGGCCACGGTGCAGATCCTCGCGGATCCGACGATCAAGCGAGCCGATCTGCACTGCCACAGCCGTTTTTCGGTGTTCAAGTACTTCCGTCGCGCGAACACCCGCGACTGCTACAACAACCCGGAGGACGTCTACCGCATCGCCAAAGAGCGGGGAATGTCGTACGTGACGCTGACCGATCACGACTCGATCGACGGCGCACTGTACCTCCTCAACAAGTATCCCGACATGACCGACTTCTTCATCGGCGAAGAGGTCGAGACCTACTTCCCCGAGACCGGCCAGCGCATCCACGTCGGCGTCTGGGGCCTCAACGAGGCACAGCATCGCGAGATCCAGCGGCTGCGGCCCAACATCCGCGAGATGGTGCCGTACATGAAGTCGCAGCGGATGATCTTCGGCGTCAACCACCTCTTCCAGAACTATCGGATGAAGAACGTGGCCGCGCACTACATCGCCGAGCTGCTGGAGATGTTCGACATCTTCGAGGCGATGAACGGCGCGATGGCGTCGTTCCACAACAAGATGGTGCAGCAGCTCGTGAACACGGTGGAGAAAGGTGGCCGTCACGCGTCGATGATCGGCGGTTCGGACGCGCACACGCTCAAGCACGTGGCCAAGGTGCACACGGTGTCGAAGGGCGAGACGACGTCGGAGTTCCTGGAGAATATCCGCGCCGGCGACTGTTTCGCCTGGGGTAGCGAGATGCGATTCCGCGAGCTGATCGCCGACATCTACCTGTTGACGATCGCCTACAACGGCCAGGCCCGCGCCGACCTGATGTCGCAGGACTACAGCGTGGCCGACAAAACGATGCAGCTCGCGGGACGCCTGGCGTCCATACCCGCCGCGATCTCCGGCCTCCCGGCCGCCATCACGTCGCTCAACTACCTCAAGCAGATCGTGGTGACGAAAGGGATCTCGATGCGCTTCGAGAAGCTGGTCGAGAAGATCCAGCCGGGATTGAAGTAATCGGCGGCGTAGCCGTCGTAAGAGCCGTAGCCCACGCCTTCAGGCGTGGGTCGGCATGCATCCCGATTTGTGAGCGCGCCTTGGCGCGCGAAAGAAAGCTTTCTTCAGCCGCTAAAGCGGGCTCCCAAATTCTGCGCATACGAAAACCCCCGCTTGGAAAGCGGGGGCTACGGTTCTTGCGCCGGCTACGCCGACAAGAAACTCGCGCTAGAAGTTGACCGCGAGGCCGCCGATGTACCGCCGCGTGCTGCCGTCGGCGTCGAGGGCGTCGAGGAGGATGCGGGAGTTTTCGGAGCGGGCCAGCTCGATGCCGAGGAGGACTTTGAGGTCGAGCGGGAGATGGAGCGATTGCGCCAGGCGGACATCGACGCGATGCGTGCGATACGCGTCGCCACCATTCGGCTGCGGCTGTTGAATCTGGCGGTACGAGACGGCCACGGTGGTGCGCGTCGGCGAGAAGGTCGATTCGACGTCGCCCGCAACGTACAGCTTGTCGGTTCCGTGGGCGTTGACGGACGTGTGGCCCGGCGTGGCCGTGCCGGCCATGGAGGAAACGTCGAGCAGGAATCGGCTGCCGAGCTCTTTGCGGAAGGCGAGTCGAAGATCGCGGCGAACGTCGCCCGCATCGATGTAGAGGCCGTCCCAGAAATGTTCGAGCCCGTCCGTGAAGACGATGCGCAGCGGCGTATCGGCGGCGCTGACCGTACCGACGACGCTGAAATGCTCGCGGGATGCGTCGCCGGAGACGATGCCCGCCGAGTACGAGTAGTGCGGCAGAAGGCGCGAGTCGTCCGACCAGACAATGATGCTTGGTAGCGTGTTCTGGTGCATCGCATCGACGACCTTGTACATACCGGTGACGACCAATGCGGCGTCTTTACCGATCTTGATTTCCGCACCACTGCGCGGCGCCCACTCGGTGCCGTAGAGGCCAACGCGGCTGGACATCCCGTAATCGATGGTGAACGCGGGAACGATTTCGAACTTCGCGTTCGCAGTGAGATCGGCCGTGCGAAGCGTCGGTCCAGTCACGGCGCCGGCCGTGCTGCGCATGCTTTCCTGCGTCACGCGCAGCGACACGCCAACTTCATTGCGGCGCGTCTGAATCACGCTCGTGCCGCCGGCGATTTCGATCAGGTCCGAGCCGGGCGTGGCCGCGAAGAGGTTCTGCTGCGCGAGGTAGCGCACCTGCACGCGTGAACCGCCGTGCTCCCACTCGAAGTTGTGCGAACGGATATCGGCTTGATGCGAATCGTCAGGAACGTCGTCGCGATAGCGCCACCATGAACGGGTCGAGGCGAGCTTGTACGAATCGGTCGGCGACGAACGCAACTCGATTTGCGCCGCGCTCGCTTGTGCCACCGGAGTTCCGAATGAGTCGTTGTCCGTCTGATCCTCGACGCGATGCAGGTTGCCGCGGAAGCCGAGCTGCCAGTTGTCGCCGATGCGGCTCTGCAGCCCGAGGGCGGTCTGAGCGAAGGCGGGCCCGGAGGCGGATGTCGGGCCGGTCGACATGCCGGTCATCGACATCATGTCGCCGCGGAATCGCGGCATTTCGTACGCGGCGGTGGCCACCGGACCGATCGGATCGGGCGGCGGCGTCATGACCATGTCGATCTCGCGCAGGATGTCCGGAGGAAGCGAGCCGCGGATTTCCCACATCTGCTGATTGGTGCCGCGCGACTGCTTCTCGGTCTCCATCCTCAGCTTGAGACGGTGATCTTTCTTCGTCGGGACGATCGTCTCGATGGCCGGCGCGAAGCCGTATTTCATCGCCACGATCTTGTAGACGCCGGCGGGCAGCTGCGGCAGCGAAAACGAGCCATCGCTGGCGCTGAAGGTCTGGATGGCGTCGAGACTGTTCAGATTGAGCGCGATGACGAGCGCGTTGCCGACAGGACGCGTGGAGCTGGTGACGTTGCCAAGAACCTGCAGGAAGGCTGGAAGCGGAACCTCAGACTGCGCAGGAACAGCGAGGATGACGATGGCGGTAGTCGCAATCGCAATCGCACGCAGTCGGCGCATAGGCTCTCCTCCTTCGTTCCCGGCAAGCGAGTCTAAGGAGTCGTTTGCCGCGAGTCAAATGGGTGAACGTGAGGTTTCGGTGAGGAAGTTCCCACGGCAGCCGGCTCAACCTTTGACGCGATGGACCCGCAGCAGATTCGTCTTCGCGCGCTGGTAAATCGGCGATCCCATGAGGATGACCAGGCGATCTCCGGGGACGACGATGTCGCGGCTGAGCAGGAAGTCGTCGACGCGGTCGACGATTTGCTCGTGATATTCGCCGACGTCGCGCAGGACAAACGGCTGCACGCCCCAGAGCATGTTCATCCGCCGCGCCACCCAGGTCGACGGCGTCAGCGCGATGATCGGCTGCTTCGGACGGAACTTCGACATCAGCCGCGCTGCGAATCCGGTCTGCGTGAAGACGATGATGAACTTCGCATCCATCTGCTGCGCGGCGTAGTTGGCCGCACCGGCCAGCGCGTCGGTGAACTCGTCGATCTCCGAGGAAACACGGTACGGCTCGCGGCTGCCGGCAACCTGAAACTCGCGGTTCTGCTCCGCGGACATGATGATGCGGGCCATCATCTGCACAGCTTCGACTGGATACATGCCCGACGCTGTTTCCGCCGATAGCATGACCGCATCCGATCCATCGAAGATCGCATTGGCCACATCCGAGGCCTCGGCGCGCGTCGGGCGCGAGTTGGTCGTCATCGACTCCAGCATCTGCGTCGCCGTGATCGCGAAGCGGCCCCAGATGCTGGCCCGATGCAGCACGCGCTTCTGCACGATCGGCACGGCTTCGGGCGGAAGTTCGACGCCGAGGTCGCCGCGGGCCACCATCACGCCATCGCTGACATCGAGGATGTCTTCGAGCGCATCGATGGCCTGCGATTTCTCGAGCTTCGCGACGACGTTGATCTCGTCTCCGCCGAGGTCGTGGAGCAGGGAGCGAAGTTCGACGATGTCGCCGCGGCGGCGGATAAACGACGCGGCGATGTAGTCGAGTTGATTGGCAACCGCGAAGGCGACGTCCTCGCGGTCCTTCTCCGTGATCGCCGGAATCGTCAGCTCGGTATCGGGGAAGTTCATCCCCTTCTTCGACGAGATCGGACCGCCGTGAATGACGCGCGTGAGCACCTTCGCGCCGTCGACCGCGGCGACGACCAGCTCGACCAACCCATCATTGATGAGAATGCGTTGCCCGAGTTGCACCTCGCGCGGCAGCGGCGTAAAGGGCGTCGACACGATCGACGCATTGCCGAGCAGCGGCTCGGTCGTGATCGTGAACATCTGGCCTGTTTTCAATTGGATGACGCCATCGACGTCGCCGATCCGCAGCTTCGGCCCCTGGATGTCGCCGAGGATGGGGATGTACTTGCCGTGATCGGTAGAGACGCGGCGGATGATCTCGATGAGGCGCACGCGATCCGCGGGCGTCCCGTGCGAGAAGTTCATCCGGAAGACGTCGACGCCCGAGGTGAGCAGGCGGAGGATCAAATCCTCCGACGAGCACGCAGGACCGAGCGTGGCGATGATTTTGGTTCGGCGCATCAGCGTTTTGGATATATCACGGAGGGTGTGGTGAGTTGGGAGTGCCTTTCGATAAATCCGACTCGGCTGTGATCGCCACTCCAAACTAAACTGCGCGCCGACTGATGCCGACGCTGCATGACGAATCGCCGCAGGGCCGAAGGATCGCCGCCATCGCCCTTGGGAAACGCGGCGGTGCCGGAGCGGTGGCGGCGTTGCACGAAGCGTTGGCGCGGGAGGAGATGAGCTGGGTTCGCGCGTCGATGATTCTCGCGCTTGGGAAACTTGGCGGCGATGAAGCGCGGGCGGTGCTCGCGGGAATCGAGGCGCGTTCGGAGGGGGAAGCCGAGGCGCTGCGGAAGGCGCGCGATCGCGTCAGCGGTCCGGCGGTTGGGTTTTCGTGGCGCGGTGACGCGCCGATGTTCGCCAGCGTTCCGGTTGGACTGGAAGATGTCGCGATTGCCGAAGCGGGTGCGGGCGCGACACTTGTTCGGCGCGGGACCATTGCATTGCCTTCGCGTCCGCGCGGACTTCGCTGTATTTACGACTCGCGGTTTCTGATCGCCGAGGGGGCTGTCGGCGCGTTTGCGGAGACCATAAAAAACGCGCAAGTACGCTGGCGCGAATGGATCAATAGCGCGTCGGATGTCCTCCCCTATCGCTTCTCGCTGGAGAACGTGCGCGTTGCGAAGCAGGAGTTCAACGAGCTGCTGCGTTTGGCGCGCGATACATTTTCGCCGCAGGGGCTTGTCGATTCGCCGTCGAGTTACGCGGCCATGTTGCGGATCGAAGCCGATCCCGATGCGACGCGCGTCTGGCTCGCGCCGACGTTCGAGGCGGATACGCGCTTCGCGTACCGCGTCAGCGACGTTGGCGCGTCGATCAATCCCGTGGTCGGTGCATGTCTGGCTCGGCTGGTGCGGCGCGGCGACCGCAGCGTCGTCGTCGATCCGACCTGCGGCAGTGGGACGTTGCTGATCGAGCGGGCCTTACTCGATTCGGGAACGATGCTCTCCGGAATCGACATCAGCCCAACTGCGATTCGCGCGGCGACGGGAAACGTGATCGCCGCGGGACTGGCCGCTCGCATCGCGGTGCGGGAGGGCGATGGAGGCGATGCGGCCGCGTGGCCGCCTCGCTGCGACGAAGTCCTCGCCAATCTGCCCTTCGGCATGCGCACCGAGGATCGAAATCTCGATGGGCTGTACCGGCGCATTGTGGGAAACATCGCGCGGACGTTGAATCCCGGCGGACGGGCGCTGCTCTACACGACGCACGCGAAGACGGTCATCGCGCTGTTGCGGCGAACGACAAAGCTCAAGTTGATCGAGGAACGTCGCGTGGAAAGCGGCGGCGTGCAGATCGGGCTGTGGATCGTGGAGCGCGTTTGACAGATCTCCAATCGTTTCTTCGTCCGCTCTATCAGGATCTCGATGGCGCCTCGCGTTTCGACGATGTGGAGCGCGTCGCTGCCATCGCGCGCCGGTTGTATGAGCCCGTCGATGAGCGTTCATTCGAACTGCTGCTTTTGTTTCATGGACTCGGACGGTGGCTGGAGAAAGTCGGCAATCTTTCGCGGGCGGTGTTGACGACCGGCATTCCTGAGGTCGAACTGCGCGCGATTGCGGCGTCGATCCGCCGGCTCGACGATCCGTCGACGGATGCGGAACGGGCGGTGGCGGCAGCGCTGCTCATCGACAGCGCCGGCGTGCGGGGATTCGCGGAACGGCTATCGCGTTCGCGGCGCGAAGGGAGCTCGGTGCAGGACGTGGTGCGTCAGGCGCTGGCGGAGACGATCGTGCCGGCGTGGGTGCCGTCCTCCGCGCGCGAATGGCTGGCGAAACGGTATGAGGCGCGCCGCGAGGTTTGCCGGCGGATTCTGGCTGAGTTGGCGTTGGAGGATTAAGAGAACGTTTCACGCGGGGATCGCGGAGGGGCGGAGAAAAGAAGAGAAAACAAATCCCCGCTTTTCTCCGCCTCTCCGCGAGCTCCGCGTGAAACCGTTCCCCTTTACGTCCGCAGCACGCCCGCCCGTTCGAAGACTTTCGCTTCGATGAAGATGTTGACCAAGCCCGCGTCGAGCAGGCCGTCGCCGACTTCCATCTTCAGGATGTCGAGGGCGCGTTCGGTGGAGATGGCGCGCTTGTAGGGGCGGTCGTTGGCGGTGAGGGCGTCGTAGATGTCGGAGACGGTCATCATCCGCGACTGGATCGGGATGGCGTCGGCGAGGAGCTTGCGCGGGTAGCCGCGGCCGTTGAGTTTCTCGTGATGGGCGTAGGCGATGTCGGCGACGGCGGAGAGGTCCTTCGTCCAAGGGATCTTCTGGAGGAAGTTGAAGGTGTGGGTGACGTGGCTTTCGATTTCGCTGCGCTCGACCGCATCCAGGTTGCCTTTGCGGATCGAGAGGATGCGCACTTCCTCCGGACTGAGAAGACGCCGGCGTTCGTCGCCGAACTCCTGCTCCGCCAGTTGCTGGAGATACTGAAACTCCCCTTCCGGCAGGACGGTCGGCTCGTTCGACTTCGTGATGAAGGCGAAGTCCTTTTGCATCTTCGCAAGCTGCTCGCGTAGCTCAGCATCGGTTTTCGCGCCGAATTCTTTGAACGCCTCGTGGCCGTGCGCAAGGAGGAACTCGAGCTTGCGGCGATTGGCGTCGTTCTCGGCCACTTTCATCGCGAACTCGAAACGGTTGCGAAGCGTTTCGAGCTGCAGCGGATACAGCTTCTTCTCTTTGACCAGCACCTGCTCGCGAACGCCGACTTTGCCGAAGTCGTGGAGGAGCGAGGCGTAGCGGATCTCGCGTACTTGTTCCGAGGTGAAGTGGATGGCGCTGTATTTCTCGTCGTCGCGATCGACGACGCGCGCCAGTTCGACGGTGAGGTCGGCCACGCGGAACGAATGACCGGACGTGGTCGGATCGCGCTGTTCGATTGCCGTGACGGCCGCGGTCACGAAGCCTTCGAACAGGCGCTCGATCGATTTGTAGAGGAAGTTGTTCTCGACGGCGACGGCCGCCTGCGCGGCGAGGGAACGCATCAGCTCGACGGTCTCTTTGTCGAACGGAACCACTTCGGACGGCACCGTGGCCGCGGTCAGTTTCTGCGGCGCATCGGGCTTGCGGCGGTTGATGAGCTGGAGGACGCCGACGAGATCGCCGACGTGCGTGACCATCGGGAAGACGAGCATCGAGCGCGTGAGGTAGTGGTTCGCCTCGTCGAACGAACGGTTGATCGAGTACTCGGCGTCGGCCGGAAGCGCGTACGCGTCATCGATGACGAGTGTGTCGCCGGTCAGCGCCACCCATCCCGCCAGGCTGCGGCGCGTGATCGGCAGGACCATCTCTTCGAACGCGCCGACCTTTATCGAATCGTTCTGGGCCAGCTTCCAGCGCAACACCTTCTCGCCGTCGACCTGGTCGAGCAGATAGAGCGATCCGGCGTCGGAGCGGGAGAGCTCACGGGCTTTGCTGAGGATGGTCGTCAGGAGGACGGAGTGATCGCGCTCGGTAGAAAGTGCGATGCCGACTTCGCTGAGCTCGCGCAGTTCGCGGGTGCGCTCGGTGAGCTGGCGCTCCAGCTGATCGGCACGGACTTTTTCGGAATCGATCGGCGTCAGCGTCTGCATTGAAGTGACTTGCAACGGGGCCGGACTCCCGGCTTTCCATGCGGCTATGGAACCGCTTACAATCCGCGCGCCGCCGGATTATCGCACCGATCCCGGCGAGAATGTTGCTGAGTCGAGGCGCGTTGGACGCCTTCGACCGCGCCGGCAGTTCCCCCAGGAGGACCCTTGGCAGCCTATACGACTGAGACAATTACGCCCAAGCATCACGACGCGCTCGTGGCGTGGCAGAAGAAGCATTTTCCCGAGCTCGAGTTCCTGCAGACGAACTGGTCGAAGTACTACAACCAGACGCCGTTTCAACTCTTCGCGAAAGTCGGCAAGCTGAATTCCGAGAACATCACCTACGGCCGCATGACCGGACAGCCGCGCTTCGAACAGGCCGGCGACATGGTCGGGAACATGTTCTACACGGCGCGCGACATCATCCGCGCGCAGGCCTCGACCGAGCTCGGCTCGATCCAACAGCATCGCCTCACGCTCGAAGAAGCGCCGACCGATCAGATGAAGATGGCTGTCCTCCGGATCATGGCCGAGGAGCTGCGGCACGGCTACCAGATGTTCTGGGTCTTCGATCACGACAAGAGCTGGAAAAAGCCGGGGCATCCCGACGTGGCGCAGGACACCATCGACGAACTGCTGGCGATGGAGCTCGGCAACCACGTGCTCGACGCGTTCAACATCCCGTTCGTGAACTTTCTCGACAACGTCGTCTTCGCCACGGTCATCGACCTGGTCGGCAAATACCAGCTCGAAATGCAGAAGGTTTTCTCGTATGCGCCGATGGGACGCTCGATGGGGCCAATGCTTTCCGAGGAAGGATTCCATATCGGCAGCGGCCGCGGATTCCTGCGCGATCTCGCCGTCGCGGCGCACAACGACACCGGCCGCTTCTCCATCGAAGAGATCCAGCACGTTCTCAACGTGTGGATTCCGCGCGGCGTGGAAATGTTCGGCAACGAGCGCGGCGGCGATACGTCGATCGCGTTCGGATTCAAGGACCGCAACAACGGCACGGCGCAGAGCGAGTACTACAACGAAGTGCGCGAAGTGCTGGAGCTGGTCAACATCGCCGTCGTGCAGTGCAAGGTCAAGGACACGCCGGCTCCCGAGGCGCGCACGATCGTCCGCGAAGTGATGGATACGCGCGAGACCGTGAATGGCGTGTCGCCGAAGGACCTGCTCTTCGCGCCGGACGTGAAGTTTTTCCGCTCGCGCGGCATGGAAGAGATCGCGTTCATGCCGTACGACATCGACGGCAACATGCTGATGGAGAACGGCAAACCGGTCAGCGGCGAGAAGTACCTCGACTATCTGTCGACGGTGCTCCCCGGCTACTACTTCACCGGTTCCGAGTTCGCCAAATACCGCGAAGCGCTCCTCGGCCGCGAAGCTCCGCAGCCGGGACGGAGCTACGGTTGGTAGCAGAAGTCCCCGAATCGAACGAACGCAACGCCGCCGGCAACGGCGGCGTTTTTTCTTTGCTGGCAGGACTGGCCATCGGCTGCGCGCTGGCGGGACTGCTCGAGTTCACGCGCACATTTGGCGCATTCAGCAACCTGCAATTCATTCCGACGGAAGCGACCGAGGGGTCGTTCGTGAGCTGGACGTGGGCGATGATTTCGGCGCCGGTGGCGGTGGTTGCGTCGTCGGTCATCGTTGCATTGAGCTTGGCGCGCTTCCGTTCGACTTTCATCACCGCCTCGGCATCGTTGATCGCAACGCTCTGGCTGGCTGCGCGGGTGTTGGAGAACGTGAATGGATACCTGATCGCCCAGCAGGGCATCGAAGCGTCGATGCCGCCGCTCGCAGCCCATCGCTGGCCGTTCGTCTATCGACACGGAATCGCGGTGCTGATCTGTGGCGTGGTCATCGCACTTGCCGCGATCGCGTACGCGCTCTGGCGCACGCGACCGCGCGCGATTGCGTTCACGTTCGGACTCCTCTCCGCGCCACTCATCGTCTACCTCGGCGGCCAGTTTGGTTTCGCGGCGATGGCGTTTCTAAGGCTGCGGAATCTGGCCGTGGTGGTCGCGGCGATCGATCTGCTGCTCGTCGCGCTCGCGTTTCGACAACGTCGCTTCGACATCGTCGTTCTTCTCGCGTTCCTTCTCCTCGTCGCCTCGGCATGGCGACTCGATCGATCGTGGCGAGCGATGCTAGCGGAGTTGCCGCACGGGATCGAAATGCCGGCGTGGTAATCACCACAGAGACGCAGAGTGCACAGAGAAAGACTCTGTGATCTCTGTGCCTCTGTGCCTCTGTGCCTCTGTGGTGAAGTTTTCAAACTTGCGACTTGCGATTACTTGCATCCCAACGCTACCCTTCGCGCCGCATGCTCCGGAAACTCCTCCCGTTCACGCTCCTCCTTACCCTCGCATGCGGACGACTCAAGGAACCGACCGATCCCCTCGGCGGATCCGGCGAACCGATCGATCCAACCGCGACCTTCACCCGCGTCCAGAACGAGATCTTCACGCCGACCTGCGCACAGCTCGGCTGTCATGATCCGCTCGGCCGGCAGGAGAGCATGATCCTTTCGCCCGGCCGGGCGTACGCGATGACCGTCGGTGTGGCGAGCATCGAGGCGCCGCAGCTGGCGCGCGTAACGCCGGGCGATCCGGCGAATTCGTATCTCTATCGCAAGATCACGGGCGCCGGGATCACGGGCGATCGGATGCCGCAGAATCTGACGCCGTTGACTGACGCGCAGATCAAGCTGGTGCGCGATTGGATCCGCCGAGGTGCACCGAATGATTAGACGTCTCGCGATTTTCTGTCTTTTGTTTGCCGCCTTCGGCCTTTCAGCGCAGGACAGTCCGTATGCGCCAACCCGCCCTCTTCCGCTGGGCGATACGCTGCTCTCACTGCCCACTTCGCATATCCCATCCGAGGGGACGTGGGAGGTGAAGTTCACGCACCGGTTCAATCAGTCGCTCGATCAGGGGAGCTTCAGCGATCGCGTGCACTCGCTGTGGGGATTGGATAGCAACGCCGACGTCGGAATCGGATTCTCGTACGCGATGACGCGCGATCTGCAGGCGACGTTCCTGCGCAGCAATGCCAGCGACGACATCGAGTCGTCGTTGAAGTACGTCGTGGTTCAGGAAGCGCCGGCCATCCCGTTCTCGCTGGCGGTGCGCGGCGGAATGGACTGGCGGACGGAGCGCGACATCACCAACCGCACGTCTTTCTTCGCGCAGGCGATCGTGTCGAAGCAGTTCGGTGGACGCGCGGAAGTCTTCGCGATTCCAACCTATGTAACCAACGCCGGCCAGCAGGTGAGCGGCTCGACCTCGGGCGCTTTGTTCAAGCACGCCTTCAACGTGCCGGTCGGGACGGCGCTGATGGTGCGGCCGGGACTGAGCGTGGTGTTGGAGCTGACGGCGAAGAATCGCGATCTGCCGTCATCGATGAACGGCGGCGACTTCGGGTGGGCGCTGGGACTGAAGCGCGCCATCGGCGGGCATTACTTCGAGATCCTGCTGACGAACAGCAATGCCACGCTCGCCGACCAGTACGTGACGTCGACGTACCAGGGAACGCCGCTGAACAAGAGCGACATTCACCTGGGATTCAACATCGAACGCAGATTCGGCAAACGTTCCCCGAGGAACTAAGGGATCTCGGCGCCTTCGACAACCAGATCGGCGAGATCGATATCCGAACCCGGTTCGCCCGGCTCGGCATTCTTGCGCTGCGCGCGCTTTTCGGCTTTCAACTGCTGGCGCTCGCGCTTGGCTTGCTCGCGCTGACGCTTGACGACGGAAACTTGTGGCCTGCCCATAAACCTCCACACAACGAAAAGGGCAGGATCGCTCCTGCCCTTTCGTCGACCGTAAGATCGGCTACTTAGACTTAGACTGCGACTACGTTCGCTGCCTGCAGACCTTTCGGTCCTTTGACGACATCGAACTCAACCGCGGCTCCTTCGGGAAGCGACCGGAAGCCGGCGCCCTGAATAGCTGAGAAGTGGACGAACACGTCGTCGCCATTCTCGCTGGTGATGAAACCGAAACCCTTGGCGTCGTTGAACCACTTCACATTGCCTTGTGTTCTCATCTTGAATCTCCTTTCTGTGCTGCCTTCGGAGATTCAAAAACGGTGTTCATCGTCTCGATTCGGCAAATCACGGATACCCAGCCAACCGGACCCCGTGCGCTCCTATTCCGATGTGACCCCGAGGGCATGATGGCGGCACGTTTGCAGTTATTCAGGACCAATGATGCGCTGCCCGGAATGCAAGACGCCTTACGAAGCGAACGCGGCAGCCTGCGCGAACTGCGGACTTCTCCTTCTAAAGCTGGCACCGCATCGCCGCGCTGCCGATCTGGCTACCAACAAACGCCGCGCCGCCGACAAGATGGCCCCGTGCAAGTTCTGCGGAAGCGACATCCCTGAGGCAGCCATCCGCTGCAAGCACTGCTCGGAGATCGTGAACGACGATTTCTACCGCGAACGCGCCCAGCGCAACCGCTCCCGCATCAACCACGCCTCCTGGGTCGCCTACATCTTCGGCCTCGGCGCGCTCCTGGTCTTCCGCCCAGTCGGGCTGGTGTCGATCGCAGCCGGTCTGCTGCTCTCGATCGCCTACTACGCCATTCCCGTGGAGCCGCCTGCGTCGAAAAAGAACCCGCGCCCGCGGCTTCCCTTTTGGCAGCGAGTGAAGCAGCAGGTGAAGATGGAACGGATCGCCATTCCGATCCCGAACTTCCCCAAGCGCAAACTGGTCTTCGTCGGCACGCCGCTCATCGCCGCGATCGTCGGCTACTCCGCGAACGTGATCCTGCTGCAACAGCCGGTTGACGACGTCCTCCGCTCGAATCCCGCCGCCTTCGCCGGGATGAACGTGTCGGCGCACTACCAGTACTACATGGTCCCGGGCGTGGTGGTCTACGACCTCCGCACGATCGGCATCCGTCAGACACCGATCGACGTCCACACGGCTTTCCTGGAGTTCGCGAAGAAGGTTAAAGACAAGCGCTACAAACGCGTCGAGCTTTCGTATCGCGGCACGACGAAGTTCTCGATCGACGGCGCGTCGTTCCACAAGATCGGCGACGAGTACGCGAAGCGAAACTTCGACTACGTGCTCTACACCGTCCCGCGCCTCTTCCACCGCGAAGGCACATCCGACGTGAAGCCGGTCGCCTCCGACCGCGACGCCCTGCTCCAGTTTCATCGCCAGTGGTACGGCAACGACCAACTGACGCGCAGCGTGGCGAACGGGATGTGATCACGCGGAGTCGCGGAGCCGCGGAGGGAGAACCGCTTTTCTCGGCGTCCCCGCGCCTCCGCGTGAAAAGCTAAAGAAGCCCTTCGCGCTCCAGTTCATTACTCAACGTCCGCGCATCGATGAATTGAAACGCCTTCATCCCGATTGCACGGGCCGCGACCACGTTCTCGATCAGGTCATCGACGAAGATCGTGTTCTGCGGAGTCGATCCGATCGACTCCAACGCCAGCCGGAAGATGTCGGGATCCGGCTTCGCTACCTTGAGCCGGTGCGAGAAAACGAAGGGATCGTCCTTGTGAAAGATCGCTGCGAACTGCGTCGGGATCAGCTCCGCGTGGATCTCATTTGAGTTCGATAGAAACGCGACGTGGTAGCGCTCGCGAATCCGTTCCAGCAGATCCTCGATGCCCGGCATCGTGCCGTCGAAGAAATCGCACCAGACCTGATGAAAGTCGCGAATGCTCCCTCGGTACCCGGCATGGTCGCAGAGGAATTCGTAGAACTCGTAGAACGACACCGCGCCGCGCTCCATGTCGCGGTACGCCCCAGGTTCTTCCAAGAGTTCGACCAGTTCGTCGCGCGAGATCGACGCATCCGCGCAGATTGCCGCCAGCACGCGCTCGTACGCGAGCTTGATGACGGTGTTGCCGAGGTCGAAGAGGAACCAGGTGGCTTCCATCGAGCTACATCCGGAAGACGCCGAACTTCGGTTCCTCGATCTTCGAGTTGTACGCGATCGAAAGGCCGAGGCCGAGGTAGGTGCGGGTGTCGGCGGGATCGATGACGCCGTCGTCCCAGAGGCGCGCGGTCGAGTAGTAGGGCGAGCCTTCCGTCTCGTACTTTTGCAGCACCGGATCGGCAATCGCGCGCTCTTCCTCGGCGCTCAGCTCTTTGCCTGCTCGCGCGAGTTGATCGCGCTTGACGGTGGTCAAAACTCCCGCGGCCTGCTCGCCGCCCATCACGCTGATGCGCGCGTTCGGCCACATCCAGAGGAAGCGCGGCGAATATGCGCGGCCGCACATGCCGTAGTTCCCCGCGCCGAACGACCCGCCGATGATGACCGTGAACTTCGGCACCGTCGAATTTGCGACTGCGTGCACCATCTTGGCGCCGTCTTTCGCGATCCCGCCGCGCTCGTACTCTTTCCCCACCATGAAGCCGGTGATGTTCTGCAGGAAGATCAGCGGGACGCGGCGCTGGTTACACAGCTCGATGAAGTGGGTCGCCTTCAGCGCGCTCTCCGAAAAGAGGACGCCGTTGTTAGCGAGGATCCCGACTTTGTAGCCGAAGATGCGCGCGAACCCGGTCACGATCGTCGGCGCGTAGCGCTCCTTGAACTCCTGGAACTTCGAGCCGTCGACGATGCGCGCGATAACTTCGCGCACGTCGTACGGTTTGCGGATGTCGCTCGGAATGACGCCGTACAGCTCTTTCGGATCGAACGCCGGATCCTCGGCGTCGATGCGCGTCTCCGGCTCGTGCTTATCGACGCGCAGGTTCTCGACGATGTTGCGCACGATGGCAATGGCGTCGGCATCATCCTCAGCGAAGTGATCAGCGACGCCGCTGATCCGCGTATGCACATCGGCGCCGCCCAAATCCTGGGCAGTGACTTCCTCGCCCGTCGCGGCCTTCACCAGCGGCGGTCCGGCTAGGAAAATTGTGCCGGTGTCCTTGACGATGACCGCTTCATCGGACATCGCCGGAACGTACGCGCCGCCGGCCGTGCACGATCCCATCACCGCTGCGATCTGCGGGATCTCGCGCGCCGACATGACCGCCTGGTTGTAGAAAATCCTTCCGAAGTGTTCGCGATCGGGAAAGACCTCGGCTTGCAACGGCAGAAACGCGCCGCCGGAATCGACGAGGTAAACGCACGGCAGGTTGTTCTGCAGCGCGATTTCCTGCGCGCGCAGATGCTTCTTCACCGTCATCGGAAAGTACGTGCCGCCTTTGACCGTGGCGTCGTTGGCGATGATCAGGCACTCGCGTCCCTGAATCCGTCCGACGCCGGTGATGATGCCGGCCGCGGGCGCGTCATCGTCGTACATGCCGTTCGCGGCGAGCGGCGAGAACTCGAGAAACGGCGTATGCGGATCGAGCAGCGCCGCGATGCGATCGCGGGGCGGCATTTTGCCCTGCTCCTTGTGCCGCGCGACGTACTTCGGCCCGCCGCCCTGCCGCGCGATTTCGACGCGGCGATTCAGCTCATCGACGAGTGCCTGCAACGCCGCGGAGTTGCGGCGGAAGTCGTCGGATTTCGTGTCGAGATGCGATTCGAGAGGTTCCATGCCGGCGCGCGCAGCCTACATGCCGCCCGCGCCGGCTGCAACCGCTTGCAACGGCTCAGCGCCCGAGGGTGAACTCGGCGCGGCAGCCGTCGCGGACCCAGATCCCGCGGCTGTCATAACCCCACGTCCGGTTCAGGATGCAGGCGTTGCGGCTGATCTGGCGCGTCAGGCGGACGCCGTACTGCGTATCGACGTCGCAGCGATGGCGCGTGTTGTTATCTGATTCGCAGATGATCAGGCGCGCGCGGCGGTCGCGATCGTGACGGTCACCGTAATCATCGTCACGCTCGCGGCGGATACGGAAATCGGCGCGGCAGCCGTCGCTGACCCAAACCGCATGCCGTCCCGCGACGCCCCAGGTCCGCCCTTCGATGCAATCGGTGCGGCTCACCTGGCGAAGCAGTTCCACGCGTCCCCAGCCATCGAACGAGCATTCGTGTCGATGACCGCGGTCCGATTCGCAGCGAATGGTCTCCGCGAAGAGAACGGGGGCAACACAAGAAATGATGATGAGGAACCCGAGCAACCTGCGCTTCATAAAACCTCCCCTGTTTTGAATGAATCAGACGTTCACGGCACGGCGAATGGCATCGACAGCCGTCGCGGTCGGCGTTCCCGGCAGAAAGATCTCGCGGATTCCGATCTCCTTCATCCGCGGGATGTCCTTCTCCGGAATGATGCCGCCCGCGAAGACAACGATGTCCTGCGCGCTTTCATCTTTCAATAGCCGCATGATCTCGGGGAAGAGCACGTTGTGCGCGCCGGAGAGGATCGACAGCCCGATGGCGTCGACGTCCTCCTGCACCGCGGCAGCGACGATCTGCTCCGGCGTCTGCCGCAATCCCGTGTAGATCACTTCCATCCCTGCATCGCGCAACGCGCGCGCGATGATTTTCGCGCCGCGATCGTGCCCGTCCAGGCCAGGCTTCGCGATCAGCACTCGTATTTTTCGGTCGCTCATGACTCTCCCTGTCGCTGCGGCGCGGCATCGCGGAACTTCGAGAGGATCACGATGTCGTGGTACGTCCCCTCGCGATAAAAGTCGCGCCGCAGACAACCCTCCTGCACGAATCCAAGGCCTTCCAGCACGTGCTTCGCGCGATCGTTATAGTCGAAGACGTTGATGCGCAGCTTGGCGAGGTTCATTTCGTCGAACGCGAAGCGGACCAGTGTCTGGATGGAATCGCCGCCGAAGCCGCGGTTCCAGGCCGACGGCTCGCCGATGAAAAGTCCGAACCACGCAGTCTGCGAGACCCAATCGATGTCGTGAATCGAGGCGTTGCCGATGTGCGTGCGGTCGTCGCGCCGCTCGATGGCGAAATGGCGCTCGGTCTGACTGGCGTGCATCGCGCCTTCGAGCCACTCGATCTCATTCTGAAACGCGATCGGATAACGCGTCTTCAGCGTGCGGACAATGTTCGGATCGTTGATCCAGCGATAGCAGCGTTCGGCATCGTCGCGCTCGAACGCGCGCAGGATGACGTGCTCCCCCGCGATCATGAACCGCCGCCGCGAGGTCTGAGGCCCGTTCTCCGCAAAATCGCGCTCCGTGCGATTGGAAATTCGGCGGCGATTATATTCACGCGAGGCTGCTCACCCCGCGAGCACGACCTTCGGCTTCACCTCAACCGGACCGCCCTCGCGCAACACATTCACGACTTCCCCGATCGCGATCAACCGATCCTCGGGGTTGCCGAGCGCGAGGAGGTCGGAGACGTGAACAGGGACGGACGGCGTCATGATGATCGACTGGCCGCGCATCAATTTCCCCTGCTGGCCCCAGTCGATGCGTAGTTTCGGCAGCGGAAGTTCGACGTCAGACAGCGACTGGAACCACGGCGGCGACAGCAACTCTTCGATCGGTGCGTTTTCGAGCGTGTCGTACGGCAGCGCGTCGGAGATGCGGAAGTTGCCGATGGCGGTACGTCGGAGTTCCTTCAAATGCGCCGGAATGCCCGCGGCCGCGCCGAGGTCGTGCGCGAGGGAACGGACGTACGTGCCGGCCGACGAGCGGATGCGGAAGCGCGCGGTCGATCCGGTCACACTCACGATTTCGAATTCGTAGACCGTGACCGACTTCGGCGTCAGCGCCGCGACTTCGCCTTTGCGTGCGAGCTCGTACGCGCGCACGCCGTTGACTTTCTTCGCCGAGAACTGCGGCGGCATCTGTTGGAGCGGTCCGATGAACGGCGCCACGAGCGGCGCGAAGTCGATGTGCTCGACATTCACTTCGTTCGTTTCGCCCACCGGCTCGCCCGCTGCGTCGTACGAGTCGGTGGCCCAGCCGAACTGGATCACGCCCTCGTACGTCTTCTCCATCCCCATCAGATACGCCTGCAGCCGCGTCGCCTTTCCGACGCAAAGGACGAGCAGGCCGGTCGCAAGCGGATCGAGCGTGCCGGTATGACCGACCTTCTTGATCTTGGAACGGCGGCGAAACTTTTCGACGGCATCGTGCGAGGTGATGCCGGTTTTTTTGTCGAGAAGGAGGAGTCCGTCTACTGATGGTTTGTGAGGTTGCAAGCGAGGCGAGCCTACCACGCGGTAGCGACGCGTTTCGCGCCGGCGAGCCGCCGGCGGTACAGCCAGCGGGCCGCTGGCGCTACGAATCAGCAGCGGGCTGTCGTAGCGCCGACGGCTCGTCGGCTGTACCGCCGGCGGCTCGCCGGCAAGTCAGCGGAGCTGCGTTTACTCTTCGACGGCGCGGAGGATTGCCAGCAGCCGCTTGCGCAGGCGTCCCATCATCGGCAGCGACGAGATCTGAATCAGCCGCACGACGAGGTCGATGGTGCCGTCGAGCAGCGCGCGCGTGCGCCGTTGGCTTTTCGATTCGTCGAACATCCAGAAGAGGATGATGCCCATCTGATACAGCCAGAGCAGCCGCGGTAGATCGGCGGCGAGATCCCTCGGCACGGGCGGTTTGGAATCGGCGATGGCCGCGCGGAAAAAGTCGATGCTGGCGTGGCGCATGTCGCCCGTCTCTTCACCGAATGGCGACAATGGATGCTTCGGATCGATGCCGATGCGCACGAGCGCAACCATCAGCCGGCGGTGCTCTTCGAATTGCTTGAGTTGCGTGTCGATGATTCCGCGAATCCGTTTGCCGAGGTCGTGCGAACGCGTCACCAGCGGCGGAATGACTTCGCGCGCCTCCTCGGCGGTCCGCGCGTAGAACGCCATCACCAACTCTTCCTTCGACCGGAAGTAGTAATACGCCGCGCCCGTGGCCACGCCCGCCTCGGCGGCGATATCGCGCATGGTGGTCTCGTCGAAACCGCGCTGGCGAAAGAGGCTCAGCGCCGCGTCGAGGATGCGCTCGCGAGTCTCTTCCGCCTTTGCCGTCGCCACGCGCAGAGAATACGTCACCACGTCGGCTGCGCGCGCGGCGCGCCGGACGGGCGGCCGTGCAGCGCGCGCCATTCGTCGCACAGCTCGATTGCAGCGTCCGGCCAGTTGGGATGCTGAAACCGAAAGCCATTCCTGGTCAGAACGCCGGAGACGACGCGCCGGTTCTTGAGCAGCAGTTCGGGTTCGGTGCGGATGAGGAACGCAACCACTTCCAGCAGATGACGTCCCGCGGGGATGCCGAACGGCACTCCCCAAGCTTTGCGAATCGCTTTCATGAAATCGGCGTTCGGCAACGGATTCGGTGCGGCGATGTTGACGACGCCGGCGATGAACCGCTGATCGATGAGGAAGCGGATGGCGCGAATGAAATCGTCGTGATGAACCCACGATACGAACTGTCGCCCGTCGCCGGCTTTGCCACCGAGGCCGAAACGGACGAGGTTCAGGAAGATGGAGAAAGGCGTGCCGGCGTCGGGCGTCATCACCACGGCGGAACGGAGTTTCACTTTGCGCGTGCGCGCCGTCTTCGCTTCATCGAGGGCGAGCTCCCATTGCCGGCCGACCTCGATGCTGAAGCGCCAGTCGGGCGGCAGGTCATCCTCACGGATAGCCGTCGTTTCATCGTTCGCCGTCTCAGAGCGATGGGGATAAAGCGTCGCCGTACTCGCCTGGAGCCAGAGATGCGGCGGATTCTGCGCGGCAGCGATGGCGTCACCGACGACGCGCGTCGAAAGCACGCGCGAGTCCAGAATCTCGCGCTTGTTGCCCGCGGTGTAGCGGCAGTCGACGCTGCGTCCCGCGAGGTTGATGACGACGTCGGAGCCATCGATCTCTCCCGCCCACGATCCGAGGTTGACGCCGTCCCAGGCGACGGTGCGCCACGGCCGCAGCGCGCGATGCCGGCTGAGCACGACCACCTCATGTTGCGGATAAAACGCGCGGGCTAGCAGAGTTCCGAGATGTCCAGAGCCTCCGGGGATGACGATCTTCATTTGACGCCTCCTTGAACGTGTTCAAAAACAACTTAGGCTCGCGCTCGGCTGGTGTCAAGGATTGTTTTGAACATGTTCAGGATGAGTGTGTCTCGTGGGCGTAGCCGGCGCAAGAACCGTAGCCACGCCTTCAGGCGTGGGGCAGCAGACCGAGCGAATTTGTGAGCCCGTTTTAACGGGCGAGAGAAAGCTTTCTTTCGCGCGCTCAAGCGCGCTCGCGATTTCGCGGCGCCTCGACGAACCCCATCTGAAGATGGGGGCTACGGTTCTCATGGCGGCTACGCCGCCACGTTGGCCAGTTAGAATGCGGCGATGGCGAAACCGGCACGAAGCAAAAAGTATCTGGTGTGGATGGACTGCGAGATGACGGGGCTCGATCCCGAGAAGCATGTCCTGCTCGAGATCGCCACGATCATCACCAATTACGATCTGGAGATCATCGCTCGCGGGCCGGTGCTGGCCATCCGTCATCCGAAGTCGAAGCTGGACATGATGGATGCGTGGTGCCGTCGAACTCACGGCGGGAGTGGGTTGCTCGACCGCGTACGCGAGGACGGCGTCACGACCGCCGAGGCGGAGCAGCAGACGCTGAATTTCGTTCGGCGGTATTGCTACGTGCGCACGGCGCCGCTGTGCGGCAATTCGATCGGGCAGGATAAGCGCTTCCTCGCGAAGTACATGCCGTCGCTCGATGCCTTCCTGCACTACCGTATCGTCGACGTCAGCTCGATCAAGACGCTGGTATCGCAGTGGTACGGCGGGAAATACGAGTCGCCGAAGAAGAAGGACGAGCACCGCGCGCTGACCGACATCGAGGAGTCGATCGCGGAGCTCGATTACTACCGCAAGACGGTGTTCGTGCGACGCTAGCTACTCGTCGTCGCTCTTCGGCTCTTTGTTGATTTCGGCCAGGACATCCTCGATGCGGCCGGCACGCATGGCGGTCTCGTCGAATTTGAAGTCGAGCTCCGGAGTCGAACGAAGGCGGACGCGTTTGCCGAGCTGCGAGCGGATGAAACCTTTGCGCTGCTGCAGCTCGCGCACGGTGTCCTTGGTCTGCTTTTCATCGAGTCCGCTGATGAAGACGCGGGCGAAGTGCATGTCCGGACTGACCTCGACGCCGGTGATGGATAGGAGTCCGAGGTCAATGTCTTTGATCTCGTGGCGGAAGACGTCGACGAGGGCGTCACGTACCGATTCGCCGACGCGGGAAGTTCTGCGGGTTTTGCGCATGCAGGTATTCAACCACAGAGACACAAAGAGCACAGGGGTTCATAAACCGCTGAACGCGCCCTTCTTTTTCTTCAGCGCGTTGATGCCGCTGGCGCGAAGGACCGGCGTCCACCAGAGTTCCGTCGACGACGGCGTCCAATAGCGAACGCTTTCGCGCGTGATCGATGGCGGAGCTGGAACGAGTTGATTCAAATGGTCGTAGAGGACTCCTCGTTCGTCGGGCGAAGCAAGACGGAAAAGATTCAGCAGCGTGAACGCGTCGCGCGTTCGCGCGTTCGCGACGATCGTGGGCATGTCGAGTTTGCGAACCGCCGCTTGGAAGACCGGCGACGCGTCGTCGAATACAGGCACAGTTAGCGACCCATCCGATTCGATCATCGCCGACGCGCCTTGCGGCACGAGCGACTGTTCGTACGAATGTGTGAGATCGACCCATCCCGCGATCACGTGCAGCTCTCCCCCGCCGCCGGGCGCAATCGTCAGCGTGTATTCGCAGCCGAGGTCAATGGCGCGCGCTTTCGGCGTGTCGATGACGAAGACGCCGGGCTGCGAAGTCGTCTTCGCGTGGATCGTTCCCGCGGCGAGCGCAAGGCGATGACGTTTGCTGCGGTTTTCGATGAGGCGGACGGTCGTATTCGCGCCGAGGTCGATCGTGCCGACCGCGGGCGACTGCAGGCGCACCGATCCGCGTTGAGTTCGCACGACATCGCCGGTGCGCAGGATCGAATGCGGCACGTCAGCGACGCCGGATGCGTCGGTCGCGCGCCAGCGATTCGCGGGTGTGTAGAAGCGCACGGCCCCGAGAATGGCGCAGAGGATCAACGCGGCAGCGACTGCGAACGGCCAAACAGGACGGCGTCGAATGACAGCGACGCGTTTGAAATCGGGCATCGGCGCAGAGGAACGATAACGGCCGAGGAGTGCCTCGAGCTTTTGCACCTCGGCGTCCGGCTCGCCGCTCTTGTCCCAGAGATAGTCGTCGTTCATGGAGCACTCCCGCCGAGGGCGCCGCGCAGCATCTGCATGCCGCGGTGAAGGTTCACGCGCACGGAGCCGGGCGTGAGGCCGGTGCGCGCGGAGATTTCGGGGCCGGTCATTCCTTCCACGAGTCGCAGGACCAGCGTCTCGCGATACGCCTCCGGCAGTGCGCGGATTGCATCGAGCGCTTGCGCGGCTTCGGCATCGTCGCGTTGCGTTTCGTGCGTGACGTACGCGTCATGCAACTCCACGGTCTCGCTCATCTTCCTCCGATGATCCTCGGCGGCATTGCGCGCGCTGCGAGCAATCCATCCCGCGAACGCGGCCGGCTCGCGCAACGACTGCAGTTTCGTGTACGCGGTAATGAAGACGTTCTGCGCGACGTCGTCAGCGTCGGCGGGAGGAAGACGTCCGAGGAGGATTGCGTGCACGACGGGGACATATTTGGCGTAGAGGAGTTCGAACGACGCGACGTCGCCCGCCTGTGCGGCGCGAACGAGATCGGCGTCGGTGCGAACAGACATCAGCGTTGAGAGGACGCGCGCAGCGGCCGAAGTGTTAACACGTTAACGCTCGTCATCAAGGTGCCGTCCTCCACTTGAAAAAGGAGAACGACATCATGAAACGAATCGTAATTGGATTGCTGCTTCTCGCGATCCCTCTGTTGGCATCACCCGGACTTACCTCGCACATCGTCATCGCAGGCGCGAACGAGCCAGGACAGCGGCTCATCGTCACGGGACGCGTCATCGGCGCGGACGGCAAACCGCGCGGCGGCGTGGTCATCGAAGCGCATCACACGGACAACAACGGCATCTATCTGGCCGAGGGAGCGCATGGTCCGAATCCGAAGGTTGCGGCGCGGCTTTTTGGCCGTCTGGCTACGGCGGCGGACGGCACCTATCGAATCGACACGATCCGGCCCGGCTCGTATCCCGGCGGCGGCGTTCCGGCGCACATTCACATCCACATTCAGGATGGGCGCCACGAACAATTCGAGATCCTGCAGTTCGCGGACGACCGCTATCTCACGCCGGCAATGCGCGCAAAGGATGGCCAGGGCGGTACGTTCGCCTCGATCCGGCCGGTGCAACGCGACGCATCCGGCGTCTGGCACTGCACGCGCGACTTCCGCGTCGGAGGCGGAAAATGAAGCGCGCGATTCTGTTGCTGTCGCTTCTCGCACTTCCGGTCTGCGCTGCGCCGACCCGCTACTACGTGAAGCCGGTCTACACGAGCCTCCGCTTCTCGATCGTGAAATGGGGCGTGTTGAAAGAGGAAGGGATCTTCCGCGATTTCGATGGGACGCTGATCTACGATCCCGCGCATCCCGAGGCGTCGCGGATCGATGTCGTGGCGAAGACGGCCAGCCTCGATACGAAAAACAGTGGACGCGATGAGACCGTCACCGGCGAAGATTTCCTCGATGCCCGCCGCTATCCGACGCTCGAGTTTCACAGCACGGGCGTCGACCATAACTTCGTCACCGGCAATCTGACCATTCACGGTACGACCCGGCGCGTGCGCTTTCCGGTGACGTCGCTCGGCGTCCACGAGATCGCGAGCATCGGGAAGATGGCCGGCTTCGAGACGACCTTCACGATCAATCGCCGCGACTTCGGCGTCCTCGGCAACCGCTGGGGCGCCGCGCCGGGCGTGCTCAGCGACAACGTGGAGCTGCACATCACGATTGGGGCGATCACGCGGCCGTGATGTGGCACAACGTAGCCGCGTAGCGCCGTCGGCTCGACGGCTGTACCGCCGGCGGCTCGCTGGCGCGTACCGAGAAATGCCGCCGAGCCGGCGGCGGTACAGCCGGCGGGCCCGGCGCTACGTCGGGAAGTGCGGGATGCCCAAGGCTACCGTTTCGTCGAAATCGAGCTTCTCGGTAGTCCAGCCGGTCAGCGTGGCGTCGGTGTTGGTCTCGACGAACGCGAGGACGCGTTCGAGCATCGCGTCGGCTCCAGGATCGTCGATCGAGACGAACGATACGGCCATGCGTGCGCGCTGATGAAGATCGTTCAGGCCGACTTCACCCGCCGAGATCTCGAAGCGATGCCGCAGCTTCTCGCGCAGCGATCGCACCACCATGCGCTTGTCCTTCAACGACTGCGCGTGCGGGATGAAGATCTCGAAGAGTGCGACGGAAACGATCATGGTGAATCAGGGACGAGGGGATGAAGCAGGGACGAGGGACGAGGGACGAGGGAACTACGAAGAGGCTTGGTTTCTAAGTCTTCATGAAGTACATCAGGAGCAAGGGATGAATCAGGACGAGAGATGACGGTCGAGATTCCCTCGTCCCTCATCCCTCGTCCCTGCCGTACTTATCCCTGCAGTACGGCGGCTAGCTGCTCCACCTTGAACGCTTCGATGATGTCGCCCTGCTTGATGTCCTGGAACCTCTCGATGCCGATGCCGCACTCGAAGCCCTGGCGGACTTCGGCGACGTCGTTCTTGAAGTGACGGAGCGAGGCGATCTTGCCTTCGAGGATGACGCGGTTGTCGCGGAGCAGCCGCACGCTCGCCGAGCGCGGAATCAAGCCCTCGGTGACCATGCAGCCGGCGATGACGCCCGCCTTCGGAACCTTGAACGTGTTGCGCACTTCGGCGCGGCCCTGGAAGACTTCCTGAAACTTCGGATCGAGCAGGCCGGTCATGGCCAGCTTCATCTCGTCGACCAGGTTGTAGATGACGGTGTAGAGGCGAACGTCGATGCCTTCCTTCTCCGCCAGCTCGCCGGCCGAACGCTCGGGACGGACGTTGAAGCCGACCACGATGGCGTCGGATGCGGATGCGAGGAGGATGTCGTTCGTCGAAATCGCGCCGACCGAGGAGTGGATGACGTTGACTTTGACCTCGGAGGTGGAAAGCTTGCGCATCGTGTCGGCGAGGACTTCGACCGAACCCTGTACGTCGGCCTTGAGGATGAGATTGAGCTCCTTGGCCGTACCCGACTGCATGCGCTGGAAGAGCTGATCGAGCGACATGCGCGAGGTCTTGCCCTGCGATGCTTCGCGCGCTTTTTCCTGGCGCATCTGGCCGATCATGCGGGCCTGCGTCTGTTCGTCGACGACCTGCAGCGAGTCGCCGGCGTTCGGGACGTCATCGAAGCCGGTGAGCTGGACCGGCGTTGCGGGACCAGCCTCGGTGATACGGCTTCCGCGCTCGTCGGTCATGGCGCGAACGCGGCCCGAGGTGGCGCCGGAGAAGAATGCGTCTCCGATCTTGAGCGTGCCATCTTGCACGAGAACAGTCGCGACGATTCCGCGGCCGGTTTCTTTCTTCGCTTCGAGCACGACGCCCTTTGCGCCGATCTCGGGAGAGGCTTTGAGATCGAGGAGGTCGGCGGTGAGCAGAATCATGTCGAGGAGGTCGTCGATGCCGGTCTTTTTGGTGGCCGACACTTCGACGGAGACGACTTCGCCGCCCCACTGCTCGACTTGCACGCCGTTTTCGGCCAGCTCGCGGCGCACACGCTCGACGTTGGCGTTCGGCTTGTCGATCTTGTTGATGGCCACGATCATCGGCACCTTGGCGGCGCGCGCATGGTCGATCGCTTCCTTGGTCTGCGGCATGACGCCGTCGTCGGCAGCGACGACGAGGATGACGATGTCGGTCACCTTCGCGCCGCGGGCACGCATCATCGTGAAGGCCTCGTGGCCAGGCGTGTCGAGGAACACGATCTTCCGTCCGCGCTTCTCGACGTGATACGCGCCGATGTGCTGCGTGATGCCGCCGGCCTCGCCGCCCGCGACGTTGGTCTCGCGGATGGCATCGAGGAGAGAGGTCTTGCCATGGTCGACGTGACCCATGACGGTGATGACCGGTCCGCGCGGCGTAGAACCGGTCGCGCCGGTCTTCTCCATTGCCTCGAGCTCGACCGCTTCTTCGAACGATACGATCTCGGCGTCGATGCCGAGGTCCTTGGCGATTTCGAGGGCGAGATCGCCGCCGAGCGGCTGGTTGATCGAGAGCATCAGGCCCTTCTTCATGAGCAAGTGCTTCATGAGGTCATTGGCTTTGATGCCGAGTTTGTCGGCGAGCTCTTTGACGGTCGCGCCTTCGCTCAGCGGAATCTTGTTCGTGGGACGGGTGAAGTTGAGGACCTTGCCGGAAACCGGCGCGGCCTGCTTGCGAACGTCGCGGCGGAGCGACGGAGCCTTCGGCGCGCCATCCTCGTCCGTCTCCGGCATCGGGATGTCGGGGCCGAGGTCGTCGTTGATGATCTGCGTTCCGGAGAACGGACCTTTCGTAAACAACTCGCTGTCGACTTCGGACGGGCGTTCGCTCTTGCCGCGTTTGCCCGTAGTTTTCTTTTTCGGAGAGGCGTCCTCACTGCCGTCCGGACGCCGCGACTTGCTGCGGCCCATTGCGCCGCCCGGCAGCGTGCCGGGAGGTGGCGGCGGCGCGCCCGGAACAGGACCACCGGGACGTCCGACGCCGGGGCGGAAGCTACCGGGACCAGAGGGACGCGTTCCCATCGGACCGCCGGGACGAACTCCCGGTCCCGAGGGACGTGTACCCATGGGCGGACGAGCGCCAGCCGGACCGGCCGGACGCGTTCCGCCCATCGGCGGACGCGACGTGCCCGGACCGGCGGGACGCGCGGTCTGTCCGCCAACGTAGGTCGGACGTGAAGGAACCGGCTGCTGGCCGGCGTAGTTGGGACGTGCAGTTTGTGGCGCGCGGGCGCGCGGACCGGTCGGTCCGGTCGGACGGCGCATGTCGGCGGCGCCGGCGGCCATCGGAGCCGGTGCGTGCGGCGCGGCGGCGGGCGGCGGCATCGGAACGGGCGCGGCAGGCGCAGGCTCCGGAGCGGTTTCGACGACGGCCGGACGTGGCTTCGGCGCGACCGGCGGCGGCGCCTCTTTGGCGGCGCGTTCTTCGGCTTCGACGGCTTCGACGAACTCCGGGATGATGACCGTTGGCGGCGGTGCGGCGACCTGCGGTTCTTCGTTGGCAGGCACTTCGCGTTTCGGGCGCGGCGTCGGCTTGACGATGGCGCGCGGCGGACGGACAGCTTCCTTCTTCGCGGCGACCTGCGGCTTGTCTTCGCGCATGATGACGCTGCGCGTGCGCATGGTCAGTTTCTTGCCGGTGATGAGCGCCTGAATGACCTCCGGCTCCAGAGCCTGATTCGGGTCTGTGATCTCGGCGCCGAGCGACTGCAACTGGAAGATGACGTCCTTCTCGGACTTCCCCATCTTCTTCGCGATGTCGCTCACTTTGAACTTTGCTGCCGCCATTGACTCTCCTTGGTTCGGGTGTCAGGTTGCGAATTGCGTCAGCCGGGAACCTGGCAACCCGGCAACTTAGAGATTGACTACTTCACTTGCGCCTCTTCTTTTGGTGATTCGGCGTCTTCGGCTGCGGCCTCGGAATCTTCTTCTTCGGGCTCACCGCCGGCTTCGGAATCTTCTTCCTGCTCGCCGTCGTCTGAGGCCTGGTACTCCTGCTCTTCTTCGTCGCCCTCGGGCGGCGTCTCGTCGATCTGCTCGTGCTTGCGCGCGATCTCGATCATCTGCTCGGCCATCTCTTCGTCGACACCTTCGATGGCGATGAGATCGTCAACCGAGGCGTTGATGACGGAGTCGAGATCGTCGTAGCCGGCCGCTTCGAGCGTGTTCGCCCAATCTTCCGGCATCTCTTCGATGTCGTGGACATTGGTCTCGGCGCGCGCCTCGGCCATCGCTTCCTGCAGCATGGCGCTGAGCGCGTCGGCAACCTCGCCTTTGACTTCTTCCTCGGACTTGATGTCGATCTTCGCGCCGATCAACTCCGCCGCGAGGCGAACGTTGAGCCCGCGCTTGCCGATGGCGAGCGAGAGCTGATCGTTGTCGACGATGACGTCGAGGTGCGGACGATGCGCCTGCTCGTCGCTGGTGACGGAAACGCGCGTGATCTTGGCCGGAGCCAGCGAGTTCTGCGCGTAGACGACGATGTCTTCGTTGAACGGAATGATGTCGATCTTCTCGCCGCGCAGCTCGCGGATGATGGACTGCACGCGCGAGCCCTTCATGCCGACGCAGGCGCCGACCGGATCGACGTCGCGCTCGCGCGACATGACCGCGATCTTTGCGCGCTCGCCCGGCTCGCGGACGGCGCCGCGAATGACGACGGTGCCGTCGTAAATCTCCGGCACTTCCATCTCGAAGAGCTTGATGAGCAGGCGCGGGTCGGTGCGCGAGAGGACGACCTGCGGCCCTTTCGGCTGCGTGTGAACGTCGACGATAACGGCTTTGATGCGGTCGCCCTGCGAGTAACGCTCGGCGCGCGACTGCTGGCTGCGCGGGATGATCCCCTCGGTCTTGCCATTGAGGTCGATGATCATGTCGCCGCGCTCGAAGCGCTTGACGTAGCCGTTTTCGAGCTCGCCAAGCTTGCCGATGAATTCGTTGTAGACCTTCTCGCGCTCGGCCTCACGGACCTTCTGATACAGAACCTGTTTGGCGGACTGCGCGGCGATGCGGCCGAAGTCTTCGGCAGCCTTGGTCAACGGGATGTGCACTTCGTCGCCCTGCTCGACCTCGGAGTCGATCTTCTGGGCTTCGTACGTGCGTATCTGCGTGTTCGAGTCCTTGACGACGTCGACCACTTCTTTGGTGATGTAGCTGAGGCGGATGCGGCCGCCGACTTCGACGTCGGGCTCGACTTTCTTCGCCTGCTCGAGCGTCCACTGCGCCTGCGGATCTTCGATCTCGTTCTCGTCGATGACGACGTCTTTGATGACGTACATGGTCATCCCGCCGCTGACGCGGTCGATGACGGTTTCCATCGGCTCGCGGGTCTTGTAGTACTTGCGCGCGGCGGTGGCGAGGGCATCCTCGAGCGCTTTGAACACGCGCTCGACGTCGATTGACTTCTCGTACGCCAGCGCCTTGATGTTTTTACTGAGGTTCTCGTCAAACATGTGTGTGCTCAGATCTCCACTTCCAACCGCGTTTCTTTCACATCTGCCAGCGGAACGACGTAGTCGGGATCCTTTTTCATCACCGGATCCGTGACGACGATCGTTTCGCCGTTGAATTCTTTGAGTCTTCCGACGATCACATGAAGTCCGCGGATCGCCTTCGACGTCCTGACGCGGACGAGGCGGCCGAGGAACTTCTGGTAATCCGACAGCTTGTAAAACTTGCGATCCAGCCCGGGAGAAGAGACCTGCAGCTCGTACTCCGCGGGAACGACATCGTCGACGTCGAGAAAGGCACTGACCTGGTGTGAAACCAGCTCGCAATCCTCGACCGTCACACCACCCTCTTTGTCGATGTCGATGCGGAGCAGGAACCCATGACCCTGCTTCCGGTACTCAATGTGAACGAGCTCGAGACCTTCCGAAGAAGCGATGGTCTCGATTTCCTTCTCAACCCGTTCGGGCAAAACGCTCATATGTCCTGACAACAAAAAAAGCGGCCGAATCGGCCGCTTTCGATAGGTTGTTGCTCGAAAGCTGACGGATGATACCACGTTGCAGCGAGCCGTCACAACGCCGTGAACGTGTG